>Ga0255338_1000088_pt1 | contig 401215 bp, 375 predicted proteins | sample MeOH1_35cm_T4_19_FD_203715 | JGI IMG/M metagenome (GOLD analysis project Ga0255338, IMG submission 203715) | Sandy soil microbial communities from University of British Columbia, Vancouver, Canada - MeOH1_35cm_T4_195 | ecosystem: Engineered > Artificial ecosystem > Sand microcosm >... | reverse complement strand
CGGCCTGATCGCCAAATCGGTGCTCGACCCCAAGACGATGGGCGTCGATTTCCGCGACTTCACCTGGATCGGCAGCATGAACAGCGAGATCGGCGTCTGCGTGCTGTGGAACACCAAAAACCTCAAGTCCGTCGCCGACATCGTCGATTATCCCGGCGACGTCATCATGGGCGGGACGTCGAAGAACGGCGGCGGCTACGTCTATTCCTCGCTGCTGCAACGCTTTAGCCCGAGGAACGTCAAGCAGGTCTTCGGCTACAGCTCCACCGGCCCCATGCTGCTCGCCGCCGAGCGCGGCGAAACCGACGGCACCTGCACGATCTTCAGCAGCCTGCAAAGCGGCTACCCCGACCTGCTCGCCCAGAAAAAGCTCAACGTGGTGGTGCAATACACCGACAAGCGCCACCCGGACTTGCCGGACGTGCAGACGGCTTACGAGGTCGCCCGCACCGAAAACGACAAGAAGGTGATCGCTTTCCTGACCGCGGCCGAAGCGATCGGCCGCCCGGTCATCGCGCCGCCCGGCTTGCCGGCCGACCGCACCGCCACGCTGCGCAAGGCTTTCATGGAGACCATGAAGGACCCGGAATTCCTCGCCTTCACCAAGCAGGCGAAGATGGACGTGGCGCCGGTCGACGGCGCGGCGGCGGCCAAGATCGTCGCCGAGGTGGTGGCGACGCCGCCCGCCGCCGTCGAACTGGCCCGCGAGCTGACGCAATAGCGGCGCCCGTCGCCGGGCTCCCCGATCAGGCGCCCGGCGGATCGCGCCATAAAGTGCCAGGGGGCCATTGACCCGCCCCCGCCCAGGCCATACATAAGGCCTATGGTTTTCCGACTGCGCCTCCTTCGACTTAGCTGATCCGCGCCCCCGGTTCCCCGGGATCACGCGCGGAATTGCCTGTCCGCGCGCCGCTTGCAGGCCCGCCGATCTAGTCGAAGTTGTTGGAATCCCTTGACGATGTGCGCCATTTATCCGCAATTTGTGCCCCAACCTGCCGTTTTTGCTGCTCCTGCGGCGCTGCCGGCGCGACTTATCGGCGGCCGCTGATCCCGGCCCGGGTTTCCCGCCCGGTCGATCGCGGCCGTTTCTCGCGCCTTAAGCCCCCAGGAAATTCAGCGATTTGGAGCCCGTTATGTCCGTGATGCCGATCAACAAATACCGACCCTTCGCCCCGGTGCCCCTGCCCGACCGCCGCTGGCCGGGCCGCGCCATCACCCAGGCCCCCATGTGGTGCAGCGTCGATTTGCGCGACGGCAACCAGGCGCTCGTCGAGCCCATGGGCCCCGACCGCAAGCGCCGCATGTTCGAGTTGCTGCTGCGCATGGGCTTCAAGGAGATCGAGGTCGGCTTCCCCGCCGCCTCGCAGACCGACTTCGATTTCGTGCGCCAGCTCATCGACGACAAGATGATCCCGGACGACGTCACCATCCAGGTGCTGACCCAGGCGCGCGAGGAACTGATCAAGCGCACCTTCGAATCGATCAAGGGATCGAAGCAGGCCATCGTCCATCTCTACAATTCGACCTCCGAATTGCAGCGCCGCGTCGTGTTCGGCCAGGACCGCAAGGGCATCGTCGACATCGCCGTGAAGGGCACCCAGATCGTGCGCGATCTGGTGCCGACCGTGCCGGGCACCAAGGTGCGCCTGGAATATTCGCCGGAGAGCTTCACCGGCACCGAACTCGATTTCGCCAAGGAGATCTGCGAGGCGGTGCTCGATACCTGGGGCGCCAGCGCGACGGACAAGGTGATCCTCAATCTGCCGGCGACCGTCGAGATGTCGACGCCGAACGTCTATGCCGACATGATCGAATGGTTCGACCGCAACGTGCAGGGGCGCGAGCGCTACATCCTCAGCGTCCATCCGCATAACGACCGCGGCACCGGCATCGCCGCCGCCGAGCTGGCGATGATGGCCGGCTGCGACCGCGTCGAAGGCACGCTGTTCGGCAACGGCGAGCGCACCGGCAACGTCGATATCGTCACCCTGGCGCTCAACATGTTCAGCCAGGGCGTCGATCCGGCGCTCGACGTGCGCAACGTGCGCGAGATCGTCGAGACGGTGGAATATTGCAATCAGCTGCCGGTCCATCCGCGCCACCCCTACGGCGGCGAATTGGTGTTCACGGCCTTCTCGGGCTCGCACCAGGACGCCATCAAGAAGGGCTTCGCCGCCCTGGAGAAGAGCAACAGCGGCCTGTGGGAAGTGCCCTACCTGCCGATCGATCCCAAGGACATCGGCCGCGACTACGAGGCGGTGATTCGCGTCAACAGCCAGTCGGGCAAGGGCGGCGTCGCCTATCTGCTGCAGACCGACTACGGCCTCGACCTGCCGCGCCGCCTGCAGGTGGAGTTCTCGCAGGTCGTGCAGAAGATGACCGACGCCACCGGCAAGGAAGTCACCGCCAAGGACATCTGGCAGGCCTTCACCGCCGAGTACCTGACGCCGGGCCGCATCGAGTTTCTCGATCACAAGACTTGGCCTTCGGCCAACGGCACGGCGCGCGAGATCGAGGCGACCGTCCGCTTCGACGGCAAGGAGACCAAGATCGCCGGCACCGGCACCGGCCCGATCGACGCCTATGTCGACGCTTTGAAGAAAAGCTGCGGCGTCGCGCTGGAGATCAGCGACTACCGCGAGCATGCGGTCAAAAGCGGCTCGGGCGCCAACGCCGCCGCCTATGTCGACACCACCGTGGACGGCAAGCCGCTGTTCGGCGTCGGCATCGCGCCCAACATCGTCACCGCCTCGCTCAGCGCCATCACCAGCGCGGCGAACCGGGCGCTGCGCAAGTAAGCCGGCCGCATAGTCAAACCATCACGCGCCTTCGGCGCGATGCAAAAGGGCGCGCCGTTCGCACGGCGCGCCCTTTTTATCTGCGCGAGGCCGAAGCGCTTATTGCGCGACCAGCACCTCGTAACGCGGCGACTGGATCTCGCGGCCGCCCGCGCTGACGTTGCAATATTGCGCCACCACCTTGCCGGTGATCGTGCCGTTCGGGATCGGCGCGCGGCAGACCGGCAACTGCGGCCGGCCCGGCTCGCCGCCGCCGATATAGGCGCCCGGCACGGCCTGGCCGCCGCTCGACTGCACCCAACGGGTAGTCTGCGGACTGCCGGTCAGCACTTCGTACTGCGGGAGCAGGATTTCCCGGCCGCCATAGCCGATGCTGCAGCCGTTGTTGCCGAGCAGCTTGCCGGGATGGATGCCGTTCTGATAGGCCGCGCGGCAGATGCTGACGGGCTGGCCAGCTTCCTGGCCGGCGATCAGCGCCGTCGCCGGACGCGGCGCGCCCTGGGCGAGACGCACCCAGGCGAGCTTCGTGGGCGCCGCCACCGGCGCCGGCGGAACCGGAGTCGGCGCCGGGACCGCGACGGCGACCGGCGCGCCGGCCGGGACATAGGCGCGCACATAGGACAGCTTGGCATCGACGATCGGCGTCTGCTTGTAGTTCGTCGAGCCGTAATTGACGTTGATGACGCTCTTCGCCGTGTTGACGATCGGCTCCCAGCCCGGCGTCTGCGTCGGACTGGCGATGTTCACCTGATTATCGTGCGACTCGAGGAAGCGTTTGGTGAAATAGCCGCCGACGTCGTCGTCGCCCCAGGCATATTCGCCCTCGCTCGACGAGGCGATGACGATTTCGCCCGCCGCGTCCAGCCACAGGCGGCTGTAGGTCTTCTTGTAATCGGGCGGCGCCGACATGGAGCGCATCGCCGCCGCCACCGGGAGATCCGCCTTGTTGTTGCAACTGTCGGTCACGGCGATCAGCAGGCGCGGCGTCTTCTTGCGCAGCGCGCCGATGATCTCCTCGAACGCCTGGCCCTGCTGGCTGATATAGAGATAGGGATAGCGCGACTTCGACGCCTCGGTCCGGAAGCCATGACCCGAATAGTAGAAGAACACCGTGTCGTTGGTGCCGGGCTTGATGGCGTTCACGGCGGCGCGCATGTTGGCGAGCGTCACCGCGTTGCCTTCGAGCGCCTGCAACTCCAGCTTCATGCCGGTATGGGTGGAGACGGCCTGCAGAACCCGCTTGAGGTTCTCGAAGTCCTTTTTCACCGACACCCCGATGGAGGCGTCGTTGGTGTCGGCGATCAGGATCGCCTGCAAGGTTTGCGCGGCGGCCGGCAAGCCGGCGAAGAGAACCGCGGCGGCCAGAAGGACCGCGACAGCGCGCGGCAATCCGCCGATGCGGCGAATGACGATAGACAACATGGTATCTCCCCCGGATAGAGCAGGCTTACGGTTTGTCGAACAACTCTGCGAGCAGCGTTTTGATATCGGCTTCGATGGGATCGTAATCCTCGATCTTGCCGCGCTCGGCGGCGCGCGCGAAGCTCCACAACATGCAGGACTGCGACAAGACGACGCTGGCTTGCCGCTCGCCGGCATGGAAGACGAATCCGGCATCGGCGAGGAACGGGCAACGTTTCGACTTGTCGAACACATAACTCGATTCGGCGAAGATCAAGCCGCGGAAGCGCTCGACCTGGCCGACCGTCAAATCCGGGCCGGTGGCGCGCACGGCATAGCCCTGGACGGACGGATCGGTCACGTCGGTCTTGGCTTCGAGCTGAAAACTTTCGACCCGGTCGGCGGATGCGAGGATGTCGAGCATGTCGTCGCCGAGAAATTTGGCGACGGCCGCATCGACGGACGCGGCGCGCGACGGCGCCGAGACGGCCGACGCCGCGGCCAACGCGCCGATCAAGGCGATGCCCAGCAACGCTTTACGCAATCCGACCATCCTCAATCCTCGCCCGCCCTGTTTTGCGAAATATAGCACAGCCGCGGCAAAGAGATCACGGACTGGCGGCAAGATCCGCCGAAATTCCGGCCTGAAAACAGGGTTAAAACGCCGAATCAGGTCCGGCGGGGCAGCCAGCCCTCGGCGGTCAGGGCATAGCGGTCGGCATCGTCGCCATAGAGGGTGATCTTGCCCTTGTGGGTAAAATGCAGCCGGGCGAGCAGCCGACGCACCGCCCGCGCCTCGCGCGCCGTGCAGCCGACGACATGGGCCAGCTTGAGGGATTTGAAGGCATGGTCGAGCAAAGCGGTGCCCGCCTCGGTGGCGTAGCCCCGATTGCGCGAGGCGGCGCCGAGATAGACGCCGAGCTCGATCTCCTCGCTACCCGGCCATAGCGGGGCCAGCAAGGCGCGGCCCAAAAACCCGCCGGTTTCCTTGTCCTCGATCACCCACCAGCCGTATTCGGCGTCGGGCTCCTGCTGGGACAGTTCGATGCGCGGGGCGATGCGTTCGGCCAGCCGGGCCGGGTCGACCCCGCGCATGGCGAGATAGGCCGTCACGTCGGGCTGGGCGTCGAGCGCGATCAGGGCGGTCTCGTCGCCGGGAGCAGGGCGGCGCAGGATGAGGCGGCGGGTTTCGAAACGGGCATAATTGGGCATGACCGCAAGCTACCCGCCCCCAGGATGAAGGGCAATCGGCCGAACGGCAATAAAGCTTCACAAATTCCGCGAGCCGGACCATATAAACGCGCACTGTTAAATTATCGATCCTCTGGGCATGCTGAAACAATACACGCGCAAAATCGGCGACGTCGTCCGCCGCCTGCGGGGCGAAATGAAAACGCCCGGCCAACGCTTCGCCGCCTGGATCGAAATGGTGTTCATGGATCATGGCATTTTCCGCCTGATCTACAGCAACAGCCATCGCGTTTCGCCCAACATGTACCGCATGAGCCAGCCGGCGCCGCACCATATCGCCCGCTTGGCGCGCCTCGGCGTCAAGACCATCGTCAATCTGCGCGGCGCGCGCGACGGCGGCGAATATCTGCTGGAAAAGGAAGCCTGCGCCCGGCACGGCATCGCCCTGATCGATTTTCCGATCAGCTCGCGCGACGCGCCGCGCAAGACCGACGCGCGCAAACTGAAAGAGCTGTTCGCGCGCATCGAATATCCGGCCATGCTGCATTGCAAGTCGGGCGCCGACCGCGCCGGCCTCGGCGCCGCGCTCTATCTGCATCTGCACGAAGGCCGCCCGGCCCATGAGGCGGCACAACAGCTGCATTGGAAGTACGGCCATTTCCGCCAAGCCAAGACCGGCATCCTGGATTTCTTCTTCGACAGCTACACCCGGCGCAACGCCCACGAAGCCGTCGATCTGCTGCTCTGGTCGGAAAGCGAGTACGAACCGGAGGCGCTCAAGCGCGACTTCCGCACCGGCCGCTGGTCGAACCTGTTGGTCGACAAGATCCTGCGGCGCGAATAGCGCGGTTTGGCATTCCCTCATCGTCATGCCCGCACTTGTTGCGGGCATCCACGCCTTTACGATGCGGATAAGAGGGAAGTCGTGGATGGCCGGAACAAGTCCGGCCATGACGGATTATTGGTTAGGCCCGCGCCGGCTCCGCCAACGCCACCGCATCCTCGTCCTCGCCGCGGAACTGCAGGCGGCTCAGCTTGGCGTAATGGCCGTCCTTGGCGAGCAGTTCGGCATGGGTGCCGCGCTCGATGACGCGGCCCGCCTCCAGCACATAGATCAGATCGGCGTCGCGCACGGTGGCGAGGCGATGGGCGATGACCAGCGTCGTGCGGTCCTTGGTCAGGCGCGCGAGCGCCTGCTGCACCAGGCGCTCGCTCTCGGCGTCGAGGGCGCTGGTCGCCTCGTCGAGCAGCAGGATCGGTGCGTCCTTCAGCATGGCGCGGGCGAGCGACAGGCGCTGGCGTTCGCCGCCCGACAGGCGCATGCCGCGATCGCCGACGATGGTGTCGTAGCCGTCCGGCAGCTTGACGATGAAATCATGGGCGGCGGCGGCCTTGGCCGCTTCGACGATCTCCGCCTCCGTCGCGCCGGTCCGGCCGAAGGCGATATTGGCGCGCACCGTGTCGTTGAACAGCACGATGTCCTGGCTGACCAGGGCGATGGCGCCCCGCAGGCTGGCCAGCGTCACGTCGCGCACGTCCTGGCCGTCGATCAGCACGCGCCCGCCGCGCACGTCGAACAGGCGCGGAATGAGATTGAACACCGTGGACTTGCCGGCGCCGCTGCGCCCGACCAGCGCCACGGTCTTGCCCGGCGGCACGTCGAGCGAGAAATCCGCCAGCGCGGCGGTCGCGTCATAGCCGAATTCGACATTCTCCAACACGATATGCCCCTGCCCGGCTTGCAGCGGCGGCGCGCCCGGCTTTTCGATGATGGCCGGCTTTTCGTCGAGCAGCTGGAAGACGCGCTGCACGGCGGCGAGGCCTTCCTGCAGCACGGTATTGAGCGTGCCGATGGCGCGCACCGGCTGGGCGGCGATCAGCAACGCGCTGATGAAGCCGGTGAACTGGCCGACCGTGCCGGCGCCGGTGGCGACGCGCCAGCCGCCGAAGGCGATGACGCCGCCGACGGCGATGCCGCCGAGCACTTCGAGGATCGGATCGAGCCGCGCCCGGCTTTTCGTCATCTTCATCATCAGGCGGTACATGCGCTCGAAGGCGCCGCCGGCGCGGCCGCGCTCGTAATCCTCCAGGCGGTAGGTCTTCACCATGCGCGCGCCGGACAGGCTTTCGTTGAGCAGCGAGGTCGTCTCGCCCATCTGCACCTGGGTGTCGATCGAGGCGCGACGCAGGCGCTTGCCGATCTCGACGATCGGAAAAGCCGCCAGCGGATAGATCACCAGCACGATGAGCGACAGCATCCAGTCGAGATAGAACATGGTGCCGACCAGGGCGATGACGGTCAGCGAATCGCGGATCAGGTTGGTCACCGTGCGCGCCACGGCGTTGCGCACCACGACGATGTCGTTGGTGAAGCGCGAGATCAGGCCGCCCGGCGGCTCGCGCAGGATGCGCGCCAAGTCGGCGGCGAGCAGATGATCGAACATGCGGGCCTGCATGTCGGTGGTGACGCGATAGACGATATGGCTGGTCTGCACGTTCTGCGCGTACATGGCGAGGCCGCGCGCCGCCGTCACGCCGAGCACCAGCGCCGGCACCAGCCAGACCACCCGGTGGTCCTGCGCCGCGAACAGCGTGTAGGTCCAGTCGATCAGCAGCGGATAGGCGCCGGTCGCCGCCGCCACGGCGGCCATGGACAGGCCGACCGAGATCAGCGTGCGCCAATGGGGCGACACCCAGTCGCGCCACAGGCGGCCGAGCAGATAGCGGGTGGTTTCGTCGAAACGCAGGCGGGCCTTGGCCATCGGACAATCAAACGCTGTTCACGCGCCGGCCCGAGACAGAGGGCGGCTTGCGGGCCGGAGAATAGAGGATTTCCACCCCTCCTGCCATGGGCCTGCCATGGCCCCTGGAACCGCGAAAAGAAGGGGCGAGAGCCTTGCGGCCCTCGCCCTCGTCGTCTTCCCGGCGGCTGATTCAAGCGGCGGCGAGGGCCGATTCCTGCAGGGCGGCTTCGCCTTCGACGATGGCGGCGGCGGCATGGACCACCGAGGCGATGCGCAGCACGTCCTGCATGCCTTCGCGGGTCGCGCCCTTGGCCATCACTTCATGGGCATGCGACTTGAGGCACATGCCGCAGCCGTTGACGGCCGAGGCGGCGAGCGACCAGAGCTCGAAGTCGAGCTTGTCGACGCCCGGATTGCCGATGACGTTCATGCGCAGGCGGGCCGGCATCTTGCTCAGCTCGGCATCGTCGATCAGATGGATCGAGCGGTAGTAGATATTGTTCATCGCCATGACGGCGGCGGCGGCCTTGGCGGCCTCGCGCGCTTCGGCGGAGAGATTCTCGGCGGCCTCGGCGGCCACCGCTTCGATGACGAAATCGTTGCGCGAGGCGAGCGCCGAGGTGAGGATCGCGCCCCAGATCTGCTGCTTGGTGAGCGCCGTGGAATTGACGATGTTCGACAGGTTGAGCTTGATGTCCTTGGCGTAGGTCGGCATCCGCTCCTTCAGGGTTTCGATGGACATGGCTTGCTCGCTTTCTTGTACGACGGGGGAGAAAAACGGCGCCGGCAAAAGCCGGCGCCGCGTCTTGAGGCTTTAGGCGACCTTGAGGACCTCTTCGCCCTGCTTCCAGTTGCAGGGGCAGAGCTCGTCGGTCTGCAGCGCGTCGAGGATGCGCAGGGTCTCCTGCGGATTGCGGCCGACGCTGAGATCGTTGACCGAGACGTGGCGGATGACGCCTTCCGGATCGACCACGAAGGTGGCGCGCAGATCGACGCCCTCTTCCTTGTGGATGATGCCGAGCGCGGCGCTCAGCTCGCGCTTGACGTCGGCGAGCATCGGGAAGGGCAGATCGCGCAGATCCTCATGATCGCGCTTCCAGGCGAGATGGACGAACTCGCTATCGGTCGAGAGGCCGAGCACCTGGGCGTCGCGGTCGGCGAACTCGCCGTTGAGCTTGCCGAAGGCGGCGATCTCGGTCGGGCAGACGAAGGTGAAGTCCTTCGGCCAGGCGAAGAGGACGAGCCACTTGCCCGCGTAGGACTTATCGGTGAGGTCGACGAAGGCCTCGCTCGGGTTCTTGGGCTGGCCCGGCGGGACGGCTTTGAGGTTAAAGGACGGCAGCTTGTCGCCAACGGTCAGCATGAGATTTCTCCTCGGTTTTAAGGACGGGCATTAAGAATTTGGAACTGCTCTAATGTGCAGTTGCCTAGCTTAAGTAGTTGGTCCGACTGGCCCCGTCAACCAGATTAGAATAATTATAAGAAAAAACTCCGGCCGCGGGCCAAAGCCTCGCAGAATGCGAGTAGCCATCTCGAAACGGCATGGCAGGAGTAGAAATAGAGTAATAGGCGCTGTGAGGCGGCTTGCGTATCTTGCCCCTGCAAATCGCTCGCAATCGCCGTTCAGAAGCGCGCCGGGCGGATCTGGGAACAGCCTTATAGGGTCTTACCGCCATGTACGTCTGCGCTTGCCACGGCTTCACCGAAAAGCAGGTCACCCAAGCGGTCTCCGAGGGCCCCTGCTCGGTCGCCGACGTCTATCGCCGCCTCGGCGAGACGCCCCAATGCGGCAAATGCGTCTGCTCGGTCGTCGACATGGTGCGCGGCGCGCGCGGCGTCGATGAAACCGCGTCCGGCCTGCAGGCTTACGCCTAAACTCATTTGCGACTGATTATCGCGTAGCCGCAAGGCTTTAGCCGAGGCGCCGCCAACGCCAATCGGTTCCGCCCAGCCCTTTGTCTCTCTCCCCGCCCCGGCTACACTGCCGGGGCGTTCGCGTTTATGCGTTTATCGAGAGAGCCACAGAGGAGCGGCGGCCATGAAGGGCAATAAAGAGGTCATCGACCAACTCAAGAAAATCCTCACCAACGAGCTCACCGCCATCAACCAGTATTTCCTGCATGCCCGCATGTTCGACAATTGGGGCCTGAAGAAGCTCGGCGAAGTCGAATACAAGGAATCGATCGACGAGATGAAACATGCCGATGCGCTGATCAAGCGCATCCTGTTCCTCGAGGGCGTGCCCAACCTGCAGCATCTCGACAAGCTGCTGATCGGCGAGACGGTGCCGGAAATGCTCCAGTGCGACCTCAAGCAGGAGCAGATCGCCATGCCCGTGCTGCGCGCGGCGATCAACGTCTGCGAAACGCACGACGATTACGTCACCCGCGATCTCTTGAAGAACATCCTCAAGGGCGAGGAAGACCATGTCGACTGGCTCGAAACCCAGCTCGGCCTGATCGAGAAGATGGGCCTGGAAAACTACATGCAGTCGTCTTCTAACGCGCCCGAGGCCTAAGAGCCGACGAAAAGCCCCATGCGCTCGTTCCGGCGGGCATGGTAGAAGCCTCGCCATGATGACGCCGAACGAGCTGCTGGCTCGCCTGCTTTATAAAGACGCGCTGATGCTGGTGGTCGACAAGCCCGCCGGCCTGCCCGTCCATGCCGGGCCCAAGGGCGGCCAGAGCCTCGAATCGCTGTTCGACGTCTTGCGCTTCGGCCTGCCGCGCGTGCCCGCCCTCGCCCACCGCCTCGATCGCGACACCACCGGCTGCCTGGTGCTCGGCCGCCACCGCAAGGCGCTGGCCAAGCTCGGCCGGCTGTTCTCCGGCGGGCGCATCGAAAAGACCTATTGGGCGGTGGTCGCCGGCGCGCCGCCGCAAACGGAAGGCCACATCGACCTGGCGCTGTCCAAGCAGACCAGCGACAAGCGCAGCTGGTGGATGAAGGTCGATCCGGCCGGCATGCCGACCGTCACCGACTACAAACTGATGGGCCAGGCGGACGGTTTCTCCTGGCTCGAGCTTTATCCCCGCACCGGCCGCACCCATCAGATCCGCGTGCATTGCGCCGCCATCGGCTGTCCGGTGCTGGGCGACAACACCTATGGGGGCGAGGCGACGCGGGCCGGCGAGTTTCCGCTGCAGCTCCATTCGCGGGCCATCACGATCCCGCTCTACCCGACGCGCGATCCGATCACGATCACCGCGCCAGCGCCGGCGCATATGGTGAAATTTCTCAAGGCCTGCGGCTTCGCCGGCGATCCGCCGCGCGCGCCGATCGATGTCGGGTCCTAAAAGGGATCCTTGATCTCTTCGTCGCTGCCGACCGTCGGGTCGACCCAGCCGGTCGCCTTGGCGATGAGATAATCGGCGATGTCGGCGGGCTTGACCTTCACCGCGCGCAATTCCGTGTCGCTCGCCAGCGCCTTCTTGACGAAGAGATGGTTCTCGACGTTCTCGGGCTTGATCTTGAAGATGCCGCGCGCGTCGCGAATCTTCGGATAAAGCTTGGGATCGACCTGCTTTTCGCGCGCCGCCAGCCGCGCGATCATGGAATCCTCGTCGGCGCCCTCGACCGCCTGCTTCTTCAGCAGCTTCCAGTCGCTCTGGCCGCCGTAGCCGTCCTGGTTCATCGCCTCGATGGCGGCGTCGGCGGTCTCGTCGGTGGCGCGGACCGCATAGAGATTCTTGGTCAGGCCGACATCGGCCCCCCAAGCGGCGAGGCTCTTACTGGTGGCGACGAAAACGAGAGGCATCGAAACAAACGCTCCTGGAAAAAACGGCCTAGCGATACCCGAGCGCCTGGGCCGTCTTCTCGATGATGTCGGGCGGATAAGCGTAGGCCTTTTTCAGCAGATCGTCGATCTCCGCGCCGCTCATCGGAATGAGTTCCAGCTTGGCTTTCGCCGCCTCGTCCTGAAAGGCCTTGTCCTTGAGCATGGCGTCGAAGGCGGCGCGCAGGGTCTTGGTCCGCGCGTCGGGCGTCGCCGGCGGCGCCATGAAGGGCCGCCCCATCAGCGGGCTGGCGAGGCTCAGCTCCAGGATCGACTTCGCTTCCGGCGTCGGCGCCATGTCGGTGACCATCGGCACGGCGGGAATGTCCGGATGCGGCTTGAGCGCCAATTGCAGGAAGACGACGACCTTTTTCTCGGCGATCCAGTCGGGCTTGCCGGCGACCAGGCCGGCCCATTCCCAGCCGACCGAGCCCTGCAATTCGCCGCGCTCGATGCCGAGGTTGATCTCGTTGGTGCCCTGGTAGCCGGTGATGATCTTCATCTTGGTGCCGAACAGCGCGTTGAGCAGCTTCGGATAGAGATTGGTGCCCGAACCGGCCCCCGTCGCGCCGACGACGAACTCGGTCTTCTGCGCGTCGGCCAGGCTTTTGACCGGCGACGTGTGCCAGGCGATGGCGATCTGCACGAAGCTCTGCAGGCTGCCGATCCACTTGAACTTGCGCGAATCGTAGTCGGCGCCCTGGCCGCCGAAGATCGGATCGAAGATCACCCCGCTGCCGACGATGCCGAAGGCCGTGCCGTCCGCCGGCGCGGCGGCGCTGTAAAGGTAGTTGGCGAGCTTGAGGCTGCCGGCGCCGGCCATGTTCTGCGGCACCAAGGTCGGCTGGCCGGGCACGAACTTGCCCATGTGGCGCGCCAGCATGCGCCCGTAAAGATCGTAGCCGCCGCCCGGCCCGTAGCCGATCAGCAGCTGAACGGTCTTGCCCTTGTAGAAGGCGGTTTCGTCCTCCGCTTTCGCCGGCATCGAGCCCAACGCCACGCCCGCCAAGGCCGCAACGGCCAGAATCCGTCCGCGAAGCGCCATTCCCCGTCTCCCATGTCTTGCCCGTTCCGGGCTTATGGCCGGAATAGCAGCATAGGCGCGGGACCCGGTCAATCTGGCCCTACCGCCCCGCCGCGCATCATGCGAGAACGCCCCCTATGACGTTCGTTTTCCAGGGGCCCGCCCTGCCCATCGACCCGCTGCTGCCCGCCATCGCCGAGGCCCTGGCGGCGCATACGGCGCTGGTGCTCGAAGCGCCGCCCGGCGCCGGCAAGACGACGCGCGTGCCGCTCGCCCTGCTCGATGCGCCCTGGCTCGCCGGCCAGACCATCCTGATGCTGGAGCCGCGCCGCCTCGCCGCGCGCGCCGCCGCCAGCCGCATGGCGCAGACGCTCGGCGAGAAGCCCGGCGAGCGAGTCGGCTATCGCGTACGACTCGACAGCAAGGTCTCGGCGCGCACGCGCATCGAGGTGATCACCGAAGGCATCCTGGCGCGCCGCCTGCAGGACGATCCCGGTCTCGACGGCGTCGGCCTGGTGATCTTCGACGAGTTTCACGAGCGCAGCCTGGACGCCGATCTTGGCCTCGCGCTCTGCCTCGAAGCGCAGAAAGCGCTGCGGCCCGAACTGCGCCTAATGGCCATGTCGGCGACGCTCGACGGCACGGCGGTGGCGAAACTGCTGAACAGCCCGGTGCTGCGCAGCGAGGGCCGCGCCTTTCCGGTCGAGACGCGTTATCTCGACGCGCCGCAACCGAACCGCTTTCCCATGGCGATGGCGCAAGCCGTGCGCAAAGCGCTATCGGAGACAGACGGCGATCTGCTCGCCTTCCTGCCCGGCGAGCGCGAAATCCACGCCGTGCAGCGCCAGTTGGATGGCGCCGATCTCCATGTGCTGCCGCTCTACGGCGCGCTGGCGCAGGGCGACCAGGACCGCGTCTTCGCGCCGCCGCCCGCCGGCAAGCGCAAGGTCGTGCTCGCCACCAGCATCGCCGAGACCAGCCTGACGATCGACGGCATCCGCGTCGTGGTCGACGGCGGCCTGGCGCGCGTGCCGCGCTACGATCCGGCGAGCGGCCTGACCGGCCTCGACACGGTGAAGGTGACGCAGGCCGCCGCCGAGCAGCGGCGCGGCCGCGCCGGACGCACCGCGCCGGGCATCTGCTACCGCCTGTGGCCCGAGCCGCAGACGCGCGGGCTGCTGCCGCGCAACGCGCCGGAGATTCTGCAGGCCGACCTCGCGGCGCTGGCGCTCGATCTCGCCGTCTGGGGCGTGCGCGATCCGGCCGAGCTGGCCTGGATGGATGCGCCGCCCGCCGGCGCCTTCGCGCAGGCGCGCGGCCTGCTGACGCAGCTCGGCGCGCTCGATGCGGACGGCATGGTCACGCCGCATGGCAAAGCGATGGCCCGGCTGCCGCTGCATCCGCGCCTCGCCCATATGGCGATCCGCGCCAAGGCCCGCGATCTCGGCGCGGAAGCGGCGTCGCTCGCCGCCCTGCTCGCCGAGCGCGATCCGCTCGCCGGCCCCAACGCCATGCGCGACGCCGATCTGCGCCATCGCCTGGACATCGTCGGCGAAAGCCGCGCCAGCGCGCCGCCGCCCGGCACGGAGATTCGCGAGGCGACGCGGCGACGCATCCGCGAGGCGGCGACGCAAATCCGACGGTTGCTCGGTGTGCCGGATCATCCGCTCGATTCGTCGATGGCCGGCGCGCTCACGGCCCTCGCCTACCCCGACCGCGTGGCGCAGAAGCGCGGCGGCGGCGGCTTCCGACTCGCCAACGGCCGCGGCGCAACGGTCCAGCCGGAAGACGCGCTCGCGCGCGAAGACTGGCTTGCCGTCGCCAGCGTGGGCGACGGCATCGGCGCCAGCGCGGACGGCCGCATCTTCATGGCCGCGCCGATCAGCCGTGCCGAGATCGAAGACGCATTCGCCGACTTGATCGAGGCGCAGGACAGCGTCGCCTGGGATGTGCGCACGGAAAGCGTCCAGGCCCGTCGCCAGCGCCGCCTCGGCGCGCTGCTGCTCGACGACGTTCAATGGGACAAGGCCCCCGCCGATAAGGTCGCCGCCGCGCTGCTTGGCGGCATCGCTCAAATGGGCCTCGCCGCCCTGCCCTGGACGGAGGGCGCGCGGCAATTGCGCGCCCGCGTCGCCTTCCTGCGCGCCCATGATCCGCAAGGCGCTTGGCCGGATTTTTCGGATGCCGCGCTCGCTGAGACGCTGGAGGACTGGCTCGCGCCGCATCTCGGCGGGCTCAAGAGCCGCGCCGACCTCGCCAAGCTGCATCTGACGGAGATTCTCGGCAGCGCGTTCGATTGGGCGGCGCGCAAGCGGCTCGACGACTGGGCGCCGACCGAGATCGCCGTGCCGAGCGGCCGCACGGCAACCATCGATTATACCCAGGGCGACGCCCCGGTGCTGGCGGTCAAACTGCAGGAGCTGTTCGGCCTGGCCGACACGCCGCGCGTCGCGGGTGGCCGCGTGCCCGTCGTGCTGCATCTGCTGAGCCCCGCCGGACGACCGGTGCAGGTGACGCGCGATCTCGCCAATTTCTGGCGCGAGGGTTATTTCGCGGTGAAGAAAGACCTCAAGGCCCGCTATCCGCGCCATCCCTGGCCGGACGATCCGATGAGCGCGCCGGCAACGGCGCGGGCGAAACCGCGCGGGACTTAGCGCGCGCGAGCGGTGACACCATCGGCGATCTCTCGGCTAAGCTCGCCAAGCAGCTGGCTCATCGCCGCCGCCAGCGCCGCATAGCTGCCGCTGGCCGGACGCGCGACCAGGCCGGAGGCGCCCATCGACGGCGCGGCGACGCCGTCGCCCTGGCCGGCGATCTGCCAGCGGGCATCGAGCAGACATTCGCCGCTGTCGCCGACGCATTCGAAGCGCGAGATCGTCACCGATATGCGCAGGTCGGCGCGCAAGGCGGCTTCCGCCGGGAACAGCGCGACGCGGCTGGTGCGCAGGCGGCGCGACAAGTTCTCGCCGATCACCTGCGTCACATTGTCCTCCAGGCGGCCGCCCCAGCGGTCGAATTCGGCCACGGTCAGTTCGTTGGCCGTCGGCCGCGTGACGATCTGCGGCCGATCGAGATATTTCGGCAGCAGGATAGGTCCGACCGACAAGGCGACGCCCTGGGCCGAGCGCTGGGCCGGCGGCTCGGTGGCGGACAGCACGTAAAGTTTCGACGGCTGGTTGTCGCCGACGCAGGCCGCCAGCAGCGCCGGGACAAGCGCGATCAGGGAGAACGATATGCGGGTCATGGCCTTGCTCATGGTGCGTTGCCCCTGCCGGTAAGCAAGGCGTTGGGATTCTGCTGCAGGTAATCCGCCAGGGCGCGCAGCGCGCTCGCCGCCTCGCGGATGTCCTCCATGGTGCGCGTCGCCTGATAGTTCAGCTGCGAGCCGTCGCCGAGCCCGCCCTGCACGGCGGTCATGGCCGATTCGGCCTGCATGAGCGTGGCGTTGAGCTGTTCGATGGCGCCGACGACGCGCTCGCTGATGACCGGCACCTGGGCATTGGCGTCGCTCGCCAGTTTGCTGACGTCGCGCGAGGCCCTGTCGATGCTGCGGACCATGTCGGGCACCGGCTGCAAGGCCGCGGTCATCCGCTGATCGACATTGCCGACCATCGTATTGGTGCTGTTGACCAGGCCGGTGAGATCGACCACCAGCTTGTCGAGATTGACCAGCGTGGCCGAGAACTTCGTCATGATCTCCTCGACCGGCAGCTTGCGGAAATCCTCCACCAGGTCGCCGAAGGTGGCGCGCAGTTCGGATAAGCTCGAGCGCTTGGTCGGAATCTCCGGATAACGCGGCTCCAGGCCGAGCAGGCGCGGCGGAATCGCCCGGTCGAAATCCAGCTCGATGGTCATCAGGCCGGTGACGAAAGACTGGTTGCGCAGCTGGGCGCGCAGGCCGCGCTCGATCAATTCCGACATGTCGTTCAGCCGGCCCGCGCCGTTGACTCGCACCCGGCTCTGGTCGAGCTCGACATAGACGGGGATCGCCACCTCGCGCTTCTCGCTGTCATAGCTCAGCACGATGTCCTTCACCGAGCCGACGCGCACGCCGCGGAAATTCACCGGTCCGCCGATCTGCAAACCGTTGACGTCGTCGGCGAAGAACATGACGTAGGTCTTGGTCGCCGTGAACAGGCGCCCGCCGCCGAGCGCGACGATCAGGAAGATCAGCAGGGCGCCGGCGCCGACGACGAAGAGGCCGATCAGTTTCGGGTTGGCTTTGCGGCTCACGGCGCTTTCTCCAGCATGGCCGGGTCCTCGTTACGGGTCAAAAAGGCGCGCACGCGCGGATCGCCGCTCTCGGCCAACAGGCGCTTGGGATTGCCCGACGCGATCATGGTCCGGGATTCGGCGTCGAGGAAGACCGAATTGTCGCCGATGGCGAAGATGCTGGCCAATTCATGGCTGACGATCACCACGGTGGCGCCCAGGCTGTCGCGCAATTCGAGGATCAGGTCGTCGAGGCGCTTGGAACTGATCGGATCGAGGCCGGCCGACGGCTCGTCGAAGAACAGGATATCGGGATCGAGCGCCATGGCCCGTGCCAGGCCCGCGCGCTTGCGCATGCCGCCGCTGATTTCCGAAGGATAATACTCCTCGAAGCCGGCAAGACCGACGAGCGAAAGCTTCAGCGCCGCCAGGTCGCGCACGTCGCCGGCGGACAGATCGGTATATTCGGCGAGCGGCAGGGCGACGTTCTCGGCCAGGGTCATCGAGCTCCACAGCGCGCCGCTTTGGTAGAGCACGCCGAAGCGCCGCATCAGCGCCTGGCGCGCCGCGCCTTCGCTGCGCCATAGCGACGCGCCGTCGTAACGCACCTCGCCGCGCGACGGCTCCTTGAGGCCGATCATCTGCTTGAGCAGCGTGCTTTTGCCGCAGCCCGAGCCGCCCATGATGAAGAAGATTTCGCCCGCCTCGACCTTGAAAGTGAGGTCGCGTTGCAGGACGAAGGCGCCATAGGCCAGGTCCATGCGGTCGACGGCGATGCGGGGCGCGGTTCCGGTCATGTCAGAGCTTCAAGATATCGAGCACGACGGCGAAGATGCCGTCGGCGACGACGATGAGGACGATGGCGAGCACGACGGCGGAGGTCGTCGCCATGCCGACCGCCGCGGCGCTGCGCCCGGCGAACAGGCCGCGCTGGCAGCCGGCCAGGGCGACGATGACGCCGAAGACGCTGGCCTTGATCAGCCCGACGAACAGATGCGTCATGCTCAGCGCCCGTACCGTCTGCGCCCAATATTGCGAGAAATCCAGGCCGAGCAGCGTGGTGCCGATCAACGCGCCGCCGAGGATGCCGAGGATGTCGGCATAGAGCGCGAGCAGCGGCATCATCAGCACCAGGGCGAGGATGCGCGGCAGCACGAGGAAATCGACCGGATTGAAGCCGAGCGTGCTCAAGGCGTCGATCTCCTCGTTGGCCTGCATGGAGCCGATCTCGGCGGCGAAGGCCGCGCCGGTGCGGCCGGCCATGATGATGGCGGTCATCAGCGCGCCCATCTCGCGCAACATGGCGATGCCGACGAGATTGGCGACGTAGATCTCGACGCCGAACTGGCGCAACTGCACGGCGCCGACGAAGGCGAGGATCATGCCGACCAGCACGGAAATCAGCGTGACGATCGGCAACGCCCGCGCGCCCGTATCCTGCAGGATGAGCAGGAAATCCGAGCGGCGGAAACCGGCATGGCCGCCGAGCAGACGCAGGAAGGCGAGAAAGGCCTCGCCGATGAAAGCGAAGAAATCGCCGGTCTCGCGCCAGATGCCTTGCGCCCGTTCGCCGACCCGGGCCAAGAGGGACGGCGCCGCCACCGCGCGTCGCGCCCCGGTCGGCGCTTCGCTCCGCGCCGCCAGATGCATCAGCCGGCGCAACCCGTCCGGCAAGGCGTCATGGTTGGCCGTGCCGCCGCGCGAGACAACGGCGGCCTCCAGCTTGCGCAGGGCAAGAAGGAAACTGGTGTCCCACAGAATGCCCTCGCCCATCACGAGATCGACCGGCCCGAGCGGCTTGGCCTCGTCCAACTGGGCGATCACCGCATCGAGCGGATGGGCGCCGCCGCTGCGCCAATCGCCGGCAAAGACAAGCTGAGACGCGCCCGCGGCGGAGCGGCGCAGTTGGACCATGCCGGCAGAGGTTTCGGGCGAGATTTGCAACGGGTCAGCCATCGCGGACTATTGTGGCCTAACTCTCGGAACGCCACAAACCCCCAAAGGTTCGCCTAAAACAGGCGTTTAGACAGCTTTATGACAGCCCGCCGCGTTCGACGATGAAGCGGGCGATCTCGGCGACGCCCTGGTCGACCTTCAGATTGGAGAACAGGAAGGGCCGCTCGCCGCGCATTTTCTTGGCGTCGCGGTCCATCACGCCGAGATCGGCGCCGACCAATGGGGCGAGGTCGATCTTGTTGATCACCAGCAGGTCCGAGCGGGTGATGCCAGGTCCGCCCTTGCGCGGGATCTTGTCGCCGGCCGAGACGTCGATGACATAGATCGTCAGATCGGCCAGCTCGGGCGAGAAGGTCGCCGCCAGATTGTCGCCGCCCGATTCGACGAAGATCAATTCGAGGTCGGGGAATTTCGCCCACATGTCGGCGACGGCGACCAGATTGATCGAGGCGTCCTCGCGGATCGCCGTGTGCGGGCAGCCGCCGGTCTCGACGCCGGCGATGCGCTCGGGCGCCAAGGCGCCGGCGCGCGTGAGAAATTCGGCGTCCTCGCGGGTATAAATGTCGTTGGTGACGACGGCGAGGTCGTAGTCGTTCCGCATATGCTTGCACAGGCGTTCGACCAGCGCCGTCTTGCCGGAGCCGACCGGGCCGCCGATGCCGACGCGCAAGGGACCGTTTGATGTCATGAGCGGAACAACCTCGTGTATTGGGTTTCGTGGCGCATGGAGGTCCAGTCGAGCATCGGCGCCGCCGAACCGATCTGATCGAGATCGGCGACGAGGGCCGCCTCGACCGCAGCGACGACGGCAGGCTCCAGATCGGCGAGGGTCAGTTGGCCGTCGGTCTGGCCTAAGGGGATCAGCCGCACGCCGGCGCTGACCAGATTGGCGGCAAAGCCGGAAAGATAGCCGGTGAGCGCATCGGCCAGTTCGGCATGAGGCGCGAAGGCGACGCCAGCCGCGACCGGCAAGGCCAGCTTGTCATGGCGGGAGGCCAGCGCGGCAAGCCGCGCATCGGGCCAGGCCTTGATCGTCGTGCTGGCGAAGGCGCTGCCTTGCGCCGCGCTTTCCAGCGCCGTCTCCGTTGTGCCGCGCCAGGCGGCGGCGATCACCGCGATCTCATCGAGCGCCGCGGCGTCGTCCGCTTTCCCTGCGCGCCAAGCGGCGGCGAACAAAGCGCCGTCGATGCGCCCGGCCCCCTGGGTCAAGATCGTGCCGATCCAGCCAGCCAGCGTGGCGCGGTCGCGGATCAGGCCGTCTTCCACCGCCCATTCGATGCCGTGGCTGTAACTGAAGCCGCCGATCGGATAGGCCGGCGACAGCCAAGCGAGCAGACGGTAGAGGGTGGCGCTCTTCATGCCCGCTTACTCATGCGAATGCGGATGAGCCTGTTTGTAGCCATGGCCGTCGCCGACCGCGCCATAGGCCCCCGCCTCCGGCGTGAAGGGCGCGGCGATCATCCGCACGCGGCCGCCGAGCCGGCGCAAGAGATCGGCGATGACGTGATCCTCGCGCAGGCGGATCCAGCCGGGCCCCACTTGAATTGCGAGATGGCGGTTGCCGAGATGCCAAGCGAGCCGCGCGAAGTCGCCGGGGCTGTCGGCGTCCACTTCCATCAATTGTTCCGGCAAGGCTTCGACGGCAACATAGCCGCCGTCTTCCAGCTTGAGGCCGTCGCCGTCGCTCAGCAGGCGCACGTCGGCGAGATCGAGCAGGAACTCCAGCCCGCCCGCCGCCTTGTAGGTACGGCGGCGGCGATAGCGGTCCTCGAACCCGAGACGCACCACGTCGCGCCGTTCGCTCAGCGGCCAATGGCCGGCGGGGCTGACATCCAGGGCGCGGATCATCGTTCCCTCCTCAGAACAGGAAATAGCGCTGGGCCATAGCCAATTCCTTGGCCGGCGCGCAAGTGAGCAGCTCGCCGTCGGCGCGCACCTCGTAGGTCTCGGGATTGACCTCGATCTTGGGCAACAGGTCGTTCAGCAGCATCGACTTCTTCGAGATCTGTCCGCGCACGTTCTGCACGGCGTACATGGTGCGATGGGTGCCGAGCTTCTTGCTCAACTCGCCGGAGATCGCCGCCTGCGAGGTGAACAGCACCGAGCTTTCGACCAGGCTGGTGCCGAAGGCGCCGAACATCGGCCGATAATGCACCGGCTGCGGCGTCGGGATCGAGGCGTTGGGATCGCCCATCTGCGCCATGGCGATGGTGCCGCATTTCAGCACCATGTCTGGCTTCACGCCGAAGAAGGCCGGCGTCCAGATCACGAGATCGGCGAGCTTGCCGACCTCGACGGAGCCGACATGCTTGGCGATGCCGTGGCTGATCGCCGGATTGATCGTGTATTTGGCGATGTAGCGGCGCACGCGGTAATTGTCGTTGCCGCTCTTGTCCTCCGGCAGCGGGCCGCGCTGGCGCTTCATCTTGTCGGCGGTCTGCCAGGTGCGGATGACCACCTCGCCGACGCGGCCCATGGCCTGGCTGTCGGACGAGATCATCGAAAAGGCGCCCATGTCGTGCAGGATGTCTTCCGCCGCGATGGTCTCCTTGCGGATGCGGCTTTCGGCGAAGGCGACGTCCTCGGGAATGTCGCCGTCGAGATGGTGACAGACCATCAGCATGTCGAGATGCTCGTCGAGCGTGTTGACCGTGTAGGGCCGCGTCGGATTGGTCGAGGACGGCAGCACGTTCGGCTCGCCGCACAGGCGGATGATGTCCGGCGCATGGCCGCCGCCGGCGCCTTCGGTGTGGAAGGCGTGGATGGTGCGGCCCTTGAAGGCGGCGATGGTATCCTCGACGAAGCCCGATTCGTTGAGCGTGTCGGTGTGGATCGCCACCTGCACGTCGTAATCGTCGGCCACCGCCAGGCAATTGTCGATGGAAGCGGGCGTCGTGCCCCAATCCTCGTGCAGCTTGAGGCCGCAAGCGCCGGCCAGGACTTGTTCCTTCAAGGCTTCCGGCAAGGAGGCGTTGCCCTTGCCGAAGAAGCCGAGATTCATCGGCAGGCCTTCGGCGGCCTGGATCATGCGCGCGAGATGCCAGGGGCCCGGCGTGCAGGTGGTTGCCGCCGTGCCGGTCGCCGGGCCGGTGCCGCCGCCGAGCATGGTGGTAACGCCGGAGGCCAGCGCCTCCTCGATCTGCTGCGGGCAGATGAAATGGATATGGGCGTCGATGCCGCCGGCGGTGACGATCTTGCCTTCGCCGGCGATGATCTCGGTGCCGGGGCCGATGACGATGTCGACGCCGGGCTGCACGTCCGGATTGCCCGCCTTGCCGATCGCCTTGATGCGCCCGCCGAGAAGGCCGATGTCGGCCTTGACGATGCCCCAGTGATCGACGATCAGCGCGTTGGTGATGACCGTGTCCATGGCGCCCTGGGCGCGGCTGCGCTGGCTCTGGCCCTGGCCGTCGCGGATGACCTTGCCGCCGCCGAACTTCACCTCCTCGCCGTAAACGGTCCTATCCTGCTCGACCTCGATGAACAGCTCGGTGTCGGCGAGCCGTACGCGGTCTCCCACGGTGGGGCCGAACATGGCGGCATAGGCGCTGCGCGTGATCTTGATGGCCATGATGTGCCCTACTTCTTCTTGGTCTTGTTCAGCGGCCCAGCGATGTCGCCGCGAAAGCCGTGGACGATGCGGTCACCGGCATAGGCCACCAGCCGAACTTTCCGCGACTGGCCCGGCTCGAAACGCACGGCGGTGCCGGCGGGAATGTCGAGCCGCATGCCGCGCGCCTGGGCGCGGTCGAACTGCAACGCCGGATTGGTCTCGAAGAAATGATAATGGCTGCCGACCTGGATCGGCCGGTCGCCGCCATTGGCGACCTCGATCTCGATGGCCGGCCGGCCGGCGTTCAATTCGATCTCGCCGTCGGCCGGAATGATCTCGCCGGGAATCATGCGCGCACCTCAGCGAATGGGTTGATGGACGGTCACCAGCTTGGTGCCGTCGGGGAATGTCACTTCGACCTGGATGTCATGGATCATCTCGGGGATGCCTTCCATGCATTGCGCGCGCGTGATGACTTTCGCGCCATCACGCATCAGGTCGGCGACGCTCTTGCCGTCGCGCGCGCCCTCGACGACGAAGTCGGTGATCAGCGCCACCGCCTCCGGATGGTTGAGCTTGACGCCGCGCTCCAATCGCTTGCGCGCGACGATGGCCGCCATGGCGACCAGCAGCTTGTCTTTTTCGCGGGGGGTGAGGTTCACGGCTTCCTCTTCTTTCTTCAGCAGGACCAAACGCGCGGCAGGCGGGCCGGCAGACCGGCAGCCTCGGCGCGAAACGCGGCAAGAAAACCAGCGAGCGAGCGGCGCACGCCAGACGCGTCGCCGAACCAGCGCAGGATCAGCAGGCCGCCCACGACGGTCGCGCCGCAGCGCGTCTCCGAGGCATCGAGCAGCGCGCGCGCCGCCTCCAGATGCTTGGGCGCGTCGTCGGCGACATAGAGGACCATGGCGGTCGCTTCCGCGCCGGCGAAGCTATAGGGCGAATCGATCAGGCCGGCGATGTCGCCGTCGAGGCGCAAGGCATCGCGCCAAACGAGCTTGCCGGCGCGGCGCAGGTCCCAACCGTCATGGAGCAGGCCGGTGCCGAAGCGCTCGCCATGGGCCAGGCGGCCGAAGACGACGAATTCGCAGGCGAGCAGGCGGCCGCCCGGCGCGACCTCGGCGACCGTGCGGCGGTCGAGCCGCGCGCCCTCGAACAGGATGGTTTCCTGCGGCAGCCATTCGCACCAGGCCCCGGCGTCCACCGTCAGGCCGACGCGGATCGTCGCCGGCGCGGCGAGGCGCGCGCCATAGACCTTTTCCGCCGCCTGGGACGTGACGAGGGCCGAGGCTCCCTCGCCCACCCGCAGAGCGACGGCGATGCGGTCGCCGTCGGCCAAGCCGCCCGAGGTGGTGAGCAGCACGGCCTGCGACAGGTCGCCCGGCTCCTCGCGCGGCGTCAGCACCCGGCAGGGCGCGCGCTGGTAGAGATCGGACAAGCGAGTCCGGCCGTCCGCATAAGCGAAGCCGATCTCGGCGGCCCCGTCGCCGCGCTCCAATGTCGGTAATGCCGTCGCCATGCCGTCCCCGTCGCCGTCCCTAGACGACAAGATACTTGCGAACGTCCTCTTCCACCATATCGGCGCCGCTGCCGGCCAAAACGACCTCGCCGCGCTCCAGAACGATGTAGCTGTCGGCCAGGTCGCGGGCGAACTCGAAATATTGCTCGACCAGGACGATGGCCATGTCGCCGCGCCCCGCCAGCATGCGGATGACGTTCTCGATATCCTTGATGATCGAGGGCTGGATGCCCTCGGTCGGCTCGTCGAGGATCAGGAGCTTGGGCCGGGTGACGAGCGCCCGGGCGATGGCCAATTGCTGCTGCTGACCGCCCGACAGGTCGCCGCCGCGCCGCTTCAGCATGGATTTCAGCACCGGAAAGAGCGTGAAAATCTCCTCCGGCACGAAACGCTCCGCGCGCGGCAGCGGCGCGTAGCCGGTCTCCAGGTTCTCCGCCACCGACAGCAGCGGGAAGATTTCGCGGCCCTGCGGCACATAGGCGATGCCGAGCGCCGCCCGCTTGTAGGCCGGCAGGCCGCTGATGTCCTGGCCGTCCCACAGGATCTTGCCGGCTTTCGGCGTATGATGGCCGGCGATGGCGCGCAGCAAGGTGGTCTTGCCGACGCCGTTGCGGCCCATCACGCAGGTGACCTTGCCGATCTGCGCCATGACCGAGACGGAGCGCACGGCCTGGCTGGCGCCGTAGTAGAGATCGACGTTTTCCACGGATAACATGATCAGCGCCCCAGATAGACTTCGATGACGCGCTCGTTGGCCTGCACCGAGGCCAGCGAACCTTCGGCGAGCACGGAGCCTTCGTGCAGCACCGTCACCTTGCAGTCGAGCGACCGGACGAACTCCATGTCGTGCTCGACCACCATGACCGAATGGGTCTTGGCGATCTCCTTCAGCATCTCGGCGGTCTGCGCCGTTTCCGCGTCGGTCATGCCGGCGGCCGGCTCGTCGACCAGCAGAAGTTCGGGATCCTGCACCAGCAGCATGCCGATCTCGAGCCATTGCTTCTGGCCGTGCGAGAGAATGCCGGCCGGCTGATAGGCCGCGTCCTTCAGGCCGATGGTGGTCAGCGCTTCGTCGATGGCGTCGCGCTGCTCGCCCTTCATCTTGAAGAACAGCGACGCCAGCACCCCGCGCTGGCCCTTCAGGGCCAGTTCGAGATTCTCGAACACGCTGTGCTTCTCGAACACGGTGGGGCGCTGGAACTTGCGGCCGATGCCGAGATTGGCGATTCGCGCCTCGTCCAATTTTCGCAGATCGATGTCGCCGCGAAAGAACACGTCGCCGTCGTCCGGCTTGGTCTTGCCGGTGATGACGTCCATCATCGTCGTCTTGCCGGCGCCGTTGGGCCCGATAAAAGCGCGCAGTTCGCCCGACAGCATATAGAGGCTGAGGCTGTTGAGCGCTCGGAAGCCGTCAAAGCTGACGTTGACGCCGCTGAGATACAAGAGCGTGCCGTCGCGGCTGCTCGCGCCCTTCAGCGACATGTCGGAAGCGTCCATCACCTCGCTCATGGCGACCTCCCTCCCCGTTCGGGGGGCGCCCCTGCAGATGATTGGCGCAGCGACCGCCAGCCTTTGGCCATGCCGGGGAAATTCGGCATCGCGCCGATGATGCCCTTCGGCAGGAACAGGGTGACGGCGATGAACAGCGCGCCGAGCATATAGAGCCAGGCGTCGGGCAAGGCGCTGGTGAAGTAGCTCTTGCCGAAGTTGACCAGCAGCGCGCCGAGGATCGCGCCATGCAGCGAGCCGCGCCCGCCGACCGCCACCCAGATGACGACTTCGATGGAATTGGCCGGGGAAAATTCGCTCGGATTGATGATGCCGACCTGCGGCACGTAGAGCGCGCCGGCCAGGCCCGCCAGCATGCCCGACAGGGTGAAGACGAACAGCTTGTAGAACTCTACCTTGTAACCGAGGAAGCGTACGCGGCTTTCGGCGTCGCGAATGGCGATCAGCACGCGCCCGAGCCGCGAGGCGATGATCCAGCGGCAGAGCAGATAGGCCCCGGCCAACGCAAGCGCGCTGATCGAGAACAGCGCCACGCGCGTCGAACTCGCCTGCAGGTTGAAGCCGAGCAGTTCCTTGAAGTCGGTCAGACCGTTGTTGCCGCCGAAGCCCATGTCGTTGCGGAAGAAGGCGAGCAACAGGGCGAAGGTCATCGCCTGGGTGATGATCGAGAGATAGACGCCGGTGACGCGCGAGCGAAAGGCGAACCAGCCGAACACGAAGGCCAGCAGGCCCGGCACCAGCATCGCCATCAGCAAGGCGAAGGGGAAGCTGTCGAAGCCGTGCCAGTACCAGGGCAGTTCCTTCCAATTCAGGAACACCATGAAATCCGGCAGGATCGGATCGCGATAGACGCCGCGCGGGCCGATCTGCCGCATCAGATGCATGCCCATGGCGTAACCGCCGAGCGCGAAGAAGGCGCCGTGGCCGAGGCTGAGAATGCCGCAATAGCCCCAGATCAGATCGACGCTAAGCGCAAGCAGCGCGTAGCACAGGTACTTGCCGAGCAGGCTGACGACATAGGTCGGCACATGGAAGAACGAGCCGGCCGGCAGCAGCTGGTTGGACAGCGGCACGAGAATAGCCGCGGCGACCAGCAGGCCGACGGTGAGCAGCGCCGCCTTCGGCGAGCGCAACAGGATCGTGGCGAACAACGGCGTTCTGGTCATGCTATGCGCCACGGCTCAGGCCTCCACCGAACGGCCCTTGAGCGCGAACAATCCGCGCGGCCGTTTCTGGATGAAGAGGATGATGGCGACGAGCACGAAGATCTTGCCGAGCACCGCGCCGGCGTAAGGCTCGAGGAATTTGTTCACCAGGCCGAGGCTGAAAGCGCCGACCAGCGTGCCCCACAAATTGCCGACGCCGCCGAACACCACGACCATGAAGCTATCGATGATGAAGGACTGGCCGAGGTTCGGGCTGACGTTGGAAATTTGGCTGAGCGCCACGCCGGCGATCCCGGCGATGCCGGAGCCGAGGCCGAACGTCAGAGCATCGACCGCACCGGTGCGGATGCCGAGCGAACTGGCCATGCGGCGGTTCTGCGTCACCGCCCGCATATGCAGGCCGAAAGTGGAATGACGCATCAGGAGCGCGATCATGCCGAGCACGACGAGGCTGAAGATGACGATGGCGATGCGGTTGTAGGTCAGCGTCAAGCCGCCGACCACTTCCCAGGCGCCGCTCATCCAGGATGGCGTCGCGACCTCGCGATTGGTCGGGCCGAAGATCGAGCGCACCGCTTGTTGCAGGATCAGACTGATGCCCCAGGTGGCGAGCAAGGTTTCGAGCGCCCGGCCGTAGAGGAAGCGGATGATGCCGCGCTCGATGGCGACGCCGATGGCGCCGGTCAGCAGGAAGGCCGCCGGCACCGACAACACGATCGACCAATCGGCGAAGCCTGGCAGATAGGCGCGGAACAGCTCCTGCACCATGTAGGTGGTGTAAGCGCCGATCATGATCATCTCGCCATGCGCCATATTGATGACGCCCATCACGCCGAAAGTGATGGCGAGACCGATGGCGGCGAGCAGCAGCACGGAGCCGAGGCTGACGCCCTGGAAGACGTTGTTGACGACGCCCCAAAAGGCGAGCTTGCCCTCGACCTTGGACAGCGAAGAGGTAACGGTGGCGCGCAGCCCGGGGCTGAGATCGCCGGCGAGCAGGCCGGTGAGAATGGCGCGGGTTTCCGGATCGGCGTAATTGCCGAGCGCGGCGGCGGCGGCGATGCGCTGCGCTTCGTCCCCCGCTCCGGTCACGCGGATGGCGGCCAGCGTATGTTCCATCTCGCGCTTCGCGGTCGGATCGGTTTCCTTGGCCAGCGCGGCGGCCAGGGGTTCGGCCATTTCCGGCGGACGCGAGCGGAACAATGCGGCGGCGCCGCTGGCGCGCAAGGCCGGATCGGGACTGAACAAGGTGAGCGCGCCGAGGGCGCCGCGCAGGATGCCGCGCAGGCGATTGTTCACGGTGACGCGATTGGCCGTCGCCGCGGTGATGCTCGCGTCGCCGTTGGTCAGGGCGTCGCGCAGCTTGGCGTCGCGCGCGCCGCTTTCGGCGATGAAAACCTGATTTTCATAAGCGTAGAGATTGCCGTCCATCATCGCCTGCAAAACGGGCACGGCGCGCGCGTCGCCGGTGGCGGTCAAGGTTTCGACGGCCTTGATCTTGTCGTCGAAGCCGCCGTTGCCGAGCTGCAGCACGAGCGCTTCGTAGCTCGGCGCCGCGGTCGATGCGGGCGCTTCGGGAGCGGCTTCGGCCGCGGGCGCCTCGGCGCTCGGCGCAGCCTCTTGGGCGCGAAGAATATTCGGGGACAGCACGACGGCCGCCAGGGCCATCGCCGCACAAAGATGGCGGATGGGGAAACGATGAAGCGAAGAAAAGCGCATGAACGGAAACCTCTCGTCTGCCGGGGGAGACGCCGCGCCCGCCGCCCATCGCTTCATGCGACGGACGACGGGCTGAACGTCTAGCTCAAGTTGGCAGCCGAGCGATTAGTACTTCGGCTTTTCGCAGTTGCCGCAGACCCACGGATAGGTCCAATCGGCGGTCAGCTTGGCGCTTTCCGGGATGAAATCCGACCAGGCGTCGCCCGGGACCAGATCCTTGGTCTGCGAGACGATGTCGAACTGGCCGTTCGCCTGAATCTCGCCGATCAGCACCGGCTTGGTGATGTGATGGTTGACCAGCATGGTCGACGTGCCGCCGGTCAGGTTCTTCGCCTTCTGGCCGTACATCGCCTGACGCACCGCATCGACGTTGGTCGTGCCCGCCTGCTTCACCGCCTGCACCCACATGTTGAAGCCGACGTAATGGGCTTCCATGGGATCGTTGGTGACGCGCTTGGGGTTCTTGGTGAAGGCCTGCCACTTCTTGATGAAGGCGGCGTTCTCGGGCGCCTTCACGCTCATGAAGTAGTTCCAGGCGGCCAGATGGCCGACCAGCGGCGCGGTATCGATGCCCGCCAGCTCTTCTTCGCCGACCGAGAAGGCGACGACCGGGATCTGATCGGCCTTGATGCCCTGGTTGGCGAGCTCTTTGTAGAACGGGACGTTGGCGTCGCCGTTGATGGTCGAGACGACGGCGGTCTTCTTGCCGGCCGAGGCGAACTTCTTCACTTCGGAGACGATCGTCTGCCAGTCGGAGTGGCCGAACGGCGTGTAGTTTTCGATGATGTCGGCCGGCGCGACGCCCTTCGACTTCAGGTAGGCCTGAAGAATTTTGTTGGTCGTGCGCGGATAGACATAGTCGGTGCCGAGCAGCACCCAACGCTTCGCCTCGCCGCCGTCCTTGCTCATCAGGTAATCGACGGCCGGGATCGCCTGCTGGTTCGGCGCGGCGCCGGTATAGAAGACGTTCTTCGAGCTTTCCTCGCCTTCGTACTGCACCGGATAGAACAGCAGGCCGTTCAACTCCTCGAACACCGGCAGCACGGACTTGCGCGACACCGAGGTCCAGCAGCCGAACACCGCGGCGACTTTATCCTTCGCGAGCAGGTCGCGCGCCTTTTCGGCGAACAGCGGCCAATCGGACGCCGGATCGACGACCACGGCTTCGACCTTCTTGCCGAGCAAGCCGCCCTTGGCATTCAGGTCGTCCACCAGCATGAGCATGGTGTCCTTCAGGGTCGTCTCGCTGATCGCCATCGTGCCCGACAGCGAATGCAACACGCCGACCTTGATGGTTTCCTGAGCTTGAGCGGAGACGGCAATGACGGCCGTGGACGCGACGAAGGCTGCCGCAACCGCGGCCGCCCGAACGAATTTAGACATTAAGACCTCTCCCCAATGAGGTTGTGATGGGCACTTCCGAAACCTGTTTCGCAAGAAGCAGGCCAGCAGCCGGGGAAATAAGAATCCGCTGTCACAAAAATAACTGGACACGGAAACCCTAGGGTTTCGCATGCCGAATAATAGTTTTTACCTATAATAATTAGTCATTTAGAGCATTAAATAGTTTCACGCGCGAAAGCAGTCTCTCTTGAGGAAGCAAATATGGCTGATTTTTTATCCTGAATAGCTCAATAAATAATCATATGCCTATTTTGCATAGATTATTTGCAGTTTTGGCATCGGATGTGTCTATGGGCGGAGCGATTCCGCCGCGCCGTAATTGTCGCGCGCCAAATGGGCGCTGTCCGGCGGCAGGCCGTAGCCGGCGCTGGTCAGCTTTCGCATCAACTCTTCCACATAATCGATATAGGCGCGGAAGTTGCTACGCCCCTGCGGCGTCAAGGCGATCACCATGCGGCGGCGGTCGTTCTGCGCGCGGCGCAGTTCGACCATGCCGATCGCCTCCAGATCGCGCACCACATATTGCAACGTGCGATGAGGCCGGCCGATCGTCGTTTCCAAGGTGGAATAATTCATCCGCGCATCCGGCGCCCGCGCGACGGCGATCAGCACGTCCCAACGAATGGTGGAGCCCCGCGTCTGCAGATTGAGGTTCCCCCAGCCACGCGCCTGCCACATGAGATCGGCGAAGAGTTGAAACTTCTCGCCGAAACGGTCTTCCGCGCCGTCGACCGACGCGATTCCCTGAGACGGAAAAGATTGCTTGGACATAAAGCTAACGGCCCCCGATTCGCCAGATGGCCCGCGCAGCCCCTGAGCCGCGAGAACCTGACCCTTCGGTCATAACCTATTTTTTGCCGCGCTTATCCGCAGTTATCGGGTCCTGTGCTTAAGAAGTAATACGGACGCACTAGGCTGATTGTGGTGTTCGCAAAAAGCATGTTACCGTTCCTGATGCCGTGAAAATGCGGCAGGCTCATTGGGTTTTCACTTGGGGGATACACCATGAAATACAGGCATCTCGCTGCCGTTCTCGGCGCCGCTTGCGGCACCCTGGCTGCCTTGCCCGCGCTTGCCGGTCCCACGCTCGACGCCGTGAAGGCGCGCGGCGAAATCGTCTGCGGCGTCAACACCGGCGTCGCCGGTTTCTCCGCGCCCGACAGCCGCGGCGAATGGAAGGGCATCGACGTCGATGTCTGCCGCGCCACCGCCGCCGCGCTGTTCGGCGACGCCAAGAAAGTGAAGTATGTCGGCCTCACCGCCGCGCAGCGCTTCACCGCCCTGCAATCGGGCGAAATCGACGTCCTGTCGCGCAACACCACCGGCACGCTGAGCCGCGATACCTCGCTCGGCCTCAACTTCATCGCCCCCAATTTCTATGACGGCCAAGGCTTCATCGTCGCCAAGAAGCTCGGCGTCAAAAGCGCCAAGGAACTCAACGGCGCCACCGTCTGCGTGCAGCAAGGCACGACGACCGAGCTGAACCTCGCCGACTATGGCCGCGCCAACAAGATCAGCTTCAAGCCGGTCGTCATCGAGAAGGTCGAGGAAACCGTCGCCACCTTCTTCTCCGGCCGTTGCGACGCTTTCACCTCCGACACCTCGCAGCTCGCCGCGACGCGCGCCACCGCCGCGTCGAACGCCGACGACTACGTCATCCTGCCGGAAGTCATCTCCAAGGAGCCGCTCGGCCCGATGGTCCGCCATGGCGACGACCAATGGTTCGATCTCGTGAAGTGGTCCTTCATGGCGATGCTCGAGGCCGAGGAATACGGCATCACCACCGCCAACGTCGACGAGATGCTCAAGAGCAACGATCCAAACGTGAAGCGCATCCTCGGCGTCACCGAGGGCATGGGCAAGGCGCTCGGCGTCTCCGAAAAATGGGCCTACAACATCGTCAAGCAGGTCGGCAATTACGGCGAGAGCTTCGACCGCAACGTTGGCGCCAGCAGCCCGCTGAAGCTGGAGCGCGGCCTGAACGCCCTCTGGACCAAGGGCGGCCTGATGTACGGTTGGCCGATCCGCTAAGACAACGGAGAACGGACGCCGGCGGACCTTCCGCCGGCGTCGTTCGTTTCGGTTCCATCTTTTCGTAATGCGGGAGTCAGGCATGGCGGCTCAACCGGCTAAAACCGGCGCGACGGCCGGTCGGCCGATTCCCAAGGCGCCCCCCAAAGCTCCACGGGCCGTGTTCTGGAACGATCCGCGCGTGCGCGGCGTCTTCTACCAGATCATCGCCGTCGGCTTGATCGGCAGCGCCGTCTGGTGGCTCGCCTCCAACACCATCGCCAACCTCAACGCGCGCAATATCGCGACGGGCTTCCATTTCCTCGGCCGCGAAGCCGGCTTCGAGATCGGCGAAAACCTGATCGACTATTCGCCGTCCGACACTTATTTCAAGGCGCTGGTCGTTGGCATGCTCAACACGCTGCGCATCGCCGTGCTCGGCATCATCCTCGCCACGATCATCGGCACCATCATCGGCATCGCCCGCCTATCGAAAAACTGGCTGGTCGCCAAGCTCGCCTCGATCTATGTCGAGGTCGTGCGCAACATCCCGCTGATCCTGCAGCTGTTCTTCTGGTACTCGCTGATCACCGAATTCCTGCCCGGGCCGCGCGACGCGCTTCATCCGATGCCCGGCGTCTTCCTGTCCAACCGCGGCCTGAAATTCCCGCTGCCGGCTCACGAGGTCGCCTACGACCTGGCGATGGTGCTGTTCGCCGTCGGACTGATCGCGGCCGTCGCGCTCGGCCATTGGGCCAAGAAGCGCCAGGACGCCACCGGCCAGAATTTCCCGACCCTGTGGGTCAACCTCGGCCTGATCTTCGCCCTACCGATCGCCGGCTGGCTGCTCGCCGGCGCCCCGCTCACCTTCAACGCGCCGGTGATGCAAGGCTTCAACTTCGTCGGCGGCGCATCCTTGAGCCCCGAGTTCAGCGCGCTGTTGCTCGGCCTTGTCATCTACACGGCGGGCTTCATCGCCGAGATCGTACGCAGCGGCATCCAGGCCGTCGGCAAGGGCCAGACGGAAGCCGCCCTCTCGCTCGGCCTGTCCAAGGGCCAGACGCTGCGTCTCATCGTCATGCCGCAGGCGCTGCGCGTGATCGTGCCGCCGATGACCAGCCAATATCTCAACATCACCAAGAACAGCTCGCTGGCGGTCGCCATCGGCTTTCCCGACATCGTCTCGGTCGCCAACACGACGCTGAATCAGACCGGCCAGGCGATCGAGGGCATCGCCATCATCATGGCCGTGTTCCTGACGATCTCGCTGTCCATCGCGACCTTCATGAACTGGTACAACAAGCATATCGCCCTGGTGGAACGATGAGCACCGGAGCGCCGACATGAGCGATGCCGCCGCTCCTGCCGCCATGCCCAAGCCGATCGTCGGCCCGCTGATCTGGCTGCGCGCCAATCTCTTCGCCACCCCGCTCAACGCGATCATGACGGCGCTGGTCGTCTGGTTCCTCGCCATGAGCCTGCCGGCGCTGCTCGACTGGCTGCTGCTCGACGCGGTGTTCCAGGCCGACAATGTGCGCGAATGCCGCGCCGCCGGCTCTGGCGCCTGCTGGGCCTTCATCGGCGAGAAGCATCGCCTGATCCTGTTCGGGCTCTATCCTTACGACGAACAGTGGCGCCCCATGCTGGTCGTGTTACTGCTCATCGCCATGGCCGGCATCAGTTGCCTGCGCCGCTTCTGGACCAAATGGCTGGCGCCGATGTGGATCGCCACCCTCGCCGTCGTCGGCGTCCTCATGTGGGGCGGCCTGTTGGGCCTCAGCTACGTCGAGAACGCGCGCTGGGGCGGCCTGCCGCTCACCATGATCCTCGCCTTCGTGGCCATCGCCGTCGCCTTCCCGCTCGGCGTGCTGCTGGCGCTCGGCCGCCGCTCCAACCTGCCGGCGATCCGCGCCATCAGCACCATCTATATCGAGCTGGTGCGCGGCGTGCCCGCCGTGTCGCTGCTGTTCATGGCCTCCGTCATGCTGCCGCTGCTGCTGCCCGAGGGCATGAGCATCGACAAGCTGCTGCGCGCGCAGATCGCCCTGATCGTCTACGCCTCCGCCTATCTCGCGGAGGTCGTGCGCGGCGGCCTGCAATCGCTCTCCAAGGGGCAATATGAAGCGGCCGACGCCCTCGGCCTGACCTATTGGCAGAAGCAGCGGCTGATCATCCTGCCGCAGGCGCTGCGCATCACCATTCCGCCCCTGGTCAATACCTTGATCACGGTCTTCAAGGACACCTCCCTCGTCGTCATCATCGGCCTCTACGACCTGATGAATGCCGCCAAGGCCTCCTTCGTCGATCCGGCCTGGCGCGGCAGCTCGATCGAAGCCTATGTCTTCGTCTCGCTGATCTATTTCGCCTTCTGCTACTTCATGTCGAAATACAGCCAGAGCATCGAGAAGCGCCTGGCCAAATCGCAAAACCGCTAAAGCCCATCAGGCAAAAGGGATCGACCATGGCCACCGCCGTTCAGCAGCCATCAGACGAACCGATGATCCTCCTCGAGAAGGTCAACAAGTGGTACGGCGACTTCCATGTGCTGACCGACATCGACCTGAGCGTGAAGCGCGGCGAGCGCATCGTCATTTGCGGTCCGTCCGGCTCCGGCAAGTCGACGATGATCCGCTGCATCAACCGCCTGGAAGAGCATCAGGCCGGCCGCATCGTCGTCGACGGCGTGGAGCTGACCAACGACGTGCGCAAGGTCGAGGCCGTGCGCCGCGACGTCGGCATGGTGTTTCAGCATTTCAACCTGTTCCCGCACCTCACCGTGCTGGAGAACCTGACCCTGGCGCCGATCTGGGTGCGCAAGACGCCGAAGGCCGAGGCCGAGGCCACGGCGATGCAATATCTGGAACGCGTGCATATTCCCGAACAGGCCGACAAATATCCCGGCCAGTTGTCGGGCGGTCAGCAGCAGCGCGTCGCCATCGCCCGCGCGCTTTGCGTCAACCCGAAGATCATGCTGTTCGACGAGCCGACATCCGCCCTCGATCCCGAAATGGTCGCCGAAGTGCTCGACGTGATGATCAAGCTGGCGGAGGAATCGAACGTCACCATGCTCTGCGTCACGCACGAAATGGGCTTCGCCCGCTCGGTCGCCGACCGCGTGATCTTCATGGACCGCGGCCAGATCGTCGAACAGAACACGCCGGAAGAGTTTTTCAGCCATCCGCAGAACGAGCGCACCAAGCTGTTCCTGAGCCAGATCCTGGCCCATTAAGCAGCGCGCCGACAACCCCAGGGAGTTTTCCATGCAGGGACGCAAGATCGCGGTGCAAGCCCGCGACGGCAAGAGCATGTCCGCCGAATATTTCGCCGCGCCGGGCAGCTACGGCCCCGGCATCGTCATGATCCCGGCGATCTTCGGCCTGCACGATCCCGAGTGCGCCATCGCCTGGAGCTATGCCGAGATCGGCTTTCCCGTGCTGGTGCCGGATGTATTCTTCCGCACCATCCCCGGCGCGTTGGCGCGCGACGGCGCGGAGAAGGACCAGGCGGTGAAGCGCTATGCCGAGTTCGACGCCGCGCAGGGCGCCAAGGACGTCGCCGACGCCGTGGCCTTTCTCAAGACGCAGGAGGAATGTTCCGGCAAGGCCGCCGTGTTCGGCTATTGCTTCGGCGGCCGCCTCGCCTATCTCGCCGCCGCGACCGGCGCGGCGGACGGCGCCGTGTCCTTCCACGGCACCAAGATCGGCCTCGATCTCGACAAGGCCAAGGGCGTGAACTGCCCGCTGCAGATTCATGTCGGCGACGTCGATCCGCAGATTCCGCTGGAGGAGACCGAGCGCACGCGCGCCGCGCTCGCCGGCAAGCCCGACGTCGGCATCTTCATCTATCCCGGCGCGGCGCACGGCTTCACCGGCCAGGGCCGGCCGTCTTATCACCTGCTGGCCGACAGCATGTCGCGCGCCGGCGCGCTGGCGCTGATGGCGCTGATGGCGAGCCTGACTTAAGGCCCAAATTCTTTTCCGTCATGCCCGCACTTGTCCCGGGTATGACGATGGGATGGTTGTCTACTGGGCCACCGTCTCGGGCTTGCCGCTCTTGGCCGATTTGGCCATCGCCTCGATGACGGCGATGGCATGGACGGCGCTCTCCACCGCATAGGGAAAGGGCGCGGCGCCGGTGGCGGCGTCGGCGAAGGCCTCCATCTCGGCGCGCTCGGCGTCGATTTCGGTCATCTCCAGATGTTCCGGCTCGCCCTTCAGGCCCTTGTAGAGGAAATAGTCCTGCTCGCGGATCTCGGCCCAGCCGGCGCTGCCGAAGACATGCAGGCGCGTCAGTTCCGGCGTCACGCCGTTGGCCTGCAGCGTGCCGGTCTGGCCACCCTTGAATTTCAGCAGCACCGCCGTCACGTCGGCGAGCGGAATATGCGTGGCGATCTGCGTCGTCGCCGCCGCATGGACCTCGGCGATCGGCCCCAGCAACTCGATCATCAGATAGAGCGGATGGTCGGCGAGGCTGCCCGGCGGCGCCTGCTCGGGGTCGGCCTTCCAGCTGCCGGCCTGCACCTTGCGATAGCGGTCGACGCAGAAATTGCCCTCGGCATGGACCAGCGCGCCGAGCGCGCCGGCCTTCACGCGCTGTCGCAATTCCGCGACATTGGGATAGAAGCAGCGGTTGAAACCCATGGCGAGAACCTTGCCCGACGCCGCCGCGGCGGCGGCCAGCCCGTCGGCTTCCGCCTTAGTCGTCGCCATCGCCTTGACCGCCAGCACATGCTTGCCCGCCTGCAGGGCCTGCAAGCTGTGCGGCGCATGCAGCGCGCCCGGGCCGGCGCTGACCACCGCCGCGATCGACGGATCGGCGAGCATGGCGGTCACGTCGGGATAGAGCTTGATGCCGTGCGTCTCGCAGAACGGCGCGGCCTTGCCCGAGCTGCCGCTCGCCGCGCCGGCGAAGCGGACCTTGCCGCTCTTGCCCTGCACCGATTCGACGAGCCGGCGGCCCCAACCGCCGAGCCCGATGATCCCCACGTCCAACATTGGCCTCTCCCAATTTTTATGAATTGCGCCGGATCGCCACAGTCTCCAGCCGGCGCAGCGCTTCGTCCAGCGTCTCGTCGCGCTTGGCGAAGCAGAAGCGCAGCACGGTCTTCACCGCGTCGCGGTCGTAAAAGGCGCTGACCGGAATGGTGGCGACGCCCGCCTCGCGCACCAGGCGCTGGCTGAAGGCGACATCGTCGGTCTCGCCCAAGGGCGCGATGTCCACGGTGAGAAAATAGGTGCCTTCCGCCGGCAGCACGCTAAAGCCGCGCTCGGTCAGGCCCTTGGCGAAGCGGTCGCGCTTGGCGGCGAAGCCGGCGCGCATGTCGGCGAAATAGGCGTCGTCCTTGCCGAGGCCGTAAGCCACGGCGACCTGCAGGTTGGGCGGCGTGGTGAAGGTCAGGAATTGATGCGCCTTGGCCAGCACCTTGAGAAGGGGCTCGGCGGCGCAGACGAAGCCGACCTTCCAGCCGGTCAGCGAAAAGATCTTGCCGGCCGAACCGATCTTGACCGCGCGCTCGCGCAGGGCCGGGATCGACAGCACCGAGACATGTTCGCGGCCGTCGAACACGACATGTTCCCACACCTCGTCCGACACGACGATAGCGTCGCTTTTCGCCACGAAGCGCGCCAGCAATTCCAAGTCTTCGCGCGCGAACACCGTCGCCGTCGGGTTGATCGGATTATTGAGCAGCACCAGCTTGGTCTTGGGCGAGAAGGCCTGCGCCAACTGTTCTTCGCTGAATCGCCAATGCGGCGGCTGCAGAGTGACGAATTTCGGCACGCCGCCCGCCAATTTGACCAGCGGCAGGTAGGCGTCGTACATCGGCTGGAACAGCACCACCTCGTCGCCCGGCTCGATCAGGCCGAGGATGGCGCCGGCCAGCGCCTCGGTGCCGCCGGAGGTCACCATCACCTCGCGCTGCCAGTCGAGATCGAGGCCCTGGAAGCGCCGGTAATGTTCGGCAACGGCCTGACGCAGCTCCGGCAGGCCGAGCATCGGCGGATATTGGTTGTAGCCGTCGACCAGCGCCTCGGCGGCCTTGCGCCGCACGTCCTCCGGCCCGGCGTCTTCCGGGAAACCCTGGCCCAGATTGATCGCGCCGGTCTCGCGCGCGAGGCCGGACATGACCTCGAAGATGGTGGTCGGCAGAGTGGCGAACAGCGGATTCACGAGGACCCCAGACAATGACGCAAGCGGCCCGCGAGGCTAACCCAGTTGACCGCGCCGGCAAAGCCGCCTTCACTATGCGGGAAACCGCACCAAGGGAGCCCGCCATGCGCGTCGCCGTGATCGACGATTTCCTCAAAGTCGCCCTCAAGACCGGCGACTGGACGCCCGTGCAGGCCAAAGCGGAGGTAACCGTCTTCACCGACCATCTGGCCGACCCCAAGGCCCTGGTCGAGCGCCTCAAGCCCTTCGAGATCGTCGCCGTGATGCGCGAGCGCTCGGCTTTTCCGCGCGCCGTGCTGGAGCAGCTGCCCAATCTCAAGCTGCTGGTCACCGCCGGCAAGGTCAATCGCAGCATCGACCTGGCCGCCGCGACCGACCGGGGCATCATCGTCTCCGGCACCGAGAGCGTCGGCAATTCGACCTGCGAACTGGGCTGGGGCCTGATCCTGGCGGTCGCACGCAACATCCCGGCCAACGACGCCGACGTGCGCCGGGGCGGCTGGCAGCTCGGCACCGGCATGAGCCTGCAGGACAAGACCCTCGGCATTCTCGGCCTCGGCAAGATCGGCAGCCGCTCCGCCAAAATCGCCCAGGCCTTCGGCATGAAGGTGATCGCCTGGAGCCAAAACCTGACCGAAGAGCGCTGCAAGGAAGCCGGCGTCGAAAAGGCCGCGAGCAAGGAAGACCTGCTCAAGCGCGCCGACGTGGTGACGATCCATCTGGTGCTGAGCGACCGTACGCGCGGGCTGATCGGCGAGAAGGAATTCGCCCTGATGAAACCGACCGCGATCCTGGTCAACACCTCGCGCGGCCCGATCATCCAGCAGGACGCCCTGCTCGCCGCGCTCGAAGCCGGCCGCATCGCCGGCGCCGGGCTCGACGTCTACGACATCGAGCCGATGCCCGCCGACCATCCGCTGCGCAAAGCGCCGTGCACGGTGCTGACGCCGCATCTCGGCTATGTCTCGGACAGCAGCTTCGGCGCCTTCTACGGCCAAAGCGCCGAGGACATCGCCGCCTATCTCGACGGCAAGCCGATCCGCGTGCTCAATCCCGAAGTCCTGCAGAAGATGGCTTAAGCCGCCTTGCCGGCCTGAATGATCCGCCACAGGCGCTCGGGCGTCGCCGGCATCTCGACATTGCGCACGCCGAATTGCGACAGGGCATCGACCAGGGCGTTGGCCACCGCCGGCATGGCGCCGACGCAGCCCGCCTCGCCGGCACCCTTGACGCCGAGCGGATTGGTCAGGGTCGGCACCGGATTGCTCTTCACATGGATCATGCTGAAATGCTCGGCGCGCGGCATGGCGTAATCCTGGAACGAACCGGTCAGCAATTGACCGTCTTCGTCATAGCGCATGTCTTCCATGAGGATCTGGCCGAGGCCCTGGGCGACGCCGCCGATGATCTGGCCGTGCAGCATCAGCGGGTTCAACACATTGCCGACGTCATCTACGACGTTGTAGCGCAGCAGCTGCACGCTGCCGGTGTCCTCGTCGATCTCCAGCTCGCAGATATGCGTGCCGTTGGGATAGTTGATGGCGTTGCTGTGAAACACCGCGCTCGCCAAGAGGCCGATCTCCTCGCCCGCCGGAAGGTTCTTCGGATTGAGCGATTCGCGCGCCAGCTCCTGAATGTCCATGCTGCGGTTGCTCGCCTTCGACGAGAAGATACCGTCCTTGAACTGCACCTCGCCCGCCGCGACGCCGAACATATGGGCGGCGATTCGCGTCGCCTTGGCGACGATCTTGTCGGTCGCCATCTTCATGGCGCCGCCGCCGATGGTCGCCGTGCGCGAGCCGCCGGTGCCTTCGCCGAAGAACACCTTGTCGGTGTCGCCCTGGACATATTGCACCTTCAGCGGGTCGAGCCCGAGCCGGTCGCAGACGAGCTGCTTGAAGGTCGTCTCATGGCCCTGCCCCTGGGCGATGGCGCCGGAGAGAATGGTCACGGCGCCCGAGCGGTCGAAGCGGATCTCGGCGCCCTCGTAACCCGGCGAGGCGGCGCGCTCGATACTATTGGACAGGCCGAGACCGCGCAGCTTGCCGCGCTTTTTCGACTCCTCGCGGCGCTTGGCGAAGCCGGCGTAATCGGCCATCTCCATGGCCATGTTCATGTTCCGCTCGAACTCGCCGCAATCGTAGACCGGGCCGAGCGCCGTCTTGAACGGCATGACATCGGCCGGGATGATGTTGCGCCGGCGCAATTCGGCCGGGTCGATCTGCAATTCATCGGCGGCAATGTCGATCAGCCGCTCGATGACGAAGGCGGCCTCGGGCCGGCCGTTGCCGCGATAGGGCCGCACCGGATGGGTGTTGGTCAGCACGGCGGTGACATCGACATGGATCGCCGGAATGATATAGACGCCGGCCAGCGAGCCGAGATTGGCGACCGGGGAGGATTCGCCGCCGGTCTGCAGATAGGCGCCGACATTGGCGATGTTATGGACGCGCAGCGCCAGGAACTTGCCCGTCTTGTCGAGCGCCAACTCGCCCTCAGACACCAGATCGCGCGCGTTGGCGTCGGACAGGAAAGATTCCGAGCGCGTGGCGATCCATTTCACCGGCCGGCCGACGATCTTGGCCGCCAGCAGCACCATGCCGACCTCGTTATAGACCGGCGACTTCATGCCGAAGCTGCCGCCGATGTCGCCGCACACCACGCGCACCTTGCTTTCGGGCACGTTCAGCACCTCGGCCAGTTCCTCGCGGAAGGAATGGGCGCGCTGCAGCGTGGTATAGGCGGTGTAATGGTCTTCGGTCGGGCTATAGACGCCGATCGCGCCGCGCGGCTCCATGGTCGCCGCCGTCACGCGATTGATCACCATGCGATGCTGGACCACGCGGTCGGCCTTGGCGAAGGCCGCGTCGGTCGCCGCCTTGTCGCCCTGCAGATGGACGAAGCAGATATTGTCGGTGGAATCCGGCCACACCTTCGGCGCGCCGGGTTCGAGCGCCTTGACGGCATTGGTCACCGAGGGCAACGGCTCGTATTCGACCTCCACCAGTTCGGCGGCGTCCATCGCCTGCGCCACCGTCTCGGCGACGACGAAGGCGACCGGATCGCCGACATGGCGCACCTGGCCGTCGACCAGCGCCGGATAGGGCGGACGCACCATTGGCTTGCCGTCGCGCAATTTACGGCCCGAGCCGCGCGGCAGATCGCCGAAGCCCGAGGCCTTCCAATCCTCGCCGGTCAGCACCGCGAGCACGCCCGGCGCCGCCAGGGCGGCGGCCGTCGCGATCTTGAGGATTTTCGCGGCGGCATAGGGCGAGCGCACGACCCAGCCATGAACCATGTGGGGCATCGCCATGTCGGAGACATAGCGGCCGCCGCCGCGCAGCAGCCGCAGATCTTCGAAACGCGGCACGGCCTGGCCCAAGGCAAACTCGCCCATACGCAACCCCTCTGATTTTTAAGACCGAACCGGGAGACGCCGCGGCCGGCAAATTGAGGTAAACTTTACGGCCTGCCGCCCCGGCTTTCAAATGTCCTGAACATGCGATCCACTCCACGGAATGGTTGACAATCTGCCCCCCGCCGAAGACGGAACGCACCGCTCCATCCTGGGCGTGATCCTCGCCGGCGGCGCGGCCAAGCGCATGGGCGGCGGCGACAAATGCCTGCAGCCGATCGGCGGAACGACGGCGCTCGGGCATATTCTCGCGCGCCTCGCGCCGCAGGTGAATCATGTGCTGTTGAACGCCAACGGCGACGCCGCGCGCTTTTCCGCCTATGGCGTGAACGTCGTCGCCGATGGCGAAACGGACCAAGGACCCATCGCCGGTTTGCTCGCCGGACTGGCGCAGGCGCAGGCGCTGGGCCATCGGTTTTGCCTCACCGTGCCGGGCGATGCGCCGCTCTTGCCGCGCGATCTCGCCGCGCGGCTCTATCGGACGATGCAGGAAAACAATGCGCGCTGCGCCGTGGCGACGAGCGGCGGTCGGCGGCAGAACGTCTTCGCCCTATGGCGCACGTCCGTGCTGGCCGACGCAGAACAGCTTTACGCGGGCGGAATCCGGGCGCTGTGGCGGCTGCAGAACGCGCTGGGCGCGGTCGAAACGCCATTCGCGGCGGAAGAGGCCGGCGGTTTTGCCGGCTTCAACCGAAGCGAAGACCTAGCAGCTCTCGCCACAGCCTTGGCCCGCGCAGAAGGCTGAGCCAGGCTGGAAGGCGCTTAAGCGGCGCGGATGCGGGTGAGAAAGTCATCGACTTCGCCGCGCAGCGTGGCGGAATGATCGACCAAGGCGCCGGAATTTTCCTGCATCAGCTTGGCCGTTTCGCCGGTCTCCCTGGCCGTCTGCGTCACATGGCCGATGTTGCTCGACACTTCGCTGGTACCGGCCGAGGCTTCCTGGACGTTGCGGGCGATCTCGCGCGTCGCGGCGCCCTGCTCTTCCACCGCCGAGGCGATGGCCGTCGAGATTTCGTTGATATTGCCGATGGTCGCGCCGATATGCTGGATCGCCGCGACCGCGCCCTTGGTCTCCGACTGGATCGCCGTGATCTGCGCGACGATCTCCTCGGTCGCCTTGGCGGTCTGGTTGGCGAGGTTCTTCACTTCCGACGCCACGACCGCGAAGCCCTTGCCGGCTTCGCCGGCGCGCGCCGCTTCGATGGTGGCGTTGAGCGCGAGCAAATTGGTCTGCCCCGCGATGTCGCTGATCAGCTTGACGACATCGCCGATGCGCTGGGCGGCCATGGCCAGCCCTTCGACCTGCTTGTTCGTCGCGTCCGCCTCGGCGACGGCCTGAGTCGTGATCTTGGTCGAGGCCGCGACCTGACGGCCGATTTCCTCCACCGAGGCGTTCAACTCCTCGGCGGCGCTGGCGACGGTCTGCACGTTCACCGAAGCCTGCTCGGACGCGGCGGCGACCGTGGTCGCCTGCTGACTCGTCTGCGCGGCCTTCACCGTCATCTGCTCGGCGGCGCCGCGCATGTCGCTGGCGGAGGACGAGACCTTGTCGGCGACCGACTTGACCGTGGTTTCGAGACTGTCGGCCAAGCTGTTCAGCCGCTTATTGAAGCTCTTCTTGCCCTCGTCGATATAGACCGAGATGGCATAGTCCATGTCGAGCATGATGGCCTGCACGAGGGCGCGCTGACAGGCCACGAGCTGCTCGGGCTTCTTGCGATAGGTTTTCACCGCGAGCGCCATCAACTCGTCCATCGCCATGGCGTAACCGCCGATATACCAGCGCGGCTCGAGGCCGATGCGCTCATGCGCCCGGCCGATGCGCTGCGCGCGCTCGACATAGGCCTCGTCGAACGTGCCATCCAGCAGCGCCAGCCAATGCGTCTTCTGAGCCTGGCGCGCATGCGAAAGAATCGAGGAATCGCGAAACAGGGCGGCCAGATGAGGCCGCCGCATGAGCTGGTCGTAGAACTTGTCGAGGATGCCGTCGAGAGCCGCGGCGACCGTGGGCTTGAAAGCGGCGAGAGCCGCCGTGGTTTCGGGGGAGATGCGCAGAAAAGCGAGACGCTCTTGGCGGGATGCGAGGTCGGCGGTCATAAAATTTCCTTACGCATAACGAACAGTATTTTCCGCGCTCATAGCGCCGCGGAAATCTGCAGCATTTCTGCTAAAGAAATCTTAATGACGCGCCGTCCCGCCCCTATCCGAAAGAGGCAGACGTCAAGCGGCGCGAATGCGGGTCAGGAATTCGTCGACTTCGCTGCGCAACGTCTGGGACTGATCGACCAAAGACATCGAACCGTCCCGCATCGTGCGCGCGGTTTCTCCCGTTTCCTTGGCGGTCTGCGAGACGTGAACGATGTTGCTCGAGACTTCGCTGGTGCCGGCCGAGGCTTCCTGCACATTGCGCGCGATCTCGCGCGTCGCCGCGCCCTGCTCCTCGACCGCCGAAGCGATCGCCGTGGAAATCTCGTTCAAGGTGCTGATCGTGCCGGTGATGCGTTTGATCGCGTCCACCGCGGCATGAGTCTCGGTCTGGATGGCCGTCACCTGGGCGATGATATCTTCCGTCGCCTTGCCCGTCTGCGTCGCGAGGTTTTTCACCTCCGAAGCGACCACCGCGAAGCCCTTGCCGGCTTCGCCGGCGCGCGCCGCTTCGATCGTGGCGTTCAACGCCAGAAGATTGGTCTGGCTGGCGATATCGCTAATGAGCTTCACCACGTCGCTGATGCGCTCGGCGGCCTTGGCCAACCCTTCCACCTGATGATTGGTGGCGTCCGCGTCGGCGACAGCTTCGCTCGTGATCTTGCTGGACGCGGCGACTTGACGGCCGATTTCCTCGACGGAGGAATTCAATTCTTCGGCGGCGCTGGCGACCGTCTGGACATTGACGGACGCCTCTTCCGAGGCCGACGCCACCGTCGTCGCTTGCTGCGTCGTCTGCTGCGCCTGCTGGCTCATGCGGTCGGCGGCGCCGCGCATGTCGTTGGCGGAAGACGACACCTTGTCGGCCACCGACTTGACCGTCGCCTCCAGGCTATCGGCCAGCGTATTGAGGCGCGCGTTGAAGTTCTTCTTGCCCTCCTCGATATAGACCGAGATGGCGTAATCCATGTCGAGCATGACGGCCTTGATGATGGCCTGTTGGACGGCGATCAACTTCTCAGGCTTCTTGCGATGGGTTTTCACGGCGACCGCCAGCAATTCGCCGAGGGCCATGGCATAACCGCCGATGTACCAGCGCGGCTCGAGGCCGATCCGCTCATGGGTCTTGCCGATTCGCTGCACGCGCTCGACATAGGCCTCATCGAATTTGCCTTCGAAGAGACTCAGCCAGTGACTCGCCTGCGCATTGCGGGCGTGGGTCTTGATCGCCTCGGTCGTGAACAGCTTGGCCAGATGCGGCAACTTCAGAATATGGCTGTAAAACCGTTCGAGAATGCCATCCAGGACGCCGGCGATCTGCGGCTTGAACTCCGCCAGCGTGGCGCTGGTCTGCGCGTCAATATTCAGAAAATTGATGCGGTCCTGAAGCGCCGAACGGTCTGTAGTCATGGAAATTCCCATTAATATCAATGTTTGGCGCTATTGCGCTGGCGGCTCCGGTTTAAGCCGCCGAGGTAAAAAATCCCTTAATTTTATAACTAAAGTCATAGATATAATGATGTATAAAGTGCCACAAAAAAAGCGCCCGGCCATTGCGGCCGAGCGCCCTTCGCACGCCTGCGGGGTGGGTTAGTCGGTGGCATCTTCGATGGCGCGCTTGGTATCGTTCACGCCCTCGTCGATCTTCTCACCGATCTGAGATCCCGAGTCCTTGTCGTCGCAAGCAGTCAGGGGCAGGGCCGTGGACAACACCATCGCGGCCAGGGCGATTTTGATCATATTGGCGGACATTCTCGGTCTCCTCATCGGTTCATCGATCATTGATGCAAACCAAACGCGGAACGCCGGCCGGCAGTTCCATCCCGCGGCTATGGTCCGATGGGAACTCATTGTTCTAAAAGGCGTTTCTCAGCATGCACTGCGCGATCCTGATCAACCGCCATGCCGGTACCATTGCTTCGCGCGGACCGCGCGCCGTGGTCGAAAGCCTACGCCGCCAAATCGACGCCGAAGGCGCGACGGCGGAGATTCGCCTGCTGCATCCCGCCAGCATGACAGACGCGCTCGCAGCGGCCCGCGATGACGAATATTACGACGCGGTGATCGTCGGCGGCGGCGACGGCACCATCTCTTCGGCCGCCGGTCTGTTCGCCGACAGCGGCAAGACGCTCGGCATCCTGCCCCTCGGCACCATGAATCTGTTCGCGCGTTCGCTACGCATTCCCATCGACATCGACAAGGCCCTCGCCGCCCTGCTCGCGGCAGAATCCGCCGCCGTCGACCTCTGCAGCGTCAACGACCGTATCTTCACCCATCATGTGGCGCTCGGCCTGCATCCGACGATTCTGCGCGCCCGCGAGGGCATGACCTACCGGGGCCGGTTCGGCAAGATATGGGCAAGCCTGCTGGCCTTCTTCCAAGCCTTACGCCGGCCGCCGACCCTGCGGGTGGCCACGACGATCGACGGCATCGTCAGCCGTTGGCGCACCAATACGCTGATCGTCAGCAACAACAGCTTCATCGAAGGCCTCGGCCATCTGCCTTATGCGGAGAACCCGCAAGGCGGACGTCTCGCCATCTATGTCGCGACCTCGCGCAACCGGCGCGATCTGCTGCGCCTCTCCAGCGCCGTCGCCATGGGTGCCTGGGTGAAAAACGCGCTGCTCGAAAGCCACATCACGGAGGAGGTCGAGATCGCCTTGCGCCGGCGCAAGCATGTCCTCGCCTCGGTCGACGGCGAGCTGATCGGCCTCGCCTCGCCGCTGCGCGTCGTCTGCCGCCAGGGCGCGCTCATCACGCTGATGCCCGAGGCGACAAACGGCAAGGGGCACGGGCAAGAAACCACCGATGAGGCGGATCGCCCGCCTTTGTCCGTCGCGCCGTTGCGCCCGCAACCACAAGCCCTCCGCGACGGAGAGGACAGCCATGGCGGAAAATCATGGCTCTCCTCCCCGCTTCGCCGCTAGTCTCCGGCCCCCGCTCGCATCGCGGGCCAAGGATGACTTTCACAATTCGGCATCTCCTCCAATGTCCGCCACGATTCGCTCGGAATCCGGCATCCGCTACGCCCTATTCGCCGGACTCTGCGCCAGCTTCGTCGGCGTCGGTCTCGCCCGTTTCGCCTATACGCCGCTGATCCCCGCCTTGATCGGCGCCGCCTGGCTGACGCCCGCCGGCGCGGCCTATCTCGGCGCGACCAACTTCGCCGGCTATCTGGCCGGCGCCTGGCTGTCGCAGCGGCTGGCCCGCGCCGTCGGCGTGCGCCGGAGCCTGCGCGGGGCGCTCTTGCTGACCGCGATCAGCTTCCTCGCCTGCGCCTGGCCGCTCAACGAACTATGGCTTTCGGCTTGGCGCTTCATCGCCGGCTTCACCGGCGCGCTGCTGATGGTGCTCGCCGCGCCCGGCATCGTCTCGCGCCTGCCCGCGGCGCGTCGCGGCATCGCCAGCGGCGTGATCTTCACCGGCATCGGCCTCGGCATCGCCGCCTCCGGCACGTTGTTGCCGTTGCTGCTGGAGCAAGGCCTGCGCAACGTCTGGCTCGGGTTCGGCGCGCTCACCCTGCTGCTCACCACGCTGTCCTGGCAGGGCTTCCAGGATCCGCCGCTGCTGCCCGGCCTTCCCGCCAAGCCGCCGCGCCAGAACCTGCGCCTGTTGCGGACGCTCTACGCCGAATATGCGCTGAACGCCTTCGGCCTGGTGCCGCATATCGTCTTCTTCGTCGACTTCATCGCGCGCGGCCTGGGCAAGGGCATTGCCGTCGGCGCCGGCTATTGGGTCATCTTCGGTCTCGGCGCCAGCGTCGGCCCCCTGCTCGGCGGACTGCTCGCCGACCGCATCGGCTTTCGCAACGCCTTGCGCGCCACCTATGCGTTGCAGATCCTCGTCGTCGCGCTGCCGATTTTCGATGTCGGCCCGGTCGGTCTCGCCATGTCCGCTCTGATCGCCGGCGCCTCGGCGCCCGGCGTGGTCGCGCTCACCATCGGCCGCACCCAGGAACTGTTGCCGTCGGAAGACGCGCGCCGGCTCGCCTGGCGCAACTGCACGCTGATGTTCGCCCTGGCTCAGGCTCTCGCCGCCTATCTCTTGTCCTACGTCTTCGCGCAGACGCAGGGTTATGCCATCCTCTTCGCGCTCGGCGCCGCCGCTCTGTCGCTCGGCCTCGTCCTCGATGTCGTCTTGGTGCGCGGCAAGGCGCCCGCCGCCCGATAAGGAGAACGCCATGCAGCTCTATTACAACGTCACCTCGCCCTATACCCGCAAGGTGCGCATCGTTCTGCACGAAAAGGGCCTGTTCGACCGCACCGAACAGATTCTCGTCGATCCTTGGTCCGATCCGGCCATGCTGCATGCCGCCGTGCCGGTCGGCCGCGTGCCGGCGCTCGTCACCGACGACGGCCTCGTGCTCGGCGAAAGCACGACGATCTGCGACTATCTCGACAGCCTGCCCAGTGTCGGATTGGGCGGCGCATCGCTCATCGGACGAGATCGTTGGCCGGTGATGGCGCGCACCGCGGTCGCCCAAGGGATTATCGACGCCTCCTTCGCCATCGCCATCGAGGCGCGCCGGCCCGAAGCCTTGCGTTCGGCGGAGACCGTCGCGCGGCACAAGCGCGCCATCCTGCGCATTCTCGCCGGCGCAGAAGCGAAAGACGGACGATTCGATCTCGGCGACATCAGCCTCGCCGCCGCCCTCGGCTATCTCGACCTGCGCGTGCAGGACGTCGGTTGGCGCCAGGCGCGCCCCGACATCGCCGCCTGGTACGGCATTGCGAGCCAGCGCCCCTCGATGCTGGCGACCAAACCGGCATGAAAAAAGCCCGCCTCGACGAGGCGGGCTTTTCTTCCTCGGTTCGGCGCGACTATTTCATCGCCGCCGCGACCTTGTCGATCACCGACTTGGGCGTGTCGTAAACGGTCGCATAGAGCGCCGCCACCTCCTCGCCGCTCATCGGGCCGGACGGATCGAGACCGCGCTTGGTCGCATCCGCTTTGTATTCGGCATCGCTCGTCATCGCCACGAAGGCCTCGCGCAGCGCCTTCAGCCGATCGGCGGGTAGGTTCGGCGGCGCGGCGATCGGGCGGCCCGCTTCCGACGGCGCGAAGATGAAGGTCATGGCCTGCTTCTGTTCCGGCGTCTTGGCGATCTCGAAGGCCGTCGGCACGTCGGGATATTCCGGGTGACGCTTGATCGACGCCTGCAGCAGAATGACCAACTTCTTGTCGGCCAGCAGCTGCGGCACGGCCGTCGCCATGGAATCGACCGACGCGAAACGGCCATGCGCTTCGCCGCGCTCGATGGCGATGAAGGTTTCGCGGCTGCCCTGATAGCCGGTGATCAGCTTGAACTTCATGCCCATCACCGCATTGAGCACCTTCGGATAGATGTCGGTGGTCGCCGCCGCGCCGGTGCCGGCGACGATGGTTTCCTTGACGAACAGGTCGTCGGCCGTCTTGGTCGGCGCCTGATGCCAGACGGCGAGCACCGAATGGGTATTGCCGAGGCTGCCGATCCAACTGAACTTCGTCGCCTCGAAGCGGGCATTGCCGCCCGGATTGAGCAGCGGATCGACGGCGATGGGGCCGACATAGCCGATCACCGTGCCGTCCTTGGCCGCCACGTTATAGAGATGATTGCCGGCGACCAGACCGCCGCCGCCCGGCATGTTCTGCGCCATCACATTGGGATTGCCCGGCACGAACTTGCCGTAAAACTGCGCCATGGTGCGCGCGGAGGTATCGAAGCCGCCACCGGGCGTGCCGGCGATCAGGATGGTGATCGTCTTGCCCTTGTAGAAATCCGCCGCCGACTGGGCGGATGCGACGCTGGTCGTGAGCAGCAGGGCGCCGGCGACGCCGAGCGTCGCCTTGAGAGCGCGGGACATGGAAGCCTCCTGTTAAGTTTTTTATCGGCACGTCACTTGCCCGCCATTGATAACCGCCGGCGGGCAAAGCGCAAGAACCGGCTTGCGCAACAAACTATCTAAAAAATGCGCGGCTTCAAGCGCGCGGCCGCTCCTCGTAAAAGGCCAGTTTCTTCTGCAGCGGCGCGTCGTCGATGCGAATGAGACGCGCCGGCGCCTTGCCGCCCGCCTTGTGCGTGAGCTGCGCAAAGACCGGCGTCGAGAAGGTATCGCCCGCCGTCCAGACAAACCTCTCGCCGTTCACCGTCGAGACGCCCTCGCCTTCGACGCAATGGAACACCGCGCTCGCCGAGCGCAGGGGCGGCGTCGCCGTCTCGCCGGCGCGCAGCAGCATGGCGGTGAAGCCCAAGGTCGGCAGGCAACTCTCCCCGGTCTCGGGATTGACGAAAGCCAACTCGACGACTTCGCCCGGCGCGGCGACGGATGCCATACGGTCGAGCGCGGCCCGCGTGCGCCCCCAGGGATAGCGCATCAACGGATAGGCGGGACGCGCCGCGCCATGCGGACGCACGGGCAGCAGGCCCGCCTCGCTATATTCGACCTGCGAGGCGTCGGGCCGGTTGGCCGCCGCCTGTAGCTTGCCTTCGACGGCATAGGAACCTTCGAGATAGACGAAGAGCGGCAGATCCAACGCGTCGAGCCAAATCACCGGCTCCTTGCCGTCATGGCCATGGTCATGGCGCTGGCCGCCCGGCGTCAGGATCACGTCGCCGCGCGACATCGGGCATTTCTCGCCCTCGACGATGGTATAGGCGCCCTCGCCCTCGACGATGATGCGCGCCGCGCTCGGCGTGTGCTTGTGCGACGGCGCGGTTTCGCCCGGCAGCAGCAGCTGCAAGCCGCAATAGATCACCGAGGTCGCCTGCATCGCGCCATTGCCGCGGCCGGGATCGGACAGCACCAGCACGCGGCGCTCGGCCTTTTCGATCGGCGTCAGCTCGCCCGCCCGCAGCAGCAGCGGCCGGATCCGGTCGATGGCCCATAGGCAGGGCTTGGTGACCGGACGCGGCGCGTCATGCGGCAGCACGTTGCGCATCATCGGCCAGAGCGGCGCGACATTGGCGTTCGTCATCGCCTCGCGATAATCGGCAGGCAGGCTTTCCAAGGTTCCCAGTTCGGCCAAGCTGATATCTCCCTTTTCTTATGGCCGTAGAATAGCACGGGCTGTGCGGCGGGGGAATTGTCCGCCCGCCAGGTCGTTATGCAGGGTATGCCTCATTCCGTCAGGGAGACCCACCATGCCGCGCCCCATCTGGGAAGGCCATCTGCAGCTGTCGCTCGTGTCCTGTCCCGTCGCGCTCTACAACGCGACCACGGCCACCAACGACATCTCCTTCCACTGGCTGCATAAGAAGACCAACAACCGCATCCGCATGCTGCCGCACGACCCGGAATTGGGCGAGGTCGAGCGCAAGGATCTGGTGCGCGGCTTCGAGCTGTCGAAGAATCATTACGTCGTCGTCTCGCCCAAGGAGATCGAGGACGCCCGCCTGCCGGCGACCAAGACCATCGACATCGAGGAATTCGTCGAGGCGGACGAGATCGACCGTCTCTATTGGAATCATCCCTATTACCTGGTCCCGAACGGCAAAACCGGACTCGATGCCTATGCCGTGATTCGCCAGGCCATGGACAAGAGCAAGAAGATCGCGCTCGGCCGCCTGGTCATGCATCAGCGCGAGCGCATCGTCGCCCTGGAGCCGCGCGGCAACGGTCTGCTTCTGACCACCCTGCGCAGCCATGACGAAATCGTCGAGGAGAAGGACTTCTTCGGCGATATCAAGGCCAAGCGGGTCGACGCCAAGATGCTGAGCATCGCCGAAAAAATCATCGAGCAGCAGGAAGCGGCCTTCGCGCCGGACAAGTTCAAGGACCGCTATGAAGACGCCTTGCGCGCCTTGATCAAGCGCAAAAGCAAGGGCCAGAAGATCGTCGCCACCGAGCCCGAGGACGGCGAGGAGGAAAAGGTCGTCGATCTGATGGAAGCGCTGCGCAAAAGCCTCTCCGGCAAAGGCGAGCCTCAGAAGCGCGCCGCGCGCTTCCTCGACGCCCAGAAGAAGACCGCGAAGAAGCCGGCGAAGAAAGCCGTCGCCAAGCGCAAGGCGCCGGCGAAACGCAAGAGCGCCTAGCGGCTTTTGAATTTCAGCGGCTGGCGGTCCTTGTCGAAGTCGCGCCAAGGATCGCTCGCCTTCAGCGCCGCCGCCAGTTTCTTCAGGGTGAAGACCGGCATGGTCCGCGCCTTTTCCAGCAGCGTCCAGCCGACCGGCACGCTGATCGGCGCGCCCGATCGCGCGCGCGGCGACCAGGGCACGATGGCCGTGGCGCCGCGCCCATTGCGCAGGTAGTCGAGAAAAATCTTGTCCTTGCGCTTGGCCTTGGTCGCCACGGTGACGAAACGCGACGGATCTGCGGCGGCGATGGCGTCGACGAAATCCTTGGAGAACCCCTTCACCTCGTCCCACCCGGCGGACGGCTTGAGCGGCACGACGACATGCAGGCCCTTCCCGCCGGTGAGCTTAAGATAGGGCACGAATCCCAGGCTTGCGAAATGATCTCGCACCTCCAGGGTCGCGCGCTTGAGATCGGCGAAACGGACGCCGGAATCCGGATCCAGGTCGATGGTGATATGGTCCGGATGTTCGATGTCGTCCGCCGTCGCGCCCCAAGCGTGGATTTCCGCCGTGCCGAGTTGCGCCAGCGCCTCCAATCCTTCGACGCGATTGACCATCAGATAGGGCCGGCGCTCCTTCGTCTTGAGCGAAAGATTCACATCCTCGATCAGGGCCGACATGCCCTTCATGCGATGACGTTGGAAAATCTGCTGCGCGGCGATGCCGTCCGGCACGCGCAAGATCGAGATCGGCCGATTTTGAATGAAGCGCAGCATCTGCGGCCCGACGGCGCGGAAATAGGCCGCGAGGTCGGCCTTGGTGACATTGTCGTCCGGCCATAGTTTCTTGTCGGGATTGGTCAGCTTCACGGCGCTGGCGGGCGCGTCCGCCTCCTCCACTTTCGCCGCGCGGTCCTTGCCGACGTCGGCCGCGCCCTTGTCGTCGCGCAGGCCTTTGAACGAAGCCTGGCGCAGAATTCCATCCGCCGTCCAGCCGGCATATTCGACCTCCGCGACCAATTGCGGCTTGAGCCAGACGAGGCCTTTAAGATTTGCCGGCTGCGCGCCCTCGAAAGGCGAGGATTTGATGGCGAGCGGCTTGAACTTCTTCAGCAGCGCGCCGGCGACCGATTGATTGTATCCGGAGCCGACGCGGCCCTTGTAGGCAAAGACTTTGCCTTGCGGCAAGCCGACGAGAACCGCGCCCACGCCCTTGCCGCTGCTGCCTGGCCAATAGCCGCCGATAACGAACTCCTCGCGGCCGCGGCATTTCGTCTTGAGCCAATCGAGATTGCGGCCCGAACGATAGGCCGCCGCGCCGCGCTTCGAGACGACGCCTTCGAAGGCCATGCGGCAGGCCGATTTCAGCACCGCCTCGCCCGCCGCCTCGAAATGCGAGACGTAACGCAGGCGAGCGGGTGCGTGCTGCAGGAGCGTCTCCAGCCGCGCCTTGCGCTCCAGCAACGGCAGACCGCGTAAATCCTCGCCATCCTCCGCCAGCAGATCGAACAGGTAATAAACCAGCTTGTCGGTCTTCTCGTCGCTGAGCGCCGCCTGCAGGGCGGAGAAGTCGGTCTCGCCCCTGGCGTTGAGCGCCACCACCTCGCCGTCGAGGACGCAATCGGGCAAACCGGCGCAGTCCGCGGCGATCTCGGAAAAGCGATGAGTCCAATCGAGGCCGTTGCGCGAATAGCAGACCGCCTCGCCATCGCGCACCTGGCATTGGATGCGGTAACCGTCGAACTTGACCTCGTGGATCCAGTCGTCGCCGCCTGGCGGGTGCGCCGCCAGCGTCGCAAGTTGCGGCTTGATGAAAGCGGCTTTCGCGGACATCCGCTTCGGCGCGATCTTTTTCTTGGCGGCGCCGGCGCTGGGCGCTTTCATCTTGCGCGGCGCCTTGCCGCCGGCGATATCGCTCATGCGGCGGCCCGTCTTTACCGATTCGTCGATGCTGGCGATATCCGCCGCCTTGCCGGTCTTGGCGTAGGCGTCGCGATGCTTGATCAGCAGCCAATTGTTGCGCGTCTCCTTGCCGCGCCGCTTCATGCGCACGAGGGCCCAGCTGCCCTTCATATGCGCGCCGTCGACGGTAAACTTGATGTCGCCCTTCTTCAGGGCCGTCGAGGGTGCCGCGTCGCCTTCGTATTCGAGACGGCCGCGATCCCACAATTGCACGGTGCCGCCGCCATATTGCCCTTCGGGAATCGTTCCCTCGAAGCTGCCGTATTCGATCGGATGATCTTCCACCTCGACGGCGAGGCGCTTGTCGGCAGGATCGAGGCTCGGCCCTTTCGGCACCGCCCAGGATTTCAACACCCCGTTCATCTCGAGGCGGAGATCGAAATGCAGATGGCTGGCGTCATGCTTATGCACGACGAACTGCAGCGACTTGCCCTTGCCGGCGCGCGGGCCGCCCGCCGGTTCCAGCGTCTTGGTGAAGTCGCGTTTCGTGCGATAGGTTTTCAGCGCCATGGCCGCCATCCCTTCCAGCGAAGAATAACGCAATCGGCGGCGGCGCGGTTCCCCTCTCTGGACAGCTCCGCGAACGGCCTGTCTAATGGCGAAAAAGCAGGGAGGGCATCATGCGCGCAGGCTGGTATGAGAAAAACGGCCCCGCCGAGGAGGTCATCGTCGTCGGCGACATGCCGACACCGGAGGCCGGTCCCGGCGAAGTGTTGGTCCGCCTGCATGCCTCCGGCATCAGCCCTTCCGACTACAAGAAGCGCGGCAATGCCAAGGGCGGCATGGAGTTTCCGCGCATCGTTCCCCATTCCGACGGCGCCGGCGTCGTCGCCGCGCTCGGCGTCGGCGTCAGCGGACTGACAACCGGCCAGCGCGTCTGGGTCTTCAACGGCCAATGGGAACGTCCCTACGGCACCGCTGCCGATTATATCGTCCTGCCCGCCTTCCAGGTTCGGCCCTTGCCCGACGGCATGAGCTTCGCCGAGGGCGCCTGCCTCGGCATTCCGGCCATGACATCCCATCGCGCCGTCTTCATGGATGGGCCGGTGCGCGGCCAATGGGTCTATGTGCCGGGCGCGGCGGGCCGCGTCGGCTCCTACGCCGTGCAATGGGCCAAATGGGGCGGCGCGCGGGTGATCGGCGAATGCGGATCGGCGGACAAGGCGCGGATCGTCGAGGCGCTGGGCGCCGAGCGCGTGATCCTGCGCGGCAAGGACGACCCGGTGGCGTCGATCCTCGACATGACCGGCGGCATGGGCGCCGACCGCATTATCGAAATCGAGTTCGGCGGCAACATGCCGGTGAACGAACGGATCATCGCCGAAGGCGGCGTCATCGCCTCCTATGCCTCTGCGAAAGCGCCGAAGGCGACGATCAGCGTCAGCCCGCGCCGCGCCCGCAACATGTCGATGCATTTCGTCCATTGCTACACGATGAACGACGCGGCCAAGGATGCGGCCGCCGCCGACATCGCCAAGGCCGCCGCCGGCTTCATCCATCGCATCGCCGGCATCGTCCCGCTCGCCGAACTGGCGCGCGCCCACCGCGACGCGGAAAACCAATCGGGCACCGGCCAGATGGTCGTCGAGATTCCCTAGCCGAAATGCTCGCCGCCGTTCACATGGATGACCTGACCGGTGATAAAACGCGCGTCGCTCGAAGCTAGGAAAACGAAGCTCGGCGAGATTTCGTCCGCCGTGGCGGCGCGGCCCATCGGATTGTCGCTGCCGAACTTGGCCACCGCGTCGGCATCGAACGACGACGGGATCAGCGGCGTCCAGACCGGCCCCGGCGCGACGGCATTAACGCGGATCCCCTTCTTCACCAGGGACTTGGCGAGGGAGCGCGTAAAGGACACGATGGCGCCCTTGGTCGCCGAATAGTCGATCAGCGCCGGCTGGCCGGCGAACGCCGTGATCGAGGCGGTGTTGATGATACAACCGTCCTTCTTCAAATGCGGCAAGCCTGCCTGCGCCATGTAGATCATGGCGAAGATATTGGTGCGGAAGGTCCGTTCCATATCGTCGGCTTTGATGTCGGCAATATCGTCTTGCGGATATTGCACGGCGGCGTTGTTGACGATGATATCGAGGCCGCCGAACTCTTTCACGGCCCTGTCCACGGCCTTTTTGCAAAAATCCGCCTCGCAGATATCGCCCTGCAGGAGCAAGGCCCGGCGGCCAGCCTGCTCGACGAGCTTTGCGGTATCCTTGGCGTCCCGGCCTTCCTCGAGATAGACGATGCAGACATCGGCACCTTCCTTGGCGAAGGCAATCGCCGTGGAACGGCCGATGCCGCTGTCCCCGCCTGTGATGATCGCCGCCTGGCCGGTCAGCTTTCCGCTGCCCTTGTAGCCCTCCGCGCTGTCGGTCGGCGGCGGAGACATCCCATCGCGGATCCCCGGTTGATGATCCTGATGCTGCGGGTCGCGCTGCTTGGTCTCGGTCATGCGAATTCTCCCGTTCTCTCAAATAAAGAGAGAACAGATCGCTGCCGGAATCGTTCCTACCTCATACCCATAGGAGAATGTCCGATGCCCGATGAGATCAACTCGGTTCAGGAACCCTCGATTCCGCCGCCCGAACGGGCGCCGCCCCTGAGTCCGCCGGAACCGGCGCAGGCGCCGCCGTCGGAGGTTCCGCCGTCGCAGCCGCCACAGGAAGCGCCGCCGCTGGAGCCCCCGCCGCAGAACGTGCCGCCGCAAGCCTAGAGCGAGCGGCTTTCGCCGAGCGGCAGCGGCGCTTCCGGTCCCTCGCCTTTCACCGACTCGCTGTCCTCGGTGTCGGATTGCAGCAGGCTTTCCAGTTCCTTCGCCGCCTGACGGGAGGTTTGGATCATCTGCGCCTCGTCCTGATAGACCGCATGCTGTTCCTGCAGGGTCTTTTCGTCATGCGCGAGGAAGCGGCGCAGGCTGACGCGTGCCTCCTCGCGGTTGACGCCGAGGTCGATCAGCAATTGCTCCGACAGGAACAGGCTCGAATAGAGCGTTTCGCGCACATGGCCGGCAATCTCGCGGTCCATCAGGAGATGCGCATGACGACGGTTTCGGGCACGGGCAAAAATATGCAGATGCGGGAAATGCCGCTGCACGGTGTCGACGACGCGGATCGAGGCGGTCTGGTTCGAGATGGCGACGACGATCACCTTGGCCTTGTCGGCGCCGGCCGCGCGCAACAGATCGGTGCGCGCGGCGTCGCCGAAATAAACCTGGCCGCCGAAGCGACGGATGACATCGACTTGTTCGGCGCTGTTATCGAGAGCGGTGAAGGGCACGCCCCGCATGCGCAGTACGCGGCCGACGATCTGCCCGACGCGGCCGAAACCGCAGATGATGACGGCCGGACTTTCGTCGTCGATGCTGTCGTATTCCGGCGCCGGACGGCGATCGAGGCGCGGCACGATCCAACGTTCATGCAGCGCGAACAGGAGCGGCGTCGCGATCATCGACAGAATGACGATCATCGACAGCTGCGACGACAGCGCCGCCGGCAGGATGCCTTCGCCCAGGGCGAAACCGAACAGCACCAGGGCGAATTCGCCGCCCTGCGCCAGGGCCAGCGCCGTGCGGCTCGCCGAGAGATTGTCCTGCCCGGCGAATTTGGCGAGGCCGTAAATCAGCGCCGATTTTCCCGCCACCAGCACCAGCACGCCACCGAGAATCACCGTCGGCGCGCTGAGCAGCAAGGTCAACTCCATCGACATGCCCATGGCGGCGAAGAACAGGCCCAGCAGCAGCCCCTCGAAGGGCTCGATGTCCGCCTGGATCTCGTGACGATATTCCGAGTCCGACAGCATGACGCCGGCCAGGAAGGCGCCAAGCGACATGGACAGGCCGGCGACATCGGCGAGCAACGCCGTGCCGATCACCATAAGAAGCGCGATCGCCGTGTAGAGTTCGCGCGTCTTGACCAGATCGGCGAGATAGAACAGCGGCCGGACCAGATAGCGCCCGCCGAGGAAGATGCCGGTAACGCAGGCCGCGCCGATGGCGACGCTTTGCCAACTCGGCGTGACGGCGTCTTCGCCGGAGGCGAGGAACGGCAGCAGCGCGACGATGGGGATGAAGACCAAGTCCTGGAAGAGGAGAACGCCGAGCCCGTCGCGGCCGGGCGGCGTGCCGAGCAACTCATGCTCCGCCAGCAGCGGCAGGACCAAGGCCGTGGAGGACATGGAAAGGCCGAGGCCGATGACCAGCGCCACCGGCAGGGGAAAATTCAATCCATAGGCGAGCCCGGCGAACAAGGCGGCCGTCAGCGCCACCTGCGCGCCGCCGAGCAGGAAGACGCTGCGGCGCATGACCCAAAGGCGGGCCGGCTTCAATTCGAGGCCGATCAGGAACAACAACATGACCACGCCGAGCTCGGAAACATGGCGCGCGCTTTCCGTGTCGCGGATCAGCGCGAAGCCGGCCGGGCCGACGACGACGCCGGCGATCAGGTAGCCGATGATGTTGCCGACGCCGAGGCGCTTGGCGAGGGGCACCGCGATGACGGCGGCGATCAGCAGAACGACGATCGGAAGAAGCAGAGAATCCACGGCCTGACCCAAAACTGACGCGGACGCGCCTGAGCTGGGCGTCTTCGGGCCGGACTATAAAGCCTTCCCCGCTGCCGGCCTAGGGAGCCGCTAGCGTCTCGGGAATCAGCAGGATTTTGCCGCTGGTGCGGCGGCTTTCGAGAGCGCGATGCGCCTCCGCGGCCTGGCCGAGAGGAAACCTCGTCACCGCATGGAGCTTGAGTTGTCCGTCGGCGAGCCAAGCCAGCACGTCGCCGGCGCGCATGCGGTACTCCTCCGGCGTCGCCATGAAGTCCTTGAGTCCCGTGCGGGTCAACATGAGAGAGCCGTGGTCGGCCAGGGTGCGGACGTCGAAGGGCGGCACCAGGCCGCTCGCCTCGCCATAAAGCGCCAAAAGGCCGCGCCGCTTGAGCACGGCCAGACTCTTCTCGAAAGTCTGCAGGCCGACCGCGTCATACACGACATCGACGCCAACACCATCGATTTGCGCTTTCACGCGATCGACGAAATCCTCGGCGAGATAGCTCAGCACGGGATCGGCGCCGGCCGCCTCGGCTGGCGCGCTCTTGGCAAGATCGGACAGGCTACCGATGACCCGCGCGCCCCGCATGGCCGCCATCTGGCACAGCAGCAGGCCGACGCCGCCCGAGGCGGAATGGACGAGACAGCTTTTGCCGGGGCCGAGCTGGCCGACCGAGAAGGCCAGGTAATGCGCCGTCATGCCCTGGAACAGGCCGGCGGCGGCATCGGCGAAATCCAGGGCCTCGGGCAAGACCACGAGCTTATCGGCCGGCGCCAAAACATGGCTGGCGTAGGAGCCGGGAACGCCGACCCAGGCCACCCGGGCGCCCACGGTCACGGCAGTCCCCTCGCCGGCCGCCAGCACGATGCCGGCGCCCTCGTTGCCGAAGACGAGCGGCAGGCCGCCGAACTTATAAAGCCCGCTGCGCAACTGCGTGTCGAAGAAATTGACGCCGGCCGCCTTGACCTCGACCAGGGCCTGCCCAGGACCGGGACTCGGGCGCGGCAGCCTTTCCGCGCGCAGAACCGAGGGATCGCCCCACTCCGCCGCGCGGATCGCCGTCATCATGCCGGACGTCACGCCGTGACCGTCGCCTTTTCGGCGTCTTCCTGGGCGACCATGCGCAGGAACTGCTTGGTGCGCTCCTGCTGCGGATTCCCGATCACTTGCTCGGGCGGGCCGTCCTCGACGACCTCGCCGCCGTCCATGAAAACGACGCGGTCGGCGACGTCGCGCGCGAAGCGCACTTCATGCGTCACCACGATCATCGTCATGCCGGCTTCCGCCAGGCGGCGCATGACGTTCAGCACCTCGCCGACCAATTCGGGATCGAGCGCGCTGGTCGGCTCGTCGAACAGCATCAGCTTGGGCGAGATCGCCAGGGCGCGGGCGATGGCGACGCGCTGCTGCTGACCGCCCGACAGGCGATGTGGCAAATGGTGAGCATGCTCGCCGAGCCCGATGCTGGCCAACAGCTTGGTCGCGACTTCCTCGGCGCGCTCGGGCTTCTCGCCATAGACCTGCACCGGCGCTTCCATGACGTTTTCGATCGCGGTGAAATGGTCGAACAAATTGAAGGATTGGAAGACCATGCCGATGCGCGCCTCGGCGCGGGCTTTGGCGAGATTGCGCTTCGGTTTCAATAGGTTGTTCACTTTTTCGTAGCCGACATGCCGGCCGTCGACGGTGATTTCGCCCCAATCCATATGCTCGAGATGGTTGATCAGCCGGAGCAATGTGCTCTTTCCCGAGCCCGACGGGCCGAGAATCGCCACCACTTCGCCGCGTTTGATGGTGAAATCGACGCCGCGCAGCACTTCGCGCTCGCCGTAGGACTTGTGGACGTTGCGGCAGACCACGAAGGGTTCGCCGTCCGCCGTGCCCGTGCTCGGGCTGATGAAGCTCTTGATCAGGGCCGGATCGAGCTTGGGATTGGCCAGCTTGACCAGCGGGGCCGCCGGCTTGCGCGCCTTTTCCTCGACGATGCCGGCCTTGGCCGCCTTGGCGGCGCGGCGCGCCTCGATCCAAGCCCAGAAGCCGGACAGCATGTTGCCGCCGACGCCGCGCTCGAGATCGGTGTTGTACTTGCGCTCCAGCCAATCCTGCACGACCGACAGCACGCTGGTCATGAACAGGTAGATGATGCCGGCGGCGCTGAGCACGGTGAAATATTTGAAATTCTGCGCGGCGATCTGATGCGAGCGGAACGACAGCTCGTTGACGAAAATCACCGAGGCGACCGAGGTGCTTTTCAGCATGTTGATCACGGTGTTGGCCGTCTGCGGCAGGATCACGCGCATGGCCTGCGGCAGGATGATGCGCCGCAGGGTCATGAATTTGCCCATGCCGTGGGCCGCGGCGGCGATCGACTGGTTGCGGTTCACCGACAGGATGGCGGCGCGGATATATTCGGCGCAGAAGGCCGACTCGTGCACCGCGAAGCCGATGAAGGCCGTGGTGAGATTGTCGAGCCGGATATCGACCATCGGCAACACGTCGTAAAGAAAGACGAGCTGCAGCAACAGCGGCGTGCCGCGCATGAACCAGATATAGACCCAGGCGGTGCCGCGCAGCGGCGCGAAAGTCGATAGGCGCATGGCGGCCAGGGCAAGCCCGATCGCCATTGCGCCCACCATTGCCACGGCGGTGATTTCAATGGCGATCCATGCCCCTTTCAGAAGAAAGGGGTGGACCGCCCATTGCAGAAATTCAGGCATAGGCACTCCCGCCGCTACACAAAGTCACGTTGAACCGATGCTAAGGCCGACCTAGTTGGTGCGGATTTCCGCCGGCAGGCTGACCGCCGGGTCCATCAGATAGGTTTTGTAAAGCGCGGCTTCGGTGCCGTCGCTCTGCAGCGTCTTCATCGCCGCCGCGAAAGCCTCCATGAGCTTGGTGCTGCTCTTGGCGAAGATGGCGCCGAGGGCCAGATCCGTGGTCTGCGTGTAGGTGATCTTGAACAGGTCCATGTCGAACGACTGGATGGTCGCCGGACCGAGATAGAAGTCGGCGCGCTTGTTCTGCACCAGCATCGGGCCGCCGGGGCCGCCCGGCGTCGCCGTCAGCTCGATCGGCTTGGCGGCGCAGCCCTTCTTGTTCAGATCCTCGAGCGAGGCGAGTTGCGCGCCGCCGACCGCCGCGGCGCCCTTGAGGCCGCAGAGGTCTTCCATCTTGGCAACCTTCAAGGTGCTGTCCTTGCGCACGACGACGCCCGACGCGCCCTTCATATAGACGACGAAATTGATCGCGGCGGCGCGTTCCGGACGGTATTGAATGGTCGAGACGGCGACGTCGACATGGCCGGCCTGGACGCCCGAGGTCAGCCCCGCGAAATCGGAGACGGCGAAGGTCACCGGCATGCCGAGGCAGGCGCCGATGGCCCGGAAGTAATCGGCGTTGAGGCCGGTGATCTTGTCGAGGTCTTTGCCGTCGCGATAGTTGTACGGCGGGCTGTCCGCCGTGGTGCCGACCTTCAGGGGCTTGCCGACGAACTCCGGATATTGGGCCTTCAGGTCGCAGGCCGCGGACGCCGTTCCGGCGCTGGCGACATAGGCCAGGCCGAGCGCGGCGACGCCGAAAAGACTCTTAGACAATTTCGCCATGACGTTCCTCACGATGCAGTGGCGCGCCCGGATATCGGGCGCATCGGTTGGCATTACAGGTTGAGCAGTTTCTTGATGTCGGCCGCCGCGTCCGTGGAGGTCGACATGGTCGCGGTGATATTGGCGGCGAGCGTTTCGCCGTCGCAGGGATTGACGATGTCCAGCCCGGCCTGCTTCATGCGCGCGAGCAAACCGGGATCGACCAGCGCCTTGTCGAAGGCCGCGCGCAGCGTGGCGAGGCGCGCCGGCGGCACGCCCGGCGGCGCGTAGATCGAGCGGCCCATCACCTGATTGCTCTGCAGCAGGCTGACGATCGCCTTGTCGCGCGGGCTGCTGACGAGATCGATGAAGGACGGCACCTGCGGCAATTCGGGATCCTTCGGGCCGATCTGCAGCAGATAAGCGAGCTGACCGGTCTTCACCCATTGCGGCGCCTGCGTCTTCCAGCTCGCCCATTGGTTGGTGCGGCCCTGGACCTCGCGCGTCTCCATGGCGAGATTGATCTCGTTGCTGCCGGGGTAGCCGAAGATGATCTTGAACTTGGTGCCGAGCAGCGCGTTGGCGAGGCCGGTGTTGAGGCCGAGCGTGCCGAGCTTGCCGGTCGCGCCGATCGGCAGTTCGGTCTTGCGCGCCTCGTCGATGCTGCCGACGCCGCTCGCCTTCCACACCGCGAGCACTTCGGTGTCGGTGGTCATGGTGCCGATCCAGCCGAAGCCGCTCGACTTATATTGGATTTCCTCGGTCTCCAGCGCCTCGGCGAGCGGAATGCTGGAGAGCGCCATGCCGATGGTCGCGCCGTCCTTGGGCGCCACCCGATACATGTAATTGGCGGCGCGCACGCCGCCGGCGCCCGGCATGTTCTGCAGAACCGCCGTGGGCTTGCCGGGCAGATGGCTCGGCATGAACTCCATCAGCACGCGCGAATAGAGATCGAAGCCGCCGCCGGCACTGGTCGGCACGATGAAGTTGAGACGCTGCGATCCGTAGAAGTCGCTGATGGCGTCGGCTTTTGCCGAGGCCGCAGCCAGCGGCAGGAGGCAAATCAGAGCGGCGGACAGACGAGAGAAGCCAGAGGTCATCATGGGGTCTCGCGTTATATGAGTGGGAAGGTCAATGATCGCGGAATTCGGCCGGCAGACTGATCACCGGATCCATCAGATATTCCTTGTAGAGCTTGGCTTCCGTTCCATCGGCCTGCAGCGCCTGCATGGCGGCGAGCACGGCCTTCGACATTTCGGCGTTCTGCTTGCTCATCACCAGGCCGATCATCAGATCGGACGTGTGGGTATAGGCGAGGCGGAACATCGAGAGGTCGTAGGACTGCACCGAGGAGACGCCGAAGAAAAAATCGGCGCGTTTGTTGTGCACCAGCATCGGGCCGCCGAGGCCGCCGGGAGTCGTCGTGATCTCCATGGGCTTCTTGGCGCAGATGGTCGTGTTGATGTCGTCGAGTTGGGCGCGCTGGGCGCTGCCGACGGTCGCCGCCGCCTTCAAGCCGCAGAAATCGGCGAAGGACGTCACCTCGATCGGGTTGTCCTTGCGGACCACGGCGCCGGACGCGCCCTTCATATAGACGATGAAGTTGACCTGCAGGGCGCGCTCGGGACGGTACTGCACGGTGGACACGCCGATATCGACATGGCCCGCCTGAGTACCGGGAATGATGCCGGAGAAATCGGAAATGGCGAAGCTGACCGGCATGCCGAGACAGGCGCCGATGGCGCGCATGTAATCGGCGTTCATGCCGGTGATTTTGTCGAGATCCTTGTCGTCGCGGTAATTGTACGGCGGGCTGTCCGCCGTGGTGCCGATGCGCAGCGGCTTGCCGACGAATTGCGGATAAGCCCCCTTCAGGTCGCAGGCCGCGTGCGCCGCGCCGGACGCGGCCAGAAAGCCGATCGTCACCGCCAGAACGCTTAGAATGCTTACGGCCAGCTTCGTCGCGCGCATGATCCCTCCCCCTATACCGAAGCTCAAGCCGGGACCGGATCAGACCGGCCGGCCGAACTATATCGGTACCGATCTATGTGCAAGTCATGTGCCAGATATTTTCGGACTTGCCTAAACGCGCACGGCAATTGCAGGGACCGCAAACGAGGCCCTGCCAAGGATCATGAAAGCGGATTTGAGCGAGAACCGACCGGCCTCGCACCTGCGCGTCGCGCTCGCCGCGCATCGCGGCATAGCCGAGGCAACGTCGGTCACGGCCCGCACAATGCCCGTTGCCCTCACAGGATCAGACGCTGACGGCTTTCGCAGCGATTGCCTAGAATCTAAGCGCGGCCGCTTTGCAGGGCGGTCATGTTGACAACTATATCGGTACCTGTATTCTTTTCGCCATGCCGTTTGACGAAGGCGCTGCCGGCCGCGTTTTCGTGCCTGACGCTTCACAAAGCACAGCCGCCGAAGGATCTCATTCATGAGCTACGAGAGCATCACCGTGAAGCCGATCTCGCCCCATATCGGCGCGGAAATCGGCAACGTCAATTTGATGAAGCCGCTGTCGAACGTCGAGGTCGACGACATTCACAAGGCCTTCGCCAAGCATCAGGTGATTTTCTTCCGCGACCAGAAGATCGACCATGAGGCGCACAAGCGCCTCGCCCGCCTGTTCGGCGAATTGCATATTCACGTCGGCCCCTCGACGGAAAGCGTGCCGTTGCCCGATCAGCCGGAAATCCGCGCGCTGCATTTCGACGAGACGTCGAAGAAAGTGTCCGGCGAGCGCTGGCACACGGATCAGTCCTGCGCGCCGATCCCGCCGCTCGCCAGCATCCTCTATCTGCACACGGTTCCGCCCGACGGCGGCGGCGACACGATGTTCTCCAGCATGTACGCCGCTTACGACGCGCTGTCGGACAAGATGAAGGACTATCTCGCCGGCCTCACCGCGACGCACGACGGCCGCCGCGCCTTCGGCCCGAACGCGCCGATCACCTCGCATCCGGTGGTCGCCAAACATCCGGTGACGGGCAAGAAGCTGCTCTTCGTCAACGCCAGCCAGGTGACGCATATCAACGAAGTGCCGCGCGCCGAAAGCGACGCGATCTTGAAATTTCTCGCCGATCACTTCGCGCGCCCCGAATGGGTCGTCCGTTTCCGCTGGACGCCCCACTCCATCGCCGTGTGGGACAATCGCTGCACCCATCACCGCGCGATCTGGGACTACCATCCCAACGTGCGCTCGGGCTTCCGCATCCAGATCAAGGGCTCGCAGCCGCCGATTCCGGCCTACGCGTAAGACCGACACAAGATCGGCACTGGGCATAAAAAGAGCGGCGCAAGCGCCGCTCTTTTTCTTTGCAGGCGACGATCAGCCGCGCCAGAAGCCCCGCGCTTCTTGCGACACGACCTCGTCGTAGCTCGGATCGCCCTTCAGAATGCCGATGTCGCGCGAGAAGGCGTTCATGCCTTTGACGAACTCTTCGGAAATCGTCGGATCGTAATAGGGCAGATCGCGGCGGATCAGCTCGGCGATCAGTTCGGCTTCCGAGGCCGGGAAATGCTTGCGGCCGACCTTGGTCGCCAGGTCCGGGTCGGCCTTGAGCGCCGCATGCGTTTTGAGAATCGCGCGCACCGCCGCGCCGGCCAGCTTCGGATTCTCCTTAAGCAGCGCATCGGTCGTCGCCAGCGAGGCCATGGTGTAGTTGAAGCAGGCCTTCGGCCCGTCGCCGCGCCGCACGTCGAGCACCACCGTGCCGGCGCCGCTGCGCACCGCCACTTCGGTGCCCATGCCGTTGGCCCAGAAGCCGTCGATCTTGCCCTCGGCCAGCGCCTTGGCGGCGGTGACGCCGAAATTGACGCCGGCCCCGACCGCGCCCGGCACCGGCGCGATGGTGACCTTGTCGCGTTCCAGATCGATGCCGCCTTCCTTCAGCAGGCCGCGAAGGCCCATCTCGACCCAAGGCGCGGCGCCGATGCTCTTGCCCTTGACGACCGAGAGATCGCCGCGCTTGGCGTTCAAGTCGGCGCGCATGACGAGAAACCAGTACATGCCCTGCGCCTGGGCGCAGAGCAGCTTGACGCCCTGCCATTCCGGGAAGGCCGCGAGCGCCGAATGGGCCGAGCCGCCGACGAACTGGATATTGCCGTCGCGCAGCTCGCGATAGGCGCGGTCCACCGGAAAGATCATCTCGAACTCGACATCGAGGCCTTCGCTCGCGAAGAAGCCGAGCTCGACGGCGGCGACGGCGGGAAAATAGGAATTGGAGATGAGATCGGGGACGGCGAGTTTCATGTCGCGAAAGCTCCGGCAGGATGGAAGACGGGAGCTATAGGGCCAGAGAACGCGGTGCGCCGCAAGGCAGCGGCGTTAAATCGGCGCGTGCAAAATATTCAACAAACCGCCGGCGACGCCCACGGCCGCCGCGTCCTGGCCCATGAAGCCGAGAACCTGCAGGCCGAGCGGCATGCCGCCGATGTCGAAGACCGGCAGGGACAGCGCCGGCACGGCGAGCATGGAGCCCGGCACGGCGAACACCGGATCGCCGGTGAGCATGCCCTTGGGCGCGGGGCCGGTGGCGGACAGGGTGATGCAAGCGTCGAAGCGCTCGGCCAATGCCGCATGCTGGGCGCGGATCATCACCCGGCGCCGCAAGGCGTCGCGATGCTGTTCCGGCTTGATCATGATCGCCTGGGCCAGGCGGTCGCGCATCGCCTTGCTCAGCTTGCTGGCATCCTTGTCGTGAAAGACGTTGAGCGGCCAGCGCGACTCGTAGGCATTGATGCGGCGGGTGAGATCGAGCGCCTCGATCAGCGCGCGCTCCATCAGGTCGATATCCTTGTCCTGCTTGCGCGTGACGATCTCGATGCCGGCCTTGGCCAGCGTCTCGACCGCGCCGAGCAGCGCCGCCTTGGCCGCGTCCTCGGCGATCTCCCAACCGGGCGTTTCCAGCAGCGCCAGGCGCTTGGGCTTGCGCGCGCTCGGCAAAGCCGCCGATCCGATCAATCCGTCATAGCCCGGATCGCCGCCGCAGCGGCTCGCCGCCGCGTAAGCGACGCCCCAGGCGTCTTCCAGGCTGGCGGCCAGCACGCCCTGCACGCTTTGGCTCAGGATATCGAGGCTGCCGCCGCGATTGATCGCGCCGAGGCTGGGCTTGAAGCCGTATGCGCCGCAATAGCTCGACGGGCGCACGATGGAGCCGACGACCTGCGTGCCGAGCGCGGCGCTGAGCATGCCGGAGCCGACGGCGGCGGCCGAGCCGCTGCTCGATCCGCCCGGCGTGCGGGTGGTGTCGAACGGATTGCGCGTCTTGCCCGGCTCGGTGGCGGCGAATTCGGTCGTCACCGTCTTGCCGACGACGGCGGCGCCCGCCTCGCGCAAGGCCCGCACCGAAGCCGCATCATGGCGCGGCCGATAATCGGCGAACAACGGCGAGCCCATGCCGGTCGGCATGTCGCCGGTCTCGATGATGTCCTTGACGCCGATCGGCATGCCGTCGATCGGCGACAGCGGCCGGCCGGCTTCCCAACGCCCCGTCGCCGCGTCCGCCGCGGCGCGCGCGCCCTCCAGGTCCGTCGCCTCGAAGGCCATCACCTCCGGCTCGATCGCCGCCATCAGTTCCAGGCAGCGTTCGAGAAAGGCGCGCGGGCTGTCCTTGCCGAGCGCGAAATCCTCGGTCGCCGACAGATAAGGCCGCTTCTGCAGCTTGAGGGAGGTGATCGCCATGGCGGGAGTTTAGACTTTCGACAGATCGTGAGTCGAGTGCGCGAACAGCTCGTCGACCGGCACGATGCGGCTCGAAAGCCCCTGCTCGTAGGAGTATTTGGTGAAAACCTCGAGCTGCTTGCGGTTCTCCTCCAGGCCATAGGGCCAGAAATCCTCGCCCATCAGCTTGCGGGCGCGATCCAATGCCGCCACCGGCCAGGGCAGCGTGACGGCGAGATGGCCGATCAGGCCGAGCTCTTCGAGCGCGATCTTCTTCGATTCGATGAAGGCCTTGTAGATGCTGACCGGCAGCCAGGGATGCTGCTCGACCAGCGAACGGCGGATGCCGACCAGATGCATGATCGGGAAGATGCCGGTCTTCTTGAACCATTCCTGCTCGACCGGCTCGTAATCTGGGAACAGGCGGCCGATATTCGGCTTCTTCTCGGTGAAGCAAGGCGGCTCCTTCGGCGTCAGCACGCCGTCGATCTCGCCCTTCTCCAGCATGTCGTTGAGCGTGCGGTCGTTCGGCACGGCGGCGAGATCGACGCCCTCCGTCACCTTGATCGGCGTGCGCTCCTTGCGGCCCGGCTGCTCGGTGCCGCCGGTGCGCCAATGAATGTCCGACGGCTTCACGCCATATTCATGTTCGAGAATGCCGCGGATCCAGACATTCGCCGTCTGCTGATATTCCGGCAGGCCGATGGTCTTGCCCTTGAGGTCGGCCGGCGTCTTGATGCCCTTGTCGGTGCGAATGTAAATGCCGCTATGGCGGAACACGCGCGACGGGAAGGCCGGGATGCCGACATATTGCGTGTCGCCGCGCGCCGTGGTCAGCGTGTGGCTGCTCAGCGAGATTTCGGTGATGTCGAACTCGCGGTCGCCGAACGCGCGGTGGAAGGTCTCTTCCGGCGACAGCAGGATCGGAATCAGCTCGCAGCCTTCCGGCTGGACGCGCCCATCCACCAAAGCCGCGGTGCGGTCATAGATCGACACCGCCATGCTCAGTTTCAGCTTCGCCATATCGTCTCTCCCGCCGGATCATGAAATATATCGGTACCGATATTTAAGGCCGCGCCGCGACCAGGGTCAAGCGCAGGGCCGTGAAACCGCATGCAAATCGGAGGCCGCGACGGGAGAGGCCCGCGCCTTCGCGCGACGTTTCGGTGCGCGGAGAGCCGCCCTAGCAATGATCCGGCGACAGGTACTTTTTTCGCGCCACCATCAGGTCTTCCATGGCGACGCCGCGCCGCACCGCTTCGGCGAGCGAGGCGCGCGCCGCGTCGATCACCGGCGTCATGGAGGGCACCATGGCGAAATCCTTGGCGGCGAGATCGAGGTAATGCAGGGCGTTCTTGGTCGGAAAGCCGGTCTGGGCGAGGCCGCGAATCTCGTCGAACTTGTTTTCGATCACCGGCCTCCCCGCCATCGCGGGGCCGAGCACGCCGAGCAGCGTTTCGAGCGGCAAGCCGAGCGCCTCGCCGAGCGCCAGCCCCTCGGCGAAGGCCGCCATGTAGCTGACGTAGATCATCTGGTTGATCAGCTTGAGCGCCGTGCCGCTGCCCGCCGGGCCGACATGCACCACGCTGGTCGCGACGCACCCCAGCACCGCCTTGGCCTTCTCCACCGCGCCGGGCTCGCCCGCCGCCATCACCGCCAGGGTGCCGGCCGCCGCCGCCACCGGGCCGCCGCTGATCGGCGCTTCGACATAGGCGCCGCCCGCCTTTTTCACCCGCGCCGCGTAATCCTTGCTGCGCTCGACCGACAGGGTCGTCGTGTCGATCACCAACAGGCCCTTGCCCGGCTTGGCGAAGAGACCGTCGGCGCTCCACAGCACCGCTTCGTCGGCCGCTTCCGTCGGCAGGCTGAGCATCACCGCGTCGACCTGGGCCGCGAGTTGCGCCGGCGTCGCCGCCGCCGTCGCGCCGAGCGCCGTCAGATGGGCCACCGCCTCGGCGTTGAGGTCGCAGACGACGAGCGGATGGCCCGTCTTGACGATGTTGCGGGCCATGCCGCCGCCCATCTTGCCGAGGCCGATAAAACCGATACGCATGCTCTATCCTATATTTGGCCTATGGTTTGACGCGCGCCATCTCGCCGTTCACGCGGCCATCGATGAAGCCGCGCAGGATGGCGAGGAAGTCCGGCAGATTTTCCCACGGCACCATATGGCCGGCATCGATGCTGGCGGCGCGGACGCGGGGATTGAGCGCGAGGATTTCCGCCGCGTCCTCCGCTGTCACCACCTTGGCCTTGGCGGCGCGCAACAGCAGCGTCTCGCACAGGATATTGGGGATGTCGCCGAAAACGTCCTCGCGATGGAAGTTATGGTGGCTCTCGGTCACCGCCTCGACCGAACAGCTCGGCAGCCATTGCAGGCGCAGCGCGATCTGTTCGTCGGACCATTTGGGATAGAGCTTGCGGAACTCCGCCAGCGTCGCGCCGCGCGATGCCTGGTCGATCAGATTCAAATAGTAATCGAGCGCGCCCTCGTAAGGCCGCCGCCCGGGGCCGGCAAGCGGCGGATCGACCAGGATCAGCTTGGACAGCAGATTGGGCCAACTGCCGGCGAGACGGATGCCGATGCGCCCGCCGAGGGCGTGGCCGAGCAGGATGGGCCGGCGCAATTCGAGCGCGAGAATGACGTCGCTGATGTCAGCCACGTAGTCGTCGAGGCTGTAGCCGAGGCCGGGGCCGCTCTCCGACAGGCCGCGCCCGCGCAAATCGACGACGACGACGCGATGGCTATCGGCCAGTTTTTCGGCGGCAAAGGCCCAGGTGACGGCGGGGCTGGTGATGCCCGGCACGATCAGGATCGGCGGCTGGTTCGGCGCCCCGCCGGCATAGTCGAGATAATGGATGCGGAGTCCGTTCGCCCGCAGATGGCCGGCGCGCATCGCGCCATTCGCCATGGCGGCCATGGCCCGATCCCTTACGCGGGCATCAAGAGATAGTCTTGCCGGTCGTCGGCGATCTGGCTCAGCGTCTTGCCGAGGCCGCCGGAAATCTGCGTGCCGGCCGGCAGCGGCTTCATGTATTTGCCGCGCGCCGTCAGCTTCAGCTTGTCGACGGCGAACGGGAACGGATCGAGCGTGTAGGTTGCCTCGTCGATCTTGCGCAGCATCACGTCGCTGTCCTCCTCGGCCGACAGCGGCACATGGATGTAAAGTTCGTCGCCGCGTTGGCCGCCGTGGCGCGTGTTGAAGTAAAGCGCCATCGTGTCGAAAAACTGCAGCTGCTTGTAGTTCTGGAACAGATGCTTGTCCGCGACCAGGGCGGCGGTCTGCGGATTCTGCAGCAGCTCTTCCTTCAGGCGCGCCTGGCGGTCGAGCTCGCCCTGCAGCATCTCCTGCTTCATCTGCTCGAACTCCGGCTTGAGCGTGATGGAGACTCCGCTGCGCGTCGGCACGACGAAGCGGCTGTAGCCGTAGCGCTTGTTGTAGAGACCCCAGGTATGCATGCTGGAAAGCAGGCCGCTGTAGGCGCTGAACCGCTCGTTGGCGTCGGGCGAGCCCGAATTGGTCTTCATGGCGTAGGGCGTCGGCGTGCGGATCATGGTGAACGGCAGGCCGGTGTCCGGATCGAGCCCGGGATCGGCATCGTAGAAATCCCAGCCGCAATCATGCTTGGACACCAGATGCACCATCTCGTCGAGCGGATCGAGCCGTTCGAACCTGTCGTTGCCGTAAGCCCGCGCCATCTGCGCGCAGAAATCCGTGTGATCCTTCATCGTCATCACGAAATGCGGCTCGTTCTCGAACGCCGTCTGCACCATCATGTGGGCTCTCTCCCTGAGGCGGTCTCGCTAAATTATTCGGCGGCGCTCGCCATGGCCTGGCGCGCGGCGATCTGCCGTTCGGCTTCGTCGCGATAGAGGCGGCGGATGCGCGCCACGCCGAGGTCGCATTGCAGCAGGTTCTCGCGGTCATGCACGCTATGCTTGGGCATGCCGGCGAGCGCCACGCGGTCCTGCTCCAGCACGAAGGCGCCGCGCTCCGAGCCGCGGTTGCGATAGAGGAAGCGCCAGGCGTCGCGGCGCCAGCCGTCGAGCTTCTGCATGCGGTAGTTCCACACTAGGCAGTTCTCGCGGTCGATCGGCGTCGGGAAGCGGAACAGGCGGCCCATGCCGCCGCCCTCCTTCTTGGGATAGGGCAGATCGGTGATCGCCCAGAATCCGCTATTGGGCAGGCGGATCAGCCAGGTCTTGTCGAGGTTCACGCCCTGCTGGTTCTTGCGCCAGACGACGAAGCCCTGGTCGGTCTTCTCGTAGCCGAGGTCGGCGTCCTTGCGGCCGGCGTTCAGGATATGCGTGCCGGCATGCAGGAAGCTGCCGTGCACCGGATCGAACTGATTGTCGCGCACGAGCTGGTAGTTGCAGTCGAAATGGCGGATGTCGAGGAAGCCCGACCACTCGCCGTTTTCGAACTCGTCGGGAAAGCGCAGCGGCGGCGGCTCGCCCTTGAGCGGCAGATTGCTGAAATAGACCCAGATGCCGCCATTGGCTTCGCGCACCGGATAGGAGGTGACCAGCGTCTGGCCGATCATCTGGCTGCCCGGCGTCGAGGGCGTCGCCGTCACCGTGCCGCTGCCGTCGAGCTGCACGCCGTGATAGGCGCAGGCGATCTCGCCCTGGCACACCAGGCCGAGCGAGAGACGCGCGCCGCGATGCGGGCAGAAGTCCTCCAGGCAGCGGACCTCGCCGGCCCTGTCGCGCCACAGGACGATGAGTTTGTTCAGCCGCTTGAGGCCGACCGGCTTGGTGCCGATGTCCTCGTCGCGCGCGACCATGTACCAATTGTCGAGCAGGCCGGTCTCCAGGAGATCGTCCACCGATTGGGCGTCGGACGGCAGGCTCATGGCGGTCTCCTTGTTACCAGGCGAGGCGGCGGAGTTCGCTCGCCAGCAAGTCTTCCGTCCAGGCTTTGCCGTCCGGGCCGGCGACGCTGCGCGCGTTCAGGCCCGTGACCATGTCGGCCAGCGTGTCGGCGCCGGCCGCGAAGCTCTGCTCCAGGCCGTCGCCGAGCGCGTCGCGATACGCCGCCTCGACGGGGTCGGCGTTGAAATCCTGCGGATTGAAGTTGAGGCCGCCAAATGCCTTGCTGAGCCCGGTCATGACATCGATCGATTGTTGAAGCTGGAAGACCGCGAAAATCCTGCAGCGGGCGGTCCGTGCGGAAAGAATACAGGTACCGATATATCTGTCAACCTGCCCGGGCGGGCCGGCCGAACATGCCCGTTTCGCGAGCAAATGCCGCTTGCCGCTGAGCGGAGGGGCGGCGATAGTCTGGCCGCCTGCCCTGTTGTTCCGAGGAGTCCCGCGTGGCCGTCACGACCAAGAAAAGCCCCGCCAAAACCACCACGGCGATTCCCGCCCTCGTCCATGACGCGCAAATTTCGTCGCTCGTCAATTTGGCGGCGCGCCTGACCAACAAGGCGGCGCGCGTCCGCCTCGGCGAGATGGGCGCCTGGCCCGGCCAGATTCCGCTGCTGCTCTGGCTGCTCGAGGAAGACGGCATGATCCAGAAGGATCTCGTCGCCAAGTCGAACATGGAGCAGTCCACCGTGGCCGAGCATCTCGACCGCATGGAGCAGAACGACCTGATCTATCGCAAGCGCGGCGACGAGGACAAGCGCACCTACCGCATCTACCTCACCAAGAAGGCCAAGGCGATGTCGGGCGACCTGCTCGCCGGCATGGAATCGGGTGCGCGCACCTTCACGCAGGGCATCGACAAGGACGACCTTGTCGTGTTCGACCGCGTCATCCGCAAATTCATCGCCAATCTCGACGGCTTCGTGCGCAAAGCCTCGGCGAAGTCCGACGACTGATCGTCAGGCCGGCAAAGCCGCGGCGGCGGGACGGCTCTTGCGCACGAACCGCGCCATGAAGAACACCGCGCAGACCAGCGGCAACAGCCCGACGGCGAAGACCATGCTCGCCGCGTGACTGACGGTGACGGCGTCGCGCGCCGCGCCGAAGCCGGCCATGTTGGCGATCAGGCCCGAGGTCGCCGCGCCGAATGCGGTCCCCAGGGAGCGCAGCGAGGCGAGCGACGAGGCGGTGATGCCCTCCTCGCCCGGCAGCGCGCAGGCGATGGTACGCGAGCTTAAATTCGCATGATGAATGCCGATGCCGAGGCCAAGCAGGCAGGCCGCTGCGGTCAACAGCGGCAGCGACAGGATCAGCGTCCCGCTGACGAGGCCGGCGACGCCGATCAGCATCATCAGCGGACCGGACTGCAGGGTGACGTCCTCGCGCCGGCCGCTCCAGCCGGCGACGAGAAAGCCGCCCACCGTCCAGCCCGCCGAAATCAGGATCGTCAGATAGCTGATCAGCAGCGGCGTCACGCCGTAGGCGACCTGCAGCAGCAGCGGCAGGAACAGCGTGATCGAGCTTTGCGTCAGGCCGGCGACGAAGACGATCCATAGCGCCAGGCCGACCGGCGAGCGCAGCGACAGCAGCCCCGAGGGATAGAGGCGGTTCGGCGATTTTCCGTCGAGCCGGAAGGTCTGCCAGACGAGCAGCACGCCCGAGACGATGAAGCCCGTGCGCAGCAGGGCGTCGCCCGCCGGTCCGGCGGCGGCGATGGCGAAGACGCCGGCGGTGAGCAGCGCGAAGCGTCCGGCCGGGAAGGTCGCGGTCGCCGCCTTGCCGGTCAGCGCGCTGACTTTGGGGATGCGCAGCCAGACCAGCAGATTGAACGGCGCCAGGAAAATCAGCATCGTCCAGAAGGAACCGCGCCACCAGCCGATCTCGGCGAAAGCGCCGCCGACCACCGGGCCGAGCAATTGCGCCACCATCCAGGTGCTCTGATAGATCGACAGGATGCGCGCGCGCTGCGTACCGACGAAGATGGCGCTGACCAGATCCATGCTGCCGCCGACCACAAGCCCGCCGGCGAAGCCCTGGATGCCGCGCGCGGCGACGAGCGAGCCCATGTCGGGCGCCAGCGCGCAGGCGACCGCGCCGACCAGAAAGCCGCAGCCGGCGAGCGCCAGGCCGTTGCGCCGCCCCAGCTTGCGCCAGATCGGGCCGACCGCCGCCGCGCCGAGAATGGCCCCGACCGCATAGAGCATCGACGCCCAGGTGTAGAAGGCGCCGCCGCCGATATCGGCGATCACCGTCGGCATGATGATGGCCATCACCAGCACCTGCAGCGCATGGACGATCACCCCGAGGATGATCAGAACGCTGTAAAGCCCGCGCCCGTCGCGGAACAGGTCGGCGTAGCTCGAGGGAGTCGCGTCGGCGGCGGGAGGAGCGGCGTGGGACATGAGGATGTTCTGATTGTCGGTGGTTGCGTTTAGCACCATCGCGGGCCGCCTCCTAGGGCGCCTGTCCGCCTTTCACCCCACGGCGGCGGCGCGCGACAAGCGGCTGGGCCAAGCGTCCGATGCTGCATCGCAGCAATTCCGCCCGGCGCGGATGAAACGATGTCCCATTTTTAGCGTTAGCCTCGGCAGCTGATGAAAATCACTTCATGTAAAAAACATCATCGGCGGAAACGCCCGCCAAAGCAGGGTTTTTGGAGGCCGCATCAGGCCGGCTAATGCCTAGTTTTTGCTATCAAAATGCCGGTTGCGAATGTGTCCTTGAATCTGTTGTTTGCTCCCCGTATGTCATGGTCTTGCGCGATGACTTTCCGCAAGAACCGAATCGAATCGACGAGCCCCCTCGTCTCGTCATTTTCGATCATGTCAGCCCTGCGCTTGTGTCCGTTGACGCAAGCGGTGACGCCATGCTTTTTAGCCTCGGACCGGGTGGGGCAAGCCGATAAGGCGCCGCCCGGCCATTGCTTTTCAGTCTAGGAGACCTGCGTTAATGACGACCTCCGTACCGGGCCTCAGCCCCGCGCCGACCAGCCACAAGAAGCTCGTGGACTGGGTGACGCAGATCGCCGCCATCACCAAGCCGCATAGCGTGCATTGGTGCGACGGCTCGGACGCCGAGTTCAATCTCCTCGTCGACCGCCAGCTCGCCACCGGCACCCTGCGCGAACTGAACCCGGACAAGCGGCCGAATTCCTATTATGCCGTTTCCGATCCGCGCGACGTCGCCCGCGTCGAGAGCCGCACCTACATCTGCTCCGAAAAGCAGGAAGACGCCGGCCCGACCAACAATTGGATGGCGCCCGCCGAGATGCGCAAGACGCTGGCGCCGCTGTTCGACGGCTGCATGCGCGGCCGCACCATGTATGTCGTGCCCTTCTGCATGGGCCCGCTCGGCTCGAAGATCAGCGCGCTGGGCGTCGAGATCACCGACAGCGCCTACGTCGCCGCTTCGATGCGCATCATGACTCGCATGGGCAAGGCCGCGCTCGACGAAATGGGCAACGACGGCTTCTTCGTGCCCGCCGTGCACACGGTCGGCGCGCCGCTGAAGCCCGGCGAAAAAGACGTCGCCTGGCCGTGCAACGAAGAGAAATACATCGTCCAGTTCCCCGAGACGCGCGAGATCTGGTCCTTCGGCTCGGGCTACGGTGGCAATGCCCTGCTCGGCAAGAAGTGCTACGCGCTGCGCATCGCCTCGGTGATGGCGCGCGACGAGGGCTGGTTCGCCGAGCATATGCTCATCCTCAAGCTGACCTCGCCCAAGAAGCAGGTGCGCTATATCGCCGCCGCCTTCCCGAGCGCCTGCGGCAAGACCAACCTCGCCATGCTGCAGCCGACCATTCCCGGCTGGAAGGCCGAGATGATCGGCGACGACATCTGCTGGATGCGCTATGGCGACGACGGCCGTCTCTACGCCATCAATCCGGAATTCGGTCTGTTCGGCGTCGCGCCGGGCACCAACCCGAAGACCAACAAGAACGCGATCGACGCGCTCTATGCCAATGTCGTCTACACCAACGTCGCGCTGACGCCGGACAACGACGTGTGGTGGGAAGGCCTGACCAAGGAGCCGCCCGCCGGCCTGATCGACTGGAAGGGCCAGCCCTGGTCGCCCGAGAAGGGCACCGCCGCCGCCCATCCGAACTCGCGCTTCACCGTGCCGGCCGGCCAGTGCCCGAACATCGCGCCGGAATGGGACAACCCCCAGGGCGTGCCGATCTCGGCCATCCTGTTCGGCGGCCGCCGCGCCTCGGCCGTGCCGCTCGTCACCGAAGCCTTCGATTGGCAGCACGGCGTGTTCCTCGCCTCCAACGTCGCCTCCGAAGGCACGGCGGCGGCCGAGAACAAGGTCGGCGAACTGCGCCGCGACCCCTTCGCCATGCTGCCGTTCTGCGGCTACAACATGGCCGACTATTTCGGCCATTGGCTGAAGACCGGCAAGAAGACCGGCGCCGACAAGCTGCCGCGCATCTACTTCGTCAACTGGTTCCGCAAGGACAAGGCCGGCAAGTTCGTGTGGCCGGGCTTCGGCGACAACAGCCGCGTGCTCAAGTGGATCTGCGAACGCCTCGACGGCACCGCCGCCGCGACCGAAACGCCGATCGGCATGTTGCCGACCAAGGACGCGCTCGACCTCGAGGGCCTCGACATCACCGACGAGCAGCTCGACTTGCTGCTGACCGTCGACACCGATGTGTGGAAGGAAGAAGCCGCGCTGATTCCCGATGGCTACAAGATCTTCGGCGACCGTTTGCCGGACGAGCTGTGGAAGGAATACGAGGCCCTGGTGCAACGCCTCGAATCGGGCGCCAAGCGCAAGGCCGTCGGCTAAGACGCAAGGCCTGAACGACCCAAGGGCGGTGGAGCGATCCACCGCCCTTTTCTTATGCCGCGCGGGGCGTCATCTGCTAACTTGAATTGGCCGCCGCTCGACCAAAATATCATGTCCGCGCCTCGCCATTCGCAGTTACCGGCGCGTAAGCCTCAAGGATCGCCGCCATGCCCAAAGGTTCTGACCTGCTCGTCGCCGCATTGGAGAACGAGGGCGTCGAACGCATCTTCGGCGTGCCCGGCGAGGAAAACCTCGACGTCGTCGAGAGCTTGCGCAATTCCAAGATCGAGCTGGTGCTGACGCGCCACGAACAGGCCGCCGCCTTCATGGCCGCGACCCACGGCCGCCTCACCGGCCGGCCCGGCGTCTGCATCTCCACCCTCGGGCCCGGCGCGCTGAATTTCTCGACCGGCGCGGCTTACGCCAATCTCGGCGCCATGCCGATGATCATGATCACCGGCCAGAAGGCGATCCTGTCGCACAAGCAGGCCAAGTTCCAGATCGTCGATGTCGTCGCCTCGATGAAGCCGCTGACCAAGCTGACGCGCCAGATCGTCAGCGCCGCCAGCATCCCGACCGCCGTGCGCGACGCCTTCCGCGTGGCGATGGAAGAGCGGCCCGGCCCGGTCCATCTCGAATTGCCCGAGGACGTCGCCGGCGAAGAGGTCGATGCCGTGCATGTCATCGCCCGCCACCCGCTGGAGCGGCCGATCGCCTCGCCCGAAGCGCTCGACCGCGCCGCCGAGATGATCCTCGCCGCCAAGAACCCATTGGTGATGATCGGCGCCGCCGGCAACCGGCCGCGCCTCGTCGAGGCGCTCGCCGCCTTCTTCCGCCGCGTCCGCCTGCCCTTCTTCAACACCCAGATGGGCAAGGGCGCCGTCACCGGCGGCTCGAACCTCTATGTCGGCACGGCGGCGCTGTCCGAGCGCGACTATGTGCATCATGCCATCGAGGCGGCCGACCTGATCCTCTGCATCGGCCATGACACGGTCGAGAAGCCGCCCTTCCTGATGAAGCATGCCGGCGGGCCGAAGGTCATTCATGTCGGCTATCTCTCGGCCAACGTCGAGGAGGTCTATCACCCGGACGCCGAGGTGATCGGCGACATCCGCGCCAGCGTGCTCGGCCTCGCGGACCGGCTCGAAGGGAAAACCGGCGCCAGCCCCCTGCTGCTCGATCTGCGCCAGAAGATTCTCGCCCGCCTCAACGACCGCGCCGAGGAAGACCGCTTCCCGATCACGCCGCAGCGCATCGTCCATGACGTGCGCGCCGTCATGCCCGACGACGGCATCGTCTGCCTCGACAACGGCATGTACAAGATCTGGTTCGCGCGCAACTACCGCACGCACCAGGCCAATACGCTGCTGCTCGACAACGCCCTCGCCACCATGGGCGCCGGCCTGCCCTCGGCCATGATGGCCGCCATCCTCAATCCGGACAAACGGGTCATGGCGGTCTGCGGCGACGGCGGCTTCATGATGAATTCGCAGGAGATGGAGACCGCGGTGCGCCTCGGCCTCAATCTCGTCGTCGTCATCCTGAACGACAGCGCCTACGGCATGATCCGCTGGAAGCAGGCGGTCGATCAGTTCGCCGATTTCGGCATGACCTTCAAGAATCCGGATTTCGTCAAATACGCCGAAAGCTACGGCGCCAAGGGCTCGCGCGTCACCGCCGTCGCCGATCTGCTGCCCGCCCTGGAAGCCGCCTTCAAGGGCGGCGGCGTGCATCTGATCGACGTGCCGATCGACTATTCCGAGAACATGCGCGTGCTCGTCGACGAGCTGCGCAGCCATTCGCTCGGCGAAGAACCGAAGTAAGTCCTCGGCCGCACGCCGAGGCAAATGTAAATAGGAGTCCCGCCATGCTGCAGGTCGTTCAGGCCTTTGACCGCGCGCTCATCGCGGAAATCCCCACCGAAGACGGCGCCGCGCTGGAGGCCAAGCTGCAGGCCGCGCAGAAGGTCTTCGCCAACCGCTCGGGCTGGCTGAAGCCGCACCAGCGCATCGAGATTCTGCGCAAGATGGCGGCGATCATGGAGACGCGGCGCGACCATCTCGCGCTGCAGATCGCCCGCGAGGGCGGCAAGCCCTTGGCCGACGCCATCGTCGAGACGACGCGCGCCATCGACGGCGTGCGCAACGCCGCCGACGAGCTGCGCAATTTCGCCGGCAAGGAAATTCCCATGGGCTTGACCGCCGCCAGCGACGGCCGCTGGGCCTTCACGACGAAGGAGCCGATCGGCGTCGTCGCGGCGATCTCCGCCTTCAACCATCCCTTGAACCTGATCGTCCATCAGGTGGCGCCGGCCATCGCCGTCGGCTGCCCGGTCATCGTCAAGCCGGCCGGCCCGACGCCGCTCTCCTGCCTGGAGTTTATCGCCATCGCTCACGAAGCCGGCCTGCCCGAGCCCTGGGCGCAGAGCTTCATTCCCGAGAGCACGGCGCTCGCCGAGAAGCTGGCGACCGACGCCCGCATCGCCTTCCTGAGCTTCATCGGCTCGCCCAAGATCGGCTGGATGCTGCATCACAAGCTGACGCCGGGGGCGCGCTCTGCCCTCGAGCATGGCGGCGCGGCGCCGGCCATCGTCGATGCCAGCGCCGATCTCGCGCGCATCATCGAGCCCATCGTCAAGGGCGCCTACTACCACGCCGGCCAGGTCTGCGTGTCGACCCAGCGCATCTTCGTGCATGAGACGATTCGCGGCGAGTTCGTCGAACGCCTCTCCGCCCGCGTCGCCCAGCTGCGCACCGGCGATCCGACCAAGGCCGACACCGACGTCGGCCCGCTGATCCATCCGCGCGAGGCCGCGCGCATCAGCGCCTGGATCGAGGACGCCCAGGCCGGCGGCGCCAAGGTGATCGGCGGCGGCCGCCTGTCGGAGACGACGCTGCTGCCCTCCATCGTCCTGGACGCGCCGACCGACAGCGACATCTCGCAGGACGAGGTGTTCGGCCCGACCGTCTGCGTCTACTCGTTCAAAGATTTGGACGACGCCATCGCGCGCGCCAACGCCGTCGCCTGGTCGTTCCAGGCCAGCATCTTCGCCCAGGACATCGACGTCGCGCTCCGTGCCGCCGAGCGGCTGGAGGCTTCGGCCGTCATGGTCAACGACCCCACGGCCTTCCGCGTCGATTGGATGCCCTTCGCCGGGCGCAAGCAGTCGGGTTACGGCACCGGCGGCATTCCCTACACGATGCATGACATGGCGCAGGACAAGATGATCGTGCTGCGCCGGCGCTGAGCGCCGGCAACGTCTGCCTTTCGTGCGTCAGAGCGGCCGGTTCATCGCCGGCCGCTTTTTTCTAAGATATATCTTGAAAGAGGGATTTCTAAGATATATCTTGAGTGCATCTACAACAGAGAAAAGATGCACTACATGAAGTTTTCTAAATTATATCAACGCCTTGAATGCCACGGCATGCGCCGGGGCGGCCATTGGTCCGACCATGACAACCTCGCCGGCCCCCGCGCCGGCCGGCACGGTCCGCACAACGATCATCGCAGCGGTCCCCATGGCGGCGGACGGCGGCGCATGTTCGACAATGGCGAGCTGCGCTTGATCCTGCTGCACCTCGTCGCCGAACAGCCGCGCCACGGCTACGACCTGATCCGCGCCATCGAAGAGCTGAGCGGCGGCGCCTATGCCCCGAGCCCCGGCGTGGTCTATCCCACCCTCACCTTGCTCAGCGACATGGGCCAGCTGATCGAACAGGCCGGCCCAGTGGACCATGGCGGAGCGCGCAAGGCCTTCGCCATCACCGATGCGGGCAAGACCCAACTGACCGAACACGCGGCGACCGTGAAAGCGCTGCTGGAGCGGCTCGGCGCGGCGGCCGAATTGCGCGAACGCACGGACGCGACGCCGGTGCGGCGCGCCATGCACAACCTCAAGAGCGTGCTGATGGACAAGCTCACCGACCGATCCGACAAGGAACTGGTCCTCAGAGCGGTCGCCCTGCTCGACGAAGCGGCGCAAAAGATCGAGAGGCTCTGATGAACCAGATCGACCGCCTGCGCCAGCGCTTCGCCGACGAGATCGCCAGCGCGGCGACGGAGGCGGATGCCAAACATCAGATGCGGCGCGTGCGCCATGAGGTGCGCCGCCGCACTCTCACGGTCAGCCGCATCGAGCATCTCACCCCGCGCATGATGCGCGTCCATTTCATCTCGCCCGAGCTGAGCGACTTCGTCAGCGCCGCGCCCGACGACCATGTGAAGCTGTTCTTCCCGCAAGCCGGCAGGATCGACGGCAAGCCGGTCATGCGCGATTTCACGCCGCGCGCCTTCGACCGCGCCGCCGGCCGCTTGACCATCGATTTCGCCCTGCATGAATCCGGCCCGGCGACCGCATGGGCGGCCAACGCGCGGGTCGGCGACAAACTCGACATCGGCGGCCCGCGCGGCTCCCAGGTTCTGCCCGACGATTTCGACTGGTACCTGCTGATCGGCGACGAAAGCGCCCTGCCCGCCATCGGACGGCGCGTCGAGGAACTGCGCCCCGGCGTGCCGGTCACGACGCTGGCCGCCATCGTGCATCCCTATGAGGAGCAGCGCTTTAAAACGCGCGCCGCCTGGACGCCGATCTGGCTCCACCGCGGCGAGCCGAGCGACGCCGACGCCGGCCTGCTGCGCGAGCGGCTCGCCGGCTTCCGACCGCCGCCCGGCGACGGCTTCGTGTGGGTCGCCGGCGAAGCCGCCATCGTCCGCGCGCTGCGCGGCTACATGATCGAGGAGCGCGGCCATCCGAAAGCCTGGCTCAAGGCCGCCGGCTATTGGCAGCGCGGCCATGATGGGGCCGATGCGCATGTCGAAATAGCCGACTAGCGCGCGGCCCTGCCTTGCGTTTCGCGCATTGCCTGGGGCCGACGAGCGCTTGGGCTGCGGATCGTTCGTGTTAATCTGGGCGCCTCATAGCTTCCAGATTAGGCGACCGCCCCGTGCCCTTGCGCGCCTTCGATCTTCGCAAATTCTTTCCCAATCTGCCGTCCAAGCCGCTGCTGATCCTGCTGTTGCTCGTTTTCTTCAAGCAGGCCGGCAACGGCATGGTCTGGACGGTGCTCGCGCTCAACGGCCAGAACCTCGGCGCCAGCACCGCCGTCGTCGGCCTGATGATCTCGCTCTACGGCGGCACGCGCCTGGCGATGAACATTCCCGCCGGCTACGCCTCGGAGAAATACGGCCGACGCCGCATGATGAGCGCCGGCTGCGCCGTGCTCGTCATCTCCTCGCTCTGGGTGGTGGCGACCGACGACCTGCCCTCCTTCTTCATCGCCGTCATCATCCAGGGCCTCGCCTCGTCGGTGTTCATGACCTCGGCGCTCGCCGCCGTCGCAGATCTCGGCAGCGAGGGCCGGCGCGTCGAGGACATGTCCCTGTACCAGGCCGCCAACATGATCGGCGCCAGCATGGGCCCGGCCATCGGCGGCTTGTCGGCGAGCCTGTGGGGCTATGACGCGCCGTTCTGGGCCAACGGGCTGATGGCGATCTGCGGCATCGCCGCCTTCGCCTGGATGCCCTGGAAGGAAGAAGCCGAAGGCGCGCTCAAGACGCGGCCGGCCAAGGGCCAACTCCGCGTTCTGGCCAAGCAGGGCGCCTACATCGGTTTGATGTATTTCAGCATCTTTTACGTCCGCTCGGCCTCGAACTGGATTCTCATGCCGCTGATCGCGCAGGACCGTTTCGCCATGGACCTCGCCCATATCGGCCTGATTCTCACCGCCGGCTCGATCGCCAATCTCTGCACGCTCGCCTTCACCGCGCCGCTCGGCCGGCGGGTCGGCCGCATGTGGACGGTGGTGATCTCCAGCCTCCTCACCCTCGTCGCCTGCGCGCTGCTCGCCTTCGGCGACGCGCCGATCTATCTCTGGGTCAGCTCGGTCCTGTTCGGCTGCGGCGGCGCCATCGCCACGCCGACGCTGGTCGCCTATATCTCCGATTCGGCGCCTCCGGGCCAACGCGGCCCGGCCATGGGCCTGCTGCGCACCGCGCAGGACCTCGCCCTCGTCCTCGGCCCGGTGCTGACCGGACTTCTGTCGGACCACCTCGGCCTCGGCTATCAGGGCGGCCTGCTCGGCTGCCTGCTGCTGCTGGCCGGCGCGACGATCGTGTTCCGCGCCGCCGAAGGCCGCCGCTGAGCGCATTTCTCTGGCCCCGCCCGCGTCTCCCGGCTAGCCTTTTGCCAACGGCGTCGGAACGCCGATTTTCAGGGGAGAAGACCATGGGGCGGCTCGACCGTTGCTACAACATCGCGGATTTGCGTCTGCAGGCGAAAAAATTCCTGCCCAAGGGCGTTTTCGAATACGTCGATCGCGGGGCGGAAGACGAAGTCGCCGTCGTCGAGAACCGCGACGCCTTCAAGCGCATCAAGCTGCGCACGCGCTTCATGGTCGATCTCACCAAGCGCGACATGGGCACGACGATCTTCGGCAAGCGCTGGAGCTTCCCCTACGCCGTCTCGCCGACCGGCACCACCGGCCTGCTGTGGTATCAGGGCGAGATCGCGCTCGCCCGGGCCTGCGGCGCGCACGGCGTGCCCTTCACCCTCGGCACCAACGCCATCACCTCGGTCGACGACGTCATGCGCGCCGTGCCGGACGCCAACATCTGGTTCCAGCTCTACATGTGGACCGAAGAGGAGAATTCCTACGCGCTGGTCAAGCGCGCGCGCGACGCCGGTTGCCAGGTGCTCGTCGTCACCATCGACGGCGCGCTCGGCAACAATCGGGAATACAACAAGCGCAACGGCTTTAACGTGCCCTTCTCGCTCTCGCCGCGCTCGGCCTACGACATGTTGAGCCATCCGCGCTGGTTCGTCGGCGTGCTCGGCCGCTACGTCGCCAACGGCGGCATGCCGCGCCACGAGAACTACCCGGAAAAATACCGTCACCGCATCACGACCAAGACGACGGGCAACCCGATGCGCCACCAGTCGATGACCTGGACCGACATCGCCAAGCTGCGCGACATCTGGCGCGGCCCGATCGTCGTGAAGGGTATTTTGCGCCCCGAGGACGCCGAGGCCGCCATCGCCCACGGCGCCGACGGCATCGTCGTCTCCAATCACGGCGGCCGCGCGCTCGACGCCGCCGCGCCGACCATCGACATGCTGCCGGAGATCGCCGCCGCCGTGAACCGGCGCGCCACCATCCTGCTCGACAGCGGCATCCGCCGCGGCGGCGACATCGTCAAGGCCCTCGCGCTCGGCGCCGACGCCGTGATGGCCGGGCGGCCGACGCTGTTCGGCATCGGCGCCGGCGGCCAGGCCGGCGGCGAGAAAGCCCTGGCGATCATGCACCGCGAGTTCGAGAAGACCATGGCCTATGTCGGCTGCCGCACGATCGCCGAAGTCAGCCCGGACGTGCTCGCCTATCCGCCGCGCGGCTACGCGCGGGCGATGGCGGCGGAATAATCCACGCTCTCCCTCGGCCGGATGACCGCCCTGGAACGGTCAAAGCCGGCGCGATCCCAAGACCCAACGGCGGTGGCGCGATCCACCGCCGTTCTTCTTTACGGCGCCTTCTGCGCCGCGAGGGTGCGGGCGATCTTCTCCGACGCGCCATTGAGGTCGCCGAGCTTCTCGCCGGCCATCAGGCGGGCGAGCCGGCCCTTGCCCTCCGCCTTTCGCGCCGCCACCGCCTCGGCCAGCTCGTCGATTTCGCCGGCCGGCAGCACGCAGATGCCCGAGCCGTCCGCCAGCACGGCGTCGCCCGGCGTGACGGCGACGCCGCCGCAAACCACCGGACTATTGATCGCGCCGCCGGCCGCCAGCGCCTTGGAGATCAGCGCCGTGGTGCCGGCGCACCAGACCGGCAGGTCGCGCTCGCGCAACTCGTCCCAATCGCTGACCAGGCCGTCCACCGCGACGCCGACCGCGCCGGCCAGCTTGGCGGCCAGCGCCACCACCCCGCCCAATGAGGCATGGCGACGGTCGCCCAACCTGTCGATGAACAGAAAATCGCCCGGCCGCAGCAGGCCCATGACATGGGGGATCAGCGCCGAATCGAGCGGCGGCGCCAGCACCGTCACCGCCGTGCCGACGACGCGCCGATCGGGAATGACCGCCTGCAGGCCGCCGACGACGCCGTAATAGCGCACATGCCCGATATCGGCCGGCTCCAGCGCGGCGAGCTTGGCCAGCAGCGCCGGATCGACCGGCGCCGGCATCGGATGGATCTTGATCATGGCTGAATGCTCCTCATCGCCGCATCTGACCGCCCGGCGCGGGAGAAAGCCCGCGAATAATCCCGGAGATAAGTGAACAAATCGCCATTCGAGGATTGAACCGTCGTCAACAATGGCGGGAGAAAGCGCTGGACTTGACGCGGCGTGGACATGACCTTACCGCCTTCTCTTCAACCGTTATCAGCGAGTCAAGCCGAGATGCCGAGCGACACCGACCGCCACAACCGCAGCGACGACGTTCCCGGCCATCTCCCCGCGCAACCGGCGGCGCAATACGGCTCGGACCATATGGCGCAGATGCTGCGCGACATGGCCTTCAAGCATGTGTTCGTCATGCCGGGATCGAGTTTTCGCGGCCTGCACGATTCGCTGGTCAATCATACCAGCAATATCGCCCCGCAGATGATCCTGGCGCCGCACGAAATGGCGGCGGTCGCCATGGCTCATGGCTACGCCAAGGCGACCGGCGAATTGAGCTGCTGCATCCTGCACAACCTCGTCGGCCTGATGAGCGGCGCCATGAGCGTCTTCAATGCCTATTGCGACCAGGCGCCGATCCTCATCCTCGGCGGCAGCGGCCCGGCCGATCCGGCCAAGCGCCGCCTGATCGACTGGGCCCACAGCGCCGGCACGCAGAGCGAACTGCTGCGCTCCTACGTGAAATGGACCGACGAGCCCTCGACCCTGGCGGCCACTTTCGACTCGATGATCCTCGCCCAGCGCAAGGCCATGGCCGCGCCGCGCGGTCCTGTGTACCTCTCGATCGACGCCGGCCTCCAGGAGGACGAAGCGCCCGGGATCGTTCCGCCGAAGGCCAAGCCGGCGCGCGACGTCGTGACGCCGCCGATCTATCCGAACATGGAGGCGCTGGAAAAGGTCGCCGAGGCGCTCGTCGCCGCGCGCCTGCCGATGATCGTCGGCGGCCGCTTCGGGCTCGACCCGGCGGTGACCGCGCCCTTGAGCCGCCTCGTCGAAATCACCGGCGCGGCCTATCAGGACGACCGCAACATCGTCTGCCTCGCCAACAGCCATCCGCAGAACCTGAACGGCGACAAGCAGCTGCGCGGCCAGGCCGATGTCATCATCGCCTTCGATTGCCAGGACCGCGTCTCCTTCATGAAGACCAGCAGCGACCGCAGCGCCGTCGGCAAGGCCGCCACGGTGGCCGAAGGCGCCATGCTCGTCGACATTTCCCTGAACGATTATTTCGGCAATTCCTGGACCTTCTTCGCCGGCCCGCTGCCCGAGATCGACGTGCAGATCCACGCCGATCCGCTCACCGCGCTCACGCTGCTGCTACAGCGCGTCGAGGCGCTCGTCGCCAAGGCCGATCCCGCCCGTGCCACCGCCGTGGCGGCGCGCGTCAAGGAGCTCGCCGCCAAGCATGACGCGCTCGACAAGGCCAAGCGCGACAAGGCGGCGGCCAAGTGGGACAGCGCCAAGCCGATCCTGCTCGAGCGCATGACCCATGAGTTGTACGAGGCGGTGAAGGGCGACGACTGGTCGCTCGTGGTGCGCAATCACCGCAGCTGGTGCGATGCCTTCTGGCCCATCGCCGAGGCCGGCCGCTATCTCGGCGGCGACGGCGGCGGCGGCGTCGGTTACGGCGTCGGCGCGGCGGTCGGCGCCGCCCTGGCCCTCAAGGGCCGCGGCAAGCTGCCGGTCGCCATCGTCGGCGATGGCGACTACCTGATGGGCATCGGCGCGCTGTGGACGGCCTCCCATTACGAGATTCCGCTGCTGCTGGTCGTCGCCAACAACCAGACCTGGGGCAACGACGAGGTGCATCAGCGCGAGGTCGCCGTGATGCGCAAGCGCCCGCTGGAGAACGCCCATATCGGCCTGCGCATGGCCCAGCCCGGCGTCGACATCGCCGGCACGGCCAAGGATTTCGGCCTCTGGGCGCGCGGCCCGATCGACGATCCGGCCCAATTGGCGGCGGTGTTCGCCGAGGCGGCCGCCGTGGTCCGCGCCGGCCAGCCCGCCCTGGTCGAGGTCCGAACCGGCCTGCGCTAGGCATTTGCGGCGGGAAAACTGCTGTTTTTCCGGCCAAATCGGCCCGTCCGGCCCGCAAGATTGACAGGGCCGGACGGGGCCTTTACAACGGCGAACCCCTGGGAACGGCAGGACTTTTCTGTCTCTCGCGGGTGTCCAGCCAGGCCCTTCGGGGCCTTCCTCGTGAGGAGCGATGGCCGAGTGGCTGAAGGCGGCGGTTTGCTAAACCGTTATACGATCAAAAGTCGTATCGAGGGTTCGAATCCCTCTCGTTCCGCCACGAGACTCTGACCTGGACTTCGGCGCCGCGGCGCCTGCCCCGCCGACATGCCCCCTCAATCGTACGAGCCGTAATACCACTGCCGCAGATTGCGATAGGTGATCGGCTCGTATTTGGCCGGGTTGTCCGGACCGCAGCAGCTCGGCGCGCATTCGATCAAGGCATCCGGGCTCGGCCCGAAGAAGACCGGCAGCGAGTAGCGGTCGACGTTCGCCGTGTTGATGACCCGGTGCTTGGTCGAGAGATAGCGCCCATTGGTCCAGCGCACCATGAGATTGCCGGTATTGATAAGCAGCGTCCCCGGCTTCTTCTCGACCAGCCGCCAATGGCCCGAGGGCATGCGCACGGCCAAGCCGCCGACGTTCGACTGCGCGAGCAGCGTCATGAAGCTGTTGTCGGTGTGCGGCGCGATGCCGTACTGGCGATTGCCGATCTCGGCTTGCGGCGGATAATGCAGCAGCGAGAGCGTAAGGTGCGGCGTGGCGAAGAAGCGCTCGAACCAATCGTTCGGCAGGCCGAGCGAGATCGCCCAGAGCGGCAGGAACTGGCGGCCGAGTTTTTCGACGCGCGCGTGATAGTCCGACACCGCCTCGCGAAAGCCCGGCAGATCGTCGGGCCAGATGTTGACCGTCTGGCCGTCCGGCTCCTTGTTCACGCTGAACTTCGACAGCAGGTTCGGCTTGGCGTCGGCGATGATATTGACCGCCGATTTCTTTTTGCGCGGCGTGCCGCAGGGCTGATAGCCCGACAGGAAGCTGTCATGGGCGACATAGGGAATCTTGCCCTTCGTCTCTTCCGGCAGCGCATGAAAGCGGCGCGACTGCTCGAAGGTCGCCGCGATCGCCTCCTCGGGAATGCCATGTCCCGCCAGATAGAAGAAACCGATGGTCTCCGTCACATGGCGCAGCTCTGCGGCGAGCGTCTCCGCCGCGCCCGGCGCGCCGGCCAGATAAGCGCTCATGTCGAGAACGGGGATCTCCTCGGTCGAGTCGGGATGATCCATCAGATAGATCTGCTGTTCGTCGTCGGTCCGCTGCACCATCTGCGCGGCATTGATTTTGGTCAGATCGATCTGGTTCATGCGTCTCTCCCTTTCGGTCAGGTCTGGACGGCGCCGTTCCCCGCAAGCCTAACTCAGCCGTTCGCGGGTCAAAGCGGATTTTTCGCGCCGCCTCAATTCGCAGCGCGAAACAGCCAAAGCGATCAATGGCATGCGGTCTGCATGTGAATGCCCGAGTGCGTTTGACAGCCGGCGGCATGAGCGCTCTCATGGCGTCGATGGTCACGCAAAGAACGGGATCACGCTTCAGGGGGAGATCGCATGCTCAATCGCTATTCAAACCGCGCTCTGCGCGCCGCCTTTTTGACCCTGCCGCTGCTCGCCATGGCGGCGACGATCGACGCGCCGGCCGGCGCGCAATCGGTCGAATCCTTCTACAAAGGCAAGCAGATGCGTTTCATCATCCGCTCAGCCACCGGCGGCGGATATGACCTCTATGGCCGTCTGGTCGGCCGGCATATCGTCAATCACATTCCCGGCAAGCCGACGATCATTCCGCAGAACATGCCCGGCGGCGGCGGCATCACCGCGGCGAATTACATGGCCGAGGTCGCGCCGCGCGACGGCACTTACCTGACGATGATCGGCCAGGCCTTGCCGCTCGATCAGGCGCTCGGCTTCACGCCGAGCTTCAAGGCCGACCTGCGCAGCTTCAATTGGATCGGCAACGTCAGCGATTCGAACATGCTGACCTACACTTGGCATGGCTCGCCGACCAAGACGATGGAGGACGCCAAGAAGCGCGAAGTGCTGATCGGCGCCACCGGCGCCGGCGATCTGTCGTCATGGATTCCCGAAGTTTACAACAGCGTGCTCGGCACCAAGTTCAAGGTCATCGACGGCTACAAGAGCGTCGGCGAAGTGCGGCTCGCCATGGAGCGCGGCGAGACGGAAGGCTATGGCGCCAATCCGGTGTCGGCCGTGCTGTCGGTCCAGCCCAACGCGTTCAAGGACAAGCTCTATTCGAACCTCGTCCAGGTCGGGTTGAAGCGCGACCCGTTGCTGCCCGACGTGCCGCTGCTCAGCGAATTGACCGACGATCCGGAGAAGAAGGCGGTTCTCGAATTCATCTCCAAGGGTCTCGCCGTCGGGCGGCCGATCGGCACCACGCCCGGCGTGCCCGCCGACCGCGTCGCCGCCCTGCGCAAAGCCTTCGATGCGATGCTGACCGACCCGGCCTTTATCGACGAAGCCAAGAAGCAAAGCGCCGACATCGGCCCGATGAACGGCGAAACCGTCGCGCAGCTGCTCGAGACGGTCCTCGGCGCCCCGCAAGCGCTGAAGGACAAAGCCAAGGCGACGATGCCGCCGCGCTAACGGCGGCCGTCCGCCCGCGCGGCGTTGAAGCCGCCCGACGACGAAAGAGGCTGCGCCCTGATGAGCGCAGCCTCTGCTGTTTTTATCGGCGCGGATAAGCTACCAGCGGTGCCACACCGGCTCGCCGAGATCGACTTGCTTCTCGTCCGTCACCGCGCCGGTGCCGCCGCCGACCGCGCCGCCGATCAAGGCGCCGGGAATGGCGCCGACGCCGCCGAACAGCGCGCCGATGGCCGCGCCCGTGCCGGCGCCGACCGCCGCGCCGCCGCCGACGCGGTCTTCTTGCGTGCTGCCGCAAGCGGCGAGCATGAGCGCCAGAGCCGCCGGCAAGGCGAAACGGGCACAGCGGGAAATCTTGTCAGCCATCGTCGAAGTCTCCTGAAAGGGCGCATGACGCGCGCGGCGCACGGACTTCTGTCCGCGATGGCCAACGCTCGTCCCGCAAGCCGGTTCCGCGCACCGGCCATGCGAAAGACGCCGCGCAATAGAAAACCGGCGGCCCTCGCGGGACCGCCGGTTTTCCGAATCGGGCCCTGACCCGCCGCTTACGGCTTGGGATCGCTCTTGGGCTTGTCCGCTTTCGCGGCGCCCTCGGCCTGGCTATCGCCTTCGCGTTTGGCGAGTCCCATTTGCGCTTCGTCCGGAGTCATCGAGGCGATGCGCAGGAGAAAATCCGGCACGGGCTCTTCCAAGACCGGATCGTAGAGCTTGCGCAAGGCGTTGATCATGGCGCCGTGGCCATTGTCATGGCCGTTGCCGCCAGATCCGTTCAAATTGGGGTTTTTACGTTGGGTCATCGTCAAAACACTATTCATGGGGTTCACGTCACCTTAGGGGGGATCCTCGCTACTCGGAAAGTCCCCCGCTCTATACCTTCCGTCTTAGTCCATTAACGACTTGTGACCCAAAGCGTTCCCAAAAGGCATATTTTCCGCGGAACGCCCCGCCCCAGGTCCTAGTTTTGACACAGGGACTCCGGGCTTTGCCACGCCAATGCCCCCGAAATCCTGGGAAAGTCTTCTCGTCGAACGCAGCTGACACGCGGTCGGCGCGGCCCTCCGGAAAGGCTCCCACTGGCCTGAACAAGGCCCCTCCGGACGTCGCGAACGCCACGAACAGAGCGCCGTGGAACGCACGCTAGCAACGGAAGGAACCACGCAATGACGAACCCCAGCCAACTCGACACCATGGACAACAAGAAGATCGAATCCGTCCTGGTTGGCCAGATCCCCTATTTGCGGCGCTATGCCCGCGCCTTGACGCGCAACGCCGCCGACGCCGACGACCTGGTGCAGACCGCCCTGATGCGCGGCATCGTCAACATGGACCGCTTCGAGCAGGGCACCAACCTGCGCGCCTGGCTCCTCACCATCATGCACAACGTCTTCATCGACGGCGTGCGCAAGGCCAAGCGGGCCCGCGATGCCGACGAATCGGCCGAATCGATGATGAGCGGCCTCTATACCCGCCCGAACCAGGTCGAAAGCCTGCAGCTCGGCGATCTCCAGCAGGCCATGGAGCGTCTGCCGGAAGAGCAGCGCACCACGCTGATCCTCGTCGCCCTCGAAGACATGAGCTACGAGGAAGCCGCCAAGGTCACCGGTGTGCCGGTCGGCACCGTGCGCTCGCGCCTGTCGCGCGCCCGCCATGCCCTGATCCGCATGGTCGACGGCCTGACGATCGACGAAATCTCGCCGCAGAGCGGCATCACCCGCCGCCGCAAGGCCGAACCCGCCGTCGGCGAGCCGGTCACCCTGCACCGCGAGAAGCCCGGCTACAGCGACCTGCCGCGCCGCTACGTCGCCTAGTTTTCAGAGCCCTGCCGCTTCATGTAGAAGCGGTCCCGGTTCTGCCCCCGTGCCTCCGACTTGAAACCCGTCGTACGAAACAAAAGCCCCGTCAATTTGGCGGGGCTTTTTCGTTGCGCCCTCGACCGATTCGCGGGCCAACGCGACGGGGTGGGAGTCCGTTCCCTATGCCGGACTGTTTATTTACTTGGTCGCCGGACGGCGAAGCGCGGAACGCATGAGAACAGGCCGCGTTGATGGAACTGAGACGATTCGGATGGCCGGAGGCCGCGCCGGACGCCCACCAAACACTGGGCCAACAGAGGAGACCGTCATGCTGCGCCTTGCCCTTACGTTTCTCGTCATCGCTTTGATCGCCGCGCTGCTCGGCTTCGGCGGCATCACCGTGATCGCCGTCGATATCGCGCGCATCCTCTTCTTTATCTTCCTCGTGCTGTTCGCGGTCAGCCTCATCGCGCATTTGCTGCGCGGCCGCGGCGTGCCGCCGCCGCCCGTTTAAAGACCGATAAGAACCAACAACAAAGAAAACCGGAGACCACATCATGTCCACCACCCGCAATATCGCTCGCCTGCTCGGCACCACCGCGTTGCTCGGCGCCGCCGGGCTCGCGCTCGCCGCCTGCGCCGGCAATTCGATGGGCCCGCGCGCCACCGACATCACCATGTCGCCGCGCGCGATCGATCCCGGCCAAGCCTTGGTCGTGAACTACCGCCTGTCCGGCGGCGCCGCCGACGTCGCCAGCGTCGATCTGGTCGGCTTGCCGGCCAACAGCATGACCGCCGGCACGGTGGCCAAGCTGGCCATTCCCACCGCCGGCACCATGAGCAGCACCAACGTCGCGCTGCGCGCGCCGGCCAAGGACGGCGTCTATCCCGTCAGCCTGCGCGTGACCACCCGCAGCGGCCAGGTCAGCGACACGCCGATCGGCACGCTCACCGTCAACAACACCCCGGCCACCATCGTCGCGGCGCAGATCAATCCGCCGTCGCATAACGTGCTCGCCTGCGCCGGCCAGCCGGTCAATGTGCAGCTCACCTACACGGTGACCGACGCCAACGGCGCCAACGACATGCGCGATCCGCGCGTCGTGCAGGTGCGCGGCACCTCCAGCGTCGCCGTGGCCACGCCTTACGTGCTGCAGTCGGCCAGCGTCGTGCCGGTCGCCCCCGGCACCGTGATGACCATGCCGCAGAGCACCGTGGTGACGCAGCCGAACGGCAGCTACACCATCGTCAACCCGGGCGTCATGCAGCAGGTCGTCGTCGCCGCGCCGACGACGCCGACCGCCGTCGCCCTGCCGCCGGGCGGCGTACCGCTCACCGCGCCGTCGCGCGGCGACAGCGTGCAGGAAAGCGTGACCACGCCCCTGACCATCGCCTGCCCGATCGCGGCGCCGGCCCAGTGGGAATGGATCGTCCAGGCCACCGACGACAATGCCGTCAACGGCCAGGCGATCAGCACCAACCAGGCCGTCGCCAAGTACTTCACGGCGCAGTAACCGGCGAGACGATTTCGGCCGGGCCGTTCGGGTCGCTCCAAGACCCCGGAGGAGCAAACCCCTCCCGGATGGCCTAGCCGAACATGCGACGAGGACGCCCTTCCCAGGCGTCCTCGTTTCTTTTTTAGGGTTCTTTCGGCCGATGCTTGTTCCGGCTTAGAGGCCGTCGTCGCGCGGCGGAATCTGTTCGCCCTTCCGCACGGCGGGGCGCGCATTCACGGCCATGAACCAGCGGTTCAGATTGGGATAGGCCGCGAGATCGATCTTCTGCTGGGTGCGCCGCCAGACCCAGACATAGGCGGCGATGTCGGCGATCGAATAGTCGCCGGCGAGATATTCGGTCTCGCCGAGGCGGCCGTCCATGGCGCCATAGAGGCGCTTCAGCTCGTCGTTGAACAGATCGACGAAGGGCTCGACCGGCGGCAGGCCGCCCTTGAGCTTGCTCTTGGTCGGCAGCCAGAAATGCTGCGTCGCCGCCGGGCCGACGTTGGTCGCCGCGAAGAACAGCCATTTTTGCGCCTCGACGCGCGCCGCGCCGGATGCGGGCAGGAACTTGCCGGTCTTCTCGGCGAGATAGAGCAGGATGGCGCAGGATTCCGAGACCGCGATCGGCTGACCGTCGGGTCCGTCGGGATCGACGATCACCGGAATGCGCTGATCCCAGTTGATCTTCTTCATCGCCTCGGTCTTGTGCTCATGCTTGGCGAGTTCGAGATAATGCGGCGTATAGGCCAGACCGCATTCCTCGAGCATGATCGGCGCGCGCCGCCCGTTCGGCGTCGACCAGGTGTAGAGATCGATCATCCGTCACGTCCCCCGTACTTTTGAAAATCTTGAGCGCTGCTGTCTCAGCGCCGCTCATATTGCTTGCTGCCGAACATGATTTCGCGCGCCTCCGGCGTCATCGCCGGCTGCGCCGCGCGCTCGGCGGCCAGGATGGTGATCGCCTTCTGCACGGCGGGCCGCGCCAGGATGGCGTCGAACCAACGCTTCACGTTGGGATAGGCCTTGAGCATGCCGCTCGCCTCGTCCGCCTGGGTCCAGGGAAACACCGCCATGTCGGCGATGGAATAAGCGCCGGCAAGGAATTCGGCTTCGCCGAGGCGCTTGTCGAGCACGTTGTAGATGCGCTTCTGCTCGTTGTCGAACCGCTGGATGGCATAGTCGCTGCCGGGCGGCGCGTTGCCGTGGAAATGATGGGCCTGGCCGAACATCGGCCCGACATGGCCGACCTGCATGAACAGCCAGGGCAGCACCTCGTATTGGCCGCGCATGTCCTTGGGAAAGAACTTGCCGGACTTCTGGCCGAGATACATCAGGATGGCGCCCGATTCGAACAGCGACAGCGGCTTGCCATCGGGGCCGTCCTGGTCGATCAGCGCCGGGATCTTGTTGTTCGGGCTGAACTTCAGGAATTCGGGCTTGAACTGATCGCCGTTGCGGATGCTGACCGGATGCACCCTGTAGGGCAGGCCGCATTCCTCCAGCATGATGAAAATCTTGCGGCCGTTCGACGTCGGCCAGTTGTAGACGTCCAGCATCGTCCCCTCCCGCATGTGAGAGGACGAGCATAACCGAAAAGCCCGGCGGCGAAACGGCGGCGTCGCTCGGCGCCGCCCATGTTGTTCGCAGTAACAGGTTTCATGCTGCGGACATGCAAAGGGCGGCCGCAGCCGCCCTCGCATCGTCCTGCGGCGATCGCTCAGGCCGGCTTGACGCCGACCGCGATGCCGCGCTGGACGGCGGGACGCGCCAGAATGGCGTCGAACCAGCGCTTCACGTTCGGGTAGTCGGCGAAGTCGATGCCCTGCATGGCGAAGGACTGCGCCCAGGGGAAGGTGGCGATGTCGGCGATGGAATAGTCGCCCGCCAGGTATTCCGCCTCGCCCAAGCGCTTGTCGATCACGCCGTAGAGCCGCTTGGCCTCGTCGCCGTAGCGCTTCATGGCGTAGGGAATCTTCTCCGGCGCGAATTTCAGGAAGTGATGGGCCTGGCCGAGCATCGGGCCGAAGCCGCCCATCTGGAACATGAGCCACTGCACGACGAGATATTTCGTCGGCATGTCCTGCGGCCAGAACTTGCCGGTCTTCTCGGCGAGATACATCAGGATCGCGCCCGATTCGAACAGGCTATAGGGCTTGCCGCCCGGCCCTTCCGAATCGACGATGGCCGGAATCTTGTTGTTCGGACTGATCTTGAGGAAATCCGGCGCGAATTGCTCGTTCTTGCCGATGTTGATCGAATGCACGTTATAGGGCAACCCGCACTCTTCGAGCATGATCTGCACTTTGCGGCCGTTCGGCGTGGTCCAGGTGTAGAGATCGATCACGGCGGGTACTCCAAGCTCTGACGATGGCAACATCGTCATGGCCGGACTTGTCCCGGCCATCCACGACGTGAAGGCGTGGATGCCCGCAACAAGTGCGGGCATGACGGTAAAAGGCGGCTGAGCGCTAAGCGCTCAGCTTCTTCTTGAGAATCTCGTTCACGACGCCCGGGTTGGCCTTGCCGCCGGTCGCCTTCATCACCTGGCCGACGAACCAGCCGATCAGCTTCTCGTTGCCCGCCTTGTACTTGGCGACATTGTCCGGGCTGGCGGCGATGATCTGGTCGGCGGCGGCCTCGATCGGGCCGGTGTCGGTGATCTGCTGCAGGCCCTTGGCGGCGACGATGTCCTTGGCCGGCTTGCCGGTCTCGACCATTTCGGCGAACACGTCCTTGGCGATGCGGCCGGAGATCGTGTTGTCGGCGAGCAGGTCGAGCAGGCCGCCGAGCGCCTCGGCGGAGACCGGCGACTGCTCGATGGTCAGGTTCTGCTTGTTGAGCACGGCGAAGAGCTCGCCGGTCAGCCAGTTCGAGGCGATCTTGGGATCGCGGCCCTTCGCGACCGTCTCGTAGAACGCCGCCGAAGCCATGTCGGCCGACAGCACGCCGGCGTCGTAGGGCGATAGGCCGTAGTCGCTGACGAAGCGCGCCTTCTTGACGTCGGGCAGCTCGGGCAAGCCCTTCTTGATCTCCTCGACCCATTTCGGATCGAGTTCGAGCGGCAGCAGGTCGGGATCGGGGAAGTAGCGATAATCGTGCGCCTCTTCCTTGCTGCGCATCGGCCGCGTCTCGCCGCGATTCGGATCGAACAGGCGGGTCTGCTGCTTGACCTCGCCGCCCTCCTCGATCAACTCGATCTGGCGGCGCGCCTCGTACTCGACGGCCTGCTGCACGAAGCGGATGGAATTGACGTTCTTGATCTCGCAGCGCGTGCCGAAACGCTCGCCGGGCTTGCGCACCGAGACGTTGACGTCGGCGCGCAGCGAGCCTTCTTCCATGTTGCCGTCGCAGCTGCCGAGGTAGCGCAGGATCGAGCGCAGCTTCTTGACATAGGCGCCGGCCTCTTCCGCCGAACGCATGTCGGGCTCGGAGACGATCTCCATCAGCGCGACGCCCGACCGGTTGAGGTCGATGAAGGTCATCTTCGGATGCAGGTCGTGGATGCTCTTGCCGGCGTCCTGTTCGAGGTGCAGGCGCGTGATGCCGATCTCGCGGCTCGTGCCGTCGGCGAGGTCGATGGTCAGCTTGCCCTTGCCGACGATCGGCTGGGTGAACTGCGAGATCTGATAGCCCTGCGGCAGGTCCGGATAGAAATAGTTTTTCCGGTCGAACACCGAGACCAGGTTGATCTGCGCTTCGAGGCCGAGCCCCGTGCGGACCGCCTGCTCCACGCAATATTTATTGATGACCGGCAGCATGCCCGGCATGGCGGCGTCGACCAGCGAGACCTGGCTGTTCGGCTCGGCGCCGAAGGCCGTCGCCGCGCCCGAGAACAGCTTGCTGTTCGAGGTCACCTGGGCGTGGACTTCGAGACCGATGACGATCTCCCACTTGCCGGTCTTGCCCTCGATGAGGCGCTCTTCGTTCACTGTGGCCATCTTCAAACCCTCCCGCCCAAATCGGGTGTCGCGGTGAACGCCGCCTGCTTTTCCAGCACGCCGGCGATCTTCAAGAGGCCCGCCTCGTCGAAGGTTTTGCCGATGAGCTGCAGGCCGAGCGGCAAACCGTCCGCCGACAGGCCGGCGGGCACCGAGATGCCCGGCAGGCCGGCAAGGTTCGTCGTCACCGTGAACACGTCATTGAGATACATGGCGATGGGATCGTCGGATTTCTCCCCCATGGCGAAGGCGGCCGAGGGGGCGGTCGGCGTCAGGATCGCGTCGACCTTTTGGAACGCCGTCTCGAAATCCTTGGCGATCAGGGCGCGGACGCGCTGGGCCTTGCGGTAGTAGGCGTCGTAATAGCCGGCCGACAGCACGTAGGTGCCGATCAGGATGCGGCGGCGCACTTCCTTGCCGAAACCTTCCGCGCGCGTGTTCTCGTAGAGCTCCTCGATGGAATTGCCCGGCACGCGCAGGCCGTAGCGCACGCCGTCGTAGCGCGCCAGGTTCGACGACGCCTCGGCGGGCGCCAGGATGTAGTAGCAGGGCAGCGCATATTTGGTGTGCGGCAGGCTGACTTCGACCGCGTCGGCGCCGGCGTCCTTGAGCATGGCGATGCCGGTCTGCCACAGCGCGTCGATCTCCGGATTCATGCCCTCCATGCGGTATTCCTTGGGAATGCCGATCTTGAGCCCGCGAATGTCGCCGGTCAGCGCCGCCTCGAAATCCGGCACCGGAATATTGGCGCTGGTCGAATCCTTGGGATCGAAGCCGGCCATCTCGCGCAGCAGGATGGCGCAGTCCTTCACCGTGCGGGCGAAGGGGCCGGCCTGGTCGAGCGACGAGGCGAAAGCGACGACGCCCCAGCGCGAGCAGCGGCCGTAGGTCGGCTTGATGCCGACGATGCCACAAAATGCAGCGGGCTGGCGGATCGAGCCGCCGGTGTCGGTGCCCGTCGCGCCGAGGCAGGAGCGCGCCGCGACCGCGGCCGCGGACCCACCAGAGGAGCCGCCGGGCACCAGCGGGCGATTGTCGCCGGCGCGCCGCCAGGGATTTTCCACCGCGCCGAAATGGCTCGTCATGTTCGACGAGCCCATGGCGAACTCGTCGAGATTGGTCTTGCCGACGGTGACCGCGCCGGCCTTGAGCAGCTTGGCGGTGATGGTCGATTCGTACTGCGGCACGAAGTTGTGCAGGATCTTCGAGGCGGCGGTGGTGCGCACGCCCTCGGTGCAGAACAGGTCCTTGATGCCGAGCGGCAGGCCTTCGAGCGCGCCGGCCTCGCCCTTGGCGATCTTGGCATCGGACGCGGCGGCCTGCTTGAGCGCCAATTCCGGCGTCTCGGTGATATAGGCATTGAGCGAGCGCGTCTGTTCCACGGCCTTGAGATGGGCCTGGGTCAATTCGGTCGCGGAGAAGGTCTTCGCCTTGATGCCATCGCGCGCGGCGGCCAGCGTCAGCATGGTCAAATCGGACATTACTCGACCACCTTCGGCACGGTGAAGAAGCCGTCCTTGCCGTCCGGCGCGTTGGCCAGCACCTTCTCGGGATAGGCGCCGTCGGTGACCTTGTCGTCGCGCAGCGGCAATTTGATCGCGCCGACGCTGACCATGGGCTCGACGCCCTCGGTCTTCACCTCGTTGAGCTGTTCGATCCAGGTCATGATTTGGTTGAGCTCGCCGGCGAGCGAATCCTGTTCTTCCTCGCTCACGCGAATGCGGGCAAGGCGCGCGATACGCGCGACGGTGGCTTTGTCCAACGACATCTGTTTAAGTGTCTCCGACCGGATGGGAGGGCGGCTCTCAAGTACCGGAAAAATCTAGGAAAATTTAGGGCTCTGGCCGCCAGAGTCGGCACGTTAACACCCGATCATGCCCCTTCGCAACCCCGCGGACCTGGCCGGCCGAAGCGCCAGCGGACGGCGCTTTCTCGGCCTCGACATCGGCACGAAAACCATCGGCCTCGCGCTGTCGGACGTGCTCGGCATGATCGCCACGCCGACCGAAACCCTGCGCCGCGGCAAGTTCATGGACGATTCGAAAAAGCTGCTCGCCCTGGTCAAGCAGCATGACGTCGGCGCCCTGGTGCTCGGCCTGCCGCTCAACATGGACGGCAGCGAGGGGCCGCGCTGCCAGTCGGTGCGCCAGTTCGCCGCCAACTTTCTCGCGGCCTTAGAAAAGGTGGGGCAGGATATCGACATCGTCTTCTGGGACGAGCGGCTCTCCACCGTCGCCGCCCACCGCGTCATGATCGAGGCCGATCTGTCACGCAAACGTCAAGCCGAGGTCGTAGACAAGATGGCCGCCGCCGTCATCCTGCAAGGCTTCCTCGATCATCTCTCCTATGCGAAGCGCAACGCCCCATGAGCACGAATAACGGCCCCGCCCCCGGCCCCCTGTCGGGTCTCCGCATTTTCGACATCACCCGCGTGCTGGCCGGGCCGAGCTGCACCCAGATGTTCGGCGACCTCGGCGCCGACGTGATCAAGATCGAACGCCCCGGCTCGGGCGACGACACGCGCAAATGGGGCCCGCCCTTCCTGCAGGACGCGCAGGGTAACGACACGACCGAGAGCGCCTATTACCTCTCGGCCAATCGCAACAAGCGTTCCCTCGCGCTCGATTTCACCAGCGAGAAGGGCGCCAAGCTGGCGCGCGAGCTGATCGCCAAATGCGACATCGTCACCGAGAACTTCAAGGTCGGCTCGCTGGAAAAGCACGGGCTCGACTATGCCAGCCTCAAGCCGCTCTTTCCGCGGCTGATCTATTGCTCGGTCACCGGTTTCGGCCAGACCGGCCCCTACGCGCCGCGCGCCGGCTATGATTTCGTCGTGCAGGGCATGGGCGGCATCATGAGCCTGACCGGCGAGAAAGAGGGCCAGCCGATGAAGGTCGCCGTCGGCATCGCCGACCTGATGTGCGGCATGTATGCCGCCGTCGGCATTCTCGCCGCCCTGCGCCATCGCGACGCCACCGGCCAGGGCCAAATGGTCGACATGGCGCTCTTGGACACGCAAATCGCCTGGATGAGCTATCTCGCGCAATCGACGCTGATCTCCGGCGAGAATCCGCCGCGCCTCGGCAACAGCCACCCGACCATCGTGCCCTACGACGTCTTTCCTTCGGCCGACGGACATCTGATCCTCGCCGTCGGCAACGACGGCCAGTTTCAGCGCTTCTGCAAATTCGCCGGCCGCGAAGATCTGTGCGCCGATCCGCGCTTCGCCACCACCGGCGCGCGCATCAAGAACCGCGCGATCATCACGCCGCTGCTCGCCGAAGTTTTGTCGACCAAGCCGACCGCCCATTGGGTCGACGGGCTCGACGACTGCGCCGTGCCCTGCGGGCCGATCAACGACATGCAGCAGGTCTTCGCCGACCCGCAGGTGATCGCCCGCCGGATGGTCGCGCCGATGGCCCACCCCCTCGCCGGCGACAAGCCGCTGCCGACGGTCGCCAGCCCGATCAAGCTGTCGGACACGCCGCCGAGCTACCGCCGTCCGCCGCCCACCTTGGGCCAGCATACCGACGAGGTTTTGCGCGAATTGCTCGATTTGCGCGACGGCGACCTCGCCGCCCTCCGGTCGGAAAAGATCATCGGCTGAGCCAGTTCCGGCAGCATCCCTGACTAAAACAGTGGCGAAAACGCGACATTTCCCCTTGAGATCGCAGCGTTATCGGCCTTTTTTGCATATTCCCTTGCTTTATTCGGGTTTCGCCCCCAAGTATCTCGGGTTCGATATTCTAGCTTTCTTGCTGTTCGCCCTTTGGGGTCCTTCTCAAGACAATGCTCTGAACTCGGATTGGAGGCGCTGTTGTAGCGTCGACAAACACGCATTCGTGCGTCTTTCTAAGGAGCCTCATAATGGCAACCGGTACTGTGAAGTGGTTTAACGCGCAAAAGGGTTTCGGCTTCATCCAGCCGTCCGACGGCGGCAAGGATGTGTTCGTGCACATCAGCGCCGTTGAGCGCGCGGGTCTCTCTGGCCTGAACGAAGGCCAGTCGATCAGCTTCGACGTGGTGAACGAGCGCGGCAAGGATGCCGCCGCGAACCTCCGCGCCGAGTAATCACTCGACACGAGACGACGAAGCCCGGTGGAGAAATCCACCGGGCTTTTTCTTTGTTTGAATGACCTGCGCCCTTGCCCCTCCTCACCCGTCACCCTCGGGCTTGACCGCCCGACCGAAGGTCGGCCGATGGCCGACAGGGTCCATTCCTCAAGCGCTCAGGCGGCGGAAAGATCGATGCCCGGGACAAGCTCGGGCATGACGATGGGGAAACGCCTCAGCTCAGCGACGGATAGTCCGTGTAGCCCTTGGGCCCGCCATAGCCCTGGGCGCCGGTGTAGAAGGTCGAGGCGTCCCATTCGTTGAGCGGCGCGCGCTTGGCAAAGCGCACGGCGAGGTCCGGATTGGCGATCGCGAGCTTGCCGAACGCCACCGCGTCGGCGCGGCCCTCCACCAACGCCCGTGTCGCATCGTCGAAGAAGAATTTCTCGTTGGCGATATAGACGCCGCCGAAGGCCGCCTTGATCTGCGGGCCGACGCTGTCGGGGCCGACATATTCGCGGGCGCAGATGAAGGCGAGCTTGCGCTTGCCCAATTCCTTGCCGACGTAGGAGAAGGTCGCCGCCGGATCGGCGTCGCCCATGCTCGCATTGTCGCCGCGCGGCGATAGGTGCATGCCGACGCGGTCGGCGCCCCACACCGCGGTCACCGCGTCCGTCACCTCCAGCATTAGCCGCGCGCGGTTCTCGACCGGGCCGCCGTACTCGTCGGTGCGGATGTTCGACTTGCTCTGCAGGAATGTGTCGAGCAGGTAGCCGTTGGCGCCATGAATCTCGACGCCGTCGAAGCCGGCCTTCTGCGCGTTCTCGGCGCCCTTACGGTAAGCCTCGATGATGCCGGGCAATTCGCCAACCGCGAGGGCGCGCGGCGTGACATAGGGCTTGCCGGGGGCGACGCGATCGATCGTGTCGGCGATGGCGATAGCGCTCGGCGCCACCGGCGTCTCGCCGTTCAGATAGAACGGATCTGAGGTGCGGCCGACATGCCAGAGTTGCAGCACGATGCGCCCGCCCGCCTCATGCACCGCCTGGGTCGTCAGCTTCCAGCCCTCGACCTGCGCGTCCGACCAGATGCCCGGCGTGTCGTGATAGCCGACGCCCATCGGCGTGACCGACGTCGCCTCGGTGATGATGAGGCCGAAGGAGGCGCGCTGGCGGTAATAGTCCGCCATCAGCGCGTTCGGCTGGCGCTGAGCGCCGGCACGCGAGCGGGTCAGCGGCGCCATGACGACGCGGTTGGGCAGATCGAGGGCGCCGACACGCAGCGGATCGAGCAAAGTGGGCATGAAAAAACTCGCAGATGAGACCGGCGCAGGACGCGCCCGACGATGATGAAGGCCTCACTTAAGCGCGCGGGCGTGGCGGATCAAGCCTTGCCGACGAATCGCGGATATCGCCTGCCCGTTCTGCATGAATGAGCGGCAAGAATTTCGCGCCGTGACGCGAATTGGCGCAGCTATCTCCCGCGTAACCGCTTTCCTCGCCGTAACGCATCAGGCATGGAATTGAGTCACGGGCCTGTCATGAAGCCTTCGGCGCTGCTGTCATATCGCCGCGCTTCACTGCGTCCTCCATCACCGTTCCGGGGATTCCGCTCCATGACCGCTTTCCGCACCGCTTCCCTTGCCGTCGTCGCCTTCAGCGCCTTCATCTCCTCCGCCCAGGCGCAGCAGAAGATCGAGGTCTATAACGGCGACGCCCAGGCGCTCAGCCTCGGCGACTTCGCCTTCGCCGGCGGCAAGACGGTGAAGCTGACCAACGGCATCGGCAGCGGCGCCTTCCACTTCGCCAAGGATCCGGACACGACGATCTACACGGTCAGCGACCGCGGCGCGAACTTCACCTGCGACGAGGAAGGCCAGGCGATCACCGGCCTTTCGCCGGAGCAGATGTGCGGCGGCGCCAAGGGCGGCCGCATCTATCCGCTGCCGACCTACTCGCCGTCGATCTTCAAGGTCGAATTGACCGGCGACAAGACCTTCCGCGTCGTCGAGACGATTCCGCTGAAGAACGGCGCCGGCAAGCCGCTCACCGGCATCGTCAACGCGCTGACCAAGGCCTCGACGGAAAACCCGTTCGACGGCAAGGGCAACAAGCTGGCGCAGGATCCCGGCGGCGTCGATCTCGAAGGCCTGGTGAAGCTGTCCGACGGCACCTTCTGGGTTTCCGACGAGAACGCGCCCGGCCTCATCCACGTCGCCGCCGACGGCAAGGTGATCAAGCGCCTGGTGCCGGCCGGTTCGGAAGGCGACTTCAAGGACGCGGGCTACGCGGTCGAGGGCAAGCTGCCAGCCATCCTGGTCAAGCGCCAGAACAACCGCGGCATCGAATCGCTCGCCATGTCGCCCGACGAGAAATTCCTCTACTTCATCGTGCAGAATCCGCTCGCCAATCCGGACGGCGCCGCCTATCGCGACGCCGCCCACACGCGCCTCTACAAGATGGAGCGCGCGAGCGAGACGCTGGTCGGCGAATACGTCTACGCGCTCGACGACTTCGCCGTTTACAAGGACGGCTCGAAGGCGATGAACGCCGGCCGCATCAGCGAGATGACCGCCATGGGCACCGACCGCCTCTTGGTGCTGGAGCGCACCGACAAGGTGACGCGCCTGCACGAGATCGCGCTCGCCGGCGCGACCAACATCCTCGGCACGAAGTGGGACGATCTCGCCACGTCGCCGTCGCTCGAACAGAGCAAGGACGCCGCCGCCATCGGCATCAAACCGACGCCGAAGACGCTGCGCCTCGACACCAACGACCACAAGGACATGCCGGTCAAGATCGAAGGCCTCGCCTTCCTGAACGACGGCCGCCTCCTGATGATCAACGACGACGATTTCGGCATCACCGGCGAGCGCAGCAAAATCCTGCTGGTTAGCGATCCGGCGCTGAAGCTGACGAAATAAGCGGGCGTTTCTGCTCCCACCCTCCGTCTGCCCTGACGAGAGGTTTCACGGCGCCCGGTGCCGACCGGGCGCCGTTTTTTTATGAATAATCGTATTCGCCCACATACAAGCCCGAAAAGAACGCATCTTGACGTTCGTCGAATCGCTCTTTCATTAAAATCTCTCTGTCTGCATTAACGAACCCTAATGCCAGACAACTAACCTCGTCTTCATACGAAAAATCAGAAAGAGACCGCCGATCATCGCCTGCGCCCGTAGAAAACTTTAGATATGTTTGATCATGCTCAGACAAAGCCGCTAGCTGGCGCACGCTTCTATTTTCAACCAAACCATGAACACCCAAAGTCGCGAGCCCTTCAATTAACGAGCTCGATAGCTTCCCCTCCCATACATTTTTATTAGGCACTGCGCCGAAGCGCTCTGCGTACAATTCAGCCGTTGCCCTCAGGGCACGCCCCGGAAAACTAGCCATCTGTGAGATATCGTGCGCCCCAGATAAAGTACCCGCCATGAATTTAATATCAGAGAGTTCGACCGGCACTTCGTCATTAGAAGCCAACATTCTTAATTCATCAGGTGGGTACAAATACAAAGAACGGGAAAGTGTGTAGCGCCAGGCTCTGACCCACCAACGTCGATTCATCCCTCCCGTCGGCGCGACAGTTGATGAGAGATAATCACGATATTTGTAAAAATCGGTGCGTAACCTAAGTGCATTTTCTAAAAAAAACTGTGGGTCGGTTTGGTAAATATTTTTGAACCGTCTTCCCACGGGAATCCGACTTCCATGACCAAAGAAATAGCGTAAATACCTTTTATATTTTGAGACGGCTCGAATGTTACGAAGGGGGAAATAAATACCGGCAGAAGAAAGGGAGTCTTGAATATCGGAATATTTCTCAGGATGAAGAACGAGATATTCAGTCAGAGCTGTGGTCAAGCCACCAAAATTGATTTCATCGCCACTTGTCTTCTGAATGTAATCGCGCGCGCCCCATTCAACTCTACTGACAACATCATACTTGTCGGAGTTCGCCGCCAAGTTCAGCCTCCCCAACTCATCATCGAGAAGTTCTTTAACTTTCTTCGATTCGTTTCTTGGACAAACAATCACTATGTCATCGACATATCTGAAATATCGCCCCGGAAATATTTGAGAAAGCTTTTCGTCCAACTTCGCAAGATAAAGATTCGCGAGCACATGACTAATGTTACTTCCCACCGGCAATCCCGGCACGCCGCTTTTCTCAAACAGCTGAACAACAATCCAAGAAAGAGCGCCTTTAACGCTTTCGGAAACTTCGCTTTCTTTTATTGCAATATTAAATTGCTCGACAACTGCTGCCACACTGACCGATGGATAGAAGTTTTTTATGTCGGCAATCAACGCAACATCATTGTTTGATACGAGCGCTCTTTCGATTGCGCGGTCCCGATTCGAATAGCCATCCAGAAAAAACTGAAAGCTACGGCCTGACAAAGAAGACGGCCATATGTAGCTATAAACCGCTGGGTGTCTTCTAAACTTCGCGAGCTTCGAAACCTCAGATAAAAACCAAGATTCCATTAGTAAAGTAGTTGGGCTTCCGTAGCAGAAGGTCCGAAAATCGGACTTTCCATTCCCGTCGAGAGATTTAAGAACTGGAACCCGTCGATAAGACAACTGCACCCGAGCATCGATTTTGCGGGATATGAAATTTTCAATCCATGCCGCGCGCTTAGCTTCTGGAATAGTGTTCAGCAGAAATCTAAGAGCCAAATATGTTGGGGCGTGCTCACGTTGAATATAATTGGCTGCCCGAACAACCAAAGTGTCGGGATCATCAATTCTGATCATTGGACGCCCTCTTATATTGGGCTAATGAAACGCCTCCTCGTAAATTCTTTCCCAGAAATTTATGATGCCATTGAAAACTTGTGCTTAACGATATTTCAACATGACGTTTTGCAAACCACGACCATTTACTAATCAAATCTTGGTAGATTTTTTTCAAAAAATGAATAGCGCCGGGACCGTCTGGCTCAACCCACAAGAGAGTACTTGTGCAGTTTGAAATTCTGGCTGCAACATGATCAATCGATTTTTCAAAGATTTCTTTGAAGCCGGATTCTTTAGAGCCACTAATATTCGATATGAGGACGAACCGTTCCTCTCCGTCCGATTTATCTTTAAACCAATAGGTACATAAGTCGTCTGTTTGAGGAATTTCAGAGGCATCCCAGCCTAAAGTATGAAGCGAGACGTTTATGCCGCTTGTAGCTAGCACATCGGCCAGATCCACTATTAAATCTGAGAAAATTTGCAGCGCATGAGCAGAGTAATCTGCTCCTAATATTGCGATATTTAATGGCAGCGTGGGCACAATGCGTGCTTGTCGCAATACATGCAGGCTGATGAGCAATGAAATTGAGCCGGCACCTGTCCCGCAAGCCAGATCCAAAACCTTTACATGCCCATTCGCAAAGGTCGCTCTAATTTGATCGGGAATACTTTGGAGTATTTCTTGCGGATCCGTTATTGCAACTTGGACTCGCAGTGCTGAATTAGGAAAACGATGCGTGAAGTGTTTATTGGTATCCGCAGGAGTTTGACCTCCATGGATTTTACTATCTTTAGATCCCGCACAGGCTTCTTCGTAAAGATTGAGCGATTTTAATTTACTCTCATAAATTTCCCAAAACTCTTTGGGTAAATGCATTATTGAATCGACCCATAGATTCTGCACAGCGCCCCCCAGATAAACTATTGGCTTAACTCTTATCCTAGTCGTTCTCCGGCACCAGCATCACCAGCTTCAAATCCGGCCGCGCCGCCAGGGTGAAGCCGATCTGGCGGTAGCGCAGGAAGCCATCGTCGGGATGGTCGAAGGTGCGCTCGCCGCCTTCGCGGCCGAGCACCTCCTGGGCGTCCCACAGACGGGCGAACAACGGGCTCTTGGCGCGCAGCTCCTCGATCATCGCCTTGACCGCCTCGTCGGTGAGATGCGCGCCGGCGTCGGCGCGGAATTCGGCGAGTACGCGGCTCGCCCGCTCCTCCCAGCCGTGGATCAATTTGCGCGCCGCCGGCTCCAGGAACACGTAGCGCAGCAGATTGCGCTCATGCTTGCCCCGCTCATGCTTGCCCTCTTGGGATTTACGGGGCTTTTTATCCAGCCAGCCGACGAAGAGATGCGCCGCCTGCTTGTTCCAGGCGCGCGCGGTGCCGAGCCGGTCCATGGCGTAGGCCGGGCAGCCGATCATGTCGACGACGGTCTGCAGATCGACGGGAGGCTCGGCCGTCGCGGCCGGCTCGTCCGCCTCGGGGTCGCGCTTGCCGGCCAGTTCGAACAGATAGGCGCGCTCGGCCGGCGAGAGGCGCAGCGCCTCGGCGAGGCGCGCCAGCACGGGGGCGGAGGCCGAAACCTCCCGCCCCTGCTCGATCCAGCTGTACCAGGTGGCCGAGACGCCGCCGAGCTGCGCCACCTCCTCGCGCCGCAGGCCCGGCGTGCGCCGCCGGCGCTCCGCGCCGCTCATGGAATGGGGGCCGCCGGCGCCCAAGCCAGCTTCGGCCGGCGTCAGGCGTTCGCGCTGGGCGCGCAGGAAGTCGCCGAGCGCCTTGCGGCGGGCGTCGGCGGAGTGAAAGCTCGGGCGTCGCATGGCGCCATCATACCAGGATAACCGCCCATTTATACCTGGATAAACGTCGGCCTAATAGTTCATGCAGGCGGCGTTGACGATGCCCAGCGCGATCGAGGCGGCGGCGAGCGTGACGCCGGCGGCGACGTTGCCCTCCTCGATATGGCGCGACAGCTCGCGCAGCGCCAGATCGACGATCTTGAGGACGCCGATCTGCACGATGAGCGCGATGACGCTCCACACCGCCATGTCGATCAGCGACACGCTGTGCTGGATGACGCTGGTGAGCGGCAGGGTAAAGCCGATCAAGGCGCCGCCGAAGCTGATCGCCGCCGAGGTATTGCCCTTCTTGATCAAGGCGACTTCATGGTGCGACGTGACGGCCATGTAGACCACCACGAAGGCCGCCACGGCGATGAGCGCGGCGGCGAAATAGAGCGCGAAGTTGCCGACGGTCTGCAGCGACATCATGATGCTCATGAATTCCCCCTATTCGAAATAATGCGGCACGAAGCGACTGCTGTCGCTCGTGATGGCGTTGACGTCCTCGCGGATGCCGATCCCGGCGGGCTGGCTGGCGATGACCCAGGAACCGACGACGGCATGGTTGCCGTCGAACGCCGGGATCTCGCTATGCGCCTGATAGACGAAGCCTTCCGCGCCGTAAGCGCCGGACGTCTCGGCGACGACCTGGCCGCCGTCGAGCAATTGCACGTTGGCGCCTTCGCGACTATAGATCGGCTTGCGCACCTGCTTGCCGGCGATGGCGCCCGGCTCGAGCGACGCCGCCAGCAGGTTCGGATGGTTCGGCGCCATCTCCCACAGCAGCGCGAGCGCCGCCTTGTTGGACAGCACCATTTTCCAGGCCGGCTCGATCACCTTGGCGACGCCGCTCAGCAGATGGACGCCGAACTCTTCCTGCGCCAGCCATTCCCACGGATAGAGCTTGAACAGGGCGCGGATCGGATTGTTGTCGAGATCGACGAATTGCCGGCCGTCCCAGCCGATATCCTCGATGGCGATGCGGTCGGTCAGCAGGCCGGCCTGCACCGCCGTGTCGCGCAGATATTCGGTGGTGCCGTTGTCTTCGACATGAGCCTTCACGGCGGAGAAATAGAGCCGCTCGCCGCCGAGATCGAAATTCGCCCAGGCCGCGATCAGCTTCTCGTGGATGGAATTGAACTGATCGCGCGCCGGGGAAGTCGCCTGCAGCCAGTCCCACTGCACGACGGCCGCCTCGAACAGGGCGGTCGGCGTGTCGGCGTTATATTCCAACAGGCGCGGCGGCGACGCGCCGTCATAGGCGAGATCGAAGCGGCCGTAGAGATTCTTTTCCCGCGCCGCCCAGCTGCCGGCCACGGCGTCCCAGGCGACGCGCGGAATGCGCAGCCGCTCGAAGGCCTCCTCGCCGTTGTCGATCACGCGGTCGACCAGCGCGAGGCACATCTGTTCCAGCTCGGCGGTCGCCGCTTCGAGCTCGTCGATCTGCTCGGCCGTGAAGCGGTAGCAGGCCGTCTCGTCCCAATAGAGCGCGCCGCCGATGGTGTGGAAGCGGAACCCGAGATCGCGCTCGACATGGGCGCGCCAATCCGGCCGCGGCGCAATCCTCTCGCGCTGCAAGCTAGCCGGCCGCGCCGCTGTTGAACGCCATGGACGAGCCGCCGAAACCGCCGCGCATCACCGGACTGGCCTGGGCGGGCCGGAAGCTCGCCGTGCGGCCGGTCGTCGTGCTACCGCCGAAATTGCCGACATTGAACAGCCGGCCGTTGTTGTTCATGACGGCGCTGCCGTCGCGGCCGCGATAGACCGGCTGGCTGAAGCGGTTGCCGCCCAGCATGTTGCCCATCATGTAGCCCATGAGCAGCGGCATGAAGAAGCTGCCGCCGCCGGCCGATTGGCGGGTCTCGCAATTGCCGGCGCCGAATTCCGCCTCGCATTCGTCGCGACGCGCGTATTTCGGCGCCTGGACGAGATGGGTCTCCTCGGCCTTGAGCGCCGCGTCCGAACAAGGCGCGTCGCCGTAGACGGCGGCGCATTCCTTGGTTTCGGCAAAAAAGCGCGCGTCGTCGGGCGGGCCGTCGTCGCCGCAAGCCGCCAGGGCCATGCTGGCGCTGCCCAGCAGGGCCAGCTTGATCGAATGGGATTTCTTCATAGAAGGGTCAACTCCTCTGTAAATGCCCAATATGGCATTTTTCCAGTCCCTTAGCCCGGATTAATGACAGGCTGGCGCGAAGCGGGCATCCGTTCGTCCGAAGCGCCCCAAGAGCGCGGCAGAGGGAGGACGGCATGGATCGGTTCAAGGCGATCGAGAGCTTCGTCATGGTCGCCAAGGCGCGCGAAGAAACGACTCGTGGTAACATTGTTCACTAAGAGTGAACGACCGCGTCGCGATCAGGAACCGCGACCGGTCAGGTAGCGCATGCAGAGGGCCATCAGTTCCTCGGTCAGGCGCTCCGGCGCGATCTTGAGCTGTTGCGTCAACACCTGCTGCAGGATTCCCCTGACCGCCGAACGCAGGACCATCACCGCCAAGGGGTTGACGCTGAGCTATTCCTTCTAGCCCCCCGTCTTTCTAGCAGCGGCCATACCAGGATAAGCCGTCACATTGTGCCGGCGCGGCGAATGGGCGACTGTCGCCTCCTCACAGGAGGAGAGCGCCATGACTACCGCCAAGACGCCCGATCAGCAGCAACTCGTCGCCAGCCAGTTCGGCCCGCGCGCCGAGGCCTATGTCGCCAGCGCGGTCCATGCCCAGGGCGAAGACCTCGCGCGCATCGCCGGCTGGGCGGCGGCGCGCAAACCCGGCCGCGCCCTCGATCTCGGCTGCGGCGGCGGCCATGTCGCCTTCGCGCTCGCGCCTCACGCCGGCGAGGTCGTCGCCTACGACCTGTCGCCCGACATGCTGGCCGCCGTGGCGGCGACGGCCAAAAGCAAGGGCCTCGCCAATATCGTCACGCGCCAGGGCCCGGTCGAATCCCTGCCGTTCGCCGATGCCAGCTTCGATTTCGTGGCGAGCCGCTACAGCGCGCACCATTGGCGCGGCTTCGACGCGGCCCTGAAGGAAGCGCGCCGCGTGCTCAAGCCGGGCGGCGTCGCCGTCTTCGCCGACATCTTCGCGCCGGACGACAAGCTGTGCGATACATGGCTGCAGAGCGTCGAGCTGCTGCGCGATCCGTCGCACCAGCGCGACTATTCCTTGCGGGAATGGCGCGCCGCGCTGGAGCGCGCCGGCTTCAAGCCGGGCCGGCCCTACACCCACCGCCTGCGCCTGGAGTTTTCCTCCTGGCTCGCGCGCATGGCGACGCCGCCCGCGCAGGCCGAGGCGATCCGCGCCCTCTTCGCCCAGGCGCCCGCCGAAGTGCGCGCCTATCTCGCCCTCGAAGCCGACAACAGCTTCAGCATCGACAGCATGGCGATGGAGGCCTGGCCCGCCTAGGCCGGCTGGGAATAGGCCGGCCTGAGCCAAAAAGCCGGCAAGACTTTCCGCCATCGCCGCCCCCTGGCGAGCGGACCGCGAATCCCTTAGGATTTGCCGCGAGTTGGCGTCATCGGGGGAGACGGGTCATGGGCGGATTTTGGGACGATCGCGGCGCGGCGCGGCGCCTGCTCGGCGCCATGCTCGTCGCCGTTTATCTCGTCGCCCTGCTGATCGCCGTCTTCGTCCTGGTCGCCCGCCCGGCCCAGGCCGAGACGCTGACGGCGGCGACCGGCTACCCGCTGACCTACGACATCTACAAGCCGGACTCGGGCGCGCTGCCGATCGCTCTCGTCTTCCTGCACGGCAAGAACGGCGCGCAGGATTCGCCCGCCATGCGCGGCTTCGCGCGCAGCTTCGCCAATGAGGGCGTCACGGTCTATCTGCCGTCCATGCCCTGGAGCAAGAAGTGGAACGGCACGGCGGCGGATGCCGCCGCCGCGCTCGACGCGCTCGTCGCGCTGGCGTCGGAAAACGGCGCGAAGAAAGTCGTGGTCGGCGGCCAGAGCATGGGCGCCTCCTTCAGCCTCGCCTGGCGCCCGGCCGACGCGCCCGATTACGTCGTCGGCAAGCTGCTGACCAGCCCCGGCCACATGCTCGACCTCTTCCCGCCGACCGCGGCCTTCTGGAACACGATCATGCCGTCGCTGCGCAAGGCCAAGGCGCTGATCGCCGAGGGCAAGGGCGAGGACATCGCGCGCTTCGAAAGCTCCAACACCACGGGCGCCACCGTGATCGTCGAGGTCTACGAGACGCGGCCCGTGGTCTATGCCTCGTTTCACGATCCCGATGTCTATCCCAGCCTGCGCAAGGCCCTGCCGCAGAGCAAGCTGCCGGTCTATTGGGGCGTCGGCTCGCGCGATCCGGCGGGGCAAGGCAAGAAGCCGAGCTTCGACCGCCTGCCGCCGAACGACAAAAGCGTCTATTCGGAAATCCCCGGCGACCACAACTCGATCATGCGCGACGCCCTGCCCGACATGGTGAAGTGGGTGAAGGCCCTGTAAATCGCCGTTCGCGCCTGCCGCGCCATCGTTAAAGCCGGCGCCTAAATTGACAGGCCTCGCCTCTCCGGCGGATACTTCCCTTCAAGCGGCAACACAGCCGCAAGCCTCAACAGGGAGATATCCATGCGCGTTTCGACCGCCGCAACCGCGGCTGCCTGCCTTGCCTTGTCCGCCATCGCCCACGGCGCCGCTTCGGCGCAGGACTTCTACGCCGGCAAGACGCTGACCATCGTCACCTCGACCGGCGAGGGCGGCACCTACGACTTCAGCGCCCGCACCCTGGCGCGCCATATGAACAAGCATCTGCCGGGCAATCCGACGATCATCATCCAGAACATGCCGGGCGGCGGCCACATGCTGGCGACCAACCACATGTACAACGTGGCGCCGAAGGACGGCACGGTGATCGCCACGATCAACCAGAGCGTGCCGACGCACCAAGTGCTCGACGGGCGCGGCGTGCGCTACGACGCCGCCAAGTTCAACTGGCTCGGCGCCCTGATCGACCGCAACCAGACCTTCGCCGTCTGGCACACCGCCGGCGTGAAGAGCCTGCACGAGTTGAAGACCAAGGAGGTGATCGCCGGCGCCACCGGCGAGGGCTCCAGCGGCTTCCGCTATCCGACGGCGATCAACAACGTGTTCGGCACCAAGATCAAGATCATCAAGGGCTACAAATCGACCGACGAGGTGCGCGTCGCGCTGCAGCGCGGCGAGGTCAACGCCCAGGCGACCAGCCTCGGCTCCTACGTCACCGAGAATCCCGAATGGATCAAGGACAAGACGGTGGTCTTCCTGCTGCAGATCGGCTCCAAGCGCGATCCGCTGATTCCCGACGCGCCGCTGTGGACCGAGCTCGCCGAAACCGACGAGGACCGCGCCGTGCTGAACCTGATCGGCGGCGCGATCAACATCGGCCGCCCCTTCCTCGCCCCGCCGGACCTGCCGGCCGAGCGCGTCGCCCTGCTGCGCAAGGCGTTCGATGCGACCGTCCGCGATCCCGCCTTCACCGCCGACGCCGACAAGCAGCGCCTCACCGTCATTCCGCTGACCGGCGACGAGGTGGCGAAGATCGTCCAGGCGACGGTCAACGCCTCGCCGTCCGTGATCGAACGGGCCAAGAAGGTCATGGGCGCGGGGGAATAGTTAGAGGCGGGTTACGCGCGGCGCATGGCGGGGACTAGAGCCTCATCATGCGCGGCCGCGCGGCGCTCACGCCGGCTCGTCGACCTCGCGGCGGATCGTCTCGCCGACTTCGCGTTCGGCCTTCGCCAGTTCGTAATCCGCTTGCAGCCGCACCCAAAACTCCGCGCCGGTGCCGAGATAGCGCCCGAGCCGCAGCGCCGTTTCCGGCGTGATGCCGCGCTTGCCGGCGACGATTTCGCTGATGCGATTCGCCGGCACGCGCAGCTTCAAGCTCAAAGCGTTGGCGCTGAGGCCGCGCACCTCCATTTCTTCGGCAAGGATGCGGCCAGGATGCACGCGAATCATAAGCGGCCTCTTTTCGGTTCAGTGGTAATCGACGATCTCGACGTCATAGGCGTCGCCATCCTTGAATTTGAAGCAGAGCCGCCAGGGCCCGTTGACGCTCAACGCCCATTGGCCCTTACGGTCGCCGGTCAATTTATGTAGTCCCGCGCTCTTTAAGGCCCCGAGACTGTCCAATGACGGGGCGGCGTCCAGCGCGTTGAGGCGCAACATCGCCTTGTCGGGATCGAGTCCGGAGAATTTCGATTTGCCGCTTTCGGCGAATCGGCGCGTCGCGCTGGTCTTCCACGACTTGATCATACGCCATCAATACTACATCATATATCGTACGTCCACCATATCAAAAAGAGCCATGATCTTCAATATGATAAGCCAGACTTGCCCGCCGCCCCGGACCGTCCTATAAACTGCCCCTTTAATGACCGCGTCCGCACCCTCGCGATTTCCGCACCGCCACATCCTCGGCATCGAGGGGCTGTCGCCCGTGGAGATCGGCACTCTGCTCGATCTCGCCGAGGGCTACATCGACGTTTCCACCCGTAAAGAGAAGCTCGGCACGCTGCGCGGCCGCACGGTGATGAACCTCTTCTTCGAGGACTCGACCCGCACGCGCACCTCCTTCGAGCTGGCCGCCAAGCGGCTCGGCGCCGACGTCATCAACATGGCGGTCGCCAGCTCGTCGGTCAAAAAGGGCGAGACGCTGATCGACACGGCGCTCACCCTGCATGCCATGCACCCCGACGTGCTGATCATCCGCCACCCCAATTCCGGCGCGCCGCACCTCCTGGCGCAGAAGCTCGGCTGCTCGGTGATCAATGCCGGCGACGGCTCGCACGAGCATCCGACCCAGGCGCTGCTCGACGCGCTGACCATCCGCCGGCGCAAGGGCACCATCGCCGGCCTGACCGTGGCGATCTGCGGCGACGTCGCCCATAGCCGCGTCGCCCGCTCGAACATCCATCTGCTGCAGACGATGGGCGCGCGGGTGCGCGTCGTCGGCCCGCCGACCCTGATGCCGCCGGCCATCGACCGCTTCGGCGTCGAGGTGTTCCACGACATGAAGAAAGGCCTGACCGGCTGCGACATCGTCATGATGCTGCGCCTGCAGCTCGAACGCATGGACGGCGCCTTCGTGCCCTCCTTGCGCGAATATTCGCATTTCTACGGCCTCGACCATGAGATGCTCGCCGCCGCCAAGCCCGACGCGCTGGTCATGCATCCCGGCCCGCTCAACCGCGGCATCGAAATCTCCACCGAAGTCGCCGACGAGATCGACCGCAGCCTGATCCTGCAGCAGGTCGAATATGGCGTGGCGACGCGCATGGCCTGCCTCGAAGCGGTCGTCGCGACGCTGGCGGAGAATGGCAAATGAGCGTGACGGCCTTCCTCAACGCCCGCCTGCTCGATCCGGCGACCAAGCTCGATGTGAAGGGCGGCCTGCTGATCGAGAACGGCGTCATCACCGAGATCGGCGCGACCGTCAAAGCCCCCGCCGGCGCCGAGACGGTCGATTGCGCCGGCGCCTGCCTGGCGCCCGGGCTAATCGACATGCGCGTCCATGCGCGCGAGCCCGGCGAGGAATATAAGGAGACCATCGCCACGGCCGCCGGCGCGGCGGTCGCGGGCGGCGTCACCACCATGGTCTGCCTGCCCAACACCATGCCCGCCATCGACAACCCGGCGCTCGTCGGCTTCGTGCTGCAGCGCGGGCGCGAGGCCGGCCTCGCCAACGTGCAGACCTACGCCGCGCTGACCCAGAATACCGAGGGCAAGAAGCTCGCCGAGATCGGGCTCTTGCAAGAGGCCGGCGCCATCGCCTTCACCGACGGTACCAAGGCGATCGACGATCCGGTGCTGATGCGCCGCGCGCTCACCTACGCCAAGACGTTCGACGCGCTGATCGTGCAGCATCCCGAGGAGCCGCGCCTGGCCAAGGGCGGCGAAGCCCATGCCGGCGAGCTGTCGGCGCGGCTCGGCCTCGCCGGCATTCCCGGCGTCGCCGAAGCGATGATGCTGGAGCGCGACATGCGCCTGGTGGAGATGACCGGGGGGCGCTACCACGCCGGCCATGTCTCGACCGCCGAAGGCATCGAGGTGATCCGCCGCGCCAAGGCCAAGGGCCTGCGCGTGACCGCCGACACCGCGCCGCATTACTTCTCGCTCAACGAGAACGAGATCGGCGAATACCGCACCTTCGCCCGCCTGTCGCCGCCGCTGCGCCCCGAGAGCGACCGGATCGCCGTCGTGGCGGGCCTGGCCGACGGCACCATCGACGTCATCGCCTCCGACCACGCGCCGCACGACCAGGAGAGCAAGCGCCTGCCGTTTGGGCAAGCCGAGCCCGGCATCATCGGGCTTGAGACCTTGCTGCCGCTGTCCCTCGCGCTGCATCACAACGGCAAGATGAGCCTCTTGGATGTGCTGCGCCGCCTGACGCTGGCGCCCGCCGAGCTCTTGGGCCTGCCGGCCGGCCGCTTGGCGAAAGGCGCGCCCGCCGACCTGGTGCTGTTCGACCTCGACAAGCCCTGGCGCGTCGAGGAGATCAAATTCCGCAGCACCTCGAAGAACTCGCCGTTCGACAACCGGCCGATGCAGGGCCACGCGCTGCGCACCATCGTGGCGGGTCGCACGGTCTTTACCCGCAAAGCCTGAGCCTCATGACCGAATATTGGCCGCTGATCGCCGTCTTCGCCGCCGCTTATCTGCTGGGCTCGGTGCCCTTCGGCCTGATTCTGACCAAGCTGGCCGGCCTCGGCGACATCCGCGCCGTCGGCTCGGGCAATATCGGCGCGACCAACGTGCTGCGCACCGGCCACAAGGGCCTGGCGGCGCTGACGCTGATCTTCGACGTTGCCAAGGGCATCGCCGCCGTGCTGATCGCCAAATGGTTCGGCGGCCTGCATGGCTACGCGATCCTCTGTAGCCTGATCGCCGGCGGTGGGGCGGTGATCGGCCATGTCTTCCCGGTCTGGCTGAAATTCGCCGGCGGCAAGGGCGTCGCCACCACCTTCGGCGTGATCCTGGCGCTCACCCCCGCCACCGGCGCCGTCACCGGCGCGGTCTGGCTCTTCATGCTGCTGGTGTTCCGCACCTCGTCGCTCGCCGCCATTGCCGCGGCGATCGTCGCGCCGCTCTTCGCCTTCGGCTACGCCGGCCAGAGCGTCGGCACGCTGACCAGCGCCCTGGCCCTGCTGGTCATCGTCAAGCACGCGGCCAACATCCGCCGCCTGCTGAACGGCACCGAGCCGAAGATCGGGAAATAACTTTCCCTTTTCGCCTTGGATATCGCGTAAATCTCTCAAATGTCATGGCCGGGCTTGTCCCGGCCATCCACGACTTTAATTCGTGCAAAGACCAAAGGCGTGGATGCCCGCAACAAGTGCGGGCATGACACGGTAGAAGGTCAGCCGTTGATCTTCGCCAGCAGTTCGGCGAGGCCGCCCTTCACCATGTAGCTGAAGCCGCCCGCCAGGGCGATTTCGCAGCTGTCCGAACCGAGCGACTTCAGGCTGGAAATGTTCTGGGTGAAGACGACCAGGTCGAAGTCGTCGATGGTCTTGAGAACCAGGGTCTCCATCAGGCGGTTTTATCCAGCCAGGCGTCGATCACGGCGCGGCATTCGTCGACCGCCTGGTTGCGCGAGCCATTGACGCTGCCGGTGACTTCCACGTCGGCGTCGTCGGGTGCCGAAATCTCCCATTCGAAGCGGCCGAGCCCCTTGGCGCGCACTTCGAATTCGATCTCGCGGTAGGTTCGTTTGTCGGAATTTTTCATCGGGGCTCCTGGCTGAATCTCTTAGAATGGCCGGCACCATAACCGATTGGACCGCTTCCGGGGGGTAATCCATGCAACGGCGCGCGCTGACGGAGGCGGAGCGCCTCGACTGGCTGCAACTGATCCGCAGCGACAACGTCGGCCCCGTCACATTCCATGCCCTGCTCGCCAAATTCGGCACGGCGTCCCGCGCCCTGGCCGCGCTCCCGGATTTGGTCGCCAAAACGCCAGGGGGATCGACCGCCAAACGGGCCGTCCGCCTGGCGAAGCGCGAGGTCGCGGAGAAGGAACTGGCCGCCGCGACCCGCCATGGCGCCCGGCTGATCGCCGCCTGCGAGCCGGACTATCCCGAAGCCCTCGCCGCCCTGCCCGACGCGCCGCCGGTGATCGCCGTCCACGGCCGGGCCGAGCGGCTCGCCGGCCCCTGCGTCGGCATCGTCGGGGCGCGCAACGGCTCGGCCAACGGCCGCCGTTTCGCCGCCCAATTGGCCGCAGACCTCGGCGCGGCCGGGATCACCGTCGTCTCGGGCCTGGCGCGCGGCATCGACACCGCCGCCCATGAGGGCGCGCTGGCGCCAGGAAGCATTGGCGGCACGGTGGCGGTCATCGCCGGCGGCATCGACGTGGTCTATCCGCCGGAGAACGGCCCCCTGATGGCCAGGATCGCCCAGGAGGGGCGCGGCGCCGTGATCGCCGAGCAGCCCTTCGGCCTGAAGCCCCAGGCGCGCCATTTCCCCTACCGCAACCGGGTGATCTCCGGCCTGTCGCGCGCCCTGATCGTGGTCGAGGCGACGCTCAAATCCGGCTCGCTGATCACCGCCCGGCTGGCAGCCGAACAGGGCCGCGAGGTGCTGGCCGTGCCGGGCTCGCCGCTCGACCCGCGCAGCGCCGGCCCCAACGGCCTGATCCGCGACGGCGCGACACTTATTACTGGCGCTGGCGATGTCTTGGCCGCGCTCGATGGCGTCAGGGGGCCGCTCGATTCGCCTTTCGAGCAAAATCAATGGGTTAAAGGCCCCTCCGGACTCGAGATTTCAGCCTTTTCTCAACCTCCACAAGAGCTTGAAGACACGCTCGACGGCGCCTCGGACTTACCGGATAAGATATTGAAACTTCTAGGGTTTTCACCGACCTCCATTGACGATCTGGCGCGCCGGGCCCACGTCTCTCCCGCCAGCTTGGCTTCCGCGATTCTCGAACTGGAATTGGCCGGGCGCGTCGAGCGCCAGGCCGGAGGCCAAATTTCTCTAATCATATCAAAGCCTTAAAAAATAGCCGCGAGAGCGCGCTTTTTTTTCCGGGCGGGAATGGTGTAAGCAAGCCCCCCCATGAGCAATGTCGTCGTCGTCGAATCGCCTGCCAAGGCGAAAACCATCAATAAGTATCTCGGCTCGGATTACACCGTGCTGGCCTCCTACGGCCATGTGCGCGACCTTCCGGCCAAGGACGGATCGGTGCGCCCGGACGAGGCCTTCGCCATGAGCTGGCAAGTGGCCGACCGCGGCGCGGCGCGCGTCAACGACATCGCCAAGGCGCTCAAGGGCGCCGACACCCTGATCCTCGCGACCGACCCGGACCGCGAAGGCGAGGCGATCTCCTGGCATGTGCTCGAACTGCTCAAGGACCGCGGCCTGATCAAGGGCAAGACGGTGCAGCGCGTGGTGTTCCACGAGATCACCAAGGGCGCGATCCTGGAAGCGATGAAGCATCCGCGCGACCTCGACCAGCCGCTGATCGAGGCCTATCTCGCCCGCCGGGCCCTCGACTATCTCGTCGGTTTCACCCTGTCGCCGGTGCTGTGGCGCAAGCTGCCCGGCTCGCGCTCGGCCGGCCGCGTGCAGTCCGTCGCGCTGCGGCTGATCTGCGAGCGCGAATCGGAAATCGAGATCTTCAAGGCCCGCGAATATTGGACCGTCGACGCCGACTTCAAGACGCCGGACGGCGCGGCCTTCACCGCGCATCTGACGCACCTGGACGGCAAGAAGCTCGACAAGTTCGACCTCGCCGACGAGGCCGCCGCCAAGCGCGCCGCCGCCATCATCGAGGGCCGCGACTTCTCGGTCGCCGCCGTCGAGCGCAAGCAGGCCAAGCGCAACCCGGCGCCGCCCTTCACCACCTCGACCCTGCAGCAGGAGGCCTCGCGCAAGCTCGGCTTCTCGGCGCGCCAGACCATGCAGCTCGCCCAGCGCCTCTACGAAGGCGCCGACATCGGCGGCGAGACGGTCGGCCTGATCAGCTACATGCGTACCGACAGCGTCACCTTGTCGGGCGACGCCCTCGGCCAGGCCCGCCGCGTCATCGGCAAGGATTTCGGCGAGCAGTACCTGCCGCCGTCGCCGCGCGTTTATAAGAGCAACGCCAAGAACGCCCAGGAGGCCCACGAGGCCATCCGCCCGACCGATCTCGGCCGCGCGCCCAACCAGGTCGCGCGCTACATCGAGTCCGATCAGCTCCGCCTCTACGAATTGATCTGGAAGCGCACGCTCGCCAGCCAGATGGCCTCGGCCGAGCTCGACCAGGTCGCCGTCGACATCGCCTCGGGCGACGCCACTTTGCGCGCCACCGGCTCGGTCGTCACCTTCGACGGCTTCCTCAAGCTTTATAAAGAAGACCGCGACGACGCAGTTGAAGGCGACGACGAGAATTCGCGCCTGCTGCCCAAGATGGACAAGGGCGACAAGCTGGCGCGTCAGGCCGTCAAGCCCGAGCAGCATTTCACCCAGCCGCCGCCGCGCTATTCGGAAGCCTCGCTGGTCAAGAAGCTCGAAGAGCTCGGCATCGGCCGGCCCTCGACCTACGCCTCGATCATCTCGGTCCTGCAGGACCGCGACTATGTGAAGCTCGACAAGAAGCGCTTCGTGCCGGAAGACCGCGGCCGCATGGTCACGACCTTCCTCGACAGCTTCTTCCACGATTACATCCAGTACGACTTCACCGCCAATCTCGAAGACCAGCTCGACGAGATTTCCGACGGCAAGATGGACTGGAAGAAGGTCCTCGGCGATTTCTGGAAGAACTTCTCGCATGCCATCGCCGGCACCAAGGACCTGACGATCACCCAGGTGATCGACGCCCTCGACGAGGCGCTCGGGCCGCACTTCTTCCCGGTCGGCGATGACGGCAAGAATCCGCGCGGCTGCCCGACCTGCGGCAACGGCCGGCTCGGCCTCAAGCTCGGCAAGTTCGGCGCCTTCATCGGCTGCTCGAACTATCCGGAGTGCAAATTCACGCGCAAGCTCTCGGTCGAGAAGATCGAGGAGGGCAGCCCGATGGCGGCGCTCGCCGCCGGCCCGCTGCTGCTCGGCAGCGATCCGAATACGTCCAAGCCGGTGACCGTGCGCAAGGGCCCCTACGGCCTCTATATCCAGCTCGGCGACATGCCCGAGATGCCGCCCCTGCCGCCGCCCGAGAAGGGCAAGAAGAAGCCCAAGGCGCCCAAGGTCGATCCCGCCGACAAGCCCAAGCGCGTCGGCGTGCCCAAGGGCATGGACGTGTCCGCCATCACGCTGGAACAGGCGCTCTCGCTGCTGTCGCTGCCGCGCACCATCGGCACCCATCCGGAAGACGGCAAGGTGGTGAAGGCCGGCATCGGCCGCTTCGGGCCTTACATCCAGCACGACAAGGTCTATGCCTCGATCCCGGCGGACGAGGACGTGCTGACCGTCGGCCTCAATCGCGCCGTCGATTTGCTCGCCGAGAAGGTCAAGCGCGGCGGCCGCGGCGACGCCGCCCTGCGCGAGATCGGCCTGCATCCGTCCGACGAAAAGCCGATCACCCTGCACAAGGGACGCTACGGCCTCTATGTGAAGCACGGCAAGATCAACGCCACCCTGCCGGGCGACGCCGATCCCGAGACCTTCGGCCTCGACGCCTCGATCGCGCTGCTCGCGGCGCGTGCCGCCAAGGCCGGCGTGAAGCCGGCGCGCGGCAAGGCCAAGAAACCCGCCTCCGATAGCGACGCCGCGCCGGTCAAGAAAGCTGCCGCGAAGAAGGCGCCGGCGAAAAAGGCCCCGGCCAAGAAGGCGGCGAAGAAGGCCGCCGCGAAAAAGGCCGCGCCGAAGAAGGGCGCGAAGAAGGCCGCGCCAAATAAAGCTGACGCAGCCGACGAGACCGACGCCGATCCGGCGACCGTCGACGCCGACTAAGCCCTCCCGTGGCGCGCAAACCCCGTCCCGAATATCCGGCCCTCAGCAAAGAGGCGCTGCTGGATTGGATGCGCGAACATCCCGGCACCACCGACAAGCGCGAGATCGCCCGCGCCTTCAACGTGAAGGGCGATAACCGCGCCATCCTGCGCGAGCTGCTCAAGGAGCTCGAGCGCGACGGCCGCATCGGCCGCGCCCAGGGCCGCCGGCAATATGCCTCGCTCGAAAAGCTGCCGGAAATCGGCGTGCTGGAAATTTCCGGCGTCAATCTCGACGGCGAGCTGCTGGCCAAGCCGACCGTCTGGGCCGAGACCGCGCCGCTGCCGCAGATCATCGTCGTGCCGCCGCGCGACGGCCTCGCCGCGCTCGGCATCGGCGACAAGGTGCTCGCCAAGCTGTCGCCCGATCCCGAGGGCGGCTACGACGCCACCGTGCTGCGCCGCCTCGGCGAGACGCCGGCCGAGATCGTCGGCGTGTTCAGCGTGATCAAGGGTCAGGGCCGCATTCAGCCGACCGACCGGCGCGCCAAGAACGAACTGTTCGTCAAGCGCGAGAAGTCGGGCGGCGCCAAGCCCGGCGATCTGGTGCGCGCCCGCGTGCTGCCGCGCCGCGGCGCCGGCCTGCCAGAAGGCGAAATCCTCGAGCGCCTCGGCTCGTTCGAGGATCCCGGCGCGGTCAGCCTGATCGCCATCCACGCGCAAGGCATCCCCACCGAATTTCCGCCCGAGACGCTGGCCCAGGCGGCCAAGGCCCAGCCGGTGCCGCTCGGCCAGCGCGACGACCTGCGCGCCATTCCGCTGATCACCATCGACGGCGCCGACGCGCGCGACTTCGACGACGCGGTGTGGGCCGAAGCGGACGACGCGCCCGACAACAGGGGCGGCTTCCACCTGATCGTCGCCATCGCCGACGTCGCCCATTACGTGCAGCCCGGCGATCCGCTCGACCGCGAGGCCTTCAAGCGCGGCAATTCGGTCTATATGCCCGACCGCGTCGTCCCCATGCTGCCCGAGAAGCTGTCGAACGATCTCTGCTCGCTGCGGCCCGACGGCGACCGCGCGACGATGGCCGTCCATCTGTGGATCGACAAGGCCGGCAACATGCTGCGCCACCGCTTCGTGCGCGGCCTGATCCGCTCGGCGGCGCGCTGCACCTACGAGCAGGTCCAGCGCCTGAAGGACGGCTATCCGACGGTGGACGATCCGCGCTGGCCCGAGGCGGTCGACCGCATGATCGTCGGCCCGCTCTACGCCGCCTATGCCGCTTTGGACGACGCGCGCCGCCGGCGCGGCACGCTCGATCTGGAAATCCCCGAGCGCAAGGTCATCCTCAACGACAAGCGCGAGATCGAAAAGATCGTGCCGCGCGAACGGCTCGACAGTCACAAGCTGATCGAGGAGTTCATGATCGCCGCCAATGTCGCGGCGGCCGAGACGCTGGAGAAGGCCGGCTGGCCCTGCATGTACCGCGTGCACGACCAGCCCGACGAGGCCAAAGTCGAGGCGCTGCGCGAGTTTTTGGCCAGCCTCGACATCTCGCTGCCGCGCGGCCAGGGCCTGCGCTCGCGCAATTTCGCCGACATTCTCGCCAAGGTCGCCGGCAAGCCGGAGGCGCGCCTGGTGAGCGAAACCATGCTGCGCAGCCAGTCTCAGGCGATCTACTCGCCTGAAAACCTTGGCCATTTCGGTTTGGCGCTGCGCCGCTACGCCCACTTCACCTCCCCCATCCGCCGCTATTCGGATTTGCTCGTGCATCGCGCGCTGATCGGCGCGCTCAAGCTCGGCGACGGCGCGCTCAGCAAAGACATGGGCGCGAACTTCGTGGCCTGGGGCGAACATATCTCGCAGACCGAGCGGCGCGCCATGCTCGCCGAGCGCGACGCGATGGACCGCTACATGGCGCTCTACATGAAGGACCGCGTCGGCGCGAGCTTCCCGGCGCGCGTCGCCGGCGTCACCCGCTTCGGCCTGTTCGTCTCGCTCGACGAGACCGGCGCGCAGGGCCTGGTGCCGATCCGCAGCCTCGGCCAGGACTACTTCGAGCATGACGAGGCGCGCCACACCCTGACCGGACGGTCGACCGGCGAAGTCTTCTCGCTCGGCGACGCGGTGACGGCGACATTGATCGACGCCGACGCCGTCACCGGCAGCCTGCTGTTCCGCATCGACGATCATCAGGGCACGCGCCGTCCGGCCTTCGGCGGGCCGCGCAAATCCTTCGCCAAGCGCCCCGGTGCCCTACCCGCCCCCGGACAGGATCGCCGGCCGCCCAACAAGAAGTTCGGCAAACGCAGCGGCCCGAGCAAAAAATCCGCCGGCAGTCGCGGCAAGCGGGGCAAGACCGGCGCCGGCGCTTCGAGCGGCGATGCCCCGAAAAAGTTCCGTTAGGAACCTGGTCTTGGGCCCCCGCCCCATGGCCGACAAGACTAAAAACCCCGATAAATGCCAGCTTTGCAACGCGCGCGGGGCCGCCCCGCGCGTCTCGCGGAGCTGTGACAAATTTTGGCAGTGAATTATTAACGCGCCCCCTATATCTTTGGTCGTGCCGCGATATTGCGGCGCACCCAAGGTTTCCAATGTCAGACGCAGGAACCGAGATTCTTCCGCCCCTTCCCGCCGCGGCTCACGCCGCCGAGCGGCCCTCTTTTCCTCTATCCGCGTCGCCTCTGGCCCCTGCCCCCGTCGTGTCCCTGCTCACCGCCGCTCTGCGCGGGCTGCGCCGCCGCTGCCCCTGCTGCGGCGAAGGCCGCGCCTTCACCGGCTATCTGAGCGTCGTCCCCCATTGCCCGTCCTGCGGCGTCGATCTCGGCAGCTATCGCGCCGACGACGCCCCGGCCTATTTCACCATCGTCATCGTCGGCCACGTCATCGTGCCCGGCATGCTGATGCTCGAACAGAACGTCCATCCCGCCGCCTGGGTCCATATGGCCCTGTGGCTGCCGCTGACCCTCGCGCTGACGCTCGGCTTGCTGCCGCTCGTCAAAGGCGTGTTGCTCGGCGTGCAATGGGCGCTGCGGGTCAGGGCTTAATCGGGGAATCCTAGGACATGGATATGCGGCGCATCGGGGGAGTGGTTGTCTGCGCGTTTTGGATCGCGAGCTGCACGCACGCGCCGAAGCCCGACGCCAACGCCGCCTTCGATGCCGATACCGCGACCGCCGTGTTCAACGCCGGCTACGCCATGATCCAAGAAAAATACATCGAGCCGATCACCGCCGAGCAGGTGGCCATGGCCGGCCTCGACAGTCTCGAAAAACTCGACGACACGATCTCCTTCGAACGGCGCGACGACAAAGTCCGCGTGCATATCGGCCACCATCGCGGGGTCGATCTGCTGGCGCCGCCGGCGACCAACATCAAGGGCTGGGCCCATCTGACCACCCTGGCGATCGACCTGGCGCGCGCCGATTCGCCCGCCCTCGCCGCCACCAATACCGAAGATCTCTATCAGGCCGTCTTCAAGGGCGCGCTCGGCACGCTCGACCGCTACAGCCGCTACACCACCGCCGCCTCGGCGCGCAACGCGCGCGCTGCCCGCGACGGCTACGGCGGCATCGGCATCCGCCTGAAATATAACGAGCCCGGCAATGTGAAGGTCGAGTCCGTGATGCCCGACACGCCCGCCGCCCGCGCCGATCTGCGCGCCGGCGACCGCATCCTGCGCATCGACGAGGCGGCGATCGAGACGCTGGAGGAGCGCGACGTCGTCGAAAAGCTGCGCGGCCGCGTCGCCAGCCAGGTCAAGCTCACCCTCGCCCGCGAGGATAAAACCGAACCGTTCGAAGTCGCCATCAGCCGCGCGCTGATCTTCAACCCGACGGTCGAATACGAGCCGCAGGGCAGCGCCGCGGTCATCAAGCTCTCGTCGTTCAACCAGAGCACGTCGCGCAACCTGACCCGCGCCATCGACCGCGCCCGCCGCGAGATGGGCCCCGAGCTGAAGGGCATCGTGCTCGACATGCGCGACAATCCCGGCGGCCTGCTCGACCAGGCCGTCGCCGTTTCCGACCTGTTCCTCGCCTCGGGCCGCATCGTCTCGACGCGCGGCCGCCACCCCGACAGCCTGCAGGTCTACGACGCCACCGGCCGCGACATCACCAACGGCCTGCCGCTCGTCGTGCTGGTCAATGGCCAGTCGGCCTCGGCCGCCGAGATCGTCGCCGCCGCGCTGCAGGACCGCGGCCGCGCCGTGGTCGTCGGCAGCAATAGCTTCGGCAAGGGCACCGTGCAGAACATTTCGCGCATGCCCAACGACGGCGAGCTGGTCCTCACCTGGTCGCGCTTCCATGCGCCGTCGGGCTACGCCATCGCCAACCTCGGCGTGTTGCCCAACGTCTGCACCAGCATCGCCGGCGCCAACGCCGACAGCGTGCTCGACCAGCTCAATCCGATGTGGGCCAAGACCTCCATCCTGCTGTCCACCTGGCGCATCACCCAGGCGCGCGACGAGACGCAGGTCGGCGCGCTGCGCGACAACTGCCCGCGCAGCAAGGACAACGCCGCGATGGACCTGACGGTGGCCGAGCGCCTGATCGACGATGCGGTGCTCTATCGCCGCGCCATGCAGCAGAACGGCGCCACCGTGGCCGAGCCCCAGCTCGACACGCCCGCCATCATCGGCGCCAGCGCCGCGCGCCTGCCGAGCTTCCAGTAACGCCAGCCGGCCGCAAGGCCGGCAAAGGCAGTCACCGGCCGTAAGGCCGGCGACGTCCCGTCAGTCCAGGTTGCGGAAATTGACGGGCAGCACCTCGCCCATCCAGATCGCCTGATCGGTATGCGCCTTGCGGCCATCGCCCGTGCCGTCGGCGTGAACGAGCACGGCCAGCCCGTCGCGGTGAAAGGCGAGAAAGGGCACGAGCCGGGCGAACAGCGCGGGCTCGAACAGCAGCTGGAACATGGCCCGCGTATGCGGGCCGACCGGCGCGTCGTGCCAGCGGCCGATCACGGCGTCGGGAAAAGCCGCGGCGATCTTGGCGCGCAGGCGCTCGGCCCGGTCCCGCGTCGCCCGCGGATCGTAATAGATATGGGCGTGCCAGCCGCTGATCGATTCGAGGGCGGCCTGGGCGGGATCGCGAGCGCTGATGTCGTTCATGGGGCGATTATAGGATGGGCCGGAGCCCGATTCCGCCGCTTTCGCCCGCTTTCCCCGGCACTTGACAGGGCCGGATGCGCCTGTATGTTGCCCGCTCCCGCGACAGGGCCCGGCGCCGTTGCGCCGCCCGCGCAAGTTATTGATTTTTATATGGAAACCTCGCCATGGCGAAGTCCAATACCGTCCTGATCAAGCTCGTGAGCACGGCCGAAACCGGCTTTTTCTACATCACGAAGAAGAACCCGCGCACCAAGACCGAGAAGTTCGAATTCCGCAAATACGATCCGGTCGTCCGCAAGCACGTCGCCTTCAAGGAAGCCAAGATCAAGTAGTCCCCTGCGGCCGACCGGCCGCACAGCGCCGCGCGCGGCTGTCACAGCCGCTGCCACGCGATGAAAAAAGCCGCCCCTAGCCGGGCGGCTTTTTTCTTGTCTGCGGAGGTCGGAGCGCCGATGGAGCTAAACGGTCGCCTTGAGCGGCGCGAGCATCACCCGGTTGCGCCCGGCGTTCTTGGCGGCGTAAAGCGCTTCGTCGGCGCGGCGCAGCAGCTCGTCGCCGCCCTCGCCGTCCACCAGCATGGCGACGCCGATGCTGACGGTGACGCGCTGCGGGCTCGTCGTCGCCGCGCCGCGCAGCGGCATGTCGGTATCGGCCACCATCTTGCGCATGCGATCGGCGACCATGTGCGCCGCCGCGATCGGCGTGTCGGGCATGACGACGACGAACTCTTCGCCGCCGATGCGCGCGGTCAAGTCGAACTCGCGCAAGTTGTGCGAAATCAAGCCGGCGACCTGGCGCAGCACTTCGTCGCCGTTGGCATGGCCGTAAGTGTCGTTCACCCGCTTGAAATGGTCGATGTCGAGCATGAACAGCGATAGCGGCTTGCCGTCGCTGTGCGAGCGTTCGATCATCGAGGAGAGATGGGCGTTGAGATAGCGCCGGTTGTAAAGCCCGGTCAGGCTGTCGGTGAGCGCCAGCGACAGGCTACGCTGATAGTTCTCGCGCATCAGATCCTGATAGCGCTTGCGGCGCATCTGCGTGCGCACGCGCGCCCACAGCTCATTGCCTTCGATCGGACGGAACAGGTAGTCGTTCACGCCGATCTCGAAACCCTTGACCAGGCCGCCCATCTCCTCGGGCTCGATGACCAGCAGGATCGGCAGGCGGCGCGTGCGTTCGCTCGAGCGCAGATGCGAGCAGAGCCGCAGGCCGTCGCCGTCTTCGAGATAGAGACTGACGATGACGAGATCGAAATCTTCCGTGTCGCAGCGCCGCGAGCCTTCCTTGCCGGTCGGCGCGAGCACGGTGGTGCATTGCTTCTGCTCGAGCAGATGGCAGATCTTTTCGCCGCTGAACGGGTCGCTTTCGATCACCAGGACGCGGCCGGTCACTTCCGCATCGGCGAAGGGCGCGGCGACGGACAGATCGCCGCCGAGCTGGCCCGAGGTCGCCTCGCGCAGGCGCCATTCGTCCATCGAGGTTTTCAGGCGCACCAGCGATTTGACGCGCGACAGCAGGATCAGGTCGTTGACCGGCTTGGTGAGAAAATCGTCGGCGCCGGCATCGAGCCCGGTGACGCGGTCGCCCATGTCGGAGAGCGCCGTGACCATGACGACGGGAATATGGGCGGTGCGGGCGTCGGCCTTGAGGCGGCGGCACACTTCGAAGCCGTCCATCTCGGGCATCATGACGTCGAGCAGGATGATATCGGGTTGTTCGGCCTGGGCGATCTCGAGCGCAGCGCGGCCGTGCGAGGCCGTCAGCACTTCGAAATATTCGGCGGTCAGCTTGGCTTCGAGAATTTTGACGTTCGCCGGAACGTCGTCGACGACGAGAACCCTGGCCGGCATCTTCGCGCCTAAGCCAATGTCTTCTGGATCGTTTCCATGAAATTCATCACGGAGATCGGCTTGGCGATATAGGCCTCGCAGCCGCCTTCGCGGATTTTTTCTTCATCGCCCTTCATGGCGAAGGCGGTGACGGCGATCACCGGAATGTCTTTCAGCGCGTCGTCTTCCTTGATCCACTTGGTCACTTCCAGACCCGACACTTCCGGCAACTGGATATCCATGAGGATGAGGTTGGGATGATGCTCGCGCGCCAGGCGCAGGGCCTCGACGCCGTCCTTGGTCTGCAAGGTGCGATAGCCATGCGCCTCAAGCAGGTCATGGAAGAGCTTCATGTTCAGCTCGTTGTCTTCGACGATCAGAATGGTCTTCGACATATCGCCGCGCCTCGCGACTGTATTCAACATGCTCGTGGGATTCATAAGGTTAGGCCCTTTACGAACTCTTATAACCGACGGGTGTTACAAGTCTTTTCCCGGGCCCGACGGAGAGCGGACCGCCAGAGTGTGCCCCGGAAAGGTTAATAGCATCTCAAGATGCCTAAAAATTTAGGGAATTTCCTCGCCTCTTGTTGGGAGGAAATTCCCATGTTTTTCATGTAGTTACGGAAGAAACCGGCGCTAACAGCGAGGCCGCGGCAGGGCTTCGATCTTCTCCAGGCTGGCGGCGACGCTGAAATCTCCATAATCGAGCAGGAAATTGTCGGCGACGCCATTCTCGAACAGCCGCACGCCGACCTCGTAGTCGGGCTCCGGCGACTGGCTGCTCAAGGGGAAGAAGGCCAGCCGCATGCGCCAGGATCGTCCGGACGTCAGTTCGGCGCCGACATCCGCCTCCACCTTGGCGGGGGACGTGATCGGCGCGCCGATCACCGCGTTGACCTCGAGCGGGCCGTCGAGGCTGGCGCCGTCGAAAATGACGCGCGACAGATGGCCCTCTCCGCCGAGCGCCGCCGCGATCAGCTGCACCGTATGTTCGGTGGGAAACACGGCGGCCTTGGGCAGCGCAAAACGCGTGCTGGCCGGCGTGGTGAACCGCGCCTCGCCGGCACCGGCGTTCTCCGCCAGGTTGGCGTCGCCGCGCAATTCCTCGGCGAGGCGTCCGTCGCGCATGTTGCGCACGGTGAATCGGTAGCTGCGGCCGTCTTTCGATTCCCAACTCGAATAGTTCGAATCGGTCTCCGAATCGTCGCCCTGCGCCGTGGTCAGCGCCAATTTCACGCGCTGCGTCACCGTCCAGCCGTCGCAGGCTTCCGACCATTCGACATACATGGCGCCGCGCGCATCGACCGTGCTGCTGCCCGAGCGCAAGCTGCCGAGCTTCATGCTGTAGACCGCACGATGGGGCGCCAGCTGCACCCCGGCCGCTTCGGCCGGCCGGGCGGACAGGGCGCCGCCGGCAACGCCGACGGCCGCCAGAACGATCGCGCCCGGCAACAGCGCCCCCGAGACCCATGACGACAGCCATGACGGGATTGGGAAGCGGCGACCTGCGGACTGGAACATTGAGACCCGGAGAGAGGGAGGAGGACGCCCGCATTATGGCAGCGCGCCGCCGCAAGACCAATGGTGCGCCGCAGCGATCCGCCGGGCCGGCCATCACGTCTTTGCGGGCAGCATTTGCCGCTATCTCGGCGCTTCTTGCCCGGCCGACCCGCCACAGCGGCAATTCCTGCATGGCACCCTCCACCCAACCCATTGGAACTCATCAATAAAAGAAAGGCACGCGGCTTGCTTCATAAAATCAGCCCTCGCCCGGAGTCCGTCTCGGGCGCCGTATCGTTCAAGGATTCGAGTCCATGAAGCGCGAAGACGTCAAAGCCTCTCGTCCGATCCGCAATCGCCGCACGCCCCATGAATCGCAAAGGGACGACGCGCAGATGATCGCCGACATCGGCCTGCTCGCCGACCGGCTGATCCGCCATTGCCCGCCGCAGAGCAAGATGGCGAGCGCCAAGGCGCGCCGCGTCGTGCCCTTGTTCGAACAGGCGATCGCCGCCGCCGCCAAGGTCGAGGAGCGCATCGCCGAACAGAAGGCGCGCATCGCCTATCTCGAAACCCTGAGCCAGACCGACGAACTGACCGGCCTGCTGAACCGCCGCGGCTTTCACGAGCATCTGCGCCGCGCGTTGGCCAATGCCCGCCGTTACGGCGATTCGGGCGTGCTGGTGTTCTGCGACCTCGACAGTTTCAAGGCGGTCAACGACAACCACGGCCATGGCGTCGGCGACGACGTGCTGCGGCGCATCGCCGAAACGATCCAGGAGAGCGTGCGCGAGACCGACGCGGTGGCGCGGCTCGGCGGCGACGAGTTCGCCGTGCTGATGACCCAAACGAGCTGGCGCAACGGCTACAAGCGCGCCCAGATCATCAACCGCGCGATCAACGGCCAGCCGATGACCGTCCGGCGCAAGCGCATCAATATCCAGGTCAGCTTCGGCGTCGAGCCCTTCGGGCCGGACGACGAGGAGGCCAACCTGATGGCGCGCGCCGACATGGCCATGTATTGCAACAAGCGCAAGAAGGCCTCGATCAGCTTCGTCCACGCCGCCGAATAGCCGCGCCGGACAAACGAAAAGGGCGGCCATATAGGCCGCCCTTTTTGCATTTCGCCTGTCGGCGTCAGCTCAGGCTCTTCTTCGGCAGATCGACCTTCAGATGCAGCTCGCGCAGGCGCTTGTCCTCGACCTCGGCCGGGGCCTGCATCAAGAGATCCTGCGCCTGCTGATTCATCGGGAAGAGGATGACCTCGCGGATGTTCGGCTCGTCGGCCAGCAGCATGACCATGCGGTCGATGCCGGGGGCCGAACCGCCATGCGGCGGCGCGCCGAACTTGAAGGCGTTGAGCATGCCGCCGAAGCGCGCTTCGAGCACGTCGGCGCCGTAACCGGCGATCTCGAAGGCCTTGTACATGATCTCGGGCAGATGGTTGCGGATGGCGCCCGACGACAGTTCGATGCCATTGCAGACGATGTCGTACTGATAGGCCTTGATCGTCAGCGGGTCCTGCGTATTCAGCGCTTCCAAGCCGCCTTGCGGCATGGAGAACGGGTTGTGGCTGAACTCGATCTGGCCGGTATCCTCGTTCATCTCGTACATCGGGAAATCGACGATCCAGCAGAACTTGAAGACGTTCTTCTCGTAGAGATCGAGGTCCATGCCGATCTTGTTGCGCGCCTCGCCGGCGAGCTTGGCGGCTTTCAGCGGCTTGTCGCAGGCGAAGAACAGCGCGTCGCCGTCCTTGATGCCCGACGCGGCGCGCAGGATGTCGAGGCGCGGGCCGTCGAGGAACTTGGCGATCGGGCCCTTGGCCTCGCCGTTTTCCAGGATGATGTAGGCGAGGCCGCCCGCCCCCTGCTCGCGCGCCCATTCGTTGAGCTTGTCGAAGAAGCTGCGCGGCTTGCCGCCGGCGCCCGGCGCCGGAACGGCGCGCACGACGGCGCCCGCGGTGATCGCCTTGGCGAAGATGCCGAAGCCCGAATCGCGGAAGGCTTCGGTGACGTCCGAGATGATCAGCGGATTGCGCAGGTCGGGCTTGTCGCTGCCGTACTTGAGCAGCGACTCGTCGAAGGGAATGCGCAGGAACGGCGGCTTGCTTACCGTCTTGCCGTTGGAGAATTCCTCGAACAGGCCGCCGAGCACCGGCTCGATGGCGGCGAAGACGTCGTCTTGCGTCACGAACGACATCTCGAAATCGAGTTGGTAGAACTCGCCGGGCGAGCGGTCGGCGCGGGCGTCCTCGTCGCGGAAGCAGGGCGCGACCTGGAAGTAGCGGTCGAAACCGGCGACCATCAGCAGCTGCTTGAACTGCTGCGGCGCCTGCGGCAGGGCGTAAAACTTGCCCGGATGGTTGCGGCTCGGCACGAGATAGTCGCGCGCGCCTTCCGGCGACGACGAGGTCAGGATCGGCGTCTGATATTCGACGAAGTCCTGCTCGATCATGCGACGGCGCGCCGAGGCGATGACCTGGCTGCGCAACAGCATGTTGCGATGGACCTTCTCGCGGCGCAGGTCGAGGAAGCGATAGCGCAGGCGGGTGTCCTCGCCGTAATCGCTGTCGGAGTTGACCTGCAGCGGCAGGCTGTCATGCGGCTTGGACAGCAGCTCGACGGCCTCGGCCGACAGTTCGATCTCGCCCGACGGCAGATCGGCGTTGATCGTCTCGGCCGAGCGCTTGAGCACCTTGCCGGTGACCGACACGACGCTTTCGAGGCGCAGGCCTTCGAGTTCCGCGAAGGCCGTGGTGCCGGAGGTGGCGACGATCTGGGTCAGGCCGTAATGGTCGCGCAGGTCGACGAACAGTAGGTTGCCATGGTCGCGCTTGCGGTGGATCCAGCCCGCGAGCCGCGCCGTCTGGCCGACATGGGCCGCGCGCAGTTCGCCGCAGGTCTGGGTGCGATAGGGATGCATCGACGGACGCCTCTCGGAACGGGCAGGAAGCGGGCCGGAACGGCCCGAATCGGGGTGAGAATCAGGCGCCAAAACGCACGGATAACGCCGATTTGTCAAGCCATCGGGGGTCTCAAGCGAGCCAATCGGCCCCGCCAGAAGCGCCGACCGGGCTCTGGCCCGTCTTTTCCGCCCGGAACGGCCCCCGAGGCCCTCCCGCCGCTTCCTACCACCCCGGTTTTTCGCTATAGCAGAACGATGTTACTCATCACCGAGACCGACGCCCTCGCCGGCTTCTGCGCCCGCTTGGCCAGCGCCCCCTACATCACCGTCGACACCGAGTTCATGCGGGAGAAGACGTACTGGCCGATTTTGTGCCTGGTGCAGCTCGCCGGGCCGGACGAGGCCGCCGTGGTCGACGCCCAGGCCCCCGGCATCGACCTCGCGCCGCTGATGGCGCTGATGGCCGATCCCAAGGTGCTCAAGGTGTTCCACGCCGCGCGCCAGGACATCGAGATTTTCTACCATCTCAGCGGCAAGATCCCGGCGCCGCTGTTCGACACCCAGGTCGCCGCCATGGTCTGCGGCTTCGGCGATTCGGTCGGCTACGAGACGCTGGCGACCAAGCTGGCGCGCGCGCGCATCGACAAGTCGATGCGCTTCACCGACTGGTCGCACCGGCCGCTCAGCGAAAAGCAACTGCATTACGCCCTGTCGGACGTCACCCATCTGCGCGTCGCCTACGAGAAGCTGCAGGAGATGCTCGACAAGAGCGACCGCACGCGCTGGGTCGAGGAGGAAATGGCGATCCTCACCAATCCCGCCACCTACAAGCCCGAGCCCTACGAGGCTTGGCGCCGCCTGAAGGTGCGCAGCACCAATGCCAAGTTCCTCTCCGTGCTGCGCGAGCTCGCCGCCTGGCGCGATCTCGCCGCGCAGGACAAGGACGTGCCGCGCAACCGCATCCTGCGCGACGACGCCCTGCTCAACATCGCCGCCCACGCGCCCAAGAGCGAAGCCGACCTGTTCAACACGCGCGGCCTGGGGCGCAACGGCTTCAGCCCGGCGATGAAGGACGGCATTCTCGCCGCCGTCGAAAAGGCGCGCGAGCGCGAAGCCGAATGCGTCGCCTTGCTCGACGAGAAGGTCGAACTGCCGCGCGGCCTGGCGCCGGTCGTCGACCTGCTGAAGGTGTTGCTGAAGCTGAAGTGCGAAAGCAACGACGTCGCCCAGCGCCTGGTCGCCAGCAGCGGCGATCTCGAACAGATCGCGGCGGACGACGACGCCGACGTGCCGGCCCTGCACGGCTGGCGCCGCGAGGTGTTCGGCGACGACGCCCTCGCCCTCAAGCATGGCAAGCTCGCCCTGGCCGTCAAGAACAAGAATATCTCGTTGGTGCCGCTGGAAAGCGCCAGCCGCAAAGCGGCGGCGAACGGCTAGCTGAGCGTCACCGCCGGGCCGACGACGCGCGGCTTGCGGCCGACCGCCTTGGCGACGGCCTCGAAGCGGCGCACCACCATCTCGCCGAGCAGCGCCGCGCCCTTGCGCTTGGGCAGGCGCAGCGTCAGGTTCTTCGCGTCCATCTTCAGGCTGGTGGCGTTGAGGATGCGCCGGTTGCCCGCCGACAAGGTGAAGGCGAAGCGCAGCACGCGGCCCAGCACCTTGGCGCGCGCGATATCGTAGGGATCGATCAGCGCCGTGATCCGCTCGCCCTCCTCGCCGCCGACCTTGCCGACGCCTTCGCCGTAGCGTTCGCCGACGGCGAGCGCGAGAAAGGCGCGGCCCGGATGATCGACGCCGGTAACCGGCATGCGCAGGATGCGCCAGAAGGCCTGCTCGGCGCGGTAATCGGGATGCTCGTTCCAGGCGATGTCGCCGAGCGTGCAGGCGGCGAGCCGCAGGCGCTTCTGCTCGGCGGTCTCCTTGCCGAACAGCGGCTGCGTCCAAGCGTATAAATCCGCTCCGGTCACTTCGAAGCGGCGCGAGCGCACGGCGATGTCGGCGCAGGCCGCGAGCAGCGGATCCTTGCGGCGCTGCGCGGCGCTCAGCTTGTCGAACAGGATTCCTTCGCGCAGCCCCTGCGCCGAAAACACCAGCTTGGCGGGCCCCATCCGCTCGATCACCGAATCGAGCACCATGGCGGCGAGCGGCAGGGTGTCCAAGCGCTTCTTCGGCACGCCTTGGATGCGCGCCAGCGACGACGGGCCGAGATTCATCACCAGGCCGAACAGTTCGCGCGCGTCGTCGCACTCCATTTCATATTCGTGAATCACATGCAGGGGATAGCCGTTCTGCTGCATGTGGATGTTGGCCAGGGCGCGCCAGGCGCCGCCGACCGGATAGAACAGGCGGTCGGCTCGGCCGCGGCCGAGCCAGCCGATGTCCTCGAGCTGCTTCTGCACGGCGCGTTGGGTCTTCTTGCGGTCTTTCGCCCATTGCTGCATGAGGCGGAAGGGACCGATCGGCAGGCTGACGCCGCGCCCCGGCTCGCCGTTCACCAAGCCGACCAGTTCGAGGCTGGCACCGCCGAGATCGCCCATGGCGCCATGGGCGCCGGGAATGCCGGCGAGCACGCCGAGCGCCGAGGCGCGCGCTTCCTGCGTGCCCTTCAGCACGTCGACGTCGATGCCGTAGCGCTTTTCCAAAGTCTCGACGAAGGCCGGACCGTCCTTGGCGGCGCGCACCGCCTCGGTCGCCACCACTTCGAGGCGGTCGACCTCCATGGCTTCGGCGGCGGCGACGAAGCGCGCCATGTTCTCCAGCGCCATCTTGGCGCCGTCCTTGTTCAGCTTGCCGCTTTCCGACAGGCCGCGGCCGAGGCCGCAGAGCGCGCGTTCGTTGAAGATCGGCAGCGGCGCGCGGCCGACGCCCTCATAGACGACGAGACGGACGGAGTTCGAGCCGATGTCGATGACGCCGACGCGCGATGTCGCGTCCGACGCGGGCGAGCGGCTTTTGCGCTTTGCGGGTTTCGCTTTCGCCAACGACGTCACGCTTTGGGGAAGAACCGTTTCAGCAGCGGCTTCGAGGTCTTGAGCGCGCTGCCGCGCCCGGAGAGGCTCGGATTGGTCATGAAATACTGATGTACGCTGAACGGATTGGCGGGATCGGGATCGACGCGATGATAAACGCCGTCGGGGCCCAGCGTCCAGCTTTGCACGTCGTCGCGCAAATTGGCCTCCATGATCTGTTCCAGCACCTGCTGATGCACGGTGGGATTTTCCACCGGCACCAATGTTTCGACGCGCCAATCGAGATTGCGCGTCATCCAGTCGGCGGACGAGATATAGACCTTGGCGTCGGCCGACGGCATCGCCTTGCCGTTGGCGAAGCAGACGATGCGCGAATGTTCGAGAAAGCGCCCGACGATGCTTTTGACGCGGATGTTGTCGGACAGGCCCGGCACGCCGGGGCGCAGGCAGCAGATGCCGCGCACGACGAGATCGATCTTCACGCCGGCCTGCGAGGCTTTGTAGAGTTCGTCGATCACGCCGGGATCGACCAGCGAATTGAGCTTGACCCAGATCGCGGCCGGCTTGCCCGCCTTGGCGTTGGCGATCTCGTTTTCCATATGATCGCGCAGGCTGTCGCGCAGGTTGATCGGCGAGGCGGCGAGCTTCTCGAAATTGTCGGGCCGCGCGTAGCCGGTCATGAAGTTGAACAGCTTGGCGGCATCCTGGCACAGCGCCGGATCGCAGGTGAAGAGCGACAGGTCGGTGTAGATTCGCGCGGTGATCGGATGGTAGTTGCCGGTGCCGAAATGCACGTAGCTGCGCAGGCCGGTGCCCTCGCGGCGCGTCACCAGCGAAACCTTGGCGTGGGTCTTCAGGCGAATAAAGCCATAGACCACCTGGGCGCCGGCGCGTTCCAGGTCGCGCGCCCAACGGATGTTGGCCTCTTCGTCGAAACGCGCCTTGAGCTCGACCATGGCGGTGACCGACTTGCCCGACTCGGCCGCCTCGATCAGCGCCTTGACGATCGGGCTGTCGTCGCTCGTGCGGTACAGCGTCTGCTTGATCGACACCACCGCCGGGTCGCGCGCCGCCTGGCGCAGGAACTGCACCACCACGTCGAAGCTCTCGTAGGGGTGGTGGACGATGAAGTCCTTGGCGGCGATGGCGGCGAAGCAGTCGCCGCCGAAATCGTTGACGCGCTCGGGAAAGCGCGAGTTGAGCGGCTTGAATTGCAGGTCGGGGCGGTCGTCGACGATGATCTGCTTGACGTCGGCGACGCCGAGCAGGCCCTCGACGGCGAAAATGTCGTCCTCGGCCACATGCAACTCGTTGATGACGAAGCGGCGCAATTCGTCGGGAATGCCCTTGCTGAAGGTCAGGCGAATGACGACGCCGCGCCGCCGGCGCTTGAGCGCCGAGGAAATGACGCGCACGAGATCCTCGGCTTCTTCCTCAAGCTCGACTTCGGTGTCGCGCAACAGGCGGAAGCTGCCCTTGCCTTCCACCGTGAAGCCGGGAAACAGCCGGTCGAGGAACATTTCGATCAGGCTTTCGAGCAGGATGAAACGGATCGTCTTGCCGGGCAGCCGGATGAAGCGGCGGACCTGGCTCGGCATCGGCACCAGCGCCTTGAGATGCTCGCCGTCCGACGCGCGATGCAATTGCAGCACCAGCGTGAAGCCGAGATTGGGAATGAAGGGGAACGGATGTGCCGGATCGATCGCCAGCGGCGTCAGCACCGGGAAGATATGCTCCATGAAATAGGACTGCAGCCAGCCGCGGTCCTCGGCGCTCGTCTCGTCGCCGCCGATGATGGCGATGCCGTTCTCGCCGAGCGTCTGGCGCAGCTCGTTCCAGCGCACCTGCTGCTCGCGCAGCACTTGCGAGACCTCCTTCGAGATCGCCGCGAGCTGTTGATCGGTCGTCAGCCCGTCGTCGCTCATTTCGGCGACGCCGGCGCGCAGCTGCGCCTTCAGGCCGGCGACGCGCACCATGAAAAATTCGTTGAGGTTGCTCGCCGAAATCGACAGGAAACGCACCCGCTCGAGCAGCGGATGGCTCATGTTGCCGGCTTCTTCCAACACGCGATGGTTGAAGGCGAGCCAGGAGACTTCGCGGTTGATGAAGCGCGCCGGCGAATCGGCGGCGATAGGCGGCGTGTCGTTCGTCTCGGGGCGCGGGGCGGACGCCGAAGATGTGAGGTTGGTGGACACGGAATCGCTTCCTTCTTTACGGCCGGACGGGACCGATCCCGCGCGGCGGCCTTCCCTTGAACCGGACCATCCCCTAGGGTCGCCCTGCGGCGACCGGGAGCTGGCGGGCCGCGGCGCGGCCGGGTTCAGTCCTATCGTCGGGCCGATGACACGCCCATGACAGGCGCAGGACAGCGTCGCGACGACTATCATGGCGGCGGGATGCCCCTGCAGCCCCGCCCCCATCCCGGCCAATATCCGGAAGGCTATGAAAACACTATATCTTCTGCGGCACGCCAAATCCAGTTGGGGCGATCCCAACTTGGCCGACCATGAGCGGCGGCTGAATGCGCGCGGTCAAGCCGCCGCCGGGGCCATGGGCCGGCATCTGGCCGGCCGCAAGCCGCCGCCGGCGGCGATTCTCGCCTCCACCGCCCGCCGGGTCGCCGAAACGCTGGAAATCCTGTTGCCGGCCGCCGGCCTCGAAAGCCTGCCGGTGACGCGCGATCGCGGCCTTTATCTGGCGGAACCCCCGGCCCTGCTCGGCCGTCTGCGCCAAGCCCCGGCCGATGCCGAGAGCCTGCTGATGGTCGGCCACAACCCCGGGCTGCATGATTTCGCCTTGCGCCTTGCCGGCGAGGTGACGGCCGAGGCGCGATCCGCCCGTGATCGGCTGCGCGAGGCCTATCCGACTTGCGCGCTGGCGGTGATCGCCTTCCCGCTCGCCGACGATTGGCGCGACATCGGCTGGGGCGACGGCCGGCTCGAGGATTTCGTAACGCCGAAAAGCCTCGCCTAGAACGTCCCCGGATAGGCGCCGCCGTCGATCAGGAAATTCTGGCCGGTGAGATAGCTCGCCTGCGCCGAGCAGACATAGGCGCAGAGCTGGCCGAATTCCTCGGCCTTGCCGAGGCGACCGGCGGGCAAGGCCGCCTCGCGCTGCTTGGCATACTCCTCGGGCGACAGGCCGGCGTTCTTCGCCATGGCCGAGAAGTTGGACAGCAGGCGGTCAGTCGCGAAGATGCCGGGCAGCAGATTGTTGATCGTCACGTTGTGGCGCACGGTCTTGCGCGACAGGCCGGCGACGAAGCCGGTGAGGCCGGCGCGCGCGCCGTTCGACAGACCGAGCATGTCGATCGGCGCCTTCACCGCGCTCGACGTGATGTTGACGATACGGCCGAACTTGCGGGCGATCATGCCGTCCACCGTCGCCTTGATCAGCGCGATGGGCGTCAGCATGTTGCCGTCGAGCGCCTTGATCCAGGTGTCCCGCGTCCAGTCGCGGAAGTCGCCGGTCGGCGGGCCGCCCGCATTGTTGATCAGGATGTCGAGCTCGGGGATAGCGGCGAGCACGGTCTCGCGCCCGGCCTCCGTGGTGATGTCGGCAGCGAGCGGGATGACCGTCGCGCCAGTCGCCTTGGCGATCTCCTCGGCGGTCGCTTTCAGCGTCGCCTCGGTACGGGCGTTGATATAGACGGTGACGCCCTCGCGCGCCAAAGCCTCGGCGCAGCCGCGCCCCAACCCCTTGCTCGCGCCGCAGACCAGGGCCTTGCGGCCGGCGATTCCCAAATCCATCGTCGTCTCCTTACGTAGATGATCCGTGGCCATCAGGCCCGAGCCGCGCCAGCACCTCGCCGGCGAGCGGCACGCTGACGTTGCGCTTGGCGCCCAGCGCGGCGGCATCGAGCGCCGCCACCAGGCGGCGCGCGGCATCGAAGCTGCGCTCCATGCGCGCGAGCAGATAGGCGAGCACCTCGTCGCCGACCTTGAGCTGACGGTCGGCGAAGAGCTTCACCAGCAGCGCCGCCGTGAGGTTTTCGTCGGGCAGGTCGATGGCCGCCGCCGGGGCGGCCTGCAGGCGCGAGCGCAGATCGGCCAGCGCGATCGGCCATTGCAACACGGGACTGCGCGCCGTCAGCAGCAGATGGCCGCGCCGCTCGGCGAGCATGTTGTAGAGATGGAACAGGCCGCGCGCGAAGGCGTCGCCGGCGACATGGCGCTCGGCATCCTCGACCACGGCGGCCTGCGCCGCGCCGAGCGCGGTGGCGATGTCCGCCGGATTGACCGCCGCGGCGGGGATCTCGATGGCCCCGGCGCGGGCGCGCCACACGCCGGCGAGATGGCTCTTGCCGCCGCCGGGCGGGCCGTGGATGACGAGCGCCGGCGCCGGCCAATTGGGCCAGGCGTCGATCCAGGCGACGGCCTCGGCATTGCAGGGCGCGACGAGGAAATCGTCGCCGCCGAGGCTCGGACGATGGCCGAAATCGAACGCGAGTTGGCGTCCCGGCGCGGGATGTTCGGACGCGGCCATTAGGACCCGGGCGGGCTTTCGCCGAGATAGAGTTCGCTCTCGCGATATTGCTCGATGGCGAAGCGCACCAGCACGGCGATGATGACGGCGAAGGGCACGGCGAGCAGCACGCCGAGGAAGCCGAACACCGCGCCGCCGGCGAGCAGGGAGAAGATGATCCACACCGCATGCAGATTGACCTGGCGACCGACCAGCAAGGGCTGCAGCAGATTGCCCTCGGCCGCCTGGCCGAGCAGGAAGATGCCGGCGACGAGCAGGATCGGCGTCCATTCGCTGAACTGGGCGAAGGCGAGGCCGACGCTGATGACGAAGCCGAAGATGGCGCCGACGAAGGGGATGAAGGCCATCAGGCCGGCCAGCAAGCCGACGACGAGCCCGAAATCGAGTCCGACGGCGCTGAGCGCCGTGCCGTAGAACACGGCGAGGATGATGCAGATCATCGAGACGCCGCGGATATAGCCCGATAGCTTCTGGTCCATCTCGACGAACAGGCGGCGAATCGTCGGCGCCTGGCGCTTGGGCAGCCAGCCGTCCACCGTCGCGACGATCATCGGCCAATCGCGCATCATGTAGAAGGCGACGATCGGCGTGATGAAGATCAGCGACAGGATGTTGAACAGGGCGAGGCCCTTGGTCAGCAGGCCGGCGAGGAACCCCGGAACCATGCCGAGAATGTCGCCGGCATGGCCGCCGACGGCTTCCTGGATCTTTGCGATGTCCTGGGGCGAGACCCGGGTGCGCAGCAGGGCGAGCAGGCCGCCGAACCTTTCGCGCAGCGCGGCGATCAGGTCCGGCGTCTTGGTGATCAGCTCGGTGATCTGCTGCTGCAGCATCGGCACGACCAGCAGCACGACGCCGACGAGCAGAATGGCGAAGACGAGCAGCACGGAAAGGGTCGCCCAGCCGCGCCCGAGGCCGAGCTTGGTCAAGCGGTTGACCGGCGGATCGAGCAGATAGGCGAGCAGGATGCCGGCGACGAAGGGCAGCAGCACCGCCTGAAACAGGTAGATCAGCGCGATGACGACGACGGCGACTCCGGCCCAGAACCAGTAGGGATTCCAGCCTGCGCGGCTCTCGGTCATCGCTTGTCCTCCATATGAGCCAGGTCGCGGCCCCACTTCACGAGATAACTGGCGCCCGACAGCGCCGTGGTCACGCCGACGACCCAGATCAGCGCCTGGATCACCCGGTCGGGCGGGATGTCGAACGCCCCGCCGGCCAGCACCAGCGCCGCGAGAACGATCTGCATGACCGTGTTCAGCTTGCTGATCCACAGCGGCGACATCTGCGGCCGCCCCCCACCAAATCTATTGTGGCTCAAGGTATATAGCAGGATCACGCCGCCGACGATCAGGATGTCGCGAAACACCACCAAGATCACCAGCCAATAGGGCAGATACTGCGCATGGCCGCAGGCGATATAGACGCTGACCAGCAGCGCCTTGTCGGCCAGCGGGTCGAGATAGCTGCCGAGTTCGGTCTGCTCGTGGAAATGCCGGGCGATGAAGCCGTCGACCGCGTCCGAAATGCCGGCGGCGACGAAAATCCAGAAGGCCGCCGCCATCTCGTCGGTCAGGATCGCCCAGATCACGACCGGAACCGCGATCAACCGCGCCAGGCTGATGAGATTGGCGACGTTCACGGGGCCATCCGCGTCATTGCACGATGATGGGCTCTTCCGGCATGTCGGACGGGCCCGGCGGCATATCCGGCGCCGGCGTGCCGTCCGGCAGTTCGGTCGCCGGCAGGGATGCCGGGGCGCCGGGCGCGGTCGCGCCCGGCAGCGTGCCGAGGCGGCCCGTGGGCCGGCCGGCGGCGAGACGCGGACGGAAGCGCCAACCGTTGGCGCCCTGCTCCAGCACCAGATCGTTCTGCGCGAAGGCGCTGGCGAGCTGGCGCTCGTCGCCGAAATAATCGAAGCGGAACTGCGCCTCGTTGCGCGCGAGATAGACCAGGTCGGCGTTGCGCAGAATGGCGACGTTGGCCAAGCGGCGGCGCAGTTCGACCAGCTCGTCGATGCCGGTGAGCTGCACGGTCGCGGTCAAGGATTTCTGACTGTCGTAGCGGATCAGCGAGGCGCGTTTCCAGGTGTCTTCGAGATTGGCGGCGACGCCGGCGACGGCCTTGGTCCAGGCGCTCTTGCCCGCTTCGGCGCCGTAGCTTTCGAGCACCGTCTCGTCCTGGCCGAGGGCGCTGAAGCGGTTGATCGACACCTGCACGGCCGTCACCGATTCGCCGGCATATTGCGGCGTCGCGACGGCAACCACGACATCGCCCGCGCCATAGCGCGCGGCGATGGCGGACAAGCCCCGGCTGTCCCCCGCCCGCGCCTGCTCGGCGGAAATCGCCCGCAGATCGTCGAGATCGCCGACCGGCACGACGAGCGGCACGAGGCCCTCGCTGCGCGGCGCGGCGGCCCAGGCGGCGCGCCAATCGGTATCCTGCTCCCACAGGATCGGGCCGCTTTCGCCATCGACCAGCGGCAGGATCAGCATCGGCTTGCTACGCGTCTCGGCGAAGGGAATGCCGCCGCGGCGGAGCAGATTGCGCACGCCGTCGGCGCGAAAGCGCACGCGCAGGCTGGCGATGTAGCGGACAGCGGAGGTCTTCTCGCCGTCGAGTTCGATGCCGCGCACCAGATCGCCGATCTCGGCCGCCGACGGACGCGGCAGACGCGCCGCATCGGACCGCACCGTCAGGCGCGCGAGCAGCCGGTTGAACGCCTCGGCCTGGCCGCGCGCCAGGGCGGTCTCGCGCGCGGCGGCGGCCGTCTGGGCGGTGGCGTCCACCGCCACCTCGTCGACGGTAAAGACGTCGCTCTCGCCGGCCCCTTGGGCGCGCGCGGCCGCGAGGTCGCCATAAAGCGGCAAAACCAGGAAAAAGCTGGCGAAAAACAAGCGGCGAAGGCCGCGGATAACTGGGCTGGGGACCATTGCAAACCGTTCTGAATCGGCTATGTTCGCGGCGATTCTTCTAACGGAACGAGCGGCTCGCCGCGCCGGTTCCCGTTCTTCGCCAAAACCTTAGCATTTAACCGCAACAGCTACCACGGGCGGGTGTCCCATTAGCAACCGGACTTACAAGGACGCGGGCGTCGATATCGATGCCGGCAATGCCCTGGTCAAAGCCATCGCGCCCCTGGCGCGCGCCACCGCGCGCGCGGGCTCGGACGCCTCGCTCGGCGGCTTCGGCGCTTTCTTCGATCCCAAAGCCGCCGGCTTCAAGGACCCGCTGCTGGTCGCCACCACCGACGGCGTCGGCACCAAGCTGAAGGTCGCCATCGACGCGAACCGGCATGAAACGGTCGGCATCGACCTCGTCGCCATGTGCGTCAACGATCTCGTGGTGCAGGGCGCCGAGCCGCTGTTCTTCCTCGACTACTTCGCCAGCGGCAAGCTCGACGTGAATGCCGCGCGCGACGTCATCGCCGGCATCGCCGACGGCTGCAAGCAGGCGGGCTGCGCCCTGGTCGGCGGCGAGACCGCCGAAATGCCCGGCATGTACGGCGACGGCGACTACGATCTCGCCGGCTTCTCGGTCGGCGCGGTCGAGCGCAGCCAGGCGATCACCGGCCAGACCATCGGCGACGGCGACGTCGTGCTCGGCCTCGCCTCCTCCGGCGTCCATTCCAACGGCTTTTCGCTGGTCCGCCGCGTCGTCGCCGACCTGAAGCTCTCTTACGACGCGCCGGCGCCCTTCGCACCGGGCAAGACGCTCGGCGAGGCGCTGCTTGCGCCGACGCGCATCTATGTCAAAAGCTGCCTCGCCGCGATCAAGGCCGGCGGCGTCAAGGGCCTCGCCCATATCACCGGCGGCGGCCTGATCGAGAATATTCCGCGCGTGCTGCCGGACGGCCTCGGCGTCGAACTGGACGCCAGCGGCTGGAACATGCCGCCGGTGTTCGGCTGGCTCGCGCGCGACGGCAAGGTCGCGGCCGAGGAAATGGCGCGCACCTTCAACTGCGGCATCGGCATGGTCGTCATCGTCGAGGCCGGCAAGGCCGACGCGATCGTCGCCAGCTTCGCCGCCGCCGGCGAGACCGCCACGCGCATCGGCAAAGTGGTCAAGACCGCCGGAGAACGCAGCGTCGTCGCCGGACTCGACGCCGCCTTCGCCAAGGCCTGAGGATGGCCAAGCTCCGCGTCGGCGTCCTGATCTCGGGGCGCGGCAGCAACCTCAAGGCGCTGCTCGACACCTGCCTGACGCCGGGCTTCCCCGCCGAGATCGTCGCCGTGATCTCCAACCGGCCCGACGCCGCCGGCCTCAAGCATGCGCAGGCCATCGGCGTGCCCGCCATCGGGCTGGATCACAAGGCTTACGACAGCCGCGAGGCGTTCGACGACGCGCTGCATGAGGCGCTGCGCATCGCCGGGGTCGAATTCATTTGCCTCGCCGGTTACATGCGCCTGCTGACGCCCGGCCTCATCGCGCGCTGGGCCGACCGCATCATCAACATTCACCCGTCGCTGCTGCCCGCTTTCAAGGGCCTGCATGCCCACGAACAGGCCCTCGCCGCCGGCGTGAAGCTCGCCGGCTGCACGGTCCATATCGTGAGGCCGGAAATGGATTCGGGCCCGATCCTCGTCCAGGCCGCCGTGCCGGTGCTGGATGGCGACGATGCCGCGAGCCTCGCCGCCCGCGTCCTCGAGGCCGAGCACAAGATCTATCCCCTCGCCCTCAAGCTGATCGCCGAGCAGCGCGTGCGCATCGTCGGCGACAAGGCCTTCATCGACGGCCTAGTAGACGACGAAACCGCCGCCGGCCAGCTGATCAGCCCGGCGCGCTGAGGCTTTTCCGCCGGCGCGACCTGCGCCATACTCACCCTCAGCCGGCGCCAACAGCCGGGAACAACATGGGGGCTCCAATGGCCGAGACGCATGATCTCACGCCGCACGTCGAGATGTGGCGCAACTTCACCCGCATCGTCACCTATTCCTGCCTCGGCATCGCCGTCTTTTTGATCCTGATGGCGGTCTTCGTCGCCTGAGGCGACGAAAAGCGGACAACAAAAAAGCCCGGCCGTTCGGCCGGGCTTTTTATTTGCGCGGATCGCGCGGCGGCTTAGCCGACGATCTCGAGACCGGCGAAGAAGTAGGCGATCTCGATCTTGGCGTTGTCGAGCGAGTCCGAACCGTGCACCGAATTGGCTTCGATCGATTCGGCGAAGTCCTTGCGGATCGTGCCGGCGGCGGCATTGGCCGGGTTGGTCGCGCCCATGATCTCGCGGTTCTTGGCGACGGCGTTCTCGCCTTCGAGAACCTGCACGACGACCGGACCGGAAACCATGAAAGCCACCAGCTCGCCGAAGAAGGAGCGTTCCTTGTGGACGGCGTAGAACTGGCCGGCCTGGGCTTCGCTCAACTGCAGGCGCTTCTGGGCGACGATCTTCAGGCCGGCGTCTTCGAAACGGGCGTTGATCTTGCCGGTCAGATTGCGGCGGGTCGCGTCCGGCTTGAGAATGGAAAGAGTGCGTTCGATGGCCATGGGTCGAGAGCTCCTGGGGGCTTGACGGCAAGCCCCGGCGGGGCTGCAAAAGTTGCGGCCTTATATAGGCATCGCGGGCGGGCGGCAACCCTGCTGTTGCGGCGCAACAGACGCAGCCGCCCCGTTTTTCACGGCTTTTCGGCCGGTTAAGCCTAGTTTTTGCGCTCCCAGCCGCCGCTGTCGGTCTGTTGCCAATAGGTCAGGCCGTGGCCGGCGTCCTTGTAGAGCTTCCAGCGCTCGCGCGCCTGGGCCACAGCCGTTTCGTCCGCCCCGTCGAACACGTCGAGGCAGCGGCCATAGCTCGGCAGATGGTCCGACATGGCGCCGTCGGTCAGCACCAGGATGGTCGCGCCGTTGGGATTCTCGTCCTTCGCCGTCAGCCAGATCGGCTGGCGCTCGGCCTGGCCGTCCTTGGCGCTGCCGTGCGGCAGGAAACCGTTCGGCGCGTAGGTCCACAAGAGGCCGTTGAGCGCCTCGACGCGCTCGGTCGAGCCGGCCATCACCACGGCGCGCGCGCCGCTGCCGAGGACCTTCTCCAGCAGTTTGGGAAGGGCCTTTTCCAGCGGCGTCGCGACGAGGTGATAGAAGCCGATGTCGGTCATCGAGGGTCAGCGGCCCTCGTAATGGTCGGCGACCATGCGATCGAGCAGACGCAAGCCGAAGGCCGTGGCGCCCTTCGGCACCATGGCGCTGTCGCGCTTCGACCAGGCCGTGCCGGCGATGTCGAGATGAGCCCACGGCACGTCGTTGACGAAGCGCTGCAGGAACTGCGCCGCCGTGACGCTGCCGGCGCCGCCGTCGCCGATATTGGCCACGTCGGCGATGTGCGAGGCGAGCTGCTTGTCGTATTCCGGGCCGAGCGGCATGCGCCACAACTTCTCGCCGGTCGCGCTGCCGGCCTCTTTCAGGTTCTCCGCCAGCTTGTCGTCGTTGGAGAACAGGCCTGCGCGGTGATGGCCGAGCGCCATGATGATGGCGCCGGTGAGAGTCGCCAGATCGACCATGAATTTCGGCTTGAAGCGGTTCTGGCAGTACCACATGGCGTCGGCCAGCACGAGACGGCCCTCGGCGTCGGTGTTGAGCACCTCGATGGTCTGGCCCGACATGCTGGTGACCACGTCGCCCGGGCGCTGGGCGTTGCCGTCCGGCATGTTCTCGACCAGGCCGACGACGCCGACCGCATTGACCTTGGCTTTTCTTTTAGCGAGCGCCTTCATCAGGCCGATCACCGTGCCGGCGCCGGCCATGTCCCACTTCATGTCTTCCATGCCCTTCGCCGGCTTGATCGAGATGCCGCCGGTGTCGAAAGTCACGCCCTTGCCGATGAAGGCGACGGGCGCCGTGCCCTTCTTACCGCCGTTCCACTGCATGACGACGAGGCGCGCGTCGCGCACGCTGCCTTGCGCCACGCCGAGCAGCGCGCCCATGCCGAGCTTTTTCATGGCCGCGACGTCGAGCACCTCGACCTTCACGCCGTCGCGCGTCAGGGTCTTGGCGCGCTGGGCCAGGGTTTCGGGATAGATCACGTTGGGCGGCTCGGAGACCACGTCGCGCGTCAGGAAAATGCCCTCGGCGACGCCGGCGAGCGGCGCGAAGCGCTTTTTCGCCTCGTCGGCGGCCTTGAGGACGATCGCGACGTCGGCGATCACCGGCTTGTCCTCGGGCTTCTCCTTGGTGCGGTATTTGTCGAAGCGGTAGGACCGCAGATGCGCCCCGAAGGCGAAATGCGCGGCGAAAGTCGCCGGCTTCAGCTTGGCCGACCCGGGCAGGGCGGCGAACACCGTGGCGCGGGTCTCGCGGATGGCCTGCAACCGGCCCATGACCGTGCCGCCGGCCTCCTCGGCCGTCGTCTCGTCGAGCTTGTCGGGCGCGCCGAGGCCGAACAGCAGCACATGGCTCGCCGCCAAGCCGGCCGGCGCGGGAAAGGCGAAGGCTTCGCCCTTTTTTCCGGCAAAGCGCGCGTTCTTGACGGCGCGAGCGACGGCGCCGCCGGTCAGTCCGTCCAGTTCCTTGGCCGCGGGGCCGAGAACCTTGCCGTCGAAGGCCGCGGCGACGATCGTGCCGGTCGCTTTGGCGAGGGTGGACGCAGCCGGGACGGCAAAGCCGATCTTCATATCCTGTGATCTCCGGTCGATGAGGCGCGCGGAGAACTCCGCGCGGGGAAAGGGGCCTGGAAGTCTAGTCCCGCCGCCGCCCGATGCCAACTGCCGCCAACCCCCTGGCGCGATCCGCCCCATCCCGCAAGTCTCGGAGTCCTCAGGAAAATTCGCCGCCGGCCGGGCCGCCGGATGCGCCCTTTTTATAGCCTCGGACGCGCCGATGGCTATAATGCCGCGCCATGAGCTGCAGCTACCGCTACATCATGCGCCTGCTGGTCTGGCCGCTCCTGTTCATCACGGTAGCCATGGCCGGCGTGATCTGGCTGACCCAGTCCCTGCGTTTTGTCGACTTGATCCTCAATCGCGGCCTGCCGGCGCATACCTTTTTCTATCTCGCGATCCTCATCCTGCCGATGGTGATGTCGATCTTGCTGCCGGTGGCGATGTTCATCGCGGTGATTTTCACCTACAGCAAGATGACGATGGACAGCGAGCTGATCGTGCTGCGCGCCTGCGGCATGAGCCAGGGCACGCTGGCCCGGCCGGCCATCAGCATGGCCGTGCTGGTGGCGCTGATTTGCTACGCGGTGAACCTCTATTTCATGCCGCTCGCCTATCGCGAGTTCAAGGATCTGCAATTCTCCATCCGCAACGACTATTCGTCGGTGCTGCTGCAGGAGGGCACCTTCAACAACGTCGTCGAGGGCGTCACCGTCTATGTGCGCGAGCGCAAGAGCGACGGCGAACTGCTCGGCATCCTGGTGCATGACGAGCGCATCCCCGACAAGCCGGTGACGATGATGGCCGAACGCGGCGCGCTGGTGCACACGCCGAACGGCCCGCGCGTGGTGATGGCCAACGGCAACCGGCAAGCCATCGAAAAGGGCCGCGAACAGCAGCTGTCGATCCTCTATTTCGACCAATATACGCTGGACTTCGACACCGCCACGCAAAGCGGCGGCGTGCGCTGGCGCGAGGCGCGCGAGCGCTACCTCGACGAACTGTTCTGGCCGGGCGAGACCGCCGACGACATTCGCGCCCGCGCCTCGCTGCGCGCCGAGGGCCATCAACGCCTGTCCTCGCCGCTGCTCACCCTGGCCTTCACGCTGATCGCGCTCGCCGCCCTGCTCGCCGGCGAATTCAACCGGCGCGGCCAAGTGCGCCGGGTTTTGTGGGCGACCGGCGCGGTCGCCACCGTCCAGGTCGCCTACCTCGGCGCCTTCAACCTGTCTTCGACCATGCCCGCCGCCATCCTGATGGTCTATGTCATCCCCCTGGTCGCCGCGGCCTGCGGCCTCTATGTGCTGCTCCACCACCCCGTCCGGCGCGCCGCCGGCGACATCCTGGCGCGGGTGTAACCGCGCGATGTCCGGCGTCACAACCCTGTCCCCGACCCTGTCGCTCTATATCGCCAAGCGTTTTCTCGTCAGCTTCGCCATCGTGATGCTGGGGTTGTGCACCATCATCTTCCTGATCGACGTGATCGAGCTGATGCGCCGCACCAGCTCGCGGGCCGACGTCTCGGTCGCCCTGCTCACGCAGATGGCGCTCCTCAAACTGCCCTATATGGCGCAAAAGATCGTGCCCTTCGCCACGCTGTTCGGCGGCATGCACACCTTTTCGCGCCTGACGCGCTTTCAGGAATTGGTCGTCGCGCGTTCGGCCGGCATTTCCGCCTGGCAATTCCTGCTGCCGGCCGTCGGCAGCATGATGATCATCGGCGTGCTCAATGTCGCCGCCTTCAATCCGCTCGCCTCGGCCATGCTGTCGCGCTACGACAAACTGGAAGAGAGACTGGTGATCGGCCAGACCAACCTGCTCGCCATGTCGCGCACCGGCCTCTGGCTGCGCCAGGCCGACGACATCGGCCAGGCGGTGATTCACGCCGCCAGCGTCACCCAACCCGATTTGGTGCTGCGCGGCGTGGTCATTTTCATGTACGAAGGCAGCGACAAGTTCATCAACCGGATCGACGCGGCGGAAGCCCGCCTCGGCGACGGCGTTTGGCTGCTCAAGGACGTGCTGCTCACCGCGCCCGGCCAACCGCCGCAAAACCTGCCGACCTACGAAGTGAAGACCGATTGGACGCTCGAGAAAATCCAGGACAGTTTCGCCGCGCCGGAAACCATGTCGTTCTGGGATTTGCCGGGCTTCATCAAGCTGCTCGACAACGCGGGCTTCTCGGCCAACCGGCACCGGCTCTATTGGCATTCGCTGCTCTCCGTGCCGGCGATGCTCGCGGCCATGGTGCTGATCGCCGCCAGCTTCTCGATGCGCTCGTCGCGCCGCGGCGGCACCGCCGCGCTGATCGGCGGCGGCGTGCTGTTCGGCTTCCTGCTGTTCTTCCTGTCCGACGTGGTGCTGGCGCTCGGCCTGTCGGCGTCGATCCCCGCGGTGCTCGCCGCCTGGACGCCCGCCGGCTTCAGTCTGCTGCTGGGCCTCGCGGCCATGCTGCATCTGGAAGACGGCTAGACAGCATGGCGAGGGGTTAAACCATGCTGAGGGGATATAGGGGGCTCGCGGCGGTCGTGGCGACGATGTGCGTCGTCTGGACCCTGGCGCTCGTGCCGGCCATCGCGCAGACCAGCTCGATTTTCGGCACCTCGTCGGGCGATCCGACCGCGCCCGCCGACAACACCTACGGCAGCAATTTTTCCAGCATGACGCCGACCCTGCCGGCGTTCCAAGCGCCGCCGTCGCGACCGGCGCCGCAGACCGTCCCGACCGGCGACGGTGCCTATCTGCTGAAATCCGACGAGATGACCTTCGACGAAAGCCTCGGGCTCGTCGTCGCGCGCGGCAACGTCGAAATCTCGCAGGGCGCGCGCGTCTTGATGGCCGATACCGTCACCTACAATCAAAAGACCGACATCATGACGGCGTCGGGCAATGTCAGCTTGCTCGAGCCGACCGGCGACGTGCTGTTTTCCGACTACGCCGAATTCACCGACGATCTCAAGACGGGCACGATCAATAGCATCCGCATGCTGATGACGGACAACTCGCGGCTCGCCGCCAACGGCGGTCGGCGGCTCGGCGGCGTGACGACCGAGATGAGCAAAGCCGTCTATTCGCCCTGCGAACTGTGCAGCGCGGATCCGAGCCGGGCGCCTCTATGGCAGATCAAAGCCGTGCGCGTGACTCACGACTCCGTCGCCAAGAGCGTCGAATACCGCGACGCCATGCTCGAAATGTTCGGCCTGCCCGTTCTCTACTTGCCCTATTTCTCGCATCCCGATCCGACGGTGAAGCGTCAGAGCGGCTTCCTGTTCCCGAGCTACGGCAGTTCCACCGATCTCGGCACCTTCATCCGCGTTCCCTATTACTGGGCCATCTCGGACGACAAGGACTTTACCTTCTCGCCGACCTACACCACCAGCCAAGGCATGGTGTGGGCCGGCGAATATCGTCAGCGACTGGTCAACGGCGAGTTCCAATTCTCCGGCAGCTATACCGAGCCCACCAAGCCGCCGGCCGGCGTCGATACGCGCGGCCATATCCGCGGCAAAGGCCGGTTCGACATCGACGAGACCTGGCGTAGCGGCTTCAATCTCGATCGCGCCACCGACGATACCTATTTGCGGCGTTACGGCTTCGGGAGCAACAACAAGACCCTCGTCTCCAACGCCTTCGTCGAAGGCTTCAGCGGCCGCAGCTACGCCAACATGCAAGCCATGTCGTTCCAAGGCCTGCGCGTGACGGACGATCCGGGCAAGACGCCGCTGATTCTGCCGATGGCCGACTATAATTTCCGCGGCACGCCGGACAATTCCGGCGGGCGCTGGAATTTCGACGCTTCGGTTCTCTCGTTGACCCGCGACGAGGGCACCAGCAGCGCCCGCCTCTCGACCAAGACGGCTTGGAATCTGCCTTATATCGCCTCGACCGGCGAAATTTACGGCGTCACCGCCAGCCTGCAGGCGGATGCCTATAACGTGTCCGACGTCACCGATCCGACCTACGGCCGGCAGGACGACGGCTATACCGGACGCGTGTTTCCGCAGTTGAAGCTGGATTATCGCTACCCCTTTTCCAAACATAGCGGCAGCGTGACGCAGTTGATCGAACCGATCGCCGGCATGGTCATCTCGCCGCGCGGCGGCAATCCCGCGAAGCTGCCCAACGAGGACAGCCAGGATATCGAGTTCGACGACACCAATCTGTTCGCCGACAGCCGCTTCACCGGCGTCGATCGCGTCGAAGGTGGCCAACGCCTGCTCTACGGCGTGCGCGGCGGGCTTTACGGCGAGGGCGGCGGCTCGACCACGGCTTTCCTGGGGCAAAGCTACCGCCTGAACGAAGACAGCGAGTTCGCGCCCGGCACCGGTCTCGACGACCAGCTATCGGACGTCGTCGGGCGACTGACGATCTCGCCGAGCAACACGCTCGACATCATGTATCGCTTCCGCGCCAACGCCGAGGACATGACCTCGCGGCGCAACGAGGTAAAGCTCGGCATCGGCAATGCCGCGAATCTCCGGCTCGACCTCTCCTATTTCTTCATCGACGCCGATCCGTCGTCGACCACCCAGTTCGGCGACCGCGAGGAAATCTATGCCTCGCTGCAAGGCGGCATCTCGAAGTACTGGAGCGCCTTCGCCTTCACGCGCAACGACTTGACCGACGACGGCGGTTTCCTCGGCCTTGGCGCCGGCCTGCGCTATATCGACGAATGCCTGATCTTCCAGACCAGCATCACGCGCCGCTTCACCTATGATCGCGACGTCGTGCCGTCGACCACGCTCCTGTTCCAGTTCGTTTTCAAGAACCTCGGTGAATTCCAAACCGCAGCTTTCTAGCTGAATTTGCCTCCCGGGACGGAACGCGGGCCTAGGAAATGGCCAAAAGCCCTCCGAATCCGGCCTTTCCCCCAGGATTCTGCTCCCGTTCCCGACCTGACCCCCCTGGCTGCTGTTGTCGGATCGGGGCGGTTCCTTATATAACTCTCGCGATGTTTGGTTTGTCTCAGATGCGCCGGATCCTCCCGCGCGCCGTTCGCGGGTTTCGCCACGGCGCCTTGGCCTTGCTTGCCCTTCTCGCTGCCTTGCCGTTCGCCAGCCTGCCGGCCGCCGCGCAACAAGGCAGCCAGCGCATCGTCGCCGTGGTCAATGACGAATCGATCACCGCCTTTGACGTCGAGCAACGCGTCCGCTTGACGATCGGGCCCACGCCGCAGCTGCCCAATCCCGACCAATTGCGCCGGCTTTCGACCCAGGTGCTGCGCGCCATGATCGACGAGCGCCTGCAGATGCAGGAAGCCAAGCGGCTGGGCATCACGGTTCAGCCGGACGAGTTGGAAGACGCCATCGCCCGCGTCGAACGCCAGAACAACCTGGCGCCGGGCCGATTGCCAGAAGCTTTCAAGGTCAGCGGCTTGAGCATGAGCAGCTTCGAGGATCAGGCCAAGGCCGCCATCATTTGGCCGAAGGTCGTTCGCCGCCGCGCCGCACGCCTCGTCAACGTCGCCGAAGACGAGATCGACGACGCGCTGGCGCAGCTCAAGGAAAACGCCGACAAACCCTCCCACCTCGTCTCGCAGATCTTCCTATCGGTCGATTCACCGCAGGACGAAACCGAAATCCGCGGCAATATCGAACGGCTCTACGAGCAGCTCGAAGCAGGCACGCCCTTCAATGTTCTGGCGCAGCAGTTCTCGCAGGATGCAACGGCGAGCAGCGGCGGCGATGCCGGCTGGGTGCAGGTCGGTCAGATGCCGCCGGAAGTCGACGAGGTCCTTGCCAAGATGCCGGTCGGCGCCGTGTCGCGGCCGATCCGCGCCGCCGAAGGCTATTACATCGTCGGCCTGCGCAACCGCCGCGAGCCGCGCGTGACCTCGGCGCAAGACCTTAAAGTCTCGCTTAATCAAGTCTTTCTGCCCGTCGCTCCCGGCGCCCGGCCCGACGAAATCGCCAGCCAGCGCGAATTGGCCCAAACCATTTCCGAGACCGTCAACGGCTGCGCCGACATGGACGCGGTCGCCAAGGAAATGGCCTCGACCGACTCGGGTTCCATGGGCACGTTCCGGGTCGGCGATCTTGCCGGCGACCTACGTGGGGTCGTCAGCGGCCTCGACGTCGGCAAGCCGAGCCAGCCTTTCCCGGTCGATGGCGGACTGCGCATCGTCATGGTCTGCGAACGCGAAGAGCCCATCGCCAACCTGCCGAGCCGTCAGGAAATCCAGCGCACGCTCGGCGAGCAGAAATTGGAGTTGCAGTCGCGCCGCTTCCTGCGCGATCTGCGCCAGAGCGCCTTCGTCGACATCCGCGCCTGACGGCCGGAAAGGCCCGGCCATGACGACCTCCTTGTCTCCCTTTCGTCTCCCATTGGCCCTCACCATGGGCGAGCCCGCCGGCATCGGCGGCGAAATCGCGCTCAAGGCCTGGCAAACGGCGCGCGCGGCCGGCGGCCCCGTCTTCTTCGCCCTCGACGATCCCGGCCGCCTGACTGCCCTGGCCCAGCAGATCGGCTGGGACATTCCCGTCACCACCATCGCCGCGCCGGAAGAGGCCGCCAGCGTTTTCGCCGGGGGCCTGCCGGTGCTGCCGGTCGCGCTGCCGCGCAGCGTAGAGCCGGGAAAACCCAATGTCGCCAATGCGCTAGCCGTGATCGAAGCGATCCGCCGCGCCGTCGAACTGGTGCAAAACGGCCGCGCCGCCGCCGTGGTGACCAATCCGATCCACAAGAAAGTGCTGTACGACGCCGGCTTCCAGCACCCCGGCCACACCGAATATCTCGGCGAACTGACCGGCGTGACGCGGCCGGTGATGATGCTGGCGGCCGGCGATTTCCGCGTCGTGCCGGTGACCATCCATCTGTCCTTGCGCGACGCCCTGGCCGCCCTCACCACCGCGGCCATCATCGATCGCGGCCGCGTCGCCGCCGCGGCGCTGACGCGCGATTTCGGCATCGAACGGCCGCGCCTCGCCGTCGCCGGGCTCAATCCGCACGCCGGCGAGGAAGGCGCGCTCGGACGGGAGGACATCGAGATCGTCGCCCCCGCCGTGGCGCAATTGCGCGCCCTCGGCATTCGGGCGGTCGGCCCCCTGCCGTCCGACACCATGTTCCATGGCGCCGCGCGCGCGACTTACGACGCGGCGCTCTGCATGTATCACGACCAGGCGCTGATCCCGCTCAAGACGCTGGGCTTCGACGAGGGCGTCGATATCACGCTCGGCCTACCCATCGTGCGCACCTCGCCCGACCACGGCACCGCCTTCGATATCGCCGGTACCGGCGCGGCGAGCGCCGGCAGCCTGACCGCCGCGCTCAAGATGGCCGCCGAGATGGCGGCGCGCCGAGCCGCCACTTGAGCGGTTCCATTGCCGACCTGCCGCCGCTGCGCGAGGTGATCGCCGCCCATGGCCTGACCGCCATCAAGGGCCTCGGCCAGCATTTCCTGCTCGATCTCAATCTCACGGCCAAGATCGCCCGCGCCGCCGGCGATCTGACGGCCTGCGCCGTGATCGAAGTCGGCCCCGGCCCCGGCGGGCTGACGCGGGCCATTCTCGACGCCGGCGCGGCCAAGCTGGTCGCCATCGAGCGCGACGCGCGCTGCATCGCCGCCCTGCAGCCGCTGATCGAGGCCGGCGACGGGCGGCTCGCCATCCTGGAGGCCGACGCCATGGAGGTCGACGCGGTCGCCCTTCTGCGCGCTCAAGGCTGGCAGGGCCCGATCAAGGTCGTCGCCAACCTGCCCTACAATGTCGGCACGGCGCTGATCCTCGATTGGCTGGAACGCCCCGCCGATCTCGCCGGCATCACCGTGCTGGTGCAGAAGGAAGTCGCCGAGCGGCTCGCCGCCCAGCCGCGCAGCAAAGCCTACGGCCGCCTCTCGGTGCTGGCGCAATGGCTCTGCGAGGTCGATCTGGCGTTCGATATCGGCCCGCGCGCCTTCACGCCGCCGCCGCAGGTGACCTCCACCGTGGTGAATTTGATTCCGCGCGCCGTGCCGCCGCATGCGGCCCTGCGCGCCGATCTGGAGGCCGTCAGCAAGGCGGCCTTCGGCCAGCGCCGCAAGATGCTGCGCGCCAGCCTCAAGGCGCTCGGCGTCGATCCGCTGCCGCTGTTGGAGCAGGCCGGCGTCGCGCCGACCGCCCGCGCCGAGGAATTGGACGTGGCCGCCTTCTGCCGCCTGGCCAATGCCTATGGGGCGACGAAAGCCAACCAGCCCAGCTGAAGCGCATCGCCACCCGCGCCATGGCCGGACTTATGTCCGACCGAAGATCGGCCAATCGCCGACGGGCCATCCACGACTTTTCCGTGTCCGATATCGCAAGGCGTGGATGCCCGGGACAAGCCCGGGCATGACGATAGGAGAGGTTTGATTGATCGGAGGCGGGCTTCGGCCTGTCAGGCCTACTGCCCCTCGCGCTTATTGGCCTTCCCTGAGGGCCTTCACGAAATCGCCGAGGCCGATCTGCCGTTCGCGCTTGAGGCGCTCGGCGGTCAGGATCGCCTGCACCGAGCGCACGCTGAGCTCGATGTCGTGATTGACGATGACGTATTGATATTCCGGGTAATGGCTCATCTCGTCGGCGGCGCGCGCCATGCGCTTGGCCACCACGTCGGCGGGATCCTGGGCGCGCGTGTTGAGGCGGCGCTCCAACTCCTGCGTCGAGGGCGGCAGGATGAAGACGGTGACGAGATCGTCGCGCGCGTTCTCGCTGAGCTGCTGGGTGCCCTGCCAATCGATATCAAACAGCACATCCTTGCCGGCGGCGAGCGCCGTCTCGACCGGCGCCTTCGGCGTGCCGTAGTAATTCTCGAACACGCGCGCATGTTCGAGCAGCTCCTGACGGTTGACCATCAGGTTGAACTCGGTCGGATCGACGAAGATGTAATCGACGCCCGCCGTCTCGCCCGGCCGTTTCGCCCGCGTGGTCGCCGAGATCGACATGGTGAGATTCGGCTCGCGCTCCAGCAGGGCGCGGGAGATCGTCGTCTTGCCGGCGCCCGAGGGCGACGACAGCACCAGCATCAGGCCGCGCCGATGGATGGCGAGCGGATCGTGCTCCGGGGCCTTCGTCTTGGCCTGCGCCTTACTCGACATTCTGCACCTGCTCGCGGAACTGCTCGATCGTCGCCTTCAATTCGAGGCCGACGCGGGTCAGCTCCAGATCCTCGGCCTTCGAGCAAAGCGTATTGGCCTCGCGGTTGAACTCCTGCGACAGGAAATCGAGGCGGCGGCCGACCGGCTCTTGCGCCGCCATCAATTCGCGCGCCTGGGCGACATGGGCGTTGAGCCGGTCCAATTCCTCGCGCACGTCGGCCTTGGCGGCGAGCAGCGCGGCTTCCTGGATCAGGCGGTCCTCGGCGATGCCGCCGCCACCGAGCAGGTCCTGCAATTTGGCCTGCAGGCGGTCGCGGATGGCATGGGGCTGGGCCCCGGCGATGCCGGCGGCCTGGGCGGCGAGCGCGGCGATCTTCGCCACATGGGCTTCGAGCACGCCGGCCAGCTTGGCGCCTTCGGCGGCGCGCGCCGCGGCGATGGCGGTCAGCGCCTCGGCCAGGCTTTTCAACATGGCCTTGTCGCGCCGCGCCTTGGCCTCCTCGCTGTCGTTCGCCTCGACCTCCTCCAGCACGCCTTTGACGCGCAAGAGGCCGTCGATCTGCGGCGCGACGGCATCGGGCACGCGCGCCTTGACCTCGGCCATGACGCCGACCAATTGATCGAGCAGGTCGCGGTTGAGGACGAAGCGGCCGGCGCCGCCGGCGCGGGTGACCGCGAGATTGACGCTGAAGCTGCCGCGGCTGAATTTCTCGGCCAGGGCGGCGCGCGTCGCCACCTCCAGGCTCTCGCTGCCGGGCGCCAGGCGGATGCGCAGGTCGAGGCCGCGCCCGTTGACGCTCTTGACCTCCCATTGCCAGCCGATGTCGTCCATCTGTCCGGCGGCCCGGGCGAACCCGGTCATGCTGGCGACGCTCAACGCTCCCCCTTATCGCCGCCGGTCCCGGAGGGCGGTTTCCCCCTCGGAATGACAGCATCTAGTGGCCTCAAAATCGCGGGCCGCAATATAGCGCGGCCGCAGGGGCCCGAACAACCCGCCATTGGACTGGCAGGCCGGGGCGGCAAAGCCTAGGGTGGAGGCATCATGCTGTCCCCCAAGAGTATCCTCATCACCGGCGCATCCAGCGGCCTCGGGGCCGCCCTCGCGACCTTCTACGCGGCCCCCGGCGTCACCCTGTTCCTCGGCGGCCGCCATCGCACGCGCCTCGACAACACCGCCGGCACCTGCAGCGCCTTGGGCGCCACCGTCGAAACGGCGGTCATCGACGTCACCGACCGCGCCGCCATGACCGATTGGCTGGCCCGCGCCGACGCCCAGGCGCCGCTCGACCTGGTGATCGCCAACGCCGGCATCTCGGGCGGCAGCGGCGGCGACGGCTCGACCGACGGCGGCACGCTGGGCAGCCCGGCCAGGATCGAAAGCGCCGAACAGGCGCGGCGCATCTTCGCGGTGAACGTGACCGGCACGATGAACACGGCGCTGCCGGCGATCGATCTGATGCGCGCCCATCCCGCCCTGACCAAGGGCAAGGGCCAGATCGCCCTCATCAGCTCGCTGGCCGGCTTTCGCGGCATGCCCGGCGCGCCGGCCTATTGCGCGACCAAGGCCGCCGTGCGCGCCTGGGGCGAGGGCCTGCGCGGCACGCTGGCGACGGACGGCATCGAGCTCTCCGTCGTCTGCCCGGGCTTCATCCGCACGCCGATGACGGCGGTGAACCCCTTCCCCATGCCCTTCCTGATGGATCCCGAGCCGGCCGCCGAGATCATCGCCAAGGGCCTGCGCGCCAACCGATCGCGCATCGCCTTTCCGTTCCGGCTCTACGCGCTGGTCTGGCTGCTGGCGACGCTGCCGCCGAACCTCACCGACCGCTTCCTCAACAAGCTGCCGGACAAGCCGGGGCGGTAGGACATATACGAGCGGGCGATGGCCGATAGAGTTTCAAAAGAAACCCGCAGCGCCATTATGGCGAGCGTAAAAAGCAAAAACACGAAGCCCGAGCTCGCTCTGAGAAGCGCATTACATAAACTCGGCTACCGGTTTCGACTTCATCGTCGCGACCTACCTGGATCGCCCGATTTGGTTTTCCCATCGCGGAAAAAAGCGATTTTCGTCCATGGCTGCTTTTGGCACGGCCATGGATGCCGCTGGGGGAAACTGCCGAAGAGCCGGCTCGAATACTGGGGACCGAAAATCGCCGCCAATAAAAAGCGCGACCGCAACAAAGCCAGGCTTTTGCGCCAACATGGTTGGGAAGCTAAAACGGTCTGGGCCTGCCAACTTCGCATCGAAAACAAGACCTTAAATAAGATCGTAGAATTTTTGGGACACGCTAGAAGTAGTTGATCGCGTAGTCTAACCTACGTTATCTTGGGTTAGATTTAGAACAATACGAGAACGCAATATGGCCCGCCCCCTTGGCATCGATTTGTTTTCCGGCGCAGGCGGTTTGAGCCTCGGTTTCGAACAAGCTGGCTTCGATGTGGTCGCCGCAGTCGAGATCGATCCTGTCCATGCAGCAGTTCACAAATTCAATTTTCCGCATTGCGCGGTTTTACCCGTCTCCGTCGTCGGCTTGTCGGGAGACGAGATTCGTCGCGCCGCAAAAATCGGAAAAAGAAAAGTCGAGGTCGTATTCGGCGGTGCGCCTTGCCAAGGCTTCTCTCTTATCGGTCAACGCGCACTCGATGATCCGCGCAATTCCCTCGTCAAAGAATTCGTGCGCATCGTCGGAGAATTAGATTCCGACTATTTCGTTTTCGAAAACGTAAAAGGACTGACTTTGGGGCGCCATCGTCAGTTTCTCGAAGAACTAATCGATGCGTTTCGGAAGCTTGGATACCAAGTAAGGCTGCCTTGGAAGGTCCTGAATGCGGCGCATTATGGAGTGCCTCAAGCGCGCGAACGCTTAATTTTGATGGGAGCGAAAGAAGGCCTGAAGCTGCCAACCTATCCCCATCTTCAAACCGTACCGGCCGATTCCGCAGCTTCACTTAGCGATCTCAAAAAGGGGCCAAGCGTCTATGAAGCGCTTAGCGATCTTCCGGAAGCGGAAGACTATCCTGAACTCGCTCACAGCGACGAAGTCGCGAATGCCGTATGGGGAGTCCCCAGCGATTACGCAAAAACCATGCGCTGCTTAAGCAACGAGGCTTGGCATTTCGGCTACCCTCGGAATTGGGATAACAACGCGCTGACGTCCAGCGCCAGGACGGATCATTCTCTCATTTCAAGACGTCGTTTTGCCGAGACGAAACCCGGCAACGTAGAACCGATCTCCCGATTCTTTAAACTTCCCGTAAATGGCCTATCGAACACCCTTCGAGCCGGCACCGACTCTTCGCGCGGGGCTTTTACAAGTCCGCGACCGATCCACTATTCGAGCCCTCGTTGCGTCACCGTAAGAGAAATGGCTCGCCTGCATGGTTTCCCCGATTGGTTTCGTTTCAACGAAACCAAATGGCACGGCGCCCGTCAAATCGGCAATGCGGTTCCTCCGCCACTCGGTCGAGCGATTGCCGCCGCTGTGCTCGCCGCTCTCGGAACAAAACCGACGAGAATCGGATCGGCTATCGACTTAGGCGATCCCGCTTTGCTTCGCATGGGAATGGCCGAAGCGGCGAGTTACTGGGGCGTATCCGTAACGATCGGCGGCCGAGATAGAAAGAGCGGCGCTAAAAAACGCTCTCAAATCGAAATCGAAGCTCTGCGATTGAGCGCAAGCTAGAAGGACCGGAATGGCTAAACCGCTTAATCGCTACTCTGCATTAGTCGAGAAAATCTTTTTCGATAAATATCGGAAGGGAGCGGTAAATCTGGGCTTCGAACGCATCGATTTAGAGACGGCTGCAGAAAAGCTTAAACTCAAACTCCCGAAAAATCTCGGCGACATTCTCTATTCGTTTCGATACCGCGCTGCGATGCCACAAACGATTCTGGACACGCAACCGCGGGGAAAGGAATGGATTATCGAAGGAAGCGGTCGGGGCCAATACTCTTTTAAACTTGTGGGCATCAATCGAATTCTGCCCAACGCCGAATTGGCGGCCATCAAAGTACCCGACGCGACGCCCGAAATCATTTCGGCCTATGCCTTGTCCGACGAACAAGCCCTCCTCGCTAAAGTTCGCTACAATCGGCTGATCGATATTTTCCTGGGTATCGCGACTTATTCCTTACAGAATCACCTTCGCACTTCCGTTGCCGGAGTAGGCCAAATCGAGATCGACGAAGTCTATGTCGCTATCGACCGTAACGGTCGGCAATATATTCTTCCCGTCCAAGCGAAAGGCGGCAACGATAAGCTCTCCGTCGTTCAGACGAAGCAGGACATTGCCTGTTGTGCCGAGAAATTCCCGCAACTGATTTGTCGCGCTCTTTCGGCGCAGTTCATGGCGGATAATTTGATCGCCATTTTCGAATTAACGGTTCAAGACGACCAAGTGAAAATCTTGGAAGAAAAGCATTATAAACTCGTTCCCTCGAACGAGATCACCGCAGCCGATCTCGACACGTATTCGCGCCGCACTTAAGGCCCCGCCGCATCCGGCGCAGCCCTGCCCGGCTCCGGGCGATTGCGCGTGAGCGCGCGCCATTTCGCGACGTTGCGGTTGTGCTCGTCGAGGGTGCGGGCGAAGGCGTGGCCGCCGCTGCCGTCGGCGACGAAATAGAGCGCGTCCGTGCTCGCCGGCTTGACCACCGCCATCAGCGCGGCGCGGCCGGGGTTGGCGATCGGGCTCGGCGGCAAGCCCTCGTTCAGATAGCTGTTGAACGGCGACGGCGCGGCGAGATCGGCGCGCGTCAGAGCGCGGTCGAGCCAGTCGCCCGGCTTGGCCTCGCGCTTGGCGACGCCGTAGGCGACGGTGGGATCGGACTGCAGCTTCATGCCGCGCGCCAGGCGGTTGAGGAAGACCGCCGCGACCAGCGGCCGCTCCTCGGCGACGCCGGTTTCCTTCTCGACGACGGAAGCGAGCACGGTCAACTCGCGCGGGGACTTCAGCGCGAAATCCGCCGGCCTGGCGGCCCAGGCGGCCTCGACCGCGCCCTGCATCGCCTTTTCCATGCGGGCGACGACGGCCTCGCGCGTGTCGCCGCGCGAATAATTGTAGGTCTCGGGCAAGAGCGCGCCTTCGCCCGGCTGGCGCGGCATGTCGCCGGCGAGCGGCTCGGCGTCGGCGACGAGTTTGAGCACCTGGGCGGTGGTCAGGCCCTCGGGCACGGTCAGGCGATGGACGACCGTGCGGCCGCTGATGAGGAGGTCCATCGCGGCGCGCGGGCTGATGGCGGCGGGAAAGGCATATTCGCCGGCGCGCAGCGGCCGGCCCTCGTTGCTCATGCGCACGCCGAAGCCGAAGGGCAGCGGATCTTCGATGACGCGACCCGCGACGAGCAGGCGGCCGATCTCGTCGACGCCGGCGCCGCGCGGCACGACGAGGGTGACGGCGGGACCGTCGGCATAGGGCCGCTCGAAAGCGGCATAGAGCCAGACGGCGAAGCCGGCGAGGACGGAGGCGATGGCGCCGGTGAGAAGGAGAGCCGCGACGAAGACGCGCCGCAGGCGCAACTCAGGGGGCCTTGCCGAAGATCAGGGCGGCGTTCGTTCCGCCGAAGCCGAAGGAGTTGGACAGCGCGTAGTCCAGCTTCTTTTCCTTGGCCTTGTGCGGCACGAGATCGACCGTCTCGCAACCCGGCGACGGATTGTCGAGATTGAGCGTCGGCGGCAAGATGCCGTGCTTGATCGCCAGCAGCGAGAAGATCGCCTCGACGCTGCCCGCCGCGCCGAGCAAGTGGCCGATCGCCGACTTGGTGGACGACATGGAGAGCTTGGTCGTGGCGTGATCGCCGAACAGGCGCTTCACCGCGCCGAGCTCGATCTCGTCGCCGAGCGGCGTCGAGGTGCCGTGGGCGTTGACGTAGCCGATCTGGTCGGAGGCGATGCCGGCGCGCTTGAGCGCCGCCGACATGGCGCGGAAGGCGCCGTTGCCGTCGGGCGTCGGCGCCGTCAGGTGATAGGCGTCGCCCGACATGCCGTAGCCGATGATCTCGCCGTAAATCTTGGCGCCGCGCTTCTTGGCGTGCTCGAGCTCTTCGAGCACGACGACGCCGGCGCCTTCGCCCATGACGAAGCCGTCGCGGTCCTTGTCCCACGGACGGGAGGCCTTCTCCGGCGTGTCGTTGAAATTGGTCGACATGGCCCGCGCGGCGGCGAAGCCGGCGAGGCCCAAACGGCAAACCGCCGCCTCGGTGCCGCCGGCGACCATCACGTCGGCGTCTTCCCACTGGATCAAACGCGCGGCGTCGCCGATGGCGTGCGCGCCCGTCGAGCAGGCGGTGACCACGGCATGGTTGGGGCCGCGGAAGCCGTATTTGATCGAGACATGGCCGGAGGCGAGATTGATCAGCGCGGCGGGAATGAAGAACGGGCTGAGACGGCGCGGGCCCTTCTCATGGATCGTCATCGCGCCCTCGGCAATGGACGGCAGGCCGCCGATGCCGGAGCCGATCATGACGCCGGTGCGGTCGCGGTCCGCTTCCGCCTCGGGCATCCAGCCGGAATCCTCGACCGCTTGAATGGCGGCGGCCATCGCGAAGATGATGAACTGGTCCATCTTCTTCACGTCCTTCGTGTCGACCCAGTCCGCGGCATTGAACAAGCCGGAGGCTTTATCGCCGAGCGGCACTTGCCCGGCGATCTTGGTCGTGATGTCGGAGACATCGAAGGATTGGATGGCGCGCAGGCCGGACTCGCCGGCGATCAGGCGGTTCCACGTCGCGTCGACGCCGCACCCGAGCGGCGTGACGAGACCGAGGCCGGTAACGACGACTCGTCTCATGGGCTCAGGGCTCGCGTTTGTCGCAGAGGCTTAGCTGCTGTGCGACTGAATGTAGTCAATCGCGTCTTTCACGGTCAGGATCTTCTCGGCGGCGTCGTCGGGGATTTCGCACCCGAACTCTTCCTCGAAGGCCATGACCAGCTCGACGGTGTCCAGGCTGTCGGCGCCCAGATCGTCGATGAAGCTCGCGGTCGGCGTCACCTTGGCAGCGTCGACACCCAGGTGCTCGACAACAATCTTGGACACGCGGTCGGCAACGTCGCTCATTCTTCAAGTCCTCGGCTGGTGATTTTGGTCGCTAGGTTTATAGCGCTTAATCTTGCTTGTCTCGTCGTTCCGACGGGTCCCGCAAAACGGGGCAATCGGCGAAAAAGTGCGGTTTGGTAACATACTTCCCCTGGTATTGCCAGCGCCGAGGAGCCACAAAGTCTGCGGGGTTCCCGGCCCCGTCAGGGGTCTCGCAGCGGCCTTATCGGCCTATATCATGGCCATGCCGCCATTCACATGCAAGGTCTGGCCGGTCACATAGGCCGCCTCCTCGCTGGCGAGATAGAGCGCCGCCGCCGCGATATCGTCCGACGAACCCAGCCGACCGGCCGGAATGGCGCCGAGCAATTTGGTCTTCTGCTCGTCGCTCAACACGTCGGTCATCGGCGTGGCGATGAAGCCCGGCGCGATGCAATTGACGGTGATGCCGCGGCTCGCCACTTCGGCGGCGAGCGATTTCGACATGCCGATCATGCCGGCCTTCGACGCCGCGTAATTCACCTGGCCCGGATTGCCGGTGACGCCGACGATCGAGGTGATGTTGATCATGCGGCCCCAGCGGTTCTTCATCATCGCGCGCAGCACGGCGCGCGACAGGCGGAAGGCGGCGGTGAGATTGACGTCGAGCACCGACTGCCAATCCTCGTCCTTCATGCGCATCATCAAGCCGTCGCGCGTCAGGCCGGCGTTGTTGACGAGAATGTCGGTCTTGCCCATCGCCGCGTCGCAGGCCTTCACCAAAGCCTCGATGCTCGCCGCGTCGCCGAGATTGGCGGTCTGCACATGCACCGGGATTGAAGAATTGGCTTTAAGCTCAGACGCCAGCGCGTCGAGCGCCTCGGCGCGCGTGCCCGACAACATCACCGTCGCGCCGGCGCCGTGCAGCGCGCGGGCGATGGCGCCGCCGATGCCGCCCGAGGCGCCGGTGACCAAGGCCGTCTTGCCGGTGAGATCGAACATGCTGGCTCCTGCTGCGAAAAAGAGTTGATTATACGGCTTTAATGAAGGCTTCGAGGTCGGCGGGGGTTTGGATCGACGCGGTCTCGAACTCGCGGTCGATGCGTTTTGCCAAGCCCGCCAAGACCTTACCGGCGCCGAGTTCGACGACGCGCCCGACGCCGAGCCGCTTGGCCTCCAGCATGCTCTCGCGCCAGCGCACCATGCCGGTGACCTGCTCGACGAGCAATTTGCGGATATCGTCGGGATCGAGCACGGGCGCCGCCCGCACGTTGCTGATCACCGGCACCACGGGCTCGGTGACGGTCGCGCGCGAAAGCGCTTCTGCCATCGCGTCGGCGGCCGGCTGCATCAGCGAGCAATGGAACGGCGCGCTGACGGGCAGAAGAATGGCGCGCTTGACGCCACTGTCGGTGGCGATCTTCAAGGCGCGCTCGATCGCGCCCTTGTGGCCGGAGATGACGACCTGGTCGCCGCCGTTGTCGTTGGCGGCGGCGCAGACCTCGCCCTGCGCGGCTTCCTTGGCGATGGCCTGCGCCTTCTCCAGGTCGGCGCCGAGCAGCGCCGCCATGGCGCCGATGCCGACCGGCACCGCCTTCTGCATCGACTGGCCGCGCAGCTTCAAGAGACGCGCCGTGTCGGTGAGGGACATCGCCCCCGCCGCCGCCAGGGCGGAATATTCGCCGAGCGAATGGCCGGCGACGAAGCGGACTGTCTCGGCGATCTTGAGGCCGGCCTCGCGCTCCAGGACGCGGACCACGGCCAAACTGACCGCCATGAGGGCCGGCTGGGCGTTTTCCGTCAGGGTCAGCTCGTCGGCCGGGCCCTCGAACATCAGGCGCGAGAGCGATTGGCCCAGCGCCTCGTCGACCTCCTGGAAGACCTCGCGGGCGGCGGCGAAGGCCTCGGCGAGGTCCTTGCCCATGCCGACGGCCTGCGAACCTTGTCCAGGAAAAACAAAGACTTGATCCATAAATGTCCCTTTGCGCAACGAAGCGGCAAGACATACCCCGCCGCCTTGCCAAGTCAAGGAAAAGGGGCCGGAATCCTTGGGTTTTCCCCCGGAATCTGGCGCCCCGATCGCCCGAGGTGGCGCTTGCGCCCCCAAAACCTTCGTGTATATTCCGCGCCTTCATAACTCCTTGCCGGCCTTTTACGGGGTCGGCTAGGTCCGGGCGGCCGCTGCTTCATAGGGAACCAGGGCGCCGGGCCACAAACAGCCATAAGGAGCTGCCGCTTATGTCTCTCTATGAGAGCGTGCTCATCGCACGCCAAGACCTCGCCGCGCCCCAGGCGGAAGCCCTGGGCGAAACCTTCCAAGCCCTCATCGAAGCCAACGGCGGCAAGGTCTCCAAGCGCGAATATTGGGGCCTGCGCAACCTCGCCTACAAGATCAAGAAGAACCGCAAGGGCCACTACATTCTGATGAATGTGGACGCCACCGGTCCGGCCATCGCCGAGCTGGAGCGCAACCTGCGCATCCACGAAGACATCCTGCGCTACATGACCGTGCGCGTCGACGAGCTGGAAGAAGGCCCCTCGGCCATCGTCCGCAGCCGCGGCCAGGAAGACGAGCGTCCGCGCGGCCGTGGCGGCTTCGGCGGCGGCGACCGCTTCGGCGGCGACCGTCCGCGTCCGCCGCGTCGCGACGGCGGCGGCTTCGGCGACCGCCCGCGCCGCGACGACGCCCCCCGTGAGGCCCAGGCCACGCCCGTTCAAGGAGACCAGTCATGAGCGAACGCCCCGAGCGCGACGCCGATGCCGGCGGCAAGGCCGCTGGCGGCCGCCGCCCCTTCTTCCGCCGCCGCAAGAGCTGCCCGTTCTCGGGCGCCAACGCGCCGAAGATCGACTACAAGGACATCCGCCTGCTGCAGCGCTTCGTCTCCGAGCGCGGCAAGATCGTGCCGAGCCGCATCACCGCCGTGTCCGCGCCCAAGCAGCGCGAACTGGCCCAGGCGATCAAGCGCGCGCGCAGCCTCGCCTTGCTGCCCTATCTGCTGAAGTAAGCCTGCTGACGTAAGACGAACCGCGGCGCGCGCGCCGCGGCAGCTTTCGAGAGGACGGCGCGAATGGCGAAGGAGATCGGGATCGCGATAGGCGGCGGAGCCGCCGGCGCGATCCTCTACCTCGCCACCTTCATCGGCGGCCCGGCCGGCATGGTCCTGGCCTATCTGGCGCTGCTGCCGCTGTTCGCGACGGGCCTTGGCTTGGGAGCGGCGAGCGGCCTGGTGGCCGTGGTGACCGCGACGGCCATGGTGACGGCGGCGACGTCGGTGCTGTTCGGCATCGTCTTCGCCCTGGTGTACGCCCTGCCGGCGGCCGGCCTGATCCGTCAGGCGCTGCTGCGGGGCGATGGAGTAGACGACGAGGCGTGGTATCCGCCCGGCCGCATCCTGGCCTGGCTGGTGCTCTACGGTTGCGGCCTCTTCGCCGTGCTGGCCCTGGCCGGCGGCGAGGACGAGATCGCGGCGATGGTGAGCGAGATCGAGCAGGTGATGGCGCAAGTGCTGCCCACCGGCGACAATCCGCGGGTGGCGGAGATGATGCAGGCGATCGCGGGCTACTTCCCGGCGATCCTGATCTTCTCCTGGGCGATCATGGTGATCGCCAACGCCGCCATCGCCGAGGCGCTGCTGGCGAAAGCCGGCCGCGCGATCCGGCCGAAGCCGCGCTATAGCGCCGTCGAACTGCCCGGCTGGTACGCCGGCTGGACGGCGGGGATGGCGGCCCTGGCGCTGATCGCGCCGTGGCTCGATCTGGGCGCGCCGACGTTCGTCGCGCGCAACGCGGCCCTGGCGATGCTGGTGCCGTTCTTATTGGTGGGCTTGGCGGTCATCCATGTCTGGAGCCGCCGCTGGCCCGCCCGCATGGCGATCCTCGCGGGTTGCTATGTCGTGCTGTTGTTGTTCGGTTGGCCGGCTCTGCTGGTCGCCGGATTGGGCTTCATGGAGCAATGGCTGCTCTTGCGTCGGCGCATCGCCGGCGGGACCGGCCTGGAGGAAGAGCGATGATGGAAGTGATCCTGCTCGAACGCGTCGAGCGTCTCGGCCAGATGGGCGACAAAGTGAAGGTGAAGCCGGGCTTCGCCCGCAACTTCTTGCTGCCGCGCAAGAAGGCGCTGCGCGCCACCAAGCAGAACATGAGCCTGTTCGAGACGCAGCGCGCGCAGCTCGAAGCGGCCAACCTGAAGCGCAAGAGCGAGGCCGAGGCCGTCGCCGCCAGCGCCAAGGACATCAGCGTCGTCCTGATCCGCCAGGCCAGCGAAAGCGGCCAGCTGTTCGGCTCGGTGCGTCCGCGCGACGTCTCCGAGGCGGTCACCGCCGCCGGCCTGACGGTCGACAACACCCAGGTGAAGCTCGACATTCCGATCAAGACGCTCGGCATCCACAAGCTGCGCGTCAACCTGCATCCGGAAGTGGCGATCACCGTCGCCGTCAACGTGGCGCGCTCCGAGGAAGAGGCGAAGCTGCAGGCCGAGGGCAAGACCCCGGCGATGCTCGCCGCCGCCGAGGAAGAGATCGCCGCCCTGACCGACGTGTTCGAGGACGGCGCCGCGCCGGGCGCCGAAGGCGAAGCGGCCGCGACCGAGGAAGACAAGGCCGAGTAAGCCTTCGCTTCAAGCCGCGATAAAATCAAAAAGGCGGAGCCGCGAGGCTCCGCCTTTTTTGTTTGCCCGCCTATCCGGACGTCGCGCTCAAGCGTAGGTGCCGCTGTTCCGCTCCGGATAGGATTCGTAAATATGCTCGAACACGGCGTCGCATTTGCTGCGGTAGAGGTCCGGCGTGTAGGCGCGCGGCAAGCCGGCATCCAGCGCGTCCTCGATGTTCAGCTTCAACTGCGAGCGCGCCGAGGATTTCTGCCGCCAATTCAGCACCAGCAGCTCTTTCAGGCGCGCCAGCAGCTCCTTCGCCACCTTCTTCACCTCCGCCCGCTCCTCCGTGTTCAGATCTGGCGCGGGCCGGGTCAGGATGTCGAAGATGACCAGCTCTTCCTCGGTGAGCTTTTCGCGGACGTGGCGCTCCTGCTCTTCGTTCAAGCTGGTGGAGAGCTTAAGCAATTCCTCGAACAGCTGCTCGATGTTGCGGCTGCCGGCATTGTAGCTCTCGATCAGCGCCTCGAACTTCTCGGCATAATCGGCGCGGGTGCGGTTAAGCCGAATCAACGCCTCCAGCTTGGCGCGGATCGCCGCCTTCAAGGCTTCGAGGTCCGTGTTCTTATGTTTCGATTCCTTGAAGCGCTGCGCCAAAACCTCGAAGTCGATCTTGGACAGGTCGATGGGCGGCGGCCCATCCTCGCGCACCGCCACCCCGGTCACCGATCGGTCCAACAGCTTGCCGATTTGCCCCAGAACCGCCGAAATATCCGGCGTTTCGGGATTGAGCTTGGCACGGATGGCGGCGGCCAAAGTCAGGATGCCCGCCACCCGCTCGGCCACCTCCAGCGCCACCGGATCGGGCTTGACCGCGCGGTAAAGGGTGGCGATCAGCTTTTCATGGGCGAAGAAATCGCGCCGCCGCGCCTCGGGGCCGATCAGCGCATTGATCGCGTCTTCCACGGCGATCAGCCGCTCCAGGCTGGCGAGCTGTAATTTCTCCATCGCGGCGAGATCGACGCCATGGGTAGCGCAGAAGGCGGTGCCGGCGGCCACCGCCTCGCGCAGCGCCGCGACGAGCTGCGCCTTGTCCTTGACCGGATTGGCTCCCCCCTTGCCCGCGCCGTAGATCGCCAGCGCCTTCTCCAGCGAGGCGAAGACGTTGGCGTAATCCACGATCACGCCACTGTGCTTGCCGGGGAAGACTCGATTGGCGCGCGCGATGGTCTGCATTAGGGTGTGGTTGCGCATCGGCTTGTCGAGATAGACCGTGGAGCAGCTCGGCGCGTCGAAGCCGGTGAGCCACATGGCGCAGACGAAGACCAGGCGCAGCGGGTCATCGACGTCCTTGAATTTCTCGTCGAGGGCGGGCTGCGAGTCGTTCATGCGGCGGCGGTGCGGCTCGATATCGAGTCCCAACGCCTTCATCTGGGCGATCTCGTTTTGCCCCGGCGAGACGATCACCGCCATGTCGGTCGCGATCAGCACCTCCAGGCGCTCTTTCAGCGCCGCTTGATCGGCGGCAGGCAGATCGTAGCGGCCGAGTTCGGTTCGCACCCGCGCCGTCTCCGCCGCCCAATGGGCCTTGACCTTGTCGTGCATCTTCAACGCCGTGGCCTTGTCGATGGAGACCACCATGGCCTTGCCGAGGAAGCCGCGGCCGAGGAAATGCCGCACGATGTCCTGCGCCACCGTTTCCAGCCGGTCGTCGCGCGTGATCAGGTGGTATTGCCGCCCCAGCGCCTTCTCCAGCTTGGCTTCCTGCTCGTCGTCGAGCCCGGCGTCTTCGATCAGCCGGTAGAGATCGTCGTTGAGGTCGGGATTGACCAGTTCCAGCTCCGGCGTGCGGTTCTCGTAGAACAGCGGCACCGTCGCGCCGTCCTCGACCGACTGCTGGAAATCGTAGATCGACACGTAATCGCCGAAGACCTCCTTGGTGCGCTCCTCGCCGGCGATCAGCGGCGTGCCGGTGAAGGCCAGGAAGGTCGCCTTTGGCATCGCCGCGCGCATGTTGAGCGCCAGGGTGTCGTATTGGCTGCGATGGGCCTCGTCGGTCAGCACGATGACATCGCTGCGGTCGGTCAGCACCTCGGCGGTCTGAAATTTATGAACCAGCGTGAAGACGTAGCGATGATTGCCGCGCAGCAGCTCGCGCAGATGCGCCCCGCTTTCGGCATGGCATTCGTCGCCCTCCGCCTCGGACACCGCGCCGACGGTCTTGAAGGTCTTGGCGATCTGGTCGTCCAGCTCGACGCGGTCGGTCACCACCACGAAAGTCCAGTTGCCGACCAGCTTGCGCAGCACCTTCTGGGCGAAGAACACCATCGAGAAGCTCTTGCCGCTGCCCTGGGTCTGCCAGAACACGCCGCCGCGCCCGTGGCCGCGCTCGCGCGCCTCCAGCATCGAGGCGATGGCGTTGTTGACGCCAAGGAATTGGTGGTTCTGGCCGAGCAGCTTGACCAGTCCCGCCTTATGCTCTGAGAACAAGGTGAAGTTCTCGACGAGATCGAGCAGGCGCGCACGGTCGCAGGCGCCGCGCAGCATCACTTCCAGCGACACGCGGCGCGGCTCGTCCTCGCGTTCGATGCGCTTCCACTCGAAGAAACGGTCCCAATCGGCGGTGAGCGAGCCGACGCGGCTGTCGGTGCCGTTGCTGGCGATCAGCAGCGCATTGAACCAAAAGAGCTGCGGGATCTCCTGCTTGTAATGGGTGAGGTTCTCGTCGAAGGCGGCGCGCGCCGGTACGCCGGGCTTCTTCAGTTCCACCACCACCCAAGGCAGGCCGTTGACGAAGCCGACGAGGTCGGGCCGGCAGGTGTAGAGATTGCCGACGACGCTGAACTGACTGACCAGCAGGAAGTCGTTCGCCTCCGGATTCGCCCAGTCGATGACGCGCAGGCGCTCGGTCTTCTGGCCGCCGCGTTCGGCATCGGCGAGGGAGACCGGAATGCCATCCTTTATCAGCCGGTATATCTCGCGATTGGCCGACTCCAGGCTCATCGCCGAGCGGTCGCGAGTCAGTTCGTCGATGGCGCTGGTGGTCGCCTCGGGCGGCAGCGCCGGGTTGAGCTTGCCCAACGCGGCGCGCAGGCGATCCACCAGCACCACATCGCCCTTGGTCTCACGCCCGAGCGTGCCACCGGGGCCGAAGGCCTCCTCCATCGCCGACAGCGTCTGCCAGCCGAGCGCCGAAAATAGCCCAATGGCGGGCTGCTCGACGAGCTGGTCTTCGCTGTAGGCGTGGGCCATGGCCTAAGCCGCCTCCACGTCGATCTGCCCCGACAATAGACGGGGCAAAAGCAGGTCGCGGGCGCGACGGAGGTTTCTGTTCAGTTCGGTGAGAGCCTGCTTCTGGCGCAGCATTGGTAAGGCAAGATCGGCAAAGCGTGCGAGCAGATTCTCTGGCGGTGACACAAGTGCGAACGAACGAAGCGCAGAAATGTTGAACATCGTCATGTTCGTGCCCCCTGTCTTCAGCGAGGCGATGCGTCCTTGGCCTTCCTCCGACTCCAATGTGAAATAGATATAGAGCGCGCTGCTGGTCTTCGCCGCTCGGCAAATGCTCATGTGCTGGTCAACTGCCCAATCTCGATGGGTTTCGGAGTAGAAATGAACTCTTCCAATCGTGCCCTCACCGAGGCAATTCACCAGCACGTCACCAAATCTGGCGAATTTCTCTGGTGGAACCTCAAGCGCTATTTCGAGTTCCTTCAAGTCGCCAAGCGAAAGTTCAGTGCCTCGGTTTACCTTCTGATTGATGATGAAACGACCACTCCCCGTTTCGTATTTAGGAGTCACACCTCGTGTAACCAGCGTGCAAAATGATTCAACTGATTTGACCTCCCACTCCTTGGGAATCTCCCCGAGCGGCGAGGCTACTCGGGGGCAGTTTTCGTGGCCGGGGAAGCGAAAGTGGACGAACCACTCGCGGTAGAGGGCACGGGCCATCGCCTCCAGAATCCCGATGCGCCGCTGGCTGTTCTCGATCAACTCGTCATAGGCCGACAGGATTCCCGCAATCCGTCGTTGTGCCGCCAAAACCGGAATCTTCAACGGCTCACGCTCCGAAAACGTCGTCCATTGGAAGCGGGCCACACCAGTATGCTGCGTATGATAGGCATGCATCGCCCCAGCGGCATAAAGGTGTTGAAGATACCAGAACATGAACTCCGGATCACAAAGCTCTGTGTTGAATCGAATGAAGCGGCTGAAGCTCGCACAGGTCAGCGGAAGCTCAGAGCAGGAAAACAAATGCGGGCGAAGGAGAACGGTTCGACCTGTGATCTGGTTTTTTGTTCCACCGGCGACTTCGATAATCACATCCCAAGGCTGAAGCTTTTTCCGTTCGGCGATGTGCTTTGGAATGTGTCGGCGCGGCGTAGTCAAGGTATCTCCAAAGCGCACATCACCAAAGTCCGTCCCACGAACCACGATCATCTCAACGGATTCATCAAACGGTTCGCCCTTGCCCCACTCTCCGTCCTTTGAAATCGCGATGAGATCCTTAAGAACATAGGCCATCGTCACACCTCCAGAATCTCTGCCACATTGCGAGCAATTATCTGTTCGAGATTCCGGGCCTGGACGTTGAGAGCTTCGAGTTCCTCATTCAGCGTTTCGAGTTGCACCTTGAAGTCCTCGTCGCTCACGTCCTCTCCCGGCGCCGCGCCAACATAGCGACCAGGATTGAGCGACCAGCCCTGAGCTTCGATGTCCTTGAGCTTGGCGGCGCGACAGAGGCCTGGCACGTCGCCATATTTCGGTTTCTTGCCAAAAGTCTCCTTGAGCTTGGCCTCAGCTTCGGCGCCGCCGAGGGTGAAGTCTGGAACCTCGCCGCGATAGAGGCGCACGAGATTGGCGATGAAGCCGATCTGCGCTTGCGTCCAATCGCGATGGGCGCGGTCGATCTGCCGGTAGATATGGCGGGCGTCGATGAAGAGCACCTTATCGGCGCGCGGCGTTTTGGCCTTGCCCTTGTCGAGAAACCATAGCGTGCAGGGCAGCGTGACCGTGAAGAACATGTTGGGGCCGACGGCGACCATCACGTCCACCGCACGGCTCTCGATCAGCTTCTGGCGGATTTCCTGCTCGGTAGAGCGAGCATCCGACGCCGAGTTAGCCATGACGAAGCCGGCGCGGCCTTTCGCATTCAGCGCGGAATGGAAAAGTTGAATCCACAGGTAGTTGGCATTGTCGGACTTCGGCAGGCCGAAGGGGAAGCGGCGGCCCGGACCGACCATGTCCTTGAGCCGCTCCTTGTCCACCGCGTTGACATTGAACGGCGGATTGGCGAGGACGAAATCGAACTTCCCCGTCGCGGCGTGCGGGTCGTCATAGTAGCTGTTGACGTTGCCGCCGTGGCGGATGTCGCCTTCCAGGCCATGCACCGCGAGGTTAAGGCGGCAGAGGCGGCCGGTCTCGTCGGTCTTCTCGACGCCGTAGATGGCGAGCTCGGCGGCGGGGTTCTTTTGGTGCTCGGCGACGAAGCGCGCCGACTGCACGAACATGCCGCCGGAGCCGCAGGCGGGATCGAGGATGCGGCCGTGGAAGGGCTCGATGATCTCGGCGAGCAACCGGACGATGCTAGCCGGCGTGTAGAACTCGCCGCCCTTCTGGCCCTCGGTGCGGGCGAACTCGCCGAGGAAATATTCGTAGATGCGGCCGAAGGCATCGAAGTCGGCGCTGGCCGGAATCTCGGAGACCTTCTTGAGCAGCTCCTTCAGCAGCGTACCGGCGAAGAGGTTATAGGTTTTGGGCAGCACGCCGGCGAGCTGCGGGTTGTGCTTCTCGATCTCGCGCATCGCCTCGTTGACCTTGGCGCCGACATTGGCGGCTTCCGGCAGGGTCAACAGATGATCGAAGCGCGCGTCCGGCGCGAGATAGAGGACATTGTCCGCATGGTAGGCGGCGGGCTCATCGACGCGGCTGCCGCGCCGCGACGAGGCCCCGGCCTTTTCCAGTTTGGCGCGCTGGCCGGTGAAGCGCACCTCGGCGAAGCGTAGGAAGATGAGGCCGAGGATGGGGCCGGAATATTCCTGGGCCTTGAGGCCCGAATTGGCGCGCAGCTGGTCGGCCGCCTCCCACAGGCGCTTTTCCAGCGCGGCCGATTCGCCATTTTTTTCCGACGCCGCAATCCAACGCATGCACGCAACTCCTGATTTTACGAATCATCCGGCTCGGCTTCGACGCCGTCCTCGGTCGGACAGCCTCAACGCGCGGCGCTCCCGCGCCGGAACACGGGGCCGCAATTCACCGCTTCGGATTGTAGATATTCCCCGGCGAGGCATGGTGCCGCGCGGCAACCTGCGGGGCAAGCATTACGGCCCTCAGGTGATCCTCACTTTGCCATGGGTCGAAAAAGTCGTGGATGCCCGGGACGAGCCCGGGCATGACGGAGGGACGATCATCGGCGCGCCACTTCCACGGCGCCCGCCACCGCCAAGGAGCCCGCCATGTCCCCCGCCACGACCGCCCTGCTCGCCTGGGCCACCCTCGCCGTCCGGCCAAAGGCCGGCTCGGTCAGTTAGCGGCGGCGACACGCCGCCGCGGGGGCCTGTTGGAGATCGGCTGGGCCGTCGGCCTGAAATATACCGACGGCTTCAGCCGGCTGGTTCCCTCCGTCCTCACCCTCGGCGCCATGGCGGCCAGCGTCGGGCTCTTGTCGCTGGCGCTGCGCCATATCCCGATCGGCACGGCCTACGCGGTATGGACCGGCATCGGCGCGGTCGGCGTCGCCATCGCCGGCATGATCCTGTTCGGCGAGCCGCGCGAAACCCTGCGAATTCTGTTCATTCTGCTGATCGTGGCGGGAATCGCCGGCCTGAAGATCGTCTCCTAAGGCCCTCCCGGCAACGCTGTCGCCCCCGGTTACCCCGCCGAAAGACTGGATCGGCTCAAAAACCGCGCCAAAGACTATGTTAAAAATGGTCTTTTTTTCCCTGTGCCTTTCGTGCTTGGATTGTGACATGGAGCAACGGCGGTGGGAGGCCGCCATGGCGAGGGCCGCGCCTTGACGGGCGGGGCCCCGGGTTGGGGACAATGCTGCTGACCAAACTGCTCGACCGGCTGATCCGGTCCGGTTCGCTGACCTTGATCGACGCCGGCGGCCGCCAGCACCGCTTCGGCGACGGCGGCGCGCCGCATGTCACCGTGCGGCTGCATGACCGCGCCCTCCACGCCAAGATCGCGCTCAATCCCTCGCTCGCCGGCGGCGAGGCCTATATGGACGGCACGCTGACCCTCGAAGAGGGCAGCCTGCACGACTTCATCGACATCACCACGCGCAGCTTCGACAACATCTACGAGTCGCCGCTGCAGCGCGTCCTGCGCATCGCCAGCTTCGCGCTCCGCGTGTTCCAGCAATATAACCCGACGAGCCGCTCGCGGCAGAACGTGGCGCATCACTACGACCTGTCGGGCGCGCTCTACGACCTGTTCCTCGACCGCGACCGGCAATATTCCTGCGCCTATTTCGCCAAGCCCGACGACAGCCTGGAGACGGCCCAGCACGCCAAGAAGGTGCATATCGCCGCCAAGCTGCTGCTCGACAAGCCGGGCCTGAAGGTGCTCGACATCGGCTGCGGCTGGGGCGGCATGGCGCTCTATCTCGCCAAGGCGGCCAATGCCGACGTCACCGGCATCACGCTCTCGACCGAACAGGCGAAGGTCGCCGAAGGCCGCGCCGCCGGCGCCGGCCTGGCGAACAGCGTGCGCTTCAAGCTGCAGGACTACCGCCACGAGCGGGAGCAATACGACCGCATCGTCTCGGTCGGCATGTTCGAACATGTCGGCCTGCCGCAGTTCAAACCCTTCTTCAAGAAGATGCGCGAATTGCTCAAGCCCGACGGCGTCGCCCTGCTCCACTCCATCGGCCGCATGGACGGCCCGGGCGTCACCGATCCCTGGATCCGCAAATATATCTTCCCGGGCGGCTACGTGCCGGCGCTGTCGGAAGTGCTGCCGGTGATCGAGCGCGCCGGCCTGTGGGTGACCGACATCGAAATCCTGCGCCTGCATTACGCCGAGACGCTGAAGGCCTGGCACAAGAACTTCATGGCGCACCGCGCCGAGGCGGCGCGCATCTACGACGAGCGCTTCTGCCGCATGTGGGAATTCTATCTCGTCGGCTGCGAGATGGCCTTCCGCAACATGAGCCAGATGGTGTTCCAGATTCAGCTGACGCGCGAACAGACCGCCGTGCCGCTGACGCGCGACTATATCGTCGATTGGGAACGCGCCCAGCTGGAGAAGATGAGCTCGGCGGCGGAATAGGCGCGCTTTTTCGCACGGCTCTATCCCGAGAAGCCCGCCTCTCGCCCGCTCGACAATCGCCCGCCGCCATGACTAGGCTTGCCGAAAAAGATAAATCGGCAAGGGAGGCCAGCATGGCGAGACAATCGATCATTCTGCGCGCCGGCATCGTCGCCGCCGCATCCGCGTTCTGCGCAACCGCGTTGTCCATGGGCGCCAGCGCTCAATCGGCCCCCATGGGCGCGAGCGCCCAATCGGTCGAGGAGTTCTACAAGGGCCGCACCATCACGGCCTATATCGCCGGCACGCCGGGCGGCCTGTTCGACATCGCCACGCGCGCCATGGCCGACCATCTCGGCAAGTTCATTCCCGGCCATCCGAAAATCCAGGCGCAGAACATGCCGGGCGGCGGCGGGCTGGTGCTCGCCAACCATCTCTACAACGTCGCGCCCAAGGACGGCACGGCGATCGCCTATGTCGGCCCCATCGCCATCGATCCGCTGCTCAATCCCGGCGGCAACGCCAAGTTCGACGCGACGAAATTCACCTGGATCGGCAGCCTCGGCGCGCAGCATTCGGTGCTGTCGCTGTGGGCCAGCGCGCCGGCCAAGACCGCCGAGGACCTGCGCCGCATCGAGACCATCGTCGCCGGCACCGGCGCCGCCGCGACCACCGACATCTATCCGAAGGTGCTGAATGCCGTGCTCGGCACCAAGTTCAAGCTGGTGACCGGCTATCAGGGCAGCAAGGAAACCTATCTCGCCATGGAGCGCGGCGAGGCGCACGGCCGCTTCAATTCGTGGGACGCGTTGAAATCGACGGTGCCCGACTGGATCCGCGACAAGAAGGTCAACATCGTGCTGCAGGCGACCCTGAGCCGGCATCCCGAACTGCCGGACGCGCCGACCGTGCTCGACCTGGCCCAGACCGACGAGCAGCGCCAGGCCATGCGCTTCCTCTTCCTGCCCGCCCAGTCGGGCCGGCCGATCGCCGCCCCGCCCGGCCTGCCGCCCGACCGCGCCAAGGCGCTGCGCGACGGCTTCGCCAAGCTGGTGGCCGACCCGGCCTTCCTCGCCGACATGCGCAAGCGCGGCGTCGAGGTCGAGATGCCGATGACCGGCGACGAGGTGGCGAAGACTTACGCGGCGGTCTACGACACGCCGAAAGCCATCGTCGACCTGGTCGCCGCCGCGATGAAGTGAGGCGGCGGCTTAATATGCTTCTGCCCCCGGGTCGCACAGCCTGTGGATAACTTTACTATGGCTGTGTAAAGTGCGCTTGACGTAGCTTCCGCTCGCAGCACTTCAGTGGGGTTCGAGCAAGCATGGCCGAGACGACAAATCCTAAAGTAACTCCCCTGCGCGCTGGGGACGACGTTTCCGGTATAGGTAGTGTCCCCACCCGCGAGCCGCCCCACAATTTCGACGCCGAACAGGCCCTGCTCGGCGCCATCCTGACCAACAACCTGGCCTACGGCCGGGTGTCGGAATTCCTGCGGCCGGAGCATTTCGCCCATCCGGCGCATGGCCGCATCTTCGACGCCGCCACCCGGCTGATCGAAAAGGGCCAGGTCGCCAACGCCACCACGCTCAAGAACCTGTTCGACCAGGACGCCGACCTCGATTCGATCGGCGGCGCCGCCTATCTCGCCCGCCTCGCCGGTTCGGCAACCACGGTGATCAACGCCGGCGACTACGGCCGGATGATCTTCGACCTGCATCTGCGCCGCCAACTCATCGGCATCGGCGAAGACGTGGTGAACGAGGCCTTCGACCACGATCCGGAGCAGAGCGCCACCGGCCAGATCGAAATGGCCGAACAACGCCTGTTCGATCTCGCCACCACCGGCCAGGCCGACAGCGGCTTTCGCGCCTTCAAGGACGTCCTGGTCAAGGCCGTCGACATGGCCGAGGCCGCCTACAAGCGCGAAGGCGCCCTCACCGGCGTCTCCACCGGCCTGATCGACCTCGACAAACTGCTCGGCGGCCTGCAGCCGTCGGACCTCATCATCCTCGCCGCCCGCCCGTCGATGGGCAAGACGGCGCTCGCCACCAACATCGCCTTCAGCGCCGCCCAGTCCTATCACCGCGCGCTCGGCGAAGGCCGCACCCAGGTGGTGAACGGCAAGCCCAAGGCGATCGACGGCGCCGTGGTCGGCTTCTTCTCGCTCGAAATGTCGGCCGAGCAATTGGTCACCCGCATGCTCGCCGAAGCCGCCGAGGTCGATTCCGACAAGATCCGCAAGGGCGAGCTGACCAGCGACGACTTCAACCGCGTCGTCCAGGCGAGCCGCGCCCTGTCGCAAATTCCCTTCTTCATCGACGACACGCCGGCCCTCTCGGTCGCGGCGCTGCGCACCCGCGCCCGCCGCCTGCAGCGCCAGCACGATCTGTCGATGATCGTCGTCGACTATCTGCAGCTGCTGCGCGGCTCGCCGGGGCCGGGCGGCCGCAGCCAGGAAAACCGCGTGCAGGAAATTTCGGAAATCACCCGCGGCCTGAAGGCGCTGGCCAAGGAATTGAACCTGCCGGTGATCGCCCTGTCGCAGCTGTCGCGCGCCGTCGAAGCGCGCGATCCGCCGCGCCCGCAGCTCGCCGACTTGCGCGAATCGGGCTCCATCGAGCAGGACGCCGACGTGGTGATGTTCATCTACCGCGCCGAATATTACCTGTCGCGCAAGGAGCCGGAGACCGGCACCGACAAGCATCTCGAATGGCAGACCAAGATGGGCGATCTGCACAATATCGCCGAAGTCATCATCGGCAAGCAGCGTCACGGCCCGATCGGCACGGCGATCTTGCAATTCGAGGGGCGTTTCACCAAGTTCTCGGACTATATTTCCGACAACCGCATCCCCGACATTCATTGAGCCGCCCATTGAGCCACGATGCCCCTTGAGCCGTCCGCTTCGTCCGACCTCGGCGCCAATCTTTGCGGCGGCATCCTGCGCATCGACCTCGGCGCCATCGTCGCCAATTGGCGGCTGCTGAAGGGCAAGCTGGCAAACGGCGCAAATTGCGCCGCCGTGGTCAAAGCCGACGCCTACGGCCTCGGCATGGCCGAGGTCGCCCCGGCGCTCCATCGCGCCGGCTGCCGCGTCTTCTGCGTCGCCCTGGCCGAGGAGGCCCTGGCGCTGCGGGCCTTGCTTCCCGATGTTGAAATTCACGTCTTTTCCGGCGCCACCGCCGCCAGCCTGCCCGAGCTGGCGCGCCACCGGATCATCCCGGTGCTCAACAGCCTGGCGCAGATCGCCGCCGCCACCGCCTTCGCCCGTCAGGACGGCGCGGCCCTCGCGGCCGACATCCATGTCGATACCGGCATGAACCGGCTCGGGCTGGAAGAGCGCGAGCTGGCGGCCCTCGCCGCCGACCCGGCGCTGCTCGCCGGCCTCGACATCCGCCTGGTCATGAGCCATCTCGCCTGCGCCGACGAGCCGGGCCACCCGCTCAGCGCCCGCCAGCTCGCCGCCTTCCGGGCCGCGCGGGCCCGGCTGCCCGCCCTGGGCGCCGCGACGGCCTCCTTCGCCAATTCGGCGGGCATCTTCCTGGGGCCCGACTATCACTTCGATCTGGCCCGCCCCGGGGCCGCCCTCTACGGCCTGAAACCGCAGAATTCCAGCCCCAATCCGATGGCCCAAGTGGTTCGTCTGCAAGGGAAAATCCTGCAGGTGCGCGACGTTGACACCCCCATGACCGTTGGATATGGTGCCGCGCACCGCGTGACGGGCAAGGCCCGGATCGCCACCGTCGGCGTCGGTTATGCCGACGGCTACCGCCAAAGCCTGACCAATCGCGGCCACGCCTATCTCGGCGACCTGCGCGTGCCTGTAGTGGGACGAGTCTCGATGGATTTGATCGCTCTCGACGTCTCCCAGGCGCCCGCCGCCTCGGCCGTGCCCGGCGCTCTCGTCGATCTTCTCGGCCCCCACCACGACGCCGACGCGCTCGCCGCCGAGGCGCAGACCATCGGCTACGAAATCCTCACCGGTCTCGGACGGCGCTTCCACCGGGTCTACGTTCCAGCCAAGGAAAGCCAGCCGGCATGAATTTCGTCGCCGCCATCGGCCGGCTGCTGATCAGCTTCTTCGAAGCGGTCGGCCGCATCGCCATGTTCACCGGCCTGGCGCTGTTCCACAGCCTGCGCCCGCCCTATTACCCGCGCCTGATCGCGCGCCAGATGATCGACATCGGCTATTACTCGCTGCCGGTCGTCGGCCTCACCGCGATCTTCACCGGCATGGTGCTGGCGCTGCAGAGCTACTCCGGCTTCGCCCGCTTCTCGGCGGAAAGCGCGGTGGCCACCGTCGTCGTCATCTCGATCACCCGCGAACTCGGCCCGGTGCTCGCCGCCCTCATGGTCGCCGGCCGCATCGGCGCCTCGATGGCCGCCGAGATCGGCACCATGCGCGTCACCGAGCAGATCGACGCGCTGACCACCTTGTCGACCAACCCGTACAAATACCTGGTGATGCCGCGCCTGCTGGCCGGCCTCGCCATGATGCCCGTGCTGGTGCTGGTCGCCGACATCATCGGCGTGTTCGGCGGCTACATCATCGGCGTCAACAAGCTCGGCTTCAACCCCGCCGCCTATCTCAAGAGCACCTTCGAATATCTCGAATTCAAGGACGTGTTCTCGGGGCTGGTCAAGGCGGCGGTGTTCGGCTTCATCATCACCCTGATGGGCTGCTACCACGGCTACCATTCGCAGCGCGGCGCCCAGGGCGTCGGCACCGCCACGATCAACGCCGTCGTCTCGGCGCTCATCCTGATCCTGGTGTTCAATTACATGATCACCGAACTGTTCTTCTCGCGATGAGCACGCACCCGCACACCCCGAAGATCAAGGTCCGCGGCCTGAAGAAGGCCTTCGGGCGCAAGGTCGTGCTCGACGGGCTCGACCTCGACGTGATGCCCGGCGAATCGGTCGTCATCATCGGCGGCTCGGGCACCGGCAAGTCCGTGCTGCTCAAATGCATCCTCGGCATCATCCAGCCCGACGCCGGCTCGATCGAGATCGACGGCGAGGAAGTGACGCGCATGTCGTCGCGCGAACGCGAGCGCGTGATGCACAAGTTCGGCATGCTGTTTCAGGGCGGCGCGCTGTTCGACAGCCTGCGCGTCTGGGAAAACGTTTCCTTCGGCCTGGTGCAGGCCCAGGGCATGGACCGCGTCCAGGCCAAGGACATCGCCATCCGCAAGCTGGCCGCCGTCGGCCTCGGTCCCGAAGTCGGCGAGCTGCTGCCCGCCGAACTGTCGGGCGGCATGCAGAAGCGCGTGGCGCTGGCCCGCGCCATCGCCACCGAGCCGGAGATCATCTTCTTCGACGAGCCGACCACCGGCCTCGATCCGATCATGAGCGACGTGATCAACGACCTGATCGTCGATTGCGTGAAGCAACTCGGCGCGACGACCCTGTCGATCACCCACGACCTCGCCAGCGCGCGCAAGATCGCCCACCGCATCGCCATGATCTACAACGGCAAGATCATCTGGTCCGGCGCGGTGCAGAAGATCGACTACACCGGCAACGCCTATGTCGATCAGTTCATCCACGGCCGCGCCGAAGGCCCGATCAAGGTCGAGGTGGGCGCGCTCAGCGATCCAATGCCCGGGAGCCGGCGCTAGATGGCGCGCGGGGCCGCCCGCTACGTCTGTCAGGAATGCGGCGCCGTCACCAGCCGCTGGGCCGGCCGCTGCGATAACTGCGGCGCCTGGAACAGCATCGTCGAGGAAGCCGTTTCCAAGGCCCCGCCCGGCGCCCTGAAAAACGCCCTGAAAGCCAGCGGCGCCTCCGGCAAGACGCTCGGCCGGCGCATCGAATTCCAGCCGCTCACCGGCCGCACCCTGCCGGAAGCCCGCCGCCTGACCGGCATCGCCGAACTCGACCGCGTGCTCGGCGGCGGCCTGGTGGCCGGCTCGACCATCCTGGTCGCCGGCGATCCCGGCATCGGCAAATCCACCCTCATGACCCAGGCCGCCGCCGCCCTGGCGGGCAGCGACGGCGGCGCCGCCTATATCTCCGGCGAAGAGGCGCTCGACCAGGTGCGCCTGCGCGCCAGCCGTCTCGGGCTCTCCGACGCGCCGGTCAAGCTCGCCGCCGCCACCGACGTCGCCGACATCCTGGCGACCATGGAGCAGCCGGACGCGCCGCGCGCGGTGATCGTCGATTCGATCCAGACCATGTATCTCGACAGCCTCGAATCGGCCCCCGGCACGGTCGCCCAGGTGCGCGCCAGCGCCCAGGCGCTGATCCGCCTGGCCAAGAGCCGCGGCATCAGCGTCATCATGGTCGGCCATGTCACCAAGGAAGGCCAGATCGCCGGCCCCCGCGTGCTCGAGCATATGGTCGATACGGTGCTCTATTTCGAAGGCGAGCGCGGCCACCAGTTCCGCATCCTGCGCGCCGTCAAGAACCGCTTCGGCCCGACCGACGAGATCGGCGTGTTCGAAATGACCGACGGCGGCCTGCGCGAGGTCGCCAACCCGTCCGCCCTGTTCCTCGGCGAGCGCGAGGGCCGCGTCTCGGGCTCCTGCGTCTTCGCCGGCATGGAGGGCACCCGGCCGATCCTGGTCGAAATCCAGGCTTTGGTCGCTCCCTCCTCGCTCGCCTCGCCGCGCCGCGCCGTGGTCGGCTGGGACAGCGGCCGCCTCGCCATGATCACGGCGGTGCTGGATGCGCGCTGCGGGCTTGCTTTGGGCGGCCTGGATATCTATTTGAACGTCGCCGGCGGCCTCAAGATCTCCGAACCCGCTGCCGACCTGGCGGTCGCGGCGGCGCTGATCTCCTCCCTGGCGGACACGCCCACCCCGCCGGAAACCGTGGTTTTCGGCGAAATCGGCCTGTCGGGCGAGGTCCGCCCGGTCGGCCAGCGCGATTCCCGCCTGAAAGAGGCGGCCAAGCTCGGTTTCGCCCAGGCTTTTGCCCCCAAGGCGGCGCCGTCGAAACGTGATAAAGGAAAGCGGGAAAGCGCTCGCTCCGATGCCACAGGGGGCGGCCTTAACGTGACGGAGATCGGCCACTTGAACGACCTGCTGCGCCTGTTCAGCGTCACCCCCGGCCAGGCCCCGAAAGGCGGCGCCAGGGGCGATGGCAGCAAACGCCAGAAGGCCGCCGCCCAAGGCGCCGATTCCGACAGCGATTTCGCCCCGTACGAGTGAGGACGCGTTAGACCATGCAGGTGCTCGGCTTCAACCTCGTCGATTTGATCGTCATCGTCGTCGTCCTCCTATCCGGCGTCTTCGCCCTGGCGCGCGGCCTGGTGCGCGAAGTGCTGGCGATCTTCAGCTGGATCGGCGCCGCCTTCGCCACCTTCTACGGCTTCGACTATCTCAGCCCCTACGTGCTGCGGCTGATCGGCGAGCCGACCATCGCCAACGTGGTGACCGGCGCCAGCATCTTCCTCGTCGTGCTGTTCGTCCTGTCGCTGATCGCCGGCGCCATCGCCGGCGCGGTGCGCGGCACGGCCGCCGGCTCGGTCGACCGCACCCTCGGCTTCGTCTTCGGCCTGGCGCGCGGCGCCGTGCTGATCTGCCTGGTCTACATGGGCCTCAGCTGGGCCATCCCGCCGCGCGAGCAGCCCGCCTGGGTGCAGGCCGCGCGCACCGCGCCGCTGATGGAGCGCGGCGCCGACTTCCTCTATTCGCTCGCGCCCGCCCATGTCCGCAACAGCGGCTACCGGCCCAACGCCGAGCGCCGCACCGACGCCCCGCCCCGCCCCGCTTCGCCCCAATCCGCCACTTCGGCGCCTTCCGCTTCCACCGCCGCCAATCCCGCCGCGCCCAATCAGGGCCCCGGCTATCGAGCGGACGAACGGCGAGAGATGGACCGCCTTATCGAGGGAACGCAGTAACCCATGCTGACCACCCAGCCGTTCGACGACGACCATCTGCATGAGGAATGCGCCATCTTCGGCGTCTACGGCCATGAAGACGCCGCGGCGCTGACGGCGCTCGGCCTGCACGCCCTGCAGCATCGCGGCCAGGAGGCGACCGGCATGGTCGTCTACGACGGCGCGCGCTTCAACAGCCACCGCGGCCTCGGCCATGTCGCCGACATCTTCTCCAGCGAAGCGGCGATCCGCCGCCTGCCCGGCCGCTCGGCGATCGGCCACAACCGCTATTCGACCAGCGGGGAGACCATCGAGCGCAACATTCAGCCGCTGTTCGCCGACTTCCAGTACGGCGGCTTCGCCATCGGCCACAACGGCAACCTGACCAACGCCGTGACCCTGCGCCAGGACCTGGTGCGCAAGGGCAGCCTGTTCCAGTCCACCACCGACACCGAAGTCATCATCCATCTGATGGCGACCAGCCGGCACGAAACCGTGGTCGAGCGCATGATCGACGCGCTGCGCCAGGTCGAGGGCGCCTATTCGCTGGTCGGCCTGCACAAGGACGGCCTGATCGGCGTGCGCGACCCGCTCGGCGTGCGCCCGCTGGTGCTCGGCAAGCTCGACGACGCCTACATCCTCGCCTCGGAAACCTGCGCCCTCGACATCATCGGCGCCGACTACGTGCGCGACATCGAAGCCGGCGAGCTGGTCGTCATCAACGAAAAGGGCGTCGAGAGCCTGAAACCCTTCGGCGCGACGACCAAGCGGCCCTGCATCTTCGAATATATCTACTTCGCGCGGCCCGACAGCGTCATGGAAGGCGTCTCGGTCTACGACGCGCGCAAGCGCATCGGCATCGAGCTGGCCAAGGAAAGCGGCGTCGACGCCGACATGATCATCCCGGTGCCCGACTCGGGCGTGCCGGCGGCCATCGGCTACGCCAACGAATCGGGCATCCCCTTCGAGCTCGGCATCATCCGCAACCATTACGTCGGCCGCACCTTCATCGAACCGACCGACCAGATCCGCCATCTCGGCGTGAAGCTGAAGCACAACGCCAACCGCGCCTACATCAAGGGCAAGCGCATCGTGCTGGTCGACGATTCCATCGTGCGCGGCACCACCTCGAAGAAGATCGTCGAGATGATGCGCGCCGCCGGCGCCACCGAAGTGCATATGCGCATCGCCAGCCCGCCGACGACCAATCCCTGCTTCTACGGCGTCGACACGCCGGAACGGGATAAATTGCTCGCCGCGCGCTATTCGATCCAGGAAATGACGCAGTTCATCGGCGTCGATTCGTTGGCCTTCATCTCGATGGACGGACTCTATCGCGCCATGGGCGAGCCGGGCCGCAATGCCGAACGCCCGCAATATTGCGACGCCTGCTTCAGCGGCGAATATCCGATCCGCCTGACCGACATGGACGGCACGGAAAAGCCGGCGCAGCTCTCGTTCCTGACCGAAGTCCTGCGCCGCGCCGGTCGGCGCTGACCCGGCCATGACCGACCTTCCCCACGGCCGCCTCGCCGGCCGCGTCGCCTTGATCACCGGCGCCTCGCGCGGCATCGGCGCCGCCGTCGCCAAGCGCTTCGCCGCCGAAGGCGCGCAGGTCATCCTCACCGCGCGCACGGTCGGCGGCCTCGAAGAGGTCGACGATCAGATTCGCAAAGCGGGACACGGCAATGCCACGCTGGTGCCGCTCGATCTCGCCAAGGGCGCCGAGATCGACAAGCTCGGCCCGGCCATCCTCGAGCGCTTCGGCAAATTGGACATTCTCGTCGGCAACGCCGGCCAACTCGGCATCCTCAGCCCGATGGGCCATATCGACCCGCCGGTGTGGGACCGCGTCTTCGCCGTCAACGTCGCCGCCAACTGGCGGCTGATCCGCATCTGCGAGCCGCTGCTGAAATTGTCGCCCGCCGGCCGCGCGATCTTCGTCACCTCGACGGCGGCGCAAGGCACGCATCCCTATTGGGGCGCCTATGCCGCGAGCAAGGCGGCGCTCGAAAGCATGGTGCGGACCTGGGCCGGCGAACTGGTCCAGACCAACATCCGCGCCAACCTGCTCAATCCCGGCCGCACGCGCACCCGCATGCGCGCCGAAGCCTTCCCCGGCGAAGACCCGCTGTCGGTCAAGCCGCCGGAAGAGGTCGCAGCCGTGATGGTGCCGATGGCGAGCGCCGAGGAAACCCGCCAGGGCGAGATAATTCACTGCTAATCATAATAGGGCTCCTATGATCGAAATACTCGAGCAGGAGTTATTTTTTGCGGCATTAGAGGTAATTGCGATTTTCAAATCGCAATTACTTTGGGGCGCTTTGCTTGGTGCATTATTCACCCACATTGCGAACCGCCTAAAATCTCAACGAACGGCTCGCGAGCGTCAGTCAATCGCCGCCATTCAAATAGCCATCCAATTAAGGTCATGGCTAAGTCGAACAGCAAATAGCATTGGGCAAACTAAATTACATGACGACTCTGGAGGACGGGCGGGTAACCCACACGCAACAAATTATAAGTTCTCATTCGAAGACGAATTAGACGTCGTATCTCAACTAAACAACTCGGATGCATTAAAGGTTTTTCAGCTTATTGAAGAAAGACGATCAATCGCTAGTGAAGTATCCATAACCGCTGAAATGGTTGGTCATGAGGAAGGTTCAGATTTAAAGCGTGGTCGCCTCGCCGAACTCTACATGCAGGCTTTACCGATTTACCAATCACTATCCAAGCAAGCCAAATGGCGAGAAATGCCGTCGTCAGAAGACGAAGTCGAATTAATGCAAAAAGAAATTGAAAAGATGCTCGCTAGTCGCGAGCGAGACAGAAAGGCCGCCGCAGAACTTTTTAGCTAGCGCCGCTTGTCGTCGTCCGGCGCGTAGGGGTTCTTGCCGGCGCGCAAGCTGAAGCGGATCGGCGTGCCCTGCAACCCGAAGGTGTCGCGGATGCCGTTGGCGAGATAGCGCAGATAGCTGTCCGGCACCTCGTCGGCGCGGCTGATGAACAGCGCGAAATTCGGCGGCCGCGTCTTGAGCTGCGCCATGTAGCGGAATTTCAGGCGGCGGCCGTGCGGCGCCGGCGGCGGATTGGCCTCCAACGCATGCTCCAGCCAGCGGTTGAGACGGCTGGTCGAGATGCGCGTGTCCCAATGGTCGAAGGCCTCGAAGGCGCCGGCCATCAGTTCGTCGAGCCCTTCGCCGTGCTGCGCCGAAATGCGGAAGAAGCGCAGGCCCTTCACCTGCGGCAGCGACGTTTCGATGCGGTCGCGCAGCTTGCCGATGGCGGCCACGGGATCGTCGATCAAATCCCATTTGTTGACGGCGATGATCAGCGCGCGGCCCTCCTCCGCCGCCAGCGCGGCGATCGACAGGTCCTGATGCTCCAGCATCACGGTGGCGTCGAGCACCAGCACGACGACCTGCGCCAGGCGGATGGCGCGCTGGCTGTCGGCGCCGGCGAGCTTTTCGATTTTTTCGGCGATGCGCGCCTTACGGCGCAGGCCGGCGGTATCGACCAACCGGACTTTCTTGATCTCGCCGTTCTTATCGGGCCATTCCCAATCGACGGCGATGGCGTCGCGCGTGATGCCGGCCTCGGGGCCGGTCAGCGAGCGCTCCTCGCCGAGCAGCGCGTTCATCAGGGTGGACTTGCCGACATTGGGGCGGCCGACGATGGCGAGGCGCAGCGGCTTGTCGCCGAGGCCGGGCTCCGATTCGATGTCGCCCTCGAAGCCGGCATCCTCGTCGTCGTAGGTCGAGCCGGCGCCTTCGAGATGGGCGCGCAGGCCGTCGTAGAGTTCGCCGATGCCCTCGCCATGCTCGGCGGAAATGGCGACCGGCTCGCCGAAGCCGAGCTTGTAGGCTTCGGCGACGCCTTCGCGGCCCTTGTTGCCCTCGCATTTGTTGACCAGCAGCAGGACCGGCTTCTTCATCGGCCGGATCCAGCGCGCGAAGGCCTCGTCGAGCGGCGTGACGCCGGCACGGGCGTCGATCACCATGAGCGCGAGATCGGCGCCGGCCAGGGCCTTGGCCGTCTGCTCCTGCATGCGCGCTTCGAGGCTTTCGCCGGTCTCGTCCTCGAAGCCCGGCGTGTCGACGGCGAGGAATTTGAGATCGCCGACGCGCGCCTCGCCTTCGCGGCGGTCGCGCGTGACGCCCGGCGTCGGATCGACGATGGCGATCTTCTTGCCGACCACGCGGTTGAAGAGAGTCGACTTGCCGACGTTGGGACGACCGACGATGGCGACGACAGGGAGGCGCTTGCCGTCCATATGGGTCACCGATAGGCGACCAGGTCGCCGTTGTCCGTCAGGAAGATCAGCGTGTTCTGCGCGACGATGGGCGCGATCCGCACGCCGTCGGGCAGATCGCTCTGGCCGAGAATCTCGCCGCTGTAGGGCGAGACGGACATCGCCATCTCGTGCGAACCGGCGAGGATCAGGCGGTCGCCGGCGAGCAGCGGGCCGGCCCAGTCGATCGGATTCCTCTTGCGGGCTTCGTCTTCGTAGCGCGGCAATTGCTTGATCCAGCGCACGCGGCCGTCGCGCGCCGACAGGCAGATCAGTTCGTTGTCGGTGTTGAGCACATAGATCACGTCGCCGGCGAGCAGCGGCGTCTGCACGCCGCTGATGCGCTGGTCCCAGGCGCGCGCGCCGGTGCCGACGACGATGGAGACCATGCGGCCGGCATTGCCGACGGCATAGACGCGGCCGCCGGCGATCACCGGCGAGGCGCGGATGTCGTTCAAGTCGGACACGGCGCTGATGCGGCGCGGCAGCGACAGGAAGTCGGCCCAGATCTGGCGGCCGTTGGCGGCGCGCAGGCCGTAGAGCTCGCCCGAACTGTAGGCGATGACGACGACGTCGCCTTCCACGGCGGGCGTCGCGGCGCCGAGCAGGCCGGCGCCCTCGCTGGTGCCCGAATGATTCCACAGCACGCGGCCGTCGTCGACCGACAGCGCGTAGCTGGTGTTGTCGATGCAGATGACGAAGACCCGGCCGCCGGCCACCGCGGGCGAACCGCGCGCCGGGCCGGAGACCTTGCGGCGCCACAATTCCTTGCCGGTCTTGGCGTCGAGCGCGACCACTTCGGCGAAGCCGGTGGTGGCGTAGAGCTTGCCGTCGGCATAGGCCAGGCCGGCGCCGAGCGGGCCGTCGGACTCGTCGTCCGGCGTGATGTCGCGGCTCCACAGGCTGCCGCCGTTCTCCAGGCGGTGCGCGGTGACCTCGCCTTCCGAATCCATGGCGAAGACCGTGCCGTCGGCGACGATCGGCTGGCCGAGCAGCTTGCGCGACGAATCCGAGCCGTGGCCGATGCTGGCGCTCCAGGCGCGCTTGGGCGCGTCGGCGAATTGCAGATGGCCCGAGACGTGGTTGGCGCCGCCGAAGGCCTGCTGCCAATCGGGATTGACGCGCGGCGCCGGCACGGCGATCGGCTCGCCGGCCAATTCGGGCGCCGGCTTGAGCGAGGCCTCGAACTGCATGACGGCGATGCGCTCGCCGGGCAAGGGCGGCGGCTTGCTCGCGCCATAGAGCCAGTCGCAGGCGGCCAGCAGCGGCAACAGAGCGATGACGGCCGCGAGGAAAGTGGTACGGCGCATGGGATCAGCCACCGAACACCGCGAGCATCTCGGCGGCGCGGGCGCGCAGCTGACGCGGCGTGCCCGGGTCGTCCGACAAAGCGGCATAGGCGTCTTTGGCTTTCGCCATGTCGCCGGCGCGCGCGGCGAGCAAGCCGGTCATCTCCAGCGCCGAATAGCGCCAAGGATTGCCGGCGGCGGTAAGCGGCGCGAGACGCGCGGCGAGATCGTTGGGCTCGGCGCTGTCGATCTGCTGGAGGGCGAGCAGCACGAGCGCCAGGTCGCGGAACACCTTGTCGCTGCGCGAGTCGTTGGCGAGAGCCTGATAGATCGCGGCGGCGTCGCCGGGCTTGCCGGCCTTGGAGAGCAGCGCAGCCTCCTGCAGGCGCGACAGCGCGGCATAGCCGGCCGTGCTCTTGCCGGCGAGATCGCGCAAGGCATTGATCGCCGCGTCGGGCGCGCCGGCGGCGGAGGGCGAACCGGTCGCCGGATCGATCTGCGGCCCGGCGAGGTCCAGGGCTGCCATGTAGGCGAGGCCGTCCTGCAGCCGCTCGCGCGCCGTATATTGCCGCCAGAACAGCACCGCCGCGACGGCGATGATGGTGAGCAGCGCGATGGCGACGGCGAAGCGGCCGTATTTCTTCCAGAGGGCCATCTGCCGGTCGTGGCGGATGTCCTCTTCGATTTCTTGAATGAAATTATCCATGGGGGCAAGGCCGAATAAAACGCGGGCGGACAGTGCGGCGACAATCGCCGTCCGGACGCCGGAAAAGGGCCTAACTCCTTAGCCTAAAAGCCATATTAATGAAACCCCAAAGCGCCCCCGACCGCCGCCCGCGGCGGGCCCGGGGCGCCTGCGGAAAGGCAGCAATCGCAAGGGAATAAGGCTTTTTTGCGCCCCGCAGGCCGGAAAGCCCGATTGCCGCCCGCGCAACTGGACGCCGCCGCCGATTTGGGGAAGACTTGTCCACAGCCCCGGGACGCGGACTTCGCCCCGGAGACCGTACGGAGGGCGTGGTCGCCGTCGATGACACAGTTGGTCCGGATTTCCGATTTTCAGGCGCGCAAGGCGGCGCAGGAACAACTCGGCAAGACGCCGTCCCGCGGCGGACGCAAGACCCTCGTCGTGTTCGCCCGCGCCGAACTCAATCAGCTCATCGCCGTCTATAGCCGCCATGTCATCGCCGGCGAATGGAAGGCCTATGCCATCGACCATGGCGAGGGCGCGGCGATCTTCTCCATGTTCCAGCACGCGCTGGCCAAGCCGGTCTATTCCGTCGTCAAGCTCGGCGGCCAGCGCCGGGGCGGCCAATGGCTGATCATGAGCGGCGGCGAACGGCTGCGCCGCAGCGCCACCCTGGAAGGCGCGCTGGAAATCTTCGAGCGCAAGCTGCGTCTCGTTTGAATCCGAACGGCGAAAGCCGGCGCAGAGGCGAGTCCGCGCCGGCTTCCCGTCCTACGGCAGCGACGCGAACTTCGGCTGGCTGGCGTCCGTGGCGCGCGCCACCTCGCCGATCGGTTGCGTGCCCATGCTTTGCACGTTGGGCGCCTGCGTGCCCGTCGGCGCGCCGCGCTGCGCTGTCTCGCCGCTCTCGATGTCCTTGACGTCGCCGGAGACGCGGCCGCCCTCCTCGATGACGATGGAGCCGTAGCGCACGATGCCCTTCACGCGGCCCTGGGCGCGCACCACCAGGCGCTTGTGCGCCGTCAGCTTGCCTTCGAACAGGCCGCTGATCTCCGCCGTCTCGACATCGGCTTCGCCGATGAAGACGCCGCTCTCGGCCGTCTGGATGATGCGGCTTTTCATCGACGCCTCGACGCGGCCTTCGACGACCAGCGTGTCGCAGGCGCCGATCTCGCCCTTGAGTTGGATATTGCGGCCGACGATCAGCCGGTTGTCTTCCGACACCTGCGCCGCCCCCTGGCCGCCCGAACGCGCGCCGGCCTGCTGGCCGACGATGCCCGCCACGGCGCCGGCATAATCGGGCTTGCTCGGCATCACCGGCTGGCGGCTCGCCGCCTCGTCCTTGTTGTTGCTGTCCTTGGAAACGATACGGTCGCGAAACGCCATAGGGCCCTCCTCATGAGCGAAAATAATCCTAGTTGTGCCCCTGCACGGCGGCCTTGCGCGCGTCCGCGCCACCCCTGACGCCGCGGCAAACTCGCCCTGCGCACTTTGTTTCATGCGCTCATGGCGAGGGTGTGACTTTTTTATGGGCAGACGGCGAATTCGCTCTCCAACCGCGCAGGGATCGCGGAGGAGTCGGCAGCCCATCCCATGGGCAATTCAGAAGTTGTTAACTCTGCCCCCCTACAACGGAAGACGTACTCATATCTATCGGGTCTATCGGGCGCGTGCCGTCGCCCTCTCTCGCGGGATTGCCTTTCGTGTCCGAGTCCGCTCCAGCCGATCAGACAGCCTCGCTCGCGCGCCGGGCCCGCGCCGCGGCCTCCCATTTGCTGGCGCAATTGCTGGAACGGCCGCTGCCGCTCGTCGTGCTCTATCTCGCCGTCGGCACGATCCTGCTGCTCGCCACCGTCGGCCGCTACGCCGAGCGCATCCGCGACGCCACCGTGCTGCAATCGGCCGAGACGCTGTCCTTCGCCGTCACCGAATTCCGCAACTTCTATTCGAGCGAAGTGGTGCCGCGCGCCGTGTCCGCCGGCGCCGTCGCGTCGCACGACTACGTGCAGCAGCAAGGCACCGTGCCGTTGCCCATCACCCTGACGATGGAGCTCGGCAAGAATCTGTCCGAACGCGAGTCCGGCGCCAGCTTCGGCATCTTCAGCGCCCATCCCTTCCCCTGGCGCCAAGACCGCCTGCTCGACGATTTCGAACGAAGCGCGCTCGCCGCGCTCGCCGCCGACCCGACGAAGCCTTACGTGCGCTTCACCGAAGCGAACGGCAAACGCGTCGTGCGCCATGCCGCCGCCATCCGCATGGGCGAGAATTGCGTCGCCTGCCACGACAGCCACCCCAATTCGCCGAAAACCGACTGGAAGGTCGGCGACATGCGCGGCGCCCAACAGGTCATCGTGCCGGTGACCGCCATCGGCGCCATGACCATCGACCAATTTTTCGAGCCGACGCTGCTGATCGGCGGCGTGCTCGGCCTCGGCACGCTGCTGGTGATGCTGCTGGTCTCGCGCCTGCGGCGTTCCGCCGAGGAAAGCCGCCGCCTCGCCGCGCTGACCGAGAAGCGCAATCTCGAACTGATCGAAGCGACCACCGCCGCCGAACAGGCCAGCCGCTCCAAGTCGGAGTTCCTCGCCAACATGAGCCACGAGCTGCGCACGCCGCTCAACGCCATCATCGGCTTTTCCGACATCATGTATCGCGAGCAGATCGGTCCGATCGGCCAGCCGCGCTATCGCGAATATGCCGAAGACATCAACCAGTGCGGCCAGCATCTGCTGGAAATCATCAACGACATCCTCGACATGGCGAAGATCGAAGCCGGCCGCTTCGAGATGCGCGACGAACGCATCGCCCTGCCGATCCTGCTCGACTCCTGCCTGCGCTTGATGCGCGACCGCGCCGAGGCGGGCGGCGTGATCTTGCAAAGCCGTCTCGCGCCCGATCTGCCGCTGCTGCGCGCCGACACGCGCGCCCTCAAGCAGATTTTGCTCAACCTGCTGTCGAACGCGGTGAAGTTCACCGGCCAGGGCGGCCACGTCACCCTGACGGCCCGTACCGACCCCGAGTCCGGCGAGCTGTTGGTGACCGTCGCCGATACCGGCTGCGGCATTTCCGCCGCCGATCTCGAACGCATCTTCCAGCCCTTCATCCAGGCCGATGGCAGCATCAGCCGCCGCCATGAAGGCACCGGCCTCGGCCTTGCCATCGTCAAGGCGCTGTCCGACCGCCAGGACGTCACCATCGCCATCGCCAGCGCCGTCGGCCAGGGCACCCGGATCGACCTGCGCTTCTCCCGCGAACGCCTGCTCGACGCGCTCGGAAATCAACAGGTTGCCTAGGCAAAAGGCCGCCTGAGCCCCCGCCCGGCGGCGCGCCATTTTTGGCACAACGCGGCCGCGCCGCGGTGACGGCATGTTGCCGCTTTCGCCTCTAGCGCAGGCCGCTCGCCGTGTTAGCCTTCTTCTATAAGACGTCGGCACCCGCCCGAGCGTCAGGACTGCCGCCCGCAAGAGGCGGCGCAACAGGAGGCTGCCATGGTCAAGGGATCAACCACGCTGGGACTCTGCGCCGCGCTGCTGCTCGCCGGCACCGGCATGGCGAACGCGCAGGGCGTCGCCGATTTCTACAAGGGTAAGAACATCAACCTGCTGATCGGCGTCGGCGTCGGCGGCGAATACGATCTGCACGCGCGCCTGACCGGCCGCTTCATCGGCCGCCATCTGCCGGGCAATCCCACCGTCGTGCCGCAGAACATGACCGGCGCCGGCGGCATCAAGATGGCCAACTATCTCTATTCCGTCGCCGCCAAGGACGGCACCAACCTCGGCATGATGTCGAACACCCTGCCGCTGCTGCAGGTGACCGACACGCCGGGCGTGCAGTTCGACGTGTCGAAGTTCAGCTGGATCGGCTCGATCGCGCCGACCGTCGAGACCATGGCGGTCTGGCACAACGCCGGCGTCAAGACCGTGGAGGACGCGCGCAAGCAGGAAGTGATCGCCGGCGCCTCCGGCAAGGGCGCCATGACCTACACCTACCCGGCGGCGATGAACGAGCTGCTCGGCACCAAGTTCAAGATCATCGTCGGCTACGAAGGCGGCAACGCCGTCAATGTCGCCATGGAGCGCGGCGAGGTGCAGAGCCGCAACAACACCTGGTCGAGCTGGAAGGTCACCAAGGCCGATTGGCTGCGCGACAAGCAGATCGTCGTGCTGGCCTATGCCGGTCCCAAGCCGAAGGATCTCAACGGCGTGCCCTCGCTCAGCGAACTGGCCAAGAACGACGACGACCGCAAGGTGTTGGACCTCGTCATGTCCGGCACCGAATTCGGCCGCCCGCTCGCGCTCACGCCGGACGTGCCGAGCGAGCGCGTCAAAGCCATGCGCGACGCCTTCGCGGCGACGATGACCGATCCCGGCTTCATGGCCGAAGCGGCCAAGCTCGCCATCGAGATCGAGCCGGTGCCGGGCGAACATCTGCAGAGCCTGGCGCGCCAGCTCATCGACCTGCCCAAGCCGCTCGCCCTGCGCGCCAAGGCGATCGTCGAATAGCGCGGACGCCGGCCTGCGAAAACCCCCGGAGCCCCGCTTCGGGGGTTTTTTCATGGGCGCAAGCTGCCGGTCCAAAACCCGGTTCGATCTCCCCGCGAAAATATTGTTGGGCGGACTGTCGGCTCCCGCTAGCCTCGTTCGTCCTCGGGATGAATCAAGGAGCCGCCATGTATTACGCCCTGCTTTGCTACCACTCGGAAAAAACCGTCGGCGCCTGGAGCAAGGCCGAGGACGACACCGTCATGGCGCGCCTGCTCGCCGTTCACGAAAAACTCGTTCGCGAGGGCAAGCTCGGCCCGGCCGCCCGGCTGATGCCGACCACGGCGGCCACCACCTTGCGCAAGGACAACAAAGAACCGGTCGTGCTCGACGGCCCCTTCGCCGAAACCAAGGAGCAGCTGCTCGGCTTCTATGTCATCGACTGCAAGGACCTGGAAGACGCGCTCGACGTCGCGCGCCAGCTCGGCGTCGCCAATCCCGACGGCGCCTATGAAATCCGTCCCATCGCCCTGATGTACGACAAGGGCAGCCTCGTGCCGGCGGTCCCGGTCCGATGAATCAGGATCTCGGCTGGATCGACCTGGCGCTGATCTCGGCGCGGCCGCAGGCGGTCGCCGCCCTGCTGCGCTATTTCCGCGATCTCGACATCGCCGAGGAAGCCTTCCAGAACGCCTGCCTCAAGGCGCTGCAGACCTGGCCCGACAAGGGCCCGCCGCGCGACCCCGCCGCCTGGCTGATCTTCGTCGGCCGCAACGCCGCGCTCGACGGCGTGCGCCGCCAAAGCAAGCAGCAGGCCCTGCCGCCGGAGGAGCTGCTGTCCGACCTGGAGGACGCCGAGGCCGACATGGCCGAACGGCTCGACGGCGCCGACTATCGCGACGACGTGCTGCGCCTCCTGTTCATCTGCTGCCATCCGGACCTGCCGGAAACGCAGCAGATCGCCCTGGCGCTGCGCATCGTCTGCGGCCTCAGCGTGGCGGAAATCGCCCATGCCTTCCTGGTCAAGGACAGCGCCATGGAGCAGCGCATCACCCGCGCCAAGGCCAAGGTCGCCGCCGCCGGCGTGCCCTTCGAGGCGCCCGACGCGGTGGAGCGCGCCGAGCGATTGGCCGCCGTGGCGGCGATGGTCTATCTCGTGTTCAACGAGGGCTATTCGGCGACCGGCGGCGAGGTGCCGCTGCGCGCGCCGCTCTGCGAGGAAGCCATTCGCCTCGCCCGCCTGCTGCTCGGCCTGTTTCCAAGCGAGCCGGAGATCATGGCACTGCTCGCCTTGATGCTGCTGCAGCATTCGCGCGCCGGCGCGCGCTTCGACGCGGCCGGCGCCATCATCCTGCTCGAAGACCAGGACCGCGCGGCATGGGACAAGGGCCTGATCGCCGAGGGCCTCGCCCTGCTCGACAAGGCGATGCGCCACCGCCGGCCCGGTCCCTATCAATTCCAGGCCGCCATCGCCGCCACCCATGCCCGCGCCGCGCGCCCCGAGGACACCGACTGGACGGAGATCGACCTGCTCTACGGCGGCCTCGAACGCTTGCAGCCGTCGCCGGTGGTGACGCTGAATCGCGCCGTGGCGGTGAGCAAGCTGCAGGGGCCCGAAGCGGCGCTCGCCATGATCGCGCCGCTGGCGCCGCAGCTCGGCGGCTATTTCCATTTCCACGGCGCGCGCGGCGCCTTTCTGATGCAGGCCGGACAAATCGACGAGGCGCGCATCGCCTTCGACCGGGCCATCGCCCTGGCCCATACCCCGGCCGAGGCCGCCCATATCCGCCAGCATCTCGACCGGTTGGCGGCCGATCACCAAACGGCCGCCCAAAAGGCGCTAAAAAAATAATGTCGCCATGTCGGCCCGGGCCGGCTTGGTTCGTCCTAGGCAAGACTGACGCGGAGCCTTGCCTCGACGCATACCATCGTACCGCGTGACGGCGGCGAGCGCCGCAGATCAACCATCGAGGGGACCATGCTGAAGATACTCGCCATCGTCGGCGCCATCCTGCTGACCGCCATCGTCGTCATCGTCATCCTGGCGTCGCGCAAGCCGGACGAATTTCGCGTCAGCCGCGCGCTGCCGATCCAGGCGCCGCCCGACAAGATCTATCCGCTGATCGCCGACCTGCACGCCTGGGCCAAATGGTCGCCCTACGACAAGAAGGACCCCAACATGGTCCGCAAGATCGGCGGCGCGGCCATGGGGCCCGGCGCGGTCTACGAATGGGAGGGCGACAAGAACGTCGGCAGCGGCCGCATGGAGATCCTCGACGTCGTCGAACCCTCCGAGGGCGGGCCGGCCAAGATCGCCATCAAGCTCGACATGTTCAAGCCGTTCGAGGGCCACAACCTCGTCGAGTTCGCCATCGTGCCGGTGCGGATGGGCAACGGCGCCGAGGGCAGCAACGTGACCTGGGCGATGCGCGGCCCCTACGCCTTCCCGGCCAAGGTCGTCGGCCTCTTCTTCGACATGGACAAGATGGTCGGCGACGATTTCGCCGCCGGCCTCGCCACGCTCAAAACCGTCGCCGAACAGTAAGCGCAAAGGAACCCGACATGTTCAACGAATCCCCCACGCCCATCGCCGACCGCGAGCTGGTGCTGACGCGGCTGATCGACGTGCCGCGCGCCACGCTCTATCGCTGCTGGACCGAACCGAAGCTGATGGATCAATGGTTCTGCCCGAAGCCCTGGCGCGCCGAGGTGAAGAAGATCGATCTGCGCGGCGGCGGCGCCAACGAAATCCACATGTTCGGGCCGGACGGCGAGAAAATGGAGAACTGCGGCGTCTATCTCGAAGTCGTTCCGAACGAGAAGATCGTCTTCACCGACGCCTTCGTGAAGGCCTGGGAGCCGTCGGGCAAGCCGTTCTTCGTCTGCACCGTCACCTTCGCCGACGAAGCGGGCCAGACGCGCTACGTCGCGCGGGCGCAGCATTGGACGCTGGAGGACTGCCAGACCCACGAGAAGATGGGCTTCTACGACGGCTGGGGCGTCGCCACCGACCAGCTCACCGCGCTCGCCAAGACTCTGTAAGGAGACCGCCATGATCGCCCAGAAAATCGCGGCCAAGCAAATCTACGTCAATCTGCCGGTTAAGGACCTGAAGGCCTCGGTCGATTTCTTCACCAAGCTCGGCTTCACCTTCAACGCCGAATTCACCAACGACCAGGGAACCTGCATGATCGTCGGCGAAAACATATACGCCATGCTGCTGGTCGAAAGTTTCTTCCAGACCTTCACCGGCAAGCCGGTGGCCGACGCGACCAAGAGCACCGAAGTCATCAATTGCATCGCGCTGAGCAGCCAGGAAGCCGTGGACGGCATGGTGAAGGCCGCCGTGGCCGCCGGCGGCGCCGCGCCCAGCGAGGTCAAGGACCACGGCTTCATGTACCAGCATGGCTTCGAGGACCTCGACGGCCATATCTGGGAGCTGGTCTACATGCGGCCGGCGGCGTAAGGCGCGGCAGCGGCGGTCTGAGGCGTCGCCAGCGCCTCAGCCGCGCGGGCGGACGCAGCTTTGTTTAAGCCAGGCGGCGAAAGCCGCCTCCTCCATCTCGCCGGCGGCGAGCAAGCGGAACATGGCAACCACCTCGGCTTCGGCGGCGGCGAAGCGCCAGCCGTTCAATTCGAGAAAGAGAATGGTCGCCAGCGCGGCGATCCGCTTGTTGCCATCGACGAAGGGATGGTTGCGGCTGAAGGCCGCGCCATAGGCGGCGGCGAGCACAAACAGATCGGCGCGCGGCGCATAGGCGCGAATCTGCTGCGGCCGAGCGAGCGCCGCGTCGAATCCGCCCTCGTCGCGCAAACCGCCGTTATGCAACCCTGCCGGGCCGCCATGCTCGATCAGCAGACGGCGATGCAAGGACAGCAACACATCCTTGCGCAGCCAGATCGGCGCGGCCATCCCTGGTTTCCTCGGGGGACGCTTACTTGGCGAGTTCGCGGAAGGCGTTGCGGTAGCGCCGCAGGATCGACTCCGCCGCCTCGGTCTGGCGGGCGAAGTCCGGGTCGTAGGGCGAGAGCAGCAGGCCCTCCGGCGTCTCGCTGACATAGACCGCGTCGCCCTCGGCCATGCCGAGCCGCGCCAATTGCTCCTTCGGCAAGGTGAAGCCGAGGGAATTGCCGATTTTGGTGAGTTTGCGCTGGGTCATGATGGGGCGCTCCTATGCGAGACGCCCAAGTTATTACATATGTAATAACGCCGTCAAGCCATCGGCGCCCGCCCCTAGCCCAGCGCCTTTTCGTACTCCGCCGGCTTGAAGCCGACGAGCAGCTTGCCGCCGATGTCGAGCACCGGGCGCTTGATCATTGAGGGCTGCGCCATCATCAGGGCGATGGCCTTCTTCTCGTTGATCGTCGCCCGGTCGGCCTCGGACAGCTTGCGGAAGGTGGTGCCCGATTTGTTGAGCAGCACGTCCCAGCCGACTTTGGCGGACCAGGCTTCGAGCGAGGCCTTGTCGATGCCGGCCGCCTTGTAGTCGTGGAAGCTGTAGTCCACGCCGGCCGCCTCAAGCCAGGTCCGCGCCTTCTTCATCGTGTCGCAGTTCTTGATGCCGTAGAGGGTGATGGTCTTGGCCATGATGCGGGTCTCTTTCAATATCAGATGCGGAAACGGCCGGCCGCCACATGGCCCGGCAGGGCCTCGAGGATGGCGGCGAGCTTTTCGTCGAGGATGTGCAGGTATTCGGTCCAATCGCGCAGGCCGGTCAGGTCGCTACGGCCGTCGCTGATGCCGCGCAGGCCGGCCATCGGCAGGCCGAAGCGCTGGGCCGCCCGGTAGACGGCATAGGATTCCATGTCGACCATGTCGGCGGCGATGGCGTCGTAGGCCGCGCCGGAGACGATGTTCGCGCCGGTCGAGATCGACGCCGCCGGCAGGCCGGGAATCCGCAGCGCGATTTCCGCCACGGCGGGCGCGCCGAGGAAGGGCGTGACGCCCTTCTCGAAGCCGAGGGCCGAGGCGTCCATGTCGCGATAGGCGACGGAGGCGATCTGATAGACGCCGGCATGATCCAAGCTGCGCGAGCCGGCCGAGCCGAGCGAGAGGACCAACTGCGGCAGGCGCCCGGCATGGGCGAGCGCGGCGAGCGCCGCGCCGGTCACCGCGGCGGCCTCGACCGGCCCGACGCCGGTGATCAGCGGGGCGATCAGCTTACGCAGATGGGGGCCGTATTCATGCTCCGTCGCCATGACGAAGAGCACCGGCAGGCCGGCGATGTCATGGATATGGCGGGCGTAGTCCGGCGCGGCGGTTTCAATCGGCGGCATGGCCGCAGGATAGCCGACCGCGCCCGTCCCGTCAGCGCCATTCCCTCACCTGTAGATCGGGCTGCGGATGCCGAAATAGATCGCCGCGCTGCGCGTCAGGAAGGCGCCGACCACCGTCGCGATGATGCCGATGAAGATCTGATCGGGATCGATGACGCGGGTCTGCCAAATGAGAAAGAGCGACAGCAGGAAGCCCCAGATCAGCGCGACCTCCGGGTAAAATTCGCCTTTCAGGCTGGCGATGTTGGGATCCTGACGGACGACGTCGCGCAGCACGCCGCCGCCGGCCCCGGTGAGCGCCGCGAGGATCGGCCCCCAGAGCCACAAGGGTTCGACGCGGGTGGCGACGGCGACGACGACGCCGGTGACCGTGAAGGCCGCCAACCCCAGGGTGTCGCACAGCTCGACGATCATGTTGAAGACGCGGGTGCCGCGCGCCGTCCGCAGCGAATCGGCGCCGCCCTGCAGATGCAAGAGGCGCGGCAGGAAGAGGACGAAGATATAACCGGCGATCACCGTCGCGCCGACGACGAGGATGTAGAGCGGCGAGGCGACGAGGGCGATGGGCGAGCGGCCGGTGATCAGGTCGCGCACCATGCCGCCGCCGACCGCCGGCAGCATCGCCAGCACCATGGCGCCGAACAGCGAATAATGGCCGCGATAGGCGAGCACCACGCCGGAAATGGCGAAGGCGATGGTGCCGATGATGTCGATGATGAAGAACCAGTCGCGATCGAGCGTCTGCGCCAGCAGGATGGGGAACATGTAGTTGCTGACGATGCGGCCGAACGCCCCCGAATCCTGCAGCTTGGCGATCGCCTGGTTGATGATGGCGACGTCTTCCGGGGTGACGGTGACCTTGCTGAAAACGAGATGGATCGGATGCGACAGCTGCAGGCCGGGATATTCCTCGACATGGGTGCGCCAATTGCCGCGCCAGGCGGTCGTCGCGCCGACGATGCGGTCGACGAGGAAGCCGTCGGTCTTCCGCTCGACGAGATTGCGGAAATTGTCATAGTCGTTGTCGACCATGACGAACTTCGCCGCGTTCGCCGGATCGGCGATATAGGCGTCGAGCGCGTCGTCGCCATAGAGATAGCCCTTGATCACGCCGAGGCGGAAATGCCCGCCTTCCAGGGCGGCGAGCAGCGCCGGCACGTCCTTCATCTGGGTGCGCGATGACGCGCCGTGCGGCAGATAGAGCACGTTCGTCTCGGTGCGGTAGGGCACCGAATAGTGAAAGAACTCCGCGCGCTCCGGCGTGAAGTTGGCGCCTGCCGCCATGTCGCGGCTGCCGGCGCGCAGCGCGGCGAGATGCTCCGACCAGCCGACATAGTCGTAACTCACGCCGTAGCCCGCCGCGTCGGCGATGGCGCGCGTCAGCTCGATGTCGAGGCCGGTAAGATGCAGCTCGCTCGCGCGCGTCTCCTGGAATTGATAGGGGTCCCAGAGATACCAGCCGGAGCGCAGCAGCTTCTTCGCGGCGCTGTCCTGGGCGATGGCCACGGAAGAGGACTGCGCGAGCGGCGCGAGCAAGGCGCCAGCGAAAATGGCCAGCGCCAGGAGCGCCAGCGCGGCGACGCGATACAACGATTTCACCGAAAACCCCCCATGCCGGGCGATGCGGGCCGCCCTGATGACCGGGGCAGCATAGCCCGCGCCGGCGGGTTCAGCCAGGCGCGGCTGGGCGCGATGCTCAGGAGTTGCGCTTGCCCTTGGCGCGGTCGAGCAGGACGACGATCAGCCAGATCGGCACGACGACGCAGGCGCCGTAGAGGACATATTCGGCGGCCCAGCCGAGGAAGCCGGCGAGCGCGTCGAACAGCCGCCCCACCGTGGCGCCGAAATCGACGATCAGCGAGCGCGGCGTGATGCCGAACCAATGCATCACCAGGCCGACGAGCAGCGAGGCGACGAACAGCTTGAAGACGGTGGCGAGGGCGGCTTTAGAGATCATGCGGCGTCCTTATCCTTCCCCTGCCCGTTACGTCGAGGGCCAACCAGGACCGTCGTTCTCAAGCGGATCATGGGTGATGAAATCCAAAATCTCGTTGCTGGCGAATCCGAGCGCCATGGGACGCAGCACATCCCGCACCACGCCGAGATCGTAAAGCTCCACGGCGCCGCCCTCCATGCGGAACCAGTGCGCGCAGGCGCCCGTGTCGAGATCGATCACCTGCATGCCGCACCACGGCTCGGAATCCGCCTCGACCAGTTTGCGATCGAGCGCGAGCCCCTCGAAGCGCTCGAAGCGGGGTTTTGAGAGCCCCACGAAGGCATAATTGCCATGGAAGGCGAGCCCGCGCAAGAATCCGGGACAGAACGCGATCGCGTGAAACTTGGCGGCGTCCGCCGACGCCCCGCGCTCGACCCATCCGAGTTCGCCCGTGCCCGCGTTCAGCAACCAGAGTTTCCCGCGATAGAGCCGCGGCGAATGCGGCATGGAGAGACCGCCGATGACGATATCGCCGGTCCGCACATCGACGACGACGCCGCCATCGGCGCGGCGCGCCTGCCAGCCATCGACGGTATCGGACTTGCTCACCGCCGTGACGTAACGCGGCACGCCGTCGGCCATGGCCAGCCCGTTCAAATGGCACCTGTCCTCTTTGACGATGCGGGAAATGAAGGGCGGCTTCCACAGCGGCGCGAAGCTATGGCGCGGCGACGGCGTCGCGAGACAGTTATAAAGCGTGTTGACGAAGACGACGCGGCCGTCGCCGAGCAAACCGACGTCATGGGTGTCGAGCTCGCCGGTCACGAAGATTTCGCGCGGCACGTAGCAGGCGTCGTAAAGATCGTTGATCCGCTGGTCCGCCGTCAGCACGTTCTTGAACTTCAGGATCTGAAACAACGTGGCGAGCAGGATCGTGTCTTTGTCCGCGACGCAAATGCCCATGGCCTTGCGAAAGAAGCGCTCATGGGCCAAGAGCCCGCCATCGACGTTCTGGCTGAGCAGATAGAATTTTCCCGATTGATAAGACGATATGGCCACCGCGATCTTCTGCGCGCCGAGGAACGCGGCGAGACCGGGCGACGCGGAATAGGCGGGGGCGGCCCCCGACTCGGCGGCTTGCGGCGAAGACGCGTCGGCGCGCGGCCGGCCGGACGGCGAAGCGGCTGTCCCGGCTTCGTCCGCGTCGGACGTCGGCGCATCGATATGCGGTCTCATGCCTCTCCCCAGCGGCAGAACGGCCGTGCCCGGCCGCGGCAAGCCGCGACGGGCGACGAACGACGTCCGCCGATCCCGCTATCATGCGGCATGGCATCGAGAGGTCAAGCGAGGCTTTCGCCCGCTCGATTGACCTCTCTTCGCCGAGCCCGTACCATTTGCCGGCTCAGAGCCTCCCAGGGGCGGAACCGGCATGAACGCCAAATCGTTGCGCCAGCGTCTAATGCTGTCCTCCACGGTGTTGGCCGGCGCGCTCGGCTCTTATGCCCGGCAGGTCTATGCCTCTTGCGTCAACGTCGGCGGATCGAACTTCGAATGTTCGGGCACCAATCTCTCGACCCGAACCATCAGCGCCGCCAATGCCACGGTCACCACGCTGAGCGGCTTCAGCGTCACGACCGGCTTCGGCAACGGCGTGACCATCACCGGCGACGGCGCCCTCTCCTATGACGACGAGCTGAATTCGAGCATCAACGCGGCGAGCACGGGTCTCTACATGAGATCCACCGCCGTGCCCGCCAGCAGCGTCACGATCGACGCCAACGGCGACATCCGCGGCAACAGCTTCGGCGTCACGGCGCGAAATCTCGGCGGCGGCGCGCTGAACGTCACCCTCGACGGCGACGTCACCGGCACGACGTCGCGCGGCATCTTCGCCACCAACGCCGGCACCGACTTCAACCTGACCATCGGCGCGAACGGCTCCGTCACCGGGGCGACTTACGGCATTTTCGCGCGCAACTACGGCAGCGGCGCGACGTCGATCGCCGTCAACGGCGACGTCACGGCGACCGGCGCCAGCGGCATCGGCCTGTTCGCGCGCGATGCCGCCGCCGGCACCGCCATGACCGTGACGACCGGCGCCGGGACCGCCGTGACCGGCCGATACGGCATGTTCCTGCGCAGCGACGGCAGCGGCGCCTTGACCGTCACCGTCGGCGGCGACGTCACCGGCAACAGCGACGACGGCATCTACGCGCGCCACGCCGCCGGCCACGCCATCAACATCGCCGTCGGCGCCGCCGGCCGCGTGATCTCGCACGGCAGCGCCGCCGACGATTTCGCCATCGAGACGCAGGACGGCGCCACCGATCTCACCGTGGCCGGCACGCTCGCCGGCGGCAGCGGCGGCGCCGTCCGCTTCGATCCGGGGCTGACGCTGAACGACCGGCTCGAACTGCAGCCCGGCGCGTCCATCACCGGCGCGGTGCTCGCCGGGCCCGGCACCGACAGCCTGGTGCTCGGCGGCAGCGGCAGCGCGACCTTCGACGTGAGCGCCGTCGGCGCGAGCCAGCAATATCAGGGCTTCGAAACCTTCCTGAAAGAAGACTCGAGCCACTGGACGCTCACCGGCGCCAACGCCGTCATCGGCGCTTTCGCCGTGAACGGCGGACAGCTGTCGGTCGACGGCAGCATGTCGTCCACCGCCTTCACCGTCAACGGCGGCACGCTCGGCGGCAGCGGCACGATCGGCGCGCTGACCGTCCTGTCGGGCGGCACCTTCGCGCCCGGCAACTCGATCGGGACGCAAACGATCAACGGCAATCTCACGCTCAACTCCGGCGCCGTCTTCGCGGTCGAGGTGAGCCCGTCGCAAAGCGACAAGGCGATCGTCAACGGCGCCGTGGACGTCACCGGCGCGACGCTCAGCGTGATCGCCGCCGCCGGCAGCTACGCGCCCTGCACATGCTATCTCGTCATCGAGAACGACGGCACCGACGCCGTGACCGGCAGCTTCGCGACGGTCACCAGCAATCTCGCCTTTCTCGATCCGATCGTCGATTACGCGGCCGGCACCGGCAACGACGTGCAGATCCGGCTGATCCGCAACGACGTCGATTTCTGCGCCGTCGCCAGCACGAGCAACCAATGCGGCGTCGGCACGGCGCTCAACGCCTTTCCGAGCAGCGATCCCCTGCTCCTCGCGGTGATCGGCCAGACGGCGGCGGGCTCGCGCCAAGCCTTCGACGCCCTGTCGGGGGAAATGCACGCCGCCGTCGGCGGCACGCTCGTCAACGACAGCCGCTATGTGCACGAATTGGTTCTCGGCCGCCTGCTGCAGGCGTCCTACACGAACCGGTCCGGCCGGATCGACTTGCTCGGCGCCAACGGCCCGCAGCTCGCCGCGGCCGACGGGTCGTTCGACCATGGCGACTATGGCGACCATGGCGACGCCGCCGTCCGCGCGCCGCCCCGCGACGACCGGAGCCGCGACCGCGGGCTCACCGCCTGGATGCAAAGCTATAGCGCCTGGGGGAAAGTCGACGGCAGCGCCAACGCCGCGCCGATCGACCGTAGCCTCGGCGGCATCGTCGCCGGCGCCGACGCCCCCCTGTTCGGCGACTGGCGGCTCGGCGTCGCCGCCGGCTATTCGCAAGCCGACATCCGGGTCGACGACCGCTACAGCCAAAGCGACGTGGAAAGCCTGCAGCTCTCGGTCTATGCCGGCGGCCCGGCCGGCCCCTTCGCCCTGCGCGCCGGCGGCAGCTGGGCGCGCAGCAGCGTCGCCGCCACCCGCTACGTGGTCTTTCCCGGCTTTTCCGAGCGGGAGGACGCGAACTACGACATCGATACTTGGCAGACGTTCGGCGAGCTGGCCTATCCGACGGGCCTCGGCCAGATCGCCCTCGAGCCCTTCCTCGGCCTCGCCTATGTCGAATCGCGCGCCGCGCCCTTTACCGAACGCGGCCGCAGCGCCGCCCTGCGCTCCGCCGGCAGCCGGAGCCAGGCGGCCCATTCCACCGTCGGCTTGCGCGCCGCCACGTCGCTGCACGCCTTCGACGCGGCCTTCACGCCGCACGCCGCGCTGGCCTGGCAGCATGCCTTCGAGGAAACCCCGAGCGCCTCCTTCGCCTTCGCCTCGACCGGCAGCAGCTTCAGCGTGACCGGCGCGCCGATCGCCGACAACAGCTTGCTGCTGGTGGCCGGATTCGAATTCGCCCTCGGCCCCGGCACGCTGCTCGGCGTTTCCTATACCGGCCAGTTCTCGGCGGACAGCGCCGACAACATCCTCAACGGCCATTTCACCTGGCGCTTTTAAGCCGGACGGCGCGGCGAGAAGCGCCGTATCGACGCGGCCACGGGCGAAGTGCTGGAGAGCCTGGAGATGCCGGAGGGCGTCAACGGAAGCCGACGGCAAGGACCGCTTCTATTGCGGCGTCGGGAATAGCAGGAAGGTGCGGGTAGTTAAAAAGTACAGTTCACTAAAGCTGAAGCGCCAGATGTGCCAAATAAGGAGCCACTTCAAATTGAACATTATTAGACAATTTATGAAGATTGATTCGATAGATAGACAAAAAAATGCCTGATATCTCATACTCCCGGGATAATTAATGAAAGCCGGGGGGGGGCTACATGAAAATAGTCAAATTCGACATTCATAACTTTAAGGGAATAAATCACACGACAATCTACGTTGCAGACAAAACGCCCGGCAACGTCATTACCTTAATAGGGCTAAATGAAAGCGGCAAAACTACCATTTTAGAAGCGCTTTCTCATTTCGTGACAGAAGACAAAGACACTGCTGGCCTCGTTAATACCGTCGCTAAAAAGGCAGCCGTTCAAGACCTAATCCCCAAAGACAAAAAAGCTGCATTCACAGACAACATCTCAGTTGAGGCCACCGTAGTTCTCGACAAGCGGGACGTTGCAGATTTAGCAAAATATTTATTGAAAGAAAAAAATCTAATATTGAATGAGACGGAGATCACTTGGGAATTTTCCGTCGAACGCACCTATAACTTCGAAGACAGTCGCTTTGAAGGAAGTCACGCCCTCTGGAGTTTAGAGTGCAACATTAAAAGGAAGGCTCAGAAAAAATACACCATCTACGACGGTGAGAATTCTGACAAAGAAAAATTTGATATCTGGGCTGATGCCGTAGCTTTCCTCAGAAAGCGTCTTCCCAAAATTGTTTACTTTCCTACTTTCCTATTTGATTTTCCTGATCGCATTTATCTCGAAGGTAATGATAACCAAACAAACGCATACTACACTCAGGTGATGCAGGACGTTTTAGACAGCCAAGGCGATGGCTTAGACCTGACAAAACATATTATCAATCGGATAGCGTCCGTACGCGTCGATCACCCCTCTCCTCAAACCTTCATCTCATTCTTTTTTCAGAAGGATGAAAAAAAACAAATCGACGCAGTTTTGCAAACTGCGTCGAACCAAATGAGTAGCGTAATTTTTGGATCGTGGAATCAGATATTAGGCAGAAACATAACTGGCAAGCGCGTGCAAATTGAATGGTTTTTAGATACGGAAAAAAATAACGCGCCTTACTTAGAGGTCTCTATTGTTGACGGGCAGTCCCGATACAATCTGTCAGAACGTTCCTTAGGCTTTCGGTGGTTCTTTTCATTTTTACTTTTTACGCAATTTCGTAAAAACCGAAAAGCGGACAGCGCGACCTTGTTTCTTTTCGACGAACCCGCCGCCAATCTTCACTCAAAAGCCCAAATAAAACTTTTGGAGACTTTTTCAAAAATAGCCAACGGCGCAACTAACATTATTTACTCAACTCACTCACACTATATGGTCAACCCTCTCTGGCTAGAGAAGGCATACATCGTCGAAAACAAAGCAACAGATTATGAAAATGAAAACGATGTAGACAGCTTCGCAATTCGCAAAACCGATATTAATGCGATTCGATACAAAACTTTTGTTGGTACCAACCCAACAAAAACTACCTATTTTCAACCGGTACTAGACGCTCTTGAGGTGACATTTAGCCCACTCTTGAGATCAGCTAATGCCCTCATAGTTGAAGGCAAGAATGATTTTTATGCTTTGAAATATCTGAGAAGCAAGTCCAGCGAATTTGAAATTCCCGAGATTTTTCCCGGTAATGGGGCTGGCTCCGCCAACAACCTAATTAGTATTTTTCGCGGATGGGGTATCAACTTTCGAGTTCTGTTAGATGATGACAAAGCCGGACAACAAAGTAAGAAAAGCTATATGGAGGATTTTCTTTTAAGCACAAAAGAGGTCGTCACTCTGGGAGAGATATCACCTCAGTTTAAGGGAAAATCTTTTGAGGCTATCTTACAAAACGATGCCAGAACCGCAGTTAAAAACGCCTTTGAAGTAGATGCTCCATCAAAAAAACAATATGCACTTTATTTTCAAGAATTATTGGCAAACAAGTCAGGACTTTCTTTTCCAGAAACAGAATTGAGCTTTAAACCCATTAACGACTGGATCGATAACGAATTCTCCAAGAAATAAATCTACTCCCACTCGATCGTCCCAGGCGGTTTGCTGGTGATGTCGTAGGTGACGCGGTTGATGCCGCGGACTTCGTTGATGATGCGGTTCGCCACGCGCCCCAAAAACGAATGCTCGAACGGGTAGTAATCCGCCGTCATGCCGTCCGTTGACGTCACGGCGCGCAGCGCCAGCGCGTAATCGTATGAGCGCTCGTCGCCCATGACGCCGACGGTGCGCACCGGCAGCAGCACGGCGAAGGCCTGCCAGATCTTGTCGTAGAGGCCGGCCTTGCGGATCTCGTCGAGGTAGATCGTGTCGGCCTTGCGCAGCAGTTCGAGCTTTTCCTTGGTGATCTCGCCGGGGATGCGGATGGCGAGGCCGGGCCCCGGGAAGGGGTGGCGGCCGATCAGGCTTTCCGGCATGCCGAGCTCGCGCCCCAAGGCGCGCACTTCGTCCTTGAACAGTTCGCGCAAGGGTTCGACCAGCTTCATGTTCATGCGCGCCGGCAGGCCGCCGACATTGTGGTGCGACTTGATGGTCACGCTCGGGCCGCCGGCGAAGGACACCGATTCGATCACGTCCGGATAGAGCGTGCCCTGCGCCAGGAATTCGGCGCCGCCGATCTTCTTGGCCTCGGCCTCGAACACGTCGATGAAGGTGGCGCCGATGATCTTGCGCTTATGCTCGGGGTCCGCCACGCCGGTCAGCTTGCCGAGGAACAGTTCGCGCGCGTCGTTGTGGATCAGCGGCATGTTGTAATGGCCGCGGAACAGGGTCACCACCTCCTCCGCCTCGCCGGCGCGCATCATGCCGGTGTCGACGAAGACGCAGGTGAGCTGGTCGCCGATGGCCTCGTGAATCAGCACGGCGGCGACCGACGAATCGACGCCGCCCGACAGGCCGCAGATCACCTTACCCTTCCCCACTTGCTTGCGGATGCGCTCGATCTCCTGGGCGCGGAAGGCGGCCATGGTCCAGTCGCCGGACAGGCCGGCGACCTTATGCGTGAAGTTGCGCAGCAATTTCGCGCCGTTCGGCGTGTGAACGACCTCGGGGTGGAACTGCACGCCGTAGAACTTGCGTTTGTCGTCGGCGATGGCGGCGAAGGGCGCGCCCTCGCTGGTGGCGACGGTGCGGAACCCCGGCGGCAGGGAAATCACGCGGTCGCCGTGGCTCATCCACACCTCGTCCGAGCCGCCCTTGGCCCACAGGCCGTCGAACAGCGGGGTGGAATCGGCGATGGCGATCTGGGCGCGGCCGAATTCGCGATGGTCGGAGCTGGCGACCTCGCCGCCGAGCTGCGCCACCATGGTCTGCTCGCCGTAGCAGATGCCGAGCACCGGTACGCCGAGCTTGAACACGCTATCGGGCGCGCGCGGCGTGCCGATCTTGGTGACCGAGGCCGGGCCGCCCGACAGGATGATCGCCTTGGGGGCGAGCTTGGCGATCGCCTCGTCGCCCTTGTTGAAGGGCACGACCTCGCAATAGACGCCCGACTCGCGCACGCGGCGCGCGATGAGCTGGGCCACTTGCGACCCGAAATCGAGGATGAGGAGAATTTCAGTCGTCATATGCGGCGGGTCTCTTCTACATGGCCCAGCCCTGACATATCGAGGCGCGCCGGAAAGCGCATCAGCTTTCCTGGCGGTAGTTGGGCGATTCGCGGGTGATGGCGATGTCGTGGACGTGGCTTTCGCGCAGGCCGGCGCCGGTGATGCGCACGAAGGTGCAGTTTTTCTGCATGTCGGCGACGGTGCCGTTGCCGGTGTAGCCCATGGCGGCGCGCAGGCCGCCGATCAGCTGATGGATCACCGCGCTGGCCGGGCCCTTGAACGGCACGCGGCCCTCGACGCCTTCCGGCACGAGCTTCAAGCTGTCCGTCACTTCCTGCTGGAAGTAGCGGTCGGCCGAGCCGCGCGCCATGGCGCCGACCGAGCCCATGCCGCGATAGGCCTTATAGGAGCGGCCCTGGTAGAGATAGACCTCGCCCGGCGCTTCCTCGGTGCCGGCGAGCAGCGAGCCGACCATGGCGCAGTCGGCGCCGGCGGCGATGGCCTTGGCGAAGTCGCCGGAATATTTGATGCCGCCGTCGGCGATCACCGGCACGCCGGCCTTGCGACAGACCTCGGCGACGTCGAGCACGGCGGTGAGCTGCGGCACGCCGACGCCGGCGACGATGCGGGTGGTGCAGATCGAGCCCGGACCGATGCCGACCTTCACCGCGTCCGCCCCGGCGTCGATCAGGGCGCGCGCCGCGTCCGCCGTGGCGATATTGCCGCCGATGACCTGGACATGGTTGGACAACTTTTTCACCAGGGCGACGGCTTTCAGCACGCCCTCGGAATGGCCGTGCGCGGTATCGACGACGATCACGTCCACCTCGGCGGCGAGCAGCGCCTCGGCGCGGGCCAGGCCGTCCTTGCCGACGCCGGTGGCGGCGGCGACGCGCAGGCGGCCCTTGGCGTCCTTGCTGGCGTTGGGGAACAGGTGGGCCTTCTCGATGTCCTTCACGGTGATCAGGCCGACGCAGCGGTAGTCGCTATCGACCACCAGCAGCTTCTCGATGCGGTGGCTGTGCAGCAGGCGCTTGGCCTCTTCCTGGCTGACGCCTTCGGCCACGGTAATCAGGCGGTCCTTGGTCATCAGCTCGGCGACGGTCTGGCGCGGATCGGTGGCGAAGCGCACGTCGCGGTTGGTCAGGATGCCGACCAGCTTCTTGTTGCCGGGGGTGACGACGGGAATGCCGGAAATATGATGCGCCGCCATCAGGGCGTGGGCGTCGGCCAGGGTCTGTTCGGGGGCGATGGTGACGGGATTCACCACCATGCCGGATTCGAACTTCTTGACCTTGCGGACCTCGTCGGCCTGCTCGTCGGGTTCGAGATTCTTGTGGATCACGCCCATGCCGCCGGACTGGGCCATGGCGATGGCCATCTTGCTTTCCGTCACCGTGTCCATGGCGGACGACAGCAAGGGAATGCCAAGCTCGATGGTCTTGGTCAGGCGGGTCCGGGTATCGACTTGGGCAGGGAGGACTTTGGACGCAGCAGGAGCCAGTAGAACGTCGTCGAACGTGTAGGCTTCCCGGATCTGCATGCCATCCCTCGAGTTCAGGTTGGCGCCGCATAATACAGATCGGCCCGGCGATTCCAAGCGCCGTGTGCAAGGGGAATGCCAGCCATGCGCACCCTGCGATTTCGCCCGGGAAACCGGCCTTTTCCGCCCAATCTGGACGGCAATCCGCCGCTTCACCCGCCCGGCCGGCGGCGTATAGTGAACGGCAGAAGAAAAACGGCCCGAACGGGCCGATGTGGGAGACGCCGCCTTGTCGAGCATCAGCCTGTCGATCCAGCCGCAGGTCCGCATCATGGGCCTGGTGGGCGCCGGCCACATGATGAGCCATTTCTACGCCAACACCCTGCCGCCGCTGCTGCCCTTCCTCAACCAGGACCTCGGCATCGGCTATACCATGCTGGGCGCCATGCTCAGCCTGCGCGGCATGCTGACCGCCGGGCTGCAGGTGCCGGCCGGCGCGCTGGTCGACTGCTTCGGCGCCAAGACGCTGCTCACCGTCGGCCTCGCCATGTGCGCCGTCGGCACCATCCTGACGGCGGGCGCGGCGGACATCTGGATGCTGCTGCTCGCCGGCATCGTGCTCGGCGTCGGCAATTCGGTGTTCCACCCGGCCGACTACACGATCCTCGGCGGCACCATGGACGAGCGCTACATGGGCCGCGCCTTCAGCCTGCATGCCTTCGCCGGCCATGTCGGCAGCGCCGTCGCGCCGATCCTGCTGATCGGCGTCGCCGCCCTGTCGAACTGGCGCATGGCGCTGATCGTCGCCGGCATCGCCGGCCTTTTGATCCTGGTCGGGCTGCTGACGCAATGGCGCTACATCTCGGAGGACGCCGCGGCGGCGGCCGGGCCGAAGAAGAAGCGCAAGAGCGAAGCGGCGAATCCGGACGCGCCGCAGACGACGATGGCGCTGATGCGCTACATCCTGACCTCGCCGGCGATCCTGTTCCTGTTTCTCTATTACGCCATGAACCAGCTGGCCGGCGGCGGGCTCAAGACCTTCGCGGTCGCCGGCCTGGTCGAGACCCACGACACGGCGGCGACGCTGGCCAATGCCGCCTTCACCACCTTCCTCGCCGCCAATGCCGGCGGCGTGCTGTTCGGCGGCTGGCTGGCCGATGTGACCCGCCGCGCCGAGCTGATGGCGGCGCTCGGCCTCGGCCTGTCGGCCGTCGTCATGGCGGTCATCGGCGTCTGGGACCTGCCGGGCTTCCTGCTGATCGCCATCTTCGCCTTCGCCGGCCTGACCAACGGCATCATCGGCCCGGCGCGCGACATGCTGGTGCGGCGCGCCAGCCCCAAGGGCGCGATGGGCAAGGTGTTCGGCTTCGTCTTCTCCGGCCAGTCGATCGGCCAGGCGCTGGCGCCGCTGCTGTTCGGCTTCCTGATCGACGTCGGCGCGCCGGCCTGGATCTTCTACGGCTCGGCGATCTTCACCCTCGCCTGCATGGGGGTGGTGCTGGCCTCGGCGAAATATTCGCGGATCGCCGATTAGCGACGGAACCGGGCGCGAATTTCGCCTTCCGGTTCCCGGACTTAGGCCCCACATCGAGAAAGGGCCGCGGCTTAAAGGATCGGCCGCTGATCCACATCAATGTGCCCGCCCAGGGCGCGGCTAGGCTTTCAGGGACGACAATCACGGAAGGGACCGACGCCATGATCACACCGAAGAAGACCACCTGGGTGCTCGTCGCCGACGGCGCGCGGGCGCGCATCCTGGCCAATACAGGCCCCAAGAGCGGCCTGGTCCCCGTCCCCGGCACCGCGCGCGTCCAGCATGTGCCGAAAACCTCCGAGCTCGGCAGCGACAAGCCGGGCCGCAGCCTGTCGTCCGCCGGCGGCCCCGGCAACCGCGCGGCGATGGAAACCACCGACTGGCATCAGTTCGAGGAACAGAAGTTCGCCAAGCAGATCGCCGGCCTGCTCGACGCCGCCGCCCAGGAGGGCGATTTCGACCAGCTGGTGCTGGTCGCGCCGCCCAAGGCGCTCGGCGAGCTGCGCGCCAGCCTGAACGAGCAGACGCGCGCCAAGGTCTGCGGCGAATTGGCCAAGGACCTGACCAAACATGCGCTCGCCGACCTGCCGAGCCATCTCGATGGCGTGATCCGGCTTTAAGCCGCGCTCCGTTAAGAGGCGATGGCGTTCTTGCCGCGAAAGCCCGTGGCGACGACGTAGATTTCCGCCGAATCGGCGCGGCTGGCCGGCGGCTTGGCGTGGCGCACCACGGCGAAGTCGCGCTTGAGCTTTTCCAGCAAACTGCGCTCGGTGCCGCCGCGCAGCACCTTGGCGAGGAAGATGCCGCCGGGCGACAAGACTTCGCCGGCGAATTCCGCCGCCGCGTCGCACAGGGCGATGATGCGGATATGGTCGGTCTGCGGATGGCCGGTGGCGGGCGCCGCCATGTCCGACAGCACGACGTCGGCGCTGGCTTTTCCGCTGGGCCCCGTCGCCAGGATGGCTTTGAGCATGTCGGGCGCTTCTTCCGCCAGAAAGTCCTGGGTCAGCAGGGTCGCCCCGGCGATGGCCTCGACCGGCGTCAGGTCGATGCCGACCACCATGCCGCGCGGGCCGGCCTTGGCGCCCAGCGCGTTGACCTTGTCCACGGCGATTTGCGTCCAGCCGCCCGGCGCGGCGCCGAGATCGACCACCACCATGCCCGGCTTGAGCAATTTGTACTTCTCGTCCAGCTCGGCCAGCTTGTAGGCGGCGCGCGAGCGCATGCCCTCGCGCTTGGCGGCGTGGACATAAGGGTCGTTCAACTGGCGTTCGAGCCAGCGCGTCGACGACAGCTTGCGGCCCTTGGCGGTGCGCACGCGCACCTTGAGGCCGCCGGCCTTGGCCGCGCCGCGACCGGATCCGGTTTTATGCGAGCCGGGCTTACCCGACCCTGCTTTCTCGGTCATGACTACTCTGCGGGAATGAGGCGGGGCGGCGCCGACGGGACGCCGTTTCGAGTCCATGGGCGCATGAGGGTTAGCAGAATCCCCTCGCGCACGCCACGGTCGGCGACGCGCAGGCGGCCGACCGGCCAGGTGCGGCAGATCGCCTCCAGGATGGCGCAGCCCGCCAGCACCAGGTCGGCGCGCGACGGGCCGATGCAGGGCTCGAGCGCGCGCGCCTTGCAATCGAGCGCCAGCAGACGGTCGGTGACGGCGCGCAGCTCGGCGAAATCCAGGTGGCAGCCGTCGACCCGGGCGCGGTCGTAGCAGGGCAGGCCCATGCGGATGCCGGCCAGCGTGGTGACGGTGCCCGAGGTGCCGAGCATCTGCAAGCGGCCGGCGGCGATGCGGGCGCGGATGTCGTGGCGCGCCTCGAAGGCCTCGGCGGCGGCCTGCACTTGGGCGACCAGCGCCTCGAAGCCGTCCTTCGACAGGCAGTCGCAATCGGCGCGCTCGGCCAGGTTCATCACGCCGTAGGGCAAGGACAGGTAATCGATCAGCTCGGGCTCGCCGCCGGCCGGATCGAGTTTCGCCCACATCAGCTCGGTGCTGCCGCCGCCGATGTCGAACACCAGGGCTTCCGGGGCGCTGCCGTCGAGCAGCGGGGCGCAGCCGGCGAGCGCCAGGGCGGCCTCCTCGCCGGTCGAGATGGTTTCGATGGCGAGGCCGGTATCGTCCTTCACCCGGGCGAGGAACTCGCCGCAATTGCTGGCGCGGCGGCAGGCCTCGGTGGCGACCTGGCGGGCGACGGTGACGTTGCGCCGGCGCAGCTTGCCGGCGCAGACCTTGAGCGCCTCGATGGCGCGGCTCATGGCGGCGGGCGACAGGGTCCCCGTCTGGCTCAGGCCCTCGCCGAGGCGGACGATGCGCGAAAAGGCGTCGACGACGACGAAGGGCGGCGCGCCCGGGACGCCGGCGCGGGCGGTCCCATGGACAACAGGGCGGGCAATCAGCAGGCGGCAATTGTTGGTGCCGAGATCCAGCGCGGCGAAGGTCTGGTCCCCGGCCGGCGCCAAAGCGGCTCCCGACGCCCCGGCGTCCGAAGAGCCGCCGGCGAACGCCGAACGGGAGAAAAATGTGGGCCGCCGTTTCGACATGCGCCCATGCTAACCCATGCCCGCAGCGGCGCGAAGTGGGCACGGCGCAGAAATCGCGCCGGCTATGTGGCGGAACCGACTGGCTTTTCCGGGCTTTGCCCGGTTCCGCCCCGGCCACCTTCCAGGCTACCCAACCCCCAACAACTGTGCTAGAACGCCGGCCTTCCGTCGGGGGCCGTCTCGCGCCCCCCTGCCCGCTTGGTTCCCAAGCGGCGCCCCTGCTGGGGGATCGTCTAACGGTAGGACCGCGGACTCTGACTCCGCTAGTCTAGGTTCGAATCCTAGTCCCCCAGCCAATACTTCCCTGCGACCGACGACAGACGGCGACTTTACCGGACGCGCGGCAGTTTCATGACTTTGCCGTCGTCGCGGCGCAGTTGGTAGATGTCCTCGATGATCTGAACGATCAGATTCACCACCGGCAGCATCGGCTCATTCTCCCGCCGCACCAATCCGACCGGCCGCAGCATCAGCGGCGAATCGATCTCCACCGCTTTCAGGCTCCCGTTCGCGATTTCCCGTTCGACGCCGAGCCGTGGAATCGCGCCGATGAAATCGCTCGTCATGATCAGCGACTTCACGAAGCCCGTATCGCGCGCTTCCACTTGCGGGTTGGGCAACGGAACGCCGCTTTGCGCGAAGAACAGCTTCAACCGCGCCTGGCTCCAGCTGTCAGCGTCGGCGAATATCCACTTCTGATTGACCAAATCCTTGGCGCTGGCCTTGCGCAGTTTGGCGAGCGGATGTTCCGGCCGCATGACGAGCACCAAGCGATCATCGAACAGCCGTTGCTTGACCAAGCCGTATTGCGGCACTTCGTCGTAAAGCGTGGCGATGACGAGAGTGAAGCGCCCATCGAGCAACTCCGTATGCAGTTGCTTGTCCTGCACGACGATCCGCACTTTCAGCTTCGGCCGCTCTTGAGAAAGCCGGAACACGACTTGCGGCAGAAGCTCGGAGGCGATGAGCGGTGTCGCCGCAATGGTGATCGTCCCCTCTGTCCCGCGGCTGAGCGCGGCGATCTGGCGCTCGGCCTCGACCATGCCGATGCAAGCCGCGCGCGCATAGCCCTCGAGGCTCTGTGCGAACAGCGTCGGCTTCATACCGCTGACATCGCGTTCAAATAGACGAACGCCGAGATGGTCCTCAAGCCGATGAATGCTCTTGGTCAGCGCCGGCTGCGAAATGTTCAGCTTGCGGGCAGCCTTGCTCAGGCTGCCCTCGTCGATGATCGCCAGCATCGTGCGGAGATGGCGCAAATCCATAGACGACGCGGCTCCTTCCGGGCATTGAGGTAACCGCCTGGCTGCCCCGCAGCGGCCAGGCAGTGCGCAGTTCAGCTTAATCCAGTAATTCGCGCATCTTGGCGACGGCGGCCGGCGGCGACTGCACGACCTCTGTCACCAACGCCTGCAGTTGGGCGCCCGACATGGGCCTAATCTCCGCTTTCGCCTTCTTGGCTTCTTCCAGGAAATCCGGATCCTTTACGGTGTCGTCAAAGGCCTTGCGCAACGCTGCCACACGCACCTCCGGCACGCCCGGCGGCGCATAGATGGGACGACCGATCGCCATGCCAGAACTCATCATCTTGATGAGGCCGCGGTCGATCTCGTCGCGGGCATATTCGTCCATCAGGGGTACGTCATGGTGCGCGTATTCGGCGATCTCCGGGTTTTTCGACGGCCCCCACTGCACCAGGATGTTGAACTTGTTGTCGCGCAGATGATGCGAGACGGTCGCCTTGGCCGTCGACCAGGAGAACGAGCCGATGCAGTTCACCTCGCCGCGCTCCATGGCGAGGAAGACGTTGTTGCCGCCCTGGTAGCCTTCGACGACGCGAATTTTGGTGCCGGCGACGTAGTTGATGATCTTGGGCAGCATGGAGGGGTTTGTGCTGGCGCCGGTGCCGCCGCAGATCAGGCCGCCTTTGTCGCGCGCCTCGGGCAGGCTGTTCACTCCAGCCTGGTGCCAAGCGAGGAATACTTGATTATCGACGATCGGATTGCCGATCCAGTTGAACTTGGAAGCGTCGAACATGACGCCCTGCTGCTTGAGCGCCTGGTCGAGCGGCGTCGTCTGCGCCGTCACGCCGAGCACGCTGCCATCCTTCGGCGCGATGTTATAGAGCCAGTTCGCCGCGACGCGGCTGCCGGCGCCCACCATATTCTGCGGCACGATGCGCGGATTGCCCGGCAAATGCTTTGTGATATGGCGCCCGACCAGCCGGCCGTAGAGATCGTAGCCGCCGCCGGGCTCATGGCCGATCACCAATTGCATTTGCTTGCCGCGATAGAAATCCGCCACATCGTCGGCGGCCGCCGGCAAGCTGCAAGTCATGGCAATCGTGGCGAGCGCGGCATGCGCCGCGAACGCCCGAATGAATTGGGGCATCAATGTCTCCCGAAGATTTCTCGTCCCTGCCGGTGCCGAACGACTTGTCGCGTCCTGCCGGTGCCGGATGGTAGCCCGGGCGCTCCCAGCGGCGGCACTAACATGTTGTCTTCAAGGGATATCCGGAGGTTATAGGGTAGCGGCCCTTTTGCGGCCCTGCATCATAGCCTGCCGCGGCGGCATGTGCCGCCGGCGCCCCATAGCCTTACGTCATGTCTAATTGACAAAACGGCATTATCCGGTTGGAGCCTTCACGGTTAAACGTGAACCCATAACAAAAGGCGACTACAGGGAGTGCGTTGGGATGACCGTGACCATGACTCGCGGCCTATTGGCCGCAGGCTTTTGCTTGGCCTTGAGCCTCAGCTTACCCGCGTCAGCGCAATCGTCCGCCGAGTTCTACAAGGGCAAGACCGTGCAGTTCGGCGTCGGCTATCCGCCGGCCGGCGGATTGGACGCCTATATGCGCGCCGCTGCCCGCTACATCGGCAAATACATTCCCGGCCAGCCGAATGTGATCGCGGTCAACGTGCCGGGCGCATCGAGCCTGATCTATGTGCGCTTCCTGCAGACGCAAGCGCCCAAGGACGGCACGCAATTCGGCATGTTCGACCGCGCGCTGATCTCGCAATCGGTACTCGACCCCAAGACGTCCAATGTCGATTTTCGGAACTTCACCTGGATCGGCAGCATGAACAGCGACGTCGGCATCTGCTTCCTGAGAAGCGCGAAAAAGCTGTCGACCATCGCCGACATCAAGGCTTCGCCCGAAAAGGTCGTGCTCGGCGGCACCTCGAAGAACAGCAGCGGCTATCTCTACTCTTCCATTATCCGCCGCCTCAGCCCGCAGAACGTCACGCAGGTCATGGGGTATGAGGGCACGGGCGCGATGGCCCTCGCCAACGAGCGCGGCGAAATCGACGGCAACTGCGGGACCTACGGCGGCTTGAAAAGCTCGCAGCCCAACTGGGCGTCAGAGGGCAAGGTCAAGGTGCTGCTGCAGTTCGTCGAAAAACGCCACCCGGAATTGCAAGACGTGCAGACCGTGTTCGACCTTGTCGAGTCCGAGCAAGAACGACGCGCGATCAGATTCCTGACCGCCGCCGAACGCATCGGCCGGCCGGTGGTCGCGCCGCTCGGCATTCCGGCCGATCGCGCCGTAATCCTGCGCAAGGCTTTCCTCGACACGATGCAGGACAGCGAATTTCTCGCCTTCGTCAAACAAGCCAAGCTCGACATCGACGTCGTGTCCGGCGAGGAAGCGGCGCAGATCGCCGCATCTATCGTCACGACTCCGCCGGAGGCCGTCGAACTCGCCCGCAAACTCATGGAATGACGAGGTCCGTTTAAGACGGGTCTGCGCGCAACGCCGCGCTTCGGAAGCCAATAAAAACTCAGGGAGCCTGCTATGAAAACCATCTTCACCGCATTGAGCGCGTTGGCGTTCGCTGCCGCTGCTCCGGTCGCAGCGCAATCGCCCGCCGAGTTTTACAAAGGCAAAACCGTGCAGTTCGGTGTCGGCTACGAGCCGAGCGGCGGCTTCGATGCCTACACGCGCATCGCCGCGCGCTACATCGGCAAGCATATCCCCGGCAACCCCACAGTGATCGTCACCAACATGCCGGGCGCGTCGAGCCTCACCTATGTACGTTTCATCCGCAATCAAGCGCCCAAGGATGGCACGCAGTTCGGCATGTTCGACCGCGGCCTGATCGCCAAATCGGTGCTCGACCCCAAGACGATGGGCGTCGATTTCCGCGACTTCACCTGGATCGGCAGCATGAACAGCGAGATCGGCGTCTGCGTGCTGTGGAACACCAAAAACCTCAAGACGGTGGCCGACATCCAGAATTATCCCGGCGACGTCATCGTAGGCGGCACGTCGAAAAACGGCGGCGGCTACGTCTATTCGTCGATCCTGCAGCGCCTGAGCCCGAAGAACGTCAAACAGGTGTTCGGCTACAGCGCCACGGGGCCGATGCTGCTTGCCGCCGAGCGCGGCGAAGCCGACGGCACCTGCACCATCTTCAGCAGCCTGCAGAGCGGCTACCCCGACCTGTTGTCGCAGAAGAAGCTCAACGTCATCGTGCAGTACAGCGAGAAGCGCCATCCCGAGATGGCCGACGTGCAGACGGCTTACGAAGTCGCCCGTTCGGACAACGAGAAGACGGTCATCAGCTTCCTGACTGCCGCCGAAGCCATCGGCCGCCCGGTCATCGCGCCGCCGAACCTGCCGAAGGACCGCACCGATGCGCTGCGCAAAGCCTTCCTCGACACGATGAAGGATCCGGAATTTCTCGCCTTCGCCAAGCAGGCCAAGATGGACATCGATCCGACCAGCGGCGAACGCGCGGCGGAAATCGTCGCCAGCATCGCCGACACGCCAGAAGAAGCCGTCAACCTCGCGCGCCAATTGCTCGAATAGACGCCGTACGCACCAGGACAGTTTAGTATGAAGATTACCGCCATCGAGCCGATCTATGTCGGCATTCCCTACAAGCACGATGCACCGAAGACGACGCTTGGCACCGGCGAGGTCCGGGAAGTGATGGACGCCGTCTACCTCAAGGTCGAGACGGATGCCGGAATCACCGGTTGGGGCGAAGCCTTCGGCTTCGGCGCCTGCCAGATTTCCCATGCCGCCTGCAAGATCGTGGTGCGGCCGCTCGCTGTGGGACGCGAGATCGACGACATCCCCGGCTTGATGGCCGAGCTGTACCGCAAAACTCAGGGCATGTCGCTGAAAGGCCCGGTGCGCAATGCGCTCGGCGCCCTCGACATCGCCTTGTGGGACATCAAGGGCAAGGCACTCGGCAAGCCGATCTGGCAATTGCTCGGCGGCGACGGCTCACGCCAGCAAATTCCCGTCTACGCCAGCTTGCTCCGTACCGGCAAAGCCGAGCATGTCGAGCGCCTCTGTGTGTCCGCCAAAGAACGCGGCTATCGCCACATCAAAATCCACGAGCATAACGACGAGACAGTCGCTGCCGTCGAGCGAGCGCGCAAGACTGTCGGTGACGATTTCGAGCTGATGCTCGACACCAATTGCGCCTGGTCGTCCGACAAGGCCGTCGGCAAGGTCAAAGCCATAAAGCCCTACAAGCTGAAATGGGTCGAAGAACCGGTCTATCCCGCCGACGATTTCGGCGCCATGGCGCGGGTGCGAAAAGAGACGGGCGTGCCCATCGCCGCTGGCGAGAACCTCGGCACCGTGCCGGAGCTGACGCGCCTGCTCGAGGCGGGCGGGGTCGATTACGTGCAACCCGACGTCGGCAAATTCGGCGGCATCTGCGAGATGGTCCGCGCGGCCGACGTGGCGCAGGCGAAGGGGGTGGCATTCATGCCCCATTCGCCGGTCTACGGCCCGATCCTCATCGCGACCCAACATATCGTCGCGGCGCTCAAGAGCGAGAACCTCTGCGAATATTATTACTGCGATCTCGCCGAAAGCCCGATGGGCGAATGGGCGATTCCGCGCGACGGATTCTTCCGCGTGCCGAATGGTCCCGGCCTCGGCGTCGATGTCGATGAAGACATCCTCGCGCGCTACAGATTGCCGGATCCCGGCAGCAAATAAATAACTGACTCAATTCACGAACAGGGAGACAGCCATGTCTTTTAACCGCCGCAGCTTCTTGCTGCTGATTCCCGCCGCGATCGGCGCACTGCTCACCGGCAACGCATCCGCGCAATCCGTCGAGCAATTCTACAAGGGCAAGCAAATTCGCCTGACCGTCGGCTCCGCGCCTGCGGGCGCCTACGACGTCTACTCGCGCCGCATGGCCCCCTATTTCACCAAATACATTCCGGGCAATCCGCATTTCGTCGTCGAGAACCGGCCGGGCGGCGGCGGCCTCTTGTCCTCGAACTTCCTCTTCAACACCGCCCCCAAGGACGGCTCTTTCATCGCCATGGTCGAGCGCGGCGCGGCGATGGATCCGCTGATCAACGGCGCGCAGAGCCAAGCCAAATTCGACCCGCTCAAGTTCAATTGGATCGGCTCGCCGACCCAGGAAATCGGCATCGGCCTGATGAAGCTGCCCTCGCCAATCAAGTCGGCAGAGGACCTCAGAAGCAAAGAGCTGATCGTCAGCGCGACGACCAATGCCTCGACCGCGGCGATCTATCCGAAGATCATGAATGGCCTGTTCGGCACCAAGTTCAAGATCGTGCAAGGCTACAAGGGCTCCGTCGAAGCCTTGGCCGCCGTCGAGAAGGGCGAAGTCGACGGCTATCTCAACGGCGCGTCGTCCGGCGTCATGCGGGCGCAGATTTCGCCCTGGATCGAAGCCAATAAGGCCAAGGTCTTCCTGATCTTCGGCTTCAAGAAGGATCCGGCCTACCCAGACGCTTTCATGGTCGCCGACATGGCCAAGACCGACGAGGAAAAGCAGATGCTGACCCTCATGTTCGCGCAACAGATCATGGCCTACCCCTTCGTGGCGCCGCCGGACATGCCGATGGACCGCTTCGCCGCCCTGCGCGACGCCTTCGACAAGACCGTCGCCGATCCGGATTTCCTGGCCGACGCCGCTAAAATGAAGCTCAGCGTCGATCCGGTAAGCGGCAAAGAGATTCGTAGGCTGATCGCCGACATGTACGACACGCCGAAGCCGATCGTCGACCGTTACGCCAAGCTTTCGGCCGCGGATTAAGCTGCCCGTCCCTAGTTTCTCTCGTTCAAGTAGGCCCGTTCATGCCGTTCCTCAATCTTGGCGACGCCGAGCTGTATTACGAGACCGCGGGCAGCGGCCCGGCCCTGCTCCTTAACCCGGCGACGGCCTGGCACGGCGAAACGTGGAAGCTCTACCAAGTGCCGGAGTTTGCCAAAGACCACACGGTCATCACCTACGATCCGCGCGGCACCGGCAAGACCAAGACGACGAGCGAGGATTTCTCCACCCAGCGGCTGACCGAAGATGCAGCGGCGTTGCTCGAGCACCTGAAGGTCAAGAATGCCATCGTGCTCGGCCACTCCAACGGCGGCCGCATCGCCATCTCTCTCGCCGCCGATTTTCCGCATCTCGTCGGCAAGCTAATCCTCGCCTCGTCCGGCACCACCTACAACGGCCCGCCGGGCATTCCCTTCAAGATGTGCGTCGAACTGGTCAAGATGGGCTACGAGCCCTACATGCGCAAAGGCGTGTTCGACGTCGGCTTCACCAAGGCCTATTACGAGGCGAACAAGGCGATTTGCGACAAGTTCATCGATGTCCGCCTGTCCAATCTGCTGCCGATCGAGAATTTCTTGCGCTATGTCGTCAACCGCCAGGCGTCCGACGTTGCCGCCAAGGTGAAGCATATCAACGTCCCGACCTTGGTCATGGTCGGCGATGACGAGCATCATCACGCGACGGGCTTGACGCATTTCCAGGCCGCCGAGCAACTGTCCAAAAACATCGCCGGCGCCAAGCTCGTCGTCCTGCCCGGCCAGGGCCATCATTACCTGTTCGTTGCACCCGAGGCCGCCAACAAGATCATTCGCAGCTTTCTCGTCTAACCGGGCAGGAGCCAAGCCGTCATGCCTCTGCAAAGCGATACCGCGCATGTGCTGAACGGCCAATTGGCCGGGGCGCGCAATGCCGCCGGCGACGTGCTTTCGTTCAAGGGCGTGCCCTACGCCCGTCCGCCGGTCGGCGCTTTGCGCTGGCAGCCGCCGCAGCCGCCGGAGAACTGGTTCGGCGCGCGCGATGCCACCGCCTTCGGTCCGCGATCGATCCAGCCGAATCGTCCCACGACGTCCGTCAGCTATTTCGGCCCTGAACGCGAGAGCGAAGACTGCCTCTACCTGAACGTCTGGACGGCGGCGACCTCGGCAGACGAACGCCGGCCGGTGATGGTCTGGTTTCACGGCGGCGCCTATCAAGTCGGCTCCGGCGCGTTGCCGATCTTCGACGGTGAGAATCTCGCGCGGCGCGGCGTGATCGTCGTCACCGTCAATTACCGCCTGGGACCGCTCGGCTTTCTCGCTCATCCCGACCTGACAAAGCGTTCGAAGGACAAGAGCTCGGGCAATTTCGGCCTGCTCGACTCGGTCGCCGCGCTCGCCTGGGTGCGCGACAATATCGCCGCTTTCGGCGGCGACCCGGGCCGGGTCACTATTTTCGGCCAATCGGTCGGCGCCTCTACCGTATGTTGCCTGATGGCCTCGCCGCTGGCGCGCGGTCTGTTCCATCGCGCCATCGGCGAGAGCGGCGCGACGGTCGCGACGCCCGGCCGCGTCGGCGGCGGCTCGATGCCGACGCTCGAACAGGCGGAGCAGCGCGGCCTCGCCTACGCCAAAGCACTCGGCTCGCCGTCGTTGGACGAACTTCTGACGATGGATGCGCGCGATATTCAATTGCGTGTCGCCGAGCAACGCCTGACGCGCGGCACGCCGGTGAACGACGGCCATATGTTCCCCGAGCCGGTGCATGACATTTTCCTCAAGCGCCAGCAGGCGCAGGTGCCTCTGCTCACCGGCTCGAACTCCCATGAGGGCTCAACCCGGCCCGCACCGACCGAGCTCGTCGCCGTTCTCAAGGAAATCAGCGGCGATTTCGGTGCCCCAGCTGATGAGCTCGTCGCGCTTTACATGAAAGATTCCGGAATGACGCCGGCGGATGCCAGCCGGCAGATCGGCGGACACCGCTGCTTCAACTGGCAGAACTGGACCTGGGCGCGGCTGCACGCGCGCGCCAGTCAGGCGCCGGTGTTTTATTACCACTTCAGCCATCAAAGCCCGATCGCCATGGATCGCCCGTGGTTCGAGAATAGAGCCGACAAGCTCGGCGCTTTCCACACGGCTGAGATTCCCTACGTCTTTCAAAGCTTCGCGGCGCGCGACTGGGCTTGGCGCGATAGCGACCGCCAACTGTCCGATCTCATGGCGTCCTACTGGACGAATTTCGCCGCCAACGGCGACCCCAACGGACCTGGCCTGCCCGCTTGGGACCGGTTCAACAGCGCCCGCCCGCAAGCCATGCATTTCGACGGCGGCGCGGCGATGGGATCGGTACCTGACCGCGCCAAGCTCGACGCCATCGACGCCTTCTACGCCCAACAATCGCGCAACCACGCCTGGACGCTGACGGAGACGCCCGCCACTGCGGAATGAGTGGAAACGTGCCGACGCCGAGCCGCAATGACGGCCACGGCTGATTCAAGAACAATCATCGCAGGGAGGCCACCATGACTACGATTCGCTCGTTATCTATTGGCATCGCCGTGGCTTGTGGCGCAGCGCTCGCGTCCTCAAGCGCAGGAGCGGACCCCATCGCCGATTTCTACGCCGGCAAGACGATCAACCTGTACATCGCCTTTCCGCCCGGTGGCGGCTACGACATCTACACGCGGCTCGTCACGCGCTTCATGACCACGCATATCCCCGGCAAGCCGCTCATCGTGCCGAAGAACATGCCGGGCGGCGGCAGCCGGGTTGCGGCGGGTTACGTCTACAACATCGCACCCAAGGACGGCACGACGCTGGCGACCGTCAGCCAATCGCTGCCGCTGGAGCAGGCGATGGACCCCGACCCCAAGTTCGACATCTCCCGCTTCATCTGGATTGGCAATCCGGTGGTCGACAACAACGTCGCCGTCACCTGGCATGCCTCCGGCATCGCGACGATCGACGATGCCAAGCAGCGCGAAGTCGTCGTCGGTTCGACCGGCGCCGACGCGTCGTCGCAGTATCCGAAGGTGATGAACGCGGTGCTCGGCACCAAATTCAAGATCGTGTCGGGCTATCCCGGCACCAACGAGATGAATTTGGCCATGGAGCGCGGTGAGACCATGGGGCGCGGCAGCAGCAGCTGGGCCTCCTGGCGCGCCACGAAGCCTGATTGGCTGCGCGACAAGAAGATCAACATTCTGGTGCAGATCGGCCTGAAGAAAAACGACGAATTGCCAGATGTGCCTTTGTTGATGGATCTGGCGACGAATGAAGCCGACCGCACGCTTCTGCGCCTGATTTCCGCGCCGATCCCCATCGGCCGGCCGCTGCTGACCACGCCGGACGTTCCAGACGAACGGGTGAAAATGCTTCGCGGCGCCTTCGATGTCACTATGAAAGATGCCGACTTCCTCAACGAAGCACAGAAAGCACGCTTCGATATCGCGCCGCTCTCAGGCGTGGAGCTTCAGAAAATCGTTACAGACATTGCACAAACTCCGGATAGGCAGACCGCACGCCTGGTCGAGATTTTGAAATAAATTCAATCGGCCCATAACTTAGCGGTTTCGCCTCGACTGCCTATTGCTCCGCATTATAACGGATTAGGGTGGAGAAAAGTCCGCTTCAGACTGCTTCCACAGCCAATTCTCCCTGAGCACCGCAGAACATGCGGCTGTTGCCCCCTAACGTCGCTGCCAACGAACGCGTTACGCCGGCGCTTCGCCGATCATCGTGATCCGACGAAGCAATCGGCGTTGCGATGCGTCGAAATCGGTGCGCGCGTGCAACGTGCAGCGGTTGTCCCATAGCACGAGGTCGCCGGGCCGCCAGACATGCTCATAGGCGAATTCGAGCCGCTCCTGATGGGCGAACAACGTCATCAGCAAGCCTTCGCTTTCCGCCGGCGATAGGCCCTCGATGCAAGCGGTCATCAGGCGATTGACATAGAGCGCCTTGCGGCCGGTTTTCGGATGGGTGCGAACGACGGGATGCGTGGCGCGCGGTATGCCTTCCTTGACGAACGTACTGCGCGTTTCGCCATGCTCGTAATCGTAGGCGTTGACCGCCTTTAGCCCCTCGATGCGACGCCGCAAATCTTCGGGAAGGGTTTCATAGGCATGATAGCCGCTGACGAACTGCGTGTTGCCGCCCGAACTCGGAATTTCCATGGCGTAAAGCATCGTGCCGGAGCAGGGCCGGGGCTGGTGGCATTGATCCGTGTGAAATTGCATCTCGCCATCCGGATGCGCGCCGATCAACTGGCCGTTTTCCAAGATGTTGGAGACGAACATCACGGCGTTGTTGGTCTTGCTGTGATGCGGCTTGGTCATATGGCTGCGATTCAATGGGCCGAACAATTCGGCGAAGCGGACTTGATCGTCCTCGCTTAAAGCCTGGCCGCGAAAGAGCAAAACCTGCTTGCGAAGCCAAACGTCTTCTATCGCGCGAAAAACCGCGTCGGAGATCGGCCGCGACAGATCGATGCCGTCGATTCGAGCGCCTACATAAGGCGTCAGATCGCGCGTCTCGATGCCGCGCAGCGCGATCTCCGGGGATTCAGGCTTCTGAAAAGCTGCTTCACTCATCTCGCTCGCTCCTGCAAGCAAACTTCAACGCGCCCCCTCGGCAACGATTTGGCGCGCCTTGGCGAGGACATCCGGCGGCGTCGCGTAGACCTCCTTCAGCAAACTTTCGACCGCTTGACCGCTCATCGGCTCGATGACGCGCTGGTTTTTTTGCATTTCCGCGACGAAGGCCGAATCCTTCATCGTCGCGTCGAAGGCGCCGCGCAGCATCGCCGCGCGCTCCGGCGAGAGGTTCGGCGGTGCGGCGAAGGGCCAAGCCATCTCCTGACGGCTCATGAAAAGCTTCAATATCTGCATCTGTTCCGGCGTCTTGGCGAAATCGGTGATGACCGGCACGCCGGGCAATTCCGGATTCTTGCTCAAAGCGAATATGACGATCGGGATCAGCTTCTTCTCCGGCACCCAGGTCGGATTGGAGCCTTTGAGGCTGCTCCAACTCCAGCCGCAGCGCGAATCGACTTCGCCGCGCTCGACGGCCAACGTCATTTCGGAGCCGCCGTGGTAGCCGGTGACCAGTTTGATCTTCGCGCCAAAAACATTCTTGAGAACGGCGGAAAAATTGTCCGGGTCCGAACCGGCGCCTTCGCCCGCGCCCGTGAAATCATGCTTCTGCATGTCGTCCCAATTTTTGATCTTCGAGGCGTGCCACACGCCGCAGATGCTGCTTTCCGGGCTGGTGCTGCCGATCCAGGTGAATTTCGTGCCGTCGAACTTAGCGGCCTCATTGTTGAAAAGAGGTTCCACCGCGACGCCGCGGCCGAACGTGCCGAAGGTCGTCCCGTCATTCGGCGCTACCGAATAGAGATAAGTGGCGGCCTTGATGCTGCCCGCACCCGGCATGTTCTGAACGACGAAATTGGGATTGCCGGACAGGTACTTTCCCATGTGACGCGCGAGCGTCCGCGAACCCGTGTCGTAGCCGCCGCCAGGCGTGTAGCCGACGATGAGGTTCACGGTCTTGCCGTTATAGAAATTGGCTTGCGCCCCTGCGGATGACGACTGCAACGCCCCAAAGAGAAGGACCCCAAGAGCCAACGCGAATGAAGTCACTTTGAATGAAGTCAACGGCTGCAAAACGCGAAGGGTCATCATGTTCTCCTGAATCGAGGCTGAACTCCGCAACTCGCCTGCTGAAGCTGGCATTGGAACTCTGATGACGCTCTCCTTCAAGTCTTATGCCGCTTCCCGTCGGCCCAGGGCTTTCAACGGGCGAAATTCGGTGACCGAGCGAGCGATAATCCTTTGTTTATCAATGAACGGCGATCCGCCCTGGCTTAATTCTGTGTTGTTGTTTTACGAACCCCATGTCGCGAAGCCGCGCTGGCAGGAGCGCGGAGCGCGGGCCGCGCGGGCCGATCAATTGCCCAAGGGGCGATCAAACAAAACCTCTCCGCGCTGCAAAAGGCGCCGTTCGCGTTTCGCGGCGGGCGATGGAAGGCCTAGCCTGTTTCATTCAATGAGGGAGCGTCATCGGCGTGACGCGAGAAGCGGGCCAAGCCGCGAGGAGATATAGTCCGCCCCCGACTCGCTCCCCAGCCAGGGCACCCCTCAGTCTCTGCGGCTCTAGCGCCATCGCCATCGGCCCGCCATGGCGAGCGGTGTTACACATGGCAAAGCGACCAGCGACGAGATCCATCGGCCGGCTTCTCCGGTTGGCTGCCTTCCGCAATCCCCCCTACCTTCCGCAATCCCCCCTATATGCGGCCGTCAGCGGTTCCAGCCGTAGAGGTCGAGCGTGCTTGCGCCACGGCGCAGCTGCTTCATGATCTCGGCTTCCTTGGCCTCGCGAGCGCGCGAGGCCTCGATCACGTCGGCGACGCGGGCGCGCGGAATGGCGACGACGCCATCGATGTCGCCGGCGATCAGGTCGCCCGGCGTCACCACGATATCCCCTATCATCACCGGGGCGTTGAGCCAGCCCTGGGCGGCGAAATCCTTGCCGGTGCCGCGGATGCAGAGGCCGCGCGCGAAGACCGGGAAACCGAGGCCGGGCAGCAAATCGCCGTCGCGCACGCAGCCGTCGATCACCAAGCCGCCGAGCTTGGCCGCGAGCGCGCCCGTGGACATGATCTCGCCCCAGTAGCCCGCCTCATAAACACCGCTGACATAGGCGACCAGCACGTCGCCGGGCCTCGCCGCGACGATGGCGCGGTGCAGCCAAAGATTGTCGCTGCCCGGGCCGTGCACGGTGAAGGCGGGACCGCAGAGGCGAAAGCCTTGCCCCATCGGCTTGATCGCCGAGGGCAGCGCGCCGATCTTGCCCGCCGCCTCATGCAGAGTGGCGCTGCCGAACCGCGCCGCCCGCTCCACCAGGTCAGGCGCGACGCGTTCGAAGTCGAGGATTTCGGTCGGTCCGACGGTTTTGAGCGGCATGGTTCAGGCCTTCTCGCGAGTCTGCAGGGAATGCGACGGCCGACATTTGAAGCAAATCATTGAATTACCTGATATTTCTATAGTTGAGCCATCGGCCGATCCTCTGATAATAACCGCACTCCCGTTTTCCCTGTAAGACAGGGAGCGCGCCGTGAGAGACGGGCTCGCGCAAGACCTTATCTCGACCGATCTCTTGATCGCCCAACAGCCAGCGAAGCGGCGCGCCGCGAGCCGCGCAGCGAAGTCTTTCGGAGTCCCCATGGCCCTGCAAACCATCACCGCCGATCAGCCCTGCCCTTGCGGCTCGGGCCAGACCTTCGCCGTCTGTTGCCAGCCCTTCCTGGCGGGCAAGCCGGCGCCGACCGCCGAGGCGCTGATGCGCTCGCGCTATGCCGCCTTCGTCGTCGGCGATTACGCCTATGTCGAGCGCACGCTGGCGCGCGAGGCGCTGGTCGATTTCAGCCGCGCCGAACTTGAGGCGACGGCCACCGGCATGGACTGGCTCGGCCTCGATATCCGCCAGACGGAGAAGGGCGGCCCCGACGATGCCGAAGGCACGGTCGAGTTCGTCGCCCGCTTCAAGCGCGCCGGCGAGGCCGGCCTGCACCACGAACGCGGCCTGTTCCGCAAAGAAAGCGGCCAATGGCTCTACGTCGACGGCGTGATGAATCCCAAGGGCCAACCCGTCCATGTGACCAAGATCGGCCGCAACGATCCCTGTCCTTGCGGCTCGGGCAAGAAATACAAGAAATGCTGCGGCGCGTGAGCCGGCGGCCGGCCCCGCGCCGCAAATAGCGGAACGTCACCCGCCGCCTATTCGACCTTGGGCATCACCCGCTGGAGCATGCCCACGGCGTTCTTGTCGGTTTTGTAGATCTTCGTGAGCAGGGCTTCGACCTCCGCCCCCGTCATGGGATCGACTTCGGCGCCGATTTTCTCGGCATCGGCCAGGAACCGCGCGTCCTTCATCGTCGCATCGAACGCCTTGCGCAGCGCCGCCACGCGATCCGCCGGCACGCCCGGCGTGGTGAAATAGGGCCGCCCCATGCTTTGCGGCGCCAGCATCAATTCCAGCGCGGCAAGCTCGTCTCCCGTGGCATATTCCGTGACGACCGGAACGTGCGGCAGCTTCGGATGCTTTTCCAGAGCGATCTGGATCACGACGTTCATGTAGGGATCGTTCGGCTCCAGCCAATCGGGCTTCAGCGCCGCGAGCGAACTGTAGCTGGTGCCGAGATAGCAATCGGCTTCGCCGCGCTCGAGCGCAAGCGTGTTGCCGCTCGTGCCCTCATAACCGCTGATGATCTTGATCTTCGTACCGAGCAGCCGATTGAAGACGGTCGGGAAAATCACGCTGTCGCTGCTCGGCGCCGATGCCGCCTGCATCACTTCCTTGTCGCGGAACTGATCGAAACTCTTGATGCCGCTGGAATCCTTGCAGATGCCGAGCGACACGGCCTTCTCGATGCTGCCGATCCAGTTGAGCTTCAGCGCGTCGAACCTCAGACGCTCCCGCTTCGCGGCGTCCGCTTCGAGCAGCGGCCCCATGGGGAGCGAGCGATTGACCGCGCCGAAGACCGTGCCGTCCTTGGGTGCCACGTTATAGACATGGTTCATCGCCGTCAGGCTGCCGGCGCCGGGCATGTTTTGCGGCACGATTCGCGGCTGGCCGGGAATGTAGCGCGTCATGTGATTGCCGAGCAGCCGGGCATAGACGTCATAGCCGGCCCCGGTGGGATAGCCGATGACGAAATTGATGCTCTTGCCCTTGTAGAAATCCTCGACGGCATCCGCCGAAGCCCCGCCCGCCGCCAGCATCGCCACGCCGAGGCAGCCGGCCCGAAGGACGTAAATACCGAATCGATTGACCGTCATGTCACGCTCCCGCTCTTGCCTATTGTGGGGTTTGGCTACGCAAAGTCCCTGAAATGTCATGCTCATGAGCCCGGCATGATCTTGTCGGCCCCATAGTAATCCGCTTTCTCGCGGGTAGGCCACGCCCGACATCGATAGGTTTTTGTGCGGAAGCCATTCCGCTTCCTTATCGCGTTTCCCTAGTCCCGCCCGGTCGTATAAAACCTCCCCATGCAAACATCGACAGCGAACGCCCTCTCCGGCGCGCAGGATCCCAAACGGCGCATCCTGAAGGACGTCTTCGGCTTCGACGACTTCCGTCCCGGCCAGGCCGACGCCATGGAAGCGCTGCTGGCCGGACGCCATGTATTGACCGTGATGCCGACCGGCGCGGGCAAGTCGCTGTGCTATCAAGTTCCGGCGCTGGTTCTCGGCGGACTCGCCGTCGTCGTCTCGCCGCTGGTCGCCCTGATGCAGGATCAAGTCGCCGCGCTGCGCTTGGCCGGCGTCGCCGCCGACACCATCAATTCCTCGATCGAGCGCGACGCCAATGTCGCCGCCTGGCGCCGCGTCGCGGCCGGCGAGACGCGCCTGCTCTATCTCGCGCCCGAGCGGCTGATGACCGAACGCATGTTGGGCGCGCTCAGCCGGCTCGACGTCCGCTTGATCGCCATCGACGAGGCCCACTGCATCTCGCAATGGGGCCCGGCCTTCCGGCCCGAATATGCCGACCTGTCGCAGTTGCGCGGAATCTTTCCCAACGTGCCGATCATCGCCCTGACGGCGACGGCGGACGAGACGACGCGGAACGACATCGCGGCGCGGCTGTTCGATGGCCAAGTGGAGACCCTGGTGCTCGGCTTCGACCGGCCCAACATTAAGCTCGCCATCGAGGCGCGGCAGGACGGCAAACGCCAGCTGCTCGCTTTCGTGAAGCGTCATGCCGGGCGCAGCGGCATCGTCTATTGCCTGTCGCGCAAGAAGACCGAGGAGACCGCGCAATTCCTCGACAAGAACGGCATCCGCGCCCTGCCCTATCATGCCGGCATGAGCAAGGAGGCGCGCGACGCCAACCAAAACAGCTTCATGACCGAATCCGGCGTCGTCATGGTGGCGACCATCGCCTTCGGCATGGGCATCGACAAGCCGGACGTCGCCTATGTCTTCCACACCGACATGCCGGGCAGCCTCGAAGCCTACTATCAGGAAATCGGCCGCGCCGGCCGCGACGGCCAGCCTGCCGAGGCCCATATGCTGTTCGGCCTCGGCGACATCCGCATGCGACGGATGTTCATCGACGACGAAGACTCGTCGCCCGAACACAAGCGGCGCGCCCATGGCCGGCTCAACACGCTGATCGGCTATTGCGAAACGGCGCAATGCCGCCGCCAGATCCTGCTGGCCTATTTCGGCGAAAGCGCTGCCCCCTGCGGCAATTGCGACAATTGCCTGAGCCAGGCGCCGCGCGCCGACGGCACGGCGCTGGCGCGGATCATCTTCGCCGCCATCAGCGAAACCGGCGAACGCTTCGGCCCGTCCCATCTCGTCGACGTCCTGCTCGGCCATGAAACGCAGAAGATTAAGGACCGTGGGCATGACCGGCTCGCCAGCTTCGGCAGCGGCAAAGCGCAGAAAAAAGACCTCTGGCAGTCGCTGATCCGCCAGCTCGTCGCCAACGGTTTTCTGACATTGGACATCGGCGGCCATGGCGGCGTCTCGATCGCCGAGCTGGGCCAAGCCCTACGCCGCGGCGAAGGTATCTTCGAATATCGCGTCGAACCGCCGCGCGTCGGCCGCGGCACGGCGCGCCTCGCCCAGGAAATGGGCGTCGAATTGCGCGACACCGCCCTCCTCGCCGCGCTCAAGGCCGTCCGCCTGCGCCTCGCCAAAGAGCGCCAGGTGCCGGCCTATGTGATCTTCTCCGACCGCACGCTGATCGACATGGCCGAGCGGGCGCCGCGCGATCTCGATGCCTTCGCCGAGGTCAACGGCGTGGGCGCGGCCAAGCTGCGCGATTTCGCCGGGGCTTTCCTGGATGCCATCGCCGCCCATCGCGAGGCCGGCAGCTCGGCGGAATGACGCGCTCTCGTCCGCGTCGCGTGATCAGCGACGCTGCCAAGCGCGAGGCGTCTTTTCCAGCCCAAGCTGAAGCTAATTAGAGGCGTCGCCGGTCGCGCGATTCGCATTCGGCTCGTACGCCGTCGCGTTGCGTAGATTCACCTCCAACGCGGTAAAAACGCGTTCGGCCGGCAAGCGAATCCTCACCGTCGTGCCTTGCCCGACACCGCTCTCGATCGTCATCGTCCCCCCGTGGAGTTCGATAACCGATTTGCTGAAGGCAAGGCCCAAGCCGGTTCCGACATGCTTGCGCGACAACCGCCCTTCCACCTGGACGAACGGGCGGCCCAGCCGCCCGAGCCATTCCTGCGGTATGCCGATGCCGGTATCGATCACCCGAATCTCGATCCCCCCTTGCGCATCAAGCGCGCCGGCGATCGTCACATGGCCGCCCCTGGGCGTAAATTTGACCGCATTGGCCAAGAGATTGATCATGACTTGCTTGATCCGCTGCTCGTCCGCGCGGACGCGTAGAAAGGTTTTCGGCAACGACACCTCAAGCGAAATATTGGCGCAATGCGCTTGCGATTTGACGAGACGAATGCTCTCTTGCGCAACTCTTTGAAGATCGATAATCGACTCGTCCATGGACATCACGCCCGCTTCGATCTTCGCGACGTCGAGAATTTCGTTGATGATCCTCAAGAGATGATGGCCGCTATTCAGGATATCCGTCACGTAGTTCTCATAGCGCTCGTCGCCAAGAGGTCCGAACGGCGCCGTCGTCATCATCTCCGAGAACCCGATAATCGCGTTCAACGGAGTTCTCAACTCGTGGCTCATGTTGCCGAGAAAATCGCTTTTTGCCTGATCGCTGGCCTCGGCCAATTCCTTGGCCGCGATCAATGCGTTCTCGGTTCTGATTTGCTCGGTGATGTCGCGCAGGATGACCGTAAAGATCGTTTCGCCATGAAGATCGATCTTGGCGATCGAGGCCTGGCCGGGAAACTCGGTGCCATCACGCCGTAACCCGACGATCCGCCCCCGCTGCGACATTTGACGGCTTTCCTCGCCGCCTTTGGCAAAGGCCGCGATCATGCCGCCATGCGCGGCGCGCACGCGCTCGGGAAGCAGCATATCGAGCGGTTGGCCGATTACGGCATCCGCCTCATGCCCGAAAATTCTCTCGGCGCCCTTATTGAACATGCGAATGATGCCGGCGTCATTGACTGCGAGAATGGCCTCCGAAGACAAGGCCAGGATGCCGGCGAGCCGGCGTTCGGAGCGATTGCGCGCGATTTCAGCCGTGCGCAGCGCGGTGATGTCTTGAAGAATCAGGCGAATGAAGATTTGGTTCTCAGGAAGATATTCGACCCGCTCGCAAATGCCCTGCACGAATCGGAGCGTTCCATCTTCGCGGAGGATGCAGGCATCGACCAACTGCGGCGTGGTTGTCTTTACGGCGTTTTCGAGCGCCGCCTCAAACGCGGGACGATCGTCGGAGTGAATGCAGGTGAGGAAGGCGCTACGACTGGGCAGCTTGCCGCTGGGGCTTAATTCGGGAATCGGATAGCTCTGCTCCGAACATGCCGCTTCATCGGTTCGGGCGTTCCAAGTCCAAATGCCGGACTGCGTTACTCCCTGCACGGCAGCGAGAGCTTCTCGAAGCCCTTCGCTCTCCGTTTCCCTGTCGCCATGTATCGCGCTGGCATGAGCGATGGTTCCCGGCCATGCCCATGCCCATATTCTATTGATCACAGTCTAGCCCCCGCCTCTGCCGATGATGATATGGCGATGCAACTCCGCCTATTCCCCGCCCCCCGAAACTCGACTTCATGCGAGGCTCGAGGCCCATGGCTCGAAATGCGAGCGCGACGCTACGCCGCGCGCACCGTGGCGATGAAAGCGTCGACCTTTTCGCATAGCAGTTCGCCCTGCTTGGCGAGTTGGCTCGCCGAGGAAAGCACTTGTTCGGCCGCGGCTCCGGTGCTGGAGGCCGCCTGGGTCACCTTGCCTATATTCGAGGTGACTTCCTGAGTGCCTTGGGACGCCTGCTGCACATTGCGAGCGATCTCCTGGGTCGCCGCACCCTGCTCCTCAATTGCCGCCGCAACCGAAGTCGCTATCTCGTGAATCTGACCGATGGTGTCCGTGATCGTTTGAATCGCGCCGACCGATTCGCCCGTTGCGGTCTGCATCTCGGCGATCTTGGCCGAAATTTCTTCGGTCGCCTTCGCCGTCTGATTTGCCAACGATTTGACTTCCGATGCCACGACCGCGAACCCCTTGCCGGCTTCGCCGGCGCGCGCGGCTTCGATTGTGGCGTTAAGCGCCAGAAGATTCGTTTGCCCGGCAATGTCGTTGATGAGCTTGACCACATCGCCGATGCGGTTGGCGGCAGCCGCCAAGCTCTCGATTTGCGCATTGGTTTGGGTTGCCTGGCTGACCGCCTCCCGCGTGATGCGGTTCGACTCGGCCACCTGCCGACTGATCTCGGAAATCGACGAAGACAGCTCTTCGCCGGCAGTCGCTATGGTCTGGACATTGGCAGACGCTTGTTCCGAAGCGCTGCCCACCGCCGAGGCCTGCTGATTGGTTTGTTCGGCGGTCGTCGACATCGCCTGAGCGGTTTCTTGCAACTCGATCGATGCCGAAGACACCGTATCGACCACGGCACGAATCGATGCTTCGAAGTCGTTGGCGAGTTGCTGCATCGCCGCGCGCGCCTCGCCGTCCTTTCTCGCGAGGGCGGCTTCGGTCTGACGCTTTTCTTCCTGCTCATAGGTGAGTTTCGTTTGCAGCGCCTTGATGTGACGCAGGATCTCGCCCACTTCGTCATCGCGAGCGATTTCGATGCTGCCTTCATAATTGCCCTGCGTGATCATCTTGATCAAATTGATCAAAGTCGCGCAGTCGCGATGGGTGCGTCTCGCGAGCCCTGCGGCGAAAGCAATCGAGAGAACCCCGCCCATGACGGCCAAGGCGTAAAGGTAGATGCTGTCGAATCGAAGATATGCGCCGCAGGCCAGCGCGGCGAACAAGACGAACGCGATCATGGCTTGACGCAGCAGCATGGCGCGCAGCGACCGCCCGGCGCGCCATAGATGCGCCGTCCAGGCCGTTTTGACGATTCGGCCGTTACGAATCGCGAGGCCTTTGGCCTTACCGTTCGCGAAGCGTTTGTAACCGGCGTCGATCTCGGCGCGGAGATGTCCCGGCAGCGACTTGCGGACAGACATGTAGCCGACGGTCTGGCCGTTTTCTTGGAGCGGCGTCGCGCTGGCGAGCACCCAGTAATAATCGCCGTTCTTGCAGCGGTTCTTGACTGCCCCCGTCCATGGCGACCCCGATTTCAGCGTTCGCCACAGATCCTCGAACGCCTCCACCGGCATGTCCGGGTGGCGCACGATATTATGCGGCTCGCCAATGAGCTCGGCTTCGGTGAAGCCGCTCACCTCGATAAAGGTATCGTTGATGAAAGTGATCGTGCCCTTAGGATCGGTCTTCGAGACGATCATCTGATCGTCTCGCAAAACGTATTCCTGATTGGTGATCGGCAAATTCTTGCGCATTTTCGCTCCCCCCATGGTGTGCCAAAGCGACGTAACTTTGACGAGCATTGTCCATTAGGAGGGCGCCATATCCGTAAAATTTATATTAAATTCCAAATAGTTATGCATAACCTGGATCAAGCAACGAAATTGTTGCGCTGCCTCATCGACCGGTCGTGCGGCGCATGGCGGCACCGGTTTTATGGATATCGGGAGGAACGGGAGCCCGGGTTAGATGCGCTCGATGGCCGCATGGGCCGCGTCCAAATCCGGCAAAGTCAGTCGTCCCAGTTGCAGGATCACCAACCCCTTTTTCTTCAGGGCTGCCAAGGTGCGGCTCACATGTACCGTCGTCAATCCCAACGCATCGGCGATATCTTCCTGACGAAGAGGAAACTCATAGCTGCCGTTGAGATCTATCGCGTGGCGCTGCGCTTGACGTCCGTGGATTTCCAACAACAACTGAAGAATGCGCTCTTCGGCATTGCGACGGCCGAGGTCGATTAAGCGGTCGTCAAGCATGGCGCTGTGATGAAAGCAGCGCGCCTGAGTCTCATCCCTGAGGCTTTCGTGCGCCGCGATGAATTCACGCATGTCCGCGACGCGAAACCGGCACAGCAAGGTATCGGTGATCGCTTTGAGCGAAAAGCGCAGGGGCTCGGGAAACAAAGCTTGCGGGACAACCATGTCTCCCGGCAGCAAAAACGAAAAAATCTGGCGGCGGCCATCGGGGAGCTGCTTGTAGCGGCAGGCCCAACCGCTGAAAATCGTGTACACTTCGTCCGGGATATCGCCTTCCCGCAATATCGTTCGCCGCGCGCGAACCTCACGAAATCCCAGTCGATGGCTGTTGAGCCAGCCCATCTGCTCCGGCGGAATCACCGCATAGAACGCGACCGGCCGCACAGGGCATGCATTGCAAGCGATTTGCGGGCCCCGCGAGGAGTCTTTTGATACTTTATTCATTAATTTTTGTCCGTCGTTCTAGCGGCGGCTTATGTCGAACTCATGCAATCCATTGATCACATTGTGACTGTGAATCCTCATTTGCAAAAATTGATTTAAAACATGATTCAAAAAAACATAACTTAAATCAACAAACTGGATGTCGGTTGGCCGGCCCTCATCTCGACAGTGAGGCACGGCGACGAGTCCGGCCGCGAAGCCCCGCGCATCGCGAACCCCGGACGGAAGGCCATTTTGAGGATCGGCAAATCCCTAAAGGTTCGCCGCCACGGCGAACTTGACGACCCCGTCGAGGTCAACGTCGTGGAGTCAACGGCGTCGAGGCAGCCAGGCTCGGGAATTTTCGGCCGGGCTCTTCTGGGCGCCATCGCCGCCCATCGCGAGGCCGGCGCCTCGGCGGAATGAAAGGGCGCCGCTACGGCGACGCCCTTCAACCGGCCATCGGCCCGCGATCCTGCCGCTTAAGGCTGAGATCCGCCTTATCGCGGCGCGAGACGTATCTCGCCGTCCGCCAGCAGGACCGGCACTTTCATCAGGCAGCCGCCCAAGGCCGGTCCGGACACCGCCTCGCCGCTCGCCATGTCGAACGAGGCGCCATGCACCTGGCAGAAGATGCGCTGCTTATCCAGGCTGAGGAACGACCCGTTCTCCCACTGCAGCGGCAGGTTCTCGTGCGGGCATTCGTTGACATAGGCGAACACGTCCTCGCCGCGCCGCACGAGGAAAATCTCGACCTCTTCGCCGTCATCGAAACGCAACAGGAAGGGTCTGGACGACGCATCGGCCAGGTCGTCCAGGCGGCAGACGACGCCGCCCGGCGTCACGACGGGCAAATCGCTCATGTCAGATCGTGCCCTGACGCATCTTCTCGGTGTTTTCCTTGGTGAAATAGTCGCGATTGTTGATCGCGCCCTTGCCCTCGACGACGATCTGATCGCCCGGCGCCTTCACCTGATAGAGGATCGCGGTCTTATCGCTCTCGTTATGCAGTTGATAGTACTGATTGGCCGGCACCAGCACGCACATGCCCGCCGTCAGATGATGCGCGACCGGCTCGGCGCTCTCGGTTTCCTTGGTCCGCACCGTCATCTGGCCTTCGACGCAGAGGAAGGATTGCGACGAACCCTTGTGATAGTGAAATTCGTTCTTCGATCCCGCCGGGCAGAGATTGAGCGCGATCAACAGATCGTCGACCTGCGACAGCAGGACGCGTCCGTGGTCGCCCTTCGCTTCCCGATGTTTCTCGACGGACTCCGCGATTTTACTGACGTGAGCGGCCATGGCTGTCTCCCTTGATTGTCATCGTCACTGGGCGTTCGGGCGGCTGCCGCTCAACGCATATTTGTTCCACATCTCGATGAAGCGGTCGGTGGTCGGCTGGTCATCGAACGAAATGACGTCCTTGCCTTCGATCTCTTCCGGGAAGACGACGAATTTCGCGCTCTGCAGGTCCTTGTGCACCGACTGGCTGCTGAGGACCGCCATCTGCGCGATCTGGCCTTCCTTGCTGATCAGCCAGTTGACGTAAAGCTTGGCACCGTTGATACCGGGCGTGCCGCGAAAGATCGCGACTTTCGGCATTTCCATCGGCACCATGTCCGGGCAATAGAAGGCGATCGGCGCGCCCTTGTCCCGCAATTCCTTGATCCGCTCGGCATAGGCGGGGATCGACACGTAATTCTCGCCGGCCGCGACCAGACCCATCGCCGCGTTCAAGCCTTCGCGGCGGATTTGCGGCTTCAGCTTGACGAAGAAATCGTCGAGATATTGCGTGGCGCGCGCCTCCCCGAACTTGCCCCACAGCGGCATGAACCAGAGATGCGGCAGCATCACCGCGCCGACGCGGCCATCGCGCAGCAGCGGCGACTCCGGAAATTCGGCCCAGGTTTTCGGCAGCTGCTCTTTCTTGATCAGATCCGTGTTGTAGGACATGCAATGGGCTTTGGCGCGAAAGCCGATCGCCACGCCGCGCGCGTCATGGGCTCCGGGCAGCACGCTGTCGAAGGTCGGCAGATCGGTGAGGTCCGCCGCGGCGTCGAGTTTGATGAACTCGCCCATCGAGCTGTTCATGCTTTGCACGACGTCCATGAGGTAGCGTCCCTCGCGGAAGGCGAGCAGCGGACGCACCACGCGTTCGTTGGCGCTGCCGCGCTGGAAATCCACCTTCATGAACGGGTAGCGTTCGAGGAAGGGTTTAATCATCTGCGCCTGCAGCTGCGGCTCCTCGATGCCGCTGATCTTCACGACCGGATTCTTCCGCGCGCCGTCGAGCCAGGCCTGGGGCACGGCCAATTCGCGGTCGAGCCCATCCATCGTGCCGGCCGGTAAATTCAACTGCTTGAGAAACGCCTGCGTACTGGCCGGCAGGTCGGCGGCCGCCGCGGCGCCGCCTGCGCCCATCGAAGCCATGACGAGAATAGGCAGAATCCAGCCGTTACAGCGTGCCATGCGCGTCCCTCCCCAGGTCGGCGATCGGGCGAGCGTTCTTTGTTTTTTCGCGCTTCGCCTCGTTCGACGAGCCTGTGGCAAAGGCCGCCTGCCCGTCTATGGGGAGATTTAGAATAACTGCTATTCTAAAGTCTCAGCCGCGCGGATCCGGCTGGTGCGGGATGAACAATCGGCCGCGCTCCGTCCAGACGACGACCGCGAGCCCGGCGCCGTTCAGCACGAAAAAGCCGATAGCGAGCGGCAGAACGGTGCCGTCGAAGGCCTGGCCGACGACAAGGCCGCAGAGCGCGCCGAACACCGTGGTGAAGAAGCCGACGAAGGACGATGCCGTGCCGGCGATGTCGCCGAGCGGCTGCATGGCCATGGCGTTGAAGTTCGGCAGGGTCAGGCTGAAGAAAAAATGCGCCAGGGCGATCCAGGCGCAGAACAGCAGGAGCGGCGGCTTGCCGCCGAAGGCGATGGCCAGCGGAATGACCGCCGCCGAAATGGCGATGTTGCAGCAGAGCGCGCCATGCGACAGGCGCCGCGTGCCATAGCGCCGCACCAGACGGGAATTGATCAGCGCGCCGACGCCCATGGCGGCGGCGATAGAGCCGAAAGCGACCGGAAACAGCGGCCCGAGCCCATAGACGTCGGTCTCCAGGATCTGCTGCGCGCCGCCGACATAGGCCATCAGACAGCCCATCATCAGCGCCGCGCCGGCCGAATAGCCCAGACTGACGCGCGTGCCGATGGTGCGGCCGAAACCGCCGAGGACTCGGTTCATGGAGAAGCTCTGGCGATAGTCCGGATGCAAGGTCTCCGGCATGCGCAGGCCGAACCAGAGAGCCAAGACCAGCCCGACGGCGAAGGTGCTGATGAAGATATAGTGCCAGCTGCCGAACAGCAGAAAAAAGCTGCCGATGGCCGGCGCGATCACCGGCACGATGATGAAGACCATCATGGTGAGCGACATGACGCGCGCCATCTCGCGCCCCTCGTAGCGGTCGCGGACGATCGCGGTCGCCAGGATGCGGCAGGCCGCCGCGCCCATGCCCTGGACCACGCGCGCCGCCAGCATCAACTCGAAACTGCCGGCGAAGACGGCGAGCAGACTGCCGAGACAGAAGACCGCCAGGCCGCCGAGCACGACGGAACGGCGGCCCACGCTGTCGGAGATCGGCCCATAAACGAGCTGCATGGCGCCGAAGCCGAAGAGATAGGCATAGACGACGAGCTGGATGCGGTTGTCGTCGATGGCGAATTCCGCGGCGATGGCGTCGAACGCCGGCAGCATATTGTCGATCGACATCGAGGTGATGCCCATCATCAGCGCCATCATGGCGACGAATTCGACGAAGGACGGCGCGCGGGAGATTTTCATCAACGGCTCATGACACCGAGCCGGAAGGCGCGTCGGACGCCGCCTCGGCCAGAGTTACCAAATGTAAGGAGCGCCGGAGTCTAATCGCCCGATCCGCAAAAATCGACGGATTTGGCCTTAGCATCACGGCTTTTTGTCGCGGACCGCGGGAGGGCTTCAGCTACCATGAAGCCCTGACAAGTCCGGCGTCCGCCGACCGAACGCGCCTAGGGGAGAAGCCGATCATGAAAATGCTGCGGATCGCGTTGATGACGACCATTCTTGCCGCAAGCGGGGCGCCGACAATCGCCCAAGCGCAGCAGGTCCCCATTACCGCAGAGCGGATTGCCGCGATCCTGGCGAGTTCCGACCGCACGGCCGCCGACCGCACCAACGATCTGCGCCGCAAGCCGCAGCCGATGCTGGAATTCATCGGCATCCGGCCCGGCATCGTCGCGTTCGATCTCAGTTCGGCCGGCGGCTACACCACGGAACTTTTGGCGCGCAGCATCGGCCCGACCGGCACGGTTTATGGCCAGGGCCAGGCGCGCGATCCCAACCGCGCGCCGCCCGCCGCGCCCGAGGGCAACAGCCGCCCCGACCTCGCCGCCGCGCCCACCGCACCGCCGGCCGCCGCGACGGCGCCGCGCCCCTTCCCCGCCGCGCTGCTCGACCGCAGCGAGCGCATGGTCAAGGCAGGGGTGGCCTTCGCGCCGATCACCGGTCTGGTGCGGCCCTTCGCCGATCCCTTCCCGCCCGAGATCGCCGCCGGACGCATCGACCTCGTCACCCTGATGTTCAACTATCACGACCTCGGCCATATGGGGATCGACCGCGCCGCCATGAACAAGGCTGTATTCGCCGCGCTCAAGCCCGGCGGGGTCTATGTCATCGCCGACCATGCGGGCCGCGCCGGCACCGGCATTTCCGAAGCCGGCAGCCTGCATCGCATCGAAGAGGCTTTCTTGCGCCAGGAAGTGGAAGCGGCCGGATTCAAGCTGGCGGCGGAAGGCAATTTCCTGCGCAACCCGAACGATCCGCGCGACAAGAACACGCCGAATCCGCCGCAACCCAAAGACGAGTTCGTGCTGAAATTCGTCAAGCCGTAAGGCGCCTCACTCGGCGGCGGCGGCCATGGGCAGAGCCACCGTCCGGTCGAGAACGGCTTGAATTTCGCTGCGGCAGGAACCGCAGTTGGTGCCGGCGCGCAAACTCGCGCCGATGGCGGCGACCGTGCCGCAGCCGCCGTGCGCCGCCGCCGCGATCTGGTTGACGCCGATGCCGAAGCAGCTGCAAACGGTGGCGCCCGCCTCGATCGCCGAGCCGCCGCCACGCCCCGCCAGCAGGCGCCAGCGCGCGGCATCGTCGACGGCCTCGTCGCCCAGGCGTTCGATAAGCCAGCTGCGGGCCACCGCCACAGGTCCCGGCGACACGAACAAAGCGCCCTGCAAGCGGCCGTCCCGGAAGCTCGCGAAGCGGCGATGGCCCGGTGCCGCGTCGCCATAGGCGAGCATCCCGTCCGAGGCGCCGAACAGCGCCGCCGCGTAGGCCGCCCAATCGGCAGGGGCCGCGCCACCTGCCAACTCCAGGCGCCAGCCCTGCGGCGCCGGGGCCAGGGCCCAATAATCCGCCGAAATCGTCGCGGGCTTATCCGCCAACACGGCAAAACCATACCAAGTCATGGGCGCGGGCTTCACGGCGACCGGCGTGAATTTCAGCTCCGGCTGGCCCGACAGGGCATCGACATTCGGCAGCAGCAAGGCATCGACGCGGCCGAGCGAGGCATATTGATCGGTCCAATGCAGCGGCGCGAAGACCGAGCCGCGCTGCTGACGGTCGGTCACCAGAGCGCGCGCCAGCATGCGGCCCCGCGCGCTGCGCAATTCGACGATGCCGGCGGCGGCGGCGCCAAACGTCTTGGCATCGTCGGGATGAATCTCGACGAAGGGCTCGGCGAGATGGCTCATCAATCGCGCCGTCTTCGCCGTGCGTGTCATGGTGTGCCATTGATCGCGGATGCGCCCCGTGTTGAGCGCCAGCGGATAGGCCGCGCTGACCGCGGAGGCCGGCGGCGCGATGGGCGTGGCGATGAAGCGCGCGCGGCGGTCCGGCGTGAAGAATAGCCCATCGGCGAAGAAGCGTTTCTCCGGCGCGGAGACATGTCCCGGCTTCAGCGGCCACTGCACCGGCGCCAGCTCGTCATAGGCGGCGCGATCGAGCGTCAGACCGGAAATGTCGAAATCGCGTTGGCCGTCGTTCTGCGTCCCCGACAGGCGCGCATATTCGGCGAAAATGTCGGAGGGCGACGCGTAATCGAAGGCCTCGCGCCAGCCCATGCGGCGAGCGACCTGGGCGAAAATCCACCAATCCGGCTTGGCCTCGCCCGGCATCGGCAGGAAGGGCCGCTGGCGCGAGATGCGCCGTTCGGAATTGGTCACCGTGCCGTCCTTCTCGCCCCAGGCGGCGGCCGGCAGCAGGACATGGCCGAATTCCATCGTGTCGGTGCGCGCCGCCACGTCGGACACGACGACGAAAGGGCAAGCGGCGAGCGCCGCCTTCACGGCGTCGGCATCGGGCAGGCTATCGACCGGGTTGGTGCCGGCGATCCACAGCGCCTTGATGCGGCCTTCGCCCACGGCGCGAAAGAGATCGACGGCCTTGAGGCCCGGTTTGTCGGCGACGGTCGGCGCGCGCCAGAAGCTCTGGACGATGCGGCGATGTTCGGCATTGTCCAATTCCATATGAGCGGCAAGCTGGTTGGCAAGCCCGCCGACCTCGCGCCCGCCCATGGCGTTGGGTTGGCCGGTCACCGAGAATGGCCCCATGCCCGGCTTGCCGATGCGCCCCGTCAGCAGATGGCAATTGATGATGGCGTTGACCTTGTCGGTGCCGCGCGAGGATTGATTGACGCCCTGCGAATAGACCGTGACGGCGCGCTCGGTGGCGGCGAACAGATCGTAGAAGGTTCGCAGCTCCGTTTCGCTCAGCCCGGTTGCCCTGGCGGTTTCGCCCAGGCTCGTCGCTTGCGCCATGGCCAGCGCGGCGTCGAGGCCCGTCGTGTGATCGGCGACGAAGCGGTCGTCGCGCTTGCCGGCGGCCTGCAGATGGGCGAACAGGCCGTTGAACAGGGCGACGTCGGCGCCCGGCGCGACGGCCAGAAACAGATCGGCCGCATCCGCCGTTTGCGTGCGGCGCGGATCGACGACGACGATCTTCAAGTCGGGCCGCTTGGCCTTGGCGGCGAGCAGGCGCTGGAACAGCACCGGATGGCACCAGGCGAGGTTCGAGCCGACCAGCACGACGAGATCGGCCAGCTCCAAATCTTCATAGGTGCCCGGCACCGTGTCGCTGCCGAAGGCGCGCTTGTGGCCCGCGACCGACGAGGCCATGCAGAGGCGCGAATTGGTATCGATATTGGCAGCGCCGATGAAGCCCTTCATCAGCTTGTTGGCGACGTAATAGTCTTCGGTGAGCAATTGGCCGGAGACGTAGAAGGCCACCGATTCCGGGCCGTGCTCTTCCACCGCCGCCTTGAAGCGCGCCGCCACGAGGTCGAGCGCCTCGCCCCAGGCCGCGCGCTGGCCGTTGACGACGGGATGCAGCAACCTGTCATCCAGCGAAAGCGTCTCGCCGAGCGCCGCGCCCTTGGAGCAGAGGCGACCGAAATTGGCCGGATGGTCCGGATCGCCGGCGACCGTGACGGCGACGGCGCCGTCTTTCGGCATGGTCGCGATCACGCCGCAGCCGACCCCGCAATAGGGACAGGTCGTGCGGACCGACCGCGTAGCCGCGCTCACGGCAGGCTCAGATAGAGCACGCCGCCGTCGACGCGCACGGCATAGGTCTTGACGCAGCCATGGTCGGCGCCCTGCGCCTCGCCGCTCGCCAGGTCGATCACCCAGTTGTGCAGCGGGCAGGTCACCGAATCGCCCATCACGATGCCCTGCGCCAGCGGTCCCTTGCGGTGCGGGCAGGCATTGTCGACGGCGAATATTTTGTCGTCCATGGTGCGGAAGACGGCGATCTCGCCGTGCGGCGTCTGCACGATGCGCGCGCCGCGATGGGGAATGTCCGCCAGCCGGCCGATCTCGATCCAGTCGGCCCGATCCTCCTGCAACGGCAGCGCGAGATTCATGCCGTCACCTCGGCGAAGCCGATCTTGGCCAAAGGCTGGAACTCCTGCGCGTCGTAGCCGGCGGCGCGCTCGGCCCAGGGATCGCTCTGCGCGAAGCTCTGGGCATAGACGAAGCGCGCGTTCAATTCGCGCCGGCGCGCGGCGTCATCGACGATCTGGCGCTTCACTTCGTCGAGCCCGACGCGCGCCACCCATTTGAAGATGCGCTCGAGATAGAAGCCCTGCTCGCGATAGAGCTGCATCACCGCGCCGCAATGCTCCAGCACGTCCTGTTCCGTCGCGACCTTGCAGAGCGGATCCGTCTGCTTCACATGTAGGCCGGCCGCTCCGGCGATATGCAATTCGTAGCCCGAATCGACGCAGATCACGCCGAAGTCCTTCACCGTCGATTCGGCGCAATTGCGCGGGCAGCCGGAGACGCCCATCTTCACCTTGTGCGGCGTCCAGGACCCCCAGGTGAATTGCTCCATCTTGACGCCGAGGCCGGTCGAATCCTGGGTCCCGAAGCGGCACCATTCGCTGCCGACGCAGGTCTTCACCGTGCGCAGCGACTTGCCGTAGGCATGGCCCGAGACCATGCCGGCCGCGTTGAGGTCGGCCCAGACGGCGGGCAGATCCTCCTTTTTCACGCCGAGCAGGTCGATGCGTTGGCCGCCCGTCACCTTCACGGTCGGGATGCGGAATTTGTCGGCGACGTCGGCGATGGCGCGCAACTCGTCGGGCGTCGTTACGCCGCCCCACATGCGCGGCACGACCGAATAAGTGCCGTCCTTCTGGATGTTGGCGTGGACGCGCTCGTTGATGAAGCGCGACTTGGAGTCGTCGACATATTCGCCGGGCCAGGTCGACAGCAGATAGTAGTTCAGCGCCGGCCGGCATTTGTAGCAGCCGCAGGAGGTCTTCCAGCCGAGCGTCTGCATGACCGCCGGGATCGACTTCAGGTTCTGCGCGACGATCAGGCGGCGCACGTCGGCATGGCCGAGATCGGTGCAGCCGCACATGGCGGGCACCGCCGCCTTCTGATAGGACTCGCCGAGCGACAGGGTCAGCAGTTGCTCGACGAGGCCGGTGCAGCTGCCGCAGGACGACGAGGCCTTGGTATGGGCGCGCACCTCGTCGAGCGTCGTCAGGCCCTTTTCGGCGATGGCGGAGACGATTTTGCCCTTGCAGACGCCGTTGCAGCCGCAGATTTCCGCCTCATGCGACAAGGCTGCAACGGCCGCCGTAGGGTCCAGGGGGGCGCCCCCCACGTAGTTCTGGCCGAAAATCAGCGTCTCGCGCATCTCCGAGACGTCGGTGCCGTCCTGCAGCAGGCGGAAGAACCATGCTCCGTCGCCCGTCTCGCCGTAGAGCACGACGCCGATGATGCGGTTGTCCTTGAGCACGAGGCGCTTGTAGATGCCGCGCGCGGCGTCGCGCAGGACGATCTCCTCGCGGTCCTTGGCTTCGGCGAAATCGCCGGCCGAATAGAGGTCGATCCCGGTGACCTTCAGCTTGGTCGCCGTGACCGAGCCTTCATAGGCGCGATCCGCCGCCCCGCCGAGGCCGGCAGCCGCCACCTTGGCCATGTCGTAGAGCGGCGCGACCAGGCCGTAGCAGATGCCGCGATGCTCGACGCATTCGCCGACGGCGAGAATGTCCGGATCGCTGGTGACCATGGCGTCGTCGACCTTGACGCCGCGGCCGCAATCCAGCCCCGCCGCCTTGGCGAGAGTGACGTTGGGCCGGATGCCGACGGCCATGACGACGATATCGGCAGGCAGTTCACGGCCGTCTTCCAGCAGAACGCCGGCGACGCGCTCGTCTCCCAGAATGGCTTTGGTGTTGGCGCGGGTGATGACATCGATGCCGCGCGAAACGATGGCCTGTTCGAGCAAGTAGCCCGCCGCCGGATCGAGCTGGCGCTCCATCAACGTCGGCATCAGATGGACCACCGTCACCTTCATGCCCTGCATGGCCAAGCCGGCCGCCGCCTCGAGGCCGAGCAGGCCGCCGCCGATGACGACCGCATGGCCGCCCTTCTCGGCCGCCGACAGCATGGCGTTGACGTCGTCGAGGTCGCGATAGCTCAACACGCCCGGCAAGGTCGAACCCGGCACCGGAATGATGAAGGGCACGGAGCCGGTGGCGATCAGCAGCTTGTCGTAGGGTTCTTCATGGCCGCTGGCGGTGATCACCGTCTTGGCGGCGCGATCGATGCCGACCACCTCATGGCCGCGATGCAGCGCGATGCCGTGGCGCGCGTACCAGGCGTCGTCGTGGATCAGGATGTCGTCGTAGGTCTTCTCGCCCGAGAGGACCGGCGACAGCATGATGCGGTTGTAGTTGACCCGCGGCTCGGCACCGAAAATCGTCATGGCATAGGCGTCGGGCGCCCGTTCGAGCAGCTCTTCGAGAACACGCCCGGCCGCCATGCCGTTGCCGACGACGACGAGCTTCTGGGCCTTGGGCGCCATGTGGGGGGACAGCATGGCTCAGGCGACCTTCATGTGACGCAGCTTCTGCCGCTCGTAAAGGAACCTCAAGACCTCTGCGCGGCAATGGATGTAACGCGCATCGCCGACGAGATCGAGGCGCTTGCGCGGATGTTCCAGCCCAACGTCGAGAATCTCGCCGATCCGCGCCTCGGGACCGTTGGTCATCATCACCACGCGGTCCGACAGCAGCACCGCCTCGTCGACGTCGTGGGTGATCATCATGATGGTGTTGCCGAGTTCGGCGTGAATCTCCATCACCGAGTCCTGCAGATGGGCGCGGGTCAGGGCGTCGAGCGCGCCGAACGGTTCGTCGAGCAGCAGCACCTTGGGTTCCATGGCCAGCGCGCGGGCGATGCCGACGCGCTGCTTCATGCCGCCGGAGATTTCCGCCGGGCGCTTCTGGCGCGCATCCGCCATCTGCACCAGTTCGAGCTGGCGCAGGGTCCAGTCGTGGCGCTCGGCCTTGCTCTTGCCGCCGTGCGTCTTGTCGACCGCGAGACGGACGTTTTCGTAGACCGTGAGCCAGGGCAGCAGCGAATGATTCTGGAACACCACCGCCCGGTCGGGCCCCGGCGCGCTCACTTCCCTGCCGTCGAGCAGGACGACGCCGCTGGTCGGCGACAAGAGACCGGCGACGATATTGAGCAATGTCGATTTGCCGCACCCGGAGTGGCCGATCAAGGCGACGTACTCGCCCTTCTCGATCTGCAGGTCGATCTCCTTCAAGGCCGTGAAGGCGCCGCCTTTGGCCTGGAAGGTCATGCCGACGTTTTCGATGCTGAGATAGGCGGACATGGGTTTTTCCTTTTATCTCAGTTGGATAGGGTGCCGCGCGACACGACGTAGCCGAGCAAGGTGATGAGGCGATCGAGGCAGAAGCCGACGAGGCCGACGTAAATCAGGGCGACGATGATGTCGCTGATGAGCGAACTGTTCCACGCGTCCCAGATGAAGAAGCCGATGCCGACGCCGCCGATCAGCATTTCCGCCGCGACGATGGCGAGCCAGGACAGGCCGACGCCGATTTTTAGGCCGGTGAACATGTAGGGCACGCAGGCGGGCAGCATGATTTTCCAGAAATATTCCAAGGCGTTGAGCCGCAAAACGCGCGCCACGTTGCGGTAATCCTGCGGAATATTGCGGATGCCGACCGAGGTATTGATGATGATCGGCCAGATCGCCGTGATGAAAATCACGAAGACCGCCGACGGATCGGCCTGACGGAAGGCCGCGAGGGAGAGCGGCAACCAGGCGAGCGGCGGCACCGTGCGCAGCACCTGGAACACCGGATCGAGACCGCGCAGCGCGACGGTGCTTTGGCCGATCAGCACGCCGAGGGCGATGCCGACCACCGCCGCCAGGGCATAGCCGATGGCGACGCGCTTGAGACTGGCGAGGAGATGCCAGAACAGGCCCTTGTCGAGCCCGCCCCGGTCGTAGAACGGGCTGGTGATCAGCTCCCAACTGTCGCTCAGCACCTTGGAGGGCGGCGGCAGGCTGGACGTCGGCGACGAGCACAGCAACTGCCACAAGGCGCCGATCAACAGCACGGTGACGAGCGGCGGCAGCACGCGGGCCGCGACCTGCAAGGGAATGTCGAACGAGAGGCGCGTCCGTTTCTTCGCCACCGGCAAGGGCAGAACCTTGGCGCTGGGCGCTTCAGGCTCCGAAGTCGCAGACGGCAGGGCTTGGGGCATAAGGCTCATGGACAGACCTCTCGCACGACGATGTTCTGACGCAGAATCAGGCAACGATCTTCTTGATCGACAACGACTTCAGATAGCCTTCCGGATCGGCCGGATCGAACACCTTGCCGTCGAAGAAGGTCTCCTTGCCGCGCGATTTGCCGGCCGGCATCTTGTCGGCGGCGACGCCGATCTCCTTGACCGCGTCGCGCCACAGGTCTTCGCGGTTGACCTTGCCGATCAGCGCCTTGGTGTCGGTCGCGGCGGGCAGCACGCCCCAGCGGATGTCCTCCGTCAGGAACCATTGTTCGTGGCTCTGATAAGGATAGGAGGCGTGATCGTTCCAATATTTCATCACGAGCGGCGAATTCGCCACCTTGCGGCCGTCGCCGTAATCGATTTCGCCGCTGGTGCGGCCGACGATGTCGACCGGCGGCACGTTGAACCAGGCGCGGCGGCCGAGGATGTCGGCCAACTCCTTGCGGTTCTCCGGCTTGTCGGACCACATGGCCGCTTCTTGCACGGCCATCAGCGCCGCCTTGGCGGCCTTGGGATATTTGTCGGCCCAATCGGCGCGCACGGCGAAGCTCTTTTCCGGATGGTCCTTCCACAGCTCGCCGGTGGTCAGCGCGGTGTAGCCGATCTTCTGGTTGACGAGCTGGGCGTTCCACGGCTCGCCGACGCAGAAGGCTTCCATCGAGCCGACCTTCATGTTGGCGACCATTTGCGGCGGCGGCACGACGATGGTCTGCACGTCCTTGTCCGGATCGATGCCGCCGGCCGCCAGCCAGTAGCGGAGCCACAGGTCATGGGTGCCGCCGCGGAAGGTCATGGCGACCTTCACTTCCTTGCCCGACGCCGTCATCTTGGCGAAGGCGGCCTTGAGCGGCGAGGCATCCAGCTTGGTGCCGGTGGACAGCAGCTCATTGGACACCGAGATGCACTGGCCGTTCACGTTGAGGCGCGCCAGGATGTACATGGGCAGCGGCTGGTTGTTCTTGGTCACCGCGCCGCTGGTGATGAGATAGGGCATCGGCGTCAGGATATGGGCGCCGTCGATGCCGCCCGCCTCGCCGCCGAGCTCGATATTGTCGCGCGTCGTGCCCCACGAGGCCTGCTTGGAGACCTCCACGTCGGGCATGCCGTATTTGGCGAACAGGCCTTTTTCCTTGGCGATGATCAGCGGCGCCGAATCGGTGAGCGCGATATAGCCGAAGGTCGCCTTCTTGATCTCCGGCCCCATGCCCTGCGCGAAGGCGCCGGCCGGAAAGGCGCTGCGCACCGCCGCCATCAGGGCCACGGTGCCCGCCAGCTGCCCGCCCGCCTTCAAGGCGTCGCGCCGCGACAAGCTGCGCGTCGCCAGGGTCTTGCGCGGGTCCTTCGTCTTGTCGGCCATCGAATGATCTCCCCTCTGATGCATGTGATCGCTGAGTTCAGGCATGAAAAAACGCTGCGCGACGGATGAGGACGGACGAACAGAGTCGTCGGTCTTCTCGTCGGCAGCGTTGCCTATCGCCCCTCATTGGGCGCTCGATAAGGTCGAACCGTCCTTGGTTCGTAGCCCTATCTCTGCATGCGCTGTGCCAAACCTCCGAAAACGCGCAAAACCGCGCGCTTTCGCGCGCGGCTCAGGAGGCGTCTCTTTTTTGGGATGGGGGCCTGCCGCTTTGCCGTGCAGGGATGATTATTTTCGCATCACACTGCGAAAGGTCAGACGCCGGGCTTGTCGGCGCGGATGGCGAAGCCGGCGATATAGCGTTCGATATCGTCGGGATCGAAGCGCTGGCCGTCGAAAAACCCGTCCGGTCCCAGCATCAGCTTGCCGTTCGACGAGGCGACCGGCGTCGGCGCGGCGAGCGCGCCCTCGACCTTGGCGTTGGCCGTCGGCATGGCGATATCGAGCCCGGCCAGCGCCGCGCGGTAGAGATCTGGCCGGAAGGTCGCCCGCGCCGCGGCCAAGGTCTGCGGCGTGAACTCCACCTGGCCCCAGCGCACCATCTGGCTGAACATCCAGAGGGCGTGGCTGATCCAGGGGAAATTGGCGGCCCGCGCCGCGAACATGATGAAGTCGGGAATGGCGTGGGCGTTCGCCTCGCCGAGCAGCAGATTGCCGGCCAAGCCGCGCCGGGCGATCTCCGGGGCGCAATCGAGGAAGCGCGGACCCGCCATCAGATGCGCCAGCTCGGCATGGTTGCCGGCATCGTCGCACCAGATGCCGGCATGATGCAGGGCGCGCAGCAGCCGGCTCAGCTTTTCCGGATGGGCTGCGGCCCATTCGGCGCGCATGCCCAGCACCTTGTCGGGTCCGCCGCGCCACAGCGCCGCCTTGGTCGTGGCGATCCGCCCGACGCCGGCGGCGACCGCCAGGGAATTCCACGGCTCGCCGACGCAGAAGGCGTCGATATGGCCGGCGGTCAACGAATCGACGGTGAAGGGCGGCGGCACGACGACGAGCCGCACGTCGCGATCGGGGTGGATGCCGCTCGCCGCCAGCCAATAGCGCAGGTCGTAGTTATGGCAGGAGAAGGGAAAGACCATGCCGAAGGTCAGCGGCGGCTGGCCGGTGCGCTCGCGCGCGGTGATGACCTGGCGCAGGGCCTGGCCGATCAGCAAGGGATCGCCGTTTTCCGGCGCGCCGGCCGCCGCCAGGGCGCGCCACAGGCCGGTCGAGACGGTGAAGGCATGGCCGCCCTGCCCCATGGAGAGCGGCGTGACCATCGGCACCGTCCAATGGCCGACGCCGATGGTCGAGGCGATGGGCAACGGCGCCAGCATATGGGCGACGTCGAAATGGCCGATCGAGACGCGGTCGCGCACGTTGGCCCAGGACAATTCGCGCGTCAGTTGCAGTTCCAGCCCCTCGCGCGCGGCGAAGCCCTTTTCGGCGGCGACGATCAGCACCGAAGCGTCGAGCAGGGGAATGAAGGCGGCGCGCACGAGATCGGACATACAGCCTCCGGCTATTTGAGCAGGCCCGCCGCGATCACCACGCTCTTGGCGATTTCGGCCAGCTTCTGATTCTGGTTCATGGCGGTCTTGCGCAGCAGTTCGTACGCCTCCGGCTCGGTCAAGCCGCGCGACTTCATCAGGATGCCCTTGGCCTGTTCGATCACCTTGCGGTCGGCCAGCTCGCTGCGCGCGGCGTCCAACTCGGTCTGCAGGCGCGAAAAGGCGTTGAAACGGCTGATCGCCATGTCGACCACGGCCTTGATGCGCTCGCCCTTCAATCCGTCGACGACATAGGCCGAGACGCCGGCATCCACCGCCGCTTCGATCATGGCGCTGTCCGATTGGTCGACGAACATGGCGACCGGCCGCGCCACCACGCGCGAGACCTGAAACATCTGCTCCAACTCGTCGCGGCTGGGATTCTCCAGGTCGATGATCACCACGTCCGGGTCGATCATCACCAATTTCCGCAGCAGGTCGACGCGGTCGCGGATGACCGTGACGGTCTCGACGCCGGACGCACGCAGGCCATCCTCGAGGATCGCCGCGCGGAGATGGTTTTCGTCGATGATGGCGATGGAAAGATTCTTGTCAGACATTCATGCGACGGCATGCAGAACACATGCCAAATAATTAAGCGAAGGCTTCGCCTGTTCTATCGCAAATTCCGACCGGTGAACATGTAACAGAAAAAGGACGCGGCGCGGAAATCGCATGGTCTTCGACGCGCGCGATAACGTCTTCGATAAGTTCAGGCGAGAATCCGGCATGACTCGGAATCTTGCCAGATGCTGCCGCGCGACGAGATCGTCGCTGCGCGCCGGGTTCGCGATCGTCTATGTGATTCTCCGATCGGTCGCACTCCGGCGAAATGCGCCATCCCGCAATCTCACGCCGGCCGATCGGTCATGGCTCACGCCCCGCGATATTACGAATTTACAAATTTTCTTACTGCGGTTATATGAGGCGGCGTTAAAAACGGTCGGAGGCCTTCATGTTCCATCCACAGCGCCGCATCCTCGCCCTCGCCGGCCTCCTCTGCCTCGCCGCTTCGCCGGCCTTCGCCCATAGCGAAGCCGGCATGACCGACGGTCTCATCAGCGGCTTTCTGCATCCGCTGACCGGCGCCGACCATATCGCCGCCATGGTCGCGGTCGGCATCTGGGGCGCTTTTCTCGGCGCGCCGGCGATCTGGCTGCTGCCCATCGTCTTCCCGCTGGTCATGACCATCGGCGGCGCGCTCGGCGTCATGGGCCTGCCGCTGCCCGGCGTCGAGGTCGGCATCGCCGGCTCGGCCATCGTCCTCGGCCTCGCGGTGCTCCTCGCCGCGCGCCCGCCGCTGTGGATCGCCGCCGTGGTCGTCGGCGTCTTCGCCATCTTCCACGGCCATGCGCATGGCACCGAACTGCCGGACGCCGCCGATCCCATCGCCTTCTCGCTCGGCTTCGTGACCGCCACTGGCCTGTTGCATCTCGCCGGCATCGCCATCGGCCTGCTGCTGCGCTGGCCGGCCGGCGTGAAAGCCGTGCGCGTCACGGGCGGCGCCATCGCCGTCGCCGGCGTCGGCTTTCTGCTCGGCATCGTGTGAAGCCGCTTCCGCTCGCCGCCGCGCTGCTGTTCTGGGCCGCCGCGCCGGCGGCGGCGCACAGGATCACGCCGGGCACGGCAGGCTTCACCGACGGGCTGCAGCATCCCTTCGGCCTGCCCGCGCATATCATGCTGATCCTCGGCGTCGGCCTGCTGCTCGGCCGGCATGACGTCGCGGCCTGGCGCTTGCCGACCTACGCCTTTCTCGCCGGCCTCACCGCGGGCCTCGCTGGCGGCCCCCTCGCGATGACCCCCGCGCTCGATGCGCGCCTCGCCGTCGCGCTGCTCGCGCTCGCGGTGTTGCTCGGCGGCATGGTCGCGCTGGCTCGTCCGTTGCCTTCCCTATTACTGCTCGCGCTTGGCGCACTAACAGGATTTGGCCTCGGACTCGATTCGGCACCGGAGGGCGGCACGCTGCAACAAACTGTCGGCGCACTGGCCGGCAGCGGCTTCGCCATGATTTTCGCGCTGCTGAACGCGGCGATGCTCGCGCAATATGCGCACGGTCGAATCGGTCGCCAGGCTTGGCAAAAAATCGGCGTGCGGATCGTCGGCTCATGGATCGCCGCCGCCGGAATCATGGTGCTGGCGCTGCAATTGCGCTGAAGCCGCGCTGCAAAACTAGGCAGCCCTGCGCGCCGAATCCATAGGCCTCAAACGACCTGTTTCACTTGCGGCGTTAAGAGTTCGCCAGCAAAAACGATTGCGCCGGCAATCCAGTGAACAACGGCATTCGCACGACAATCTGGCGTGAAAACCAGCATCAAACATGCGGCATAGCTCTTGCAATCCTGTAGGCTATCGAGGTCTCGCCTTCATCAAAGAAGACGCTTTCCTCACTGATGGTCTCGCCATCGATTGGGCGGGACCACTCCCAAAGCTATCGAACAGGAGTGCGGCATGAGTGCATTGAAGCATAAGGCTGTCGCCGTCGCGTTGCTTGCCATATCGGCCTCGGCCCTGAGCGTTCCGGCGACCGCTCAATCCGTGGAGGAGTTCTACAAGTCTCATCCGATCACAGTCCTCGTCGGCTATTCCCCCGGCGGCGGCTACGACACTCACGTCCGCGGCGTGATGCGCTACTTCAATCGCCATATTCCTGGCAGCCCGAATATCGTCGTGCAAAACATGACCGGCGCGGGCAGTCTGGTGGCCACGAACCACCTCTACAATCTCGCGGCCAAGGACGGCTCGGTCATCGGCATGGTGCGCGCGCCCGTGCTCGAGCCGCTGACCGGCACCAGCGCCTCGAACTTCGACGCGACGAAGTTCAATTGGATCGGCAGCGGCATGACGGAATTCACCGTCTGCGCCCTGCTCGGCGCGCCGACGGTCAAGACTTTTGCCGACGCCACCAAAACGCCCATCACGCTCGCCGGCTCCGGCCCCGGCTCGGACGACGACATGATCAGCAAGATGCTGATCAAGCTGCTCGGCCTGAAAGCCAAGGTGGTGTCCGGCTATCCCGGCGGCAACGAAATGCAGCTGGCGGTGGAGCGCGGCGAAGTCGACGGCCGCTGCGGTTGGTCCTTCACCTCGATCAAGCTGATCAAGCCGGAGTGGATTTCCGAGAAGAAGCTGAAATTCCTCGCCTCGCTGAGCATGGAGCGCTGGCCGGAACTGCCCGACACCCCGTCGATCATGGAAATCGCCCAGACCGACGAGCAGAAGAGCATCTTGAAGGTCGCCATCCTCTCGGCCGATCTTGGCCGCCCCTTCATGGCGCCGCCGGGCGTGCCGGCAGACCGCGTGGAAGCGCTGCGCGCGGCCTTTATCAAGACGATTCAGGATCCCGAGTATGTGGCGGAAGTCACCAAGCGCAAGGAGACGCCGACGCTGGTCGACGGCAAACGCGCCGAAGCCATCATCAAGGACCTGTTCTCGACGCCGCCCGAGGTGCTGAAGCAGGCGAAGACCATCGTCAACGAGAAGTAACATCGCCTCACGGCGAAACAAAAAGGGCAGGTCCGATGGACCTGCCCTTTTTCGTATCCGCTTTCCCCGACGGCTTACTTGGGAAAGTCGATATTGCTGAACTTCGCACGGATCTTGGCGCGCAGCTCCGGGGTGACATCGACGACCGGCGGGAACGTGCCCTTCATCTTCATGTCGTAGGGGATGCAGGCGTCGATCAGGATACGGTTGTTGAAGTTGCCGGGCAGCCAGAGCGGATCGCGCTTGGAGGCCCAGGCCTTCTGGATCAAGTCGATATCGGTCATCGGGTCGAAGCGCGTGCTCATCGCCCACAGCACCTGGTCGAGATCGCCGGCGTCGATGTCGTCGTCGACCACCACCGTCCACTTGCCGGCATAGGCGCCGCCCTGACAGTTCGCGGCGACATGCAGCACGTTGCGCGCATGGCCGGGGTAGCGCTGCTTGATCTGCACGACGGTGAAGCGCGTCGCCGGGCCGCCTTCGTGGTTCCACACGCCGAGAATATCCGGCAGGCCGCAAGCATCCAGCGCGCGCCAAATCTGCGCCGAGCCGGCGATGCCCTTGAGCAGGCCGGTTTCGTCGACCGGCTTGTGCTGCGGGGCGCAGCAGATGATCGGGTTGTTGCGATGCAGGATCGTCTTGACGATGAGATAGGGGCGCGCCTGCGTGTCGTCGGAGTAATAGCCCATCCATTCGCCGAACGGGCCTTCCGGCTTGACGTTGCCGGGCACCGCTTCGCATTCGAGGGCGATTTCGCAATCGGCCGGGATCGGGAATCCCGTGTAGGGGCCGCGCACCACGTCGATCGGCTTGCCCTTGATGCCGCCGGCGAACTCGAGCTCGCTGACGCCTTCCGGCAAGGGGCTGGCCGCCAACATGTAGAGCAGCGGATCCTGGCCGACCAGCACGACGACCTTCATCGACTGGCCGCGCTCGAAATACTTGTCGCGATGGATGCGGCCGTGCTTGCCCTCGGTGATCTGACAGCCGATCGTCTTGCCGTCGTAGACCTGGTTGCGGTAGGTGCCGAGGTTGAACCAGCCGTCGTCCGGATCCTGCGTGATGACGCAGTTGGCGGTGCCGATGTAGCGCGCCTTGTCGATCTCGTGATGGCGCGGCACCGGGAATTTCAGCACGTCGATGTCGTCGCCGGTGATGACGTTCTCGAGAATCGGCGCCTTGTCGACATAACGCGGCGGCAGCGGCTTGAGGCTCTGCATGCAGGCGTGATAGCGCTGCACGATGTCGACCTTGCGGTCGAATTCGGTGGACAGGCCGAGCGTCAACGCGACGCGCTTGACCGACGAAAAATGGCCGTACAGCGTGCGGAAGCCCTTGGCGTAGCCCGGCACTTCGTCGAACAGCACGGCCGGCGCGGTGCCGCTGCTCTTCTCGGTGAGCATGTGGGTGATCGCGCCCATTTCGGCGTCCCAGCTGGCGCCGTTCACGCGCAGCAGCTCGCCCATGCCTTCGACGGCTTCCAGCCAGCCGCGCAAGCCTTCGTAGGGAATGATCGCGTCGTCCTTGGACGGTTCGCGGGCCACGTTCATAAAATCCTCCAATGAAACTGAGTGAAGCGATGAGATTGATCGCTATGGCTTTACTAAATTCGTTTGCTGTCCATGCGGTCGCGAGCAAAAGAGCGTCCGCTCGGCTAACCATGTTGTCCGGGGGTCGGCCGTATCATCCGGCTTAAATGCAAGACTGTTGCCAAGCCGCCCATCTCGCGAGCGGCGTGGCGTTTCAGTCGGCCATCACCGGGGCGTCGTCGTTCTTCAGGAACATGCGGTAGCCCGACCGCACCTGCGGCCAATAATCCCAAATCGCCATATGCTGGACGGCGCGGTTGTCCCACATGGCGATCGAGTGGTCCCGCCAGTGGAAACGCATATGCCAATTCGGTTTGCGCATGTGCTCATAGAGGTACTGCAGCACGGCCTTGCTCTCGGCCTTCGTCACACCGTTGATGTGGCTCGTGAAGCTGGGATTGACGAACAGCACCTTGCGGCCGCTTTCGGGATGGCGCGTGACGGCCGGATGGACTACCTCCGGGCGCTTTCCGGCGCCCTCGGCGTCGAAGGACTTGCCGCCCATGTGGGTGACGGTCTTGCCCCTCAGGTAGTCCTTCATCGAGTCGCTGAGCTCTTCATAGGCCTTGCTGCAGGACATGAACATGGTGTCGCCGCCGCCGTTGGTCGGCACCTTCTCCTGATGCAGGATGCTGTAAGTCGGCGGCTTGTCGCCGTAGCTCTGATCCGAATGCCAGTCCTCGCCGGCGACGCGCTTCGAATTGCCGTCGAAATACTGCTGGCGGATGCCCGGAAAGTTGGGGACGCGCTTGGACGCGGTGTAGTCGCCGCCGATATGCTCATGCGGCTCGCCGAAATAGCGCACGAAACGGTCATGGTCTTCGAAGCTGATCGGCTGCTCGCGGAAGAAGATCACGCCATGCGCGGTGATGGCGGCGCGCAGTTCCTTCACCTGGGTCGGGCTGAGCGGCTTGGTCAGATCGATATTGCCGATTTCCGCGCCGACATGCGGCGACAGCTGCGTGACGGTAATGGTTTCATAAGCCGGCTTTGCTTCAGCCTTTTCTGCTGTAATGGTTGCCATCTCAAGTCCTCCGGGTGATTCGCATTTAAACAACAAAGTACTGAAAAAAAGTTTTTTGTCAATTAAGCTAACCCATCCAGGGGTCGCCTCCTCGCCCAGATCGCCGAGCGCGGCGGGCGGCAAATGCGCAAACGAAACCGAGTATCCATGACTGTTTCAGACATCAAAACGCGACCAGGTTCGGACATCGAAAAAGCCTATTGGCTTCTCCGCCAAGAAATCCTCTCGAGCCGTTTGGCGCCCGGCGAGAAGCTTCGCATCCAACATCTGACATCGGCCTTCGGATATGGCGCCAGCGCCATTCGAGAGGCGCTATCGCGTCTCCTGTCGGACGGCCTGGTCGAGTCCGTGTCGCAGCGCGGCTTTTGGGTCTCTCAAATTTCGTGCCAAGACCTTCGCGATATCACCGAGGCCAGAAAGCTCATCGAGGTGGAAGCGCTCCGGCAAGCGATCACGCATGGCGACATCGGTTGGGAAAAACGCGTCGTCGCGGCCCGCTATGCTTTGGAACGCCTGGAAGTCAGCCTGACCAAAAAGTCGGCCGACGCCGTGATCACTTGGGAAAACGCAAACCGGGACTTTCATCTGGAGTTGATCTCCGCCTGCCCCACGCGGCGTCTCCTGCAATTCACCGAACAGCTTTACGACCAGTCGCTGCGATATAGGTATCGAACGACTCTGCGGCGCGACTTCCCCCGTTCCGGATTGAGCAACGATCACACGAAAATCGTTCAAGCCACGCTCAAACGCGACGCCGATCTCGCCTGCGAGCTCTTGGAGGCCCATATCAGTAAAATCGCGAAGGTCGCGGAAGCGGCCATCTTCGGCGAACCCGCGACAAAGGAGCGCAGCCTCGCCTCGCGCTAACGGTTTTGCGCGACGAAAACGCCTTTCGCATTGTGACCTGCCCCGTTGGATGGCCCAATGCGTCGCTCCCTAGGTTTTGCGGCTTTTCGCGGCATTCGCTGCGAAATCGGGCAGCGTTCGATTTCGCAGCGGATCATTGCCCACTACAAGTCCGCCGCGCTCGATGCCTGGGCGAAGCGGGCGAAGGCACAAGCCAAACGCGACGATGTCTTCGTCTATTGCACTGCCGACGCAAAAGGGCGCGTGCCGTCTACGGCGCGCGCCCTGATCGAACGGCTCTAGGCGACCGCAGTTACTTCGCCTTGTCGTCCATATAGCTGAGATATTCCTGCAGCACGTCTTCCTGCACCGAGGAGAGATTCTCGGCGATGAGTCGCTGCAGCTGCGGCCCGCTCATCGCCCGGCCGACCGGCAGGCCGCGTTTTTCCGCTTCCTCGCGATAGTCCTTGTCCACGACCATCTTGGCATAGGACGCGCGCAGCACGTCGAGCCGATCCTTGGGGATGCCCGGCGGCGCCATCAACGGCAAGCCGACCTGGCTCGGCGCGTTGAGCAGCGCGAGCAGCGCCTTCTCCTTCGGATTGGTGATGAACTCGCTCATGATCGGCACGTTCGGCATGTCCTCGAAGGTCTGGAACACCGCCTTGAGCTTGCCGCCGGCGATCAGGTCGGGACGCGTGTTGGCGATGCTGCCTTCGTGCGAATAGAGCCCGTCGATCTCGCCGCGCTCGATCGCGATCATCACCTCGTTGGTGCCGGGATAGCCATGCACCACCTTGAAGGGCCAGCCTTCGTATTTCTGCAGCACCTTGGGCACGATGGCGTTCTGCGAACGCTGCGACCAGGCGCCGAGCACGATTTCCCTCTTGGAGTTCTTGATGTCGGCCACCGTATCGACGCCCGTCTGGGCGCGCAGCCATAGGATGCTGTTGGTGCTGCCGGCGCCGCCGACATAGTCGAACTTGGCGAGGTCGAAGTTGACGCCCTTCTCCTTCACGACGTTGCTCAGCAGGAAGCCGCTGCGTCCCGGCATGCCGACGGTGAGGCCGTCCTTCTCGGCGACGTTATAGAGATGGTTGCCGAGGACGATGCCGCCGGCGCCCGGCATGTTCTTGGCGACGATGGTGGGATTGCCGGGAATGAAGCGGGCGAAATGGCGCGACACCACGCGCATCTCGCCATCCACGCCGCCGCCCGGCGGAAAGCCGGCGATCAGATTGAGGCTCTTTCCGGCGTAGAAGTTCTCCTGCGCGACGGCCGGAGCCGCCGCCAATACGGCCAAAAGGGCAGCCGCGAGCATACGCACATGCGTCATAGTTTCCTCCCCTGTGTGAGCGGTCCCGTTTTTTATGAATCCCCGCGGCGCTAAGCCGCGGGTCTCAGCGGACCGTCTCTTTTTGCTTCACGCCATCGTCGAGCGGATATTCGACATCCTGATAGCCATGCTCGGAAATGTCGAACAGATTGCCGTCCGGATCCATGCCGCGCTTCTCGGCGAACGGCGTGGTCGAGGGCCGCTGCGTCGGTTCCGGCAGCTTCGCCTTGACGATTTTCTTGGCGATCTCGTCGGCGTTGTCGACCTCGAAGCCGAAATGGTTGAGGCCGGGCGCCGTGTCGTTCGGGCGCTGTTTCAGCAGCGCCAGCGTGAGATAGCCGTCCGTCATATACATCCCGCCGTTGGCCGACGTGTGGATGCAGGTCATGCCGAAGGTCTCTTCGTAGAACTTGCCGAGACGGGCGGGGTCCGCCGTCTTGATCGCCAGATGCTTGATGCGCGCCATGATCTTCTCCCAAACGTTTCGTCTTGTTTTCACGGATTATAGGGGCCTCGCGAGGCTCCCGCTAGTTGTCCCGCACCGCGCTGTCGCCCGCCAGGCGGCCGAAAACGGCGTTGCGCGTCTGTCCGGTGAAGGACGGATAGTTGTGGAAAAACAAGCCTAGGATGTCGCCTGAGGCATAGAGCCCCTTGATCGGTTCGAGCTTGCCGTTGAGCACCTGGGCGCGCGGGTTCACCTTGAGGCCGCCGAAGGTGAAGGTGATGCCGCAGGTGACCGGATAGGCGCGGAACGGGCCTTCGTCGATGCGCGTCGCCCAGTTCGACTTGGGAACCTCCAAGCCGACCGTGTGCTTGCCGTCGGGATGGGTCGGATCGTACGGAACGTCGTCGCGGCAGGCCGCGTTATATTCGGCGACCGTATGTTCCACCACCTCGGGCGCGAGACCGATCTTCTTGGCCAAGGCGCCGATGCTGTCGGCCTCCTCGAAAGTCGCCGGATGCTCGGGATAGCGCCGCTGGCGCAGGCCCTTCTGATCGTAGATCTGCCAAGCGACGGCGCCCGGCTGGGCGAGCACGGCGCGGCCGGTCTTGGCGTAGGTGTAGGAATGCTGCGCTTCGCCTTCGTCGAAGAAGCGCTGGCCGAGGGAATTCACCGAAATGCCAAAGGGATAGTCGTAACGACTCTGCGTATTTCCCCGCCCGTCGGCGTGCTGCGGCGTCTCGAACGACGGCGCTTTGGCGTCGATCGGCGACATATGGCCCGACTGCCAATGGCCGTCGGTCGCCGCGCCGAGCTCGATCAGATAGCGCAGCACCTCGCCGGTGTCGTGCTTGGAGCCGCGCACCTTGACGAAATCGGCGTTGCCCGAGAGATAGCGCGCGCGCATTTCGGCGCTCGCCTGGAAGCCGCCGGCGCAGGCGATCACCGCGCGGGCGGCGATGTCATAGTCGCCGTCCTCGCCGCAGACGCGCACGCCTTCGACGCGGTGCATGTTGCCGTGGATGGCCGACACCGGCGCATTGAAACGAATCTCGATGCCGAGCCCTTCGGCGATCGCCCGCCACTGCTCGAGCTGGCCGATGCCGCCGCCGGCGACATGGATGGCGATGCCCTTCTCGAAATATTTCTTGCCGCCGACGTTGGCGTGCTCCTTGAGGATTTCCCAGCGGATGCCGACATCCTTCATCCAATGGACCGCCTTGTTCGATTCGCCGACCAGCGTTTTCGCCAGCAGCGGATCCATGCGGTTCAAGGTCATGCGGTTGAGATCGGCGAGAAAATCATCCTCGCTGTAGGGCGCGATCTGCAGCGTCCGGAAGGTGGCATCGTCGAGGTCGGGCAGAAATTCGCGGATTTCCGGCCCGCCGCCATGCCAGAAGCGAAAGCCCGTGCCGGAATAGCGCGCGTTGCCGCCGTATTCGACCTCCGCCGCCTTCTCCAGCATCAGGATACGATCGGCGCCGGCCTTCTTGGCGGCGACCGCCGCGTCGAACGCGGCGCTGCCGCCGCCGATGACGATGATGTCGTAGGTTTCCTTCGCCTTCATGGCGCGTCTCTCCCCGAAGCGTTGCGAGCGGACCTCTGACGGGCCCTACTCTTCTATTAGATGCAGGAGTGCGGCAGACTTGGCCGTACTGATGCGCTGGGACGTTAAGGGGATGATTCGCCGGCGGGAAGCCGCCAAAGACGAATAACGTCTATTCGACCTGTGCTTCGGCAGCGTCGGCGCCGGCCAGCGAGCCCTTGAGAAAGTCGAGGAACAGTTCGGTTTTCGCCGGCAGGCGTTTGACGCGCGGAATATAGGCGGTGACGAAATAGTTGGAGCGCGTCTGATCGGCGAAGATCGCCTGCAGCTCGCCGCGGGCGACCCGGTCGCGCACCACATGCTCCAACACCCGGGCGACGCCGAGGCCGCGGTCCACCGCGTCGTACAAGGCCGCGCCGCTGTTGCTGCTGAAAGAGCCGTGGACCTTCACCGCATAGGCCCCGTGCGGACCTTCGAAATACCAGTGGTTGGCGCCGGCCTGCAGGGAATGGACCAGGCAATTGTGGCGCTCGAGATCCTTCGGCGTCTCGGGATAGCCGGCGCGGGCGAAATAGGCCGGCGTGCCGCAGATCAGATAGCGCATATGGCCCAGCGTGAAGCGCGTCAGGCTGGTCTGGTCCTTCAGCGGCTCGCGCTCCGTCGAGAGGCGGATGGTGACGTCGATGTCCTGCTCGATCACATTGACCGTGTCGCCCGGCGCCAGCACCAATTGCACCGAGATGTCCGGATATGATTCGAGGAAGCGCGCGACGGCCGGGGCGACGAAACTATGGCCGATGCCGAAGGTGGAATGGACCCGCAAGGTCCCCTTCGTCCCCGCGCCGAGGGCCGAGGCGGCCAACTGCGCTTCCTCCAGTTCGGCGACGATGCCGGTGGCGCGGGCGAAGAAATCCGCCCCGGCGTCGGTCAGCGACAGCTGTTGGGTCGAGCGATGCAGCAATTGCACCCCGAGCGTCTCCTCGAGCCGCGCCACATGCTTGCTGACCGTGGATTGCGAAACGTTCATCTCGGCGGCCGCCGCGCTGAAACTTTTGCGCTGCACCACGCGGAGGAAAGTCTTGATGTCGCTGAGGTCCATGCTCGTGAATCCGTAAAAGTCCTGCCTGTCCTACCCCTTTATCTCCGAAACGGAATGAACATTATTCGCGGGGCCGGTTGCGAAGATTGTATAATCATATCGCTCCAAAAGAAGACCAAAGAACGACAAATAACAGGGACATAGGGCGCCGTGATCCAGTCGCTCCAAGAGATCAGCCAACCGACGCGCGAGCTGAGCGGTTACATCGCCGATGCGCGCCGTCGCGCCCTGCCGGCCGAAGTCGCCGAAAAGGCCAAGCAGCATATCCTCGACACGGTTGCCGCCATGGTCTCGGGCAGCGGCTTACCGCCCGGACAGGCGGCCATCGCCTTCGCCGCCAGTCTCGGCGGTCCGCCGGAGGCTTCCGTCGTCGGCACCGCGCTCGCCACCTCGATGATCAATGCCGCCCTGATCAACGGCATGCTCGCCCATGCCGACGAAACCGACGATTCGCACGCGCCGTCGCGCACCCATCCCGGCTGCGCCGTGATCCCCGCCGCGCTCGCCGCCGCCGAACGCGCCGATGCCGGCGGCGAGGCCTTCGTGAAAGCCGTCGCGCTCGGCTATGACGTCGGCGCGCGGCTCAACTACGCCCTCGGCGCGGAGGAATTCGCCGCCGCCTCGCGCAGCACCCATAGCTTCGGCGGCACCTTCGGCGCCGGCGCGGCGGCCGGCGCGCTGCTCGGCATCGACGCGCTACAAGCCCGCCATTTGCTGTCCTACTGCGCGCAACAGGCGTCCGGCGTCGCCTGCAACGTGCGCGATTCGGACCATATCGAGAAAGCCTTCGACTTCGGCGGTATGCCGGCGCGCAACGGCGCGACGGCGGCGGCCATGGTCGCCGCCGGCTTCACCGGCGTCGATGACGTGTTCAGCGGCGAACGCAATTTTTTCGAGGCCTTCTCGCCAAAACCGGACCCGGCGCAACTCATGGACGGGCTCGGCACCCGCTTTGAAATCCTCGGCACCAACATCAAAAAATGGTGCGTCGGCTCGCCGGCGCAATCGGCGCTCGACGCCATGACGCAGATCGTCGACGCCATCGGCCTGACCGACGCGGACGTCGACAAGGTGACCATCCATCTGCCGACGCGTTCGGCCCGCACGGTGGACGGGGCGCCGATGCCCGACGTCAACGTGCAGCATCTGCTTGCCGTGCTGCTGATCGACGGCAAGCTGACCTTCGAGTCGGTACATGACCATGCGCGCATGAAGGATCCGCAGGTGCTGGCATTGCGCAAGCGCATGAGAATCCAGCCGAGCGAGGAGTTGATGCAGGCCCGCCCGCGCCGCCAGGCCATCGTCGACGTGACGACGCGAGACGGCGTCCATATCTCGCGCCGCGCCGTCGCCGTGCGCGGCACCGCCGACAACCCCATGTCGCGCGCCGAGATCGAAGACAAGGCGCAGGATCTGATGGCGCCGATCCTGGGTGCGGCGGCCTGCGCCAAGCTGATCCAGGCCCTGCGCGAGCTTGAGACGCGCCGGAGCCTGCGCGAATTGCGCGTTTTGTGGCAACCGCCCCAAGCCGCCGCGCCGCCGCGCCGGTCCGCGCCATGACGATGCTGCTCTCGAACGAGGACATCGCCGCGATCCTGACGATGCCCGACTGCCTCGACGCCATGGAGATCGCCTATAAGGAGCTCGGCACGGCCCATGGCGTCAATGGCGTGCGCTCGGAAATCCTCACCGCGACGGCGCGCGACGACGCACTCTATTCCCTGCTGACCATGGATGGCGTGATTCCGAAATTCGGCATCGGCGCCGTGCGCATCAACTCCGACATCCTGACCTGGCCGCAATCCGCCGCCGGCCTGCGCCGCGTCAAGGTGCCGGCCGCCCCTAACCAGCGCTATGTCGGCCTGGTGCTGCTGTTCAGCACGGAGACCGGCGAGCCCCTGGCGATCTATCCCGACGGCGAAGTGCAGCGCATGCGGGTCGGCGCCACCTGCGGCCTCGCCGCCAAATATATGGCCCGCGCGGACGCCAGCGAAGCCGCCATCATCGGCTCCGGCCATCAGGCGAGCGGCCAGGCCATGGCGATCTGTGCCGTGCGCCCGATCGAGCGCCTGCGCTGCTACAGCCCCAATCCTACCAGCCGGGCGGCTTTCGCCAAGGAGATGCGCAAGCTGCTCCAGGTCGAGACCGTCGCCGCCGCGAGCCTGCGCGAGGCCGTCGAAGGCGCCGATGTCGTCATGTGCGCCACCAACAGCATGCAGCCGGTACTGCCGGCCGAGCTCCTCGCACCCGGCATGCATGTCAGCAGCCTCAAGCGATTGGAGCTGGACGCCAGCGCGGTGGGTCGCGCCGATATCGTCGTCACCCATATCCGCAAGGCGATCTCGCATATCCTGCGCGGCGAAGGCGCCGACCTCGCCAAGGATAGCGAACATCAAAAAGCCGCGCTGAGCTCCGCCCTCAAGCAGGACAGCCTGCCGGAATTGTCGGACCTGCTGCTCGGCCGCACGCCGGGCCGCCGGTCGCCAGCCGACATCAGCGTGTTTCTCAATTACTCCGGCCTCGGCTACCAGTTCGCCGCCACCGGCTACGCCATCTACAAGAAGGCGCAAGAAACCGGCATCGGCCGTCGCATCGACACCGATTGGCTGACCAGCGCCCTGCCGTCATAGGAGAGAGCTACCGTTCCGATCAACGCTTAAGACACCGTGACCGGCGGCATAAGCCGGCACTCTAGGGAGGCTACAATGAAAACGCTCCATCTGCTCGCCGCCGGCGCCCTGCTGTCCGCCGTTGCCCTGCCCGCGACTGCGCAAACGCAGGAGTTCTACAAGGGCAAGACGGTCAACTTCTTCATCGGCTCGGCGCCCGGCGGCGGCTACGACGCCTATAGCCGGCTGATCGCCAACCACATCGGCCGCCACTTGCCGGGCAAACCAACCTTGGTCGCGCAGAACATGCCGGGCGCCGGCAGCATCCGCGCCGCCAATCATCTCTATAACGTCGCGCCGAAGGACGGCACCGCCATCGGCATGGTCGATCAGGCCCTCTATCTCAACCAGATCCTCGGCACGCCGGAACTGAAGGCCGACGCGCGCAAGTACAATTGGATCGGCCGCATCCTCTCCAACAGTGCCGTCCTGTTTTCCTGGCACAGCGCCGAAGTGAAAACGGCCGAAGACGCCTTCAAGCACGAATTGATCATCTCGACCACCGGCGCGGCGTCGAAGCTGAATTGGACGGTGATGAACAGCGTGCTCGGCACCAAATTCAGGATCATCAGCGGCTATAGCGGTAGCAACGAAAGCCGCCTGGCGATGGAACGCCGCGAAGTGGATGCCCTCAGCATGCCTTGGTCGCTGCTGAAGAACGACGCCGCCGAGTGGCTCGCGACCAAGAAGATCAATCTGCTGCTGCAGACCGGCGCCGATAAACACCCCGAATTGCCGAACGTGCCGCGCATGATCGACCTGGCGAAGACCGACGCCGACCGCCAGCTGATGGAGCTATTCTCCTCGCCCTCGACCATCGGCCGCTCCGTCGTCGCCCCGCCCGATCTGCCGGCCGAACGCGTCGCCGAACTGCGCAAGGGCTTCATGGCGGCGATCCGGGACCCGCTCTTGCTCGCCGACGTGGAGAAGGCGAAACTGGAGCTCGACCCGCTGTCCGGCGAGGACCTGCAGAAAGCGATTTCCGGCGCCGGGGACTTCCCCGAGGCCTTGATCGCGCGGGCGCGCGCCGCCGCCAAGGACTGAACGCGGCCCGACCATTCCAGACAATCGCGGAGGCCGATTTTGGCAAAGACCGAAACCATCACCGTCGGCGGCAGCGCCATGGACATCTACCTCGATGGGCGAGGAGACGCCAAAGCCCGCCCCGCGATCGTCCTCATGTATCACCGCGAGGGCCTCGACGATTTCACCAAACTCGTCGTGCGGACCTTGGTGGAGGCCGGCTATCGCGTGGCCGTGCCCGATGTCTCGCACCGCATCTCGCGCGACGTGCCGATGAAGGACCGCAAGCAATATTTCAAGGATGCCGAGGTGGTCGCCGACATGCGGGCGACGTTCGATCTGTTGAAAGCGCGGCCCGACGTGCGCGCCGACAGCATCGTCCTGATGGGCCATTGCATGGGCGGCCGCATGGCCTTTCTCGGCGGCGGGGCGATCCAGGGCTTTTGCGCGCTGGTCGTCCTCTACGGCGGCGGCGTGTTGCTGCCATGGGGCGACGGACCGCAAACGCCCTTCGATTTGCTCAAGAACATCCGCTGCCCGGTCATCGCCTTCTCCGGCGGACAGGACAAGAATCCGTCGCCGGACGACATGCGGAAAATCTCGGCCGAGCTGGACAAGCACGGCGTGCGGCACGAATTCCATCTTTATCCGGATGTCGGCCACGGCTTTCACAATCCGGCGCACGCGGGCGCGGCCTATGAAGCCGCCGCCAAGGATTCCTGGGCCAAGCTGCTCGCATTCCTCAAGCGGGAGCTGCCCGCCTGAAAAGGCGGCGCGTTACTTGCCGGTCTTCACCAACTCGGCGGTGCCCGTCTTTTTGGCCATGTCGTCACGCGCCTTGGCGCGGCGCTCGCTGAAGCGCTCGACCAGCTTGCGCGGCAGCGTCGATTCGCTGCCCGGCTTGCCGGGATAGCGCTGCGAGCCGCCCCAGCCATTGTGCGTGAGATCGAAGATCACGCCGTTGGGATCGGTGAACTTCACCTCGTAGAAGCTGCCGCCGACCGGATCGGGCTCGCCCATGATCCATTTGCCGCCGGCCGCTTCGACCTTTTTGCGGGTTTCTTCGACATCGTCGACCCAGATGCCGATGTGATGGATGCCGACGAAGTCCTTGCCGGTGCCTTGCGACACTTCGTCGGATTTATATTTCAGCAGGGCGATGTTGATCACGCCGTCGGAGATGTAGCAACCCTCGGCAAGGCGCGAGTCGGTCTCGCCGACGAACTTGAAGCCGAAGGAGTGAATGTAGAATTCGGCGGTCGCCCAGGGATCCGGCACCGACATCGCGAAGTGGCGTAATTGTCCGACCGGTTCAGCCATGGTTCGCTCCCTATGCAATATGGCGGGGCGGAAAGCCCGCCCCGCCGTCTGACCGTTCTATGCCTGCCTTACGCGGGCTGCAGGAAGATGCTCTGCGCCATGGCCTTGAACGGATCGGCCTCCTTGGGCAGCAGCACCGCGCCGCTGCGCACCTGATAGGCTTTCGGCGTCTCGACGCCGAGCGGCAGCTTGCCCTTTTCCTTCAGCTGCAGCGCCTGGTCGATCATCAGGCGGCGCCAATAGACGATGGCGGCGTCGGACGCGCCGAGCAGCTCCTTCGAGCGGTCGGTGATGACGCCCATGCTCTCCTGGACGCTCATGTCCTGGATGCCGACGCCGACGATGCCGGTGTAGTTCTCCTTGCGCTGCATCTCGCGATCCAGCTTGTAGGTGTTGTCCTTGTTGGCGAGCGGACGGAAGTTCTCGTCCACGGCGGCGTGAATCTGCGCGCCGCTACCGTATTCTTCCCACTCCTCGTCCGTCAGCGGACGCTGCGGATGCCAGGAGAAGGTGTAGGCCCAGCAGGTCGCATCGTCGATCGGCACCCAGAAATGGCCGGTCAGCGGACGGCCTTCGGCCGTCGGGATGATGGTGAAGGCCGGCATCAGGAACTGCGACAGGCGCCAGTAGTATTCTGTGTCGCTGGCGATGCGGCGCGCGCCGATGGCGAAGCCGTAATCGGTCTTGTGGATATGGAAGGTCGGACGCGTGTCCTTCACCATGTAGATCGGACGCTGGACGAGATGGCCTTCCTTGGTCGTCGTCGCCGCCTGCACCTGGGTGAAGGCGCGATGCAGGAAGGAGACATGGCTCGAATCGAGACCGCCCTCGACGGCCTGCGCCCAGTTGTTCTCCTGCAAGCGCTTGGTCGCCGCGCGATGGGTCGGCGGCACCGCCGTCCAGTCGAGCAGCGGGATGTCCTTCGGCTCTTTCTCCTTCGGGCCCATGTAGGTCCAAATCACGCCGCCGGCCTCGCGGGTCGGATAGGCTTTGATCTTCGCGTCCTTGATCAGCGGCGTGCCTTCCGGCTCGGCCGGCAATTCCAAGGCTTGGCCGGTGATGTCGAACTTCCAGCCGTGATAGGTGCAGCGCAGGCCGCAGTCTTCGTTGCGGCCAAAGAACAGGTCGGCGCGGCGGTGGGCGCAATGGCGATCAAGCAGGCCCACGCGGTTTTGAGTATCGCGATAGGCGACGAGGTTTTCGCCGAGCAAGGTCACGCGCTTGGGCGGACCGTCCACTTCCAGCTCCGAACTCAGCAGGAAGGGGATCCAGAAGCTGCGAAACAGGTCGCCCATCGGCGTGCCGGGGCCAACGCGGGTCAGAACCTCATTTTGCTCAGCGGTAAACATTGTCGATCTCCATGTCTAACTCGATGTCTGGGAGATGCTGAGAAACCGGCATCTCGGCTTTAGGCACTGTACCGGCAGCGCAAGGCGCGACGGTTTGGCATGCATCAGCAGCTGGACGTCCCACGCGGTCGCACCAGGATACTCCCGCCAAAAAACGGCGGACAAACCACATTTGCACAGCGGGCGCATGAGATTTACGAAGTCGCGAATCCCGGTTCGGCCGTGCGGTCCCCGCTCGATGGTCGACACGATCATCCGGCTTTCATTTCAGGGCTTTCGCAAGCCTTGCAGGATATGTGCCCAACCCGATCGGAGCCTGAGGCAGAAGCTTTATTCATTGCAAGAGGACGACTTATTTGGCGCGCTCATAGTTCGGGGATTTCGTTTGTTCTCACGGCGTTAAGCCGCTTTGCCATTCGTGGCGCGCCGCCCTGCCGGGAGGGCCGTCGGCAACGCCGCCGACAGGCGCGACGCAAGCCGCGCGGAGCCATGAGTTTTCCGCTGCCCTCTGGTGAAAGCGGGGAACCCCCGCCGGGTCGGCGATCAACGAATGCGCGGCGCATGGCCAGAATTTGTGCAGCGGACCGACGCGCCGCGGCGAGGCTTATGCCTGGACCGTTTGCCGGCGGATGAAGGCGATCATGTCGGCGAGCGCCTGGCGCGACGCGGCCGTGTCGGGCGTGTTGGTGATGAAGGTGTGCTTCTCGCCGGGATAATGGATCAGCATCATGTCGCCGCCCGCCGCCGCATAGGTTTCGGCGAAACGCTCCGACATGCCGGGCGACAGAATCGTGTCGTTGGTGCCCTGAATGAGCAGCGCCGGCGGCAATGCCGCCGCCTCGCCGTCCGCCACGATGCGCTGCGGGCTGCCTTCGGCCATCAGCGCCTCGCTCGGCCAATAGCGCTCATGGCTCTGGATATGGATGTCCATCTTGTTGGCGATGGCATAGCGATAGCGCGCCGGCGGATCGGACACCGGCCAGCACAGGATCATGTAATTGATGGCCGCGCTGGCCCCATCCATCTCGGGCGTATGGCCCTGGCGATATTTCGGATCGTCCGGGTTGAGCGCATTGAGCGCCAGCTGATGACCGCCGCTCGACGTGCCGACGCCACCGATCCAGTCCGGCGTGATCCCGTAATCGCCGGCATGGGCATGCAGCCAGCGGATGGCGAAATTGATGTCCGCCACCGGCAGCGGATATTGCGCGTCCGGCGGCAGGCGGAAATCGAGCGCCATGACGAAAATGCCCGCCGCCGCCAGCGCTTCGTCGATGACGCGGTTGGTCATGCGGCTTTCCGAGCACCAGCGTCCGCCGTGGGCGTCGATCACCGCCGCGAACGGCCCCTTGCCCGCCGGCTTGTAAAGCGTCGCCATCAGCGCGATGCCGGCGGGGCGGTGATAGACGATGTCTTCGCTGGCGAAGGCCATATCAACCGGCCGCGTTCAAAATGTCTTTCAGGCGCTGCGGCGTGATCGGCAGCTCGGTGATCGCGCCGGGGCGCTGCAGGGCGTCGTCGATCGCCGCCGCCAGCGCCGCGCCGACGCCGGTGATGCCGCTTTCGCCGCCGCCCTTGATGCCGAGCGGATTGCGCGGGCTCGGCGCATCCTCGTAAAGCTGCACCTCGACCGCCGGCACGTCGTGCAGGCTGGGCAGCAGATAGTCGGCGAAGGTGACCGCGAGCGGCTCGCCGGTCTCGCTATAGCGGAATTCTTCCAGCAGCGCGCCGCCGAGGCCCTGGGTGAAGCTGCCGACGATCTGGCCTTCGACCAACATGGGATTGACCGCGCGGCCGATGTCGAAGGCCGCGACGTAACGCTCGATATGGACGCCGCCGGTCTCGCGGTCGACCCGAACCTGGGCGATGTGCATACCGTAGGGGTAGACTTGGTGGTCGACGTTGAACCAGCCTTCACAAGCGAGGCCTGGATCTTGGCCGACATCCAGGAGCTTCGAGCCAGGGCCCAGGCGCTTGGCGATATCGCCGAGCGTGATGGAAGGGCCTGCCGGATTGTCGCGCTCACCGATGACGCCGTTCGCGATGTCCAACTCATCCGGCGTCTTCTGCAGGAGCTTCGCCGCCGCCGCCAGCGCCTTGGCGCGGATTTTCAATGCGCCGTTATGGGTCGCCGAACCGGTCATCACTGTCGCGCGCGAGGCATGGGCGCCGATGCCATGCTCGATGCGATTGGTTTGGCCGTGGACCACGCGGACCTTCTGGTAGTCGACGCCGAGCGCGCCGGCGCAGATTTGCGCAATCACCGTCTCGAAGCCCTGGCCGACCGAAGCGCCGCCGGTGATGACCTCGACGTTGCCGCCGGGCTCGACGGCGATCTTCACGCCGTCGCTCGGACCGAGACCGGCCTTCTCGACGAACATGGCAAGGCCGACGCCGACCAGATCGCCGGCCGCGCGGCGCCGCGCGGTCTCGGCCTTCATCTCCGGCCAGCCGGCCTTGGCCAGCACCTTGTCCATCAGGCCGGCATAATCGCCGCTGTCGTAGCTGATATCCTCGCCGAGCGCCTGCAGCGGCCGGTCGTAAGGCATTTCCGCCGGCGTGATCATATTGCGCCTGCGCACTTCCACCACGTCGAGGCCGAGCTGCATGGCCACCGCGTCGATCAGGCGCTCGCGCACGAAGGTGCTCTCGTAGCGGCCCGGCCCGCGATAGGTCGCGCAGGGCGTCTTGTTGGTCAGGCGCACATGGGCCAACGCGCGGTAGGCGGGAATGCGATAGGGCCCCGGCAGGATGCCGGCGGTCATATGCGGCACGCGCACGCCATGGGTGCGCAAATAGGCGCCCTGGTCATGGAAGAACTTGTCGTCCATGGCGAGGATACGCCCCTCGTCGTCGACGGCGGCGCGGATTTGGTGGCGCTGCTGGCGCGAATGGTTGGTCGCCATCAGATGCTCGCGGCGGTCCTCGATCCATTTGACCGGCCTCCCGAGGCGCATCGCCGCGAGGCAGACCAGGATGTCCTCGGGATAGATTTCGCCGCGCACGCCGAAGCCGCCGCCGACATGATATTCGAACAAATGCATCGCCTGCAGGCTGCGGCCGAACAGCCGCGCCAGGGCCTCGCGGTTCTTGTGCGGCACCTTGGCGGCGCCATGCAGCTGCAGCACGTCGCGCGCCGCGTCATAGACGCCGATGGCGCCGCGCGTTTCCAGCGGCACGCCGGTGTGGCGGCCGACCGCGAGATCGAGCGCCACGACATGGGGCGCGGTCGCGAAGACGGCATCGACGTCGCCGTACCCCTGCGTGATGACCGCCGCCTCGCTGGACGCCGCGCCGGGAAAAGCGGCCGGCGTTTGCGCGGCGTCGAGCAGCACCGGCAATTCGTCGATCTCGACCAACACCAGATCGGCGGCGTCCTCGGCGACATAGTCGTTCTCGGCGAAGACCACGGCGACCGGCTCGCCGACATAGCGCACGCGCTCTTTCGCCAGTACCGGCTGGCGAAACACGGCAAGCTCGGGAATCGGCCCTTCGCGAAAATCGATCGGCGGCAGTTCGGCGATGTCGGCCGCCGTCCAGAGGGCGACGACGCCGGGCAGCGCCAAGGCCGCGGAGGCGTCGATGGACAGGATCTTGCCGTGCGCCTGCTGGGCGCGCACCACGCGCATATGCAATTGGCGGGCGAAATTCAGGTCGGCGACGAAGCGCGCCGCGCCGGTGACGAGCGGCGGATCCTCGATGCGCGTGACGGAGGCGCCGACGGTCATGTCAGACCCGCCCCACCCAGCCCTGCGGCGCGCCGCAATCTCGACAGCCTCGCCTTACGCACCCCGGCCCCTCGCGCTGTGTTTTAATTGGGACAAATCCAATTTTGAGAATAGTGCGCCAGCGAAGTTACTTTTGCAAATCCATTGCCGAAAGCCGGCGCCTAAAAATGCCTAGGAATTGCAGGACACAATATTGACCCGAGCCGAAATGCGACCCAGCGGCGAAAGTGCCGCGCATGATCCCCGTCACGCCCGATTCCGTTCCGCCCTCCGCACCGAGCGGCGATAGGTCCACCGTCATGCGGAGCTTGGCCGCCCGCGTCGAGCGGCTCGCCGAGCTGGCGCCGCCGGACCGGCCGGTCGTCTATCTCGACTATCCGGTCCATCTCAATATCGGCGATTCGCTGATCGAGGCCGGCACCGAGCAATTTTTCAAGCGGTTCGGCTACAAGGTCGTCGGCTGTCGCTCGGCCTATGATTTCGGCACCACGGCGCAACGTAAAGTGCCGGCGGACTGCACGATCCTGCTCCACGGCGGCGGTAATTTCGGCGATCTCTACCCGCTGCATCAAGAGTTTCGCGAACGCGTCGTCGCCGCCTACCGGCGCCACCGCATTATCATGCTGCCGCAGACGCTGCATTTCGAGTCGCCGGCCGCCCTCGCCGCTTGCGCCGAGAGCTTCGCCCAGCATCCCGATCTCCATCTTTGCCTGCGCGACGAACTGTCGCTGCAGACCGCGCGCCAGCACTTCCGCAATCCGTCCTACCTGGTTCCGGACATGGCGCATCTCCTGTGGGAGCCGCTCGCCGCCACGCGCGCCAAGCCGCAGGGCAAGGCGACGCTGCTGTTCGCCCGACAGGACAAGGAAAGCCGCCTCATCTCCCTGCCCGGCGCGCCGGCGCCGCAACGCGGCCTCGATTGGAACGATCTCATCGGCTATGAAGACAAGGCCGCCTATTACGCTCTGCTCAACCTGCATAGCCGGCGAGGCTCCTCCGGCGGCGCCTTCTCGCTGCATCCGCTCTGGCGGCTCTTCCGCAACCGCCTGATCGCCAAAGGCGTGCGCTTCCTCGCCGACTACGAGACGATCGTCACCAATCGACTTCACATGGGACTGCTCGGCCTGCTGCTCGGGCGCAAAGTGACCATGGCGGACAACAGCTACGGCAAGCTGTCGAATTACCACGCCGCCTGGCTCAGCGGCATGTCCGACGCTCGGCTTTACGCCTAAGGCTTATTGATAGGCCGGCCGCGACGCGGCCCGGCGCTCGCGCTGACGCGCCGCCCAACGCTGGTACTTGTAGCCGAACGGGCGGATGAACAGCGCATAGAGCTGATAGAGCGCGAACAAGGCCGTCGCCGTGCGGCGGCTCATCGTCACGCCGACGCGGGCGGCGTAGCGATCCCAATATTTTCCGAAGAAATAGGCGTTGTAGTAGATCGACCAGTAGAGCGTCTTGAGCCGCGGCGTGCGCTGGCCGCCGACCTTGCTTTCGATGCGGCTGAGTTCGGCGCAATAGGTCTCGTTGGTCATCAGGATGTCGCGGCCGGTAACGAAGGCGTGCATCTGGAAATCCGTTTCCTCGCGAAAGCCGTTGCCGCGCGAGTAGAACGGATCGTAGCTCAGTTCCTCGAGCAGGGCCTTCGTCGTGAGGATGACCGGCCCGGTCAGCGGCAGACGGACGTCGCCGTCCGTCTTGGCCTCGCCGCGCGTCTCGCACACCAGCTTGCGGAAGGGCGGCTTGTCCGACGTGCCATTGCCGAAGGCGGCGATGGCCTGCTCCGGCGTTTGATCCACGCGCATGCGGACGATGCGGCCCGAGACGATGCCGGCGCCGGTCAGCCGCAGCTTCTTGAGACAGACCGCCGCATAGTTGGGCTGCACATAAACGTCGTCGTCCGAATACATGATGTAGTCGTTCTTCGCCGCCTTGTAGCCCTTGATACGGCTGCCCGACGCGCCGAGCCGCCGCTCGTTGCGCAGGATCTTCGTGGCGATCTGCGGATGGCGCGCCGCGATGGCGCCGATCACCTCGGCCGAATTGTCCGAACCCTCGTCGTCGACGAAGATGATCTCATCGACCAATTGCAGGCGATAGAAGCTCTCGCCGATCAACGACAGGGTATGGGCGCGGTTTCGCGTGGGCACGATCAGAGTGATCATGAGCGGTCGCCTTTCCGGTTGTGGGCGATCAAAGGGATAAGGCCTGCAACAGCGGCCGATCGACCGCGAGCGGCCGGGTTTCGCCGGGGCGGAACAGGCCGAAGCCGCCGCGCGCCTCGTACATGCACCAGCCGAACTCGTTTTCTTCGCACAGCTCGCGCACGGCGCGCGTCCAGGCGCGGCGGTCGTCCTCCGGCGTGCCTTTGAAATAGACGCCGAACTCGCCGACCCAGGCGACCTGGCCGTATTTGGCGCACCAGTCGCGCACGGCCGTGAAGATCGGCCGCATGTCGGCCTTGCTCTGGCCCTTCTGGCCGTAGCGCTGCATCGATTCGCGCACCGACGGATCGAAGGCCGCCAATTCCGCTTGGCTGATGCCGTTCGCGGCGCGGCCCCAGGGCACGCCCTTGAGCTTGCCGTAGAAGGCGCCGGCGTTCGCCACCCCCTGATGGGTGAAGGACTTCGGCTCGTAATAATGGAAGGTGTAGACCAGGTTGCCGTCCGCGAACGGCGTCCTGAGGTTGTAGACGAGCGCTTCCGGCACGTTCCACATATTGCCGCCGACGATCAGCGTGTGATCGGGCGCGCCGGCGCGCGCGGCGGCGATCAAGCTCTCCATGGTCTTGCGGTACTTGGCATTGTCGGCGAAGGACTGCTCCGGCTCGTTGAGCAGTTCGAGAAAGGTGGTCTCCGCGCCGTACTGACGTTGCCGGGCGACATGCCCGGCGAAATCGCGCCACCAGGCCGCCACGGCGCCACGATAACTTTCGCTCGCCGCCATCTTGTCCTTGGTCTCGGAGCCCGGATGATTGTCGATCACCAGGGCGAGTCCCTGCCCGCTGATGCGGGCCATGGCGGCGTCGAACAGCTTCAGCCGCTCCGCGTTGAGCGTCGGATCGCCCTTCGACAGGTTCGGCGCGAGAAAACCCGGCTGCAAGGTGACGCGCACATGATCGAAGCCGAGATCGCGCATTTGCGCGAAATCGCGCGCCTGATACTTGCCGTCGATCCGCTGCGTCATCCCGGCACGATCGCTCGGCACCCATTCGAACCATTGCGAGGCGTTAAGGCCGCGCTTCAGCTTGGCGAAACGGCGGAGGTTCGGCCGATCCGTCGCGGCGGCTGCCGAACCGACGAACGGACGCGCCAAGACGCTCGCGCCCAAACCGGCAAGCACGGTGCGGCGCGACGGCGCCCAGCGCGCGGTCCGCCCGGTTCTGAAGGAAGAGGCCATGAGGTCAGACCTGCTCGGGCAGCCTGTCGAATTGGCGGCGCAGGCGGGCCAAGAACGGCGTCTCGTCGCGATGCTCGCAGCTGCGGATATAGTCGCGCACCTCGCCGTTGAGACGGTAGACCTCCGGCCGACCCTTACGCGCGAAGCGCCAAGCCATCAAGGCGGCATCCTTGATGCCGCGTAGCGCCTGACCGGCGCAGCCGTTGCGGACTCCCTTCAGGGTCAAGGCGCAGGCGCTGCGGACGAGGCGCCAGTAAGGCGCGGCGTATTTGAAATCGGAATAGAGCACGTTGCGGACGGTGAAGTAGAAACGTCCCGACCGCCAATTGACCCGCGCCGTCGGATCGACCTTGTGCAGCACGGCGAAGTCCGGGCAATAGCGCACCATGTAGCCGAGATTGAGGATGCGGTAGCTCAGATCGCGTTCCTCGCCGGCGAAGAACAACGCGGCGTCATAGCCCCCGGCCGCCTCGAAGGCGCTGCGGCGCAGGGCATGGCCGGCGCCGATGAAGCGCGTGGTCATGAATTCGCGATCGGCCATGGCACGCGGCACGCCGGGATAGTCCCAGCACATGGCATCGTCGCGCCCCGTGAAGAAATTGAGAATGCGAAAGGCCACGGCGCCGAGGCGAGGTTCGCCGTCCATGCGGCGCGCGATCTCGGCCAGGGTGGTGTCGTTCTTGAACACCGCGTCATTGTCGAGCGCCACGATATAGGGCGCGCTGCCGAGCGCGCTGGCGATATTGCGCCCTTCCGCGACGCCGACATTCTTGCCGAGCGCGCGCAGATGAATCTCCGGCCGTCCGTCGATCGCCCGATGCAAGGCCGCGAGGTTTTCGGGCTTGCTGCCCTGATCGACGACCCAGATGCGCTTCTCGACGCCGCTCTGCGCCGCCGCGCTGTCGATGGCCGCGATGGTTTCCGCCGTGCGGTCCCAAGAAAGGATAATGACGTCGATGCGCGGGGACATGATCACCTCCCCTGCCGCGCCGGGGCGCGGGCCGGTTCCCAGGTCCGCACGTTCGCGCCGCGCAGCGAATGGACGACGCCGATGCCTGTGGCCGCGAAAGAGCGCAGCATGTCGAGCGCCATCGGCAACGGGCGGACATGCAGGCGCAAGGCGAGCCACAACAGGCCAAGCGCCATCGCCGAGAGCACCACGGCCCAGCCGAAGCCGACCGCGACAGCCAGCGCCGCGAAGGCGGTGAGCGCCGTGGCGGCGAGCGTGAACACGGTGAACCAGCGCAGCAGCTTGTGCGAAATATACTTATAGATCGAAAAGCCGTCGAGTTGGCGAAGCTGCGACCAGAGCGCGCGGTGCGTGCTGAACGCCTGGCAGGCGATGCGAATCTTGCGGCGGAATTCGTCCTTGGGATTGACGCCGGCGGCCTCGAACACGCGCACATCCTCTGCGCGGATGACGCGATAGCCGTCGCACAGCACGGCGAGCGACAGATACATATCGTCGGCCACGCCTTCCGGGATCGGATGATAGAGCTCGCTGCGCATGGCGTAGAGCGAACCGTCGGCGCCCATCACCGAGCCGGTCTCGCTTTCCAGGCGCTTGATTTTTTCTTCCAGGCGCCAATAGAGCGAGCCGGTTTGCGCCGTGACGCTTTCGTCGTCGTTGGAATAGACGAGGTGGCCGCAGACGCAGCCGACATCCTCGTCGTGGAAGTATTTTTCCATGTTGACGAGGGCGTCTTCGGCGATGCGCACGTTGGCGTCTGCCAGCACCATGACCGGCGCGCGCACGCGCTGCGCCAGACGATTGAGACCATGCGACTTACCGTGACGTTCTGGCGAAACGATCAACTCGATCTCGCCGGCATAGCGCCCGGCGATCTCGGCGGTGCCGTCGGTCGCGCCGTCGACATAAAGGAGAATCTGCAGCTTGCCAGTACGACGGCGCAGCTTGAGCAGGCTTTCGATCGTCTGCTCGATGATCGCCGCTTCATTGTAGGCGCATAGACAGATGGCGAAGGTGAGTTCTTCCGGCCGCGCCCTTCCCGCCTTCTCGGCATAGGAGGGGCGCAAGGGCGATCTGTTCCAGCGCCGCGCGAGTTCCAGCGTCCAGGGATAGATGACGAAGGGATGCAGGCAGAGCAGGCAGAAGAGCACGGTCCAAACGACGAGGATTTCCGCCATAGCCTTGCACTCCTTCACGCTCGCGTTGAGGGCCGACATGTGTGGAACGATGCCGGTCGTCAAATATGCGAGCGCGATCTCGCGCTTCGGCGTGACAATTAGATGAGATTAAGCGGGCGTGGAACCAACCGATCCTCCTTGCGTCTTAGTAGGTTACCGCCTTTCCTTCGGTCATGTGCAGCCGCAGCAATTTTTTCGAGGCATGAGTCATGCGCGATCCCCATTCTCACGACGGCAGGCCCTGGCGCTACTCCCTGGTGGAGCATGACGCAGCCCGTCATGACACGGCGCCTTACCCCTACGCTCAGGACCATGATCCGCGCTACGACCCGCGCTTTCAGGGCGGCGGTTACGGCCCCGGCGGGTATGGGACAGGCGGATATGGCGGACAACAGCCCGGACAGGAACGCAGTCTTGGGGAAATATTCCGCAACCTGTGGCGCCGCAAGCTGACGATTTTCGCCGGCATGATGGCCTGCGCGCTCATCGCCTATATCGTCGCGTCCACCATGTCGCCGCGCTATAGCGCCGGCGGCATGCTCGCCGTCGAGACGCGCCCCCTGTTCATCCCGCAGATCGGCGTGCAGCCCCAGCCATGGGCCCCCGATGTGTCGATTCCGCGCACGGAAGTGCAGGTGCTGCGCTCGCGCGATCTGGTCGAAACCGTCGCCCGCAAGCTCAACCTCGACCGCGAGCCCGATCTCAACCCCTACGCCGTCGAACCGACGCTCTTGTCGCGCGTCTCCGGCGCTTTCCGCGGCCTGCTGGCGGATATCGGCATCGGCCGGAAATCCCCCGGCCCCAGCGAAGAGGCCGTGTGGTCCGCCGTCGTCGACAATGTGCTGGAAAATCTGACCATCGGCACGGACGGGCGCAGCTATGCGATCTACGTCAGCTTCGAAAGCGAGAATCCGGAGATCAGCGCCGCCGTCTCCAACGGCCTGATGCAGGCCTTCATCACCAAGCAGATCGAGAATTCCAACAGCACCTTGATGGAGGCCAATAGCTGGATCAAGCAACGCTCGGTCGAATTGCTGAAGGACGTGGAAGAGGCCAACAAGAAGGTGCAGGCCTACCGCATCGCCAACAATATGGTCGAAACGCGCGCCGGCAGCGTCAGCGCCCAGCAGGTCAATGAAATCAACACCCAGCTGAGCACGGCGCGGGCCGATCTCTCCCAGGCGGAAGCGCGCTTGCGTCAGGCACAAGGAGAAAGCGGTCGCGGCGCGTCGGGTTCGACCGCAGCCGAAGTGCTGAATTCGCCGCTGGTTCAAAGCCTGCGCGTTCGCGAAGCCGAGGCGTCGCAGCGCCAGGCCGAAATGGCCACCCGCCTCGCCCCGGCCCACCCGCAGCGCAAGGCGGTGGCTCAGGAGCTGGCCTCGATTCGCGGCCAGATCGACCGCGAAATCGGCAAGCTCGTGTCCTCATTGAAAAGCCAGGCCGATATCGCGCGTTCGCGAGTCGATTCCTTGACGCGTCAACTCAGCGGCTTGGAAGGCCGCGCCACCAGCATGGCCTCCAATGAGATCGAACTGCGCCAGCTCGAGCAGGAGGCCGAAACCAAGCGAAACGTCTATCAGAGCTTCCTCGCCACCGCCCAGCAGACGGCCGAGCAGCCGCGCATCAACCAGGCCAATGCCCGCATCGTGTCGGCCGCGCCGCTGCCGGTGGTGCCCTCCAGCCCGAATAAGAAATTGATCGTGCTCGGCAGCATGCTGATCGGCTTCTTCATGACCTCGGCGGCGGTCCTGCTGCTCGGCGAGCGCCGCCGCGGCTTCGAAAGCACCGAGGACATCGAGAACGCCCTCGGCCTGCCGGTACTCGGCGCCCTGCCCCTGCTGCGCCATCGCCGCAAGGCCGGCCGCGGCCTGTCGCAGTCCTTCGTCGGCCAACCGCACGAATCGGTCATCGCCGAAACCCTGCGCGGCATCCGCATCGCCCTCGGTTGCCGCCGCGCGAGCAGCACGCCGCGCGCCAAGGTGCTGCTCGTCACCTCCTCGGAACCGGGCGAAGGCAAGACGACGTTCACCAGCTCGCTCGGCGCGGTGGCGGCGCAGGACGGCTTGCGCGTGCTGATCGTCGATTCCGATCTGCGGCGGCCGCAGTTTCACCGCATGCTGCGGGCCGAACCCGGTCCCGCGCTGAACGAAGTGTTGCACGGCCAGGAACTCGCCAGCGTGGTGCGGACGGATCCGGAATCCGGCGCCCATTGCCTGACCATGCAGAACGTCGAGCATCCGGTGGAACTGCTCAGTTCGGCCCATTGGGCGACCTTCCTGCAGCAAGCGCGCAGCAGCTACGACCTGATCATCCTCGACTCGCCGCCGGTGATGCATGTCGCGGACGCCTTGACGCTGGCCGATCACGTCGACACGGCGATCTTCGTCGTCGCCCATGGCACGACGCGTCGCCGCACCGTGGAAGAAGCGCTCAAGCGTTTCGCCGCCAGCGGCCGCCAGGTGGCCGGCGTAGTGTTGTCGAAGGTGCCGTCGCTGCAGACCAAACACAGCTACTACAGCGGCTACGCTTCGGCCTAAGCCGCGGCGCGCGACCGCCCGCTCACGCAAAGGGCCGAAGCCTTCCCGGGCTTCGGTCCTTTCTGATTGCCGGAACGTCTTTAGGACGGCCGCGCGCCGCGCAAGCCCGCCAGCATGAACGCGAAGAGGCGGAGCAGCGCCGCCCGATGGGCCGCGAGGACGATGGCGGCGTAGATCGTCGCGCCGAGCGGCACCATGATCAACAGCGCTTCCAGCGCGCCGTAATGCCGCAAATGCGCGTGCCACAGCCAGCCGAGGGCCGCCGCCATGACAACCGTGGCGCAGAACGGCATGATCACGCTGCGCAGCAGCGTCGGCACGGAAATGCCGAGAAAGCGCCAGGCCAAGCCGAGGATGATGGGGCCGGTGACGGCGATGCGACAGGCCCACAGAAGCGCCGCGCCCAGCGCATCGCCCGGCTGCAGCAGGAACAGGCCGCCGATAGCGAATGCGAACGTCACCAGGCTGAGGCAGAACAGCACCCCCGGACGACCGGACGCCATGATCGCCGCGTTGGCGAACAGCAGAATGAATTGCAGCGACGCCGCGGTCGCCAGCACCTGAATCAGCGGCACCGCCGGCATCCATTGCTCGCCCAGCATGAGCAGCACGACGGGCGCGGCGCAGACGGCGAGCCCGGCGAAGATCGGCGGCACCGCCAGGGCGGCGAATTCGTTGGTGGCATAGAAGGCGCGGTGCATCTGCGCGCGGTCATGCTGGCGGCGCGAGAAAAACGGCAGGGCGAGATTATAGGCCGCGCCGGCGAGCAGATCGTAGAGCGTATCGACGACGCGCTGGGCGATGTTGAGATAGCCGACCGCCGTGACGCCGAGGAAATAGCCGACCAGCAAGGTGAAAAAGCGCACGCTGCTGATCCAGACGATGCGGCTGCCGACCGACAGCGCGCCGTAGCCGATCAGTTCGCGCAGCCGCGCCGGCGCGAAACGCGCTTTCGGCCGGAAGGGGCAGGCCGGCCAGACCAACAGGCCGTTGAACGTCGCCTGCAGCAGATATTGCACGACCAGCGCCCAGATGCCGTAGCCGAGCGCGGCCAGGCCGATGCCGGCGACGGCGCCGAAGACGCGCGCATAGAGCGAACGCACGGCGAGCTGCTTGAACAGGAAATTGCGCCGCAAGACGGCGATCGGCACCGCGCCGATGCCGGTCATGGCGAGGCCGAACGACATGACGCGCAACAGATCGGCCAGCGCCGGGGCCTCGAACATCCGCGCCAGGAACGGCGCGCCGAGCCAGCAGCCGGCGACGAACAGCAGGCTGAGGCCGACGCAAGACCAGAAAGCCGTTTGCAAATGATCGTCCTGCAGGTCTTGGCGCTGGACGATGGCGTCATGCAGGCTGGTTTCGATCACCACCGTCAGCACCTGGACGACGCCGAGCGCGAGGGACACCAAGCCCAGTTCCGCCGGCCCGACGAGGCGGGCGACGACGAAGAGCACGATCAGCGACAGCACGGAGAGGCCGCCGCTCTCGACCAGCGCCCAAATCAATGAGCGGCCGGCATGGGGTTTTGATATCTCGCTTGTCATGGCGGCGAATCTATCGCCGGCGCGCGCAGGAAAACAAGAAACCAGCCTGTGACATGCGCGGCAGCGTCAGAACAAAAGACCAAGCAAAAATCCGAAGATCATCGAAACGATGGCAACGACGCCCACGACCACGACGATGGCAGACCCGGGCCCAGAACCCTGTCCGTCATTCTGCGGAACTTTCTGGCTGTTCGGCATAGTTGGTTCGGCCATTCGCGCCCCCTCTTGCGAATAGATCATGAGAGCAAAATTTGGACAACGGGCCAATCGTGCAAACGGCTGATTTTGCTATCTATTCAGAGTTCCTTCGAGGTTCATGCCGCACCGCACACAAAAAGTCCACGATACGCACACTGCGCTTCATCCAGGAGGTCGCGCATCATGAATTGGTCGATGGAGAGGGGCATCCGATCGACCTTGTTCATGCCACGGAGGTCACATGCGCCATCACCTCGCTCGCAACAGCGAACCGGTCTATGAGCGGCCCGTCTCTCCGGCCCCCTTCCCGCCCGCCAAGACCCCGGCCATGGCGCCCGAGGACGGACGCAAAGCCGCCAAGGCGGCGCGCAAGAAACTCGCCAGCGACCGTATTCGCGAAAAAATCCGTCTGGCGAGGGCCGCAAAGTCCCTCATGGGCGCCGCGTCCTCGCCGTCCGTCCCGCAATCGCCCGTCCTGCAATCATCCGAGCCGCCATCCGAGCCGCGCGGCCTCGAAGCCGCCGCCCTGACGGCGACGGCCGCCGCCGGCGCTTTGAAGGTCGCCTTGCGCCCCGCCACGTCGCGGACCAAGCGCCTGTTCGACATTTTCGGCGCGGCGCTTTGCCTCTTGGCGCTGGCGCCGGTGATGATCTCGCTGGCCATTCTCGTGCGGCGCGACGGCGGCCCGGCGATTTTCGGCCATCGCCGCATCGGCTCGGACGGAAAAACCTTTCTCTGCCTGAAATTCCGCTCCATGTGCGTCGATGCCGAACGCAAGCTGCAGGAGCATTTGGCGAACAATCCCGCGGCCCGCGCCGAGTGGGACAAGGATTTCAAGCTCAAGGACGACCCGCGCATCACCCAGCTCGGCCAACTTCTTCGCCGCACCAGTCTCGACGAATTGCCCCAGCTGTTCAACGTCCTGCGCGGCGAAATGAGCCTGGTCGGGCCGCGCCCCATCGTCGCCGACGAAGTGGCGCGCTACGGCGAGCGCTTCATCGCCTATCGCAATTGCCGCCCGGGCATCACCGGCCTGTGGCAAGTCAGCGGTCGCAACGACATCAGCTATCGCGCCCGCGTGCGGCTCGACAGCTTCTACGCCGCCCGCTGGAGCATGACCAAGGATCTGTTCATTCTGATCCGCACCGTCGCCGTGGTGTTTCGCCGCTCCGGCGCCTACTGAGCCCTGTCTGCCAATCGCGCACCCATCAATCGCGATAAGGAGCAGCTCGCCATGAAAATCGCGCTGATCGATCCCTCGCTCTTTACCTGGCCCTACGACCGCGCCCTCGCCGGCGCCCTGGCCGATCTCGGACATGAACCGCGGATTTTCGGCAAGGCCTTGCCGGCGGACGATCCGCGCCTGGCCGACCCGCTGTTCGCGCCAGCCTTCTACGCCTCGCTCGCCTCTCCGGCGCTCGCCCGCCTGCCGCGCGTCGCCACGCGCGTTTGGAAAGGCGTTTCTCATGTCGGTTCGCTGCGCCGTCTGATCGACGAACTGGCCGCCTGGCGGCCGGACGTCATCCATTTCCAATGGTTGCCCTTGCCGGTGATCGACGCGCGTTTCCTCGCCCGGTTCCGCGAGATCGCGCCGCTGATCCTGACGGTTCACGACACTCTGCCGTTCAACGGCACGCCGGGCTCGATCCTGCAGAACCTCGGCGCGCGCGACATCTGGCGCGCCTTCGAGCGCCTGATCGTGCACACCCGACAAGGCGAAGAACGATTGCGCGAGCAAGGCATCGAGGGCGGCCGCATCGTTCGCGTCGCCCATGGGTTGCTGCATGCCGAGCAAGCGCCGGCCGCGCCCGCCCCACGGCCGGCCGACGCGCCGGTCGAATTTCTGCTGTTCGGCCAGATCAAGCCTTACAAAGGCGTCGATGTCGTGATCCGCGCCCTCGCCCGCATGTCCGACGATCTGCGCAGCCGCTGCCGCGTGCGCATCGCCGGCAAGCCCTACATGGACATGGCGCCGCTGCGGCGTCTCGCCAAGGAGCTCGGCGTCGAAGACAGCATGATCTTCGACTTGCGCTTCATCCCCGACGCGGAAGTCGCCGAGATGATGGCCGGCGCCGACGCCCTGCTCTTTCCCTATCGCGAAATCGAGGCGAGCGGCGTGCTCATGGCGACCATCGCCCATGGCCGCCCGCTCATCGCCTCGAAGCTCGGCGCCTTCGGCGAATTGATCGTCGACGGCAAGAGCGGCCTGTTGGTGGCGCCGGGCGACGATCAGGCGCTGGCCGCCGCGCTCGGCATGATGATCCTGCAGCCGGAAAACCGCGCGCGCATGGCCGCCGGAATGATGCGCTTGCGCGAGTCGATCCCGACCTGGGCCGACATCGCCCGTCAGACCGCCGGGCTCTACGGCAGTCTCGGCGAATCGCGCCGCGCCGGGTGGACCGCGCCGGCCCCCATTCCCGCCGGCGATCGCGCTCGCGTCGCCTGAATCGCCGCCGTCTCGGCGTTCGGCCAGACGAGCAGCGCCGCGAACAGGAAATGCATGATCGGGTTCAGCAGATAGCCGCCGAGAAATAGGAACAGGCAGAGCAAGATCGCGGACAGCACCTTGTTGCGCGAGCCCGAGAAGAAGGCCGCCACGACATAGCCCAGCAGCAGCAGGCCGGCGATCACGCCATATTCCAAGACGGCCTTGATCCAGGTCGGATCGTGCGAGACGTAGCCGCGATAGCTCGCCTGCTTCATCACCTCGTCGATCGACCCCGGCCCGAGACCGAGCAGGAAGGCGCCCGACGTCCCCATGAAATCGCGAAACAGATAGAACGGCGAGACGAAGCGCGCGAAGCCGCTCGATTCCGGCGAATTGAACTCGCCGACGCGGCCGAGGAAGCTGTCGAGGTTCAAGGCCGTAGCGCTGAAGCCGAGAACGATCAGGGCGCCGATCGCGAACAGCAGCAGATAAAGATTGCCCCGCCGCAGCATCAAGTAGGGCAGGAACAGCGCGATCAGCAGCAGGCCGGTGCCGGAGTAAGCGACCAGCAGGCCGCCGGCGAGCAGCGCGAGGCGCGAGGCGCGCTGACGGTCCATGAGCTCCAGAAGGAAGGCCAGCGCCAGGAACTGCGAAAAGAACGACGGCTCGAGAAAGATGAAGCCGTTGCTTTTGACGATCGGCGAGCCGTAGGTCAGCGGGATGATGACGTTGTAGATCTCGCCGAACAGGAATTGCGCCGGCACGAAGGTCTCGAGCGGAAACAGCAATTCATAGGGCAGCACGAACTGCAGGCAGAACTGGACGATGCCGCCGGCCGCCGCGATCAGCATGAAGGCCTGATAGAGATCCTGGATCTCTTCGGCGGCCGCCCGGCCGTCGCCCCGAACCTTGAAGAGGTACAGGCTGTAGATACTGAACAGATAGAAAAACGACATCAGCGACGCCGACGATCCCGAATGCAGGATCGACATGGTCAGCGCCGCCATGACGACGAAGAACAGGATACAGAGCGGGAAGCTCAGGGCGAGGCGGCCGCGCAGCAGCAGATAGGCCAGGCCGCCGTAGCCGATCAGGAAGCTGAGGGAGAGCTGGATGGCCCCCACCGGAACGGCGAGGCGCTGCAGGAAGATGCAGCCGAAGAGGATCGTGGCGAGCCCCGCCATGACGACGGGATCGGCGCGCCGCGACGGCGCCGCCGGGTCTCGGCGGCGGGTTCGCCACCGAGAGGACCGGCCGACGCTCATCGTCATGGCTGTTGCTTGAACGGAGCCTTAGAACCAGCGCGCCGGCACGATCACGATGTCGCCCGGATGCAGATAGGCATCCTGCTGGGCATGCATGGCGTCGGAATTGCCGGCTTCCGGGCGCATCACCGAGATGTCGGAGGACTTGGCCCGGTAGGTATAGCCGCCGGCGAGCGCGACCGCATTCAGCACGGTGGCGCCGGCGCGATAGGGATAGGCGCCCGGCTTGGCCACTTCGCCGAGGATGTAGATGTCGCGATATTCGACGACGCTGACATTGACCTGCGGATTTTCGAGGCTGCTTTTCAGCTTGGCCTGCAGGGCGTCTTCGGCTTGCGGCGCGGTCATGTCCTTGACGCTGACGCGGCCGGCGAGCGGCAGGGACACGGTGCCGGCATCGTCGACGTCATACTCGCCGGCGATGGACTGCTCGCCGTAGACGTTGACGGCGATCTTGTCGCCGGCGCCGAGACGATAGGCCTGCAGCGGGGACGATTCGAGCGCCCGTTGGTTCGGGCTGTTGCCAGCGCACGCGGCCAGACCCAACAGCATGGCCGCCGAGACGGCCAACAAGGCATGACGCAAAGCGGTGGAAGAGGTCGTCGCCATCAGAAAGTTCTCCTTATTTGCAAGAGCACGAGGTTCCGCTCGTAGTCGGAGTTCGCATTCGACGACTCCTGCTCGCGGTGGCGGTACTCGGCGTCCAAGAACAATCCCCGGTCGATTCGATAACTTAAGCCCAAGTCAAACCCGTAAATATCATCGTTACGCGACGTCTTCTCGAAGTCCCGATCCTGATAGACGAGCCGGCCGATGGCCAACCAGTCGTAGGCGATTTCGTGGGCGACGCGGAGCGTCGACAAGCTGCGCCAATAGCCTGGGCTGCCGCTGTCGAAACTCTCCACGAATTCGTAAGAACTCTCCAAACGAACGCTGGTCACCCGGTCCGGGTTCCACAGCAGATTGACCTTACCGATCGGGCTGGAAGGCGAGCCGAACCGCGCATCGTCGTACGACTGCTCCTGGAAACCGACGGACACATCGGCGAAGACCAGGCCGCCTAGATCGGCGGTGCCGCCGACTTCCGCGCGATAGCCGTCGGATTCGCGGCGGAAGCCGCCGCTGTCCACGTCGCGGTCATAGCTGCGCTGATTGCCCTGGGCGCGCAGATAGACCTGCTGGGTGCCGAAATAGCGGTAGCCGAGCTGGCCGCCGACGAAGGGTTCGTAACGGTCGCGGTCGCTGGCGCGAATGGCGGCACCGTTGGCGTCCTGCAGATCGTCATACTCCAAACGCTCCAGGCCGCCTTCGATGCGCGACACGTAGGCGCCCGTCGTGTTCTCGAAATAGCTCGCGCCGCGATAGCCGCGATAGACGGTCGGCGAGGTCGCGCCGAGATCGTCCGGATCGCCGCGCGGCTCGACGGCGCGCCGTGCGCTGAGGTCGGCGCCGAGCTTGTTGTCCTTGTCGAAGTCGTAGGTGCCGCTGGTGCCGAGCTCGCCCTGCCAGTTGTTTTCCGAGGTGTGATCGAGATAGCGGTTGATATCCAGGTTGGCGCGCGCGCCGAGCTTATGCTCGGGGAAATCCGAATCGATGCGGCCGCCGAGATTGACCGTGCCGATGAAGTCTTCCTGCTGATTGCGATTGGCGGCGTAGATGTTGTCGTCATAGGCCAGGCTGGCGCCGATCTTGGGATGGGCGACGAAGGCGCCGATGCGCGCGCCGGCCGGGGGCAGCTCCGTCACGCGAAAGCGCTCCAGCACGTCCTCGCCGCGTCCGGCATTGCGATTGTCGGGTTCGCTGACCGTCGCCGGCACCGCGTCGACCTTCGCCGGCGCCTGCGCCCATGCCGCCTGACATGTCATGCTCATAATGAGCGATATTCCCATACCGAGGGAGAGGGGGAGCCACCGCTGATTGTGACCGAGGCAAGACTTGAAAGAGGGGCTCATGTGAAAAGATTCTCTTCGCAATGGATGGATCCGCTCGTGACAAATTTATGGCGCGACGACATTGAATTTCCAACCGGAATTTGCGCCGTTACTATTCCGACATCTTGTGAACCTATTGGGTAATTCCCGTGAGTTTTTCGTAAGGCACCAATCCGCGCGGGCAGCGTTAGTTGAGCGACGCCGGAGCGCGGCGATGCAAAAATGCTAACGCTAAAAGCCGAAAGAACCAAAAACCAATGATGCTGCTGATGCAGAAAGGGGACGCTGATCGACCCGGCTGGTTGTGGGAGGCTGGCCGTTTTGGGAGCACTAACAAAGGGCAAAAGAGACAGGAATTGTCCGGCCGGAGACTAGGCAGATTCCCATGACGCAAATTCCCACGATGCAGGATGACGAGACATGGAAGCCAAGCAAGACGACTCCAACGCTCCCGACACCCATATCCTTTTCGTCGAAGACGATGATTTTTTCCGGGAAATCACCACGCAAAATTTGCGCGATTCCGGCTTTAACGTCGTCGGCTTCGATCGCGGCGTAACCGCCCTGAAATACATTCGCGACGGCGGCACCGCCCAATTGGCGCTGCTCGATTGGAAGCTTCCGACGATTTCAGGCATGGAGCTGTTTCGCATCCTGCGCCAGGAAAACATCGAAATTCCGACTATATTCCTAACGTCGCTCAGCGGGTCGGTTTACGAAGAAACCGCCCTGAAGAACGGCGCGGCCGACTTCATCGACAAGACCCGCAGCTTCACCATCCTGCTGAGCCGGATCAATTCCGCGCTCAACAGCAACAGCGGGATGATTCGGGCGACCCTGCCGCCCCAGCCGACCATGTTGCGCATCGGCAGCCTGGAGCTCGACACGTCGTCCAACCGGGCCTTCTGGCGCAACCAGTTGGTGAATCTGACTCTGGCCGAATTCCGCATCGTGCAGCAGATGGCATCCAACGCCGATCATGACCTGTCGCATCGCAAGATCTACGACACGGTGCGCGGCGAGGGCTTCATCGCCGGCGACGGCGCCGACGGCTACCGCTCCAACGTCCGCACCTTCATCAAGCGCATTCGGCAGAAGTTCTGCGAGGTCGATCCCGACTTCAACCGGATCGCCACCTACTCCGGCTTCGGCTACCGCTGGCTGGGCGAATAGGGCGTGGCGGTCCCCCCGTCACGCGAAGCCGGGGGAAAGAGAACCAAGCTGCGGCGCCTCACCGCGCTGTTCGAGGTGCAGGATGCCGCGACGGCGCGCTGGCTGCCGATGGAAGGGCTGCGCGGCTTCGCCGTCGCCCTCGTCTTTCTCGTCCATTACGCCAGCTTCCTCGACGACCGCAGCGACGCCGACTGGCTCGGCGCGCTGCATGAGGTCGGCAATGTCGGCGTCGATCTCTTTTTCGTTCTCAGCGGCTTCCTGATCTACAAAGCCTGCATCCAACGGCCGATCAACTTCCGTCTCTATGCCTATCGCCGCGTCGAGCGGATCTATCCGGCCTTTCTGGCGGCCCTCAGCATCTATCTCGCCTTGATGCTGCTGATGCCCGGCACGAGCAAGCTGCCCGAAGGGCTCGGCGCGCAAATCAGCTACGTCCTCGCCAATGTCCTTCTGTTGCCCGGCATGCTGCCCATCGAGCCGATGATGACCGTCGCCTGGTCGCTCAGCTACGAGGCCTTCTATTACCTGCCGGTGCCGTTGGCGATCGTCTTTCTGCGCATGCGTCAATGGACGCCGCCGCAACGTCTGGTGTTCTTTCTCGCTCTCTACGCCGCGATGATCGCCGTCGAGCTGGCGGGATTGGGCGGACGCTTCCGCCTCTCGACCTTCCTCGGCGGCATGATGCTGTACGAAATCATCTCGATGATTCCGGCCGAGCGGCGCCGCACCAGCGCGCTCTCCGACGCCACGAGCCTGGCCGTCGTCGGCGGCGCCTTCACCCTGTACGTGCTGCTGGCGATCAATCCCGTCGCCGTGCCGAGCGCCCTCAATGGCGCCCTGCCCCCCGTCACCCGCATCGTGATCATCAACATCGCCTTCGTGCTGCTGGTCTACCGCAGCGTCTTCACCTGCGGTCCCGCCGCGCGGGCCTTCTCCTGGACGCCGCTCCGCTGGCTCGGCAACATGAGCTATTCGTTCTATTTGATGCATGGCCTCGGCCTGCACGCTTTGTTCATGCTGCTGGGCAAGCTCGGCCTGCTGCAGGCGGTCGGCTTCGGCATCTTCCTGCTCTGGCTGCCGGCCGGGATCGTCGCCAGCTTCGCCATGAGCCTGCCGATTTATCTTTTGATCGAGCGGCCGCTGTCCTTGAAGTCGGCGATCAAGCATCCGGCCGTCAAAACGGCAGACGATACGCCGGCCAAATCGGCCAAATCTGCCGCTAAGAATAATCCTGCGAATAGCCCGGCAAGAGCCGGCGCGCCTGCAGCACGGCTTCCGGCGGCATCGCAGCGGCTTCGCTGACCTCGATCACCAGCTTGTCGTCATAGAGGACGTAATCGAGCACCGCGCCGAGAAAATCCGCGTCGCCGAGACGCTGCCTGATCTCGTCGATGCCGATGCCCGACAAGGCCGAGAAGCGCTCCAATCCGTCCTCCTGACTCGCCAGATGCGCGACGGCCTGGATGGCGAAGGCTTCCGCTTCATCCCGATTGGCGATTCGTTTGGCTTTGGCTCTGATCTCGCGCACATGCCGCTCCCGTTGCGGCGCGAGATTACCCCCCTTCGGCCTTGTCCGACAGGCCCTTTGACGCGCGGGCCCCTTTGACCTCAAAGGGTTTCGGCGGTAGCGTCTCCCGCCTTTTCCCCGCATCCCCGGAGTCCGCCCGTGAGCCTGTTGCCCCTGACCGTCGCCTGCTGGAATTACGACCGCACCTTGCCGCTATACGACGGACGCGTGACGATCGAGGGCTGCGACATGCGCTACTTCGACCTCGAGCCGGAGGAGATGTTCCACCGCGCGCTCCATCACCAGGAATTCGACGTCACCGAGCTGAGCTTCTCGAACTACACCAGCATGCGGGCACGCGGCGACTGCCCCTACATCGCCATTCCGGTGTTTCCCGGGCGCAAATTCCGCCATTCGGCGATCTACATCCGCACCGATCGCGGCATCGAGACGCCGGCCGATCTCAAAGGCAAGAAGGTCGGCGCGCCGGAATATCAGGTTAGCGCCGTCGCCTGGGTGCGCGGCATGCTGAAGGACGAATATGGCGTGCTGCCGACCGACTTCGCTTGGCATTCGGGCGGCCTGGAGCAGGCGGGCCGCACCGAGAAGGTGTCTTTCACGCCGCCGAAGGGCGTGTCGCTGACGCCGGTCCCAGCCGGCCGCACGCTGACCGACATGCTGGAGAAGGGCGAGATCGACGCGCTGATCGCGCCGCGCGCGCCGAGCTGCTTCACCAAGAAGGCGGCGAACGTCGGCCGGCTGTTTCCCGACTTCGTCGCCGCCGAGAAGGACTATTACAAACGCACGGGCATCTATCCGATCATGCATGTGATCGGCATCTTGGAGACCAAGCTGAAAGAGAATCCGTGGCTCGCCGCCAGCGTCTACAAGGCCTTCGACAAGGCGAAGGACATGGCGCTCGACGACATGCGCAACGTGACCATTCCGAAGATCACCCATCCATGGAGCGACGCGCTCGCCGCCGAGATGGAAGCGCTGTTCGGCCGCGACTTCTGGCCCTACGGCATCGATGCCAACCGCGTCACCATCGAAGCCTTCCTGCGCTATCACCATGAGCAGGGCCTGTCGGTGAAGCATCTCTCCATCGAGGAGGCCTTCGCCGCCTCGACGATGGAGCAGTCCCGCATTTAACCGGGAACTCTCCCGGACGCAGCGCGTTACTCCGTCGACGACCGACCAGGGGCTTTTCCGCAATGGCGACACGGCTGAGACTTCTCCTCGCGCTGGCGTTGGCCGCGAGCTTGGCCGCCTGCGCCGCCCCGCGGCCGGCGCCGCCGCCGCCCGCCCCGGCTCCCGCGCCGACGGTCAGCGCGCCCGCGCCTGCGCCGACCTTCGCGCAGCAAGGCGTCGCCTCCTGGTACGGTCAAAGCCATCACGGCCGGCGCACCGCCAGCGGCGAATCCTACGACATGAACGAGATGACGGCCGCGCACCGCAGCCTGCCCTTCGGCACCGTGGTCCGCGTCACCCGGCTCGACGACGGGCGCGCGGTGAAGGTGCGCATCAACGACCGCGGCCCGCATGTCGCGAACCGCATCATCGATCTCTCCGCCCAGGCGGCGCGCGACATCGGCATCGCCGACAGCGGCGTCGCCCGGGTGAAGGTCGAACAGTTCGCCGCCGACCAGCAGGCCGGCGGCAAATAGCTCAGTCCTGGCGCGGACGGCTGCAAATGTCGAGCGCCATCAGCGCGTAGATCTGCGCCGCGCGCAGCATCACATCGATGTCGATCTCTTCCATGCGGCCGCTGCGCCGGCCGCGCGGGCCGATCTTGACCGCCGGAATGCCCAACTCGTTGTAGATGTTGGTGTCGGTCCAGATGCTGGCGCGCTCGGTCGATTCGGTCTTGATCTTGTCGCCGAACAGGAACTGGTGCACCTCGTTGGCGCTATCGACCAGCGGATCGACCTTCTTGCCCTCGTAACCGAGCAGCGACTTGTAAAGCTCCAGGTCGTATTGCACGCCGAGCGCGCCCAGCGCCTGCTCCATCTCGTGCTTGATCTGCACGGGACGGACCTGCGGCGGCATGCGCACGTCGACGTAGAGCGTGCAGACGCCGGGAAAATAATTCGGGCGATAGGGCGCGCCGCCTTCGATGGCGCCGATGTTGACCTTCGGCCAGAGCGGGCCGGTCGGCGATTCGTAGATGTATTTCTCTTCGAATTCCGCGCCCCATGCTTCGATGGCGGCGATGATCTTGGTCATCTTGATGATCGCGTTGAATTCGTCCATCGGCTTGACCGAGCGCTTGCTGCCCCAGGCGGCCTGCGCCTTGCCGAAGCAGGTGATCTTGACCTGCACGACGCCCATCTGCGTCCAGACGATGTTGAGATCGGAGCCGTCCGCCACCACCGCGTAGTCGGTGTGCATGCCGTGCGTCAGCAAATGACGCGTGCCGGCGCCCTCGCCGCGATATTCCTGGCTCTGGAATTGACCGACCGGGCTGCGCGAGATTTCGCCGACCACGGCAGCGAGCACCACGTCGCCCTTGAGCTGGATGCCGCTGTTCTTCAGCGCCTTGCCGGCGATCATGAAGGCGGCGACGCCGCCCTTCATATTGGAGATGCCGAGGCCATGCACCTTGTCGCCGACGATGCGGCCGCGCAAATCCTCGGCCGATTCGACGAGCGTCGTCATGCGCGCGTCGGCGCTGGTGCCGGTGAAGCTGGTGTCGGTATGGCCGTTGAAGCCGAGGCTGAGCCCGGTGCCGTCGCCCTTGAGAATGCCGACGGCATTGGGGCGGCCGACTTCGACCTCCTGGCGCACGCCCTTCAAGCCGTTGGCGGCGAACCAATCGAGGATGAAGTCCGCCATGCCCTTCTCCAGGCCGGTCGGGCTCGGGATGTTGGCGAGATCGCAGCCGAGCTGCGCCAATTCGTTGCGGTCGATCTGCGCCAGCACTTTTTTCGCGGCGTCTTTATCCAAAGCCATGGGGGGAATCCTCTGCGAACGTCACGTTGAAGCCTACCGCGCGAGCGGCGGGGCATTATGCGTCAAAACGGGGCGCGGATGAACCGCGCCCCGTTCGTATCGCGCCATGAAATGAAGGCTTACTTCAGCGCGTCTTGCGCCTTGGCGATCACGTCGGGCGAGTAGGTATAGAGCTTCGCCACCATCTGCTGCGCCTCGTCGCCGATGATCGGATCGACGGTCAGGCCCTGCTTCTCCGCATCGGCGACGAAGCCGGGATCTTCCATCGTCGCCTTGAACACCGTGCGCATGTATGCGATGCGGTCGGCCGGCACGGTCTTCGACATGATATAGGGGCGGCCCAGTTCGCCGGGAGCGAGCAGCACGTCGATGATGTCCTTCTGCTCCTGGGTCTTGGCGACGTCGCCGATGAACGGCACCGAGGGCGGAATCCCTTCCGGGTTCGACTTGCCGAGCTTCACCAGGAAGTTGATCTTCTTTTCCTTGATCCAATTGTCGGGGATCGAGGTGAAGGAGATGCAAGAACCGTCGAGCTCGCCGCGCTCGACGGCGAGGAACAGTTCGGCGTTGCCCGGATAGGCGGCGATGATCTTCATCGGCATGCCGAAGATATTCTTGATCATCGCGCCGCCGTTGTAGGAGTTCGAGTTCGGCCCCGTGCCGCCGAACACCACCTGCTGGCGCTTCACCAGATCGTCCCAGGTGGCGATCTTGGTGCCGCCCCAGGCGTAGCAGGCGCGGAAGTCGCGCGTCGCGCTGCCGAGGAAGGCATAGTCGGTGAACTTCGTCTTGGCGCCCGGCACCATCGAATCGTTGAACAGGCCGCTGTTGAAGGCGGTCATATGGGTGCCGTCCTTGGGCGCGGTGGCGTCGAGGTAGAGCACCGACGTCAAGCTGCCGGCACCGGGCATGTTGCGCACGATGAAGGTCGGATTGCCGGTCATGTGCGCCGGCATGTGGCGCGCGATGGCGCGGCTGTAGGTGTCGTAACCGCCGCCGGGCGTCGAGCCGACGATGACGTTCATCTGCTGCTTGCCGTTATAAAACTCCTTGGCCGACTGGGCGCTTGCCGGTGCGGCGAGCAGCGCCAAGGCGGCGAAGCCGATGAAATGCGGTGCGCTGCGACGGATCAGGGGATGCATGAGATGTCCTTCAGAGGGCTCGATGGGAAACGTGGCGCGAAAAGACGGCAGGCCAAAATTTGCAAGCCATGTGCCAGCTCCGCCGAACGGACGTCGGCGTTTCGCCGTTGCGAACCGGCGAAAAATCCGCGTTTCGAATCGAGCCTTCACCCGAAGGAAATTGCGCGGCGGCGGCGGTTATCGTTGCGATCCTGCGCCCGCGGTCGCCCATGCCGCATCAAACGGCGCCCCGAGCCGATGCCGGCTTTGCGGGGGGCCTGTATTAAAATGAATACAATTTCCTATTAAAAGAACAGTTGGCGGAAAATGGGGCAATCGTCGCGGCCAGTCGCCCAAAAGGGCGGCGCAGGGCGAAACGCGCAAGGATCGCCGGCGGAGCCTTAAGCGGCCTCCGCCGCCGCGGACCACAGGGCGATCAGCGCCGCTTCGACCTCGCGGGCGCCGGCCAGCCGGCAGAGCCGCGACTTGGCGGCGCGGCGCGCCTCGGCATCGGCGAAGGGCGCCGCCTCGACATACCAGCCGAGATGCTTGCGGAATATCTTCACGCCATGCTCGTCGCCGTAGAAGGCGACGCTGTCGGCCAGATGATCGAGGGCGACGGCGAGGCGCGACGACATGTCAGGCTCGGCGATCTCGCCGCCCTTCTCCAGCGCGGCGTCGATGGCGGCGGCGATCCAGGGACGGCCGTAAGCGCCGCGTCCGATCATCACCGCGTCGGCGCCCGATTGCTCCAAAGCGTTCCGGGCGCTCGCGGCGTCGACGATGTCGCCGTTGACGATCACGGGTATGCGCACCGCCTGCTTGACCAGCGCGACGGCGCGCCAGTCGGCGCGGCCTTTATAAAACTGCTGACGCGTGCGGCCATGCACGGTGATGGCCCGCACCCCGGCGCGCTCGGCGCGCTGCGCCAGCTCGGGCGCGTTGCGCATGGCGTCGTCCCAGCCGAGTCGCATCTTGAGCGTGACCGGCCGCGTCGTCGCCGCCACGGTGGCGGCGATCAGCCGCTCGGCCTGATCGAGATCGCGCATCAGCGCCGAACCCGAGAGGCCCCCGGTCACTTCCTTGGCCGGACAGCCCATGTTGATGTCGATGATCTCGGCGCCGGCCGCTTCGGCCAGCGCCGCGCCCTTGGCGAGCCATTGCGCCTCGCGCCCGACGAGTTGAATGACCATCAGCGGCAAGCCGTCGCCGACGGCGGCGCGGCGCACCACGTCGGCGCGACCGCGCGCGAACATGTCGCAGGCCACCATCTCGGTCGCGACATAGGGCGCCCCGAGCCGCGATGCGGCGCGGCGGAACGGCAGGTCCGACACGCCGGTCATCGGCGCGGTCAGGACGCGGCCGGGAATCTCGACGCCGCCGATGGTGAAAGATCGCATGGTCATGGGGTTTTCTTACACGGGAGCCCGCGGAAAGAACAGCGTCGCCGCTAAGCTCTAGGCCCCAACCGGTTTTTCCGCGGCGGGCTTTTCAGGAGGCTTTTCCATGACGGCGCCGATGCGCCCGGCGCGGCGCTGGCCCCACCACCAGGTGGCGAGGCAGACGGCTGCCCCGCCGGCGATCGGCCAGCGCCAGCCGAGATTGTCGACCAGACCGCCCATGATGAGCGCGCCGAGGGCCGGCCCCATGCGGAAGATCATGCCGTAGACGCTGATGACGCGGCCGCGCAGCGCGCCGTCGACCTGGGTCTGAATCAGCGACTGACAGGAGATCGACATGGTGGCGATGGCGCAGCTGGCGATGGCGATGGCGATCAATGCCGCCCAGAACCACGGCACCATCGCGAACACCAGCAGCGACAGGCCCATGAGACAGGTCATCGCCATGACGATACGGGTGAGGCCGCTTACCTGGCCGCGCTGAGCGATGATGAAGCCGCCGATCATGGCGCCGACGCCCATGCTCGAGGTCATCCAGGCGAGGCCTTGCGCGCCGTTCTCATAAACCGCGCCGGCGAAGCCAGGCAGCAGCTCGGCGATGGGGCGACCGAACAGCGCGGTGAGCAGCAGCATGAGCATGATCGGCCCGATGCCGGGATGGCGGATGACGTAGCCATAGCCTTCGAGAAGCTGGGTCATCAGCGGCTGGCGCTTGCGTTCGATCTTATCGGCATAGGCCGGACGCAATCTATAGAGCACCCAGATGAAGAGAACGAAGCTCGCGGTGTTGACCAGGAAGGCGTAACCGATGCCCCATTCGACGATGATGAGGCCGGCGATCGCCGGGCCGATGAAGCGGGCGATGTTGAACAGCACGGCGTTCATCGACACCGCGGTCGGCAGCTGGTCGCGCGGCACCAGGCTGGAGATCAGCGACTGACGCGCCGGATGGCTCCAGCTGTTGAGCGCGCCGCGCAAGCCGGTGAGGGCGACCACCCACCAGATGTCGATCCAGCCGGTGAAGACCAGCAGGACGAACGCCAGCGACTGCAGCATGAGCAGGATTTCCGTGCTCATCGCCATCAGCCGCCGCTCGAAACGGTCGGCATGGGCGCCGCCGATCGGGCTGAACAGGATGGAAGGACCGAGCTCGGCGAAGGCGACGATGCCGAGCCAGGCGCCCGAATGGGTCAGTTCCCAGGTCAGCCAGCCGATGGCGACGCGCTGCACCCAGGTGCCGATGAGCGACGTCACGTCGCCGGCGGCGAAGTTGCGGTACTGCGGATAGCGCAGGGCGCGGGCGATGCCGCCGCTCATCAAATCGCCCAGCAATGCCCCTCCCCCTCGCGCCCTTCGCCGATGGCGGGATGAGGGCTGCGTGTTTCTTATCGTTGTCGGATGCCGGAATCATAAACCGCAAACGGCGAAGGGGCACCATCGGAAATGGCGCCCCTCGCTTGCATTCTGCTTCGCTTCGTCATCCAAAATGGACGATATGGGAACCCTAGGCTTTCGGCATGGCGCAGCTCACGCCGACGCCGCCGAGATTGCAGTAGCCGTTCGGATTCTTGCCGAGATACTGCTGATGATAGCCCTCGGCGTAATAGAAGGTCGGCGCGTCGAGGATTTCGGTGGTGATCGGGCGATGCCCGGCCTGCTTCAACGCGGCCTCGTAAGCGACCTTCGAGGCTTCGGCGAGCCGCTTCTGTTCCGGCGTCGTCGCGTAGATGCCCGAGCGGTATTGCGTGCCGACGTCATTGCCCTGGCGCATGCCCTGGGTCGGATCGTGGCTTTCCCAGAAGGCCTTGAGCAGATCGGCGTAGGAGACGACCTTGGGATCGAACACCACCAGCACGACCTCGCCATGGCCGGTGCGGCCCGAGCAGACCTCGTCATAGGTCGGATTCTTGGTGTGGCCGGCGGCATAGCCGACCGCCGTCGTATAGACGCCCGGCATTTCCCAGAACAGGCGTTCGGCGCCCCAGAAGCAGCCGAGGCCGAAGATCGCCGTCTCCAGGCCGGCCGGAAACGGCGGCTTGAGCGGCGTGCCCTTGACGAAATGGGTCTCGGCGGTGGGGATCGGCGCGTCGCGGCCCGGCAGGGCGGCGTCGGCGGTCACGGGGGTCTGTTTGGTCGCTTGGAACGGCCACATGGCGAGAACTCCCTTCTTATTGGTTATCGAATGGCCTTGAGATGGGGTGGACGACACCCACCGCCAAGGACCGACTTGTCTCTTTCGCGCGATCGCGAGGGAGGTTACCGCATGGGGTGACTTTGCGCATGGTGACTCCTATGGGGCCGATTTGCTATGACAACGGAGCAAATCAAGGGGTAGCCGCCGATGGACGCCATCAACGCCAAGACGCTGGAACAGAAACGGCGCAAGGCGCTGCGCTCGCGCAACACCGAAGACAAACATGTCTATTTTCAAGGCATCGCCCAGGCCCGCTACGTGCTGCGCCGCGTCTTCCGCATCGTCGAGGAGAAGGCCAAGGAATACGGTATCGATCCCCTCGCCCACCAGGCGCTGATTCAGATCTACGGCAGCCCCGACATGGGCCTGCGCGTCAAGGAGATCGCCGAACGGCTCGACATCTCCTCCGCCTTCGCCTCGACGCTGATCAAGGACCTGGTCGCCAAGGGCTACGCCAGCCGCACGCGCGGCGGCGCCGACGGCCGCGCCACCCGCGTCGCCATCAGCAAGGCCGGCATCGCCCTGCTGCACAAGATCGACAGCGACGTGACGCTGAACATCGATTATTTCGGCCATCAATTGACGGCGAGCCAGAAGGAACAGGTGCTGTCGATCCTGATGACCTATGTCGGCATCTCGATCGACGCCTAGGCCGTGACCGCTCCGGAGCATTTCGACGTCGCGATCGTCGGCGCCGGCGCGGCCGGCCTGATGTGCGCGCTCACCGCCGGCCAGCGCGGCCGGCGCGTGCTGCTGCTCGAGCATGACGAACAGGCCGGCGCGAAAATCCTCATCTCCGGCGGCGGGCGCTGCAACTTCACCAATCGCGACGTCGCGCCCGAGCGCTTCCTCTCGGCCAATCCGCATTTCTGCAAATCGGCGCTGGCGCGCTACAGCCAGCACGACTTCATCGCGCTGGTGGAGAAGCACGGCATCGCCTATCACGAAAAAACGCTCGGCCAATTGTTCTGCGACGGCTCGGCGCGCCAGATCGTCTCTATGTTGCTCGCCAAATGCGCCGCCGGCCAGGTCGACGTTCGCCTGCGCCATCGCGTCACCGGGATAGAAAAGAGCGATCGCTTCCGCATCGACACGGACAAGGGCGCGTTCGCGGCCGACAGCGTCGTGCTGGCGAGCGGCGGGCTCTCGATCCCGAAGATGGGCGCGACGGATTTCGCCCATCGCATGGCCAAGCGCTTCGACCTGGCGCTGACCGAGACGCGCCCGGCGCTGGTGCCGCTGAAAGTCGCGGGCGACGATTTGACATTGATGCAGCCGTTGAGCGGCCTGTCGTTCGACGCGGTCGCCAGTTGCGGCAAAGCCCGCTTTCGCGAAGCGGCGCTGTTCACCCACCGCGGCCTGTCGGGTCCGGCGATCCTGCAGATCTCGTCCTATTGGCGCGAAGGCGAAAGCATCCTGCTCGACCTGCTGCCCGGCCGCGACGCCGTCGCCGAGTTGAAGGACCGCCGCCGTTCGCGGCCCAAGGCCGAGTTCAAGACCATCCTCGGCGAATGGCTGCCGGGCCGCCTCGCCCAGGCCCTGGTCGAACGGCGCCTGCCGAATCCGACGATGGGCGATCTATCGGACGATCTGATCGGCCATATCGCCGAGGGGCTCAAGCGCTGGCGCGTCACGCCGTCCGGCTCGGAAGGCTACGCCAAGGCCGAGGTGACGCTCGGCGGCATCGACACCAATGACCTGTCGTCGAAAACCATGGAAGCGAAGAAGGTGCCGGGCCTCTACGCCATCGGCGAAGCGGTCGACGTCACCGGCTGGCTCGGCGGCTACAATTTCCAGTGGGCCTGGTCGAGCGGCTGGTGCGCCGGCCAAGCGGTGTGACCGTCAGCTCTTCGGAAAGAACTTCCCCGGCGCCTTGATGATCGGCAGCGACGGCGTGCCGGTCTTGGGATCGCGGCCGTTCTTCAGCGAGCCGTCGGCGTCGAAAATCTGGCCTTTCAACTCCGCCGGATTGCCATTGCGCTGCAACAGGCGATTGGCGAGATCCTTGCGCTGGCCGCCGCCGATGCGCAGCAGCACGAGATTCTCCTCCTCGCCGGCTTCGAAGCGGTATTGCGTGCCCTTCGGCAGCATGACGCCCTCATACTGCAGCGCCTCGCAACTCGTGCCGTCCGCGAAGCGGAAGGTCGCGCGGCCCTGCAATACGACGAAGGCGTGATCCTCGTTCACATGGGCATGCAGCGCGTTCTCGCCGCCCGAGGCATAGACCTTGATCGACAGCCAGAGATTGTCCGCCGCGGCCACGCCGTCGTAGCTGGCGCCCTGGGTCAGCAGCGGCATGCCGCGCATGGAGAATTTCATCGCGCCGGGCGCCATCTCGGCCATCGCCGGATCGGTCGCGTGACGGGTCAGCAGCGCGGGTTCTTTGACTTGTGTCGCCATGGCGTCTCTCCCTATTGCCGCCCGCGTCGGGCCGCGGCGGCGCCGTTTCCCATTCGGGAATACTGAATTCACTTTTTTGCCCGGCTCTTCGGCCGGCGATGCCCCTAAGATCGGACAAAGCGCGCGCCAGGGCAAGACGCGCGCAACCGTTGCGCCGAGAACGACAACGCGAGGGAGGTTTCGCCATGGTCCGAGGACCGCATACGCCCGCAGTCTGCCTGCTTGCCGCCATCCTGCTGCTGCCCGCCGCCGCCGGCGCCGATCCCATCGCCGACTTCTACAAGGGCAAGACCGTCAATTTCGCCATCGGTACCGGCTCGGGCGGCGAATACGACCTGCAAACCCGCCTGCTCGCCCGCCACATGGTGCGGCATATTCCCGGCACGCCGAGCGGCGTGCCGCAGAACATGCCGGGCGCCGGCGGCGCCAAGATGGCGGCCTGGCTCTATACCGTCGCGGCGAAGGACGGCACGCAGATCGGCGTCATCCAGAACAATTTCCCGGCGAGCCAGGCGGTCGGCGCGCTCGACGCGCAGTTCGACGTGACCAAGTTCAACTGGATCGGCGCGGTCAACTCGCTCAACCAGACCATCGCCGGCTGGGCCGCGTCCGGCGTGAGGACCTTCGACGACCTCAAGACCAAGGAATATGTCGTCGGCGCGTCGGGCCGCGGCGCCATCACCTATACCCTGCCCGCCGCGATGAACGCGCTGCTCGGCACCAAGATGAAGATCGTCACCGGCTATCAGGGCGGCAACGAAATCAATCTCGCCATGGAGCGCGGCGAGGCGCATATCCGCTCGAACGCCTGGGGCTCGTGGAAATCGACGCGCGCCGATTGGCTGGCGGAGAAGAAGATCGTCATCCTGGCGCAAAGCGGGCCGCGCGCCGCCGATCTGCCGAACGTGCCGTCTTTGGAAGAGCTGACGACGAACCCGGACGACCGCAAGCTGATGGACCTCGTGGTGTCGGGCAATTACATCGGCCGGCCGCAGACGACGACGCCGGGCGTGCCCCCGGAACGGCTGAAAGCCCTGCGCGACGCCTTCCAGGCGACGATGAAGGACGCGCAATTTCTCGCCGAGGCGGACAAATTGAAATTGGAGGTCGAGCCGGTGAGCGGCGAGGACCTGACCGCCTATATCGTCAAGCTGCAGGACGTGCCCGAGCGCCTGCGCCCCAAGGCGAAGGAGATGCTCGAATAGGCCTAGCGCCGGGCGATCCGGAATTCGGGGTGGCGGATCACCAGCCAGGCGAGCCACGCGCAACCGAGCAGCAGCAATAGGCCGGTGAGCAGGAAGCTCGCCTCCATGCCGAACGCGTCGGCGAGGACGCCCATGATCGGCGGCAGCACCGCGCCGGAGACGCGGTTGGCGGTGATACGCAAGCCGACCACCGCGCCCTGATTGTCGCGCCCGGCGGCGGCCGACTGGATGGAGAACAGCAAGGGCTGCATGAGCCCCTGCGACACGCCGCGCGTCATCTGCATCAGCACCAGAAGGATGAAGACGCCGCCGAGCAGCGGCGTCACCGCGATGGTGACGATGCTGATGACGGTGGTGACCAGCAGCACCCATTCGGGCCGGCCGAGCTTGCGCGCGAAGCCGACGACGAGCGAGGCAAGGCCGATGGTGACTTCCAGGGCGGAGAACAGCACGCCGATCAGCGTGCCCTGCAATCCGAGATTTTCGAGATAGACGACGTAGAGCGACGTCTGGATGCCGGTCGAGCCGTTGCGCAGGCCGGCGACGATGACGGTGAAGGCGATCACCGGCATCATCATCAGCGCGAAGGAGCGCGTGTAATCCTCGACGCGCGGCAGGGCCGACAACAGCGACGGCTTGGGCGCCGCGGCGAATTTCTCGGCATTGGGCTCCGGCACCAAACGCACCATGACATGCATGCTGAAGGCGCAGAGCGCCACCATGATGAAGGTCGGCCAGGCGCCGCCGAAATCCCACAGGGCGCCGGCGAGGATGGGCGCGACGATGGTGCCGGCCCGCACCACGAAGTTGAAGCGGCCGAGCGTCACCGGATCGCCATGACATACTTGCGCGATCAGCGTCTGGGCGCCGATCCAGTTCATGTTCATGAATAGGCCGGAAAAAACCTGCAGCAGCAGGAGCGCGGGAAACCACGGGCTCGCCGGAAACAGCAAGGCCATGATGCCGGCCGTGGCGGTGCCGACCAGCATGACGCGGCGGGTGCCGAGGCGGTCCATCAACGCGCCGCCATGAATGGACAGGAACAGCGGCAGGATCGACCGCGCGCCGATCAACAGGCCGATCTCGGAGGCGGTGAGCCCGAGCGACAAAGCGAGCAGCGGAATGATGAGGGCGTAGATGTCGGTGAGGGCGATGCCGAACAGGCCCGCCCCATAGGCGGCGTACAAAACCTTCCGCGGCGGCGGCGCCATCCGCGTGTCCGACTGGTCGCTCGTCACGGCTCTCTCCCCTCGCGGCTCACCCCCTGGCAGCCGCTGTTCTTATTGCGCCCCGTTCATGGGGCATCATTCGCCATGGCGCAACGGCAAGTTCGCGATCCTGCCTGCCGATGCGGCGAGACTGCCCAAGCCGTGAGCGGCTGCGCTCCACGCGGCGAAATGCGCCTTGACCCCGCGCGGTCAATCTGTTCTGAATTTCACAGAAGCCAGTCTGACATTTTAGTCTGCCGCGCCAGGATATTCCCTCCCGGCCGTCCGCGTGATAGTCGAAATGCCCCATCTTCGGCGCTGAGGGGATTTAGCGCCGCCCATCTCCGGGCAACCGCCCGTCGCTCCGCAGCTCGCAAGACCCGTCGGAAAGGAATATTCCATGACCCGCATCTCTCTCCGCCTCGCCGCTCCCGGGAAGGCCGCCCTCGGCGCCCTCATGGGCGTGGCGGCGCTCGCCGCCAGCTTGGCGGTCGCCGGCCAGGCCGTCGCCCAGGGCCAGCCCGTCCGCGGCGGCACCCTGTCGATGATCCTGAACCCGGAGCCTCCGGTTCTCGTCACCGGCGTCAACAGCGCCTCGCCGGTCGCCGGCATCTCGCCCAAGATGTTCGAAGGCCTGGTCACCTACGCGCCCGATTTCAAAATGGTGCCGCAGCTCGCCACCTCGTGGGACCAGAGCGCCGACGGCAAGACCGTCACCTTCAAGCTGCGCCCGAACGTGAAGTGGCATGACGGCAAGCCCTTCACCTCCGCCGACGTGCAGTACAGCTTCATGGAGATCCTGAAGAAGGTCCATTCGCGCGGCAAGGCGACCTTCCTCTATCTCACCGCCGTCGATACGCCCGATCCGCTGACCGCCGTCTTCCGCTTCAGCGAGCCCTCGCCCTACGCCATGCGGGCGCTCGCCGGCCTCGAATCGCCGATCATGCCCAAGCATATCTACGAAGGCAGCGATCCGCTGAAGAACCCGGCCAACGTCAAGCCGATCGGCACCGGCCCGTTCAAGTTCAAGGAATGGGAGCGCGGCAACTACATCATGCTCGAGCGCAATCCGGACTATTGGGACGCCGGCAAGCCCTACCTCGACGCGCTGATCTTCCGCATCATCCCCGACGGTTCGGCCCGCGCCGTGGCGCTGGAAAGCGGCGCCGTGCAGTACGGCACCCAATATATCGTGCCGCTCAACGACGTCGCGCGCCTCGCCAAGCTGCCGCACCTCAACGTCACCACCGCCGGCTACGAGTACAACACCTCCGTGAACTACATGGAATTCAACCTGCGCCGGCCCTACCTGCAGGATCGCCGCGTGCGCCAGGCCATCGCCCACACCATCAACACCGACTTCCTGGTGAAGAACGTGTGGTTCGGCTTCGCCGAGAAGGCGACCTCGCCGGTCACCAACAAGCAGAAGGACTTCCACACCGCCAACATCCCGCAGTATCCCTACGACCTGAAGAAGGCCGAGGCCCTGCTCGACGAGGCCGGTTACAAGAAGGGCGCCGACGGCATCCGCTTCAAGGTGACGATCGACTGGTCGCCGAGCGGCGAGATGTTCCGCCAGACCGCCGAATTGCTGCGCCAAGGCCTGTCGCGCGTCGGCATCGCCGCCGAAATCCGCAACGCCGACAGCCCGACCTACCTGCGCCGCGTCTGGACCGACAACGATTTCGACATCAACATCTACTCCGCGTCGAACATCGCCGACCCGGTCATCGGCATCCAGCGCTTCTACTGGAGCAAATCGATCCAGAAGGGCGTCACCTATTCCAACGGCGCCGGCTACGACAATCCGGAGATGGACAAGATCCTGGAAGCCGCCCAGGTCGAAAACGATCCGGCGAAGCGCCGCAAGCTCTATGAAGACATGCAGCGCCTGATCATGACCGATCTGCCGAACATGGGCCTGGTCTACATCCAGTGGTTCACGATCCACGACAAGAAGGTCAAGAACCTCAACACCACCGGCCTCGGCCCCTACGAGAACTTCGCCGACGTCTATATGGAGAAATGAGTCGGCTGCGGTCGAATCTAAGTCGATGACGATGGCGACAGAAAGCGTGGGCGCGGCCACCGCCCGACGGGCGGGCCGGCAGCGGCTTGCCCGCTACCTGGCCCGGCGCTTGGGCCAGGCCGCGATCACGCTCGTCGCCATCGTCGTCCTGAATTTCGTCATTCTGCATCTGGCGCCCGGCGACGCCATCGATGTGCTCGCCGGCGAGGCGGGCGGCGCCGATGCCGAGTTCATCGCCCAATTGCGCCGCGCCTATGGCCTCGATCAGCCGATCTACGTGCAGATGGCGCAATATCTGTGGAACGTCGCCCAGCTCAATTTCGGCTTCTCGTTCCGCAACAACGTCTCGGTGCTGGAACTGATCATGAGCCGCCTGCCGGCGACGCTGCTCCTGATGCTCGCCAGCATCATCGTCTCCTTCACGCTCGGCGTGCTGCTCGGCGTCTTCGCCGCGCGCCGCGTCAATACATTCGCCGACAACGCCGTCTCGGTGCTGGCGCTCTTGTGCTACGCCACGCCGCTGTTCTGGTTCGGCCTGATGGCCATCGTGCTCTTCACCGTGAAGCTCGATCTCTTGCCCGGCAACGGCATGTACACCATCGCCGCCAACTACAATTGGTTCGAGGCGGCGCTCGACGTCGGCCGTCACCTGATCCTGCCGGCGACCAGCCTGGCGCTGTTCCACATGGCGGTCTACACGCGCCTGATGCGCGCCTCGATGCTGGAAATCTACGGCCTCGACTATATCCGCACGGCGCGGGCCAAGGGCCTGTCGCAGCGCCGCATCGCCTTCCGCCATGTGCTGCCCAACGCCATCCTGCCGATGGTCACCATGCTCGGCCTGCAGATCGGCGCGCTGCTCGGCGGCGCCGTATTGGTCGAAACGGTGTTCGGCTGGCCCGGCCTCGGCCGCCTTGCCTTCGACGCCATCCTGCAGCGCGACCATAATCTGCTGATCGGCATCCTGTTGATCGGCTCGGCGCTCGTCATCGTCGCCAATATCGTCACCGACCTGGTCTACGCCTGGCTCGATCCGCGCATCGAGGTCGCCTGAACATGCCGGCCTTGCGCGATTTCTGGCGACGCTATCGCCGCAAGACCTCGGCGGTGATCGGGCTGGTGCTGCTGGTCTTCGTCTTTCTCGTCGCCGCCCTCGGCCCGCTCTTCGTCATGAGCGATCCGTGGGACATGGCGACGATGCCGTTCCTGTGGCCCGGCCAGGACGCGGAGTTCCCGCTCGGCTCGGACACGTTGGGGCGCGACATCCTGACCGGCATCGTCCATGGCTCGCGCGTCTCGCTGCTGATCGGCTTCGCCGCGACTCTCGCCGCGCTCGGCCTCGGCGTCACCGTCGGGGCGCTCGCCGGCTATTTTCGCGGCTGGATCGACGACGTGCTGATGCGCATCACGGAAATCTTCCAGACCGTGCCGACCTTCCTGCTCGCCGTCGTGCTGGTCGCCATCTTCAAGCCGTCGATGCTGACCATCGTGCTCGCCATCAGCGCCGTTACCTGGCCGTCGATCGCCCGTCTCGTTCGCGCGGAATTCCTGTCGCTCAGGGAGCGCGAGTTCGTGCAGTCCTGCGTCGTCATCGGCATGGGCGAAACGCGCATCATCTTCCGCCAGATCCTGCCCAATTGCTTGCCGCCGATCATCGTCATGTCGTCGGTCATGGTGGCCTCCGCCATCCTGACCGAATCGGGCCTGTCGTTCCTCGGTCTCGGCGATCCCAATCTGATGAGCTGGGGCACCATGATCGGCATCGGCCGCGACGCCATGCGCACCGCCTGGTATATGAGCGCCCTGCCCGGCGTCGCCATCCTGATCACCGTGCTCGCCCTCAACCTCGTCGGCGAGGGGCTGAACGACGCCCTCAACCCGCGCCTGAAGAACCGCTGAGCATGGCCTCCGTCCTCGACGTGCCCATTCTGTCGGTCAGGGGCCTTCGCACGCAGTTTGCCGGACCCCACGGCTACGTCACCGTGATCGACGGCGTCAGCCTGACGCTGGCCCAAGGAGAGACGCTGGCCATCGTCGGCGAATCGGGCAGCGGCAAGTCGGTCACCGCCATGTCGATCCTGCGCGTCCTGCCCGAGCCGCCGGCGCGCATCGCCGCCGGCGAGGTACTGCTCGAAGGCCGCGACCTGCTGAAGCTCGACGAAGACGCCATGCGCGCCGTGCGCGGCCATCAGATCTCGATGATCTTCCAGGAACCGATGACCTCGCTCAATCCGGTGATGACCATCGGCGATCAGATCGTCGAGGCGCTGTGCGAGCATCGCGACATTTCGCGAAAAGACGCCTTTCAGGAAGCCGTGGCGCTGCTCGAGCGCGTGCGCATCCCCGACGCCAAGCGCCGCGTGTTGGAATATCCGCATCGCCTGTCGGGCGGCATGCGCCAGCGCGTGATGATCGCCATGGCGCTCGCCTGCCGGCCGAAAATCCTCATCGCCGACGAGCCGACCACCGCGCTCGACGTCACCGTGCAGGCGCAGATCCTCGCGCTGCTCGCCAAGCTGCAGGCCGAATTCGGCATGGGCATCCTGCTCATCACCCACAATCTCGGCGTGGTGGCGCGAGTCGCCCAGCGCGTGATGGTGATGTATGCCGGCCGCGTCGTCGAAGAGGCGCCGGTCGGGCCCTTGTTCAAGGACCCGCTGCATCCCTATACCGAGGGCCTGCTCGGCGCGACGCCGCGCATGCATGTCGATGCCGAGCAAGGCGCGCGCCAGCGCCTGGTCGATATTCCCGGCACCGTGCCGCTGCCCGACAAGCTGCCGCCCGGCTGCGCCTTCGCGCCGCGCTGCCCCAAGGCCTTCGAGCGCTGCCGCATCGAGCGCCCGGAACTGCTGCCGACGCGCGACGGCCGCAAGACCGCCTGCTTCCTGACGCAGGAGGTGGGATCGTGAGCGCGCCCGACAACAACCGGCCGCTGCTCTCCATCGCCGGACTCGTCGTGCATTTCCAGACGCCGCAAGGCACCGTGCGCGCCGTCGACGGCGTCAGCCTCGATCTATACAAGGGCGAGACGCTCGGCCTGGTCGGCGAATCGGGCTGCGGCAAATCGACCCTCGGCAAGGCCATCGTCGGCCTGGTCAAGTCGACCGAGGGCAGCATCCAGCTCGACGGCAACGAAATCTCCGGCCTCGGCCGCCGCGAACTGCGCCGCCATCGCGCCCGCCTGCAGATGATCTTCCAGGACCCCTACGCCTCGCTCAATCCGCGCCTGCCGGTCGGCAAGATCATCGAAGAGCCGCTCAGCGTCCATGGCGTCGGCAAGAAGGCCGAGCGCCGCGCCGCCGTCATCCGGCTTGCCGAACGCGTCGGCCTGCGCCCGGAAATGCTGACGCGCCATCCGCACGAATTCTCCGGCGGCCAGCGCCAGCGCATCGGCATCGCCCGCGCCCTGGCGCTCAACCCCGAGATCATCATTTGCGACGAGCCGGTCTCGGCGCTCGACGTGTCGGTGCAGGCCCAGGTCGTCAATCTGCTCGGCGATCTGCAGCGCGAGCGCGGCCTGTCCTATCTGTTCATCTCGCATGACCTCTCGGTCGTGCAGCATCTCGCCCATCGCGTGGCGGTGATGTATCTCGGCAAGATCGTCGAACAGGCGCGCCGGCGCAGCCTTTGGGTCCGGCCGTTCCATCCCTACACGCGCGCCTTGCTCGCCGCCGTGCCGGTCCCCGATCCCGCCCAGCCGAAGCTGATCGACGAAGCGATGACCGACGGCGAGATTCCCTCGCCGATCGATCCGCCGTCGGGCTGCCGTTTCCGCACGCGCTGTCCCTATGCGCAAGCCATCTGCGCCGAACGGGAGCCGCCGCTGCGCGAAGTCGTGGAAGGCCATTTCGTCGCCTGCCACCTCGTCGAGCGCAAGCCGGACGGCACGGTCGTCGCGCCGTAGGCGCGCAAGAACCGGGCGCCGTCGGCAGAAAAATCGCAACGCCCTAGGCGCGCGAGATCAGCTTCCAGATTTTTTCCGGCGTCGCCGGCATGTCGAGATGCGTCACGCCGTAGGGCGCCAGCGCATCGACCACCGCGCCGATCACCGCCGGGATCGCGCCGATCACCCCCGCCTCGCCCGCGCCTTTCACGCCCAAGGGATTGGTCGTGCTCGGCACGACATTGGCGAGCACCGCGAGGCGCGGCACGTTGGCCGCGCGCGGCATGGCGTAGTCGGTGAAGGAGCCGGTGAGCAGCTGGCCGCTCTCGGCGTCGTAGGAGACCTGCTCCATCAGGGCCTGGCCGATGCCTTGGGCGACGCCGCCGAGCACCTGCCCGACCACCATGTCGTGGTTGAGCACCGTGCCGACGTCGTCGGCGACGACGTAATTCAAAATCTCCAGCGCCCCGCTGTCGGGATCGATCTCGATCTCGCAGACATGGCAGCCGTTGGGATAGGACGGCTCGGGCGGCTTGAAGATCGCGCCGCCATCGAGTCCACCGGCGAGGTCCGCCGGCAGGACATTCTCGTTCGCCGCCTGCACCGCCTCGTCGAAGGTCAGCGTGCGGTTGGTGCCGCGCGCGGCGAAGCGGCCGTCATCAAACGTCACGTCCGCCGCCGCGACGCCGAGCTTATGGGCGGCGATGCGCGCCATCTTGGCGAGCGTCGCATCGCCGACCAGCGAGACCGCCGAGCCCGCCGTCATCATCGAGCGCGAGCCGAAACTGCCGCGTCCCATCTTCACCTTGTCGGTATCGCCCTGCACGACGCGCAAGCGCTCGCGGGCGATGCCGAATTTCGCGGCGAGCAGGTCGGCGAAGACCGTCTCATGGCCCTGACCGTTCGACATGGTGCCGACGAGAATGTCGATGCTGCCGTCCGGCCGGAAGCGCAGATCGGCATATTCCTCCCATGGCGCCCCAAAAGGCCCGCCGGCCTGTTCGATGCAATTGGCGATGCCCATGCCGCGCAGCTTGCCTGCCCGTTTCGAGGCGGCGCGCCGCGCCGGGAAGCCCTGCCAATCGCCGGCCTCGGCGGCGAGCGTCATGTTGCGCGCGAAGTCGCCCGTGTCGTAGGTGAAGAGAAAGCCGGTCTTGTAGGGCATGGCCGACGCCGGGATGACGTTGCGCCGGCGAATCTCCAAACGGTCGAGGCCCATCTCGCCGGCGGCGATGTCGATGATGCGCTCCAGCATGTAGGTCGCTTCCGGCCGCCCGGCGCCGCGATAGGACGAGGTCGGCGCCGTGTTGGAGAACAGCCCTTCGGCGCGCGCATGAATCGCCGGCAGCACATAGACGCCCGACAACGAGCCGAGATTGTTGGTCGGCGGATGGGCGCCGCGCAGCGCGACGTAAGCGCCGAGGCTGGCAAGGCTGTGCACGCGGAGCGCGAGGAATTTGCCGTCGGCATCCAGGCCCAATTCGACATCGACGACATTGTCGCGCGCATGATCGTCGGCGAGCAAAGATTCACTACGGTCGGCCTGCCAGGCGACGGTGCGGCCCAAGCGCCTGGCCGCCCACAGCACGAGAATCTGCTCGCGGAACAGGCCGCCCTTGAGGCCGAAGCCGCCGCCGACGTCGGGCGAGATCACCCGCATCCGCTCTTCCGGCACTTTGAAGATGCTCTTGGCCAGCACGCTGCGCATCTGGTGCGGCGTCTGATGGCCGGTGGTCAGCGTGTAGCGCCCGCTCGCCGCGTCATAAGCGCCGATGGCGTTGCGCGGCTCCATCGGGTTGGCCGAGACGCGGCTGATGACCATGCGCTGGCGCGTCACATGGGCGGCCCTTGCCATCGCCGCGTCAACTTTCGCCGCGTCGCCGATCTCGTAGGTGAAGGAGCGGTTGCCCGGCGCCTGCGGCCAAAGCTGCGGCGCGTCCGTCTGCGCCGCCGCGGCCGTGTCGGTCACGGCGGGCAGCGGTTCGTACTCGACCTCGATCCGTTCGGCGGCGTCCTTCGCCTGGGCCAGGGTCTCGGCGACGATCAGCGCCACGGCGTCGCCGGTGAAGCGCACCCGGTCGGTGGCGAGCGCCAGATGCGGCGGCTCGATGATGTCCTGCACCTGGCCGTCGGCACTGCGCGGCCGGCTGACGCAGGGAATGGCGCCCAAGCCGTCGGCCAGCACCTCCGCCCCGGTCAGGATCGCCAGCACGCCAGGCAAGGCGTGGGCCTCGCGCGTGTCGATGGCGCGGATTTCGCCATGGGCATGGGGCGAGCGCAGGACATAGGCCTGGGCGGCCCCCGCCGGGCGCAGGTCGTCCGTGAAACGCCCGCGGCCGGTCAGCAGCCGAACGTCCTCCAGGCGGCCCTTCCGGCCGCCGCTATCGCCGAAGCGCTGGCTCACGATTCCCTTTCCCGCCGTCTTGCCGAGAAGCTAATATCCTACACACCGGGTATCTGACATTCCAGTAATCCGGTCGCGAAATCAGCCGGCTGGGCTATATAGCTGGTCGCACCCCATCCGTCACAACAGCCGAGCGAGTAGGTTTCCATGGCCCGCCTCGAAGACATCGAACTTCCGGTCAATGTCGGCAATCCGGCCATCGCCTGGTCGAGCGACGTGATGGCCGAGATGGTTCGCCGCCTCGGCGTCAAATATATCGCCATGAACCCGGGCGCCAGCTACCGCGGCCTGCACGACAGCCTGGTGAACTATCTCGGCAACCGCGATCCGCAGATGCTGCTGACCTTGAGCGAAGGCCATGCCGTCGCCATCGCCCACGGCTACGCCAAGGTCACCGAGGAACCGATGGGCTGCCTGCTGCACAGCAACGTCGGCTTGATGAACGGCCTGATGCAGATTTTCAATGCCTGGTGCGCCCGCGTACCGATGACCATCATCGGCGCCGTCGGGCCGATCGACGCCGCCGAGCGCCGCCCCTGGGTCGACTGGATCCACACCACCGCCGACCAGGGCGCCATGCTGCGCAATTACGTCAAATGGGACAATACGCCGGCCTCCATCGGCGCTTCCATCGAGGCGCTGCTGCGCGCCCAGCAGATCGCCCGCACCGCGCCCAAGGGCCCCGTTTATGTCTGCCTCGATGCCGGCCTGCAGGAAAAGCCCAACGAGCAGACGCTCGACGATCTGCCCGACATGGCGCGCTATCAGCCCGGCCCGACGCCGGCACCCTCGCCCGTCGCCATCGACGAGATGGTCAAGCGCCTGACCGAAGCCAAGCGGCCGCTGCTCTTCATCGGCAAGGTGTCGCGCGACAAGGCCGACTGGGACCGCCGCGTGAAGCTCGCCGAAATGCTCGGCGCGCGCGTGGTGACCGATCTGCGCGCCGGCGCGGCCTTCCCGACCGACCATCCGCTGCACGGGCCCGATCCGCGCCCCAACCTGCCGAAGGTCAGCCAGGACCTGATGCGCCAGGCCGACGTGATCCTCGCCTTCGACTGCGTCGATCTCGCCGGCGCCCTGCAGCTGATCGCCGGCAGCGGCGCGCCGGCCAAGGCCTATATGATCCACTGCAGCATCGACAGTTACGTGCACAACGGCTGGAGCATGGACCATCAGGGCCTGCCCGCCGTGGACTTGCGCGTGCTGGCCGAGCCGGACGCCACCATCGCCGCGCTCTTGCCGGCGCTCGCCGCCAAGGGCGCCTCCGGTAAAGGCAAGTGGGAGGGCGTCGCCCCCGCGTCTCATGCCGTGCCCGCCGCGCCCGAACTCGGCGACCGCGTCATCACCTACAAAGAGCTGACCTACTGCCTGAATGAAGCGCGCAAGAACCGCAAGTTCACCATCGTGCGTTTCAGCCTCGGCTGGGCCAGCGAATATTACCCGTTCCACGAGCCGCTCGATTTCCTCGGCTGGGACGGCGGCGGCGGCCTCGGCGCCGGCCCCGGCATGGGCATCGGCGCCGGCCTGGCGCTGCGCGGCTCGGACCGCGTGGCGATGACCTTGCTCGGCGACAGCGATTTCCTGCAGGGCGCGACCGCGCTGTGGACGGCGGCGCATTACCGCATCCCCGTGTTGATCATCGTCTGCAACAACAAGTCGAACTTCAACGACGAGATCCATCAGGAAGCCGTCGCCAAGGAGCGCAACCGTCCGGTCGAAAACAAATGGATCGGCATGCGCATCGACGATCCGCCTTGCGACATCAAGAAGCTCAGCGAAGGCCAGGGCGTCGAAGCCTCCGATCCCGTCGCCCGCGCCGGCGATCTGCCCGCCGCGCTCGAAAAGGCGATCCGCGCCGTCGAGGAAGGCCGTCCCTATGTGCTTGATTTGACGGTCGTTCCCACCGGCGGCCCGTTACTCAAGCGTGCGTAGCCGTCCCGGAGGCCAGCTTGACTTGGCCGCGCCGTGCCTGCGATGTTACTTGCCAATCCCACTGATATTTCGGTTCCCGCGCGGCCAGATCGCGCGGCTCCTCACGGAAGGTGTTTCTCATGGCCCATGATTTGATCGCCGGCTCCTTCGTCGCCATCGTCACGCCGTTCAACCGCGACGGCAGCGTCGATTTCGAGGGCTTCCGCACCATTCTCGACTTCCAGGAGCGCAACGGCTCGGTCGCCGTACTGATCATGGGCTCGACCGGCGAAGTCTCGATGCTCTCGCTCGAAGAGCGCCATGAGATCATTCGCCAAACCGTGAAGATGAAGAAGGGCAAGATGCAGCTGTGGTATGGCTGCAGCGGCAACAGCACCGACTCGGCGATCAAGATGACGCAGTTCGCCGAGAAGGAAGGCGCCGACGGCGCGATTCTCGCCGCGCCGTCCTACATCTGCGCGCCGGAAGAGGACATCGTCGAATATTTCCTCGACATCGCTAACGCCGTGAAGCTGCCGCTCGGCATCTACAACAACCCGCCGCGCGTCAAAAGCGATCTGAACACCGAACAGCTGCTGCGCCTGTTCGAGCATCCCAACGTCATCGTGCACAAAGAGTCCACGACGCGCGTCGGCCAGGTCGCCCAGGTGCTCAAGGCCAAGCCGAACGTCTCGGTCATGTGCTGCGATTCGCCCAACCTCGGCCTCGTCGTGCCGACCATGTCGCTCGGCGGTCATGGCACCGCCAACATGTCGGGCAATCTCGCGCCGGGCGAAATCGCCACCATGTCGACGCCGTGGAAAACCCCGGCGCAGTCCGAAGTGTTCCGCGACACTTATCTCAAGATGCTGCCGCTGCTGCATTACTGCTACAGCGCGATCAACCCGGTCGCGGTCAAGTCGCTGATGCAGGCCGTCGGCCTGCCCTCCGGTCCGCTGCGCAAGCCGCTCAAGCCGCACAATCCGCAGGCGGTCGCCAAGGGCGTGCAGATCATGAAGGATCTCGGCCTGCTCGATAAGTATGGCCTGAAGCCGACGCTCGCCAGCGCCGCCGAGTAATTCCGGCTTTATGAGCAACCGCGAGCGCCTCACCAGCACCCATTGGGGCGCCGGCGCCGTCGAGGTGAAAGACGGCCGCGTCGTCGCGGTGCGGCCCTTCTCGCGCGATCCGCAACCCTCGCCGATTCTGGACGGCATGGCGGACGCGCTCTATGCGCCGACGCGCGTCGCCAAGCCGTCGGTGCGCAAGGGCTGGCTGGAAAAGCGCGACAAAAATCGCGGCAACGACGTTTTCGTCGAGGTCGAGTGGGACGAGGCGCTCGATCTCGTCGCCGGCGAGCTGACGCGTGTGCGCGAGAAACATGGCGCGCAAGGTATCTTCGGCGGCTCCTACGGCTGGTCGAGCGCCGGCGGCTTCCACCACGCGCGCACGCAGCTACGCCGCTTCCTCTTCACCTCGGGCGGCTGCGTCGACCAGGTGACGAACTATTCCTATGCCGCCGGCATGATCCTGCTGCCGCATATCATCGGCACCAACGCGCCGATCGGCGGCCCGATGACGACCTGGCGCAATATTGCCAAACATTCCAAGATGATGGTGATGTTCGGCGGCGCCAACATCCGCAATATGCAGGTCTATTCCGGGGGTTGCGGCGCGCATGACAGCGAAAATTGGCTCAAGAAGGCGCGCGACGCCGGCGTGAAATTCGTCTCGATCACGCCGATTCGCGACGATAGCCCGGAGTATCTCGGGGCGGAGTGGCTCGCGCCGCGGCCCAATAGCGACACGGCGCTGATGCTCGGGTTGGCCCACACGCTGGTCGCCGAGGGGCTGCACGACCAAGCCTTCCTCGCCAGCCACTGCGTCGGCTTCGACAGGTTCCGGCCCTATCTGATGGGCGAAAGCGACGGCACGCCCAAAAACGCCGCCTGGGCCGCCGGGATTTGCGGAATCGACGCCGGGGTCATCGCCGATCTCGCCCGCCGCATGGCCAAGAGCCGCACCATGCTGGCCGCCAGCTGGTCGCTGCAGCGCGCCGATCATGGCGAACAGCCCTATTGGATGCTGGCGGTGCTCGCCGCCATGCTCGGCCAGATCGGCCTGCCGGGCGGCGGCTTCGGCTACGGCTACGGCTCGATCGGCGGCCCCGGCGTGCCCGGCCCCGAGACCGGCGCGCCGCGCTTTCCCACCGGGCGCAATCCGCTGAACTTCGCCATTCCGGTGGCGCGCATCGCCGACATGCTGCTGGCGCCCGGCGCCAGCATCGACTTCGACGGCGCCAAGCTGACCTATCCGGACGTCAAGCTGGTCTATTGGGCGGGCGGCAATCCGTTTCATCATCACCAGGATCTCAACCGCCTGGTCGAGGCCTTCCGCAAGCCCGACAGCATCGTCGTCCATGAGATCGCCTGGACCGCGACGGCGCGCCATGCCGACATCGTGCTGCCGGCGACCACCTCGCTCGAGCGCAACGACATCGGCGCCTCGTCGCGCGACCGCTTCATCATCGCCATGCAAAAGCATATCGAACCGGTCGGCGAGGCGCGCGACGACTTCGCCATCTTCCGCGATCTCGCCCGCCGCATCGGCAGCGAAGCCGCCTTCACCGAGGGCCGTTCCGAGATGGACTGGCTCGAACATATGTACGAGGAGCACCGCGCCGGCCTGGCCAAGCGCGACATGGCGATTCCGCCCTTCGAGAGCTTCTGGGACGACGGCTATGTCGAACTGCCGGTGCCGGACGAGGACTTCGTGCTGTTCGACGCCTTCCGCCGCGATCCGGCGGCCCATCCGCTGCACACCAGGAGCGGCAAGATCGAAATCTTCTGCGCCGACATCGCCGGCTTCGGCTACGACGACTGCCCCGGCCATCCGACCTGGCTAGAGCCTTACGAATGGCTCGCAAGCGCAGATGCCAAGCATCCGCTGCATATGATCACCAACCAGCCGAAATCGCGCCTGCACAGCCAGCTCGATCCGGTCGGCGTCAGCGCCGCGAGCAAGATCGCCGGCCGCGAGCCGGTGCGGCTCAATCCGGCCGACGCCGCCGCGCGCGGGATCGAAACCGGCGACATCGTCGAGATCTTCAACGACCGCGGCCGCTGCCTGGCCGGCGCCGAGGTCAGCGACCGGCTGCGGCCGGGGGTGATACAGATTTCCACCGGCGCATGGTACGATCCGGCCGACCCGGCGATGCCGGGCAGCCTCGACGTCCACGGCAATCCCAACGTGCTGACCGCCGACCGCGGCACGTCGCGCCTCGGCCAAGGCCCCTCGCCGCTCAGCGCCCTCGTGGAGCTGCGCAAATATGCCGGCGCGGCGCCGGACGTGACCGTGCATGACGCGCCGAAAATGGCCTCGCGCTAGAGAAGCCGTGCGTTAAACTGGCCTGGAGCCGTATAGGAGCGTTCGGATGACCACCCACAAGAGCAAGCCGGAGCGCGTCGTGTCTCTGGCCGCCGCGACCGACGGCAAGCCGGCGCGCGAAAAGGGCCTCAGCGATATCGCCTACGACCAGATCCGGCGCGACATCATCCGCTGCGTGCTACGCCCCGACGAGGAAATCACCGAAAGCCAGCTCGCCGCGCGCTACGGTTTCGGCAAGGCGCCGATCCGCTCGGCGCTGCTGCGCCTGGCGCAAGACGAAATGGTCGTCTCCTACCCCCGGCGCGGCTATGTCATCGCGCCGATCACCCTGGAATATGTCAAAGACCTGTTCGATTACCGCGCCATCGTCGAGCCGGCCGCCGTGCGCCTCGCCATCGGCAACGTGAACGAGGCCGAGCTGCGCGAACTCGACCGCATCTCGACGGCCGGCTACATCCCGGGCGACCGCGAGAGCGAGCAGAATTTCCTGGCGAACAACAAGGCCTTCCACGTCGCGCTGGCACGCGCCTCGGGCAACCGCAAGCTGGCGAGCAATCTGGAGCGCCTGCTCGACGAGATGGAGCGCCTGTTCCATGTCGGCCTGTCGATCCGCGACCGCACCGAGGAAATGCAGCACGAGCACAAGTCGCTGATCGACGCCATGATCGCCGGCGACGTCGCCAAGGCCGAGCAGGCCGTGGTCGAACAGATCGAATCGGCGCGCCAGATGGTGCTCGGCGCCATCATGTCGAGCCCCAAGCTGCAGCAGGTCAGCGTCACGCTGGCTTGAAGGCCGGGGCCTAAGCTAGTTCGCCGGATATTTCCGCAGAATGCTGGTGCCGCAGCGCGACAAGTCGGCGCCATAGACATGCAGCGAGATGGCGAGGCCCTCGCCGCCGTTGGCGACCTTGTGGATGTCGGCCGGCGGCAGCAGGCCCACCACCGTGCCGGCCGGATTGAGGCCTTGGCCCATTTCCGTCAGTCCGTCGCCAGCGTCGCAGCGGTAGCTCGTCTCGCGCTCGATGCCCTGATGGACGCCGACGACGCACCAGGACACATGGTCGTGCACCGGGGTTTCCTGGGTCGGCAGCCAGACCAGCGAGACGATGGAATAGAGCCCGTCCTCGGCCACATGCAGCACATGCTGGCGGTAGCGGACCGGGTCGGGCAGCTTCTGACTCGCCAGCAACAGGTCGCGATCCAAGATCACTTCGCGCAGGCAGCCGACGACGCCGTCCACCAGCGCGGCGGGCCCGCTCGCCCCGCGCACGGCCCGATCCACGCCCTTCAGCATGAAGCGGAAGGCGGGCGACGGCATTTCCAAGGGGGTGGGCTGAATCAACATGGGGCCACTGTACTAACTGACCGCTTAGCTTGCAATAACTGAAATGTTAGACTAGCCAGATGACAATGTTAACGGCTTCCGACCGGTTTTGGCCTGGAGCCGGCCCCGTCCGGCCCCTATCGTGCCGCTCCGCTTCCTCCCTTTTCCCTTCGTATTCCTAGAGGCCCCGCCCGTGACCAAGCGCCTGTCCCTCGCGATCTGCGAATATGACCATACCCGCGATTTCACCCACGGGCCGGTCAAGGCCGAAGGCATCGAACTGGACCTCAAGGTTCTGCCGATCGCCGAAATCTTCCAGCGCTTCACCAAGAACCGCGAGTGGGACGTTTCGGAAATGTCGCTCGGCATGTATGTCTCGCTGCTCTCGCAGGGCGACACCGGCCTGACGGCGATTCCCGTCTTCACCTCGCGCATGTTCCGCCTCTCGGCCTTCTATGCGCGGGTCGGCGGCCCGGTGAAAACCCTCGCCGATCTGCGCGGCAAGCGCGTCGGCTATCCCGACTGGATGCATACCGCCGGCATCTTCGCGCGCGGCTATCTCGCCCATGAGGAAAACATCGCGCTGAACGAGATCGAATGGGTGCAGGCCGGCGTGAATGCCCCGGGATTGCAGGAGATTCTGAAGGTCAAGCTGCCGGCGGACGTCAAGCGCTCCAGCCGTCCCGACAGCTCGCTCGACGCCCTGCTGCTGGCCGGCGAGATCGACGCCGTGCTGACCTCCCATCCGCTGACCAGCTCGCACGGCGCGGCGCCGAAGAGCAAGCGCGTGATCGACGATTTCGTCACCGCCGAGAAGGCCTACGGCCAGGCGAGCGGCCTGTTCCCGATCATGCATGTCATCGCCCTCCGCCGGGACGTGTATGACGCCGATCCCTGGATCGCCAAATCGCTCTACGCCGCCTTCGAGACGGCGAAGACCAACAGCCTCGCCCGCATGCGCGACAGCACCATCTCGCGCTACCCCTATCCCTGGAGCTTCAAGCTGGCCGAGGAGATGACCGCCATGGTCGGCGAGGACTTCTGGCCCTACGGCATCGCGCCCAACCGGCACACGCTGGAGGCCTTCCTGACCTACTGCCATGAGCAGGGCGTCGCCCATCGGCCGGTCGACATGGCAGAGCTCTTCGCGCCGGGCTTTGACTAATCCTATATATAGATTGATTTAATCATATCTATTCGTTATACAGATTAGATATCCGCGCCTAGCCTGACTGAAATTTCAGTCAGGGTTGCGCCGATGCCCGCCGATCTATCGCTCACCGCGCCGCCTCGTCTCGGCGCCCCCGCCAAAAGGTCGCCATGGCCCGGCCTGCTGCTGACCGCCGCGATTGCCGCCCTCGCCTTCCTGCCGCGCGCCCTGAGCGGCGCGGCGATGCTCAATCCCCTCGTCCTCGCCATCCTGTTCGGCATCCTGCTGCGCGCCCTCATGAGCTTAAGGGTCGGCGGCCTGGCGGGGCGCGGCCTGCCCACCTGGGCGCCGCGCGGCCTCGCCCTGTCGCAGAAGCAGGTGCTGCGCAGCGCCATCGCGCTCTTGGGCCTGCAGATCGGCATGGGCCAGATCGCCGAGATCGGCTGGGCCGGCGCCGCCATCGCGCTCGGCTGCCTGATCGCCAGCTTCCTCTTCACCCGGGCGCTCGGCCGCTGGCTCGGCGTCGACCGCGACTTGAGCATCCTGATCGCCGCCGGCACCTCGATCTGCGGCGCCTCGGCGATCGCCGCGGTCAATTCCGCGACGCGCGCGCCGGAGGAAGACGCCGCCTACGCCATCGCCTGCATCACCCTGTTCGGCACGGCGGCCATGCTGCTCTATCCGCTGATCGCCGCGCTGCTGCCGCTCGGCCCGCACGGCTACGGCCTGTGGAGCGGCGTCTCGCTGCACGAGATCGGCCAAGCGGTCGCCGCCGCCTTCCAGGGCGGCGACGCGGCGGGCCAGACCGGCACGATCGCCAAATTGCTGCGCGTCGCCATGCTGCCGGTCCTGGTGCTGTTGCTCGCCTGGCGCGGCGCGCGCAAAGCGCGCAAGAGCGGCGCGGCGCCGGCGCCCCTCGTCATGCCCTGGTTCGTGCTCGGCTTCATCGCGCTGATGATTCTCGGCAATCTCGTCGATCTTCCGCCGGCGCTGAAGACGCGCGCCAACGACGCGACGATCTTCCTGCTCTGCATGGGCCTCGCCGCCATGGGCCTGGCGACCGATCTCAGCAAGATCCGCGCCAAGGGCCTGCGCCCGCTGCTGGTGGCCGGCGGCGGCACGCTGTTCATTTCCCTGCTCGGTCTCGGCCTCACCCTCTGGCTCGTTTAAGCGTTAGGGTCTCACCATGACCCTCGAACAGCTCCGCATTTTCGTCGCCGTCGCCGAGCGCGAGCACATGACCCGCGCCGCCGAAGCCTTGGGCCTCGTGCAATCGGCCGTCAGCGCCGCCATCGCCGCGCTGGAAAGCCGCCACGGCACGCCGCTGTTCCACCGCATCGGCCGCCGCATCGAACTGACCGACGCCGGCCGCCTCTTCCTCGTCGAGGCCAAGGCGGTGATGGCGCGCGCCGCAGCCGCCGAGCAGCGCCTCGCCGAATTCGCCGGCGGCCCGCGCGGCAAGCTCGCGGTCCATGCCAGCCAGACCATCGCCAGCTATTGGCTGCCGCGCCATCTGATGGCCTTCCGCCGCGCCTATCCCGAGGTCGACGTGCAGCTCGCCATCGGCAATACCGCGCAGGTGACCGAGGCGGTGCTGGCCGGCACGGCCGATCTCGGCTTCGTCGAAGGCGAGATCGACGCGCCGACCTTGAGCAACCAGGTGATCACCGGCGACAAGCTGGTGATCGTCGTCGGCATGACCCATCCCTGGATCGAAAAGCGCAAGGTGACCCTGGCCGATCTCGCCGCGGCCGACTGGGTGCTGCGCGAGCAGGGCTCCGGCACGCGCTCGGAATTCGAGGCCGAATTGCGCCGGCTCGGCCTCGATCCGGCCAAGCTCAAGGTCGCGCTCGAACTGCCGTCGAACGAGGCGGTGCGCTCGGCCGTGGTGGCGGGCGGCGGCGTCACCGCCATTTCCGAATTGGTGGTCGAGGCGCTGCTCCGCCTCGGCTCGCTCTATCGCATCGACATCGAACTGCCGGCGCGGCCCTTCCATGTGCTGCATCACCGCGAGCGCTACCGCAGCAAGGCGAGCCAAGCGCTACTCGACATTATAAATGGATGACGGCATTCTGGCCCCATAACAGGGGACCAAGAATGACCGACAAGCTCAAGACCACGCTCATCAACGCCGGCAAGATTCTCTACAGCGAGCAGCAGGGCGACGACATCTTCGGCCATGTCACCGTGCGCCTGCCCGACGATGCCGGCCATTTCCTGATGAAGCCGCATACCTTCGGCCTGGAAGAGATCACGATGGAGAACATCATCACCGTGAATCTCGACGGCGAAAAGACCGCCGGCAGCGCCCCGCGCCATCTCGAAGTCTTCATCCATTCGGAAATCCTGCGCGCGCGGAGCGACGTGCAAGCCGTCGTCCACACCCATGCGCCGCACGCGGTGGCCTTCTCGTCGCTGGGCAAGCCGCTGCAGCCGGTCGGCCATGAAGGCTCGGTGTTCTGCGACGGATTGCCGGTCTTCGACGAGACGACGGACCTGATCGTCACCCAGGAGCGCGGCAAGTCGGTCGCCAAGGCGCTCGGCAAGCATCACGCCGTGCTCTTGCAGAATCACGGGCTGGTGACGGCCGGCCGCACGATCCAGGAAGCGACCATGCTCGCCATCCATCTGGAGCGCGCCTGCAAGTCGCAATTGATGGTGGAATCTTGCGGCGGCGCCACGCGCCTCAGCACGCCGGACGACGCCAAAACCAAGCAGGGCCGCATCATCCCGCAATATGCCTCGGTCTTCGCCTATCTCGAACGCAAGGTGTGCGGTTGCGGCCAAGTCCACGACTAGGCCGCGCATGAGGACTTAGCCCTCGATCTCCTCGCGCAGCATTTCGAGCGCGAGCCAGTCTTCCTCGGCCTTGGCGAGCTCCGCCTGGGTCTTTTCCAATTCGGCGGCGGTGGCGGCGAATTTCGCCGCGTCGCGCGCGAAGAGTTGCGGATCGGCCAGCTTGGCCTGCAAGGCCGCCGCTTGGCCTTCCAGCTTGGCGATCAGTTCGGGCAGCGTTTTCAGCGCATGCTGCTCCTTGAAGCCGAGCTTCTTCTTGGCGGCGCTTGCCGCCTTGGCGGCTTTCACCTCGGCCTTGGTCGCCGCCTTGACGCCGGAATTCTTCGCCGTGACGCCCTCGCCGCGCTGCGCCACCATGTCCGAATAGCCGCCGGCATATTCGATCCATTTGCCGTCGCCCTCGAAGGCGATGACCGACGTGGCGACGCGATCGAGGAAATCGCGGTCATGGCTGACGACCAGCGCCGTGCCGGGGTAGTCGGCGATCATCTCTTCGAGAAGATCGAGCGTTTCGAGATCGAGATCGTTGGTCGGCTCGTCGAGCACCAACAGGTTCGACGGCAGCGCCAGGGCGCGCGCCAGCATCAAGCGGCCGCGCTCGCCGCCCGACAGCACGCCGACCGGGGTGCGCGCCTGTTCGGGCGTGAAGAGGAAGTCCTTCATGTAGCTGATGACATGCTTGCGCTGATCGCCGACCTCGACATAGTCGCTGGCGGTGCCGCCGGTCAGCGCGTTCTGCAGGGTCATGGCCGGATCGAGCATGGCGCGGCCCTGATCGAGCGTGACCATCTTGAGATTGGCGCCGCGCTTGACCGTGCCGCTGTCGGGCTCCAGCGCGCCGGTCAGCATTTTCAGCAATGTCGTCTTGCCGGCGCCGTTGGGGCCGATGACGCCGAGGCGGTCGCCGCGCAGCACGCGCAGGGTCAGATCGTCGATCACCTTTTGCGCGCCGAAGCTCTTGGAGATGTTCTCGACGTCGAACACCAGCTTGCCGGAGCTTTCGCCTTCGCTCACCGTCATCTTGACGCTGCCGGCGGCCTTGCGCTCGTCGCGGCGGGTCTGGCGCAGGCCTTCGAGATCGCGCATGCGGCGGACGTTGCGCTTGCGCCGGCCGCTGACGCCATGGCGCACCCAATATTCTTCATTGACGATCTTGCGGTCGAGCTTGTGGCGCTCGAGCTCTTCCTGCTCCAGCACCTCGTCGCGCCAGTCCTCGAAGTCGCCGAAGCCCTTGTCGAGGCGCCGCGTCACGCCGCGGTCGAGCCACAGGGTCGCCTTGGAGAGATTCTGCAGGAAGCGCCGGTCATGGCTGATCAGCACGAGGGCGGAGCGCAGGGAACGCAATTCCTCCTCCAGCCATTCGATGGCCGGCAGATCGAGATGGTTGGTCGGCTCGTCGAGCAGCAGCACGTCGGGCTCGGGCGCCAGCACGCGCGCCAGGGCGCAGCGCCGCGCCTCGCCGCCCGAAAGATTTTCCGTCGATTCCTCGCCGGTAAAGCCGAGGCGTTCCAGCAGATAGGCGGCGCGGTATTCGTCGTCGCCCGGCCCGAGGCCGGCCTCGACATAGGCCAGGGTCGTCGCATAGCCCGAAAGATCGGGCTCCTGCGCCAGGTAGCGGATGGTGACGCCGCCCTGCAGCACGCGCTCGCCCTTGTCGGGCATGAGCTCGCCGGCGGCGATCTTCAGGAGGCTGGATTTGCCCGACCCGTTGCGCCCGACCAGGCAGAGCCGCTCGCCGGCGGAAATGGCGAGTTCCGCCCCAGTCAGCAACGGCGTGCCGCCGAAGGTCAGGTGGACGTTCTGGAGGGTGAGAAGCGGGGCTGGCGGCATGGCGATGACCTATACCGATAAGCCTTGCAGTTCAATGGGCCAGACGGGATTCGCCGGTCGGAACCGCCGGCGATCCCATTTTCGCGAGCGGCGCGGCTGGGACTTGCAGGATCGCCGTCGAAGGGTCAAGGTCTGCCCCTCGATTTGAGATTTCCCCCATCGCGCCGTTCGCGCCGCATCCCGGCCGCGGGCGCTCTTGCGCCTTTTTCCGACGTTGCTTCGCCATGGCCAACACCGCCGCCACCCCGTCTCTCGACCATCCCGCGATGGCCCCCGCCGCCAAGCGCTCGATCATTTTCGGCGTGCTCTTGGCGATGTTCCTCGCCTCGCTCGAACAGACCATCATCGCCACCGCCCTGCCGACGATCGGCCGCGAGCTCGGCAATGTCGAAACCCTCGCCTGGGTCGTCACCGCCTATCTGCTCAGCTCGACGGCGGTGACGCCGCTCTACGGCAAGCTGAGCGACATCTATGGCCGCCGCGTCATGATGCTGACGGCGGTCGGCGTTTTCATCGCCGGCTCGGTGCTGTGCGCCGTGGCGCCGAGCATGACGCTGCTCGCCGTGGCGCGCGCCCTGCAGGGCCTCGGCGGCGGCGGCCTGATGGTGCTCGCCATGACGATCATCGCCGACCTGGTGCCGCCGCGCGAACGGGCGCGCTACCAGGCGCATTTCGCCGCCGTGTTCATGAGCTCCAGCCTGGTCGGCCCGGTGCTCGGCGGCTTCATCGCCGAGCACCTCCATTGGTCGGTGATCTTCTGGATCAACCTGCCGGTCGGCGGCTACATCTGGTGGTCGCTGAGCGGCCGCTTGCGCCAGCTGCCGCGCCACGAACGGCCGCACAAGCTCGACATCGCCGGCGCGTCCCTGCTCGTTCTCGCGACGGTGCCCTTGCTGCTGGCGCTGAACTGGGGCGGCAACCGTTACGTCTGGGCCTCCTGGCAGGTCGTCGGCCTGTTCGGCTTCGCGGCGGCCATGACGGCGCTGTTCGTGCTGCGCATGTTCATGGCGCGCGAGCCCTTCCTGCCGCTCGCCATCGCCTTTCATCCGGTGGTCGGCCCGGCGGCGGCGGCCGGCTTCTTCAACATGGGCGTGTTCGTCGCGCTGACGATCTACACGCCGATCTATTTCGAGGCCGCCCTCGGCCTCAGCGCCAGCGTCGCCGGCCTCGCGCTCGTGCCGCTGATGGCCTTCACCGTGGCCGGCGCGCAGACCAGCGGCCGCCTGATCGCCCATGTCAAACATTACAAGCGCATCGGCGTGATCGGTCTCGGCGCGGCGGTCGTCGCGCTCGTCCTCTTGGCGCTCGGCTCGACCGACCTGCCCTTCGCCGCCGCGCTGGCGCTGTTCGGCGTCGCCGGCATCGGCATCGGCACCGCCTTTCCGCTCGTCACCCTGGCGAGCCAGAACGCGGTGACGCCGCAGCAGATGGGCACCACGACGGCGCTGATCAATTTCTTCCGCTCGCTCGGCGGCGCCATCATCGTCGCCATCTTCGGCGCCATCGTCATCAACGGCTTGAACGAAGGCGCCAAGGCGCCGGGCCGCCACATGGAAACTCTCGGCGGTTTCACCGACATTCCGGAAGATACTTTCCGTTGGCTGTTCTTCGCCGCGGCGGTGGCGGTCTTCATCGGCTGGATTCTCGTCCTGCTCATGGAGGAGCGGCCGATCAAGGATGCCAAGGCCAAAGGCTGAGCCTGAGGGTTCCCGGGAACCGCGCCGACCGGTCAAGCGTTGAGGAATCGAACGCAACAACCAGGAGCGCGAAACATGCGCCTCATCCTTGCCTCCGTCGTCGCCCTCGCTGCCCCGCTGGCTCTGGCCGCCTGCTCGGCGCCCTCCGACGGCCGCGAAACCGTCATCGTCCAGCAGCCGGCCCAGGCCGTCGTCGTCCCGGCGCAGCCGCAGACCGTCGTCGTGCCGCCGGGCAACACGGTGCGCACCTGCACCGCGGGCAGTTACAACTGCCCGTGACGGGAACTTGAACCGTCGCGACCTTCGCGCGTTGAGTCCTGAGCCGGCAGCACCCATTGCCCGATGGGGCCGGCGCACGGGAAGAAGATCGATTATCCGCCTCCGCCGCCGCCATCCCCCTCTGGCGCCGACGAGATGGCCTCGGCCTTCCCCGGCCGTCGGATATTCGATCTTCTTTCTCGCGATCCCCCCGACTGGCAAGACACGGACAGACGCCGCGTCTTGCCTTTTTCGTGCCGATAGCGCATGTGGAATGGGCAACCAGGGGGAACTCCATGACGTCCGAAAACCCGACCCACGCCGGGCCGACCGCCGCCGGCCTCATCGTCAGCTGGGACGACGTCCATCGCGACGCCCGCGCCCTGGTGCGCAAGCTGATGGCGCTCGGGCCCTGGGAAGGCATCATCGCCCTGACGCGCGGCGGCCTGGTGCCGGCCGCCATCGTCGCGCGCGAAATGGAAATCCGCGTCATCGACACGCTGTGCATCGCCACCTACGACGAGCAGAAGCTGGAAGCCGTGAAAATCCTCAAAAGCCCGGAGGGCGCCGTCGCGGCCCAAGGCGACGGCTGGCTGCTGATCGACGATCTGGTCGATACCGGCACCACCCTGCAGGCGGCGCGCAAGCTGCTGCCCAAGGCGCATTTCGCCACGGTCTACGGCAAGCCCAAGGGGCTGCCGCTGGTGGACACCTTCATCCACCAGGTGCCGCAGGACCAATGGGTCTATTTCCCCTGGGATCTCAGCCCGAGCTACGCGCCGCCGCTGGTGCGCAAAAGCTAGCGGCCCGCGAGGATTTCCCCTCGCGGGCGCCACGCTCTATCCGAACACGAAATGCAGCACGCTGAGGCCGGCGATGATCAGCACGCCGAGCGTCGCCTTGTCGAACTGCCGCGTCGCCAGCTTGGCCAGCGCATAGACGATGAAGGCGATGGCGATGCCATGGGCGATGCTGTAGGTCAGCGGCATCATGATGGCGCCGAGTACCGCCGGGGCGTAATCGGTCGGATCGTCCCAATCGAGATCGACCAGATTGCGCGTGAAGTGGCAGGCGACGAACACCAGGGCCGGGGCGGTGGCGAAGGCCGGGATGCTCTGGGCCAAGGGCGCGAAGCCGAGGCAAAGCAGGAACAGCAGGGCGACGGTGACCGCCGTGAGGCCGGTGCGGCCGCCCTCCTTGATGCCGGCGCCGCTCTCGATGTAGGAAGTGGTGTTCGACGTGCCGAGCAGCGCGCCGATGGTGGTCGCCGCCGAGTCGGCGACGACGGCCTTGCCGATGCCCTCGACCTTGCCGTCCTTGTCGACCTTGCCGGAGATGTTGGCGACGCTGGTCAGCGTGCCCGCCGTGTCGAAGAAATCGACGAACAGCAGCGCCATCACCACCGAGATCAGGCCGGCGCTGAACACGCCGCCGATGTCGAGCTGCAGCAAGGTCGGCGCGAGGCTCGGCACCGGGCCGACGACTCCGGCGAAGGACGCCGCGCCGACGAGCCAGCCGATGATCGCCGTGCCGAGGATGCCGATGACGATGGCGCCCGGCACGCGGAGCTTGTCGAGCACGATCATGACGACGAAGCCGAGCGTGGCGAGCAGCACCGCCGGGCTGGCGACGTTGCCGAGGCCGACGAGCGTCGCCGGATGATCGACGACGACGCCGGCGTTGCGCAGGCCGATGATCGCCAGGAACAGGCCGATGCCGGCGCCGATGCCGAGCTTCAAGGCTTTCGGAATGGCGTTGATGATCCATTCGCGCAGGCCGGTCAGGCTGAGCACCAAAGCCAGCACGCCCGAGAGGAAGACCGCGCCGAGCGCGACCTGCCAGGGCTGCTTCATGCCGATGACGATGCCGTAGGTGAAGAAGGCGTTGAGCCCCATGCCGGGGGCCAGGGCCACCGGCCATTTCGCCCAGGCGCCCATGATGAAGGTGGCGATGGCGGCGGCGAGAATGGTGGCGACGAACACCGCGCCGAAATCCATGCCGGCGTCCTTCAGGATCGCCGGATGGACGACGATGATATAGGCCATGGTCAGGAAGGTCGCGAGACCCGCGAGCACTTCCGTCCGCACGGACGAGCCGCGGGCGGTGATACCGAAATACTTATCGAGCCAAGACTTATCGACGCCAGACATGGCCGATCCCCTCGTTGTTGTTACCCCTCGGCCGCGGCAAACCCCTTCGCCGCGGCAGCGCCCATTTAAGCGAAAAAACGGGCGACGGGATAGTCCCGCCGCCCGCTTTCATCTGTGGATATGTCGGCTCAGGAAAAGCGCTTGTTCATCCATGCGGCGAGATAATCGAAGAAGTTCTTCGTGGCGTTGCCGTAGTCCTGGCCGGTCGCGGCCGCGCAGGGCTTGCAGGGCGTCATGCCGTGCACTGCGCCTTCAAGGATGATGAAGTCCTTGTCGGCGCTTTTCGCCATCTCGTAGGCCACCTCGTTGTCGCGGATGAAATAATGGCCGCCCATGGCGGTCACCAGCAACGGGATCGAGATGTTCTGCACGGCGCAAGGCACCGAATTGTTGCTCGAGCACCAGTCGATGCCGTCGAGCGCGCTGGTCGATTTGACCGCGTTGGCGCCGAGGAACGACTTGACCGTCAACTGCCGGGTGTCCTCGAAGCTGGAATCGCGCTTGGCGTTGTCCGGCGTCGAGACGCGCACGGTCTTGACCGGCTTGCTGGCGTCCACCGTGCCGTCGTTCTTCAACAACTTCTGCGGCTTGACGGTGCTGCCGTGCACGCCGGTCGAAATGTCCATCAGGCGGGCGCGGTTGCGATAGACGACGAAGCTTTCGTCGTCGGACGGCACATGCTTGCCCGCCTTCATGTCGGCCTGCAGCTTGAGCGCCTTGTCGATCAGCCGGTTCATACGCTCCGACTGGGCTTTGTAGTAGCGCTCCTGGAATGCCGCCGAATAGGTCGAATCGCCCTTGGGATTGAAGCCGTTCTTGGGATCGAACGGATCGAGCGACGCGTCGATCTTGGTCGGGTCGCTCTCGTCGAGCAATGACGGGTTGAGACTGCGCAGGCCGTTCACCGAATTGCCTGGATGGGCATCGACCAGGATCAGGCCGTCCGCCTTCGGCGCGCCGGCCACGCGGTCGCTGCATTCGACGAGCTTGCCCGCGCCCTTGCAATAGGCGAGGCCGTTCTCCGCCACCGCCTGGTAATAGCTCGTCGTCGGCCCGCCGCCGCTATGGCCGAGCAGCACGACCTTCTGGATGCCGGGCTGTTTCTTCATGAACTCGACGCCCTCGCGCAGATCGAGCTGATTGGCGTCCCAATCGACCGCCGACTCGTTGTTGTCCGAGCGCGGGTTCATGCCGAGCACGAGAAAGCCGCGCGCCGACAGTTCGGTGGCCGAGATGTGGTTCATGAAATTGCTGGTGCGGTGAATCACCACCACGCCGATCTTCGGCGCCGGCCCGCTGTCCGGCTTATAGAGCGCGCCCTTGGCGGCGCTGTTGGCGAAGCGGATGTAGCGCGGATCGCTCTGCGCCGCCGCCTCCGCCGCGAGATAGCCCAACATCAAGCCAAGCGACGCCGCGACGAAGTGTTTCGTCTTCATTCTGTAACCTCCCTGTCTGCCGTGCGAATTCTTATTCATGGGCCGGCATGACGCCCTGGCCTCATTTAACGCCGTTCCAAAAAGACCGGCAAGCGGCCGCAAAAGTAACCAAGGAACCGCGCGGATTTGCCGGCGTTCATTCAAAAGCACGGTTGTATTTCCGGGATCAAAGGCCAAGATAAGCCTCCGGGAACCGGCCCGACCGACATCAGCAAGCCGCTTGCAGGCCCCATGACCGCGATCGCCCAGCCGTCGTCCGACGCGCATTCCAATCTCGCCAATGCCGCTGTCCGCTATAAGACCGTCCGGAGCTTGAGCGAGCGGCTGGCCGCGCCCTTGAGCGCGGAGGACCAATGCGTGCAATCGATGCCGGACGCCAGCCCGACGAAATGGCATCTCGCGCACAGCACCTGGTTCTTCGAGACGATCCTGCTCGTGCCGCACTTGCCCGGCTACAAGCCGTTCGACGAGAGCTTCTTCTATCTGTTCAATTCCTATTACGAGTCGCTCGGGCCGCGCCATCCGCGCCCGCAGCGCGGCCTGCTGACGCGGCCGTCGTGTGAACAGGTGATGGACTATCGCCGCCATGTCGATGCGGCCATGGCCAATCTGCTCGCCAGCGCGGCGCCCGGCGTCGCCAAGAAAATCGCGCCGCTCGTCGAGCTCGGCTGGAATCACGAACAGCAGCATCAGGAATTGCTGCTGACCGACATCAAGCACGCCTTTTCCTGCAACCCGCTGCTCCCGGCCTATATGCCCCGCGCGGAGGACGATTCGCTCGAAGCCATGCCGGCGCGCTGGATCGAAGGACCGCACCATATCGTCGAGATCGGCCATCATGCCGGCGCCTATGACGATGGGGGCTTCGCCTTCGACAACGAGACGCCACGCCATCCCGTGCTGCTGCAGCCCTACCGCATCGCCGACCGGTTGGTGACCAACGGCGAATACGCCGCCTTCATCGCCGACGGCGGCTACAAGCGTCCCGAATTTTGGCTGTCGGACGGCTGGGCCGCGGTGCAGGCGCAGGGCTGGCAGGCACCGGCCTATTGGCAGCGCGAAAGCGACGAGGCGTCCTGGCAGATCTTCACCCTGCACGGCCTGCGCCGGCTCGACGACGCCGAGCCGGTCGCCCATGTCAGCTTCTTCGAGGCCGCCGCCTATGCCGCCTGGGCGGGCAAGCGCCTGCCGACCGAATTCGAATGGGAAGCGACCGCGAGCAAAGCCATGAGCGGGCGCGACCTCGATCCGGCGCGGCCGCATCCGCGCTCGCTGGTCGGCGGCGAGGGCCTGCGCCAGGCGACCGGCGAAGTCTGGCAATGGACGCGCTCGTCCTACGATCCCTACCCCGGCTTCAAGCCGCTCGGCGGCGCGCTCGCCGAATACAACGGCAAGTTCATGGTCGGCCAGGTGATCCTGCGCGGCGCATCCTGCGTAACCCCTGAAGGGCATACGCGCCCGACCTATCGCAATTTCTTTCCCCCATCGGCGCGCTGGCAGTTCAGCGGCATCCGTCTCGCGGAGGACCTATGAACGCCCCCAATCGCCGCGGCCCCTCCGAGGCGCTGACCTCATCGGCGGCACATGACGACTTCGGCCGCGCCCTGCTCGCCGGCCTCAAGGGCTCGCCGAAAAGCCTGCCGTGCAAATTCTTCTACGACGAAGCCGGCTCGATCCTGTTCGACCGGATTTGCGAACTGCCGGAATATTATCCGACGCGCACCGAGCTCGCCCTGCTCGAAGCGCGGGCCGGCGATTTTGCGGCGCTCATCGGGCCGGACGCCGAACTGGTCGAATTCGGCGCCGGCGCCGGACGCAAGGTGCGCATTCTGCTCGACGCCTTGGAACGCCCGCGCGGCTATCTGCCGATCGACATTTCCGGCGACTATCTGCAGGGCGTTGCCGACAAGCTCGACGCCGATTACCCGAGCTTGCGCGTGCGGCCGGTCGTCGCCGACTACACCAAGCCCTTCGCCCTGCCGGCCAAATCGCCGGGCGCGCGGCGCGTCGGCTTCTTTCCCGGCTCGACCATCGGCAATTTTCCGCGCGCCGAGGCCATCGCCTTCCTGCGCATGGCGGCGGACAAGCTGGCCGGCGGCGGCCTGCTGATCGGCGTCGATCTGGTGAAGGATCCGAACGTCTTGCATGCCGCCTACAACGACGCGGCCGGCATCACCGCCGCCTTCAACAAGAACATCCTGGTGCGCGCCAACGCCGAGCTCGGCGCCGACTTCGATCTCGACGGCTTCGCCCATCACGCCTTCTACGATCCGCGCGCCCAGCGCATCGAGATGCATCTGGTGAGCCTGGCGCGCCAGCGCGTGCGGCTGCTCGGCCAGGAGATTCTCTTCGCCGAAGGCGAGACGACCCATACCGAGGATTCGCACAAATACACGCTGGACGGCTTCCGCGCCCTGGCGGCGGAGGCGGGCTTCGTGCCGCGTGCCGCCTGGACCGACCCGGGCCGCCTGTTCAGCATCCATTGGCTGGAGGTGGCGTGAGATGAAGGCTGTGTGGAACGGCGCCGTGATCGCCGAATCGGACGACACCGTCGTCGTCGAGGGCAACCACTATTTCCCGGTCGGCGCGCTGAAGCGCGAATATATCAAGCCGAGCGAGACGCATACCACATGCGGCTGGAAGGGCCTCGCGTCCTATTACAGTCTGGTGGTGAACGGCAAAGAGAACGCCGATGCCGTCTGGTATTACCCGGAGCCGATGAAGGGCGCCGAAGCGGTCGCCGGCCGCGTCGCCTTCTGGCACGGCGTCGAAGTCGCCTAACGCCGTTCAGGCGCTTTGGCGATCTCCGACGCCCGCGTCCATTACGCCATCTTGCCGAGGCCGAGCTTGTCCGCCAGGCCGATGCGCTGCAGCTTGCCGGTGGCGCCCTTGGGGATTTCCGCGAGGAACAGGATCTTGCGCGGCACCTTGAATTCGGCGAGCCGGCCGCGCGCGAACTCGCGCAATTCCGCTTCCGTGCAAGCCTGATTCTCGCGCAGCACGACCGCCGCGGCGACCTCCTCGCCGAGCATGCTGTGCGGCACGGCGAAGGTGACGACCTGCGCCACGGCGGCATGGTCCATCAGCACCTCGTCGACCTCGCGCGGCGAAATCTTCTCGCCGCCGCGATTGATGATCTCCTTGAGCCGTCCGGTGATCGACAGATAGCCTTCGTCGTCCATCACGCCCTGATCTCCGGTGCGGAACCAGCCGTGGGTGAAGGCCTCGGCATTGGCCTTGTCGTTCGCCTCGTAGCCTGGCGTGACGTTGGACCCGCGGATGACGATTTCGCCGGTTTCCCCGCGCGCCAGCAGCTTGCCGTCGTTGTCCATGATCGCCACCTCCGGCCCGGCGGCGACGCCGACGGTGCCCGGCTTGCGCGCGCGCGGCGGCAAGGGATTGGAGGCCATCTGATGCGCCGCCTCGGTCATGCCGTAGGCTTCGATGACCGGCGCGCCGAAGACCTTTTCGAGCTCCGCCATCACCTGCGGCGGCAGCGACGACGAGGACGAGCGGATCAATCGCAGCGGGTTGCGCTGGATCGTCTCCATGTTGCGGGCAGCGCGCGTGAGGATCGCCTGATGCATGGTCGGCACCGCCGTGTACCAGGTCGGCTTGACCTCGTCGATCCAGGCGAAGAACCGCAACGCGTTGAAACCGGGCGAGCAGGCGACATAGGCGCCCGCCGCGAGGGACGCGAGCACCGCCGCGATCAGCCCATGGATATGGAACAGCGGCATGACATTGAGGCAGCGGTCGTTCGCCGTCAGCGCCGTCGCCGCGGCGACGTTGCGGCCCGACGCCGCGACGTTGCTTTGCCGCAGCGGCACGATCTTGGGCCGCGACGTGGTGCCCGAGGTGTGCAGCACCAGCGCGATGTCGTCGGGCTCGGCCATGCCGGGGCGCGCGGCCGGGCGCGGCTGGATGCCCGCCGGAAGCTGGATCGCGAAACTGCCGGCCGGGTCGCCCGCCTGCCAGGCGATCTCATAGACCGGCACCTTGAGCTTATGGGCGACGGCGATGGCGGCCGATTGGCTGCCGCGCTCGACGAGCAGCGCCTTGGCGCCGAGATCGGACAGGTAGAACTCGAATTCCTCGGCCTTGTAATCGGGATTGAGCGGCGCCGTCGTCGCGCCGCAGGCGACCGTCAGGAAGGCGGTGGCCATTTCCGGTCCGTTCGGCAGCACGATGGCGACGCGGTCGCCGCGGCCGATGCCCAGCGCGTTCAAGTCGGCTACCGTCTTCTTCGCCAAGGCGCGCAAAGCCGCATAGCCGAGCGCCGCGCGTTCGGGCGCGCCGATCGCCGGCGAAGCGTCCTGCCCCGCCGCGAGGAGCGACCAAACCGTTTGTGAACTGTTCATTCTTAACCCTTGCCTCCGTCTGCGACATCGTCGGCCGACAGCAACCCCGCGGACCGCGATGACGCTTGTTGTGAATTTTTACGGGTTACGCGCAGGCTGATGTCGCCGTCCGGTGCAAGGGAACGGCAGGTCTGCGCGGCAACGATAGCACGCGGCCGGCAGACTCCAAGAGGGAGCGTGGCTCCCGCAATCCATGAGTTTTATGCAGGGATTCCGGGCCGCCCGGCCGCGGCTCAGACGCGGCGGACGTAAAGCGCCCTGAGCAGCGCCGCGCCGAGCGCGCCGCAGGCCAGCACGACCGCCAAGGCGGCGCCGTGCCAGATCAGACCGAGCCAAGCCGTGTGCTCGGGATGAAAGAAGGTCAGGCCGGCGGCGCTCAGGCCGGACATGCCCAAGGCCGCCATGACCATGGTTCGCAGCGGCCGGATCGGCCCGGCATAGCGCAGCATGATCAGGGTCACGAGGGTCAGCGGCACGCCCATCTGGGTGATGTAGAGAAAGCAGAGCCAGGGCTCGCCCCAGGCGAAGGCGGCGGCGCCCATGGCGGCAAGATCGACCAGGCAGCCGAACCCCACGATGGCGAGCCAGAGGCCCGCCGGCAGCAGCGCGAGCAGCGCCCAGCGCGGCGAACGGTCCGGCAGGCTGAGATGGAAGGCGGCGACGATGGCGCCGATGCCGGTGGCGAGCGCCGCCAGCCATTCGAGCAGGTTCAACGGCTGCGACAGATCGGCGAGCAGATCGTCGTTCACGCCGTGGAACGCGACCGAGACGGCGACGACGGCGATGGCGAGACCAAGCCAGATCGCCGCGCGCAGCAGCGGCGGCGACAACGGTTTCACCGGCCGCGCCGATCCCGCCAAGGCGGCGATCAGATCCTCGCTGCGTTGCGCCAAATGTTCCTGGTCGCTCATCGCGCCTCTCCTTCGGGCCCGAATAGTTTCCCGCGCAGCAGTTTCAACGCGCGATGGGTCGTGGTCTTGAGCGCGGCAACGCTCATGCCGGTGATCTGCGACACCTCCTTCAACGACTTCTCCTCGAGCTTGAGCAATTCGACCGCCCGGCGCTGCCCCTCGGGCAATTCGGCGATGGCCTGGCGCAGGCGGTCCGCTTCGCTGTTGCGCTCGACTTGGTGGTTCGCCGCAGGGTCGGCAAAGGTTTCAAGGTCGAAACCGATATCGTCGGCCGCCACCGGCAAGGATTGGCGGCGGCGCAGCGCGTCGATCATCCGCCGCTTGGCGATCACCGCCAGCCAGGGCAGGAAAGGCCGTTGCGGATCATAGGTCTGGCGGATGCGATGGAGCGTCAAAAGGACGTCCTGAACCAGGTCTTCCGCCGCGTCGCCGCCGCGCAGATGGCGGCGCGCATAGGCCCGCAAGTAAGGCAGCAAGGCCGTCAGCAGGCGCCGATAGGCGGCTTGATCGCCCGCCTGGGCTTCGGCCATCAGGCGGCCCCAGTTCTCTCGATCCGGCGGTGGAATGGACGTCATCGACGAAAACTCGAGCACTGTGGGCGATCGCGGTCCGCAGAATAGACCCGAAGCGCCGCCAACGAAAATTAATCTTCGCCGTCTGTAACCTGGGCAGGATCGGCACGAACCCCTGTGCATGGCGGCCGGACGATCGGCTGCCCCACCACATGAAGGGAAGCTCTCCAATGTCCAAAGCCAGCAACGCCTCGATCCTGTTCGCCGCCGTCGCCGCTCTCGGCCTCGCCGCCATCGCCAATCCCGCCAGCGCCCAGGCCGCCAAGGAACATTGCTACGGCATCGCCAAGGCGGGCCAGAACGATTGCGCCGCCGGCCCCGGCACCACCTGCGCCGGCACCTCGAAGGTCGATTTCCAGGGCAACGCCTGGAAGGCCGTCGACGCGGGCACTTGCCTGAAGATGGGCGGCAGCCTGCAGGCCAAGGCCGGCAACACGGCGCCGATGCCGATGATGCAAGACGGCATGATGAACGACGGCAAGAAGAGCTAAGCCGCGAACGCGAAGCGGCGGGGCTCGCCATGACAACCGACAAAATTCCTCCGCTTGCCGGAGTCGGGCTCAAGCCCCGCCATTTCGCCGCCATCCACGCCGCGCCGCGCCGCGCGGCCTGGTTCGAAATCCATGCCGAGAATTATTTCTGCGCCGGCGGCCCGCCGCATCGGCACCTGACCGCGATCCGCGCCGATCACCCTTTGTCGGTCCATGGCGTCGGCCTGTCGCTCGGCGGCGCGACGCGGCCCGAGCGCGCCCATCTCGACCAGCTCGCCGCCCTCGTCCGCCGCTACGAGCCGTCTCTCGTCTCCGAGCATCTCGCCTGGTGCGCGGCGGACGGCGTCTATTTGAACGATCTTTTGCCGCTCGCCTATGACGCGGCGACGCTCGACCGCTTTTGCCGTCACGTCGCCGAGGTCCAAGACGCCCTGAGCCGGCCGATTCTGATCGAGAACCCGTCGCGCTATCTCGCCCTGCCCGGCGAGATGAGCGAAGGCGAGTTCATCGCTCAAGCCTGCGCGCGGACCGGCTGCGGCCTGCTGCTCGACGTCAACAACATCGTCGTCTCGGCCGGCAATCTCGGCTTGAGCGCCGAGAGCCTGCTGAAGGACATGCCGCTCGATCGCGCCCGGGAAATCCATCTCGCCGGCCATAGTCTGCATCGCACCGAGGCGGGGCAGATTCGCGTCGACGATCACGCCTCGCCGGTGCGGCCGGAGGTCTGGCGGCTCTACGACAGGGCCCTGGCGGCGACCGGCCCGCTGCCGACCCTCATCGAATGGGACAATGCCGTGCCCGACTTCGCCCTGCTGCTCGCCGAGGCCGCCAAGGCCGACCGGCGCATCGCCGCGGACCAGAGCCGTCATGTCGCCTGAATTGCAAGCCCAGTTCGCCGCCGCCGTCCGCCTGGGCGACGCCCGGGCCCGCGAGGCGGTTCTCGCCGCCAGCGGCGGGGCCCAGGGCCACATCCTCGCCGCGCTGCACATCCATGCCAGCACCACATGCGAAACCCTGACCGAGGCGCTGCGCGACGGTTTTCCGAGCGTGGCCGACCGCCTGTCCGCCGGGCGCTTCGCCAAGCTGGCGACGGGCTTCATCCGCCGCTCGCCGCCGCGCCAAGCCGCCTTGTGGTTCTGGGGCGACGACTTTCCCGATTATCTCGCCGAACAGGCCCTGCCCGAGGCGATCGTCGCCCTCGCCCGGCTCGACCGGGCCTGGCATGAATCCTTCGCCGCCGAGGAAGCCTCGGTCCTGACCGCGCAGAGCTTGAGCGGCTTGCCGGCCGACGCCCTGGCGCAAACCGCCCTCGCCCTTCATCCCGCCGCGCGGCTGCTCGGCCTGCCCCAAGGCGCTTTCGCCGCCTGGCAAAGAGCGGCCTGCCTGCCCGGAATCGCAGCCAGCGAACCAGCCGATGCCGCCTATGTCCTGATGTCGCGCCCGGAAGGGCAGGTCCAGGCGCTCGGCCTCGACGGCGGCGAATACCGCTTCCTGCAAGCGCTCCACGACGGCGCCGCTCTGCTCGCCGCCTTCGAGCGCGCCGCCGCCGTCGAGGCCGGCTTCGATTTGCAACGGGCGCTGTCGCGCAGTCTCGCGGCCGGCGCCTTCCGCTCGATCACGCCACAAAAGGATGTCCGATGATGCTCGCCCCCGCCTGCCGTGCCGGCCGCCGCCTCATCGAACGGCTCGACCGCATTCCGCACGACCTGATCGCGCTCGCCGCCCGCTTCGGCGTCGCCGCCGTCTTCTGGCAATCGGCCCGCACCAAGGTCGAGGGCCTGACGATCACCGACACGACCTACTTCCTGTTTCGCGAGGAATATCGCATTCCGCTGCTGCCCGCCGACATCGCCGCCGTCGCCGCGACGGTTTCCGAGCATGTTTTCGCGGCGCTGCTCGCGATCGGCCTGGCGACGCGCTTCAGCGCCGCCGTGCTGCTCGGCATGACGTTGGTGATCGAGATTTTCGTCTATCCGCTGGCCTGGCCGACCCATCTGACATGGGCCGCGAGCTTCCTCTATCTCATCGCCCGGGGCGGCGGACGATTCGCTCTCGACGCCGCGCTGACGAAGTCTTGCGCGGCGCGCGAGACTTTCGCCGGGACGAATTAGCTCGACGGCGACTTCGGCCGGTAGAACCACCAGCTCGATTCGTTGAGCGAATAGATCGGCCGGTAATGGCGGATGACCGTCGCCGGCACGACCTGGGCGATCTGGTTGTCGAGCACATATTGCGTGCCGTTGTAGGTCACGACCAGGATGGCATGCGCCACGCGCAGGTTGAGATCGTCGAGGATCACCAGACGCAGCGAGTCGTCGTCGAAGCCGAGCGCGCGCAGCGAGAGATATTTGGAAATCGCGTAGTCTTCGCAATCGCCATCCGTTTTGAAGAACTGCGTCGGCGTCGCCCAATAGTCGGATTCGCCGTAGTTGTTGATGTCGAGCGTGTAGCGCGCGCGATTCATGCGCTCGTTGACGCGGCGGATCTGCGTGCCGCGATCCTCGTGCGAGATTTCGTCGAGAAAGCCCTTCCATTCCTCCGACATGCAGCGGCGAAAGACATTGGCCTTGCAGATGCGGCTGACCGGATCGCTGCCCTTGACGTAGCGCTCGAGCACGCCGGTCCACTTGGGAAAGGAGGCCAGGTTGCCGGACGGAACCCCGGCGGCGCCGAACAACAGCGCGTCCTCGGCTTCGGCCGGCGCGGCCAGCCACAGGCTCAGGAGCAACCCGACGGCGAGCGCGCAACGGCCGCCGATCCGGGGCAAACCGGCCGCTTCGGTCACAGTCTGGCGCTGGCGGTTGGACGATCTCATGCCGCGTGCAATTTCCTCTGGCGGACCGACGGCCGGACCGCCACCATGGACAAATTAGGCTAAGGACGTTAAGCCTTTGTAAAGGCTAAAAAGACCAATACTCACGCGTCGTTAAACGGGGCCGCCGGGGATATGAGCCTGACATCTGCGCCATCGGAAACGGGGGTTGGCCGCCGCGTCCGGCCCTTGATCATGTCCGGCATCGTCCTCGCCAGCGTCCTGGCGCTCGGCCTGCTCGCCGCCCTGGCGATCGGCAAGGCCGACCGCGAACGCGAACTGCGCGCCTGGCAGAACCGCCTCAGCATCGTCGCCGACAGCCGCTTCGCCGATATCTCCAATTGGCTCGAACGCCAGTTCGACGAATTGGCCGGCATCGCCGCCAACACCTCAGTCCAGCTCTACATGACCGAGCTGACCGCGGCTCAGCCCACCACGGCGCAAACGCCCGGCCAAGACCCCGCCCTCGCCGGCTACCTGCGCAATCTGCTGACCGTCACCGCCGAGCGCGCCCGCTTCGCCGCGCCGCTCGAAGGGCCGGACGTGCCGGCCAACGTGCGCCGCGTCGGCGTCGCCGGCCTCGCCCTGCTCGACCGCAATCATGCCGTGATCGCCCAGAGCGTCGGCATGCCGCCGCTCGACGGCGCGCTCGCCGCCTTCGTCGCCAGCTTGCCGCGCGACCAGCGCGCCACGCTCGATCTCCATCGCAACGCCGCCGGCCGGCCGGCGCTCGGTTTCGCCATGCCGGTGTTCGCCGTGCAGGGCGGCACGGACGCCACGGCGCAGGTCGGCTGGGCGGTCGGCGTCAAGGAAGTCGCCGACGAGCTTTATCCGCTGCTGCGCCAGCCCGGCGAGGTTTATAAAACCGCCGAAAATCTGCTGGTCCGCCGCAGCGAGGCGCGCATCGACTATCTCTCGCCGCTCGCCGACGGCACCGCCGGCCTCGCCCGCACCCTCGCCATCTCCACCGCGCAGCTCGCCGAGGCCGCCGCCCTCGCCAAGCCGGGCGATTTCGCCGCCGGCCGCGACTATCGCGACCAGGCCGTGCTCCATGTCAGCCGCGCCTTCAGCGCCGTGCCCTGGACGCTGGTGGTCAAGATCGGCCGCGACGAGGCGCTCGCCGGCAGCGACGCGCGCCGCCAGCAGTTCATCGTCGTCTGTTCCCTCGGCGCCGTGCTGCTCGCCGCCATCGTCTTCGCCGCCTGGTGGTACGGGTCCTCCCGCCAAGCCACCCGGGACGCCGGCCGCTACAAGCGCCTCGCCGACGAACACGAACGCCAGGGCCTGTTCCTGAAACTGGTCGCCGACAGCCAACCGACCTCGATCTTCATCCTCGACGAAAACGGCCGCTACGGTTTCGCCAACGAAGAAGCCGCCCGCCTCGCCGGCTTGCCGATGGACGATCTGGTCGGCAAGCAAGTCGGCAACGTGCTCGGCCGCGAAGCGGCCAAGCCGCATCTCGCCGGCGCGGAAAAGGCGCGCGAGGCGCAGGAGCGCCAGCGCACCATCATCACCGCCGACGAGGACAATGCCGGGCGCACCCGTCAGGTCGATTACATCCCGATCGGCGACACGCGGGACGTCCAAGACGGCGTGCTCGTCGTCGAGCGCGACATCACCGCCGAGACCAACGAACGGGCCAAGCGCGAACGCGCCCTGCTCGATCTCGTGCGCACCTTGGTCGCCCTCGTCGACAAGCGCGATCCTTACGCCGCGCATCATTCCACCCGCGTCGCCATGGTCGCCCAGGCCGTGGCGCGCGAGATGAACCTCGGCGACGCCGCCGTCCAGACCGTCGGCTTCGCCGGCAGCCTGATGAACCTCGGCAAGATCCTGGTGCCGACCGAGCTTTTGACCAAGACCGGCCAGCTCAACGACGAGGAGCTCGGCCTGATCCGCGTCTCGCTGCGCGCTACCGCCGACTTCCTGCAGGGCATCGACTTCGGCGGCCCCGTGGTCGAAACGCTGCGCCAGCTCTCCGAACATTGGGACGGCAGCGGCCAGCCGCGCGGACTCAAGGGCGAAGCGATCCTCGCCGAGGCGCGCGTCGTCGCCGTCGCCAACGCCTTCGTGGCGCTCGCCAGCCCGCGCGCCTACCGCGCCGGCGTGCCGCTCGACGACGCCATCGACAAGATCCGCGCGCAGGCCGGCACGGTGTTCGACCGCCGCGCCGTCACCGCGCTTGAAAACAGCCTGGAGAACCGCGGCGGACGTGACGCCTGGGCCGATTTCGGCAAACCGTCTTAAACGGATTACGCCGGGATAGAAAAAGGGCGGCGCTTTTCGGCGCCGCCCTTTTCGTGTGCGTCAGCTGTCGCTCACTCCGGAGCGACGACGCCGCCGGCCTTGAGGATCGGCGTCCAGCGCGCGACTTCCTGGGCGACATATTCGCCGAGCCAGGCCGAGGTGCGCTCCTTGCCTTCCGGCAGCACGCCGCCGAGATCGAGCAGGCGCTTCTTGGTGCCCGCATCGTCGAGCGCCTTGACCAGCGCCTCGTTCAATTTGGCGACGACGGCCGGCGGCGTGTTCTTCGGCGCGAAAATCGCGTTCCAGGCGCTGACCTGATAGTTCGGCAGGCCGGCTTCGATCGTCGTCGGCACATCGGGCAACGCCGGCGACCGCGCCGGCGTGGCGATGGCATAGGCGCGGATGTTGCCGCCCTGGATCTGGGTGACGAGGTTGACGATCTGGTCGCAGGCGTAGTCGACCTTGCCGCCGATCATGTCGTTGATGACCGGGCCGGTGCCGGTGTAGGGCACGCGCGTCGGCTTAATGCCGTTCATCACGTTGAACATGGTGCAGGTGGTGAAGGACACCGAGCCGACGCCGGCATGGGCCTCGTTCGCCTTGTCCTGCTCCGTCTTCAGGCGGGCGACGAACTCCTTCAAGTCCTTCGCCGGATAGTCCTTGCGCGCCACGATCAGAATGGGCGTGCCGGCGGCCATGCCGATCGGCGCGAAATCCTTCGTCGGATCGTAGCGCAGCTTCGGGTAGAGCGCCGGCGCCGCCGCATGGGTGCCCATGTGGCCCATCATGATGGTGTAGCCGTCGGCCTGCGCCTGGGAAGCGCGCGTGATGCCGGTGGTGCCGCCCGCGCCCGCCACGTTCTCGATGACGATCTGCTGGCCGAGCGTCTTGGACATGTTTTCGCCGACGATGCGGGCGATCACGTCGGTCGGGCCGCCCGCGGCGAAGGGCACGATCATCGTGATCGGGCGGGTCGGATAGTTTTGCGCCCAGGCAGAGGTTACCGGTGCGCCGGCGGCGGTCAGGGTCGCCGCGGCGACGGCGATGGCGGCGAATGTGCGTTTCATTGTGGCCTCCTTGTTGAACTCTTGGGGGGGACCGCACCGCCACAGGCAACGGCGCGTCGACAAGTAAACGGTTATTCCAGGAACGCTTCCTCGCGCCCTTTGCGGACGGTGGGGAGGACGGCGACGACGACGACAAGCACCGCCACCAGCAAGAGGCCGGCGGACACCGGGCTGGTGACGAACGTGCCGAAATCGCCGCGCGACAGGATGAGCGCCTGGCGCAGCTTCTCCTCCATCAGCTTGCCGAGCACGAAGCCGAGCAACAGCGGCGCCGGCTCGAAGCCGAACTTGTAGAAGGCGTAGCCGGCGAAGCCGAAGAAGGCCGTCAGCAGCACGTCGCCCGCATCATTGTTGATCGAGTAGATGCCGATGCAGCAGAACAGCAGGATCGCCGGAAACATCAGGCGATAGGGCACCTTCAACAGGCGCACCCAGAGGCCGATCAAGGGCAGGTTGATGATCAGCAGCATCAGGTTGCCGAGCCACATGCTGGCGATCATGCCCCAGAACAGTTCGGGCGTCTTGGTCATGACCTGCGGGCCGGGGATGATGCCATGGATCGTCATGGCGCCGACCATGAGGGCCATCACCGCGTTGGGCGGGATGCCGAGGGTCAACAGCGGAATGAAGGCGGTCTGCGCGCCGGCGTTGTTCGCCGCTTCCGGGCCGGCGACGCCTTCGATGGCGCCCTTGCCGAAACGGCGCGGATTCTTGGCGAGCTTCTTCTCCAGCGTATAGGACGCGAAGGGTCCGAGCACCGCGCCGTTGCCGGGCAGGATCCCGAGCGTGCCGCCGAGGAAGGTGCCGCGCAGCACCGGCAAGGCGGAGTCCTTGAAATCCTGCATCGACGGCAAGAGCCGGCCGATTTTGGCCTTCACCACGTCGCGCGTTTCCGGATTGTCGAGATTGCGCAGAATCTCGGCGAAGCCGAAGAGGCCCATGGCGAGCACCGCGAAATCGATGCCGTCCATCAGATCGACCATGCCGAGCGTCAGGCGCTCGTCGCCGGTCTGCAAATCGGTGCCGACGGTCGACAGCAACAGCCCGACGAAGATCACCGCGCCGGCCTTGAGGATCGAGCCGCGCGCCAGCACGACGGCGAAGGCCAGGCCCATGATCATCAGCGAGAAATATTCCGCCGGGCCGAAGATCAAGGCCAGTCTGGTCAGCGGCACGCCGAGCGCCGCGATCACCAGGGTGGCGACCGTGCCGGCGAAGAACGAGCCGATGGCGGCGATGCCGAGCGCGATCCCGGCGCGGCCATTGCGCGCCATCTGGTGGCCGTCGAGCGTGGTGACCACCGATGTCGCCTCGCCCGGAATGTTCACCAGGATCGCCGTGGTCGATCCGCCGTACTGCGCGCCGTAGTAAATGCCGGCGAGCATGATCAAGGCGCCGGTCGGATCGACCTGGAAGGTGAGCGGCAGCAGGATCGCGATCGTCGCGATCGGGCCGACGCCGGGCAGAATGCCGACCAAGGTGCCGATGAGGCAACCGCCGAAGCAGAGCGCGATGTTCTGCAGCGTCAGGGCGGTGGTGAAACCGAGATCGAGATTGCCGAGGAAGGCTTCCATCATGCGCTCCTAATAGCCCAGCAGCCAGGGCGCGACGGGGATCGGCAAGCTCAACAGCACCTTGAACAGCAGCCAGCAGAATGTCGTCATGACGACGCCGAAAACGACCGATTCGACGAAACGCGAATCGTGCGAGGCGAGGCTGCCGAGAATGACGGTGGCGATGCCGGCGACGAACAAGCCCAGCGGACGGATGGTCAGGCCGAAGACGATCGCCGCGCCGAGAATGAACAGCGGACCGCGAATGCTCCAGCGCTCGAGCTTCGCGCCGTCCTTGATCAGCGAGAAGACGACGAGCGCGATACCGCACATGCCGCAGAGGCTCGCCAGGACGCGCGGCATCATGCCGGGGCCGAGCGCGCGCACGGTGCCGACGGCGAGATCGTTGGTCTGCCAGAAGACGACAGCGGCCAAAGCGAGCAGGAAGAGGCCCGCCGCGGTTTCCTGCGGAGCGCGGATGCGAATCATGCCAGTTCTCCCCGCCCGTTACGCTCTGTCATCATCCCCCGGCACCCTTGACGCATCACGCTCTCCGCACTGCCCGACTCGTTTCTGTCATTACGATTGTATGGGGGCATCGGACGATTGCACGTAAAAATCCGTAAATATTCGCCGCTTTTCGCTCCGCCGAATCGCCGAAGCCTATGAAAAGATTGTTCCCGCCAATGTTAGGGCCGTTACCAGCTGCTCACTTGCCCATGGATGCGCCATTGCTGCAAAGCAGCATAGGTTTCGCGTCTGACAACTGTTTGCGCATGACGCCAGCATGACCGCCCCGACAGTCGCTGCCTTCGTAAAGCGGCAGGGCATTGAACTAAGCGCGGCGAAGGAGTCGCGACGCTGCGCACGGCGCGCCAGATCAACGGCGTCATAGACAGGCAAGATCAGATCGGGGAACTCGCGCGGGGTCATGGCGTCCGAGCCGAAGCCCGGCCGCAAGACCGTTCGCTGCCTGACGAAAGGGCTAGGACTTGACCGGCGCGGCGGCGTGGAGCGACGGGCCGAGGCGCTTTTCGATCTGCGCGATCTTGGCCAGGCGGCGGGCCGGCGCGTCGCCGCGGCTCGCCGGATTGCGCCAATGCTTGACGCGCTCGACGAGCTTTTGCAGGCCGCTGGTCTTGACGACGAAATCGTCGCCGCCGGCCTTGAAGGCGGAGAGCAGGATGTCGACCGTGTCCGACGCCGTGAGGAACAGGATCGGCGCGCGCTCGCCGATCAACTTGCGGAAACGATGGCAGGCTTCGATGCCGTCGACATCGGGCATCATGATGTCGAGCAGGATCACGCTCGGCATGTTGGCCAGGAGAAACTGCTCGGCCTCCTTGGCGTTCGGCATGGCGATGACGCTGAAGCCTTCGGCCTGGAGCACGTCGCCATAAAGGCGGCTCTGCACCGGGTTGTCGTCGACGAGAAGAATTAAGCCTTGGGCGGTGGCCGCCATCTCGAACCCCCAATCAAACAAGGGGGGAGAATAGCCAATTCCGATTGCAAATTGGTTAAGAACCTGTCCGAAAGGATAGGAATAGGGTCCCTCGCCCGCTCAGGACAGACGCGGCGGCGTGCCGGCGGCGCCCTCGGACTCGCCCTCTTCGACCGGCTCGGCGACCGGCGCGAAGGCCCGCTCCTCACCTTCCGCCGCCACGTCGGCATGGTCGGTCACCGGCGTTTGCGTCAGCTGGCGGCGATAGGACCGGAAGGCCATCGGGATGGTCGCCAGATAGACGAGAATGATGCCGCTCATGGTTGCCCAAGGCGCGGTGGCGACGAGCGCCGCGAGCAAGCCGACGGCGAGCAACGCCGGCATCACCCAGCGATGCGGAACGCGCATTACCTTGAAGGAATAGGTCGGCAGCCGGCTGATCATCAAGGCGCCGACGCCGACGAGCACCACGGCATTGAGCAGCGGCTGGGCGAAGACGGTGGGACCGAATTCGAAGCTCAGCATCATCGGCAGCAGCGCCGCGCCGGCGCCGGACGGCGCCGCCATGCCGGTGAAATAGTTGCCGGCCCAGGGCGGCAGGTCGGAGACGCCGATGCGCGTGTTGAAGCGCGCCAGACGCAGCGCGGCGCAAACGGCATAGAGCAGCGTCAGCACCCAGCCGGCGCCGCCCAGCGTGTTGAGCGACCACAGATAGACGAGAATGCCCGGCGCCACGCCGAAGCAGAGGAAATCCGACAGCGAATCGAGCTCGGCGCCGAACTTGGTGGTGCCGCCGAGCTTGCGGGCGACGCGGCCATCGAGCGAATCGAGCACGGCGGCGACGATCACCGCGGCCACCGCCAGCTCCCAGCGCTGCTGGAAGCCGTAACGGATCGAGGTCAGGCCGGCGCACAGCGCCAGCACCGTCAGCACGTTGGGCAGCAGCTGATGGAACGGCAGTTCGCGGATGCGGCGGCGCGTGCGGATCATGACGGCCCCTAAAGCGCGACGCTGGGGAGATGCGCGATCACGCTTTCGCCGCCCGCCACATGGTCGCCGACCTGCACGGCGACGACGCTGCCTTCCGGCAGATAGACGTCGGTGCGGCTGCCGAAGCGGATCAAGCCGAAGCGCTCGCCGCCGACGATCTCCTGGCCGTCGGTCAGGTCGCAAATGATGCGGCGCGCGATCAGGCCGGCGATCTGCACGAAGACGATCTCATGGCCGTCGTGCGTCGTCATGCGCACCGACTGGCGTTCGTTGTCGACGCTCGCCTTGTCGAACGAGGCGTTGAAGAACTTGCCGGGGCGATAATGCAGGCCGGTGACGCGGCCCGAGGCCGGGACGCGGTTCACATGCACGTTGAAGACGTTCAGGAAAATGCTGACGCGCGTCAGCTCGCCGGGGCCCATGCCGAGCTCCGGCGGCGGCGCGGCGCGCACGATCATCTGGATGCGGCCGTCGGCCGGGCTGATGACGGTGGACGGATCGGCCGGCGGGGTGCGCTCCGGATCGCGGAAGAACCAGATGCACCAGGCGGTGAGGATCAAGCCGATGACGCCGAGCGCCGGCGAGAACAGCGCCAGCACCAGACTGACGATCGCGAAGAGCGCGACGAAGGGCCAGCCGGCGGGATGCACCGGGATCAGGGGAATGCTGGGAGGCGTTGCGAGCGGCGGGGTGGACACGGTCATCGATCCAATCTGCGGTACACGAAAGGGAACGTTCTCGGCGGCCTGACGTGCCGCGAGAACCGGCTAAGCGCGAAATTAATTGGCGCCATTCAATTGGCAGCGGGCAGCGCGAAGACCTGACCGGGATAGATCAGGTCCGGGTCGCGGATCTGCGATTTGTTGGCCTCGAAGATCAGCGCGTAGCGCGTGCCCTCGCCGTAAGTGCGGCGCGCCAGGCGCCACAGGCTGTTGCCCGGCTGCACGATCACGGCGGTACCCGCGGTCAGGCCTTCGGTCGGCGGCGCGCGGTTGAAGGCATATTCGGCGCGATCGCTCACCTTGCCGGCCTCGTCGAGACGGTCGACGCGCAGCTTGTGATCGCCGGGCGCCAGCAACTGCGGCAAGGCGAGACGCCATTCGTTCTTGGCGTCCGCCGCGGTCGAGCCGGCCAAGGCATCGTCGAGATAGATGTTGAGCTTGGCGCCGGCCGGCGCATTGCCGCTGACGGTGGCGCGGCCCTTCTCGTCATAGTCGATGACGTCGATGGTGAGGCCTCGCGCGCCGCGCCCATCGCCGCCGGCGAAAGGCGATTGCAGCAGCCGGCTGGCGCCCTGGCCGCTGCCCGGCACGCGCAGCGCGAGAACGCCGGTCGCGCCCTCGCCGCTCTCCGGCACCACCAGCACGACATCGGAGTCGGAACGCAATTCCTCGCCGTCCGGCAATTTGGCGATCAGGCTGAGCGTGCGCGAGCCCGGCGGCAGCGGCTTCTCCGGCACCAAGACCCATTCGCCGCGCCTGTCGGCCTGGACCTTGCCGACGACCGTCTCGCCGTCCAGCACGGTCACTTCGGCGCCCGGCTCGGCGCGGCCGGCGATCACCGTGTCGCCGCTCGGGTTGACGCGCACCACGTCGAAGCTCGGCACAGCCGGCTGACGCATCAGCGGCGGCGCGCGCAGCGGCTTGTCGCCGTCGCCCGCCTGCTGGGCCGGCGCAGCCGAATCGTTCCCGCGCCAATCGATGACCCAGTTGAGGCCAAGGGCGAGCGCGAGAACGAGCACGCCAAGCAAGGCAAGGACGACGGGCTTGTCGAGTTTTTTCAAGGGCTTATGGATCGCGCTGGAGGGACTAGGGGCTAACCTAATACGCCGCCCGCAGAGGCGCAATGCGCGATGCGCGCGCGATTCGCCGCCACCCCCCGGTCTCAGGGCTTGTGAACGATCGGCGGCAGGGCCTTCAGGTAGGCCGCCATGGCCGCGAGGTCGGCGTCGCTCAGCTTGGAGGTGCCGTTTTCGATCACCTCGGCCATCAGCGAGCCGAGCGAATCGCCGTCGGGCTTCATGCCGAGCTTGAGCGCGAAGGCGATATCCTCGTCGCTCCACTCGCCGAGGCCGGTGGCCGGATCGGGCGTCAGGTTCGGCGCCGCCTCGCCTTCGGCGCCGTCCTTCGAACCGGCCATCCATTTCGACGTCACCAGGCCGCCCAGACGATCGCGCGGCGTGTGGCATTCGGCGCAATGGGCGACCGCCTCGACGAGATAGCGCCCGCGCGTCCAGGCCTCGTCCTTGCCGGCCGTCGCCGGCAGCGGGCCCGGCATAAAATTGAGCCATTTCCAAGCCATCACGGCGAGCCGGATGTTGAACGGGAAGCCGAGTTCGTGCGGCATGTTGGGCTTGCTCGAAGCCGGCAGCGTGAAGATATAGGCGCGCATGTCCTTCATGTCGGCGTCCGTCATCTTCGTGTAACTGGTGTAGGGAAAGGCCGGATAATAATGATCGCCGGACGGCGAGCGCCCCTCGCGCAGGGCGCGGATGAAATCGGCCTCGCTCCATGTGCCGATGCCGTGCGTCGGATCGGGCGTGATGTTGGGCGTGCGGAAAGTGCCGAACGGCGTCTTCAACGGCCGCCCGCCGGCGAGCGGCGCGCCCTTGTTCGCCGTATCGGTATGGCAGGTCTCGCAACCCGCCGCATGAAAGATGTAAGCGCCGCGCGCCGCCGCCTCGGACAAAGCCGGGGCCTCTTGCGCCTGCGCCGCGCCCGCCGCAAGCAGCAGCGCCGCGCCGAAGACCATCGGTGCGGCGCGGTGCGTCAGGGGCGCGACGAAAGGCAACGGCTTATCTCACCGCCGGTCCGCGGAAGTCCTTGTGGCAGGCGGCGCAGACGGCGGCGGCTTTGGTGAAGGCCGCCTGATAGGCGGCCGCGTCGCCGCCCTTGGCCGACGCGGCGAGCGCGCCGTAGGCCGCGGCGCCGTCGTTGGCGTAAGCCGTGAACTTGGCCATGTCGGCCCAGATTTCCGGCTTGGCGCGGTTCTTCATCTTGTCGCTGTCCGTGCCGGCGGGAAACAGGCCGGGGATTTTCTTCATGCCGGCGCCGATATCCTCCGCCGCCTTGACCACGCCAGCGTCGAGCGGGGCGCCCTTGGCGGCGGCGGCGAGCGTCTTGCTCGCTTCGCCGAAGCTGCCCATCAAATCCTGACGTTCCTTGACGGCAGCCTCTTGCGCCGAGGCGGAGACCGCCGACAGGCAGATGCCGGCGAGCGCGGTCATGGCGACGGCGGCGAGTTGGACGCGAAACAGCATGGTCATCCCCCAATGGCGCGCGGCGTGCTGGGTGCCGCCGCTATCTGCCCAGATTGCCGAAGCGCGGAGTGCGCAGCAAGGCATCGCATAAAACTACACAAAGAGTTGAAAGGCTTAAGGAACTCGGCGCCGCCCTGCGTCTGGGAATCATTCCGATTTGCCGTGCCGGAACCGCAAAACCGCGAGCCCCTGGCGGACCGGGCCATCCGGGGGTATAACGCCGCCGTCCATTGCGACACCCCCTTTCACATCCCCTTATCCCAACATGATGCTGCCCGGTTTGCGGCGCCTCAAACGCGCGTTCCTCGGCGATCCCAAAGATCCTTTGGCGCCGCAGGCACGCCAGCACATGGCCCTCGCCGCCTTCCTGGCCTGGGTCGGCCTCGGCGCCGACGGATTGTCCTCCGCCAATTACGGTCCGGAAGAGACCTTCCTGGCGCTCGGCGGCCACACCCATCTCGCGCTCTATCTCGCGCTCGCCACCGCCGTCACCGTCTTCGTCATCGCCCTGGCCTACAACCAGGTCATCGAATTGTTCCCCTCGGGCGGCGGCGGCTACAAGGTCGCCACCACGCTGATCGGCCCGCGCGCCGGCCTGGTCTCCGGCTCGGCCCTGATCGTCGACTATGTCCTCACCATCGCCATTTCGATCGCCAGCGGCGTCGACGCCCTGTTCAGCCTGCTGCCGCTCGCGGCGCAGCCCTGGAAGCTGCCGACCGAGGCGATCACCGTCATCTTCCTGCTGATTCTCAACATGCGCGGCATGAAGGAGCCTTTGAAGCTGCTGCTGCCGCTGTTCCTCGGCTTCCTCATCACCCACGGCGGCTTCATCATCGGCGGCATCCTGTCGCACGCCGACAACCTGCCGGCGCTGATCCCCGACACGCTCACCGACACCCGCGACTATGCCGAGGAGATCGGCTGGTTCGCCCTGGTCTCGCTGCTGCTGCGCGCCTTCGCGCTGGGCGGCGGCACCTACACCGGCATCGAGGCCGTCTCCAACAACATCAACAACCTGAAAGAGCCGCGCGTCGCCACCGGCAAGGTGACCATGCTCTATATGGCCGCCTCGCTCGCCTTCACCGCCGGCGGCCTGATCGTGCTCTACCTGCTGTGGAATCCGACGCCGTCGGACGGCATGACGCTGAACGCCTCGACCTTCACGACGATCCTGCAGGCCGCGTTCGGCGAGGGCTCCTGGGTCGGCCGCGGCATCCTGCTGCTGACCCTCACCTTCGCCGCCGGGCTGCTGTTCGTCGCCGCCAACACCGGCTTCCTCGGCGGCCCCGCCGTGCTCGCCAACATGGCCGCCGACCGCTGGGTGCCGCATCAGTTCAGCCAGCTCTCCAACCGGCTGGTGACGCAGAACGGCCTCTTGCTGATGGGCGCGGCGGCGGTGATCCTGCTCGTCATCACCGGCGGCGACGTATCGATGCTGGTGGTGCTCTACTCGATCAACGTGTTCCTCACCTTCTCGCTCAGCCTCTACGGCCTCTGCGTGCATTGGTGGAAGAACCGCGCCAGCGCGCCGCGCGCCTATCAGCGCCTGGCCCTCGCCCTGCTCGGCTTCGTCGTCTGCGCCGGTATTCTCTGCACGACGATCTTCGAGAAGTTCGCCCACGGCGCCTGGCTGACCGTGCTCATCACCGGCTTCGTCATCGCCACCGGCTTCGCCATCCGCCGGCATTACCGCGGCGTCTCCGCGCAACTCGCCAAGATCGACGCGCTGTTCGCCACCGCCGCGCCGCCGATCCCGCCCGGCGCCGTGCAGCCGCTCGATCCGCAGGCGCCGACCGCCGTCTTCCTCGTCGGCCGCAGCCTCGGCGCCGGCATGCATACGCTGCTCTCGGCCCAGCGCCTGTTCCCCAACCAGTTCAAGAATTACGTCTTCGTCAGCATCGGCGAAATCGACGCCGAAAGCTTCCACGGCGAGGAATTGCTGGCGGAATTGCGCGCCGAGGTCGAGGACAACCTCGAAAGCTACGTCAACTATTGCCGCCGCCACGGCTGGGCCGCCACCTCGATGCATAGTTTCGGCACCGACGTGGTGGATCGCCTGCTGACGCTGGCCGACATGATCGTGCGGCAATATCCCAACAGCATGTTCTTCGCCGCGCAACTGATCTTCGCCGAGGACAACGCCCTGACCCGGCTGCTGCACAACCAGACGGCCTACGCCATCCAGCGCGACCTGCATCTGCGCGGCGTGCCGATGGTGATTTTGCCGATGAAGCTCTGACGGTCTCGGGTTATAACCCCGGCCAGTCCACGTCAGAAGAACGGCAGCCATGGCCCGCGTCACCTCCCTCTGCGTTTATTGCGGCGCCAGCGCCGGCAACGACCCGCGCCATGCCGAAGCGGCGCGCGAACTCGGCCGCCTGCTCGGCGAGGGCGGCATTACGCTGGTCTACGGCGGCGGCCGCGTCGGGCTGATGGGCATCGTCGCCGACGCGACGCTGGCGGCCGGCGGCAAGGTGATCGGCGTCATCCCCACCATGCTCAAAACGCGCGAACTGGCCCATCCGGGCTGCACCGAGCTGATCGCCGTCGACACGATGCACGCGCGCAAGCAGCGCATGTTCGAGCTGTCCGACGCCTTCGCCATCCTGCCCGGCGGCCTCGGCACGCTCGACGAAGCCTTCGAGATGATCACCTGGAAGCAGCTCAGGATGCACGACAAGCCGATCCTGCTGCTCGACATCGCCGGCTATTGGCGGCCGTTCCGCGAGATGATGCGCCATGTCGTCGAGACCGGCTTCGCGCGCGGCGAGCATGAAGCGCTGCTCACGCCGGTCGAGCGCATCGCCGACATCCCGGCCGTCCTCGCCGGCTTGCCCGAGCCCGTCCTGCCGGCGCGCAGCGACCAGGTTTAAGGGCCTCGGGCGCCGCCCCGGCGGCGCCGATAACCCGAGGATTTCCGCCGTTTTTCGCAGGGCGGAGAGGCGGCGGAGAGGCCGCCCTGCGCCGCTCCTGCCCAACCTTGCGCGGGGACGCTCACCTGATTAAGGTGCCCTGCGCTTTCGCCCGATTTCCATCCGACCACCGCCCGCCCCGTCATACCGCGGCCCCGCGCCGCAGGGGCATGTTCGGCGGCCCAACAGGAGACTGAGGACACCATGGCCAAGATTCAGGTCAAGACCCCGCTCGTCGAACTCGACGGCGACGAGATGACGCGGATCATCTGGAAGTTCATCAAGGACAAGCTGATCCTGCCGTACCTCGACGTCGACCTGAAATATTACGACCTCGGCGTCGAGCATCGCGACGCGACGAGCGACAAGGTCACCGTGGAATCGGCCGAGGCGATCAAGAAGTACGGCGTCGGCGTCAAATGCGCGACGATCACGCCCGACGCCGGCCGCGTGAAGGAATTCAACCTCAAGGAAATGTGGAAATCGCCCAACGGCACGATCCGCAACATCCTCGACGGCACCGTGTTCCGCGAGCCGATCATCTGCAACAACGTGCCGCGCCTGGTGCCGGGCTGGACCAAGCCCATCGTCATCGGCCGTCACGCCTTCGGCGACCAGTACCGCGCCACCGACATCATCATGCCGGGCAAGGGCACGCTGACCATGACCTTCACGCCGGCCGACGGCAGCGCGCCGATCACCCGCGAAGTGTTCAAGTCGCCGGGCGCCGGCGTCGCCATGTCGATGTACAACCTCGACGAATCGATCCGCGGCTTCGCCCGCGCCTGCTTCAACTACGGCCTGGCCAAGAAATGGCCGGTGTATTTGTCGACCAAGAACACCATTCTGAAGGTCTATGACGGCCGCTTCATGGACCTGTTCCAGGAAGTGTTCGACACGGAATTCAAGGCCGAGTTCGACAAGCTGAAGATCATCTACGAGCACCGTCTGATCGACGACATGGTGGCGAGCGCCATGAAGTGGAGCGGCGGCTATGTCTGGGCCTGCAAGAACTACGACGGCGACGTGCAGTCCGACACCGTGGCCCAGGGCTTCGGCTCGCTCGGCCTGATGACCTCGGTGCTGCTGGCGCCCGACGGCAAGACCGTCGAGGCCGAAGCCGCCCACGGCACGGTGACGCGCCACTACCGCGAGCATCAGAAGGGCAAGGAAACCTCGACCAACCCGATCGCCTCGATCTTCGCCTGGACGCGCGGGCTCAACTATCGCGGCAAGTTCGACGGCACACCCGAGGTGGTGAAGTTCGCCGACGCGCTCGAGAAGGTCTGCATCGACACCGTCGAGAGCGGCCACATGACGAAGGACCTCGCCCTGCTGATCGGCCCGGACCAGAAGTGGCTGACCACGACGCAGTTCCTCGACAAGATCGACAGCAACCTGAAGGCGGCCCTCTCTAAAGCTTAATAGGGCGAAGGCGTAAGCTTCAGCGACATAGCCAAACAAAAACCCCGCGGGAGCGATCCCGCGGGGTTTTTGTTGGTGCGTGCTAGAGGCGTTTATCGCCTGCCAATTTTTCGAGCGCCTCTTGCGCATCCGGAGAACCTTTTTCGGCCGCGAGGCGAAACAACATGACCGCCTTGTCGAAATCCTGCTCCACGCCCTGCCCGCGTAACACCATGGTGCCGATATTGTAGATCGCCCGCTCATGCTGTTGCGCAGCGGCCCGACCGAACAACTCCAACGCCCTAGTATAATTCTGCGGCACGCCTTGGCCCAGAACGAGATATTCGCCAAGATTGGTAAGCGCTTCTGGATAATTCTGCGCCACCGATTTTTCCCACCATGCGATACCTTCAGCCAGATTTTTTTTCGTCCCACGTCCTAGGATATAAAATGAGCCAAGGTTATTTTGCGCTCGCGCACTTCCGCGATCGGCAGCTCGTTGCAAATAACGAAATGCCGCAGCATCGTCTTTTGCCAATCCGCCAAGCCCCTCCATGTGCATGACGCTGAGGACGCCGGCGCCATAGACGTTTCCTTGCGCATCGGCCCTCTGCGCCCAATAAAGCGCACGCTCCTCGTTTTTATCGACGCCAGCGCCCGCAAGAAATGCCTGAGCCAGACGGCCCTGCCCATCGGGTTCTCCAAGATCCGCCGCCTGCAAAAAAGCGGCTGCGGCCGCTTCGTCGTTTCTCGGTAAGCCTTTTTCGCCCTCATGCAGGATGCCGATCAACGTATTGGCTTTAGCATGCCCGTTGTCGGACGCCTTCCTGAGCCATCGCATGGCTTCTTGCGGATCCTGCGTCGCAGGCCCGCTTTCCATGTAGGCCCCACCGAGAGGATAGAACGCGCGTGCGTCATTGGCATCCGCGGCTTTGCGAAGAAGCTCGATGGCCTTCGCCTCGTCCTTCGGTAGGCCACGGCCTTCCATGTACATGACGCCCAGCATGATCTGGGCCAACGTATTGCCGCTCTCGGCGTAAGATGGAAGCTCGCGCGCGGCGGCGGGATAATCGCCGCGCAGGAAAGCGGCTCTCGCTTGTTCTAAATCGGCTTTGGCCGGCAGGGCCGTCAAAATAATAGCGACGACAAACCACGCACATAACAGACGCGACATCTCATCCCCCCCGAATGAGCCCGCGTCAAAGCGCAGGGCATAGCGATGCGTTAAGCCGGCACCTTCGCCACGGCTTGCTCGACCGCCTGCAGCGCCGCGTCGGCCTTGTCGGCGTCGGGGCCGCCGGCTTGCGCCATGGCGGGGCGGCCGCCGCCGCCCTTGCCGCCGAGCGCCTCGGCGGCGATCTTGACCAGATCGACGGCGTTGAAGCGGTTCGTCAGATCGTCGGTGACCGAGACGACGACCGAGGCCTTGCCGTCGGTGACGGCGATCAGCGCGACGATGCCGGAGCCGACCTTGGCCTTGAAATCGTCGGCCATGCCCTTGAGGTCCTTGGCGGCGACGCCGTCGAGCTTGCGCGCGACGAGTTTGACGCCGGCGATATCCTTGGCGAGGTCGCCGGCGGACGCGCCGCCCGCGGAGGCGCCCGAGGCGCCGAGCAGCGCGAGCTGCTTCTTGGCCTCGGCCAGTTCGCGCTCCAAGCGGCGACGCTCGTCGGCGAGCGCGGCGACGCGGGCCGGCAGGTCGGCCGGCGCGGTCTTGAGCACGGCGGCGGCTTCGGCCAGTTGGGCGCTCTGCTGTTCGTCCCAGCGGTCGGCCGCCTCGCCGGTCAGCGCCTCGATGCGGCGCACGCCCGAGGCAAGCGCGCCTTCCGAGACGATGCGGAAGGCGCCGATGTCGCCGGTGCGGCTGACATGGGTGCCGCCGCAGAGTTCGGTCGAATAGGGCTTGGCATCGCTGGTCGGGATCTCGTCGTCGAGGCCCATGGAGACGACGCGCACCTCGTCGCCGTATTTCTCGCCGAACAGCGCCATGGCGCCCTCGGCGACGGCGGCGTCGGGCGTCATCAGGCGCGTGGCGACGTCGGCGTTGCGCCGCACCAGGCGGTTGACGTCGCGCTCGATGGTCAAAAGCTCCTCAGGCGCGATCGGCTTGTTGTGGCTGAAGTCGAAGCGCAGGCGATCCGGCGCGACCATGGAGCCCTTTTGCGTGACATGCGGACCCAAGCGGCGGCGCAGCGCGGCGTGCAGCAGGTGCGTCGCCGAATGGTGCGCGCGCAGGGCCGAGCGGCGCTTGCCGTCGACGCGCAGTTCGACCACGTCGCCGACCTTGAGCGCGCCCTTGGCGAGCTTGCCGTGATGGACGAGCAGATCGCCGAGCTTCTTGTGGGTGTCTGTGACGGTAAATTCGTTCTTGTCGGCCTTGATCGCGCCGACGTCGCCCATCTGGCCGCCGGATTCGCCGTAGAACGGCGACTGGTTGACGATCACCGCGCCCTCTTGGCCGGCTTTCAATTCTTCGACGCGCTTGCCGTCCGCCACCAGGGCAACGACCTTGCCGTCGGCGACTTCCGTCGTGTAGCCGAGGAATTCGCTGGCGCCGACGGCGTCGCGGATTTCGTACCACAGCTTTTCGGTGGCGGCCTCGCCCGAGCCCGACCAGGCGGCGCGGGCGTCCTGGCGCTGCTTTTCCATCGCCGTGTCGAAGCCGGCGCGCGCGACCTTGCGGCCCTCGGCGCGCAGCGCGTCTTCCGTCAGGTCATAGGGGAAGCCGAAGGTGTCGTAGAGCTTGAAGGCCACTTCGCCCGGCAGATCGGCATTGGCGGGCAGCTTCTTGGTCTCGTCTTCGAGCAGCTTGAGGCCGCGGTCGAGCATGGTGAGGAAGCGCGACTCTTCGAGCTTCAGCGTCTCGGCGATCAGCGCCTCGGCGCGCGCCAGTTCGGGATAGGCCTGGCCCATCTGCTTGACCAGGGCCGGCACCAGCTTCCACATCACCGGCTCGCGCGCCCCGGCGATGTTGGCGTGGCGCATGGCGCGGCGCATGATGCGGCGGAGCACATAGCCGCGGCCTTCGTTCGACGGCAGCACGCCATCGGCCATCAGGAAGCAGGAGGAGCGCAAATGGTCGGCGATGACGCGGTGACTGACCTTGTGCGGGCCGTCGGCCGGGCTGCCGATGGCCTGCGACGAGGCTTCGATCAGGGCGCGCAGCGTGTCGGTGTCGTAATTGTCATGCTTGCCCTGCAGCACGGCGGCGAGGCGCTCGAGGCCCATGCCGGTGTCGATCGACGGACGCGGCAGCGGCTGGCGATTGTCCGGCGCCAACTGCTCGTACTGCATGAAGACGAGATTCCAGATCTCGATGAAGCGGTCGCCGTCCTGCTCGGCGCTGCCCGGCGGGCCGCCGGCGATATGGTCGCCGTGGTCGTAGAAGATTTCCGAGCAGGGGCCGCAGGGGCCGGTGTCGCCCATCGACCAGAAATTGTCGCTCGTCGGGATGCGGATGATGCGCTGGTCGGTGAGGCCGGCGATCTTCTTCCACAGGTTCGCCGCCTCGTCGTCCGTGTGATAGACGGTGACGCAGAGCTTGTCCTTGGGCAGGGCGAAATCCTTGGTCAGCAGCGTCCAGGCCAGTTCGATGGCGCGCTCTTTGAAATAGTCGCCGAACGAGAAGTTGCCGAGCATTTCGAAGAAGGTGTGGTGGCGCGCGGTGTAGCCGACATTGTCCAGGTCGTTGTGCTTGCCGCCGGCGCGCACGCATTTCTGCGACGTCGTGGCGCGCGCGTAATCGCGCTTCTCCTGGCCGGTGAAGACGTTCTTGAACTGGACCATGCCGGCGTTGGTGAACAGCAGGGTCGGGTCGTTGTGCGGCACGAGCGGGCTCGACGCCACGACGCGATGGTCGTTGCGGGCGAAGAAGTCGAGGAAGGCCGCGCGGATGTCGTTGCTGGTCGGCATGGCTTTACATATAGAGGGCACAGGCGCCCGATAAAGGGCCCGGCGACGCGCCAAGTCCCTGATTTATCGAATTTTTGACCGGCAATCCGGGCAAAAGCAGAGCGGGATGCCGCTTTTACCGCGCGCCGTGCCGCGAGTCCAGGCGGCGGGGCGTCTTGACTTACCTCAAGGCCGCCGCCCGGCCGGCGCCTATAGTGGCTCTCCCCCATCCATAGGAGGCTGCCATGTCGCGCTTGACCGCCCTATTTCTGAGCTGCCTGCTGCTGTTGCCCGCCCTGCCCGCCCTTGCCCAGGGCATCGACCGGCCCGGCCCCGGTCCCGGTCGCGGCCCCGCCTACGGTCCGATGTGGGATGGCGCGCCGATGATGTGGGGGCGCGGCGGCTGGGACGGCGGCGGACATCCCATGATGATCTTCGGCCCGTTCCTCATGCTGCTGGCGCTGATCGGCATCGTCGCGCTGATCGTCTGGCTCGTCCGCCACTTCGGCCCCGGCCGCTTCCATCATGGCCATATGGGCGGCGTCTGCCCCCATTGCGGGCAAGGCGGCGGCCGCCGCGCCCAGGAGATCCTCGCCGAACGGTTCGCGCGCGGCGAGATCGACAAGGCCGACTATGAGGAGAAACGCCGCTTGATCGGCGGTTGACGTCAAGGCTAGGAACAGGGGCCCGGGCGCCGCTCGCCCGCCTTCCTTTCATCTTCGGGAAAGACCGCCGCCATGCCCTTCGCATCTCTCAAGCGCGCCGGCCGTGCCGTCGCCGCCGTCCTCTTGCCGGCCGCCGCCTGGGCCCTCTTCATCCCGCCCGCCTGGGCCGTCGATCCGCCGCCCTACGAGCGCGATTGGGGCCCCATGTGGGAGCGCGGCGGCTGGGACGGCTGGGAGGCTCACGCCATGATCTTCTCGCCGGTGTTCGTGCTGATGATCGTCGCCGGGCTGATCGTCCTCGGCTTCGCCATCTACCACAGCTTCCATCCCGGCGGCCTGGCGGCGCGCCATTCGCCGGTGGCGAACGGCCATCGCATCCTCGCCGAGCGCTTCGCGCGCGGCGAGATCGAGGAGAGCGAATATCGCGCCAAGCGCAAGGTGCTCGGCAAGCACTAGGCCCCATAAAGATCGGGCGGCGGGTCGGACGGAAGCCATAGGGCTCCTGAAGGTCCGATCCCGCCGCCCGATTCATCTCAGGTGGCCCTAGAGAGGCTTCGCCCGATATTACTCCTCCGGCGTGTCGGCCTCGCCGTCGGATTCCGGCGTGCCCATCAGGGAATCGCCGAGAACGCCGGCGTTCTGGCGGATGGCCTGCTCGATTTCGGCGGCCATGGCCGGATTGTCGCGCAGGAAGTTCTTGGCGTTCTCGCGGCCCTGGCCGACGCGGGTGCCCTTGTAGGAGAACCAGGTGCCCGACTTCTCGACGATATTGGCCTTCACGCCGAGATCGATCAGCTCGCCGGTCTTGGAGACGCCGGCGCCGTACATGATGTCGAATTCGACGACCTTGAACGGCGGGGCCATCTTGTTCTTCACGACCTTGACGCGCGTCTGGTTGCCGACGACGTCGTCCTTGTCCTTGATCGCGCCGATGCGGCGGATGTCGAGGCGGACCGAGGCGTAGAACTTCAGCGCGTTGCCGCCCGTGGTGGTCTCCGGGTTGCCGAACATGACGCCGATCTTCATACGGATCTGGTTAATGAAGATGACCATGCAGTTCGAGCGCGAGATCGAGCCCGTCAGCTTGCGCAGCGCCTGGCTCATCAGACGGGCATGGAGGCCGACGTGCGAATCGCCCATCTCGCCTTCGAGTTCGGCGCGCGGCACCAGCGCGGCGACCGAATCGATCACCAGCACCTCGACGGCGCCCGAGCGCACCAGCGTGTCGGCGATTTCGAGCGCCTGTTCGCCGGCGTCGGGCTGCGAGATCAAGAGGTCGTCGATCTTGACGCCGAGCTTGCGGGCATAGCCCGGATCGAGCGCGTGCTCCGCGTCGATGAAGGCGCAGGTGCCGCCGGCCTTCTGGGCCTCGGCGACGACGTGCAACGCCAGGGTGGTCTTGCCCGAGCTTTCCGGGCCGTAGATTTCGATGATGCGGCCGCGCGGCAGGCCGCCGATGCCGAGGGCGATGTCGAGGCCGAGCGAGCCGGTGGAGACCACTTCGGTTTCGACCGAGGCCTCGCGCTGGCCGAGCTTCATGATCGAGCCCTTGCCGAAGTTGCGCTCGATCTGACCGAGCGCCGCTTCAAGGGCTTTGTTCTTGTCCATATTCGTTTTTTCCAGGGGAAACGCGGTGACGCCCATAGGCTTGGCCCTCCTTATTCCATGACGCCCCGACCGGCGCAATGCGATCAGATATTCATGGTTTGTTCTCTTTTGCAAGGGGGTCGTTAATATGCTGAATTATAATGATAATTTAGTCTATGTTCTTTACCTGTTCTAGGAGAATGCGCTTTACCGTTTTTGCGTTGCGCCTCCCATTGAATTTCGGCCATGTTTTCCATATCTTACGTAACTTACACAAGATACGGATATCAGGTGAATCATGGCCGTCACGGCATCTGCCTCCGAAGTGCAGAAGAACTTCGGCAATTATCACGATCAGGCTTTGAGCGAACCCGTGCGCGTCACGAAATACAATCGTGAAACCGTCTACATCATCTCGGCCAAAAGCTTTCACGAGATGAAGCAAAACCAGCGGAAAAGCATCGCCGCCGTCGATCTAAGCGATGAAGAAGCGGCATTGATCGCCGCCGCGGAAATCCCGGCGAAGCATCGCTACAATTCGAAGAAATAGTTCGGGATGGCATTACCGACGCCCGAACCGGGCCTCGTCATTTGCTATTCCTATCTCTGGCACGATCAACAAAGGTCCGGAGAAAGCGAAGGACGAAAAAATCGTCCCTGTGCGATTATCCTCGCGGTCAAAGATGACACGGGGGATATCCGGACCTATGTCGCCCCCATTACGCATGTACGACCAAGCGACCCTCACGCAATCGAATTGCCGCCATTCGTTAAACGAAAGCTGGGGATGGACGAAACCCCGTCGTGGGTTATCTGCAACGAATTGAATTGGTTCATCTGGCCTGGATTCGATTTACAGCCGATCGCGCGCGAAACCCCCGACAGCTTCGCGTGGGGCTTTCTGCCAGTCGAGATTTTCGAAGCCGTAAAACGCGGAATTTTGGCTCACCGCGAAGCCGGTAAGCTCAAGACCACGCAACGCGACGAATGACGCCTACTTCGCCACCGTCATCTTGACGATGCTGTCGGGCGTGCGCGGCGGCTCTCCGCGGGTCAGCTTGTCGACGTTCTCCATGCCGGCCGTCACCTGGCCCCAGATGGTGTATTGGCCGTTGAGGAAGCTGCAATCCTTGAAGCAGATGAAGAACTGGCTGTCGGCCGAGTCGAAGGACTGGGCGCGGGCCATGCCCACCGTGCCGCGCACGAAGCGCGCGTTGGAGATTTCGGCGGGCAGCTTGACGCCCGAGCCGCCGGTGCCGTTGCCCTTGGGATCGCCGGTCTGCGCCATGAAACCTTCAATGACGCGGTGGAACTTCAGCCCGTCGTAGAAGCCCTTGCTCGTCAGCTCCTTGATGCGCGCGACATGCTTGGGCGCGAGGTCGGGGCGCAGCTCGATCGTCACCGGGCCCTTGCTCGTCTCCATCAACAGCTTTTCGCGCGGCGCGGCGCTCTGCGCGAAGGCGGGCGCGGCGGCAGTCATGGTCAGAAGGGCGGCAGCGATGAGAGTCTTGGCAAAGCGCATGGGAACCTCGTGGGGGAGCTGGGCGGGAAATGGGCTGCACCCATTCTAGCCGCCCGGGATCACCCCGCCAGCACTTCCTTCACCTTGCCGGCGAGCTGCTGCAGGCTGAAGGGCTTGGGCAGGAAATGCACATTGGCGCTTTCCGCCAGCTTCTCGCGCAGATTGTCCTCGGCGTAGCCCGAGATGAAGATGACCTTCATCTCCGGGTTGGCCTCGCGCACGCGGCGCACCAGCTCCGGGCCGTCGAGCACCGGCATGACCACGTCGGTGATGACGAGATCGACCGGCTCGGAGGCCGCGGCGATGACCTCGAGCGCATGCTCGCCGTTCTTGGCTTCGAGCACCTTGTAGCCCTTGTTGCGCAGGGCGCGGGCGCCGAACAGGCGCACGGCGTCTTCGTCTTCCACCAGCAGCACAGTGCCGACGCCGGTGAGGTCGCGCGCCGCGCCGGCATTGGCCTCGTCGTCGTGGCTGACGACGCGCTCGGCGGCGGCGGCGTGGTGGCGCGGCAGGTAGATGCTGAAGGTCGAGCCCTGCCCCATCACGCTGTCGACCATGACGAAGCCGCCGGTCTGCTTGACGATGCCGTAGACGGTGGAGAGGCCGAGGCCGGTGCCGGAGCCGACTTCCTTGGTCGAGAAGAAGGGCTCGAAGATGCGCTCCAGGTTCTCGGCCGGAATGCCGGTGCCGGTGTCGATCACCTCGATCTGCACATAGTCGCCCGCCGGCATGATCTCGACGCCGCGCTGGATCTCGTGGTCGAGCATGACGTTGGCGGTGCGGATGGTCAGCGTGCCGCCACCGGCCATGGCGTCGCGCGCATTGACCACCAGGTTGATGATGACCTGCTCGAACTGGCCCTGGTCGACCCGGACCAGGCCGAGGTCGCGGCCATGCACCACCTTCAGCTGGATATTCACGCCGATCAGGCGGCGCAAGAGGTTCGACAGCTCGGCGAGGATGTCGGTGACGTCGAGAATTTTCGGCTGCAGGGTCTGCTGGCGCGAGAAAGCGAGAAGCTGGCGCACCAGGTTGGCGGCGCGGTTGGCGTTCTGCTTGATCTGCATGATGTCGGCGAAGGTCTGCTCGCCAGGCCGGTGGCGCAGCAGCAACAGATCGCAAAAGCCGATCATGACGGTGAGCAGATTGTTGAAATCGTGGGCGACGCCGCCGGCGAGCTGGCCGACGGCCTGCATCTTCTGCGACTGGGCGAACTGCACTTCCAATTGCCGTTGCTGCGTGGCGTCGATGAAATGCAGCATGAGGCCGGACAGGCGCCCCGCCGCGTCTTCCAGGCGCGAGAGATAGAGCGTGGCGACGCGCAGGCGGTCGGAGGCGAAGGGCAGGCGCACGTCGAACGGCGCGGCGGCCGCGGCGCCGCCGCTCGCCACTTCGGCGAGGCGCGTGGCCAGCATGGCGCGGTCGTCGCTGGCGACGAAATCGGCCAGCGCGAGGCCGGCGATGCCGCGGCCGTCTTCCTCCATGCCGCGGCCATCCGCCCGAGTGGGCAGGCGGCCGACCATGTCGCGGAACATGCGGTTGCAATCGGTCAGGCGGCCCTGCAGATCGAGCAGCGCGATGCCGATCGGCGCGTCCTCGAACAGGCGATGGAAGCGCTGCTCGGAGACGCGCAGCACCTGCTCGAGCTCGCGCTCGGCGGTCATGTCGCGGACGATGGCGCGGGTGCGCAGCTGGCCGCTCTCGCGGTCTTCCTTGATGGTCTGGCTGACCGCGGCCTGGAACAGGCGGCCGCCCTGGGCGCGGAACGACACCTCGCCGCTCACCCCAGCGGTCGAGCCGCCGAACGGATCGTAGGGCGGCGCGCCCTTGGCGCGCACCCCGGCGATGAAATCATGCAGGCGGTGATCGCCCTTGAGAATCTCGTCGGGCGCCATGCCGAGCCAGCCGGCCAGCGTCTGGTTGACGTAGAGGAAGCGACCTTCCTCGTCGACCGAGTAAAAGCCGGCCGAGGCGTTCTCGAGGAAGTCGACGAGCTTCTCGCGCTCCTCGCGCAGCACCTGCTCCATCTGGCGGCGCGAGGTGATGTCCTCGATGCGCCACAGCACGTAGCCCTCATGATCCTTCACCGGATAGGCCGAGACGCTGCGCCATTCGGGCTCCGCCCCGTGGACCGCCTGGGCGCCGGGGACGATCGGCTGCGACATGCCCATGCGCAGCTCGGCATGGCCGACGCCGCCCGACGCGGCGATGCCGCGCAGCAGCGACATCTGGCGGCCGACCTCGCCGCCGGCGGTCAGCTTCTGCTCGAAGGCGCGCGAGGCGGCCAGGCCGCTGCCGGCGAACATATGGGTGAAGGCCGGGTTGCCATAGACGACGCGGCCGTTCGGCGCGGTGATGGCGCGGCCGTGCGGATCGGCGTCCAGCGTGCCGACCAGCAGCTTGTTCTGCGCCACCAGCGAATGGCGCTGACGGACGAAATAGGTGTAGGCGAGGATCGCCGGAATGGCGCAGACCGCCAGGCCGATGGCGAGCGACAGCAGGAACTCGGCGAGCGGGCCGGCATCGTCCTGGGCGGCGCGCAGCTGGCCGGCGCTGTACATGAGCCCGGCCAGCACGAGGAACAGCAGGGCGAGACCGCCCCACAGGGCCGGACGCTGCCAGGGGCGCGCCCGCGCCGACGGCAGGGGCTGGCCCTGGCCGGAGGACATCCGCCCAGATGACAGCGGCCCGGACGACAGGGGGGGGGACGGCGTCGAAACGGCGTCGGGACTATGATCGGGTTCGCGCGGCATGACGCGGCCGGGTACTGCTTTCGCTGCTGTCAAACTACGGGGCAAAACTGCGGGGCGGACCATAGCATGCCCCGTTATGCGCCGAAACGCGGCTATTTACCGAAACGGCGCTTGAGTTTCATGACGTAGCCGATGATCTCCGCCACCGCCTTGTAATGCTCGGCCGGGATCGGCCGGTCGATCTCGACGCTGGCGAACAGCGCGCGAGCGAGCGGCGGATTCTCGACGATCGGGATGTCGTGCGCCTTGGCCAGTTCGCGGATGCGGAAGGCGACCGCGTCGATGCCCTTGGCGACCAGGATCGGCGCCTCCATCGAGCCATGCTCGTATTTCAGCGCGATGGAATAGTGCGTCGGGTTGGTGACGATGACGGTCGCCTTGGGCACCGCCGCCATCATGCGCTTGCGCGAGCGCTCCATGCGCAACTGGCGCAGGCGGCTCTTGATCATCGGGTCGCCGTCGCTCTGCTTATGCTCGTCGCGCACTTCCTGCTTCGACATGCGCATCGATTTCATATGCGAGAAGCGCTGGTAGAACAGGTCGGCGCCGGCGATCAGCGTGACGATGGACAGGGTGGCGATCATCAGCTTGCCGGCGACATGGCCGATGAAGCGCATCAGGTCGGGGATCGAATAGCTCGGCAACTGCTCGATGCCGTTGAATTCCGGCCACACCACCATCAGGGCAATGGCGCCGACGAAGGAGATTTTCAGCAGGCCCTTGCCGAACTCGACGATGGACTTCATGCCGAACAGGCGCTTGGCGCCGGCCATCGGCGAGATTTTTTCCAGTTTCGGCATGATGCTGTCGGGCGAGAACAGGATGCCGGTCTGCAGCACGCCGGCGGCGAGCGCGAAGATCACGAGGACGCCGAGCGGCGCGAACAGGGCCCAGCCGACCTGCATGTAGAGGAGGGAGATGAGGCCGGTCAGGTGGCCGCCGTCCATCGGGATGTCCTGCGGCTCGGCGATGTAGCGCAGCAGCGCCTTGAAGATTCCCGTCATGGCGCCGGGCGCGAACATGACGACGATGAACGTGCCGCCGAGGATCATGAACCAATGGTTCACTTCGCGCGAGACGGCGACCTGGCCTTTCTCGCGCGCGTCGTCGAGGCGTTTTTGCGACGGGTCTTCTGTTTTTTGGGAGTCGTCCGTTTCTTCCGACATGCGTCCCTACCAACCTGTGCCCAAAGCGCGGGCGAAGGACTCGCGGAAGTCTTCGAGGAACCACAGCATCATCGGCGGAATCGTCAATGCGATGACGACCAGGCCGAGCGCCACCTGCGCCGGCTGGATGATGAAGAACACCTGCATCTGCGGCATCAAGCGCGCGAGCAGGCCGACGCCGAGATACATGATCAGGCCGATGGCGATCAGCGGCGCCGAGAGCTGCACGCCGATCAGGAAGCTCTGCGACACCAGGCGCGTCACCACCTCGTTCATGTCCTCGATCGGCAGCATTTGACCCGGCTGGAACAGGCCGTAGCTGTCGAAGATGGCGCGGATCATCATGTGGTGCAGGTCGGTGAGCATCAGGAGCAGCACGCCGAGGGTGCCGAGCAGCAGGCCGGGCACGGTGCCCTGCTGGGCCGCCGCGGTGTCGAAGGCGAAGGCGTTGCTGAGCGAGGCCTGGTAGGAAATGATCGTGCCGGCGGTATAGAGCGCGCTCAGCAGGATGCGGCCGATGCCGCCGAGGAACAGGCCGATGACGATCTCGACGCCGAGCAGCAGGAACAGCCCGATCGGCGAATCCGGCGCGGCGGGCAGTTTGCCGGCGAGCGCCGGCATGACGATGATGGTGAGCGCGCCGGCGAAGATCAGGCGCCAGCGCGCCGGGACCGTCTGTTCGCCGACCGCCGGCATCATGACCATGGCGGCGCCGACGCGCGTGAAGACGAGCAGCACGCCGAACAGGTCTTGCGAGAGGAGTTCGGCGAGCACCGGACGTTTTCCTTCCCTGGTCCTAGCTGCCGTGAACGATGCGTTGCGCGATGTCTTGCGTGAAGGTGGTCAGCGTCGACAGCATGAAGGGCATGAGCAGCAGGAGCGACAGGAAGATGGCGATCATCTTGGGGATGAACGACAGCGTCATTTCCTGAATCTGCGTCAGCGCCTGAAACAGCGAGACGGCGAGGCCGACGACCAGCGCGATCAGCATGACCGGCACGCCGACCTTGAGCGTGACCATGAGCGCCTCGCGCGTGACGTCGAGGGCGGAGACTGCGTCCATTTACGGGTTCCTCGCGGGCCGGTTAGACCGGCATCCGCAGGATGTCTTGATAGGCGGAGATGACCTTGTCGCGAATGGCGACGACGGTCTGCAAGGTCACTTCGGCGTTGGTCACGGCGGTGACCACGTCGTTGACGTCGGCCTTGCCGGCGACGCCGGCGATGGAGAGCTTTTCGGCCTGCACGCCCGAGGCTTTCGCCTGCTGCGCCACTTCGCCGAGCAGGTCGGAGAAGCTCTTGCCGCCCTGGCTGCGCGGCTCCATGCCCGGCTTGAGGGCGGCGCCGGCGGCGCTTTTGTAGGCGTTCAATGCGCTATTGATGGCGACCATGATGTTCTTCCAATCCGTTCCGGTTAACCGCGCAGCATGTCGATGGCGCGCGACAGCATGTTCTTGGCCGCCTCGATGGCGCCGAGGTTCGCTTCGTAGGAGCGCTGCGCCTCGCGGATGTCCATCATCTCGACCATGGTCTTGACGTTGGGCAGCTTGACGTAGCCGTTGGCGTCCGCCGCCGGATGGCCCGGATCGTAGCGCTGCTCGAAGTCGGTCTTGTCGACGCCGACCTGGCTGACCGCGACGGTCTTGGCGTCGATCGTCTTGTCGAGGATGTTCTTGAAGCTGATCGTCTTGCGCCGATAGGGATCGGCGCCGGCCGCATCGCCCATGGTGTCGGCGTTGGCCATGTTTTCCGCCGACACGCGCATGCGCATCGTCTGGGCGCGCAGGCCCGAGGCGGAAACCTTGAGAGCTTTGACGAGATCCATGGGGCTGTCCTTTAGACGCCGCCGCGCCCGAGCGCGGTTTTGATCATCGAGATATGTTTCTTGTAGAGATTGGTCGTCAGTTGGAAGTCCATCGCCGTCTGCGCCGTCTTCATCATCTGGTCTTCGAGGGTGACGGCGTTGCCCGACAGCAGCTTTTCCGGATCGGGCGATTTTTCCATACGGCCCTTGCCGTTGTCCCTGGCGCCGCCGATGTGGCCGCCCGAGGTCGAGGCCATCTGCAGGGGCGCGCCGATGCTGGTCTTGAGCACGTCGCTGAAATTCTGCGGCTTGAGATCCTGGGCGGTGTAGCCCGGCGTGTCGGCGTTGGCGATGTTCTGGGCGAGCAATTCCTGGCGCTGACCGAGCCAGGTCATGCGCCGGCCCATGGCCGAGAACAGCGGAATTTTAGTAAAATCCATCGTTTGACCCTGGGACTCGCCTTCGGCTGCGGCGGCTGCCGCCTGGCCCGCGCCTTGCCCGGAACGGGCAGAACGGGGGCCGCGATGGGCAAATAATGCCGGGCCACTGTTAAAATAGAGTAAAGGCGGCTAATCTCTGCGCCGGCCCGGGGACCCTTCCCCTACCCCAGCAAGGATGGCCAGGCGGGCGACATGCCCCGGGCGCCAGGATGGCGAGGAGAACCAATGCTCTATCTGACGCGTAAGGTGGGCGAATCGGTCGTCATTAACGATACGATCGAAGTCACCGTCGTCGAAGTTCGCGGCAAATCGATCAAGCTCGGCTTCGTCTTTCCGCCCGAAGTTTCGGTTCTGCGGCGCGAAATCCACGAACGCATCAAGGAAGAGAACAAGGCGGCCCTGGGGACCGAATTGGGCGCCAGCGACCTGCCCGCCGAAGGCTTCGATCTGCCCAATCTCGCCACGCCGGCCAAGGGCGACTAGCCGGCCGGTCCCGCCCGGCGTTTTGGCCACGCGGTCAGGGCTTTAAATAAAAATTAAGCATATTCCGCGAGTCTGCTCGAACGCTTCGGCGCGGCCGCATCCGGCCCCGCGCCCGGCAAGCGCAGCAACGGGGACCGCTTTGCCCGAGCGACAGACGCCGCACCGACCGACCCACGTCCAGGCCGATAAGGCCAAGGATGCCAGCGCGCAAGCCGGAGGCCTGCGCGCCTTTCCGGCGCTCAGCCAGGTCGCCGTCGCGCTGCGCCACGAACGCGGCCACGACCATATCCCGCGCATCGTCGCCAGCGGCCGCGGCGCCATCGCCGAACAAATCCTCGCCGTCGCCTTCGCCGAAGGCGTGAAGGTGCGCCAGGACGCCGACCTCGCCGAAGTGCTCAGCGCCCTCGATGTCGGCAGCGAAATTCCGCTCGAAGCCTTCGCCGCCGTCGCCGAAATCCTCTCCTACGTCTATCGCGCGAACCAGACCTATCGCCCGCGGCCCCCTGCGGCCGGCGCGAATGGAGCCCAGCCATGACCCTCAACGCGCCCGACTCCGCCGCCGCCAGCAAGGCCGACCGGCTGAAGCTCGACCTGCAGAACGTCGCCTCCATCATCCTCGCCGCGCGCGGCCTGGTGGCGGAAGGCCAGAACGTCAATCTGACCCCGCTGGAAAAAGAAGTGCGCCGCCTGTGCGACGAACTCGGCGCCCTCGCGCCCGCCGAGAACATGCCGCTGCGCCCCATGATGGTCAGCCTGATCGACGACCTCGACAAATTGGCCGGCGACATCAGCCGCCGCCACAGCGAGCTGAAGAGCCAGCTCGAAAGCCTCAACACCGGCAGCCGCGTCGCCACCGCTTACGTTCCGCCCGGCGTCCGCCGGCGATAATCGCCTTCCGCAAAGAATCCCATGCCCCTCGATACCTATTTTCGCTTTCTGCTCGCGCTCGTCTTCGTGCTGGCGCTGATCGGCGGCTGCGCCTGGCTCGCCAAACGCTTCGGTTTCGGCAACCGCCTGCCGACGATCCGCAGCCGCAACGCGCGCCTCAGCATCGTCGAAATCCAATCGCTCGACGCCCGGCGCAAATTGATCCTGGTGCGGCGCGACGATGTCGAGCATCTGCTGGTGCTCGGCGCGACCGGCGAAACCGTGGTCGAAACCAACATCCGCGGCGGCCTCCCCGCCCCGCTCTCCGCCGGAGACGCGCCATGAGACGCCAGGTCTTGCGCGACGTCGCGGCGCGCGCGACGCTCTTTGCCCTCGCCCTGCTGCTCGCCGTCGGGCTGACGCTCGGCCTGTCCGCCGTGTGGGCCGCGCCGGCCGCGGCGCAGAGCCTCAACCTCGATCTCGGCGGCGGCGGCGACGGCGCTTCGACCGCGCGCATCATCCAGCTTCTCGCCCTGCTCACCGTGCTGTCGCTGGCGCCCGCCATCGTCATCATGGTGACGGCCTTCACGCGCATCGTCGTCGTGCTGTCGTTCCTGCGCAGCGCGCTCGGCACGCAGCAGGTGCCGCCCAACATGGTGATCATCAGCCTGTCGCTGTTCCTCACCGGCTTCGTCATGGCGCCGACCTTCGAGCGCGCCTACGACGACGGCATCGCGCCCTTGATGGCCGAGCAGATCAGCGAGGAAGAAGCCTTTCCGCGCATCGTCGCGCCGGTGCGCGCCTTCATGCTCGCCCAGGTACGCCAGCAGGATCTCGAACTGTTTCTCGAACTGTCCAAGGCGCCGGTGCCGGAAACCCCGGAGGCGACGCCGCTGACCTCGCTGATTCCCGCCTTCATGATCAGCGAGCTGCGCCGCGCCTTCGAGATCGGCTTCCTGATCTTCCTGCCCTTCCTCGTCATCGACATGGTGGTCGCCTCGATCCTCATGTCGATGGGCATGATGATGGTGCCGCCGGTGATGATCTCGCTGCCCTTCAAGCTGATCTTCTTCGTGCTGGTGGACGGCTGGTACCTCATCGCCGGCTCGCTGGTGCAGAGCTTCGTCGCCGTTAATTAATAAGGCAGCCATCCTGCACCTTTAGGACTGCAAGGCTGACCCATCCGCAGTTGCGGCGGCGCGGCCGCGCGCCTAGGCTTTCCCCAATCGATAAGGCCGACAATGGCCCCATGGATGGGGAGATTCGTCATGTCGCATATCCTGCGCGTGTGTGCGTTCTCGCTCCTGCTGGTCGCCGTCGCGCCCTATTCCTCGCAAGCGCAAGACGGCAAGGCCTTCTTCAAAGGCAAGACCGTCACCTATGTCGTCGCCACCGCCGCCGGCGGCGGCTACGATCTCTATGGCCGGCTCGTCGCCGACTACATGCAGAAATATCTGCCCGGCTCCACCTTCGTGGTGCGCAACATGCCGGGCGCCGGCCATATGATCGGCGCCAACTCCATCGGCGCGGCGCGCGCCGACGGCCTGACCATTGGAATCTTCAACACCGGCCTGATCTACACGCAGCTTGCCGGCGTCGACGGCCTGCGCATCGACCTGAACAAGATGTCCTGGATCGGCAAGGCCGGCACCGATCCGCGCGCCTTGGTGATGGCGGCGCAGACGCCCTACAAGACGATGGAGGATGTGCGCAAGGGCGACCCCGCCTTCAAATGGGCCGGTTCGGGCGTCGGCAGCGCCGCCTACATGGAATTGAAGCTCTTGATCGACGGCCTCCGGCTCCCCGGCACCATCATCACCGGCTACAACGGCAACGAAGACCGCCTCGCCATGCGGCGCGGCGAGATTCAGGGCACCATCGGCTCCTACTCGTCCTATGAAGGCTTCGTGAACGACGGCTATGGCCGTTTCGTCGCGCAGATCGGCGGCAGCAACGACAAGGTGCCGCAGTTGCGCGACCTCATGAAGGACGAAAGCGCCGACGTCCGCGCCGCCATCGCGCTGATCCAGTCGCAAGGCGAAATCGGCCGCCTCACCGCCGGGCCGCCGAACATTCCCGCCGACCGGCTCGCCGCGCTGCGCGGTGCCTATCGGGAAGCCCTGGAAGACCGCGAATTGCGCGACAAGGCGATCAAGGCGGGACGCCCGATCGAACCGGCCTACGGCGACGATCTCGCCGCCATGATCGAGGCCGCGCTCGACCAGCCGCCGGCGACGGTCGCGCTGCTGAAGGCGGCGTTGAGCGAAGAGATAAAAAGCGTGCGGGCGAACGGACCGCTGATCGAGGTGCGCGACAAGGGCCGCGAAATCGTCTTCAAGGGACCGGACGGCAACGTCGCCGCCAAACCCTCGGGCTCGCGCACCGTGATCAAGATCGCCGGCAAGGACGGCAAGCGCGAAGACCTGAAACCCGGCCTTGCCTGCGCGATCGACTACACGCCCGGCGGCGACAACGAACCGGCGGTCATCGACTGCAAGTAGACGACCTCAGTTGACGCGCGGGGCGATGTCGGTGGCGTCGGCCGCCTGGGCGGCCTTGGGCTTCACCGCGGCGGCGCGCGCCTTGAGGATCTTGTCGCGATAGCCGGTCATGAAGGTGGCGAATTGATCGACGCCAGCCACCTGCCGCGAGATGCTGCGCAGATCGAAGTTCTGTGCGACATTGGCCGCCGTGATCAAGTCGAAGGATTCCTTGAAAGCGCTCTTGGCCATGTCGGCGCCGTAGCGCGCGCGCACGGCGCCCAGCCCGGCATTGTCCTGGCTGAGCGACTGGGCGATGGCGAGGCGCAACACGGTCTGACGTTCGGCGTCCGACAGGGGCTTGTCGCCAGGCGGCACCAATTGGGTGAACGCGGCCGCGGCGAGCGGCCAATTCTGCGTGCGCCAGCCGATCTCGGCGCGCAGCCGCGCCGCGTCGGCGGACATGTCGCCGTTCAGCAGAGCGAGCGCCTCGGGATAGCGCGTCAATTCGCCGAGCGTGCGGGCTTGCAACTGGCGCCGCTCGCTCTTCAACCCCTCCGAGGCGTCGCTCGGCAGTACCGTCTTCAGCGTCGCCAGCGCCTCTTCCGGCTTGCGGTCGAGCAGATAGACGAGCGCCAGCTGGTTGGCCGCTTCGGCCTGCGGCGCACCCTTCAGGCGCGTGTCGATCTGGCCCTTGAGCAAAGAAGCGGCGCGATCGAGCAACTCGATCTGCACCAGGCGGTCGGCCAACTTGGCGATCAGCAGGTTGCCGGCGTCGCCGAGCGGCGTCAGGTCGCGGAAATCCTCGTAAATGCCGAGCGCGGTGAGCGGCGGCATCTTGTCGGCGAGGCCGCCGATGTAGAGATCGGCGAAGCTGTCGCGCATGCGCTGGGCGATCGCGGTGCCTTCCGGCGCTTTGGGGAACTGCGCCAGCGCGTCGCGCAGGGTGGCCAGGCCGTTCTTATAGTCGCCGGCCTCGATGTAGAGTTCGCCGAGGCGACGCAGCACCGTCAACTCGACCTCATCGCCGCGCCAGCCGTAGCGCAAGCGCTCCAGCTCGGCGAGGCCGTCGGCCAGCTTCATGCTCTTGTTCGCCAGCATCGTTTCGACGCGGGCGAGACGGGCCCGTGCCTTGCTCGGCGGATGCAGGCCGATGATGGCGCGGTCCCAGGCGGCGAGCGCCGCGGCGGTCTCGCCGGCCTTCAACAGGATCTCGCCGCGCAGGTAATCGATCTGGTCGCGCCACGGACGCGACGGTTTGAGGTAGCCGAGCGAATCGAGCTGGAACTTGGCCGCGCCGATATCGCCGGTCGAGAGCGCCGCTTCGGCGGCAAGCAGGCCGAACGGCAGCTGCAGATCCGCCGGATAGGCGCGCAACACGCTTTCGGCGCGCGTGAAATAGCGCGAGGCGGCGAGCCAGTCGTTCTGGCCGGACAGCAACGCCGCGCGCCACAAGGCGGCTTCGCGTTCCTGGTCGAGGCTGTTGCTGAACAAGTCCGGACCGGCGGCGTTGAGGTCGCCCATCAGATAACGGCTGGCGCCGCGCAAGGCGAGATAGGCCGGATCGCGCGCCACTTCCGGCTCGTCCTCTTCCATGACCTGCAGGATGCCGAGCGCGTCGGCGGACTGGCCGTTGGCGAAGAGGAAGCGCGCCAGGGCGAGACGCGCCGGATTGCGCATCGCGCGCGGCGATTCGATCACGGCCCGCTGCAGGTTGGCCTTGCGCTCGAAGAAAGACGCCGACGGCGTGCCGCCGGACTGCGACCAGGCGGCAAAATCGAACAACGTCGTCGTATTGACGGCCAGCACCGGCAGCGGCACCGAGGCGCCGCCTTGCGTCGTCATGCGCGTGGTCGCCGGCGACGCCGCCGCTTGCGCGGCCGGCGCATTGGCAGCGAGGGCGCCGGACAGGCGCAAGCCTCCGGGCGCGACGATCTCCGCCCCTTCGAGGGCGCCGCGCACGATCAGGTCGTCGGTCAAGGCCTTGACCGCGACGCCCTGGAGCGACGAGAGAATCTGGAATTCGACGAAACGGCGCTCGCCGGTCACGCCTTCGGCGGCCATGGTCGGCAGAATCCACAATTTATCCCCGACCTCCGGATCGCGCGTTTCGATCACCGGGCCGAAGGCGGCGGATTTGAGCAGCATGCGCGGCCCGGCGTCGGCCGCGGGCTGGGCTTCGAGCGCGATCTGTTCGCCCGGCAAGGGCGGCGTCAGCGCGAATTCGACAAGGAGATTTTCGCCGTCGCGGCGCAGCGCCGGATAGCGGTCGGCCGGCAACGGCCAGCGCAAGATGCTGGAAACGGCCGAGGAGAAAAGCTCGGGACGGGCCACGGTGCGCGGCCAATTGTTGGCGACATTGGCGCTCACGGCGCGGTCGAAGACCGCCCATAGGGCGCCGTTGCGTTCGAACACCGCCGCCGGCGCCCCGGCCGGCCAGGCGAAGCGCAAGCCGCTGATGGCGGGCGCGCTGCCGAGCGTGGAGATCACCAGCTTGCGCGCGGCGATGGGGGTTTGCGCGGTGGGCGTGCCGGTCGGAGTGGCCGCTGCGTCCGCGGCAGGCGGAGCCGACGCCGGCAGCAGGCTTTGCGGCGGCGCGGTGGCCGCCGGACCTTCCGGCACCAGGGCATATTTGGGCAGCGACTCGTCGGCGGCCTTGGCTTCGGCTTTCGCCTCCGGCTTGACGGCCACGGCTTGCGGCGCGGGCTTCGGCTCAGCCTTCGCTTCGGGTTTGGCCTCCGGTTTCGCCGCCGGCTGCTTGGCCGCCGATTGCGACATCGCCTTGTCCGCCGCCGGTTCGGCGACGTCGGCGAGTACATCGACGACGATGCTCGGGCCATTGCGGAAGTGACGCAGGCGGGCGCCCTCGGGCACGGTCATGGCGACCGCGAGGCCGGCATCGCTGCTTTGCGTGGCGAGAGACAGCACGGTCTTCGGCAGCTTGGGCGTCAAGGCCGCGACATCGATGCGCGCCGGCGCGGCGAACTTCACGTTCAGCTTGTCGCCGTCCTGCGCGATATCGTAATCGACGTTACGCGGCCAATCGAACACCAACCGCCCGAAGCCGGGATGATCGCCGGTGCGCACGGGCAGCAAGGGGCCGAGGGCCGGAGCCGTAGTCTGCGCGACGGCTGTGTCCGGGGCGGGCTTTTCCGCGACCGGCTTCGCCGCGGGGGTGGCCTGTTGCGCGGGCTTTTCGGCGGCGGGCTTTTCCGGGGCGGCCGTTTGCGGCGCCTTCGCCGCGAGGGGGCCTTGCGGCGCGGCGGGCGGCTTGCCGTCCTTCACCAGATCGATCACGACCGTGCGGCCGTCGACGTAACTCTTGAGACCGAAACCGGTCTTGAGCGGGAACACGAGAGTCTTGCCGTCATCGACCAGCGCCGGCTGGGTAACGTAATTGCTCAGGCGGCGCGCGATGGCATCGAGCGCGCCGGCGAAGGGGCGCTCGAAGCGCAGCACCAGGTTGTCGTTCTCGATGGTCGCGCTATAGGCGACCGGCGATGCCCATTCGAACACCAGACGGCCATAACCGGGATGCTCGCCGACGCGCACGGCGACCTGCTCGGCGGCCAGCAGCGGCGCGGCGCTCAACAGCCCACCGGCCAGCATGACGACGACAAGCGCGACGGCGCGGATTCGGCCAGACATGGCCAGAAGGAAGACGTTGGGCGAAGGCGGCAGTCGAGACATCATGAATCCTGCTCGTGGCCAAAGCGCGACGAACCGCGCTCGGGCGATGCTGCCGAGATTCGCCGGAGTCTGGTTAATTTGACGTAAAGAGGCGGAAATTTTTGCCCAGTGGGGCCGGGCGAACCTAAAAACCGGCGAAAACCCGCCGGCTTCGGGGGAGCGGCCTGCAGACCCGCCGCTTAGCGGCCGGCCGGCGGATTGCCCGCCGGCGGGATCATGCCGGCGACCGGCTGGGCGGCGGCCTGGGTCGGCGCGGCAGCCGGCGTGGCGGCGACGGCGCTGGCGCTCTGGGCGACCGTCTCGGCGGCGATCTTGCGACGGCCGGCGAGCTCTTCGGTCACCGACTTGGCCTTCTGCGGATCCATGGCGGCGATGATCGGCGCGATCTTCGATTCCTTCATGCGCTCGACCACGTCGAGCAGGATATTCATGTCGAGCTTCTCGAACACGTTGGCCGCATCCTTCGGCTTCATCGTCTCGTAAATCTTCACCAGGCTCTTGAGCTTGGTTTCCTGCTCGTCCTCATGCTGCTTCAGCAGGACCTTGATCGAGTCCTGCAGGCCCCGCAGGTCGGCCAGCTTCTTGTCGAGCCGCTGTTCGGCGGCCTTGAGCAGCTTTTCGCGCAGATCGAGGTCTTGATTCCAGTTGTCCATCTCGGCGCGGCGCGAAGCCAAGCGCTGCAGCAGATCGATTTCCGACTGGCTCATCAGCGTGGGATCGTCGGTCGATTCGGCGCCGCGCGGCGCGCTCGGCCGCACCTGTTCGACGGCGGCCGTCGCGGCGGCCATGGTCGCAGGCTGCGGCTGCGCCGTTTCGGCGATCGCCGTCGTCGACATGATGTCTTCCACGCCATGCCACAGGCCGGTCAGCTTCACGCCCAGCAGCGTCGTGGCAACGAGGATGGCGGCGGGCAGGAGGCGGAATTTCATGACGGGACGATCTTTGTGCGAGGGGAATTAGCGGGCGGTCTTCAGCGCGCGGAGCAGCTGACGCGCCATCTCCTCGTCGCTGTCGCCGGCACCCGAACTCATGGTCGAGGCCTCGCGCTTGGAAAGGATCTTGGCGCCCGGCATGGCGCCGCGCGAAGACGCGGCGCGCTTCGGCGTGTCGGAGAGGCGGACGACCGGCTTCAATTCGGCCTGAACCTCATCCTCTTCATCACGGACGAGGTCCGGCTTGCTGCGATTCTCGTTGCGGGGCGCGGCCGCCTTGACGGCGACGCGGGCGGCGCCGATGCCGCCTTCGAGACGGTCGGCGAGGCTGTTGCCGCGATCGAGCAGGAAGCTGAGATCGTCGCGCAACGACTTGGCGCGTTCGATGTCGCCTTGCAGATCGCGCGTGGTGGTTTGGCCGGTTTCGCGCAGGGCGACGAGGCCGGCCTGGGCATGGGCCGTGGCGGCCGTGAAGCTGGCGAGCAGCGCCTGCATTTCGTCGCGGCTCTGGCGCAGCGTGCGCAGGCGGCGGTCGAGCATGGCGGCATAAGCGATGGTGGCGACGAGCAGAACGGCGAGCAGGCCTTCGAGCAACAGGGACGCCATGAACTTACCTCCGGGGCTTATCGAGTTTGGTGTCTTCGATCTGAATGGCGATCTTGCCGCTCTTGTGACCCATCTTGCCGGTCATCAGCGACTGTTCGCCGCAACGGATGTCGATCGGCGCGTTGGGACCGACGTTGAGCATAATCTGCGAGCCGATCTGGAGGTTCACGACCTCGTTCAGGCTCATCATCCTCTCGTCGAGCACGGCTTCGACTTCGACTTCGGTGTCCCACACGGCCTGCGCCAGGTGGCTTTCCCAGATCGCGTCGCGGCCGAATTTCTCGCCCATGAACATCTGCAGCAGCAGCTCGCGGACGGGCTCGATCGTGGCATAGGGCAGCACCAGCTCCAGGCGGCCGCCGCGGTCTTCCATGTCGATGCGGAAACGCGCCATGATCGCGGCGTTGGCCGGACGGGCGATGGTGGCGAAGCGCGGGTTCACTTCGAGGCGGTCGAAGCGGAAGGTGACGGGCGACAGCGGATCGAAGGCCGCCGACAGGTCGGCGAGCACGACATGCATCATGCGCTCGACCAGGTTGCGCTCGATGGTGGTGTAGGGCCGGCCCTCGATGCGGAGCGCCGCGGTGCCGCGACGGCCGCCGAGCAGCACGTCGACCACCGAGTAGATCAAGGCGCTATCGACGGTGACGAGGCAGTAGTTTTCCCATTCCTCGGCCTTGATCACATTGATCATGGCGGGCAGCGGGATCGAGTTGAGATAGTCGCCGAAACGGATCGAGGTGATGTTGTCGAGCGTCACTTCGACGTTGTCGGACGTGAAATTGCGCAGGCTGGTGGACATCATACGCACGAGGCGGTCGAACACCACTTCGAGCATCGGCAGGCGCTCGTAGGACACCAGCGCGCTGTTGATGATCGCCTTGATGCCCGAGCGCGGACCGTCTTCCTCGCCCTCGTCGAAGCCGAGCAGGCTGTCGATTTCGTCCTGGTTAAGAACCCGGTTCTCCTGGCCCTCCATCTCGGGGGCCATGCCCATGGCGGCGAACATGTCGTCGTCGTCGCCGCCGGCCTCGTCGGCAGGGGCCGCCGCGCCGGGATTGACGTCCTCGGCCGGCACTTCGGATGCGGGGGTCTCGGGATCTGCCATCTGGCGTTCCTGTGTCCTACTGGACCAAAAGTTCTTTGAAGAGCACGTCGTTCACTTTGACGGGGCGGGCCGCCTCGTTGATGCGACGCAGCAGGTCTTCGCGCAGGCGGTACATTCCGGCCGAGCCGCGCAGGTCTTCCAGGCGCAATTCGCGCAGGTAGATCTGGAAGCTGTCGATGATGCGCGGCATCAAGGCCTGGAGCTTCTGCACGTCGGCCGCGCTTTCGACTTCGAGGCTGATGCTGACCTTGAGGAAATTGGTGCGACGGTTGGCCGAATTGAGATTGACCAGGATGTCCGGCAAATCGAGGAAGACCGCCGACTTGGGCGGCGGCGGCGCCTCGGCGGCGGCATGCTCGGCCGCGTCCTTCTTGGCGAAGGGGTTGAAAATGCCGCTGAAAACCAAACCGGCCATGATGGCGCCGAGAACGAGCAAAGCGGCGACGACGATCAGGATGATCTTCTTCATCCCGCCTCTGCCGGGCTCGTCCTCCAGCACGCTGGCGGCGTCCATATCTGCGGGCGAAGCGGCGGCCTGGTCGGTCATGGAACGGTCCTGGAAAGGTTTGGGCTGAAGCAGCGGACGATCGAAGGAGCGAGCTCGGTCCGGAGGGACGCCGCCGGTCCCCCTTCTTAAGGGTGGCTTCGTTAATTTTTGGTTGCGGGAGGCGCCCTGGCAGCAATTACCCGGCAAAGCCTGCCGGGTTATCCCAGCCTTGCCGAGCGGCATCCATGACATTTCATTGATTTAAAAGGATTTTTTGACTGGCACGGACGGTGCAAAAGGTTTGGCGTGGAAACCCGGCCTGCTTGCCGAATGGAGCCAATATGGAATCGCCGCTGATCATCGCCTTGTCGCGCCAAATGGCCTCTCGAGACCAGGTGGAGTCGATTGCGAACAACATCGCGAACATGAACACCGCCGCCTTCAAGGGCGAGCGCACCGTGTTCAACAAGTTCCTGACCCCGGATACGGGCCAGCAGCAGATGACCTTCCCGAAGTACATCGGCATCCACCGCGATACGCAGGCCGGCCCGATCAACGCCACCGGCAATCCGCTCGACGTGGCGCTGCGCGGCGACGGCTTCCTGGTCATCCAGACGCCGGGCGGCCCGCGCTACACCCGCGACGGCCACTTCGCCATCAACGCGCAGGGCCAGATCGTGAACGGTCGCGGCCAGACGGTTCTCGGCGACAACGATCAGCCGATCGTCGTTCCGCAGGGCACGGCGGCGATCAGCATCGACGCCAACGGCGGCGTCTCCGCCGACAATCAGCAGGTCGGCAAGTTCAAACTCGTCAAATTCGACAACCTGCAGCGCCTGCAGCGCACCGGCGACGGCCTTTACACCACCGACGCGACGGCACTCCCCGCCGACAACGTCGACGTGCTGCAGGGCAGCCTGGAAGGCGCCAACGTCCAGCCGATCCTCGAAATCACCCGCATGATCGAAGCGTCTCGCGTTTATCAGAGCTCGCAGAAGGTCATCAACAGCGAAGACGAACGCATCCGCGGCGCCATTCAGCGGCTCGGCAAAGTCGCCTGAGCGTCCCGGACAATCACGGCAGAATAGGAAAATATCATGGGCTCCCTGAACATCGCGGCCACCGCCATGCTGGCGCAGCAGTTCAACGTCGATGTGATCTCGAACAACATCGCCAACTTGAACACCACCGCCTTCAAGCGCCAGCGCGCCGAATTCAACGACCTGATCTACCAGACGCGCAGTTCCGTGGGCTCGCAGTCGTCCGACACCGGCACGCTCGTCGTCACCGGCGCCCAGTTCGGCACCGGCGTGAAAGTCGGCTCGGTCTACCGCATCCACGAGCAGGGCAACATGCTCTCGACCGGCAACAGCTTCGACCTGGCGATCCAGGGCAAGGGGTATTTCCAGGTCGACATGCCCGACGGTACTACCGGCTACACCCGCGCCGGCTCGCTGCAGTTGAGCCCGACCGGTTCCATCGTGACGCCGCAGGGCTTCGCCGTGCAGCCCGGCATTACTGTGCCGAACGACGCCTTGGAAGTCTCGGTCAATGCCAGCGGCGAAGTGCAGGTCAAGCTGCCGGGTTCGGCGACGACGACCACCGTCGGCCAGTTCCAGCTCGCCACCTTTCCCAATGAAGCCGGCCTGCAGTCCATGGGCGACAACATGCTCACCGAAACCGCCGCGTCCGGCGCCGCCGTCACCGGCGTGCCCGGCGGCACCGGCTTCGGCAGCATACTGCAGGGCTTCCTGGAAACTTCGAACGTCAACATGGTCAATGAAATCACCACCATGATCACCGCTCAGCGCGCCTATGAACTGGCCTCGAAGGTGGTGCAGACCTCCGACGAAATGCTGAGCAGCCTGGTGCAGACGGCCTAAGGCCGAACCGATCGAGGATGACCGCCATGATCACGTTCACGACCCCGTTCCATCGCGTCTTCGCCGCCGGTTTCATCGCCGCGAGCCTGTTCGCCGGCATCGATGGCGCGCAGGCCCAAGGCAGGTCGGCGGATGCCGCGGTCCGTCCCGTGCTGATGGCAAGCACGCCGATGAGCGAGCGCGTCATCGTGCGCGATGCGGTGGTGAAGCTCGGCGACCTGTTCGCCGGCCTCAGCGCTCGTACGGAAGAAGCGGTCGGCCCCGCGCCGGCGCCCGGGGGCCACATGGTCTACGACCTGCCTCGCCTCGCCGCCCTGGCCAAGACCCACAATATCGCCTGGCAGCCGCGCACCTGGTCGGACCGCGTGATCGTCGAACGCGCCACCCTGATGATCGGCCAGGCCGACATCGAGGCCGCCTTGCGCAAGGCCTTGCAGCGCCGCGGCCTCGCCGCGCGCAGCGAAATCGAGCTATCGGGCAAGGCGCCGCAGATTCAGCTACCGGCTGGAGCCCCCAGCGCCCTCCAGGTCGAACAGCTCGAATATGACGAGCGCAGCGGCCGCTTCAACGCCACCGTCGTCGCCGACACGACGCGCCTGCCCGTCTCCGGCCGCGCCATCACGATGGTCGAGGTTCCCGTACTCAACCGCCGCTTCGCCACCGGCGAAATCATCCGCAAGGACGACATCGACTGGGTCGTCCTGCGCAGCGACCAGGCGAGCCGCCAAGGCATCAGCGACGGCGACCGCCTCGTCGGCCAGGAAGTCCGCCGCGGCCTCAATGCCGGCCAGCAGGTGCGCGCCAGCGATCTGCGCACCCCCCTTGCCGTCGCCAAGAACGCCGTCGTCACAATGATGCTGCAAACGCCGCGTATGCAGTTGACGTCCAAGGGCAAAGCCCTGGAGGACGGCAGCGTCGGCGATACCGTGCGCATCATGAATACACAGAGCAAAACCGTCGTCGAAGGCGTCATCACCAGCATGAACACGGTGCAAATCACCAGCACCGCCCCCGTTTCCAACTAACGCTGCCGTCGCTCCGGAACCCAAGGAAAGCCGCCATGTCCGCCAAGTCTCCCACCCGTTCGTGCCGCCCCTTCACGGCTTTCGCCGCCCTCGCCGCGAGCCTTGCTCTCGGCGCCTGCGGCAACACGCTCGACCGGCTGAAGAACGTCGGCGCGGAACCGAAGCTGTCGGAAATCACCAATCCGACGCAAAACCCAAACTATCGCCCGGTCAGCCTGCCGATGCCGAAGGCCGACACCGATTACCGCGCCGCCAACAGCCTGTGGCGCGCCGGTTCGCGCGCTTTCTTCAAGGACCAGCGCGCCGGCGTCACCGGCGACATCCTCACCGTCGTCATCGACATTTCCGACAAGGCCCAGTTGAGCAACACGAGCGCCCGCTCGCGCGCCAGCACGGAAAACTCGGCGATCAACGGCCTGCTCGGCTTCGAAGCCAACCTGAACAAACTCCTGCCGAACCAGGTCGACAACGCCAACGTGCTGGGCCTCGACGGCTCCACCAGCAACAACGGCGCCGGCACCATCGATCGCAAGGAAGCCATCCAGCTGAAGGTCGCCGCGCTGGTCACCCAAGTGCTGCCCAACGGCAACCTCGTCATCCAGGGCCACCAGGAAGTGCGCGTGAATTACGAAGTGCGCGACCTGCAGATCACCGGCATCGTGCGCCGCGAGGACATCGCCTCGACCAACACGATTTCCTACGAGAAGATCGCCGAAGCCCGCATCGCCTACGGCGGCCGGGGCACCATCACCGACGTGCAGCAGCCCCGCTACGGCAATCAGATCATCGACATCCTCTACCCGTTCTGATCGACGGTTTCGAGGCAAACAAAAAGGCCGGCATCTTCAGGGTGCCGGCCTTTTCGATTTCAGAACCGCGAGTAATTAGTCGTCGCGCCGCGTCCTCTCGAGACGCTCGTGACGCTCCTGAGCTTCGACGCTCAGGGTCGCGATCGGGCGGGCTTCGAGGCGGCGCAGGCTGATCGGCTCGCCGGTCTCGACGCAATAGCCATAGGACCCGTCATCGACGCGCTCCAAAGCCTCGTCGATCTTGGACACCAGCTTGCGGGCGCGGTCGCGCGTGCGCAGCTCGAGCGAACGGTCGGTTTCCAGCGACGCGCGGTCGGCGAGATCGGGCTCGCGGAAGCCGCCCTCCTGCAGATGCATGAGGGTTTCGGTCGATTCGGACAGCAGCTCTTCCTTCCAAGCCAGCAACTTGCGGCGGAAGTACTCGCGCTGTTTCGGATTCATGAACGGCTCGTCTTCGGACGGCCGGTAATCGGGAGACAACGTCACAGACATCTCGAACACCACCCCAGGAACAAGCGCGGAAAGCGCGCGGAGTATAGGTAGACGCGGGCGTCACGGCAAGACCGGGGCGCGCGCCGAGCCGGCAAATTTATCTATTGATTTCAATGATTTGCTATATAGCGCCGGAAGATGCCGCGGCGCCGGGCGGGCAATCAGCCGCGCGGGGCGTATTTGGCCAGTTCGACGGCGGCACGCAGTTCGATCTGATCGAGGAGATCATTGAGCTTGGGATCGCTCGATTCGCCGCGCCGTTGGCGCACGGTCCAGGCGAGTTCCTGGAGACTTTCGCGCGACAGGCCGCCCATCAGCAGGCCCATCTGGATTTCTTCGAGACGCTCCAGCAGATCGTCGGCCCGCTTCAGGCCCTTGGAGCGGCCCGTGGTCGAATCTTCGACCTCCTGCAACGACAGCAGCGCATCGACGCCGCCCAGCGCGCCGGTGCCGGCGAGCGGAGTCGCCGCCTGAGTCGGCTCGTCGGACAGATGCGTGGCGAAGTCCGAAGACGCGCCGTTGCTGCCGCGCGCACGGCGGAGCAAGAGGGAACGAATCGGACTGCTATCAGAAATTTTCATCGCGCGAATCAAGCTCTCGCCGATTGGGGTTAGAGGAGAATCTGCGCCCGTTTGCTTAAGAAGCCGTTAAGCCGGACGGCGAGCGCTCCACGGCCGGTAATTCTTGCCGTGCAATCTCGGCAGCGCTTGCCGCCCGGTGAGAACTGCCGGGATTGCCAAACCGGCCTGGCGAAAAAACACATTCAAATCCAAAGCCTTACAAGATCTGCGAACCTGGCACGTTCCTCGCTAGAGGTAGGCGAGACCGAACCCGATTCATTTGTAGATCGCACCCATGACCGTCCGCCTTCGCCATATCGTCCGTGCCACCGTCGTCCTCGCCGCGCTGCTTGCCGCCATGGCTCAAGCGCCGGCCGAGGCCAACTCGCGCATCAAGGACATCGCCGATTTCGAAGGCGTCCGCGACAACCAGCTGGTCGGCTATGGCCTAATCGTCGGCCTCAACGGCACCGGCGACACGCTGAACAACTCGCCCTTCACCAAACAGAGCCTGATCGGCATGCTCGAGCGCCTCGGCATCAACGTGCGCAACGACACGCTGAAGACGGCCAACGTCGCCGCCGTGATGGTCACGGCCACCCTGCCGCCCTTCGCCCGCCACGGCACGCGCCTCGACGTCACCGTCAGCGCGCTCGGCGACGCCAAGAGCCTGATGGGCGGCAGCCTGCTTGTGACGCCGCTGATCGGCGCCGACGGCGAGGTCTATGCCGTCGCCCAGGGCAGCGCCGCCAGCAACAGCTTCAGCGCCCAGGGCGCCGCCGCCACCGTCACCAAGGGCACCCCGACCAGCGCGCGCATCCCCAACGGCGCCATCGTCGAACGCGAAATCGGCTTCGAAATGGCCGGCATGAGCGAAATGCGCCTGTCGTTGCGCAACCCCGACTTCACCACGGCCAATCGCGTCGCCGGCGCCATCAACGCCTATCTCGGCGGCAAGGGCGTCGCCAAGGCGTTCGACCCGGCGACCGTCGCCATGACCATTCCCGAAGACAAGCGCGCCAATCTCGTCGCCATGTTGACCGACATCGAGCAGCTGCGCGTGGTGCCCGACCAGATCGCCCGCGTCGTCGTCGATCAATCCTCCGGCGTCATCGTCATGGGCGAGAACGTCCGCATCTCCACCGTCGCCATCGCCCAGGGCAATCTGACGATCCGCGTCACCGAAACCCCGCAGGTCTCCCAGCCGGGCGCGTTCTCGACCGGCGGCACGACCACGACCGTCGCGCGCAGCGACATCCAGATCGACGAGCAGGCCGACCGCAAGCTCGCCATCCTCTCCCAGGGCGTCAGCCTGCAGGAACTGGTCAACGGCCTCAACGCGCTCGGCGTCGGCCCGCGCGACATGATCGCCATCCTGCAGGCCATCAAGGCGTCCGGCGCCCTGCAGGCCGAAATCGAGGTGATGTGATGAGCGCGCTTTCCCTTCTCGACACGACGTCCGCCTACAGCGACGCCAAGGCCGCGCCGCAGACGACCGGCGCCAAGACCCAGGCGCAGGCCCGCAAGGCCGCGCAGGACTTCGAAGCCTTCTTCGTCGGTCAGACCATGGAAGCCATGTTCGCCGGCATCGAAACCGACGGCCCGTTCGGCGGCGGCAACGCGGAAAAGATGTTCCGTTCCGTGCTGAGCGACCAATACGGCAAGGAAATGGCCAAGACCGGCAGCATCGGCATCGCCGATCAGGTCTATGCCGAAATCCTCAAGATCCAAGAGGTGAAGTGATCATGAGCGCACCCCAGACCCTAGTCGGCGACCTGCTCGACGTCACGATCCGCCTGAGCGACCTGATGACGCGCGAAAACGAAATTCTGCGCAGCCAACGCCCGCAGGACATCAAGGATCTGCAGGCCGAAAAGACCGAATTGGCCAACGGCTATGACCATTTCATGCAGGAATTGCGCAAACATCCCGGCCTGCTCGGCAGCGCTCCCGCCACGACCCACGACGCGCTGCGCGAGGCGACCGTGCGTTTCCAGAAGGTAATGACCGACAACGAGCGCGCGCTGCGCGCCGCCCGCAGCGTCAGCGAGCGCCTGATGAAGGCCATCGTCGCCGCCGTGTCCGAAAAGCAAGTCAGCGCCGCCGCCTATTCGAGCGCCGGCGTGCTCAACAACGCCGGCCCGCGCCGTACCGTCGCCATGACGCTCAACAAGCAGCTTTAAGCAGACGGACGGAACGCCCCATGTCCTCCTCCATCAACGTCGCGCTCGGCACAGCCGTCTCCGCCCTGCAGACCACGCAGGCCGCATTGTCGGTCACGTCGAACAATATCGCCAACGCGAATACCGTAGGCTATACGCGCAAGACGGTGAATCTGCAGAACGTCCTGATCGACGGCCAAGGCGCCGGCGTCAAGATCGGCAGCATCACCCGCGAGGTGAACGAGTATCTGCTGCGCGATGCGCGCGCCCAAACCACGGCGAGCGGCGAGGCTTCCGTGCGTCAGGAATTCTTCTCGTCCATGCAGAACATGTTCGGCACGCCCGACGCCGCCTCGTCGATGGCCTCGACGATGACGACGCTCGGCAACAAGATGTCGGCGCTCGCCGTCGATCCTTCCTCGTCCAACAGCCAGATCGACCTCGTCGTCGCCGCGCAAACCTTGACGCGCCAGATGAACGACATGTCCAAGCAGATCCAGGACCTGCGTTACGAGGCAGACCAGCAGATTTCGGGTTCGGTCGAACAGATCAATCTGCTGCTGGAGAATATCGCCGAGCTGAATATCAATATTTCGCGCAACCTCGCCCTGAACCAACCGGCCGGCGACCTGCAGGACCAGCGCGATTCCGCCATCGCTTCGCTCTCCGAAAAGATGGACATCAGCTACTTCACGCGCGGCACCGGCGAAACCGTCATCTTCATGGCCTCCGGCCGCCCGTTGGTGGACCGCGAAGCGAGCACGATCACCTATACGCCGGCTTCCGCCATGGGCGCCGAGGTAAGCTATCCGAGCAATGGCATCGGCGGCATCATGCTGAACGGCACCGACGTCACCGCCGACGTCCGGTCGGGCCAGATCGCCGCCTTGATCGACATGCGCGACACCGAGCTGCCGAATTTCGGCATCGAGATGGACCGTCTCGCCACCGTCCTCAAGGATCAGATCAACGCCATCCATAACGACGGCGTCGCCATTCCGCCTCCCGCCAGCCTGACCGGCGAGCGCGGCTTCTCTCCCGCGACCGACACCGTGAACATGACCGGCACCGTGCGCCTTGCCCTGCTCAATGCCGACGGCACGGCCGCGGGCGTGCCGTTCGACTTCAACCTCGCCGATCTCGCCACCGTGGTCGGCGGCACGCCGACCGTGGCCCAGGTCGTCGACGCGCTCAACGGCGTCTATGCCGCCGCCACCCCGGCCATCCCGGGCCTGACGGGCGCCACCGCCAGCACCAATGCGCTCGGCCAGCTCGTCATCACCGCGAACACCGCCGGCCAGGGCATTGCCATCAACGAAGGCACCAGCCAGGAAGCGACCACCGGTTTCGGCTTCTCGCACTATTTCGGCCTCAACAACTTCTTCACCGGCAGCACCCTCGGCGGCCTATCCAGCAACATCGCCGTGCGCAGCGACATCCTCCTCGACGCGCAGAAGGTCTCGCGCGGCCAGCTCAGCTCCGCCGCCTTCATTGCCGGCGACATCGCGCTGACCAGCGGCGACAGTTCGGTGGCCGAGCGCATGGCCCAGGCTTTCACCACGAAGCAGACCTTCGCCGCCGCCGGCGGCCTGCCCGCCGCCAGCACCACGCTGGCCGGCTACGGCGCCAACATTCTGTCCGACAACGCGACGCGCGCCGCCAACGCCGACGACGCGGCGGCCTATCGCCTGAACGTGCTGAACGACATCACCGCCAAGGCGCAATCGGCCAGCGGCGTCAGCACCGACGAAGAAATGACGAATCTCATCATGTACCAGAACGCCTACGGAGCCTCGGCGCGCGTGATCACCACGCTGTCCGAAATGCTCAAGACCCTGACCGACATGGTCTAACGAGGAACGACGAGATGACCCGCGTATCAGACATCGGCACTTACAGCCAAACGCTGTCCAATCTGCGCAACACGCAGAACCGTATCGACACGCTCACGGCGCAGGCCGGCACCGGCTACGTCTCGACGCGCTATTCCGGCGTCGCCGCCAATTCGCGGCAACTCATCAACCTGGAATCCAGCCTGTCGCGCATGAGCCAATTCAAGACCAACAACCAGAGCGTCCAATTGCGGCTGCAGACGATGGAACAGTCCACGACCAAGCTCGTGGAGGTCGCCACCAGCCTCAAGACGTTCCTGACCAATGCGCTGAACAACGAGAACGCCAGCGACATGGCGCTCACGGAAACGACCGACAACATGCTTGCCGAGGCGTCGCGCCAGCTCAATGCCAAATTGGGCGACCGCTATCTCTTCGCCGGGACCCGCATCGACACGGCGCCGGTCGACCTTGCCAGTTTCACCACGCCGCCGACGAGCACCCCGAGCACGGCGAACACCTCCTACTACACCGGCGATTCGACCCGGCTGACGACGCAGGCCGCCGAGGATTACGACGTGTCCTACGGCGCCACGGCCGACGAGCCGGGCTTCGAAAAGCTCATGCGCGCCCTGAAACTGACCAACACGGTCACGATGGATCCGCTCGACCGCGCCCGCTTGAACGACGCGCTCGACCTGGTCAACCAGGCGATCCAGGAAATCCCGGACATCACCAGCCGAATCGCCAGCGCGCAGACCGTCCTCGATAAAGTGACCACCGACAACGACGACCTCAAGGTCTACCTCAACCAGTCCGTAACCGACATCACGGGCATCGACGTCACCGAAGTCATGACCCGACTGACGCAGGATCAGACCCTGCTGCAGGCGTCCTACATGACGATCTCGTCGCTGTCTCAGCTCAACCTCGCCTCGTATCTCCGTTAACTCGCAGCCCAAAGGAGCCAATCATGCTCGCCAACACCGCCTCGCCCCAGACTCTCGTGCCTCCGACCATCCTTGCCACCGACGCCACGCCGCGCACGCTCGTCGTCGAATCGCGCTTCGGTACGCTCACCATCGGCGAAAACGCGATGCTCAGCATGCCGCAGGGCCTGCTCGGCTTCGGCGACTACCATGACTTCGCCCTCGCCGAACTGCCGGAAGGCAAATATCCGCAGTTCCGCGTCCTGCAGTGCCTGTCGGACCAGAATCTCGCGTTCCTGGTCGCGCCGCTCTCGACCGAGCACCAGGCCATCGACGCCGCCGACATCGACGAAGCCTGCCGCGCCGTCGGCATCGCCTCGGCCGATCTGGCCCTCATGCTGATCGTGACCGTTCGCCGCGACGCCGAAGGTGCCCATGTTTCGGTCAATCTGCGTGCCCCGGTGTTCATCGACACGCGCAATCACGTCGCCCGCCAGTATGTGATGCCGAACAGCAAATACCCGGTCCGTCACAGCCTTTAACAATAAAAAATTAACCAAGGACCGCCACTATGGATATGCGTGTTTCGCCTGCCGGCCTTCCGCCGATCGCCCTCGAGGCGGTGCTCAAGCTGCTCGCCGTGAAATCGGCGCATAGCGAGTTCGCCGCCGCCCTTCCCGCGGAAAAGCCGGCGCTGCGCCTCGATGGCGCCGCCCAGACCCCCTCCATGCCGGCATGGCCCGGGGTCAGCGGCCGTCTCGAAGTGCCGCGAGGCGTTCCCGGCCGTCCGGCTCGCCGAGCCCCCGGCCGCAACCTGGGGCGGGGCTATCCGTCGCCGCATCGTGATCCGAGCCCCCTTCTGGGAGAGTGACCATGCTGAAGTTTACGAGCCTGCGTTCGGCCCCCGGCCGCGACCGTCCCGACGTCATGCTGTTGTGCGGCGGACTCGGCACGCGCCTGCGCGAAGAGACCGAATTCAAGCCGAAGCCGATGGTCGAGATCGGCGGCAAGCCGATCCTCTGGCACATCATGAAGCACTATCATGGCGCCGGTTCGCGCAACTTCATCCTCTGCCTCGGCTACAAGGGCGACGTTATTCGCGACTACTTCGTCAACTACCGCCGGCACAATTCGGACTTCGCCGTGGACTTCGCGAGCGATTCGATCGAGACGCTGTCGAACGGCTATGACGAGGATTGGCGCGTCGTGCTCGCCGAGACCGGCCAGGACACGCTGACCGGCTCGCGCATCCGCCAGGCGCTGACCTACGTGAAGGGCGATTGCTTCTTCGCCACCTACGGCGACGGCGTTTCCGACGTCGATCTCGATGCGCTGCTCGCGTTCCACAAGCGCTCCGGCCGCCTCGCCACCGTCACCGCGGTGCACCCCTCCTCGCGTTATGGCGAGCTCGCCATCGAGGACGGCGCCGTCCGCACCTTCCGCGAAAAGCCGCAGGTCACCGAAGGCTGGATCAACGGCGGATTTCTGGTGTTCGAAAAGAAGGCCTTCGATCGCGTACGCGCGGAGGACAATGTCAGCCTCGAGCAGGGCGTTCTCGAATATCTCGCCGCCGAAAATCAGCTCTCGGTCTATCAGCACCCCGGCTTCTGGCAGTGCATGGACACGTTCCGCGAAATGCAACTGCTCAACGAAATGTGGAATTCCGGCAAGGCGCCCTGGCGCAGCTGGTCGTCCAAGGAATCGAGCGCATGCCGCAAGTCGGCGTAAATCCAGGCTATTGGCAAGGCCGGCGCGTCTTCGTCACCGGCCACACGGGTTTCATGGGCGGCTGGCTGTGCGCTTGGCTCGCGCACCTTGGCGCCGAAGTGCATGGCTATGCCCTACCCGCGCCGAGCAAGCCTAGCTTCTATGAAGCGACCGACTTGGCGCGCGACGTCTCCTCGACAATCGCCGACGTGCGCGACCATTTCGCCCTGACCGCCGCCATGCGCCGCGCCCGCCCGGACGTGGTGCTGCATCTCGCCGCCCAGCCGTTGGTGCGCGCCGCCGCCGCCGATCCGGTCGGCACCTATGCCACCAACGTGATGGGCACGGTGCATCTGCTCGAAGCCATGCGCGCCTGTCCGTCCGTGCGCGCCGCCGTCATCGTGACGACCGACAAGGTCTACGAGAACAAGGAATGGGACTGGGGCTATCGCGAAACCGACGCGCTCGGCGGCCGCGAGCCCTACGGCAACAGCAAAGCCTGCGCCGAGCTGGCGGTCGAAGCCTTCCGCCGCTCCTATTTCATGGGTTCGACGGCCCCCGGCATCGCCACCGTGCGCGCCGGCAACATCATCGGCGGCGGCGACTGGGCGGCTGACCGCCTGGTGCCCGACGCCATGCGCGCCTTCGCCCATGGCCGCCCCCTGGAAATCCGCCATCCCGAAGCGGTGCGGCCCTGGCAGCATGTGCTCGAACCGGTGCGCGGCTTCCTGATGCTGGCCGAACGGCTCAGTGAAAATCCCATGGCCTTTTCCTCGGGCTGGAATTTCGGCCCGGCCGAGGCGGATTCGCAGCCGGTCGGCTGGATGGCCGAACAACTGGTTGCCGCCTGGAACAAGGACGGCAGCGAATCCGCCGAATGGCGCCATGTGCCCGCCACCGGACCGCATGAAGCCACCCTTCTCACCCTGTCGAGCGTCCGCGCCAAGCGCGCCTTCGGCTGGCAAACCCATTGGACCGCCGAGACGGCGATCCACAAGACCGTCGAATGGTACCGCGCCTTCTACGCCTCGGACGACGTCCGGCAGCTGACGGAACGGCAGATCGCCATATTTGAAAAAGAGACCTATCATGGCAACGAATCTGAAGCAGACGCAGGCCGAGTTCGCGATGTCGCACGAGCCGTCCCTCGCCCCCGCATCGTCAAAATCTGACGAGGGGCAATTTCCCGGCGTCAAGCGCCAGGCCTGCCGCGCCTGCGGCGCGCCGCTGACGCGCAGCATGGTCGATCTCGGCATGCAACCGCCATCCAACTATTACCTGCGCCCGCAGGACCTCGGCCGCGCCGAGCCGTTCTACCCGCTCCACGCGCTGGTCTGCGACGACTGCCTGCTGGTGCAGGTCGAGGACGTGCAGACGCCGGAACAGCTGTTCTCCGATTACGCCTATTTCTCGTCCTACTCCGACAGCTGGCTCAAGCATGCCGAGCGCTATGTCGAGACGATGATCGACCGCTTCGGCTTCGATGGCGCCTCGCAGGTGATCGAAGTCGCCAGCAACGACGGCTATCTCCTGCAGTATTTCGCCCAGCGCGGCGTGCCCGTGCTCGGCGTCGAACCAGCGGCCAACGTCGCCAAGGTCGCGGAAAAGAAGGGCGTTCCCTCGCTCGTGCGCTTCTTCGGCATCGAGACGGCGCGCCATCTCGTCAGCCAGGGCAAGAGCGCCGACCTGCTGCTCGGCAATAACGTGCTCGCCCATGTGCCCGACCTCAACGACTTCATCAGCGGCCTCAAGATCGCCCTGGCGCCGAACGGCGTGTTGACGATGGAATTTCCCCATCTGCTGCAACTGATGACGCTCAACCAGTTCGACACGATCTATCACGAGCATTTTTCCTACTTCTCGCTGCTCGCGGTCGAAAAGGCCTTCGCGCGTCACGGCATCCGCCTGTTCGACGTCGAGGAACTGCCGACCCATGGCGGCTCCCTGCGCATCTACGGCTGTCACATCGATGCCGCCCGCAAGACCGAAGCGACGGTCGCCGCCCTGAAGGCGCGCGAAATCGCCGCCGGCCTCGACAAAGCCGCGACCTACGAAGGCTTTGCCGAACAGGTCAAGCGCACCAAGCGCGAGCTGCTGAAGTTCCTCATCGCCGCCAAGGATGCCGGCAAGCATGTCGTCGGCTACGGCGCGCCGGCCAAGGGCAACACGCTGCTGAACTATTGCGGCGTGCGCGGCGACTTCCTCGACTATACGGTCGATGCCAGCCCGCACAAGCAGGGGCTCTTCCTGCCCGGCACCCATATTCCGGTGCACGCCCCGGAGATGATCTTCGAGACCAAACCCGACTATGTGCTGATCCTGCCCTGGAACATCAAGGACGAGATCATCGGGAAGATGGCCGGCATCAAGGCCTGGGGCGGCAAGTTCGTGGTGCCGATCCCGGCGGTGAAGGTTCTCGACTGACGATGATCTTCCGCGAGACCAAACTCGCCGGCGTGTTCGTCATCGACGCCGAACCGATCGCCGACGAGCGCGGTGCCTTCGCCCGCACCTTCTGCGCGCGCGAATTCGCGGCGCACGGCCTGGATGCGGCCATCGCGCAATGCAGCGCGTCGTTCAATGCCAAGAAAGGCACGTTGCGCGGCCTGCATTACCAGGCCTCGCCCCATGCCGAAGCCAAACTGGTGCGCGTCACCGCCGGCGCCGTCTACGACGTCGCCGTCGACTTGCGCGCCGGCTCGCCGACCTATGGCCAATGGGCCGCCACCGAACTGACGGCCGAAAACCGCCGCATGCTCTACATTCCCAAGGGCTGCGCCCACGGCTTCCAGACGCTGGCGGACGCCAGCGAAGTCTTCTATCAGATCGGCGAATTCTACGAGCCGGCCAGCGGGCGCGGCCTGCGGTGGAACGATGCCGACCTCGCCATTCCCTGGCCCGACAAGACCGCGCCGATCCTGTCGGAGCGCGATCGGGTCTTCCCCGCCCTGCGCGATCTGCGGCCATGACGCTCGCCGGCCAACTTTTCTCCGTGCTCGGGGCCGACGGCACCGTCGGCCGCGCGCTTTGCCGTTACCTCACCGCTCAAGGCGCAAGGGTGCAGGCCTTCGGTCGCAAGGATGACGGCTATCTGTCGCGGCCGCTCGGCCACGCACTCTACGCCATCGGCCTGACCGCCGACTACGCCGCGCGGCCCTTCGACACGGTCGAAGCGCACACGAGCCTGTTCGCGCGTTTGCTGCAGGGCGCCGCATTCGACTCGATGACCTATCTGTCTTCGACCCGGCTCTACGATGGCGGAACGAGTGGACGGGAGGATGCGCCGTTGGCGCTGTCGCCGCAGAACCCGCGGCATCTTTACGATCTCTCCAAGGCGCTCGGCGAATCGCTTTGCCTGACCGCAGGACGCGTCAACGTGCGCGCAGCGCGCCTTGCCGTCGTCTATGACGGCGATCTTGAGGGCGAAAATTTCCTGCACGACCTGATCCGGCGTGCCGGCAGCGCGGCCCGCTTGCAGCTCGACAGCCACCCCCGCGTCGCGCGCGACTATGTGCATATGGACGATGTTTGCGCCGCGCTGACCGTCATCGCGACGCGCGGCCGCCATCAGATCTACAATGTGGCCAGCGGCGTCAACGTCGCCAATGCCGAATTGTTCGCCGCCCTGGAAAAATTGACGGGCTGTGAAATTTCGACGACGACGAAGCCCGACGCGCCCTACGTCGCCAGCCCCGTCGTCGACGTGACGGCCATGACCGAGGAATTGGGAATGCGCCCGCGCCAGCTCATGACCGCGCTGCCGGGCATGATCCGCTAAAGCCGGAAGTAATCGCCGATGACCGGCCGCTTCAGCGGCTTGAAGGCGAGGCCGCTGCCCGAACCGAACACATAGCAATTTCCCGGACTGTCCGCGTTGATCAGGGCGCTGCCCTGCGACAGCACAGTATGGCCGGCGACCCGGCATTTGCCGATGATCGCCGTGTTGGGATAGAGCACCACGCCTTCGCCGAGCTGCGGCACGTCGGCGCCGTGCCGACCGATCGTCGAATTCTGGTAGAGCACCAAGTAATTGGCGAAGCTGTTGCGCGCCAACACGATGCCGACCGAATGTCCGATGAAGAACTTGTCGGGCAATTGGTTGTCGTAGAAGCAATCGAATCCGTTCAACGCCTTGTTGAGCAAGAACAGCTTGGTGCAGAACGTCTTATCCTGGCGGTTGCGCCAGGCGGTGTTCGAGAGATAGTAGAGAAACGTGCAATATTGCGAGGAATGGAGATAGTCGAACTCCGCCTCGCGCCACAGGGCGACCGCATTGATGCAGACGCTCAGGCGATCGAGCGTTTCGTCGATATCCTGGCTCACCAAGCCGGACAAGCCCGGCTGTCCATCGGGAAAGAAATGCGCGAGCTGCGCCGCGACATAGTCCGCCAGTCGGTCGCGCGTCATGTCTTTGAGGTTCATGCACCGTCCACCGCGCCGCGCACGCCGATCTTGCGCGCCGGAACGCCGCCCCAAATCTCATAATCCGGCACGATGCCTGACACCACGGCGCCTGCCGCGATAATGGCCCCGCAGCCGATGGCCGTGCCGTCGAGCAGAACGGCGCCCGCGCCGACCCAAACGTCGTCGCCGATGACGACGCCGCCCTTGGACGGCAGGAAGCCCTGTTGGGCGATGGGAATATCGCGGCGCGCATAGGCGTGATTGGCCGGCACCACCTGCACGCCGGGCGCCAGCGCCACGTCGTTGCCGATGCTGATGCCGCTGCCGCTGTAGAGGACGCAATGAGGGTTGATCATGCAGCGCTCGCCGATGAACACATCCCCCGTGCCGCCGACGGCGCGAATGACGGCGAACTCGAAAATCTTCGAGCCGGCGCCGATCGCGATGCGCGTGCCGCGCACCGATGGAAATATCCGCGCGTCATCGCTGACCCATGCGCTCGGGTCGACCGTCAGGCTGGCGATCTGAGGAACGGCGGACATGCTCAACGCAGGCCGTGCAGATGCGCGACCTGCTCCAGCATTTCCTGGAACTGGTGAGCAAAGCGCGCCTCGTCGCACAAGGGCGATTCGATCATCGCCTGGCGCAGGTTGCCGCGCCAGAAGGCCAGCCGGTCGGAATCGTTGGCCAAGGCCACCGCCGTGGCGACGAATTCGTCATGCGTTTCGGCACATAGGTCATCCAGGCCGCAATGCTTCAGGATGGCCGAACTGATCCGATGATGATAGGCCGGCCCGACGAGCGCGACGACCGGCACGCCCATCCAGAGCGCGTCGCAAGTGGTCGTGCCGCCCGTGACCGGGAACGTATCGAGCGAAATGTCGATTTCGTTGTAATAGCTAAAGTGCGAGAGATTTTCGGCCCGGTTGTTGCGTACGTAAAGCCGGTCGCTGGAAATGCCATGCTTGGCGAATTCGCGCGCGATGTTGCTGACCAGCGTCGTCGAGGAGCCTTCCGGCCGCACCAACAGAAAGCGCGAGTCCGGCACCTCGCGCATCACCCGCGCCCATAGGGCGATGATGTTGCGGTTGAACTTATAGGGATTGTTGAGCGTGCCGAAAGTGACGACGCCGTTGCGCGCCACCGGCGGCTGCGGGTTGATCGGCTCCTCGCTGTACTTGCCGAAACAGATCCACGCCTCCGGCATGACCAGCGGCTGTTCGACCAAGGTGGTTTCGTCGGACGGCAGCACATGGCGGTCCATGAGGACGTAATCGATCGCCTTCAGGCCCGAGGTAAAGGGATAACCTAGCCAAGACATCTGCACGGGCGCCGGCTTGTAGGTCATGATCGGCATCCGCGAATGCTCGGTGAAGCCGTTGAGGTCGAACAGGATATCGATGCCGTCACCACGGATCAGTGCGGCCGCCTCGCGGTCCGTCAGATCGTCGATGTACTGGAAATGCGACACAAGACTGCGCACTTGGACCTGCACGGGATCGGTTTCGCGGCGCAGCGGAGAATAACAAAAAATCTCGAACTTCTCGCGATCGTAATCCTTGAGGAAAGGCATCACGAATCGGGCGACCGAATGCGAGCGCAGATCGGATGACAGGATGCCGACGCGAATCTTCGCCTTCGGATCGCGCAGCGCGGCCGGTTCCAAAGGAGATTGGGCCGCCAGCGCCTCGTAATAGGACGCCCACTTGCCGACCATGCCGACGAACCGGCGAACGTCTTCCGGCGTCTCGGCGAAGACGAGCTGATCGAGAAATATGCCGACCGACGCGGTGGGCGGCAGCGATTCCCCGATCTCCCAGACGTTGCCGAGCCGCTCGAGCGCGTCGAAATCACAAATCGTCTTGAAGAATTGCACCAAAAGCACGTTGGTCTCGCCGCTGGCCTTGGCGACGCTGGGCGCCGCCTCCATGAGATCGAGCGCGGACCGCGCGTAGATCTGCGCCTCCTCGAACCGCTCCATCAGACGCAAGGCGCGGATCATGCTGACCTGCGCCTGAAAGGCGGACGGGTCGCGCTTCAAAGCCTCGCGGAACGTCATCACCGCTTTCGGCAATTGATGAGTCTGCAGATAGGCGCCGCCGAGGTTGGTGAATGCGGCCGACGATTGTGGGTCGAGCTCAATCGCCCGCTGGAAATGCGCGATGGCTTCCGTGTGCTTACCGTGACGCAAATAGACGACACCGGCCTCGCTCCAGACTTGCGAATTATCATTATGAACGGCGAGCATGTCTTCGAGAAGATGCTGCGTCTGCTCCAGTCGGCCGATGTCCAACAGACGATGCGCGATATGGATTTCCAGTTTCCAGGCTTCCGGATCGCTGCGCAGAATGTCGCGAAAAGCTTCCCGCGCCGCCGCATTGCGCGGCTCCTTGTTCAACAGAAGCAGCAGGCTCTGCCGCAACGCCGGCTTCTCTCCTGCGCGATCGACCGCCGCCCGCAAGAAACGCTCCGCATCCGCGGAACGGCCTTGAGCCTGCGCCGTGATGCCGAGATTGCCGAGAGTTTCCGGATCGTCGGGACTCAGCGCATTCAGACGGCGCAGATTGGCTTCGGCTTCCGCGAAACGCCCGAGCCGCAGTTGGACCGTGCCCAAACCGCGCAAAGCGCGTATATCGTCCGGCGCACGCTCCAAACAGGCGGCGAAAGCCGCGCATGCATGCTCGTAGCGCTGCAGCTGATCGAGAACGATGCCGTGATTGACGTGGGTTTCCGCCACATCGGGAGCCAGAGAGATGGCCATCGCAAATTGCTTTTCCGCTTCCGGCAACCGGTCCATTTCGCGCAGGACGCTGCCAAGATTATTGCGGATGTTCGGATTCTGTGGCTGCAGCGCGATCGCCTTTTCAAGCAAGGCAACGCCCTCTTCCGCCGCACCTTGCTGATGGCGCAGTACGCCGAGCAGTTGCAATGCATCGGGTTGCTTTGGCGTTGCGGCGAGCACGGCTTCGTAGCCCGCTCTGGCCGCATCGAGACGGCCGGCCTGGTGATCGGCCGCAGCGGCCTTCAACATGCTTGCGAGTTGTTGCGAGGCGGAGCGTCCGCTCGTGTCCTGCTTCAACGCCGATGCCGTCTTACCCATGAGCGATGACCCGCATATTGTCGAAATTTCGGCGCGGCAGACCGCGTACCGTCGCAGGAATCATGCAAAATTAACCTTTAAAAATCTTTAATAGCCGCCGACGATTACGCCATTGGGCGATGCCACAAATAAAGCGATAAACAGCTTTTAAAGTAATCACTCGTTAAGTTTTATCGGCTAACTTTCGCGATATCGAATTGCGTGCTGTGGCAGGACGTCACAGCTACCTCCATGTAGGAGACCGAGGAAATGGCTAGGTTTAGCCGCTATCAAGACGCGCTCAGCGTCGCTGCGTCCCTCGCCGAGGTGAACGCGGCAGCGACAGAGTTTATGGCCAGTTTGCCTCGCGAGAAGCGCGCGCGCATCGCGCAGCGCACCCTCACGTTCATTCCCCATCTCGTCCACGGGACCGACCACAAGGTGAACGACATTCTCGTTCGCATGAAGCTGCTCGCCGCCCAGGCCTGCGCCGGTGAAATCCCGCGCGGCGGCGCGCAGACGACCCGCATCAAATGACGCTGTTAGCGCCGGATGGCGGAGCGAGGCTCCCCCCGGCGCTCTCTCGGCTTGCTGAGTAAGCCGACCTTACGTGCCTACCGTGGCAGGAAGCCACTTTTCTCAACCCTCCAAGTAGGAGAATACTATGGCTTTGAATATCGTTTCCAACTACGCCGCCAACGTGGCCACTCGCTATCTCGCGAAGGCCGATGCGGCTGCCTCCAGCTCTCTCGCCAAGTTGTCGGCGGGCACGCGCGTTCTGGGCGCGAAGGACGACGCTGCGTCCCTCGCCATCGGTTCGCGTTTGAACGCCGAAGTGCAGGCGCAGAAGCAGGCCAAGGTCAACGCCGGCCAGGCCACCTCCATGCTGCAGATCGCTGACGGCGCGATGTCCAAGGTGAACGACATTCTCGTTCGCATGAAGACGCTCGCCGTGCAGTCCGGTTCGGGCCAGCTGTCCAACACCGAACGCGGCATGCTCGACACCGAGTATCAGGCTCTGACCGCCGAAATCGACCGTATCGCCCAGGACACCGAGTTCAACGGCACGTCCCTGGTGAACGGCTCGAGCACCACGACCACGACCCTGAACGCCAACGCGAGCAGCAACGTCCAGGCCGCTGACGGTTTCGCCAGCATCCGCTTGGGCAACAGCGTCGGCGATGCCAACATCCTCGTCGCTTACGACGCGTCCACCGACGTTCTGACCCTCACCAACAAGACGACCGGCGAGAGCCAGGGCGTGGCCATCGGCAGCACCGCCATTGCCACGAACGAGACCCAGACCGTCAACTTCAACGAGCTGGATGTCGTCGTCGAGTTGAACTCCGCGTTCAGCAAGACCGCCGACATCGCCGCCTCGACCCCGACCTTCACGGCCGGCTCGGGCGTCACCGGCGTCGTCGACCTGAACTCGATCAGCGTCACCTCCACCGACACCGCGGGCCTCGCGGCCCTCGCCACGGGCAACCTGTCGATCGACACGTCGACCGCCAGCGCCTCGGTGATCACCGTCGGCGGCTTCACCAGCGCCGCCGTCGATTTGAGCAGCACCGGTTCCAAGTCGGTCGTGCTGACCGACTCGAACAGCAACTCGGTCACCGTCAGCTTCGACGTCACGACCTTGTTCGCCAACGATACCGACGACTCGAGCCTGAACATCAGCGGCCAGCTGGCCAACTCCGTGTTCGGCTC